>Ga0208371_1000013_pt1 | contig 203275 bp, 190 predicted proteins | sample SubbioCR12Aug_1A_FD_184827 | JGI IMG/M metagenome (GOLD analysis project Ga0208371, IMG submission 184827) | Serpentinite rock and fluid subsurface biosphere microbial communities from McLaughlin Reserve, California, USA - CR12Aug_1A (SPAdes) | ecosystem: Environmental > Terrestrial > Deep... | reverse complement strand
ATTCATTTTATGACTGACTTTAATTTTAGAATTTCATTTGGTGATGATTTCTTGATTAAAGCCAGTTGTATTCCAACTTCTTTATTCCCTGATTTTTACTCTTTTTTTGCTTAAGTTAGTGCCATTCTTCTCAGTGGTGTAATTTGTGATTTTAAAATTGGAAAACAAAAATGCAAATTGTTTTTAGTGAATATTTTTAATATAAGGAGTCCAAGATGGGTGGTTCAGGTGGTTGGTCAAAACCAACAATAGGTGGTTTAAAAGTTTTGCTATGTGAAGATATAAATGTAGAGATGTATTTAGCTAACCCTCAAATGGATATTATCGAAAATATAAATGACAATAATATTCTTATAATAGAGTATATTAAAGAGCAGTTACTTGTGTATACGAATGAAAAGATATATATTGGTGCATTAATTGATGCAAAAATTCTTAATATTATTAAATGTATGGAAAAAGGTTATAAGTTTCGGGGAACATTTTTATCTATAAACGGTGCTGAAATTCTTATTACAATTTATCCACTAAAGATTTAATATGACAGTTTATGGTGGATATTATCGAGAACAATGTTTATTACCAAGTTGGGATAATTATTATGGTTCAGCAGGAAGAGCAGTAGCAGTTTTATCAAATTTAGAAAAAAATATTATATTTGAAACATACGTTGCAAATGATTTACTAGATCATATGCAATATTTTAAAAAGTATTATGACATTAATTTAAAAACTCATCAGAGTGATTTTTTAATTGATTTTTCTTATTTCCATTCATTATCGAAACCTATAATAACATCAAATATTGATTATTCAATAAATAAAAATGAAGCTATTATAATTCAGGACAAATATGTAATTTGTTATGGAACATTAGAATCAAAAGCACCAGTGATTAGAGCAGAAAAATGTGTTTTTGACTTTCAATCATCAAAATTGGAAGATGTTTATAATAATGAAAATATGATTAATGAAGTTTGTTTGATAATGAATTTTGAAGAAGCTAGTAGTATAACCAATAGTAAAAATATAATTGAAATTAAAAAATATCTTTTTACTCAGATAAAATCATTGAAGATATTAGTCCTAAAAGATGGTCCTTTTGGTGGATATGTTTTTTATGAAAATTCTCAAAGTCTTCAAATACCAATATTTAAAACAGATAAATTATTTAAAATAGGAACAGGTGATATTTTTACAGCAATATTTGGATATTTATGGATTAACCAAGAAAAAAATCAATTATCCATTCAAGATATTACTGAGCAATCAGCTTTTTCAACAGCATATTTTGGAGAAAATTTTTTTGATTATAAAATTAATATTTTAGATAAATATAAAGAAAATTTATTTAGAAAAGTTTATTTAGAAAAAATCAATATTTCAAAAAAAGTCTACCTTGCAGGACCTTTTTTTAATTCGGCACAAAGATGGCAACTTGAAGATATAAAGCAACTTTTAGAAAATTTTAAGTTTAATGTTTTTTCACCATTACATAATGTTGGTACATCTAAAAATAGTCGTTATATTGCTACAAAAGATTTAGAGGCACTTGATGATTCTGATATTGTATTCGCAATATTAAATGATTTTGACACTGGAACAATATTTGAAATTGGATATGCTATAGCTAAGGAAAAACAAATTATTGTATTTGTAGAGAATTACAATAAAAATGATTTAACAATGATAGAAGGAAGTGGCTGTTTAATATATACGGATCTTACATCAGCAATTTATAATCTCGTATGGACTTCTTTAAATGAATAAAGCTTTATTGTTATCTGGTGGAATTGAATCAACAATCATTGCTTATATATATAAGCCTGATATTGGCATTACAATTGACTATGGACAAGTAATGGCAGAATCTGAAATTAAATCATCAAAATATATTTGCCAAAAGTTAAACATAAAACATATTGTTCTAAAAACAGAAGTTCCACTCACTAAACATAGTAATTATAACATTGATAAAAAAGAGTGGATACCATTCAGAAATCAATATTTAATTACAGTTAGTGCAATGCACTTATTTTCATTAAATATTAAGGAAATTTACATTGGTACGACATTAAATGATAGTCATTTTAAGGATGGAAGTTCTGAGTTTATTAACATAATCAACAAACTGTTTAATTTTCAAGAAGGTGACATAAGTGTTGTTGCACCATTTGTAAATAAAACAATTTTACAAATCATTGACAAAATAAATATACCTTTAAACATTATTTCAATAGCTTTTTCATGTACAGAATCAAATATACCATGTGGTAATTGTGAGAGTTGTTTAAAAAACATAAATGTTATTCATTTATTACGAAAAAGGATGAAGGAAACTATAGTACTATGAACCTCTCAAAATCCCTCTACACCCGCGGAATCCAATGTCCAAAATCGTTATGGCTAAAAAAGTATAAATCAGATGTACTTACACCACCTGACGAGTCAGCTCAGGCTGTATTTGATACTGGAAATATTGTAGGCGATTTGGCATATGAAATTTTCCAAAATGGAAAAGAAGTGCCTTTTTCAAAAAACTATGATGAGATGATAGCTCAGACTCAAAAGTGCCTTGAGGATGGGGTGTCGAATATCTATGAGGCTACATTTAACTACAACGGTATTTTGGTGATGGTAGACATCTTACATGTAGAGCCTGACGGAGTTGAGATTTACGAGGTTAAGAGTTCTACATCGGTTAAAGATATCTACCTTCATGATGTATCTATCCAGTACTATGTTTTACAAATGCTTGGTTTTCATATTAAAAGTGCAAATGTCATCCACATCGACAAAACATATATTCGCGGTGATGTGTTAGAACTTGATGGACTTTTTAGCATAGTCGATGTTACAAAAGATGTCGTGATTCTGCAAGAAAATATTCCCCGTATTTTAGAAGAGTTTGAAAACTATTTAAGTGACAATGAAAATGAACCTGATATAGAGATAGGTAAACATTGTCATAACCCTTATGAGTGTGATGCTAAAAACTACTGTTGGAGAGTTCAAAGAAGTATCCCTGATTTTTCTATTTTCAACATCTTTAATCTCGGAAGTAAAAAGCAGATAGAGTTATATGAAAAAGGGATAGTAGATATAAAAGATGTACCGTATAGTTTTGCCATGACAGCTAACCAAAAACAAGCTGTAGAGAACTATAAATCTACGGAGATTCATGTAAACGAAGAAGCTATAAAAGAGTTTGTAGACACTCTAACATACCCTATTTACCACTTAGATTTTGAAACCTTTCAACAAGCAGTTCCAGAGTTTAAAGGGATAAGCCCCTTTATGCAAATACCGTTTCAATACTCTTTACATGTAGAACATGCTGACGGCTCTTTAGAGCATAAAGAGTTTTTGGCACAAGAGGGCATCGACCCAAGAGAGATGCTTGCACAAAGGCTATGTGAAGATATTCCTCGCGATGTTACAGTGTTGGCTTACAACATGAGTTTTGAAAAAGGTGTCATAACAAAACTCGCTGCAAGCTTTGAAAATTTAAGTGAACATCTCTTACATGTAAACGAAAATATAAAAGACCTGATGACACCGTTTCAACAAAAGCACTATGTAACGCCAAGTATGCAAGGAAGCTACTCCATAAAGTATGTTCTGCCTGCTCTTGTGCCTGAGATGGAACAAGCGTACAAACAGTTAGAGGGTGTACAAAACGGAGGTCAAGCTATGAACGCTTTTGCCAACATGTCAAAACTAGATGATGAAGAGAAACAAAGAATGAGAGATGCACTTTTAGCTTACTGTAAGCTGGATACTTTGGCGATGGTTAGGGTGTTTGGAAAATTGAAAGAGGTAGAATAATGGAAAAGGAACATAATAATTTACCAGCTTATGTATTAGAGAATAGCTGGGAACAAGAGTTAAATTATAAATTATGGAGCACTAAAAGTTCTAGATTTAATGCAAGTAATAGACTGAAAGACAAAGCACTTTTTTCAAATTTGTCTCTTGCATTTTTATCTTCTTATTTAATTATCATAAATTTAATACCAGCATTTTTTAATAATTTAAACATTGATGCAAATGTAATTGGCTTTTTTACAACTGCTATATCAATTTTATTATTAATATATTCACAAATTGAATCTTCTAATGAATATAAATTAAATGCTCATATTTTTCACACTTGTGCTTTAGATTTAGGTGATTTATATAATGAATTAAGAATAGCAAAAGAAATTTCAATAGAAGAAGAAAAAAGGAAAAAACTTATAATGATTTCAGAAAAATATAGTGATATTCTTCATAGATACGACAATCATTCGCCGATAGATTTTGATATGTTTAAAGCGAATAAACCAGAATATCATAAGTTAGACAAAGTTTATACATATGGAATATATATAAAATACTTTATAATCGTTAAGTTTCAGTATTATTTATTAATGACTATGCCACCTTTATTATTTTCTTTTGTTCTGCTAAACTACAGTAAATAAAATGGATATGCTATTAATGATTGATTACAGTAAAAAACTAACTATAGACAGAGAATTCTACCCGATTGAGAATCTTGACTATTCCATAGAAAGTGATAGAGGGAGAATACTTTCATCCCCAGCCTTTAGAAGACTGCAAAAGCGTACACAGGTCTTTGCACTTGAGCTTAATGCTTCTATCCGCACAAGACTTACCCACTCTTTGGAAGTCGGACAAACAGCGCGTTTTATAGCAAAAACTATTTTATCTAAACTAAAAAAAGATGGTTTAGATACTTACGGTTTAGAAGAATTTGAAAATGCATTTGTTTCAACAGCTGAGATGACAAGCCTGCTTCATGACATAGGCAACCCTCCCTTTGGACATTTTGCAGAACAGACTATCAATAAATGGATAAAAGAGAATACTCTGCCAATACTTGAGAGTTTTCACACAACTTCCAATGAGACACAAACATTAAAAAATATACTAGCTGAAGATATATGTAACTACGACGGCAACGCACAAGCTATTCGTATCATTACAAAACTACAAAGACTAAACCTCTCTTACACTCAAATATTGTCGGTCCTAAAATACACTAGAGGAGCATATGAGGCTAAGCCGTCAAAAGAAGATGCACTTAGTTACTTAATGAAAAAGCCTGGATTTTACTACAGTGAAAAAGAGTTCATAGAAAAAATTCAAGACAAATTAGAAGTAAAACACGGACATAGATTTCCCATAACATATATCATGGAAGCATCTGATGACATTTCGTACCTTACTGCTGATTTAGAAGATTCTGTAGAAAAAGGAATACTCAGTTTAGATGAAGTCTATAATCTTATAAAAAACGAATGTGAGAAAGAGGGAGAAAATTATCTTTTAGAAGCAATCCAAAAGCGCTACGATCAGGCAAAGAAAAATGAAGAACCATATCAGTTTAATATGTTTTTTACTCTCATAAGAGCTGAGCTTATTAAACCTTTAGTATCTCATGTCGTCAATATTTATATAAGTAATCATGAAGCTGTTTTTAATGGTGAGTTTAACAGTGCATTACTTGAATTTGACAAAGAGAGTAAATATTACAAAGCAATTAAAATTTTACAAGACATATCGCTAAAGCATATCTATCAAAATAAAGAAGTACAACAGCTCGAACTGCAAGGCTATACAATCATAAACGGACTTTTAAATATCTACAAACCACTTTTAGAACTAAGTGCAAAAGATTTCGAGAAGTTACTACATGATGAAAGGATTGAATGCTTTGTAGCAATGCGCCTTATAAAAAGAATCTCGTCAAAACAAATAGTGGCGTATAAAAATGATGTCAAAGTCTTGGAAGATAAAGAGAAAGAAAGCGCTAAAATATTGGAGTTTTATTACAGAGTGCGTCTTATCATTGACTTTATCAGCGGTATGACAGATGATTTTGCTTTACATGAGTACCAAGTTTTATCGGCGATTAAATAATAATGGATAGTTCTAAAAAACAATCTAAATTTTAATTTAGACTGCTGAAAGCCAACTTCTTGGCTTTCAGCCAAATCCACATGCAGACCAAATCCATACCACAAAGGTACTTCCTCGCTTCGCTCAGGGCGCTACCGAACCTTATAAAAAACCATTTCAAATTGCCATATTTTCAACTAAACTCTTTTTTATACGCCATTATAAGTAAAAGTATATAGGATTAATTATGAATGAAATATCTGATATTTTGTAGCAAACGCACAAGACTTTCAACATAAAATCTGTTAAACTTTTTCTTAATATTAAAGTAAAACGGTTACATTTTTTTATAATAAATCTCTTTAATGTCAAACAGACTACTAAATTTAACACTTAATTAACACTTGTTTAATATTATTACTTTGCTGACATCAAACTACTGGTGTCTTCAGAACCAAAATATATTAATTAAGGAGATTGCAAAATGAAAAAAAACAAAATTTGTTTATCAATTGCACTTTGTTCAAGTTTGATTTATGCTGATGATGCTTCCTATGATCTAGGAATTATTAATGTTGTTACAATTGCCACATCTAAAGATACTTTAAAAATTGTAACAGATCCAAGAAATCCTATACAGCCTATACCAGCTAGTGATGGGGCAGATTATCTAAAAAACATACCTGGGTTTTCTGTCAAAAGAAAAGGTGGTACAGATGGTGATCCTGTTCTTAGGGGAATGTCTGGTTCAAAAGTAGGAATATTAGTTGATGGACAAGAGATATATGGAGGCTGTGGTGGAAGAATGGATCCTCCTACATCTTATATATTTCCAGAGGCTTATGACCAAGTCATCGTCACAAAAGGACCTCAAACAGTACTAAATGGTTCAGGTTTTTCAGCAGGAACTGTAGAATTTACTAAAAAGCCAAAATATTATCCTCAGGCAGATTATGATTTATATTCTTCTTTCAAACAAGGAAGTTTTGGAAGAAGTGATCAATTTCTAGACATTAGTGGAGGTGCATCTCAAGGATATGGGCAAATCATAATTACACGATCTCACTCAGATGATTATAAAGATGGTAATGGTGATACAGTAAGATCAGAATACACAAGATCAAATGCGAGTATGGCTTTAGGTTATACTCCAAATGAAGATACTGTGATAGAACTTTCTGCTTCAACAGGTAAAGGTGAAGCAAAATACGCAGACAGAACAATGGATGCATCAAAACTTGACAGAGAAAATGTTGGATTGAAATTTACTCAATATGATGTATCGTCAAATATAGATAAGTTGGAAATCCAAGCTTATCATAATTATGTAGACCATATTATGGATAATTATACATTTAGAACTACTGCAAGTTATTCTGCAATGAATCCAGATAGAACAACAGACGGTGGAAAAATAAAAATCTCAACAACAATTCCAAATACAAAAATTACTAATATATCTGGTATTGATTATAAAACAGATAAGCATACTAATAGAAATGCAATGGGTAAAGCTTCAGCTGCATTAGTTGAATCAACATTATTTTCAACAACTAGATCTGCAGATTTTGATTTTAAACAAATTGGATTTTTTGATGAAACAACATTCAATTTAACGGAGCAGGATAAAATTATCGCAGGCATTCGAGTAGATAAACATGAAGTTTTAGATAAAAGAGAAAAGCTTGGTATTTTGATATTTAATAATCCAAATTACAATAAAAAAGATACAGCCACCCTAACAAGCGGATTTGTAAGATATGAAAATTCTTTACCATCAAGTGGTTTTAAATATTATATAGGACTTGGTCACTCTGAAAGGTTTGCAGATTATTGGGAAAGAACAAAATACAATTTGGAGACAATTACCGCTTTAAATAAAACAAATCCAAATGCTATTAGCTACCAAGCTATTCCAAAACCTGAAAAAACAAATCAATTAGATATTGGTGCAAATTGGAATAATAAAAAATTTGCCATTTCTGTTTCCTCGTTCTATAGCAAAATCAATGATTATATACAAAATAGATGGTTAAAAGAAGATGGAACAGCATATTCAGTACCTTATAACTATGGTATGTTTGCTTCTACAACATCTTATACCCAAGTTTCAAATATTGATGCTACTGTTTATGGTGGTGAAATGGATTTAAGCTATAAACTAACTCAAACATATAAAATAGTTAGTGCTTTATCGTATACACATGGACAAAATGATACTGAAGACAAACCACTTGCTCAACAACCACCACTAGAACTTAAATTGTCAGTGATGTATGATGACAATAAATATTCTGCTGGCTTACTTGGAAGGTTTGTTGCAAAGCAAGACAGATATGACATAGGAAATGGAAGTATCGTTATGAATGGTGTTGACAAGGGTGAAACTCCAGGATTTTCAATTTTTTCTGTAAATGGTGGGTATAAATATAACAAATATACTTCATTTTCAGCAGGTGTAGACAATATATTTAATAAAACATATGCTGAACACTTAAGCAATGCTGATGTTTCAAGTGCATCGACATTTCTGACCCAAGATAGAATTTATGAACCAGGTAGAAATTTATGGGTAGAGTTAAAAATAAAATTGTAACATAACAACCGATTCTCTATTAAACATACTAAATCAATTTTGATAGAAGATCAGTTTAAAATATTTGCCTTATGAAAATCTAATCTACAAATCTATACCCACACATTTTATATTTAAAATCCAAATACTAATATTTGCTGATTGACAAAAGTTAACTTGCTAACATAAAATTGCTACCTATAGACAAAAAGGCGTACTTAAACAATGAGTGACTTAAAAAAATACATTGATAAAAGAAAAAAAGATGATGTTGATTTTGCAAGAGATTTTGATAGCGGATATGAAGAGTTCAAGATAGGCGAGATGCTAAAGCAAGCAAGAGTTGAAGTTGGGCTTACGCAAGAGGAGATAGCGCAGAGGCTTCATACAAAGAAGTCTGCCATATCAAGAATAGAAAATCACGCGCAAGATATAAAGCTCTCAACTCTTCAAAACTTTGCGCACATTTTAGGTAAAGAATTAAGAGTGCAGCTCGTACAAAAAACACAACTTTAAAAAGAATTGGCTCCAGCTATATACATTTACTTTTTATTCAGATACACTTCTGTCAATAAAAGATGATTCGAATTACATCTTTAGTCTGCTTTACATTGATGACCTAGTTAACAGTATAATCCGCCTAAAAGAAAACTTCATATTAGATTTTAGACCACCTACAGCAATGAGGTGTATTCAAACACAAAGGTATTACAATGGCAGCATTAGTAAACGGAACTGTTAAATGGTTCAACGGCGAAAAAGGTTTCGGATTTATCGAACAAGAGAATGGCGGTAAGGACATATTTGTACACTTTCGTCAGATTAACAGCACAGGTTATGGTCGTGTATCATTAGACGAAGGTCAAAAAGTTACTTTCGAAATAGGCGAAGGCGATAAAGGCCCTCAAGCAGAAAACGTTACAGGTCTGTAATCTTTCTTAGAGCGGATTTATCCGCTCTAAATATTTCATATCCACTCCCACAAAAACTTCATTTATTCAACTTTTACAAAACAATCTAAAATTATTACAAAAATCAAACAACCTTGACAATACACTTCATCTCACATTATAATAGTTCAAAACCAAACTAAAGGATACGTCCATGTGTAAAGATGCTATTGTGTTTAATAATGAGCCTAAAGGTGTTACGCTTGAAGCGTGGATTCCGTACTATATTTGTACATGCGGAAAAAGCAAAGGGGGAGTATTTTGCGACGGAAATCATGAGGGAACCGGATGTTTACCTAAAAAAACGATTGTTGAAAAAACAAAACAGTATCATATCTGTTTATGCAAAAGCAGTAACAACTTCCCGTTTTGTGATGGAACTCATAGTTTTTACACGGATGAAGATGTAGGCAAGGGTGTTAAACTTTAACACCCTTGCATAAATCTACTCTACATCAAAATATTTTTGTTTGAGAACAGTAAATTTTTCTGCCTCTTTATTTCCATCAAGGTTCAGGTTTTTAAGAGCTTTTGGGTTTACTATATAGTATCCCAGCTGTACTTCGATTTTATCACCTTTTTGGAGTGCATCGCTATAGCTTATGCTCTTTTTCTCTTTTGCTTTAAGCATCGTGTCTTGAACTACTTTTGTCGCTAACCACGGCATAGAAGGTCCCTCATCGTTACCGATTGCTTTAACAAAAGTCTCTGTTTTTAACGGTATTGCTTTGCCGCCTCTAATGATATTTACTCTAAGTTCCGCGACTCTTAGCGGATGAAGCATAAAGTTGTGAGGAGCTTTATTTTCTACACTTACTTCAAAACCGTTACCGATTTTTTTGAAATTCAACTCTACATACTGAGTTAACATTTCAGGATGTTTTCTTGCACCTGCAAAACCGTGAAATGCATGTTTTTGGCTATGTCTGATAGTAGTAGCACTTCCTTCAACTTTTGGCATGTGACACGTTATACAGTTCTCTTTCTTATCTTTAGCACCCTCTTTGCCTGTTTCACAAAGCATAAATTCATGTGAATTTTCTCTATGAGAGTGACATCCCATACATACTTGAGCAGTATAAAACTTCTCGTTTGAGTAGTCTATGTCATGATACGGTGAGCCGACGGTAGTTTTGTTCATACCAAACCATGAACTCTCCTGTTTATAAGCTACTTTTTCACTCTCTCTGCCTGCTTCTGCCGAGTATAATGTTTTAGCATCTTTTGCATACACATTTTTATTTTTGCTTTTATGCTCTTCTACATCTTTGATAGTATGGCATGTCGTACATGTAATACCCTCTTTAACCTCTTCCTCAGCTTTTGCGTTTGGTGCATGGCACTCCGCACAGTTATAATCGCCTTTTGCCTTTGAGGGGTGTTTATCCCAAACTGCTTTATGAATCTCATCGTCGTAAAATGATGAATTTTTATGCATTGAACCTTTAAATTCTTCAACGATTGTAGGATGACACTTTACACATGTCTCCATCTCTGATTTGGCAACAATCAGTGATGATAATGCTACTGCCAACAATAGTATTTTTTTCATATTAACTATCCTTTTAATTATTATAAGTTAAAATTTTAACATACATTAAAATCGTGCGCTTGATTTATATCAACAACAATTCGTGCTAAAATACAAAATAAATTAACAAGGTTAAAATAATGCTCATTCCATCAAATTTATTAGACGGCAAAAAAATACTTCTTGGAGTAACAGGATCTATCGCCATCTATAAATCTCTAGATCTTATAAGACTCTTTACAAAAGCCGGTGCAGAGGTAAAGGTCGTAATGAGCGAAGCCGCAAAAAAGTTTATAGCTCCTCTGACTTTTGAGACTCTCTCAGGCAAGCAAGTTCTTGATGACACAAATGAATCGTGGGTAACAGACCATAATCATATAAAAACGGGCGAATGGGCGGATCTTTTTGTTATAGCTCCTACGACTGCAAACACTATCGCAAAACTCTCAAACGGTATTGCCGACAATATATTATTGCAGACGGCACTTGCTTATCCACGCCTAAAAGTGATTGCGCCGTCGGCAAATACAAATATGCTGGAAAATCCTTTCATAAAAGCAAATCTCAAAATGTTAGCTCTTGCAAACTATGCGATAATCGATACGCAGACAAAAGAGCTTGCATGCAAGAGTGTGGGAAACGGCGCTATGGCAGAGCCGTTAGAGATATTTTGGCACTGTGCAAAAGCTCTTTTAGCGGATGATTTTTGGAGAGATCGAAGAGTTATAGTTACAGGCGGAGGAACTGTTGAGAAGATAGATGAAGTTCGCTTTATCTCAAACTTCTCAAGCGGAAAGATGGCATCTGCATTAGCTACAGCACTCTACTGCAAAGGTGCAGACATAAATCTTATCTCTACAAAATTTGATAAAGATCTCCCTCTTGATTTATACACCATAGACGTGCAAAGCTCTGGCGAGATGTTTGAGTATCTGGGCGACTCCATACGCATTGCCAAAAAAGGAAAGCTCTCAAAAGCGACTCTTATGAGAGATGAGCCTATACATTTGATTCAAAAGAAACCATACCTTTTTATGGCCTCAGCCGTAAGCGACTATGTTGCGGCATATCCACAAGAGGGCAAACTAAAAAAAGAGTCGCTTGGAAGTGAGTGGGATCTTAAACTTAAACAAAATATAGATATTCTAAGCTCAATCGACAAAGAGGGTATTACGACTATCGGCTTTAAGGCTGAAATGGATGAAAAAAATGCTCATGAAAATGCTGCAAAAATGCTAAATGGCAAAGGAGTCGATGCGGTATGTCTCAATATCTTAAAAGACTCCACGAGCTTTGGAAGCGATACAAACAGAGTTGATTTTATAACTTCCCAAAAAGTAGAGTCTATCGCAACGGCAGATAAACTTAGCGTTGCATTTGAGATTTTGGAATATGCGAAGAAGATATAACGTTGCAATTGAAAAAAAAGATACAATTGCGAATAAAAAACAGATAGACTTTTTTGAAGCATACTAAACGATTTTTGGACATAAATTTATGAATAAAGCAAGACATATAGCAATTATCATGGACGGCAACGGTCGCTGGGCTGAGCTTAAAGGCAAAAAAAGAGCTGATGGACATGAAGCAGGTGCAAAAATTGTAAGAGAAATTACCGAATTTTGCTCAAAAAATGATGATATTGAGAGCTTGACACTATATGCATTTTCAACTGAGAACTGGAAAAGACCACGTTTGGAAGTTGAATATCTTATGAAACTTTTAAAAAAATATTTAGAGACTGAACTGGAAAACTATCTGCAAAACAATATCAGATTTGAGGCAATAGGCGACATACGCGCTTTTTCAAAATCTCTGCAGCAAACAATCAAAAATACTCAAGAAAAAACCGCTCACTGCGACGGCTTGGTTCAATCTTTGGCACTCAACTACGGTGCACAGGATGAGATACTCAGAGCGGTAAACAGAATAAAAAATCATGAAAACGACATAACCGAAGCCATGCTCAAAAATGCGCTTGACTGCAAACATGATGTAGATCTCATTATCCGCACAGGCGGAGACCATAGGCTCTCCAACTTTTTACTCTGGCAGGCTGCTTATGCAGAACTCTTTTTTACCGATACGCTATGGCCTGATTTTACGACAAACGAACTGGAAAAAATCATAAAAGATTTTACAAAAATTGAGAGAAGATTCGGGGGCTTAAAATAGTGGAACTTACACTCGCTTTTATCTTAGGAACACTTATCGGTTCATTTTTAAATGTGGTTATCTTGCGTCTTCCAAAAGATGAGAGTGTAATTTTTGTCTCTTCGCATTGTCCTACATGTAACACTCCGCTAAAGCCTTGGCACAACATACCTATTTTTTCTTGGATATTTTTAAAAGGAAAATGCTCTTTTTGCAACACTAAAATTTCACTGCAATATCCGCTTATCGAGCTTATTTCAGGTTTGATTTTTTTAGCCCTGTGTGCTAAATTTTCTCTTAGTTTTGCGTCTCTTTTGATTGGATTTAGTTTTTTAACTCTCTTAGCGCTTTCTATGATAGATTTTAAGTACAAAATGATTCCGGACTCTCTAAATCTTCTAGCTTTGGTTTTTGCTATTTTTGGAGCATGGAGTCTTGGCGGAGTTTTATTAAACTTTCAAAATGCCCTCCTCTTTGCAGGCGGATTTACACTGCTTAGATTTGCACTATCTTACATGATGACATCATCGGCTCACAGACATGCAAAAAAAACAGTAACGTCTTGGAGCAAAAACTATCATACCTACCCTTTCATTGAAGCTATGGGAGAAGGTGACATAATGGTGGCTGCGACTATGGGAGCGCTTCTTGGTATAAAACTTACTCTTGTTGCCATATTTTTATCGGCTCTTTTGGCACTGCCTGTTACACTTCTCATGATGAATAGATCAAAAGAGGATCAGAGAGTTCCTTTTGTGCCGTTTTTGGCACTGGCTACATTTATAGTTTACATATTTGACAGCCCTATTTTAAGCTATATTGAGGCGAACTACTAATGAATGTATTGCAAAATTACATAAAAAAGTCTTTATCAATTCTTTTTCTATCTATATTTTTACCGCTTTTTTCCATCGCATCCATAGTTTTTTTAATAAAAATGGCTACATACACGGCGGTAATTCAACTCTCTTTATTTGAGATGAGCAAACTTTTTTTCTTTATGCTGCCGGAACTCCTTTTCTATACGCTTCCTATCTCGTTTTTTGTAGCTGCTACGCTTACGCTCTTTAAACTTTCAAACGATAATGAAATAGTTGTAATATTTGCTCTGGGAATCAAACCTAAGTTTATTTTAAAAACACTCTTTGTGCCTGCTCTGATACTCTCTTCTATACTTTTTTTCAATTTTTTCGTACTCTTTCCACATGCAAAGATACTCTCAAACAATTTCCTATCATACAAAAAAAGTGAGGCGAAATTTAACCTCTCTGCATCTGAATTTGGACATAAGTTTGGCGAATGGCTTCTCTACATAGGAAAAGACAATCAAAACGGAACATACTCAGATGTTATTTTATTTAATAAAAAGCTAAATGAAGAGGTTTTAGTAGGAGCAAAACAGGCCCAAATTATCAATGATTCCGGTGTTTTAAGACTTAAACTCACATCCGGAGAGGGTTATAGCTACTCAAAAGAGAAATTTACACAAATTGATTTTAAAACTATGTTTATAAACGACACAATGAAAACAGATTTGGATGAGTATCAAACGCCTCTAGAGTATTGGTTTCCAAATAAAGCATCTTCTAAGATAGAGAAAAAACTTATTACAAATATTCTGCTAAGCCTCTTTCCGCTGCTTAGTCTCTTTGCGATAGCAAGCATAGGTATCGTACATGTAAGACATCAAAAAGGAAAAGTTTATCTCTTTTTATTTGCATCAATCATTACATACTACGCTCTGGCTATGTCTCTTCAGCTTGTTCTCTCTTTTTATGCCATTGCATTTTTAGTTGTTGGATGGCTGGGATCTACATATACAATTTACAAAAAAAATATTGTTGCCAAGTTTTAGATGAGATGTGCCATAACGCTTGCCTATGACGGCACACATTTTTTAGGCTCTCAAACACAGCAGAGTTCGCCAAATACTATCATGGGAAAGATAGAGAGTGCTTTGCGTCAACTGCATATCGACTCAAAAGCCGTTGCAAGCGGACGAACAGATAGAGGAGTACATGCAAGCGGACAAGTCTGCCATGTAGATCTGCCTGAGTTTTGGAGTGATTTAAAAAAGCTTAAAAAAGCTCTTAACGATAGGCTTCCGACATCCATACATATAAAAGATATAAGAGCCGCAGATGACGATTTTCACGCAAGATACAGCGCAAAAAAAAGAGTTTACAGATATATCATAAAAGAGGGAGAAGATAACCCGTTTGAGGTCAATTTCGTAACTTTTTTAGACAGTGTGGATTTTGAAAAAATAGAGCAAAATATAAAGCTTTTTAAAGGTGAATTTGATTTTAAAGAGTTTATGAAAAGCGGAAGTGATATAAAAACTACAAATAGAGTTATTTACAAAACATTTGCATATAGATATAAAGGCTTTATTATCTTAAACTTTGAAGCAAACGGTTTTCTAAGAAGTCAAATCCGGCTTATGGTAGGTGCTCTTTTAACGCTTGATGCTTCTAATATAGAAGAGCAACTCTCATGTAAAAAAAGATATAAAATTAAACCTGCTCCGAGCAACGGTCTTTATCTGGCTAAAATCAAATATTGATAAGTTAATTATAGTATAATTCCAATAAATTTTTTAGGACTCAATTTGCAAGCATTTGGAAAATTCTCGACAAGTCTCGATATGGAATATCTCACAGAGCAGTATATATATATACAAGAGAGCGATGAGATAATAGATATACCACAATTAGAAAAAATGCTCGATAATAAACGTAAAACCGTTATTGGAACAATTTTCTTATATAACCCAACTATCGCTCCCATAGGATACAACTGCAATACAAAACTTGCATCACAAGGGTATGAGTTTAACGGAAAATATTGTGAACTCAGTTTTGACAACTACTGCAATCTATTTGCCTCAGCCATCAAAGACGGGTACAGAGGCAAACTCATAGAAGTGAAATACCTTTTTGGATTAAATAGACCCGATATTGAGCCGACTACCGTGCTCGAAGCGTTTGATGCAGATCTAGATAAATATACAAGCAATCAACTCACAAGATATGACAAACAACTTAATTACCATGACTATCTCAATATTCGTCTAAGCGGTAAGTTTGTCTTTTTTGCTTCAGGAAACAGATTTGACAAGCATCATAAAAATATCATTGCATATGCAAGAAATCTTGCTGCACAAGCTAAAAAGCTAGGCAAAGAGATAGCATTTATGTACGACAACAATTACGATGCCACAGAGAGTCAAGAGCTGGCACAATTTCTTCCGCCTCTTGCAACAGGAAAGTTTAGAGATGTTAGAACAAATTCTTTTAAAAAAGCTTTCTCAACTTATCCTCCGTCAATTTTAAAAACAAATTAATTTTGTGCTAAAAAGGTATATGCAAATATTTTTTACATACTAAAAAATGAAAAAAAACAGTAATGATTTTACTATAAAAAGAATATTATGCAGGTGATTTATTTTTAGTTTTTTTTAAATTTTAAACTGTAAAATAGCGCTTTCATTAAGTATATAGTCGCATATACCAATCCATAGAACAGAGTTGCCACAGCTAATTTATTTGTTATAATAGGGAAATTATGTTTCAAAAATTAAAAGTTAAAAATCTTATATCAAATAAACTATCCTTATAATATGTTATTATCAAAATTAAAAATTCATCTAAAAACGATTATCGGCACTCCGTCTATTGATTTTGTATGGAGTGATGAGCATAATGAAAAATTCTTTTCATACCTAAATGATCATCTTGAATCTATGACAATTCAAGATAAAGAGATTCAGCTAACGATAAAACAATCTCTTAGAGAACACTTTGAATCCGTAGGCTATATTCTTTTTAAGATGTCGCAAACACAACTCCGCATGAAAATCTTTCCATACAAGATAGAGCCTAAAGATAGTATAAACCTGCAAGCAATAATTGATATCATAGATGAAAACGGAGATTTTGTTCAATATGATTATAACGGCAAAGAAGATCTGATTTGTCTGCAAAATGAGCTTACACATCAACTTACACATTTTATTTATAAAATCACAAATGAAGAGATAAATAAAAAAGAGCTGCTTAAATATGCAGTCAGAAAAGCGTTTGAGTTAAAACCAAGTGATATAGTAATTACAAAAAATAATCAAATATTTATAAAATACTGTGATATTGCCCCTCGTGAAATACCAGATAGCGAAAAAGAGACAATAGCAAATCGATATAACGGACTTGATGAAGACAAACTAAAATCATTTTATAAAAATTTCTTCTTAAGAGATGAAAATAAAAATTTCTTTTATGATATTGCGGTTGAGTTTGTAGACGTATATATTCTTGAGAAAAAAATAGATAACTTTACTTATGAAAAATACGTATTTTCGTTTATACAGTCAATTATAATGGAGCATTTAGAAAACACTTTTGACGGGAATAAAGAGTTTTTTAGAGGTTTCTCAGGATATGTATTTAGAATACATTTTAAAGAGGTGTTAGGACATATAGCAAATTTAATTCTAGCGGAAGTTAGCGCTTCCAATAAGCACGTAATAGAATTTTTAAAATACTACTCGCTAAATATTGTAGTAATGGACGGAAAAAAATATAAAGTCCCTGAAATAGAGGCGGATAACGGCTTAAAATGGAGTGTCTCTTCCATGATGTCCATAGTTAAAATATATATAAGAACAGAGCAGTCCATAGCTGCTCTCTTAGGTAAAAAGGAAGCGTTGCAAGATGGAATAAAAGATCTATATATCTATGATCTCTCACCGATGGAGTACAACAACAACCTGCACAAAGAGATAGAAAAAATATCACAAGAGATAGTTAATGCTACGCAAAAAGTAAACCTATATTCAGATTTACTAGATATATCAAAAACAACCGAAGACAAAGAGAGTATAAAGATTGATCTTAAAAATATAAAGCAAGAGATGCAACTTAAAAGAGACGAAAAAACTCAGTTAACTGCAAAGATGATAGGAAAAAATGAACTGCTTAGATATAACAACACAAAGAAAGAGATAGATGCCATAATTAGGCAGGAAAAGAGAGAAGAGAGAATCTTAGAACAAAACAAAGAGTCTTTTCTCTCCATCAAAAATTCACTTGTTAAAGCACTGACGTCAAAAAAAGTTCTTCTTGAAGAATTTGAGGCACAAAGATAGCACTCTTTATGCCTTCAAATAGCTTCTAAATCTCTACTACTTGTTAAAATGCCCCAGCAACTCATTCTCAGGAATTTTTGTTAAATCAGCATGAAGATTTTTTTCCATCTTTTCTTTTACACTAGAGTCAAGCAGTTCAACTATCTTGTTGTTGATTGCTTTTGGAGCAGCAAGATACCAACATTTATGAGCATTATTTTGTAATGATTGAGAAATTTGTTTTGCAATCTCTTTAATACGTCTACGCTCTTCTTCAAGTTCAATATTATGGTCTTCACCTGACCCACTGCCACGAACACTTGTAAAATTGCCTTTTCTATCGCTTACTTTTTCACTCATTTTCTGATGTATTTCTAAATCATCTACGCTCTCAAGAAGTTCAAGAGATTCTCTTCCCATTGGGTCTTGTTTATTTGTAAAGAGTTTATAATGCTGCAGATCAGCCACAATAATAAGTTTTGATAACATAACGACTCCTTTTATCTTCAAAAATTGGAAAATATATTTAATCAAGCAATTACACTTAATTTATCCAATCTATTAATTGTATCAAAATTTAATTCAAAAAAATAAGGGAATATGATAATTTTAAAAATTTGAAGATGTTGAAGATTTATACCGACTATTATAAAGGGGAGAGTTAAATACTCACCTCTTTAATATCTGCAATTTTTAGGATACTTTTATATATCGAAGCGACTAAAGATTTTCTGTTATTTCTAACTTTTTCATCCTCAGTATTTACCATTACATCTTCAAAAAATTTATCAAGTTCCGGCTTAAGAGCTAAAAGTGCATCAAGTTCCTCTTCGTAAGAGTTATATTTTAAACTAGACACTTCACTATATCTAGCGAACAAGACATCCTCTGCTTTTTCCTCAAAGAGATTTACATCGACTCTAAATTCACTTGACATGTCAATATCTTTGGTAATGTTTGCAACCCTTTTAAACGTTGAAAATGATTCGCTAAAGCCTTCACTATTTACCATAGCTTCTAATGCCTCTATTTTTTTACCCAAGGAGAGCAATTCTCTTTCGCCTGAAGCAAGTACGGCTTCTACGATAGACGGGTTTACTTTGAAATATTGTCTGAGTCTCTCTAAAAAGAATGCTTCTAGTTTTGAAATTTCAAACTCTGCATAATCTTTGCTTAGCAAAGCCAAAGTTTTAACTATGTCAAACTCAAAATTATGCTCTTTTGTTATTCTTATAAGCCCGTTTACCGCACGGCGAAGTGCAAACGGATCTCGTGAACCAGTAGGAATCTGATTTATGCTAAAGAGTCCTATAAGAGTATCTAGCTTTAAACTCATGGCAACGATGGCACTCATCGGCGTTGAAGGAAGCTCGCTCTCCTCACCGTTTGGCAGATACTGCTCTTTTATCGCAATTGCAACCTCTTCGCTCTCGCCGGCTTCTTTAGCATAGTAATAGCCCATAAGCCCTTGAAGCTCGGTAAACTCATATACCATCTCACTCATAAGGTCTGCTTTTGCAAGAGACACTGCACGCTCTAGCGTCTCTTTGCTTGAGCCGTTTGGTCTATAGATTTCAAAAAGAGTATTTGCAATTTTTTTCTCTCGTTCTATCTTGTCGGCAACAGTTCCAAGACCGTTCATAAATACGACTTTTTCCAGTCCGTCCGTACTAAGTCCTTTTTTCAAATCATTATTGTAAAAGAAAAGTGCATCCGATAAACGAGGACGTAGAACTCTCTCATTACCTTCTATAACTTTAGAAAAATCATCCGTAAATGCGTTTGAAACCACAACAAACTTATTTATCAACTTGCCGTCTTTAAAGACCGGAAAGTATCTTTGGTGCTCTTTCATAGAGGTAATAATAACTTCAGGAGGAAGTTTTAAAAACTCTTCGTCAAAAGAGCCTAATATTGCAGTCGGATGTTCAGTAATTGCTACAACTTCATTTAGCAAATCTTCATCACGCTCTATAGTGATAGAGTTCTCTTTTTCAAGCGTAGAAAAGTTGCTTAAAATATTCTCTCGTCTAATCTCAGGAAAAAGCGTTACGCCGCCATCTTTTAAGAGTTCAAAATACTCTTTTGCACCGCTGATTTGCAGTGAATTAAAATTACTGATACGGTGAACAAATGTCTGCTTTGAAGATTTGATGCCAAAGAGCTCAACATCTACAAGTTCATCTCCAAATAGAACATTTACCCAGCGAATAGGACGAATGAAACTCTCGCTCAAACTTCCCCATCTCATAGATTTGCCAAAATCTAAAGATTTGATCCATGTCTCAATAATAGTTCCCATAAGCTCAATAGACGGCTTTCCTTTAAGCTCTTTTTTGAAGTAAAGAACTTCTTTTCCGCCTTTTAGTGCAGAGCCGATTTCATCTATAGAGACACCACATTTTTTTGCAAATCCCTCAGCAGCAGGCGTAGGTTTACCCTCTTTGTATGCCATCTCCAAAGGTGCACCGAAAAACTCTTCACTAGAGTCATCTTGGCATACTTTAAACTCTCTATGCCATAAAACCAAACGACGAGGCGTATAGTAAAACTCAAACTCACACAAAAGGGAATTTTTTTCTAAAATATCAGCATATTTTTTCTCAATATTTTTTAATTCTTTTAAAAGCGGAATGGCAGGAAGTTCTTCTACGCCAATTTCGATTAATAGTGGTTTTATCATAAATAGACTCTTTATTTGGGTATTAAGTACGCGATTTTATCTATATTTTTGTTAAATGCTTATAAATTAAATAAATCTTAATCAAGAGAAATAAACTGCCTTTGCAGTTTTATATAAATGAAATTAGAGCTAGAATTCCCTCCAAATAAAAAAACAAGAGGAATTAATATGCCGACAATAAATCGTTATGTAGATATTGACACAGTTGAGAGAGAAAGTAAGAAGGATTATATAGATCGTCACTCGCCGTTTATACACTGCAATGAAGTCGCCAAAGAGGGAGAGATGTTTAGTATCACCGTTAAAATGGGTAATGAATATACGCATCCGGATGATTTTGATCACTACATAGCAAATATGTCTCTGTACAACGGTGAAACGCTCTTAGCACGTGCTGATTTTGTACCGGGGACTTTAGGAAATATAAAAGCACATGCAACCGTCACTTTTAACATTATCCCTACTGGAAATAAACTAAAACTTACTGCTCAAGCTTACTGTACAAAGCACGGTATTTGGGAATCAACTCCTAAAGTTGTAGAAGTAACTAAATAACTGCATTTATTATCAAGAGAATCTCATCTCTTGATAAAAATCTACTTTATCTCATTTGCCATGTTGTCAAGCGTAACAAAAAGATCTTTTGAAGCGTTCTCTGCGGCACTAAATGCGGCGATAATGCCGTCTGAATTTTTAACAGCACCATCCTTAATATAATCGGGTACACTTCGAACTTTATCATGTACAGTTTTATGTATAGGATCAATCTTACTATATGAAGCCGTCGCTCCAAACGATGTTTTTGCATCTCCCAAGTACCATTTACCGAATCTGCAGCTTGTGTGGTCTGAAAATTTAAAGTTGTGGTCGTCTTTAAATACGGCACTGTATCCACTAAGTTTAAATGCTATATGATCTAGTTTTGCAAGTGTAATAAATAGCTCGTTTGAAATCATTTTGTTTGAAAGCTGAATATCTTTTGCACCGTCAACTAAAGAGTGTAAACTACTGTTAAATGTATCAAGTTTTTCCAAAGATGATGCAACTTCTCTATCCATATGTTCTGTAAAATCCTGCATAGATGAGCTATTTTGCTTTAGTAAATTTATATTTACTTCAACTTCGCTTGTTGCACGTTGTGTTCTCTCAGCGAGTTTTCTTACTTCATCCGCAACGACTGCAAAACCTCTTCCATGTTCACCTGCCCTAGCTGCTTCAATAGCAGCATTTAATGCAAGAAGATTTGTTTGATCACTGATATCTTTAATGAGTGATATAACATTTGTGATTTCATTAACACTGTTGTTTAATTGACTAGAATTTTCTCTGCTTTCATGCATTTTGATTGAAATATTGTTTAGAGACTCTTCCATCTCATGCGTAGAGCTTTTTACCTCTTCTACAATAGCTTCTGTTTGAGCATTTTTATCATTAATATTTTTCAGAGATTCCATATTGTGTATCAAACCTGCCTGAACACTTCCGACACCGCTTGACGCGCCGTCGTTTAGAAGTACAGTTAAAGCTAGTGTGAGATTATTTGACTCTAACTGTTTTTTACTCTCTAAAAAGTGCTGATTAGCCCTCTCCAAACTATCCTCTGCATCAATTAAAGCTCCATTTGCAACACTCGCAAGGTGATTTGCCGACTGCTGAATAAAGCCTATTTCATCAGTTGCACAAGAAGTAATTTTTTTAGAAAAATCTTTTGAAGAGACGATATCATCAATCTCATCTTTAAATCTATTTACCCTTCTTGTAAGCCCGTTAGATATGTAAAAACTGAAAATAAAAATAAATAATATTACGATGACATTGATTGCCAAACCCATAAGCATGGCGTTAAATGCGGCATCTTTTAACTCTAAAACTTGTTGCTCGATTTTTTTAGCTATCTCATTTTCAACATTTTTAAGCAAGTTTATTTTCTTAGTTATCGTAGCAAACCAGTAAGTCGCATCTATATCAAATCCACCGTTTGGACGATCAAGAGCGATTCTTCTCATTCTATCGACTTCAGCTACATCTTTTGACTTCATGCTCTCTTCATAAAAACTTTTAAGTTCTGTAGGCGCTATAAAAAGAAACTTATTCATAAAGATTTCTTGCCCATTAAGCAGTCCTATAAATTTTTCATAAAATCCGGGAGCAAAAGTGTCTTGAGAAAAAGTTGATGAAAGAACAGCCCTCTCAATTCCTGATCTCTCTTTAGCAGATAAAAAATTCACAAAAGCATTGATAAGATTGTTCATTTCCGCATTTGAACTCATCTTTACCATCTCTTCTATAGATACTATAAAATCATTATTTAAGTTTGTATAGTAACCAACCGGAACACCAACTGCAACACCTAGCGAATCAACTCCGCTTCTTATTGTTTGGATTTTTGACAAACTATCAAATGCTTTTGCAATTTTCGCCTGCAAATCTTTTGAGAGAGCATCCACATGTAACTCTTCTTTATAGTTTTTTGTAACATCCGCCAAGGCTTTATCAGTATCTTTTCTTATTGCTTGAAGCTCTGCTGAGAATTTTGTACCTTTTGAACTTATAAATCCTGCTGAAGAACCTCTCTCTTTTTGAAGATTATGCACCAATTCGCTTGCTTTTGTAGCATAAGCGACCATTAAGCTTATGCTTTTTAAGTTTTGCACTTTCTTATAATTATCATAGCTGCTCATACCCAATGTGATAAAAATCACAAACACAGGCACGACAACCATAAGTGCCATTTTCAATCTAATAGACATGTTGTTAAACATCTGTAAATTCCCTCTTTTTTTCATTTTTTCTTTATTCTATCATACAAAAAGAATTTTTATATTATAAAAACTAATATTTTGTCATATTTTAGACTGACTAAAATAATGTAAAACAGATTACACATCAATAAAAACATAACATAATATAATCACACATATACTCTTAATTTTTATTATAAAAACTCTTAATAACTATTTAGAAAATATTATTTTTTTAGGCATTGTAGATATAATCTTGTTACAAAATAAATTAAAGTGCAGTAAATATTAAAATGAAACTTTTACTCTTAGAAGATGATCCGTTTTTGCAAGAACTGCTTTATGAGCACCTTTCGCAAGATTTTGATGTGTGTTTTTGTTATGATGGACTAATGGCGTATGATGAGATAATCAAAAATAATTTTGATATTTTACTTCTTGACGTCAGCGTTCCCTCTTTAAGCGGATTTGAGCTATTGCAAGCCTTGCGGGATAGAGAGATTTCAACTCCCACAATGTTTATAACCTCTTTAAATTCTGCAGTTGATCTTAAAAGAGGTTTTGATATAGGCTGTAATGAGTACCTGAAAAAACCGTTTGAATTTATTGAGCTTGATGCAAGACTCCAGAATCTCATTAAACACCATAAATTAGCAGACAAAACATATCGTTTAGATGATTTTCGCATTGATATAGCTATGCAGAATGTAACAAACGGAGCAGCCTCTTATAAACTCTCCCATAAAGAGAGCAAAATCATAGAGTACTTTTTAAAAAACAGAACAAAAGTTATTACGGCGGATGAACTTGCTTCAAATGTGTGGAATTATGAAGAGACGCCAAATAATACTACAATCAGAACTTATATAAAAAATCTAAGAGCAATATTCGGCAAAGATAAGATTCAGAGCATTAAAGGAGTCGGTTATGTCCTACTCTAAAAGTGAAAAAAAATCTATTTTTAAATTTTTATTTCTTTACTACGGTTCATCTTTTGCTCTTACTTTTATAATAGCATTTCTCTCTTACCATATTTATTATCTCTCAATTTTGCAAACGCAAGAAGAGAAGATGAAATCATATGCACTTAGTCTCTCATCAAAGATTATAAATGCTCACATGATGAGTGAGCATTTTGAATTTAAAACTCATGAATTGTATCTGACAACTTTTTTAAATGAGCAGCAACAACCTATTTTTGGAGATAAGGTTTTAGAAAAATTCGATCTTGACAAAGAGAGATTTTACAAAAAAGACAATGCTCTGTATCTTATCGACAGCTCAACACACAACCACTTAGGCGTACACTCTATCGTGGTAATATTTCCCAATAGCCAAATCTTATTTAAATCTCTTCGTTATAACATTGCAGGCATCACGATTGGGGTACTTCTTATCATCGGTTTTGTCGGTTTTTTTCTTACAAAAATGTTTATTCAACCTATTAGAAATGAGAGAATAAAACTTGATGATTTTATAAAAGACACTACTCATGAGCTAAATACACCTGTGAGTTCACTTCTTTTAAGCATTGAAGCGTTTGAAAAAAATCCATCTAAAAATATGGCAAGAATCAAGGCAAGTGCATATAGGATCTCTGATATTTATGCAAATCTTACATTTCTTCTGCTGGGCGATGATATTGAAAACAGCTTGGAGATGGTAGATTTTGGCAAGATTATCAAAGATGAGTTATTGATTCAAAACGATTATATAGAGGCTAAAAAGCTTGAAGTAAATTGTGATGTTAAAAGTTTTTATTTTTTAATGGACAAAGAGAGTGCAAAAAGAGTTGTCTCAAACTTGTTGTCAAATGCTATCAAATACAACAAACCGCATGGGAAAATTGAGATTAGTTCTTATGAAAAAACTCTAATATTTGAGGATAACGGTATAGGCATAAAAGATGAATTCCTAAACAGTGTGACTAAACGCTATGCAAGGGCAAACAGTTATGCGGGAGGCTTTGGTATTGGACTTGATATCGTAAATAAAATTGCAAAAAAATACAATCTCTCACTCATAATTACTCCAAAAAATGACGGAGGAGTGAGAGTTGAAATCAAGTTTTAGTAGTTATACGGACTGTTCATGTAGAGCATATTTTTATCAAGCTCAAGCAATCTTGCAAACTGTTCTTTAGACAAAGTTTTTCTAAAAAATAAGATACAGTTAATTTTCATAGCCAAAACACTCTCTTTTTGCTTAGCAATCTCACGTGATATTTTAAGAGCTTCTTCCTCGCTCATATCACCGGTTAAGATACCGTTTTTCAGCTTTTGTGAAAGCTCATGAGAACTCTTCATAATAGGCAATATACTGTCCATGGTCTCTAGCTTATACTTTTGGATAGCAATTTTCTGCTCTTTTGTCAAAGCCAACTTCTCATCTTCATTGTTTTTAGTAAACGTTCTTGCTAAAATAGGCAAATTAACCAATGCGTCAAACTGGAGTTTTAACTTCATCTCTTCGGGCATCTGGTTTACTTTTTCCATTTTTTGACCCGCACCACCTTGCATCATCTTGCCGTTGCATGCACTGCCGCACTTATTTACATTCCCATCTGCAGCAAAAACCATAACAGCCGAAGATAAAAGAATTAACAGTAACTTATTCATATTTTTTTCCTTATTTTAATAACATCAAATAACTATAGAGTTTGCACCCAACACAATAATCCAGAACAACATCCAATAACTTCAGTAGAACTAAATTTGAAGTAATCATAAAAGCTAAAACATTAAAAGAGTAGAGATGCGCCAACATGATAGATAGCAGCATTACACTTCCAAGTATAAGTGCAAACCTCTTTGGAGCCTCATTTCTAGCGCTATACTTCAATTTTGCAGCTTTTGCGATAAGAGCTGAAAATAAAAGTACAGGTGATTTGCCTAATGGACTCAATCGCATAAGAATATCAATTAACACATATCCTACTAAAAAAAGATACCCGCTAAAAAGATAACCAAATAGCAAAAAGATGTAAACCAAACCAGCAACTTTAAACTCGGAATCATTAATAATACTTGAAGAGATAGGACATGATAGAGAACGCATATAAACTCCTTTAGCTTTTGAAGAAGTTTATTACTTTGCGTGTGAAAAAATCGTTTAGTACAAAAAAATTTACATAAACTAGATATTTGCTTTGCTTTTTGAACTTAGCAAAACAACATACATGGATACAACGAATGCTATTGCACCAAGAAACGTATTATTCATTACAATAGCTCCGATGCTCAGAAACAAAGAGATCAAAGAGAGAAACTTGTAATTTACGAAAAATGCAACGGCTGCTACTATAATTGCCGCAATTCCGAGTTTCCCTAGATATAAAAATAGAGCAAGAGACTCTCTAGCTTTGCAAAGAGAAGAGTTTAGGGAACTGCCACACTCTGCTAGAAAATTGCTATTTGCCAAGAAACCATATTTTGCATACGAAAAAAGTGCCAAAAAGAGCGCCGCATAAAGCATAAAAGATTTAAGTTCGCTATATGAACTCTTTTTAGTGCCGTTAAATAAAATATATGCGAATCCAAGTGAAATGGCAATCCATACATCTGAAAAAGCATTTAGATATGTCTCATTTATGAAAATGACAACGGATGTCAATGCAAGTATAACAAAAGATACTTTTTCAAATCTTCCAAAAGCCATATTCTCAAATTGACCTCTGTATAGCCACAGGTAAGAGATGACTGAAATAATAAAAATATATATCTCAAAATTTCTATACCTGCCATCAAATGCAAGTGCAATATTTGATATCAAAACAAAAATAAAAGAGAGATAAAACAAAATCATAAGAGATGAATCAGGACCCTTTATCTTTTGAGCAAAAATATTTTCAAGCGATAATATTTGAGGTTTTTTGCCATACGCAACATAAGAGAGCAGAAAGTAATATATCAGAAGGTGCGTAGAGAGAACTAAAAGTGCCCATACAAGTTCCCACATCGTTCTTACGGTAATGATATACTGTTCTATCTGAAGCATAAACAAAATTGCGAACAGAGTATTTGCCACACTAAAAAGAAGTATTCCTTTAGTATTTATATCTCTATTTTTCAATAAAATTGAAAATAGCAATATCAAAGCAATAGATCCAAGTGCCAAAGGCTTATAGTTAGGAAAGTTTGAAATATCACCGCTAAAGACATTTTTATCTGCCCTGTCTTTATCAAAAAGCCCCCAAAAACCACCTACTGCTCCCTCGCTCACCCTTTTCCAAGGCTGATCAAACGCTTCTATGATATTGTAGCTCCATCCCTCTTTTTCGGCTAGTTTTACAAACTCTCTGACAAAAATCGCCTGATTAATCTTGCTAGGAAGAGCATCTTCTCTCATTCTGCCCTCTGATGGCCAACCCGTCTCACCTATCAAGATATTTTTATCTTTTAAGATAGCTTCAACCTCGCCTCTGACGTCTGCCAAGTGACCGATTGATTGCTTTATATTTGTAGGATCATCCTCCCAATAAGGCAAAATATGCACCGTTACAAAATCTGTAACCTCTCGAATCTTCGGATGTTTTACCCAGAACTCCCAAACATCAGCATACGTAACCTTAGTATTTGGAAGTGCCTCTTTTACCTGTTTTATGTAGCCTGCCAGCAGCGTCTCAGTAGCATCTCCTCGAAGCAGAACCTCATTTCCCACAATAACCGCTTTGACGATATCTTGATTTTCGCTTGCAAGCTTTATGAGCATATTTATCTCTTTTTGCGTCATTACCTTATCGCTGCTTACCCATGCACCCATATACATCTCAAGACCGTTCTCTCTTGCAATACGAGGAATCATCTCCAAACCGAGCGTCGAATATGTTCTGATACAAGTAGTATATTTTGATAAAAGTGCCAAATCGTTTCTTACCAAATCTTCTGAAACAACCATTCCCTCGGCAAAAGAGAACGGAGATTGATCTTTAGAAAAAGGCGCATACGATACACATCCGAGTTTTGAAAAAGAGTTTTTATCATCTTTTAAGATAAAAACTTCTCCCGCCAAGTACCAGAAAAGCGCTACGGTGACTATACTTGCTAAAATCGCTGATATTTTTTTCATTACTACTCTTTCCTTGTGCATTTTATAAAAAACACTCTATTGATAATTAAAGCGGATTTATACTACATTTAACCTATAAAGTTTCACTAAATACTTTTTGAAATAGATACGGAAGGCTCGTCTATGTAAAATCCTTGAGAATAGTCAATATCGAGATCCTTTACAATACCCAGAATAACACTTGAGTGGACATACTCAGCTATGGTTTTAATCCCAAGTTTACGGGCAAAATCAACAATTGTCTCAACAACAAAGAGTGCATTTTTATCAACATCTATATTTTGAACCAAAGAGCCGTCGATTTTTATATAATCCGCACTCATTTTAGTCAAATATTTAAAGTTTGAGTATCCGCTTCCAAAGTCGTCTATAGCTATTTTTGCGCCGTATCTCTTCACTTCTGAAATGAACCTCTCAACTTTTACGAAATCCTCTATAGCATCAGACTCAAGCAGCTCAAAAATAACCCTATTTGATGCTTTTGAATGTTTCAATTTCTGCATGATAAAGTTAAACATTTCACTGCTCATAATATCTTCGATAGAGAGATTGACGCTAAACTCAAATTCACTATCTTCAAATGTTTCAAATGCCTTATCGATTATCGTTTTTGTTATGATGTTATAAACTTTGATTTTCTTTGCAACAGGTATAAAAAGTGCCGGAGAGAGAATCTTCTCATTTTGATCCATCAATCTTGCCAAACACTCGTACTTTTTTATCTCTGATGTTTTAGAGTCTACAATCGCCTGAAAATATGGAAAAATTTTAGAATTTTCTACGGCATATCTAACTACCGCTGAGAGCTGTAAATTTCTCTCATACTGATTTTCAAAATTCATTCTATCTTCATAAATCCAAAACTTCACACCCATGTCTTTTGCGTATTTTAGCGCCATAGAAACATTTGAAAATATATTTTTATTTTCTCTGTTTGTAGCCGAGCCTAATGTAAAATCTATGTAGATATTGATATTTTGATACTCTATGACAATATTTTTTATTTTTTTGCAAAGCTCTTCTAGATACTCTTTTAGCTCATAAAATCCAATATTTTGAGGGATTACAAGAGCAAATTCATCTGCTGCGAGCTTGTAAATGTTCTGTTTTGAGATGATATCTTGAAGATGCTTTCCCACTTTTTCAATGACATAATCTCCGACGATGTGTCCATAAAAATTATTAATCGTATGAAAATTATCTATATTAAAGACGACCAGAGCAAAATGTTTATACTCATCCAGATCATTTCTAAGTCTATAAGTATTTGGAAGATTTGTCAGATGATCCGTAAAATATCTGCTAAAGAGCTTATTTCTGTACTCTTTTATGACAAGTTCTTTTTTTGCGCCCTGCAGATAAAGCTCTTTTATAATCTCATCGTGAACGCTTTTGGGATCTACCTCTTTGTTTAAAGAGTAGAGAGTCAGACATGTACTATGCTTATCGTTGTGTGTGAGTAGCACTATTTTTATATTTGGAAATATCTTGACAAGCTCACTTTTTAACGTTTGGACTAAAACTGTATTGTGCATAAAAGAGACTACATGTATTAACATATTCTCTTTTTTTAAATTTTCCAGTTTTTGTATCGCAGATGGTATATCTCTTGAAGATGTTAATGTGAAATTGTTGACTTCCAATATATTACTGTTCATATTCACACAACTCTCCCAAATTATTTTGCATCATTCTATCTAAAAAATATAAAGTAAATTTTAATCATACTTTAAAGGTGGCTTGTACCGTTTTTGTACCGTTTTTCTAAAAAGCCTATGACCATTTTTTCTTTTTTAGGCATAAAATGTGAATAAACTTTGAGGGTAATATCTAGGTTCTCATGACATAAAGTATTTGATACCCACATTGGGTCTATTCCATTATTTAACATCATACTTGCAAAAGTATGTCTAGTATTGTGCAATGTTCTTGCTTCAATATTTAGCTTTATTAAAATACTTTTATAGTTTTTATACAAAGCTAAACTAGTTCCATAATAAGTGTTTTTTGTATTGAGAAACAGATAACTGTTTTGCATACCGGTTTGAAGCTGTTGATTTTTAAAAAAATATCTAGCTCTTGGCAACATCTGCCAAACTAACACCTAATATTGGCATACAATTTATAAAATAAAGCATATTTTAGGATAACTCATTTTAAAAAAAGTGCCAAACTTTACAATGCGTCTGACATTACTTTTTAATATCTTTTTTCATACTCAGATATTACGCTATCTATTATAATAGTAGGAATAATTTTGACAATATTGGAATTTCCCATTATTACCATTCCAAATAATATATATTTGTCTTTACTAGAGCTGTATTGAACTAATGGGCTACCACTAAATCCATTAAGCTTTTTAATATCAATACCATGACTATATGCCATTAAAATATTATTTAAATCACTACCTGAAATTTCTAATTCCACTATTGCTTTTTGGTATTCTATTATATTATTGGTATTCGATTTTAAATAATTTGGATAACCAATCATATATCCTTTGTCTTCAACTGTAAAATCAGGGAAAATAGAGTATAAGCAACTCTTGTCATCAGGAAAATTATCAAAAATATGAAAGATACATAAGTCTGAGTAATAAGCGTCTTTTTCAGTAAAATTTATTGGAATGTATCTTAATTTTAAAGTATTATTTTTGTTAAAATGACTAAATGAAGTTTGTTTAAAAGTGTTTTCATAATTGCTAAATATATGACATGAACTCATTTCTTTAACTATTCCTTCTGTGTTATTGGCATCTAGATTATGTTTAGCAGTAATCAAATAATAATATTTATTCGTTTTATATAAAAAACATGTACCTCTTCCACCTACATGATATTCTAGAGGATTGTACTCATTCTTATATAAGTTTTTATTCCAAAACATCAGAGGGTGAACAGAATTAATTACATTATCTTTTTCTAATCTTTTCATTATATATATGCCTAAATCATTAAATTTTTATAGCAACTTCACTTGCTATTTTATCAAATTAACTGATTAAAAGTTTGTCTACTTTATAGGGGATATTTCAAAGATAAATTAATATATTAAATGTGCATAAAAGATGTAATAGTCAAAAATTTACTGTACCGTTTTTGTACCACTTTTGTGCAAAAGAACTGCAAAATAACTAAGAAAACAGATTTATAGAGGTGCTATTTTTCCTTATTTCATTGCAAATCTACTGCAAAACTTTAAGCCAATATCAACCACACTTTAAATATACTCGCACAGATATTTCGATTCAAATAAGGTTACGATTGAACTCTTTTCAAAATTTGCTTCTTCTTCAAAACTTCTATCGCTTGAGAGCTATGGGATTTGAGTATTGTGATTCGTTTTCCATAAACCAAAAAAGTTTTAGTGAAAAACCTCATAACCTTGATGAAATAAAAAGAGATGTTCTTTCATGTTACCTGTGTGATCTTAGCAAATCAAGATCTCAAAGCATGAGCGGCTATGGAAATCCAAACGCAGACCTTATGATAATCGACTATGCCGTTTCACTCACGGAAGACAGTACAAACTCATACTTTTGCGGTAGAAGCGGCGAGATGTTAAAAGATATGATAGAAAAAGTTCTAAATTTAAAGACAGAAGATGTCTATTTTACACATGCCATAAAGTGCAAACCTTTAAACTCAAACACTCCATCAAATTCGGAGTGGGATTCATGTAAGAACTACCTATTTTCACAAATAGAGTTTGTAAAACCAAAAGTCATCGTTACTTTAGGTAAAGATGCTTATGCTAAAGTTACGTCTGAAGATCAAAATTTTCAAAGTGTAAGAGGACATGTTATAAACTTTAAAGATTATAAATTGATTCCGATTTATCATCCAAATCATCTGCTGAGAAATCCTGATGACAAAAAAGTAACATTTAACGACTTAAAAACCATAAAGAGCTGTATATGAAAAAACTATATTTTTTAGCGCTATTGTTGCCGATTTCTCTTCTTGCAAAGAGTTATCTAATTTCAAATATTCCAGTCCCAAAAACTATTATACTCAACTTAGATCCGTATCCATGTGACATAGAGTGTTTAGAAAAGTATCTTAAAGACGGATTTATATTCTCTTTCTTAGCACATGCCGATCATAAACTCGAAGATAGTGATCTTGAAAAAGCAAAAGAGGAGTATTGGGCGATATTTAACGGTAAGAAGATCTCTCCTCAAGATAAAGTCCGTATCGCCATGCTTCTTCCTTACAAAAAAATAACCAGATATGCAGCCTCTACGACAAATGCTTCATTTGCATATCTAATGTCAAAAGGCTACCCTTTTGAGTTAAAGGGCTACAACATAGAAGATGAAGGACAAAAAGAGATATCCAATGCTCTTAAAAAAATTCAAGACGACGGTTTTAAATACGTTATTGCTCCTCTAACGCAAGACGGTGAAGAAACCGTCTCAAAGATAGATCCTCAAATCAACATATTTTTTCCTACTATTAACAAAAAAGAGAGCCATAGCGATTCTAAATTTCTCTACTATGGAGGTATCGACTATAGTGCCCAAAGCGATATGCTTCTTGAGAAATCAGCATCACCGCTTGTCATATTTCACGATGAATCAGATATAGGAAAACAGCTCTCCACCTACCAAGAACAGGCATATAGAACTAAATTTTCACAAAGTAAAAATCCAACAGTCATAAAATATCCAATCCCTCAGAGGATAACAAATCTAGAAGATAAATTAAAAGATAACAGAAGAATCAACGGAGGCTCATTTTTCATCAATACGCCCATTATTAAGAGCGGAATGATTATGTCCCAACTCACGCTCTTTGATACAAACCCGACAAACATTTTGTCGACACAGACAAACTATAACCCGCTATTACTCTCAATGACGCAGTCCCGTGATAGAAAAAATATGATAATTGCAAATTCTATTACTCACAACAATGATGAACTAATTGAAACAAACTCTTTTTTATCCAACGATATAGTTTACGATTGGATTAACTATACGACGACAGTCGGAGTAGACTACTTCTCTAACATTATGAGTGGTCAAAATAGAGAGTATGTTATAGAGCTTCAAAATAACCAAATGGTATATCCTGTCGTTCTGGTAAAACCGTCGGTTTCTAAGTTTATTCCTTTCGAATCAAACGAAGAAGAGTAGCGATAGTAGATCTTGAACCTCTTGTGTTATCTTTTGAGGTCTCCCCTCAAAAGTTATATAAACAAGTAAAATCTTTAACTCAAATATTTTTTTATCATCTCTAAAAACGGTTTGCAAAAGCTCAAACGAGGCTGCATGCATAGCAATCAGCTCTGTTTTCACATCTAACTCATCGCCGAGTTTTGCACTTGAAATATAATCAGCCTCTATTTTCTTTGCAACAAAATGACCATGTTCTAAAACAGGAGACAATCCACTTTTAAAAAAGAGTTCACTTCTGGCTCTTTCGCAAAAATTTAGATAATTTGAGTGATAAACTATCCCACCAGCATCGGTGTCTTCATAGTAAACTCGTATCTGCATTTTTATCCCTTATTTTAACTATTTTATCGGCTCAATTAGACAAGGCGAACAACTTCTGCGATTGTACAAAATTATATCTTTGATTTTGATAGCTCTGATTTAACCAAAATATAATCCAAAAATGCTATACTGATTCAAAATTTATAAGGTCTTAGAATGTTTCATATTAATTTAAACAGAAAGATTTTCTGGATTGTTGCTGCTCTTATAGTTTTTTCCAATGCTCTTCTTACTTACACAATGTATAAAAAAAATCAAGATATGATTGAAGTTAGAGCCTTATCAAAAGGAGATAATCTTAAAAATTATTTTATTTCTATGAGAAATATATATCATCATCAATTTTTAAACAGCGGTATAGATTTAAACGATACGACTATCGGTTTCTTACCTGCTCATGCTTCCACCCTTATAAGCGACAAATTTGCCGAGTTATCAGAAGACGGGACAACAATTAGAAACGTAACAGACAGAGCCAGAAATCCAAAGAACAAAGCAGATAAGTTTGAACTTGAAGCGATTGAATATTTTAAAAACAACCCAAATAAAACTATACTTGTAAAAAAAATAGAACAAAACGGAATAGATTTTTTTAACTTTACCTCACCGCTTATTATAGAACCTTACTGTATCTCATGTCACGGGAAAAAAGAGGAGACTTTGCCATCCATACAAGAGAGATATGATAATGCTTATGACTATAAAGTAGGCGATATACGCGGTGTTACAAGTATAAAAATTCCCTCAGAAAAATTAACAAATGAAAGTATGCATAGTTTCTATAACATCGCTATTTTTAGCTGGATTACCATACTCTTTTTGCTAATCCTTATCTACTATGCTATTAAAAAGCTCACCATTAAGGATGTTGAGCAAAAAATGCTCCTTCAAAATGAAGTAAAAATAAAAACTGCTAATCTTGAAGAGCAAAAAAATGAGTTAAAAGTTGCCAATATAAAACAGCAGCATCTATTTTCCATACTCAGAACAGTAGCCGATTGCAACCAGATTCTTATAACTGCAAAAAATATTGACGAACTTATACAAAATACAGCTGTATCTATGCACTCTAATACTTCATTTGCAAGTATTAAAATCTTGATTTTTGAAGATGGCAAACTTAGAGTAAAAAGTTCTATCGGACTTGATGAGGAGATGGAGGTATTGCCGCTTGAAGAAGATGTGTTTAAAAATAATCATAACGTATTCTTAAAAAACTTTGACAAGTCTATGCCGCAAGAGTGTCTAGATAAAATAAAAAGACACAATATTACTGAGATATACGCTCTTCCGCTTAGAAAAGAACACTATTCAAAAGAGGCGCTTGGGGCTATTATTATATGCTCCACTGAAGAGAATGGTCTCTCTGTAGAAGAGCGAAATATGATAAATGAACTTGCAGGCGATATCGGCTTTGCAATAAACTCTTTTTATCAAAAAGATGCGATTAATCAGCTTTCATACTATGACCAGCTTACAAATCTTCCGAATCAAAATCTTTTTGAGCAGCATTTAAATCAGGCACTTTTAAAAAGCAGCGAGACTTTAAAATATGGTGCCGTTTTATTTTTGGATTTTGATGATTTTAAAAATGTAAATAATCTGATGGGCAAAGATATAGGTGATGAAGTTTTAAAAGAGATGGCAAGCAGACTTGTATCAAAAACAGACAAAACATCCATCATCTCAAGATTTGGAAGTGATAAATTTTTAATTCTGATTGAAGATCTCTCAAGCGAAGAAAAGGAATCTGCAATTATCTCAAAACAGTTTGCACAAAAAACAGTAGCATTGGCAAAAGAGCCTTTTATCTTAAGTAATAAAACTTTTCATCTAACATGTAGTATCGGAATTGTTCTCTTTTTTGATCATAAAACTCTATCAGATGCAATTTTAAATCAGGCAGAATATGCTATGAGAGTTGCAAAAGATAGCGGAAAAAATGTTATTAAATTTTACAATCAAGCACTTCAGGATATGACAAACTTAAGATCTTTAATGTTTCAAAATCTTAAAGAAGCGGTTTTAGAGCACCAATTTGTTCTTTATTACCAAAAACAAGTTAATCACAATGCAAAGGTCGTAGGTGTTGAAGCACTTATAAGATGGCAACACCCCAACTTAGGGTTTATCTCTCCGAGTGAGTTTATTCCGCTTGCAGAAGAGTCTGATATTATAAAAGAGATAGGTGCTTATGTACTAAATGAAGCTACAAATCTCATCGTAAAATGGGCTGATGATGCCGTTAAAAAAGAGTGGAGAATCTCTGTAAATATCAGTCCCAAACAGTTTAGAGATGAAACTTTTGTGGATAATATTAAAAATTTAATAATCTCAAAAAATATAAATCCAAAGAAACTAAGAGTTGAGTTAACGGAGGGTGTTTTAATAGACAATCAACAGAGTGCAATGCAAAAAATCGATGAATTAAATAGATTTGGCATCTCTATCTCAATTGATGATTTTGGAACCGGATACTCAAGTTTAGGATATCTTAAACATCTGAGTATCGATGAGTTAAAAATAGATCAATCATTTGTCTTAGGATTAAGTGAAAATTCTTCAGACAAAACCATCATAAAAACTATTCTTACTATGGGAGAAGAGTTCGGTTTTGAGGTTATTGCAGAGGGAGTTGAGACAAAAGAGCAGTTTGAAGAGCTTAAAAATCTTGGATGTAACTATTTTCAAGGCTACCTCTTTGCGAAGCCCTGCCCTGAAAATGAGTTGTAAATCTAAATTAAAACTGTGGCTGAAGAAACGGTATAATCTGCTTTTTACGGCTTAGTACGCCATCAAGCCATGCTTGGTTGTTTTGAAGTTTTATGCCAAATGCCGCTTCAACTTTTGTCGCATCATCGCTTAAACATAAAAGCTGTGAGCCCTCTTTCATGATATCTGTTAAAAGAATGATAATGGTATGAAGCCCGTCTTCTTCTTTCATAAGTTTCATATCGGCAAAAAGCTCACCTATTCTACTCTCTAGCACCGAGATATCTACCATCTCAAGCTGCCCTACTCCGACTTTCGTACCGTTCATATCAAATGCTTTATAGTCTCTTGTATTTAAGTTTCTTGCACTTGCACCCTCTACGGCTGATTTTGCTATAAACATTGCCATGGCGAGTGCTTTATAATCAGAAATTCCACAAATCTCAGATAGCTCTTTTACAGCTTTTGTATCGGCTTTTGTACATGTAGGAGATTTGAAGATCACGGTATCGCTTAAAATCGCACACATCATCATTCCTGCTATATCTTTTGGAATCTCTACTTTATGGTAGTCATACATCTCTTTTATAACCGTATTTGAACAGCCAATCGGACGAATCCAGCACTCAAGAGGAGCATCAGTCGTAATATCACCGAGCTTGTGATGATCTACTATGCCTAAAATTGTCGCCTCTTTTATATCTTTTGGAGCTTGCGCTAGATCTGAGAAATCAACAAGATACACTTTTTCGCCTGCATACGAAGTCTTAAGCTCAGGTGCACTCATGCCAAATTTATTGAGTATAAACTCAGTCTCAGGAGAAATATCGCCTTGGCGCGTTGCTACACACTCTTCGCCTATTTGATTTTTAAGATATGCCAGAGAGATAGCACCTACGATAGAGTCAGAGTCAGGACTTGTGTGACCAAAAATATATGTTGACATGTTATGAAGCCTTTTAAAAATTTTCGTAATTATACTTTTTTTAAATTCTATTTTTGTTTATGTCTATAATTAAAATTCTATTTTGGATCTATTTTAAAGTATACATTCAATTTAAAAGAGATAAGATAGTTTATAAAAATAAGAACGGAATATTTATGAACATAGAGTGGATGAACATACTCTCAGTGGACGACAACAAAACAAATCTTCTTATAGTAGAGAGTTATGCGAAGTTGCTAAATTTAAAAATTGATAGTTTTTCAAACCCGATAGAAGCACTTGAAGCCGCAAAAACAAAAGAGTACGATTTAGTCATAGTTGATTACATGATGCCTCAAATGGATGGTTTGGAGTTTATCAAAAATTTTAGAGAGTTAAATGTTGAGATACCGATTATTATGCTAACCGCACTCGGTGATGATATGGATTTGCAGATAAAAGCACTAGAAGTCGGGGCAAATGATTTTTTAAACAAACCCATAAATTCAGGCTCTTTTAGGGCTAGAATCATCAACATGCTCAAACTTAGAAAATCTCAGCTTCTTCTAAAAGATAGAGCTTTGCTTCTTCAAGAAGAGGTGGATAAAGCTACGACAATGCTTAAAGAGTCAGAGCATGAGACGCTGGAACTGCTTGGAAAAAGTGCAGAATTTAAAGACCCGGACACAAGCAAGCATACGCAAAGAGTCGCATATTATTGCAAGTTGCTTGCATCTTTGCACGGACTTAGCCAGAGGATGCAGGATATTATATTTTACGCTTCGCCGTTTCATGATTTAGGAAAGGTTGGCATTAGCGATCGGATTTTGCTTAAGCCTGCAAAACTGGATGATGAAGAGTTTGAGATTATGAAATCTCACTCAAAGATAGGATATGAAATCCTTAAAAACGCAAAGAGCGAGTACTTAAAAGCAGGCAGAATCATAGCGCTCAATCATCATGAGAAGTATGACGGAAGCGGATACCCAAATGGACTAAAAGGTGAGGGCATACCTGTTTTAGGCAGAATCACGGCTATAGCAGATGTATTTGACGCACTTACTTCAAGACGACCGTATAAAACAGCATGGAGTCTAGACGATGCAAAAGAGTTTTTGATAGAAGAAAAAAGCAGACACTTTGACCCTATTCTTGTTGATCTATTTGTAGAAAATTTTGATAAAGTTCAAGAGATCTATACAAAATATACGATAGAAGACTAAATTGTTAAAACTACTATACAAAGCCATTACAAACCCGATTATCGGTCCTATAGTCGTATCGTCGATAGGCATTGTATTTTTATCTCTTTTTTATATGCCTAAACTCTCCGCACAAAATCAACAAGAGAGGGTAATTGGAGAGACAACTAAACTTATCTCTCTTTTAAAGCACTCAAGAGCATATTACACCGACAATGTAGTAAATAAAATCGAAAAAAAGAGTAATCTTCATATAAATTTTGATCACAAAACAGATGAAAACACTGTTCCGCTTCCGGCAACTACGATACATGATTTAAGTGATATATTGACAAAAAGCGACAATGTACATGCAAGTTTTTACAGCAACTATCCGTTTCCAAACCGCTCAAGCAGAGTTCTTGACTCATTCCAAAAAGATTCCATAGAATTTTTAACCAAAAACCCAGATAAAATATTTTCAAAAAGCGATATCATAGACGGAAAAAATGTCTACAGAGTAGCAACTGCAGATATTTTAACCTCTCAAACATGTGTGAATTGCCACAACACACGAGCCGACTCTCCAAAAACCGACTGGAGGTTGCACGATGTCAGAGGAGTGCTTGAAGTGTATGTACCAATAAGCGACCATTTTATGCTCTCAAGGGAGCAGATTTGGTATGTTATTCTTTTTATAGGGCTTGTTGTACTCACATTTTCTCTGCACTACGGAATCTTATATTTTAAACGAGAAAAAGAGCTTATAAATACCGCTTCGATTTTAGAGAATGAGATTCAAAAAAGAACAAAAGATTTACATGAAAGCAATCAGTTTTTACTTGAGTACAAAAAAGCGGTTGATGCGAGTGCCATCGTTTCAAAATCTGATCTCTTTGGAAATATCATCTATGTTAATGATGCATTTTGTAAAATTTCCGGTTTTTCTAGAGATGAACTTATGGGGCAGCCTCATAATATAGTTCGCTCCCCAGATGTTGAAAAATCATTTTATAAAGAAGTATGGAAGACTATAAAATCAAAAAATATTTTTAAAGGAATCATCAAAAATAGAACAAAAAACGGCGATTCATACTATGTTGCGGCAACGATTATTCCCATTTTAGATGAAGATGGCGAGATTTTAGAATATCTATCACTTAGATATGAGATTACAGAACTCATCAATGCAAAAGACAGAGCCCTAAGTGCGGAGAGAACCAAATCTACATTCTTGGCAAATATGAGTCATGAAATCCGAACACCGCTGAATGCTATCATAGGTTTTTCGGATATATTGTGTGAATCAAATTTAAACAGGGATGAGAAAGAGTATGCAAAAATTATCTCAAGAAGCGCAAAATCACTTTTGGGGATTATAAACGATGTACTAGACATCTCAAAAATAGAGAGCGGCAAGTTAGATATATCAGAGAGTGCATTTTCCTTTGGGCTATTTAGCGAACATATCGTCGAACTCTTCTCCATCGTCGCAAAAGAGAAGAACATCAGGTTCATCTACAAAACTACCCCTGCCCTTCCGCATACCCTTGTTTTTGACTCTACAAGACTGCAACAGGTAGTCTCAAATCTGCTAAGCAATTCCATAAAATTTACACCCGAGGGCGGAAGCGTATTTTTTGATATATCTCTGCTTGATATTTCCAACACACATGCAAAAATAAAATTCAGCATCAAAGACAGCGGTATCGGGATGAGCAAAGAGCAGCAAAAAATCGTATTTGAACCGTTTTCTCAAGCAGATGACGGCATAAGCAGAAAATATGGCGGAACAGGGCTTGGACTTGCCATCTGCTCGGATATCGTAAAACTTATGGGGTCTAGAATAGATCTTAGTTCTGAGCTAGGGCATGGAAGCGAATTTAGCTTTGTGCTTGATTTAAGAATTGAAGAGTCAAAAGAGCAGAATGAGACAAAAAAAAGCAAACTTCTTTTTGGAGTTTGTAAAAATGAAGATGATAGTGAATACCTGAGAGTATGCGTAAAAAACTATCTTTTGCAACTCGGAAATGTAGTGGAAACAGAAGATTTTACGCAAGATGTAGATATGATATTTTGCTTTGATGAAGATAAAGCAATTGAGTTTAAAAAGAAGCGAGACAGCATTAAAACAGTATATGTAGGTGATAAAGCAAAGATAAAAGATCCTGCTTCCAAAACATACTTTGACTACTTTATAGATCTTCCTATTTACAGTTCCAAGATAGTAAATATAATTCATGACAATTCAAAAGCACAAAGCCAAAAAGCTATCTCAGACGCAACAAATAAAAAATTTAATGCAAATATTTTAGTAGCAGAGGACAATCCCAATAATCAAAGGCTTATAGATATTTTACTTAGCAATCTCGGTATTACCGCTACGATAGTCGGCAATGGTCAAGAAGCCATAGACGTCTATAAAAAAATCAAGTTTGATATGCTTCTGATGGACGTAAATATGCCCGAACTCGACGGTGTCTCAGCGACTAAAGAAATTTTAAAACTCCAAAGAGAAAACTCGTTGCATAAAGTGCCTATTATAGCTCTTACGGCAAATAGTATCTCCGGAGATAGAGAGAAGTACCTTGAAGCCGGCATGGATGACTATATATCAAAACCTATCGAGCTAAATAAACTCATTGAGATTATAGAAAAATATCTTTATAAGAATAGAGATTTCCACACGCTTAACGTGCAAAGTACAGATAACAATGAGGGTTTTGAAGTTTACAAAAAAAGTGATGTCATGAAGCAGCTAGGGCTAAATGAGTCGACTGTAGACATGTTGCTTGAGAGTTTCTTTTTAACACTTGATGATGATTTAAGCAGACTTCAAAGCACAATCGATGCAAAAGACGCAAATGCGATTAAAAGTGCCGCACATTACATAAAAAGCTCATGTTCAAACTTAGCGATGAATGAGGCTGCCAAACTGCTCGGCGAAATAGAAGCAAGCGCAACAAAGGGCGAAACAAACGCTGATATAACTAAGATAAAATCAATATTTTATACTATTAAAAATGGTCTCATGTCATGATGGATGAAAAAATAATCTACAATACGAACACTCTATTTTTTTACCATACGCTAATCTTGCTTGGTGTTTTGCTGGCATTTGTGGTGCTTCTTCATATGCTCTATCACAGACGCACGCCAAGCAGCATCATCGCTTGGGTTCTCTCCATCATTCTTATTCCATATATAGCGATATTTCTATACTTTATCATCGGTTCAAGAAAGAGAAAAAACAGATATAAAAAAAGTTCTCTTGTGCTTAAAAACCAAACAACGGATAAAAATATACAAAATTCGATTGACGGAGTTTTAAGAAATTACGGTATTGCGGATGCCGCAAAGAACATAGAGTTCAAACTTCTTTTTGATACGGTTGAGACATACAATGAACTCCTAAACTGCATCAACGGCGCAAAAAAATCTATCTACTTAAGTGTCTATATCTTTGAGTATGACAAAGTCACTAAAGAGATCTTAAAAGCTCTCATAAAAAAAGCCAAAGAGGGAGTTGAGATAAAAATACTCATCGACTCTCTAGGCTCAATCTCTCTATATCTGCTTCAACACAGACTAAAAGAGTTAAGAGAAGCCAAAGCGGAGGTTGAATTTTTTATGCCTCTCTTTGAGATGCCCTTTAGAAACTACATTAACCTTAGAAATCACAGGAAGATCTATATCTTTGACAATGAAAAGGTCTTAAGCGGCGGTGCAAATTTATCACATGAGTATTTGGGAGCAACGCAAAACAAAAAGCAGTGGGAAGATATTATGTTCCTTATAAAAGGCTCATCCGTAGAGCAGTTCTTTGAGATATTTGCTTCAGACTGGTTTTATGCTTCGCAAAAAAAATTAAAATTTAAACAGCATGAAAAAGAGGTTGAAGGCGATATATTTTTACAAGTCGTTCCCTCAGGTCCCGACATGGACAAAGATACTCTCTATGAGGTACTCTTATCCGCAATCTACGGTGCGAAAGAGAAGATCTACATCATAACTCCATACTTTATACCAAATCACGCACTCATTCAAGCTCTCATCATCGCACATCATAAAGGTGTCGATGTAAAACTTATAACGCCAAAAGAGGCAAATCACATAGTAGTAAATCTAGTTAGAAGCTCTTACATGAGAGAGCTTGAAGAAGCCGGCATAAAAATCTACCTCTATAACGGTGCAATGCTTCATGCAAAGGCTATACTTTTTGACGATAACTGCGTTGTGCTTGGAAGTGTAAATTTTGACAACAGAAGCCTCTTTTTAAACTACGAAGTCGCTACTTTCGTTTACAATGATGAAGTCATCAAAAAAGTAAAAGATTGGAGTGACAAATTGATATCCAACTCATCATTTGGAACAAAAAGAGTCTCCGACATGAGAAGAGTTTTTGAAAATATGATGCGCATCTTAGCGCCGCAACTCTGATATGTTTAAGCCCAACAGTTTCATAAAATCACTCAAACATCAAGATGATGTGATAAGAGATGAATTTACGATTTTATGCTGGAACGTCGCAAAGCTGACACTAAACGCTTCTTATAAAAAATTTACAGATTTACTTATAGAAGAGTTTGATTTTGATATTTTGCTTCTGCAAGAGGTTAAAAAAAGCCTCTCACATGAGCTTGAGCTACATGACTACTCCTATATCCTCTCACCAAATATCGAGACAAAAAAGCATATTTTCGGTGTTTTGAGTGCTTTTAGAGCATCATGCGAGAGTGAAATCTCATTGCTTACAAAAAAGCAGGAGTTAAAATACACAACTCATAAAATTTCGCTCATAACACATCATAAACTCTCAAACGGCAAAACACTTCTTGTCGTAAATCTTCATGCTATAAACTTTGTACATAACCGTGATTTTAAATATGAGCTGGAATATATATATTTAGCTATAAAATCCCATAAAGAAGCGATGATAGTTGCAGGCGACTTTAACACATGGAACCTCAAAAGAGTACACTATCTTCAAGAGTTTGCAGATAGCTTATCACTTAAGAGAGTGGGATTTAGCGATGAGTCAAACATCAAAAAAATCTTTGCAAACTCGCTTGACTACATCTTTTACAGAGATTTAAATCTTATCTACTCTGAAGTGATAGAGAGCAAAAAAATCTCAGACCACAACCCAATTATCGCAAAGTTTGGATACTAAGAGATAAACTCTACAACTTCATCATAACTAAGTCTAAGCTGTTTTGGCTGCTCTTTTACTCTATACCCCAAAGGCAGAATCAATGAAAGTTGATATTTTTTAGTATCAAGCTTTAAAATCTCCTCTACATTCTCCTTTTCAAATCCCTCTATTGCACAGCTGTCAATCCCTAAAGCCGCCGCACATGTCATCATATTTGCACTTGCGATATAAGCCTGCTTAGATGTCCACTCATAAATATTTTCATCACACTCAAGTGTTTTTTTGAGATGGCTTTTATATAAATTGATATAAAAGTCAAGCTTATCCTGACTCATTCCACGTCTTGAGAGCATCTCAAGCGGTCTATTAGACTCAGGTTTTACAGCCTCAATAGCAGCAAGAATCACGACTAAGTGAGAACATGAGGTAATCTGAACCTGATCCCAGCAAAAAGGTCTAATCTTGGCTTTTAGCTCCTCATTTGTGATAACTAAAAACCTCCATGGTTCCATTCCAAACGATGATGGCGATTTTTGTCCGGCTTCAAGAATCTCTCTTATATTTTCATCTGATATCTTCTTACTCTCGTCAAAAATTTTACATGCATGTCTAAAATCCATAGCCTCGCTAAATGTTTTATTCATAAATAAACCCTCTTAAATTTTAAAAACTATATATTTTAAATTAACCTAAAACTTCTTAGAGCTAACCTCTGCAAGTATCTTTCCTGAGATATCTGCCACCTCTCTTGCTATGGCATCTACAGAATTAGTAGTTCTAGTATTCTCTTTTGTAGCCATATCAATCTCTGTTACTGCTTGGTTTATCTCTGATATTCCCTCTGCTTGGTCACTTATATTTTGACCTATCTCTTGGATTGATTGAGTTAATACATTTACATTTGCATTTATCTCTGTCAAACTGTGCTGAGTTCTCTCTGCAAGTTTTCGCACTTCATCGGCAACAACTGCAAACCCTCTTCCATGCTCACCTGCGCGAGCCGCTTCTATTGCGGCATTTAGTGCCAGCAAGTTTGTTTGATCTGCGATATCGCCTATGATGCTTACGACCGACTTTATGTTTTGCGATTGCAACACGACATCATTTGCTTTTAGTGCGGTTGAGTCTATAGTTTGGCTGATATGAGCCATCGCATGTACTGTTTTTTCTACACTATCCGCCTGTTTCATTGATGCTAAACCCAACTCTCTCATTTTATCTTGAAACTCACCGGCTTTAGATGAAAGTTCAGTGCCATTTTGACTTGATGTTTTTAGCATCTCTTTCATCGCATTTTGAAGGTTGTTTACTCCAACTACAAGTCTCTCAAACGCACCGCCTTTTTCATCATTTTTATCCATAGATATACTTTTTGTATAATCAGCTTTAGCATATGTTTCTAAAACTTCATCAACTGCCACAAATCTTTCTCTTACAGATTTTATCATCGAATTTACGCTGTTTTTAAACTCTTCTAAATGAGCATTCGTTGTTTGCGCATTTATGGATTGAGAATACCATCCATGCTGGACACGGGTAACAACAACTTTAGCCTCATCTATAAGTTTATTGTCAAGTGCAGTTTGAGCCTCTACATGAAGTCTGTAGTTCTCAAGTGCGTTTATCATATCTTCTACTTCATAATTATATTTAGAGTTGATTTTCACCTGCTTAGTAAAGTCATTTTTATGCAGATAGCTTCTTAGCTCTTCAATCGGATTTACACCCCAATATTTTTCATCCATATCATGCAAGAAGATAACAAAAGCTACTACATACTGAATCAATGATGCGATAAGATTATCAGTCAGCAATGCTCCATTTAAAACTAATAAAACAATACCTACCCAGTGAACAGCTCTCATCCTAAAAAATAACGACTTTATATTCATAACTTTCCTTTGTCTTTTTGATTAATAACAAAATAATACTACCATCCTTTTAAAATAGAGTTAATATTTAAAAAAGATTATATACTTCCAATCAAAAAACAAAGTTAATTATGGAAAATTTTGCACTCATTTTTGTAGCTATTTTTATCGGGTATGTCATAAATAAAATGGATGTTTTTCCAAAAGAGACTCCTGTTATCTTAAATCAATTTATCCTCTACATCTCAGCCCCTGCAATGGTTCTTCTTAAAGTTCCGCAACTAAGTCTCTCTTATGAGGTAATCATCCCTGTATTTATTGCTTGGATTGTGATGAGCATAAGCGCTTTGGCTATTTTTTATCTCTCAAAACTGCTTGCATTTTCAAGAGAGGTAACAGGTTCTTTGATGCTTGTAGCAGTTTTGGGAAACACCTCTTACCTTGGTATCCCTATGATTGGGGCATATTTTGGGGAGGATGCACTCGGGTACGTTATGATATATGACCAGCTTGGCTCATTTATAGCCCTCTCTACTTATGGAACATTTATATCTATCTACTACTCAAGCTCACAAAATGTAGATATAAAAGCACTTTTTCTAAAGATAGTGAAATTCCCGCCATTTTTAGCCCTGCTTGTCTCACTCTTTTTTATAGGCACATCATTTCATCCGGTTGCCCAGAGTGTGCTCTCTTCGCTTGCCGGCACTATCGTTCCGCTTGCACTTGTGGCAGTTGGGCTTCAACTCAGGTTCAAACTTCCGTCTGAAGATCTGAAGCCTTTTGGGATTGCGCTTGGCGTAAAGCTTATTTTTGCTCCGCTTATAGCTATCATTGTCTGTTACATCTTTTCATGGAACTCCAAAGCGGCACTTATCTCCATTATGGAAGCATCAATGGCACCTATGATAACTGCAGCGGCAGTCGCTTCAATGGCAGGTCTTGCACCGCGTCTTAGTTCTGCCATAGTCGGTTACGGAATCCTCTTGTCGTTTGCGACTACATGGGTTGTTTACAATTTTATAACTTAAGGAGCTTTTATGCACTGTTACTGCGATAGTAAAAAAGAGTTTGACAACTGCTGCAAACCATATTTGAACAATATGCTAAGCCCATCAACGCCCAAGCAGCTTATGAGAAGCAGATACAGCGCTTATGTTTTGGGCGACGGCGAGTATATAGTAAAAACCACTGCTAAAGAGCAAAGATATGAAGATGATATAGATCTCATAAAAGAGTATTCACAAAGCGTAACATGGCTTGGTCTTGAAGTTGTACATGCAAAAGAGAGTATCGTTGAGTTTAAGGCATATTACAGAGATGCAGATGGCATAAAGATACAACATGAAAAGAGCAATTTTATAAAAGAGGACGGAATCTGGTTTTACAAGGACGGTCTGCTTTTAAACTCAAAGATAGAGAGAAATATGCCATGCCCATGCAAAAGCGGCAAGAAATATAAAAAATGCTGCGGATAAAAAGATATTTATAGTAAAATTTCACCTATGATAGATGATTTGATTTTAAATTACATACTTATTTTTGTTTTTCTTGAACTCTATGAGATCTCATGGCAGAAAGCTCCCAGCATCATGGGCATGATAATACGCATGAACAGATATTACTCAAAAAGCATACTTCTTTTTTTAATTATGCAACCAACTTTCTACTTTGCCATCGGTTTTGCCATATTGTGCGATTATGATATTTTTGCGATTATTTTTCTATTTTTAAAGACAGCAGATGTGGCAACAAAGATACTTCTCATAGAACAAATCTTTACAAAAAAGAGTCTTTCTCATGAGCTGAGCCTTATTTTACTCTCTCCCATAGATAGCTTCTTGCCATATATGGGGCTGATAATCTACCCTATTCTTATTGCGTTAGCTATCTAACTCGGAGTAACTGTTTTTAAGCTGCGCTTGCTTAGATAGAAATTTAACGCTTTGAGAGATATCTTCATTTGCTATATGGTAATGTTCATGCAGTCTCTCTAAAGATCTATCCACTTTTGTCGTAAGTATCACGATTAGAGACTCCATCTGCTCTTTTATGCTGTCTATTTCATCATCTTTTGCATCTTTGAAATCTTTTATAATCATACTTAGCTGTGATTGAGATTTTACATACTCTGATTTGATAATCTCTATGTCTTTCATAAGGTCTTTCATTGTCGAATAAACATCATAAAGAGAGCTGTTTTGTGTCTGTAGTTCACTCATTTTTTTAGAAGATAAAATCATCTGCTTCATTAGGAGTTCACTCTGCTCTTTTATCGTTGCGAGCCTGTTTTCACTCTCATAAAGAGAGGTGTTTATACCCTCCGCATGCGACTTTAAAGAGAGTATTTCTCTCTCAAAAGGTTTTACGACTTCGCCTAGCTGCTCAAGCGTATATCTGACAATCGTTTTTGCTATCGTTTGGGAGATATTGCTTATGGTTTGCAAATTGCCTTTTAGCTCTTCTATCTCCTCTGCCATACTCACTTTGTTATCAATCGATTTTTCAAGTATTGATTTTACTTTGTTGAAATGATCCTGTTCTGTAACTCTTAGTATATCTATATGTTTATGCACGACGCTGTCCAAAGATGGTAGTTGAACTTCAGTAAATTTTTCAAATGATTTTGCAACATTTATGTGCAAGCCCTCAAGCTGCTCAAACTTTTCTAAAAATCTGTTTTGATTTGCTAAAATAGCATCTAAAATTTTTATATCATGTCTAAATCGCTCTCTCCCCTCTTCTTGCGTCTGATGATCTTGATTTTGGTTTAAGAGTATCTTTCTCTCAAGCTCAGAACCTGACTCCTTTAACTCATCTATCTGCTGTCCCAACTCTCTTATAAATTCCTGTTCCATTCTTGATTGTTCAGTTTGCATAGTTTGATGGAGTACATTCATAACAATATATAGAAGAAGCGAAACTAAAATAGGGATAAAACTCTCTTTTAGAACGAGCAGCATATTTGCATCCTCAGGCTGGATGATAAAATGAAGAAGAGCACTAATGATGCCTATACCTACTATAAGCGGTATATAATTTATCTTATTTGGCTGTTTAAGTATGGATATCTGTCGTAAAAAAAGCAACGACATAAACACAAATGCAAGCAGTAAGTCAATGTCAAACACTCTCTAATCCTTGAAATGGAGTTAAAACATTCTATCATAAAATTTTATAAAACTATATCCAATACCTCTGTCGGTCTCTTTATAACTACTTTGGCGTTACTATGAGGCGTAAATCCCCATGTTGCGAAGATGGGCTCTATTCCTGCCGCATTTGCGCTTAAGATATCTTTTGAATTGTCACCTATCATCCACGCTTTGTGGGTTTCTTTATCAAAACCATAATGTTTTAGTATGTAGTTTAACATAAGAGGGCTGGGTTTAGGCTCGCTAACCCTGTCTGCTCCTATGATTACGTCAAATAGATTTTTAACCTCTAAATGCTCCAACATTCTTAGCGCAAACTGAGTTGGAGCATTTGTCGCAACGGAAATTTTTATACCAAAAGAGACTAGACGCTCCAACATCTCTCTAATGCCCTCGTAAAGATAAACATTTTGTATGCACTGAAGCTCATAATGGTTCTCAAACAACTCTTTGTCTCTCTCATGATATATCTCTGTTTCATAAAAGAGCCAAGAGAGATTTCTCACTTCCATATTTATAGCTTCCACAACAGACTCTTCACTAAGCGGAGCGAGATTGTAGTGCAGCTTTCTTACATGGTTTATTGAAATTGTTATATCTTTTTTTGAATCAAGAAGCGTTCCGTCCATATCAAAAATAACAATTTTCATCTCTTTGACTATCTCATTTTTGCATAGATTTCACACAGAGCCTCAACAAAAAATTCACTATCATTTGGACATTGGCAAACTCTGTAATCTTCAAATCCAAGCTCATCAGCCAATTCACGGTATTCAATTGAGAGTTCAAAATCGGTCTCGGAGTTATCGATTGTAAAAGCGATAGGAAAGATAATGACACTTCTGTTTTTTATATCTCTAAGTTTATCTTCCAAAGAGGGTTTTAACCACTCCATAGGTCCTACTTTTGACTGGTATGCAAGATGAACTTCATTAAACTTCATACCCTCATCTTCAAGCATTTTACTCAAAAGCGCCACATGTTTTTCTATGTGTTTTTGATAAACATCACCTGCTTCTATGATTTTTACCGGAAGTCCATGTGCGGAGAAAATCATATCAAAGTCTTTACATTCGTCTATGTTTACCATCTCTTTGATTCGCTCAATTATAGCCTTGTTATAGTTTGCATTTTGAAAAAAGTGCTTTACTTCGACTAAAATCGCATCACCGCCTTTTGAGTGATAGTTCTCCTCAAAATCTTCCAGTGAGGACTTTGTAGTAGTCGTTGAAAACTGCGGATAAAGGGGAATCAGATAGATCTTTTCTATATTTTCTTTGTTTAAACGCTCAATAACCTCAGAGACAAAAGGAGGAGTGTAACGCATAGCAAAATCTACTATCACACTCTCATCCATTCTTGCTTGAAGCTTTGAAACAAGTTTTTTCGTATGCCCGACAATAGGAGATTTCCCACCAATCTGCTTGTAAATCTCTTGGGATTTTTCAACTCTTGAAAAAGTTATCATCTTAGCGATAAAACTTCTTAAAAGAGAGCTTTTCACCGTAATAATATTTTTATCATTAAACATATTTGTCAAAAAAACTTCAACTTCCTCTAGGTTGTTTGGACCACCCATATTTAGTAAAACTATTGCCTCTTTTTTCATAACTAATCTCCTTTAGCCCTTAAGCTCACTTCATACATTATCTGCTGCAAAGGCAACATATCTTCATAAATTTTATAGAGTGTATCTATGAGTTTATCACCCTCTTCTATAATCTCAGGCTCTAAGATTTTATATGTTGCCATGCCTTTATGCAGACTTAGATCTACACTCTTCATTTGGGGAGTAAAACCTTTTGGATACTTTTTATACTCTTTACCCATAGTGCTATATCCTAAGGCATTTATCTTTTTGAGCGTCTCATCTAGAGCAACTCTTCTTTTTTCATCTCCTATGTATTCGCGATAAGCATCCAGCATAGGTTTATTGAACCATCTGACCCCGACTGCTACAAAGAGTTCATCGGGCGAAAAATGTAGATAAAAAGATGATTTTTGAAGTCTGCATCCGCTCCATCCGCCTTGAGGAAAGATAATACCTATTTTGGACTTCATAGGTTCTTTATTTTCGCCCATTCTGCGGATGTCTCTGTACATTTTAAAAAGAGATTTGTTTATTTTAGGTTCTGCATCTACAGTCGGTTCTAATGCCATAAGATGTTCACCCATCTCAACCACAAAGGCTTTTGAATGGTTTAGTATATATTGCTCATACTCATCTCGGTGAGCTTCAAAGTACTCTTTAGAGTTATTTTTTCTAATAGACTCTAAAAACTCCAACGCTTTTTTAAAACCGTTAAACTCCACATGTAAGCCTTTAAGCTAATTTTCTATTTCTAAAAGCAACCGCTATCAAGAGAAAGAGAATTGCGTAAGTAATCGGTACGAAATCAGGAACAGGAACAGGGTCGCCTTTTGCATACGAGTGCATTCCGGCTAGATAGTAGTTTACTCCAAAATATGTCATGATAACCGAAGTGTAAGACAAGAGTGAAATAACGCTATAGTTAAATTCGCTGTAAATCGGTTTGATAAATCTTAAGTGAACGACAACAGCATAAATCAAGATGGTTACAAGTGCCCATGTCTCTTTTGGATCCCATCCCCAGTATCGCCCCCAGCTTTCGTTCGCCCAAACGCCGCCTAAGAAGTTTCCTAGCGTTAAAAACGCCAAACCTATCATTATACTCATCTCGTTTATGGAGTTTAACTCTTTTATGGAGAGAGATATGTGCATATCGTTTTTCTCATTTTTGAGTATGAAAAGTAAAATCGTGATAAATCCCAAAAGTGCTCCAAGACCCAAGAAACCGTAACTTGCCGTAATTACCGCAACATGTATGCTTAACCAGTATGAGTTAAGAACCGGAACGAGGTTTGTAACCTGCGGATTCATCCAGTTTAGATGCGCAACAAAGAGAATAAGCCCTGTTAAAATAGCAGTTGAAGCCATTGTCATGGATGAGCGTTTAGAGAAGATAAATCCCGCCAAAACCGTTGCCCAGCTTATGTATATCATAGATTCATACCCGTCAGACCACGGCGCATGCCCTGCGACATACCATCTAAGTCCTATGCCAAACGTATGTACAAAAAATAGCGTCGTTAAAAGTGCCAAAGAAACTTTTGAAAACATAGCAATATTAAATTTAGGCTTCAATATTTTTACAAAACTAGCAATTAGGAGAACAAATCCGATAAGAAAATAAAGAGGGTAGATTCTCTCAAATATATTTGCATAGTTGTATAAAACTTCAGCTTTTATCCTTGTATAAGATGGCGTAACAGATGCTCCGTAAAACTTTTGATACTCTGCTATTTTCTCGATTGAAGAGTTTGCGACACCCCAGTTTCCGCTATTTATAGCGCTATCAAGTGAAGTAAAATATTCAAATGCGATGTCTCTGATTTTTAGAGAATTTTCTTGTGAAAAAGTCTGCAATGCTTCGACTGTCGGGTACCATTTATTGTTTACGTCGTTTGGTTTTGGCCAGATTTTTATCAATGCGCCTGAATAGACCGAGTAGGAGATATTTACTCTCTCATCTATCTCCAAAACAGCCTTATCCAAAAGATCTCTATGTTTTGGCTCTTTTCTGTTAGCGCTATCCACATGCTCGGCAAGTTTATAACCGCTTAAACTCTCAGGGTCTACGAAGAACTGTGAAAAAGAGGCATATTGCGCATCACTTTTCGCACCTATGATTTTGTTCACGCCTTCGTTTTTTGTTCTGATGATTTTTAGATCTCTATAAACATCCGGCTTTGCCATCATTCCAAGGATAACCTGATTTGCGTTTAACTTATGTTCGCCTATCACAAGAGATGAGCTTTTATAGATTTTCGCCAAAATTTCCGTTGAGAGGGTATCAAGCGGCTTCATTCTTCCGCCGCTGTCTTGAATTATCAACTCGCCAAATCTCTTTGCATGCTCTTTATCAAAAGACAAAATGGTCTTAAGTGCAGGATTTAAATCTTCTGCGTGAGATGGCGTAATGCTAAAGAGCAATCCGAGTGAGAGTAAAAATCCTACGACTTTTTGCTCACTTGCTTTTTTAGCTCTGTTTGAGAGCTGTGCAAATCGATTTTCTTTTGAAAAAAGTGACCAAAACATACCCAGACCCAGTAAAAAATAACCTATGTAAGATGGAAGTGTTCCGGGGTCGTTATTTACCGATAAAATAGTTCCCATCTCATCTTGGTCGTAAGAAGATTGGAAAAATCTATACCCACGGTGCTCTAAAATATTGTTCATGTAGATTCTGTAAGGCATATTGATATCTCTCTCTTTATCTATCAACTCAACTTCGCTTGCATAAGATGCGGGAGACATAGAACCCGGATATCTGTCGAGTTGAAAGTCAACAAGTTTTACTCCAAATGGAACTTGTAGTTTTTTAGAGCCGTAAGAGATATGTACGTCGACTCCATCAACCATATTGTGATGTTCTTTCGCCGCTCTTCCTGCTTGAGCAAAAATCATAACATTTTGGGAAGCAGTGCCAACTTTTATATTGAAATTCAGAGCATCCATCTGAGGTCGCATAGGAGAAGCGTTAGGGTCTGATACAATCTTTGTAGTAGCATGTTGATAGAAACCACGCACTATGAAGTTCGCACCCTCCACCCCAAAGAGAGTTCTTGCTTCAACACTGTTTTTTTCACTCGGATCTATCTCTCCTTGTGAATTATCATCCATTTTCATAAATTTTAAAGGCATATCATGCTTCATGTAGAGCTTTCCGCCTTCGTTAAAAATAGAGACAACAGGTCTTAAAAACATCTTTTGAGAGCCAAAATCTATAGCAATCTCTTCATTTTCATAGTATTCACCTTTTTTAAGTCTGATAGGCTTGCTTGCAGTGTTTGTGCTAACCATCATCTCGATAACTTCAAAGCCGCCCTCTTTGCCCTCTACTAGGCTCTCTATAGCATCTGGAATATACTCAACAAGATTTACCTCTACCTTTTTACCCTCTACATTAAGAGATGCAAATAGAGAATTTGTGCTTTTTTTTGAGAGATAAACACTCTTTTCGCTAACCTCTGTTTTTTCTCCGACTTGCGCGCTAACGGTAAAATATGCATCGGAGCTAAGCATTGTATTGGCAATTTCGCCCTCACGGATATGCATAGTTCCTTCAAAACCAACAAAACGTGTGATTGCGGCACCAAGAACAATAATGATAAATGAGAGGTGAAAAATAAAAATAGGAGCTTTTTTTATACTGAACATTTTATATCTAAAAATATTTATAGTTAAATTGATTGTTAAGAGTGCGATTAAAATCTCAAACCAACGAGCATTATATATATCTGCTTTTGCCGTTATAGTTCCGTAATCATTCTCTACAAAAGTTGCATAACCTATAGCAAAAGCAAAAAGAAGCATAAGAAAAGCCATCGTTTTCATAGAGGCTAATACTAAAAGAAGTTGTTTCATACATATCCTTATTTGAAAAAGGGTATTCTAGTTAAAATTAGCTAATAGAGTGTTAAACTAGGGGTTAATCTTCTAGCTTAAATGTTATTCTAAAGTCTCCATCATCAAGCTCTGTAGCTTCATGTGAGATACGCAAAGGCACTCTCTCATAAAGCGGAAACGGCTCATGAAAAAAGATACCTACAAGCCTGTCATTTTTGCTCTTTAGAAGACTCAAACCTATTATGGCATTTATCATCGGCTCAGGCGGCTGGCACTCGGTAGCATTAAACTCATAGTATGTCAATCCGTCCTCTTCATATTTGTAAAAATTTAAAGTTGTTCTTGGAACTTCGATTAATGTTTTTTCCATTTTTCAAACCTTTTTTTTAGCCGATTTTATCATTTTGTCATTCAAAAAAAATTGTCAAAGAGCAAGTTTTATTTCAAAACCTTTTCTCTTTTCATCAAGAAGTTCGACACTTCCCCCATGTGCTTCTGCAATCTGTCTTGAGAGAACGAGTCCAAGCCCGTTTCCTTTTACTTTCGTACTCTTAAACGCTTCAAAAAGCTCTTTTTTATTTTCAATCATCACGCCGCTGTCATAGATATAAAATTTGTGAAACTCATCATCCCTCTCATAAAGCACCTCAACGATGCCATCTTCATTATCATCAAGTTCAATAGCATCTATTGCATTTATCAAAAAGTTCGAAAATAGCATTTCAAGGAGATCTCTATCGCCGTTTATAATAATTTTTTGCTCGGGAAATATAAATCTTATCTCTTTTGTATAGCCGTAATACTCGATCACTTTTCTTAGAGCATCTTCTAGTTCACTCCACATGAAGGGAGTTTTATTTGCATGCATGCCCTTGCTGAACATAAGCGTTGCTTTGATGATTCTCTCTATTTTATATACTGATTTTTGTATCTCTTCGACGATAGGAATATTCTCAGGGATAACCCTTTTTTTGAGTGTTGAGCTAAGAAGCGAGATAGAGCCGATGGGATTTCGTATCTCATGTGAGAGGTGTGCCGCCATCTGCCCCATGGTTGCGAGGTTCTCTTTTCTCTTTTGCTCCGTTATATCGGTTGCGCTTAGCATCAGCTTATCTTTATAAGACGAGCTTTTAATAAGATATGCCTTAGAGTTAAAAGTAACCTCATAATCGTCATTTTTCAACTCTAGCAGTGCAAACAGCTCACCCAATGACTTTGAGAGTGAATTTTGCAAAAAGATATTCCCATCTTCATCTAAAATCCAGATAGCATTTGGTAAAAACTCAACAATTTTCTCAACCGTATCCTGAAGATGCACATAGGAAGCTTTGAGTTCATTAAACTCTTTTTCAACCTTGTATGTCTGCTCTATTAAAAGATTAAGCTCTTGTGGCGTTATAGTTGACATTATTGATGTATATCCCTGTTTCTATAGCTAAGTATCTCTTGAAATTTTAACAAAGATGATATTTCTTTAGCTTTTATATCAAAAATATCTAGAGATACGTTCAGCATGTCAGAAGCTTTAAATAGCAAATCTTCTATCTCTGGTACATCTATATTTGCTTCTTCTTCACTAAGGATAATAAAATCATCTCCCTCAAAACGAAAAAGTAAATACTTTGGAAATGTTTGCATAAGATATAATCCTATGGTGTTTAGTAAAATATCTCCGTCATGCCAGCCGTTACTTTGATTGAAATTACCGAAATTATGTATACTGATAAAATTTATATACTTATAAATATCAGAGCTGTCGTTTTGAACTAAAATCAAATCCAGATACGTTTGATTGTATAGCCCCGTAATTTGATCTTTATAAAAATAAGCGAAACGCTCCTCTTCTATTTTTCCATTAGGCATCTGCGTGCTGTTCGTGTCTATTTCAATCTTTTCTAACGCCGATATAGCATACTTTGCAACTACCGGATCAAACTGCTTGGCACTATGCGCATCAATCTCTGCCAAAGCTTCTGCCTTGCTTAGTCTAGCTCTGTAAATCCGGTTTGTAGTCATTGCATCAAACGCATCGGCAACTATCATGATTCTTGATAAAACCCCTATTGCATCTCCGCTTAATCCGTTTGGATAACCCGTTCCGTCATATCTTTCATGGTGCGAACCTATAATGTACGCCAACTCTTTGTACATAGGGATTTTTTCCAGCATCTGCTTTCCTGCCGTTACATGCTCTTGAATCAACTTGTACTCATTCGCTTCAAGCTTTCCCGGTTTTAGCAAGATAGTATCGGGCGTAACAACCTTACCGATGTCATGCAAAATTCCTGCTCTGTATATTAAATCGCAATCCGCAGGAGCACATCCCATCTCTGTAGCAATAACCTTGCAATACTTAGCTACCCGCTCAGAGTGTCCGCCCGTATAGGTATCTCTTCGTTCTATCATTTTAACAAGCGCAATAAGTGTCTGCTCGTAATTGTAAATTTTTTCATCTTCTAAAATTTTATTTTTTTCAACTTCTTCTTTAACCAATCGCTCCAACTCTTCTTTGTAGAGTCTGTTCTCTTTGATTGCCATAATCTTATTTGTAACGCGAAAAAGAGTGCCGTTTATCTTATCAAAATCAATAGGCTTGATGACATACCCACTCACATCCAGCCTGATGGCATCCATAAAATATGATGATTCTGAAAATGCGGTAAGAATTATAATTTCTTGTTCAGGAGAGTCATTTTTAATCGCTTCTATCATCTCTATACCGTTTACATAGGGCATCTGTATATCGGTAATAACTAAATCAAAATGACTTCTCTTAAATTCATCTAAACCATTCTTACCATTTTCTGCCGATTTTACATTTAAAAACAGTTTTTTTAAATAATCCAAGACTATTTCACGCAGTCCGATATCATCTTCTACATATAAAACGCTCAGCTTTGAGCAAAGTACTTTGAGATCTTTAACAGAAGTCATTTTTATATCTCCTGTGCATTTACAAGTGGTATTTCAATCGTAAAACAACTTCCGTTGTTGATATTTTTCCAGCTCATGCTTCCGCCGAAATGTTTTTCTATAATTATCAGTGACATGTAAATTCCCAACCCTGTTCCGTTAACACTTTTTGTCGTAATATATGGTTCGCCCAACTTGTCAATAACTAACTTGTCAATTCCGCCTGCATTGTCGCAGAGAGTGATTGTAAGCAAATTTTCCCGCAGATGAGTGCCGATTTGAATTTTTGCGTCTTTTATATTGCGATCTTTAATAGCATCTTTCGAGTTATTTACCAAGTTAAGCATAACCTGCATAAGTTCATTTGGGTAGGTATAAAATTCAATGTCACACTTATTTGTAAACTCAAGAGTGGTTAGATTATTTTCAAGTATTTTTTGCGTCATACTATATAGTTTTTCATAAATTTTGCACAAAACAACTTTTTCTTTTGCTCTCTCCGGTTTAAAGAATGTTCTAAAATCATCAATAGTATGACTCAAATACTGTGTCTGCTCATTTAAAATATCTGTCAATTTATAAACCTCAGATAAAGATATCTCTTCATTTAGTTCTAAATTTACTCTTAGATTATTTGCTACCATTGATATGACACTCAAAGGCTGACGCCATTGATGCGCTATCATTCCTATCATATCTCCCATCGCTGCCTGACGAGACTGAGCAAGCATTAACTCCTCTTTTCTTTGAACTTCGGTAATATCCATAGCAGAAAAAATAATAGCTCTTTTACCGCCGTAAACATCTCCAAGCGGTGCTAAAGAAAATAACCAAGTAACTTCTTTAGCATCTTTAGTAATAATAGTTCTTGCACCTTTATCCAAACGAATAATATTTTTAAAAAGTTCTTCAATGTCCAATAGATTTAAACCATCCCCACCGCCCATTGCCATTTTACTCCAATCCTCAATCGTAGCTATCTCTTTGAGCGTATATCCTGTTATTTCCTCAAAAGCCTTGTTCATGAGCAGTATCTCTCCATTTTCATTATAAAGCATAATCGGATTTGGAGCAAAACGAATAACATTTTCAAGCTCATTTTTTTTCAACTCCAGCTCAAGCATTAAGAGCTTGATTTGCGAAATATCTTGAATAATAGAGATAAAATAGAGAGGCTTGTCTGAACTATCACGAAGTAAAACAACTGAAAGGTTAACCCAGATAATATCTCCGCCTTTTGTAATATATCGCTTTTGTATATGATATGAGTCTAGTTTATTTTCTAAAAGTTTGCGAACATAAGCCAAATCTTTATCCAAATCATCTGCATGCGTAATATCTTGAAATGTAATTTTTAGCAATTCATCTTTTGTATATCCGACCATTTTACATAGGTAATCATTTACATCAATAGAAGAGCCTTCAAGTCCTACATGTGCTATACCGATTTGTGCGGTTTTAAATGTTTGCTCATATCTGAGATTACTTATTTTAAGCTCATTTGTTAAAGACTCCTCTTGAGTCACATCGTTTCCTATGGCTATTATGCCTATGATATTGCCGTTTTCATCTCTATACATGGCATTGTTCCAAGAAATAATATGCTCAGTTTTATTGGCATCTACAATTTTATTTATATAGTGTGAAATTGAACCTATCTTTTCATTTATCATATCGTTAAAAACTTGCTTCACTTCCAAACGAACCTGCTTATCAATGAAATTATCAAACCAGTTAAGACCTACTATCTCATCTCTGCTAAGTCCAAGAAGCTCACTGCCGGCTCTGTTTACACTCACTATATTCGCATTTTTATCCAAAATCACAATTATCAACCCTGAAACTTCAAGATATAAAAGCATCTGCTCATGTTCATTCTTTAAGCGCAACTCAAGTGATTTTTTATCACTGATATCATGAAAACTGATAACCGCACCGGTAATCTTTCCATCTTCTACTATAGGGCTGCGAACAAACTCAACAGCAAATGAACTTCCGTTTTTACGCCAAAATAACTCTTCTCCTCTAGCTGATTCACCGCTTGAGAGAGTACGAACGATGGGACACTCCTCCTCAGGATAATAAGAACCGTCAGGTTTTGTATGATGCCACATGCTATGACTGCTTTTGCCGATAAGATATTCTGCCGAATAACCAAGCATTTTGGCTGCCTTGTCATTTACAAAAATATGGCGGGAGTGAATATCTAAACCGACTATTCCGTCTATGGATGATTCTAAAATAAGAGAGAGCTTATTTTGAAGTTCTCTGTTTGAAGAGAGTGAAGCTAAAAGCTCTTCGTTTGAAGATTGCAGCTCTTCACTTGACGTTTCAAGCTCTTCAACGGTTGATTGAAGTTTTTCATTCGAGTCTTGAAGTTCTGCATTTATCATTGACATATTTTGTTTTGAAAAAAGCAGCTCATCGGAAATATTTTGTATCTCATTGCGTGCCTCTACCACTTGAGAAGAGAGCGTAGATATTATTGTATTTTCACTAAGAGAGGGTAAAATAGCTCCGTTTAAAAGAAATTCTTCTAATTCTATCTCTTTAAAACTTATTAAAATCATAGACTTTTGAGAGGGTACATAAAAAGGCTGTGCGATTATTTTAACAAACTTCTCATCTTGGGAAGATTCCATTTGAATAAATTTACTCTCCTCTTTCATATTTGAGACCAATACACGATTTATAACTATTCGCATATGGTAGTGAAGAACCTTATCAAGATTGTTAAAAATATTTAAACTCAAAATTCCGTCTGAAAAATTTAGATAAGAGATCTTTCCCTTCTTGTAAACTATGTTGTAATCACGATCTATTATCAAACAACCGCTACTAAAATAATCAAACAGATTATCATGTAGATGCTTTTCTATTTCTATAGGATTTATCAATTTTTGCATACTCTCTTCCCCTGAACTTAGTAGTTTTTTTGGATACTGGTTTACGATCTGTATCTGAAATGTAGTCTGTTTGTCTTGTGGTTTTTTTTCATAGATTCTATATTTGCCATCTAGCGTAACAAAAAGGTCTATACTGCTAAGCGTAGATTCCGAAGAACCTAAAAAAAGCAATCCGTCATTTTTAAGCGAATAGTGAAAAATAGAAAAAACATCACTCTGTGTGGAAGATTTCAGATATATCAAAACATTTCTGCAACTGATCAGATCCATATTTATAAACGGCGGATTATTTAAAAAGTTATGATGTGCAAATATGATCTGATCACGAAGTGCTTTTACGACTCTATAGCCGTATTCTGATTTTATAAAATACTTTTCAATCAACTCTTTTTCTACGTATTTTAAAGAACTCTCTTTATAATCGCCGATTCTAGCCTTCTCAAGCGCCATGTCGTCTATATCGGTGGCAAAAATTTTAATATGCAACTTTTTGCCTAATTCTTCAGAAACCTCATTTGCCAATATCGCAAGAGAGTAAGCTTCTTCACCGCTTGAACAGGCAACGCTCCATAAACGATATTCGCTATATTCTACTTTAGAAAAAAGCTGCTTTTTAATATAATTTTTTAGTGCTTCAAAAGATTCTGTTCCACGAAAAAACTCGGTTACTCCGATTAGAACTTCTTGGTTAAGTATATCAACCTCTTTATCATTAACTTTAAAATAGTGTGCATACTCTTCAATAGTTACAAAATTTAAAATTTTCATACGCTTTTCTATACGACGGTTAATAGTCTCCTCTTTGTATTTAAAGAGATCTAGCTGTTTTTCTTTATGCAAAATTTTGACTATCGAGTCAAACGGAATCTCCTGCGTAGTGTATGTACCGTTGCTAAATGCCGATGAGAGCTTGGCAAGCCTTGTACTAATATCTTTAACACTTAAAACATAATCTACCAATTTGGCATTTATGGCACTCTTTGGCATACTCTCAAACATAGCTTCTTGCGGAAACTCAGCGATTGTTATGCCGTCTGATTCTTTAACTGCTCTCATCCCTTTTGTACCGTCAGTTCCTGAACCCGACAATACAATAGCAATGACTTTTGAATTTTTAAGAGTACAAAGTTGACTAAATAAAAAATCTGCATTTGGAATAGGCATATGAAGATTTAAATCTTCTAAAACTGCTTTTGGTCTGGAGTTTTTTATTGTAATTTTTAACTCGGGAGGAAGAACGTATAAAATGTCAGGTTTAAAAATCATTCCCTCTTGAACAAGAACCACTTCAATAGTGCTTTTTCGCCCAAGAAGATCTGCGAGTATGGTTTTTTCACCGCGAGCATGATGTTGTGCCAAAAAATAAAAAAAACCTGTTTTTTTCGGTAACAAAGCAACCAACTCCGACAATGCCTCAAAGCCGCCGGCACTTGATCCAATCGCTACATAAACTTCAAAAGCTCTTTTTTTCATAAAAACAAAACATCCTTCTCCTCTTAAAAAAAGCCTATTATAGTATCGCTATAATATAACGCTCATTAAGTTATCATGATTTTTACAAACTTGCCGTTATTTGGGCATTAATGACTATATCCTAAAATAATTTTATAAAGACTATAGGCATCATCACTTCCGCAAATCTCACGTATGGAGTGCATGGCGTAGGTCGGAAGTCCGACATCCAAAACATCTATGCCGATTCTTGATGCAGTCATAGGTCCGATTGTAGATCCGCAAGCCATATCGCTTCTCGTGACAAAATTTTGTATCGGTTGGCTTAGAGAGTCGGCAACATTCATAAATCTTGAAATAGTTTTTGAGTTTGATGCGTAACGCTGGTTTGCATTGACTTTTATGACACTTCCTCCGTTTATACGCACGGCATGGTTTGAATCATGTTTTGAAGCAAAGTTCGGATGCACCGCATGTGCATTATCGGCAGATATCATCACAGACGAGCGAACCATAAGCATATACTCTTCATAATCTCTAAAAGCCCTGCGAAGCGTATTTTCTAAAAATGAGCCTCCTGCACCCGAAGTTGATTCGCTTCCAACCTCTTCATGGTCGCTTGCAATGAAAAGCATAGGTTTACTCTCATCCACACTGCAGATACTAAGCATTCCGACATAACAGCTAAGAAGATTATCAATCCTCGCACTTGCTATAAAGTCGTTGTTTAGCCCGACATAAGAAGCTTTTTGCGTATCATAAAAGCTGAGTTCATTTGCATACAGCACATTTACGTCATCCACGCCGCTCATCTTCAACTGCTCTTTTAAAAACTCATCAAAATCAAAATCACTGCTGCATGTAGCAATAGGAGAGATATCTGTTTGGGCATTGATACTTTTTGCACTGTTTGCCTCTCTGTCTAAATGAATAGCCAAAGAGGGAATAACCGCAATCGGCTTTTTAACATCTATAAGGGCATCTTTTATGATATTTTGGGAGTTAAGATAGAAAATTCGACCTGCAAGTGAAAGATCTCTGTCAAACCAAGGGTTAAGAAGCGCTCCGCCGTAAAGCTCGACCCCAAATTTAACGACTCCATGCTCTTTTATCACGGGATTTGGTTTTAGTCTAAGATTTGGCGAATCGGTATGCGCACCGACCATCACATAGTTCTTATCTTTTGGGTAGGTAAAAGCTATTATCGATGAGTCATTGCGGGTTACGAAATACTTTTTTCCCTCTTCCAAAGACCACTTCTGCTCTTCATAAAGCCTTGTAAATCCTGCATTTAGAAACATTCCAGCCATATTTTGCGTTGCATGAAAAGGTGTCGTTGATGCATCTAAAAAGCCTAAAAGTCCCTCGTTAAAATCCTCTTTTGTCATTCTTCTCTTCCTGATTAAAATTTATATTTTTTTTGATTATACAAAAATATTTTTTAAATGCTTTGATTTAAAGAGTTCTCTTCTAAAAATTTACTCTCACCATCAGCTATATAAATCTCAAAGTTCTCTTCATCAAACTCACTAAACTCCACTTTTGAATCCTTGAGTGTTTTTGAAGTTCTAGCACCGAGTTTTTTTAGGTTTTCCACTCGTCCGAGTATGTTGCCGCTACCCTCGCTTAGCTGTTTTTGAGAGTTTTCAAACGTTGAGCTTAATGTTTTTATCTGGCTTCCCATTTTATGAAAATTATCGGCAAATCCGACCATCTTATCATAAAGTTTTCCTGCTTCATCAAATAGTTTTATGCTCAAAGTATTTGATTTTTCACTCTGCCAGTAGAGATAGATAGTTCGCAGAGAGACGATAAGCGTGGATGGATTTACAATCGCAATATGTTTTTTAAGAGCATATTCATAAAGAGTCGGGTCTTTTTGAACTGCCAGCGCAAACGCTCCCTCAATCGGAATAAACATGAAAACATACTGAAGCGTTCCTATTTTATAGTGTGCATAATCTTTTGAGTCAAGTATATCTATGTGGTTTTTAAATGCACTTATGATGCCGTTAATCGCAACCAACCGTTCCTCATCGCTTACCGATCTGATATAGCTGTCATAATCAGAGAGCGACACTTTTGAGTCGATTATCATCGTCCTGTCTTGCGGTAGTTTGATGATGACATCGGGTCGTTTGGTTTTGCCCTGCTCATCCTTGTAACTCTCCTGAGTTTGATAATGCACGTTTTTAAGCAGTCCCGAATACTCCAAAACGCTCTCAAGTATCATTTCGCCCCAACTACCTTGTGTCTGCTTTTTGCCCTTAAGAGCGGTTGTGAGATTTTGAGCCTCTTGGCTTATATGCATACCCGCTTTTGTAACCTGCTCTATCTCTTTGGAGAGTTCGGCAAACTTTTTCACACTGCTCTCTTGAGACTCTTCAATCTTTTTCTTAAACGAATCAATATTTTCTCTAAAAGGTTTCAGTATGGTATCGAGTGATTTTAGAGAGTTCTCATCAAGTTTTTTGAGTCTGCTCTCAAGGCTATTTTGCATGATCTCATTTAGTTTTAACTCCAGCTTTTTCCCCTGCTCTTCAAACTCGGCTTTAAGTTTTTGGTTGTTCTCTTGTTGCGCACCCAGATTTGCTTTAAGTTCGGAGTTTTTGGATAAAGCCTGAGAGATATTTTCCCTTAAAGCATCAATGGTGAAGAGATGCTCCGACACATTTTTGCCAAGAGCATCCTTCAGTGAGAACAACTCTTCATTTTTTGCTTTTAAAATCTCTATATCTTTGTAAAGTTTTGCAAGCTCTATATCTTTTTGTGAAACTTTATCCCTATACTCACCGAGTGCAACATGAAGCACATCCTCTTTGCTCTGAAGTTCTGCAACCTGCTGCTTTAAAAAAGGAATAGCCGCAACCATCTCTCTTTTGCTGTTTAACTCATCAAGCAGACTTTCCTCAACCACGCCATGTTGCTGCAAACTTTTTTTCAGCCAAACAACAGACCCCACAACAACACCTGAGAGCACCGCCGCCGCTATGATATTTGCTAATTCCATTTTTTGCCTTTTTATCGTTGATTTGGTTTAACCATTTGAAACATATTTAATGACAATATTTTATCTATAATGGTTGCTATCTATAAAATATATTGCAATTTGCAATGCTTTTTGTTTATAGTTTAGGAGTTTTTATAGCAAGTTGTAGTGCTTGTATGCGTTTCCACTTAAAAAGTTGGAACGAGTAAAAGTGGAGATTCATTCGCTGGGGTGAATGGCACCAACTTAAGCTTTTTACTACTTATTTCGGAGACTAAAAATAAATGAAACTTAATTGGAAGTGAGGCTTTAGCCTCGCCATAGTGTGGGACTGAAGTCCCACTTCCAAGCAGATTTACATAAACAGGTAAACATATTAGACTTTTTTGGCTCTTTTTTCCTTAAGTTAGTGCCATTTCTTCACTGGGGCGTTGCTTAAGGTAGAAATAAAAAAAGTTTCAAAAGTGTGAATGAAACCTATTTTAGGGCGTTGCTTTAGTAATCAAGTATTTTTCCATAAAAAACTGGCTCAATAATTTTGGGAGGATTTAATTTTACATTTGGATGATTAGCAAATATAAGTCTAATAGTTCTGATTGCTTTATAAGCATTATTCAATAATTTTCTTTGTTCTGAATAGTATGTATTATCAAATTTATTTTCTTCAATTGTATGAGCAGGTTTTTGTCTTAATTTTCTAATTTCTTTTAAAATAGGAATTATTTCTTTTATGTGCTCCTGATTATTTGTTTTAAAGAATTTATCTAACCACTCATTGAGAAGTTGTATTGTGCCTTTGTATTTTATTATGATTTTGCCATCCTTTCTTTCTTCTTCTTGTTCTAACGAAAGGTCTTTTTTAAAAAAATCTTTATTTATATTATCAGAAATTAATTTATCAAGAAGATGTATAAAATTATTATATTCTTTAAGTGTAGGTCTCAATAAAAAAGAAAACTCAGGTAAATCTTCATTAACATAAGATTGTTTAAACAACGTAGGTTTATTCATTAAAGCACACATTTTATTGATAATTTTTATTTCTTCTAAAAAAGCATCTGTCAAAGAAATATAATCCGAAAACTCACCTAAAATACTATTTTGTATGTAAACTGGATTTAATCTAAAAGTATTTTTAACTTCTTTATTCATCCATAACAATTGGTGTTCTTCTGATAAGTCACATAAATATCTATTGAAAACTGCTACATACCGTTGATTATAATCTTCACTATAACAGAATGAAAATGTTTGAAGATATACTTTATCAGATTCAGAATTAAAATTATTTTCTTGTTCATGTATAATATAAATTACTCCTTGAATATCATTACATGAGTAATAATATCTAGGGTCATTCCTATATAATTCTAAAATTGACATATCGAATGATTTAAATTCCAATTGACCATATCCTAAAGCCAAATTTTTTAAATACGGTTTGCCTTCATATTTATTAAAAAGACTTTTATCTACAGCTTGCATAAATAAAACTGATGGATAAAAACAACAAAATTTTAGGTTATTTATTTCAGTAAATTCATTCAAGAGCTTTTTTCTATCCAAATTTGAAAATTGTTTAATATGTGGATTTAGAACATATTTTGAAGAAACAATATCAATCAAACCATCAATAAATAGTTGCTGTAAGTCATTTTGTAATACTTCAGGAGTGGACTGTAATTGCTTTAGTAAAGTTTGAAAAGAAATTCCATTAAAATCATTTGAATTCAAATAAAAACCAATAATAATATCTGTTACATTTCTCATTTTGTCCCCTCTACAATCCCAATCTCTTCATTACTCAACACATAGAGTTCATACACCATTTTGTCTATCTCTTTATCGGTTTTGGCTATTTCTTTTTTTAGTTTACATGTAAGGGCTTTGTCGTTTTCAAAGATGGCTTGCCACTCTTGTTTGAAGTTGCGTTCGGCTAGTTTGTCGGCAAATTTTAGTTTGAGGGATTTTGTGTACTCTGTTACAAACTCCTCAAATGTCAGATAGTGTTTTGTTTTCTTATGATTTCTCAACTATTTTAATTTCAACCTACTTATCCAAATGCTTCAAAAACTCATCTGCTGCTATAAATCCTACAATGGTTTTAGATTTTATAACCTCTAAATTTGCGTCAAAAAACATGATAACCGGAGGTCCGAAAACTCCGTATTTTTTGCTTAGATCTTTTTGTTTTTGCCCATTTTGCGTAAGATCCGCCTGAATAAGAACAAACTCACCCATTTTCGCTTTTACGGCTTCGTTCGAGAATGTTTTTTTATCAAGTTCTTTACAAACGGCACACCACTCTGCGCTAAAATCAAGCATGATTTTTTTGCCCTTGTTTTTAGCCAAAAGTGCGTCAAGTTCTTCTATGGAACTTACCTTTTGAAACTCTACATGTGAAGATTTTTCTACAGTTGCTGTTGCTGATGGCGAAGGTTTTAAAAACTCCAGCGGCTTGGTCATACTGCTTGAGCCACCCATAACACCGACAAAAAGAAGAGTCGAATAGATAAAAATTATCATACCCGCGCTTCTTCTAAATATATGAACCGAACTCTCAAAAGCTCCAAGATAGAGTGCAAAACCTATTCCAAGCATCGAGTAAAGAAGCATAATGATATAACTATCAACGACACGTTCTAGCATCCAGACCGCCACGCCAAGCATCATAACGCCAAAAACAGCATTTACCATAGTCATCCAAGCACCCGGCTTAGGCATAAACCTGCCTGCGCTCATACCGACTAAGATAAGAGGCAAACCCATTCCGATACTCATTGAAAAAAGAGCCGCTCCGCCAAGAAGAGCATCTCCCGTCTGACCTATGTAAACCAAAGCTCCTGCAAGCGGAGCTGCAACACACGGTCCGACGATAAGAGCCGAGAAAAATCCCATAATCGCAACGCCCACAAAACCGCTGCGGCTTGAGTGATGGTTTGAACTTATTTTTGCCACAAAAGAGTCGGGAAGCTTAAGCTCGTAAAACCCGAACATGCTAAGAGCGAGTGCGATAAAAATAGTAGAAAAGGAGTAGATAACCCACGGTGTTTGAAGCGCCGCTTGCAGGTTTGAGCCAAACAACCCAGCCAAAACACCTGCAATCGTATATGCGATTGCCATGGCAAGAACATAAACCAATGAGAGCATAAACGCTTTTCTCGTTGTCAGTCCTTCACCCTGAGAGATTATAATCCCTGAAATGATAGGAATCATAGGAAACGTACATGGAGTAAGAGCAAGCAGAAGCCCAAAGCCTAAAAATGTAAGAAGAATAAGCGTCAAACTGCCGTGCTTTATGGTATCGGCTATCGAGTCACTCTCTGATAGCTCTTTAACTTCCGGCTTAACCTCATTTTGAATATTTTTTAAACTCTCTTTTGCTTCGCCGTTGCCAAGTTTTGAACTATCTATATCAAACTTATAAGATCTGCTCTCAGGCTCATAGCATAAACCCTGTTCAGAGCAACCTTGATAAGAGAGTAAAAATTCTACTTGCACGACACCAGACACGCCTGCGTCTTTTTTGAGATTTACTATAAACGTAGGCGATTCGAGATAGACTTTGTCTTCGTTATGTTCAACACTCTTTGGAGATATTATCTCCCCTGCACTTATGCCACTGCCGGCTTTAATCTCAAGTTTTAGAGCCTCTGCATAAAGGTAGATATCTTTGCCTATCTCCACACTCGCTTCTATCTGCATCTTTTCGTTTAGTTTGGCGGAGGGCTTAAACGCCTCTTCGGGCATTAGAAACTTTGGCTGTGCACCAAAGAGTAAAATAGACGATAAAAGAAGCGGAATAAGTTTTTTCATATATGAATCTCTTTATTGAAGTTACAAAATTATAACAAAAATACAATTTACATAAATTACATCTTTATTTTTTTTAAGCGTACTATTAGTCATTTTTTCATAACCTACCCGAAAAATTAACCATAAAGAGTTAAATATGTCAAACAGATTAGCAAATGAGGATTCGCCTTACCTGCAACAGCATAAAGACAATCCCGTAGAGTGGTATCCGTGGTGTGATGAGGCGTTTGAAACAGCCAAAGAGCAAAACAAAGCTATTTTTATAAGCATCGGCTACAGTTCATGCCACTGGTGTCATGTCATGGAAGAGAATGTTTTTACAAACAAAGAGTGTGCCGAGATCTTAAATAAACACTTCATCTCCATAAAAGTCGACCGTGAAGAGCGACCGGACATCGACAAACACTATCAAGAGGTATATATGCTCTTAAACCGCAGAAGCGGCGGATGGCCGACTTCCATATTTTGCACACCGGATAACAAGCCTTTTTTTGCGGGAACTTACATACCGCCACACTCCAAAGAGGAGAGCATCGAGGGGATGGGATTTATTGAGCTTACAAGCCTCATAGCTGATAAAATCTCACAAAATGACGAGCAACTGATTAAAAACGCCGATGAGATAGAGAATTTTTTAAACCATAAAGAGCATCCAAAAGAGGCAACGGTTTTAAAAGAGGATTTTGCAAAAAACTTTATGCTTCAAGCCAAAAACAACTATGACACTCTGCATGGCGGATTTTCTATTGCCCCGAAATTTCCTCATGCAAGCACGCTTGGAACACTTTTAGCCATCGACAAACTCTACGACGACAAAGCCGCAAGAGCGATGGTTATAACTACATTAAACAGTATGAAGCAAGGCGGAATCTATGACTTGGTAGAGGGCGGTTTCTGCCGCTACAGCGTAGATGATAAGTGGCTTGTTCCGCACTTTGAAAAGATGCTCTACGACAACGCCCTGCTCTGCGAACTCTACACAACCGCTTATCTGACTTACAAAGATGAGAGCTTCTTACATGTAGCCAAAGAATGTGCCGACTTTTGGCACAACCACATGAGCGAAAACAATCTTCTCTATAGTGCCAGTGATGCCGACAGCGAGGGCGAAGAGGGAACTTACTACATATACTCTTATGATGAAGTTTATGAAGCTTTGGCTAAAGAGGGATATGAAAAGATAGATGAACTTTTAGGCAAATTAAGCATTAGCAAAGAGGGAAATTTTGAGGGCAAAAATATCATCAGGCTAAAAGATGAAAACTTTGAAGAGTTTAAAGAGATAAAAGTAACTCTTGGCAAGCTTAGATCCAAAAGAGAATATCCTTTTGTAGATATGAAAGTTCAAACTTCATGGTCTGCCATGATGATAAAGGCACTCTTTGTTCTTGGAAATATCGACAACTCATATAAAACGAGAGCCGTAAACTATCTTGATACGCTTCTTCAAACCATGTTTATAGATGGCAAACTCTATCACACTACGCTTATACGCAAAACTCCGAAAGTCGAGGCTTTTTTAGAGGATTATGCTTTTCTTTCGTGTGCTCTTGTTGAAGCATTCAATGCGACTCAAAATGAGCTATATCTCATAAAAGCACAGCACTTTGCAAACTCTGCTTTAGAGAAGTTTTACGACAAAGGAACATGGAGATTTAGCATAGGAGAGTTTGAGACAAAAGCGGAGATCTCGGACAATACTTATACAAGCTCTGTCGGGGTTATGGTTGATGCCCTACTCTCACTCGGAGTGCTTCTTGAGGATGACAAATATACCCATTTTGCCTTTAAAACACTAGAATACAACTCTTTTGAACTTGCAAGACGTCCGGTTATCTACCCATACATGTTAAAACAGACGCTTAGATATGTCAAAGGTGAGAGAGTAATAAAATCAAATCTAAAAAATTTGGAGTCAAACGCTTATGAGTTATCATCTCTGACATATCCGTTTGTTCAAAAAAAAGCCTCTCAAGATGAGGGATACATGATATGCGGCTCAAAAAGTTGTTTTGCAAACACTCATGAGATTGACGCTATCAATGATATAATCAAAAAAAGTTTTTAAATAGGAAAAAAATATGAAATTAGGCGTAAATATAGACCATGTAGCAGTTTTAAGAGAGGCTAGAAGAGTAAATGATCCAGATATTTTAAACGCTCTTTATGTTGCATGCGCTAACGGTGCAGACCAGATAACCATCCATCTAAGAGAAGACAGACGACATATTCAAGACGCAGATGCTTATAACATTATGAAACATTCGGCTCTGCCTGTAAACTTAGAGTGTTCCATCAACAGATCCATACTAAATATCGTAACGGATTTAAAACCGCACCGTGCCACTTTAGTCCCTGAAAAAAGAGAAGAGGTAACGACTGAGGGCGGACTTGATGTTTTTACTTATGAAGATGAAATCTCTTATGCGATAGAGCTTCTGCATGACTACATCATCCCAGTTTCGCTTTTTATAGACCCTAGCATTGAGGCAGTAGAAAAATCAAAAGAGCTGGGAGCTGAGATGGTAGAGCTTCATACGGGAAGTTTTGCAAATATTTTTGCCATGTTAAACTCATCGCTTTCCCACTCAAACCATTCCATAAAAGAACTTGAACTTCCTCGCCATGAGTTGGCAATAAGACTTGAAAAATCAATCTCCGATATAACCACAGCGGCAAAACATGCCAAAAAAATAGGTCTTGAAGTAGCCGCAGGGCACGGACTAAACTACCATAATGTATCTCACATGATGAGCATTGCGGAGATTACAGAGTTAAATATCGGTCAAAGCATCGTTGCAAAAAGCGTCTTTAGCGGTTTGGCTGAAGCGGTTAAAGAGATGAAAAGGCTCACATCAAGATGAAACCACGCATTGCGATAAGTGTCGGCGATTTAAACGGTGTCGGTATAGAGATAGCATTAAAATCCCATAAAAAAATATCCGCACTCTGCACTCCCATCTACTGTATAAACCACTACATGCTAAATCAGGCATGTGAGCTTTTGGATGTGGAGATTCCCTCTGATTTTGAGATATTTGAGGTTGAGGGGAGTTTTAACATCAGAGAGGGTTGTGTAGATAAGGACTCGGGACGATACTCTTATGACTCCTTTATGAGTGCCGTAAAACTTTGCGAAGATAAAAAAGCCGATGCCCTTGTCACCATGCCTATTCATAAAGAGGCTTGGATGCTGGCTGGTTTGCATTACAAAGGACATACGGATCTGCTTCGTGATTACTTCAAAAAAGATGCCATTATGATGCTTGGATGTGAGAAGATGTTTGTCGCACTCTACACGGAACATATCCCTTTAAGAGAGGTGGCAAGCCAAATAACAAAAGATAAACTGCTTCGCTTTTTCCTTGATTTAAACAGAGCTATTCCAAACAAAAAATTTGCTGTTTTAGGACTCAATCCTCATGCCGGAGATAACGGTGTTTTGGGTAATGAAGAGAGGGAGATAGAAGCGGCTATAGAAGAAGCAAACTTTATCTTAAAAGAGGAGCTGTTTTTTGGTGCGATAGTGCCCGATACTGCTTTTACGCCGCATTTTAGAGCTTCTCACACACATTATGTAGCAATGTATCATGATCAGGGCTTGGCACCGCTAAAAGCACTCTATTTTGACGAGAGCATAAATGTCTCTCTAAACCTGCCGATAATCAGAACGTCCGTAGATCACGGAACCGCATTTGACATAGCTTACATGGGCAAAGCAAATACCCTCAGCTATGAAAATGCTCTCAAGTGTGCGATAGAGTTTATTTAGCAACTTCAAGCGGCTTAGCACTGCAAAGGATAGCCTCTATCTTTGTTTTAAAGCCGATTGAGACTTCGCTCCAAGTTTTACCTTCATGAAGGTCAAAGCACTCTTTTGCGATTGAAGAAAGTGCCTTTGTAGCTTCAAAATCTAAAATATCTATAACACCCTCTGCGGCAAAAAGCCCATCACTAAAGCTGTATTTCATAGGAACTGTTTTTTTAACACCGTTCATCTCTATCTCTACGCTAAGCGTACCTTTTCTCGGTGCGCCTTTTTCGCTTTTATCAGCTTTGATATCTACTATTTTTGCTTCGATATTTTTTTGGCTCATCATCTCAAAGAAAAATTTGCTAAGAGTCGCATCACGGCTTTCATGCTTTGTATTGACGCTCTTTGTGTCTATGCTCACGCTTGAACCGACTAAAATAGAGCGAAAATTCTCTCCGCTTTTTGCAACAGGTTTATATGTTACACCCTCAAAAGTTCCGCCTACACCTATTTTTTTATCCGTTTTGTATGCAGTCCACTCGACATTCATAGCTCCTACTTGAGCAAGTTCACATCCGCCCTTTGCAAATGCACTGCTTGAGAGAAGCACGGCAGAAGCCATAAGTGAGTAAAATATTCTGTTTTTCATATCTTTCCTTTGTAAAATTTGGTGCGTGAGTATAACTTCTCTTTCTTATTTTTGAAAAAGAATAATATTTTTATTGTTATGTTTAATAATTTTTAAATTTAGAGCATCTGCAAGATGTTTAAATGTCGCCATATTAAAAAAACCTATATGCGTTACATCTCTTATGTACCACCACTTAAAAAACTCATCATCGTTGTTTGGATGAAATGCACTCATAAGAAGCAGATAACCGCCCTCTCTTACATGTAAAAGCAACTCTTTTAAAACTTCAAGCGGATTTTGCAGATGTTCAAAAACTTCGGTTGAGAGGATGATGTCGTATGTTTTGCCATCATAAACTTTTTGCGGAAAATAAAAAAGATCATATCTGTCACACAAAACTGAGTTTCTCTCTAAAAGTATTGGCAGAACTTCGCCTCTGCCGCACCCAAAATCAAGTGCTGTTTTTATATCCGCCTTATGCGGAGTTACAAACTCTTCTATAAGATCTTCAAACATCTTTACATAGCCCAAAGAGTCAAAGCTGTTATGATGTTTGTCGTAGTGACTCTTCTCTCTTGTTTCATCAACATAGAAGATTTCATCTAAAAATATATAGCAACATGCAGAGCATTTATGATACTCTTTTTGGGTTTTTGAATCTGCTGTTTTTACAGTGAAATTATTACAAATTTTACATTTTTTCATACGCGAATAGTATCATCTTCTTTTTATAATCTTACTTTGATATACTTTGCTTTATGAATAATTTACTCTTTTTTAGTGCCTTTTTAGGCGTTTTTATCTTACTCAACATGTACATTTCCAAGCGTCTTGTCAAAAAGCTTGATATTTCAGACAAAGCAAAACTCTATCTGCATATTTTTCTTTTTCTAAACCTCATCGGAATTGTCTTCTACATGCTATCAAGATACTATGTTGACATTCCAAGCTGGCTCTATTTTCTCTTCTCCATACCCATCGGCATACTTTTTTTACTCTTTTGTACCGCCATTGTCTATGACATGTCAAGGGTTTTACTCTCTTTTGCACCGATTTCAGATTCAAGAAGAGTTTTTTTAAAAAAAACACTCGATATCTCCTCCTTTGCGGTTGCTTCAACACTTATGGCACGCTCTTTATATGAGGCAAAATTTGTAAAACTTGAAAAAGTAGATATAAAGATTAAAAATTTAAAAGAGCCGTACAAAATTGCCCAGATAAGCGACCTGCACATCGGCGGTCTGATAAATAGAGATTTTGTAAGAGAGATGGTAGAGAGGATAAATATTCTTAATCCAGATATTGTAGTTATTACAGGTGATTTGATAGATATAGATATCCTGCGTGCGATGGATACGGTAGATGAGCTTGCAAAATTAAAATCTAAATTCGGAACATACTATGTAGTCGGAAACCATGAGTATTTTCATGGAGTTGAAAAAATAATAACGGCAGTAAAATCTTTAGGCATCAGAGTACTTGAAAATGAGAATGTATACGTAGGAGAAAATGAGAGAGGCTTTAATCTTGCAGGTGTTTATGACATCATGGGGTACAGAACAAAAACACATATGCCGAGTCTTGTTAAAGCACTCAAAGACAAAAAGGACTCACCTACCCTGCTTCTAGCCCATCAACCGAAATTTATCCAAGAAGTAGATGGCGGAGTTGATCTTATGCTGAGCGGACATACACACGGTGGACAAATCTACCCTTTTAGATTTTTAGTTGCACTTCAACAGCCGTATGTAAGCGGACTGCACAAATACAATGAAGAGCTGCAGATTTATGTAAACAAAGGTACGGGATTTTGGGGACCGCCTATGAGACTTGGATCTTCATCTGAGATTACACTCATCAGCCTTATACCGCAGGAAAAAGAGATTTAGCCCTAGCGTGCAAAAACCACTCTATTTCTGCCAAGATCTTTTGCTTCATAGAGTGCTCTGTCTGCTTTTTTAAGAAGTTCATCGAGTGATTGTGTCTCAGTTGCAACCTTTGCCACACCTAAACTAATCGTAAATTTTATACTCTCTCCTCTTTCTGAAATAACCTCAAGCTTTTCTATAACTTCTCTTATCATTTGCATACTATCCATAAAATCTTGTTTTGATGAATCATCACATATTATCGCAAACTCCTCACCGCCCAATCTTCCAAATATAGAACCATCCTCTAGATTTTTATAGATAGTTTGTGCGGCAAAATGTATCACTTTGTCACCATCGGGATGACCGTGAGTATCGTTGATGGATTTAAAATTATCTATATCAATCATTACGGCATAGAGATTGTTTTGACTTTGCAAAAACTTCTTTTGGCTGAGTTCAAAAAATTTTCTTCTATTGTATACGCCACTCATCTGATCATAAGAAGATATATAGTCCAAATGTTCAATAAGCTCTTTTACCCTCAACTGAGTAGTAACCCTTGCCAAGAGTTCAAGAGGTTTAAAGGGTTTTGTGATGTAGTCTATCGCACCCTCTGCATAGGCACTTAAGATACTTTCTTCATCATCTTTTGCGCTAATAAATATAACCGGTATATCTCTAGTGCTCTCTTTTTCTTTTAATCTTCTGCAAACCTCATACCCGTTCATAACAGGCATCATAATATCAAGCAAAATCAGATCAACTCTATTCTCATGCACCGCTTCTAATGCACCCTCGCCATCAAGTGCGACTATTACATCATATTTATTGCCCAAAAGCTCTACTAAAATATCAATATTTGTCTCAGTATCATCTACAATAAGAAGTGTATTTTTGCTATTTTCCATTGGATAATTATAACAATATTTTGTCACAAAACAGTCATAATTGTATTTTAAAACCAATTTAGGATAAAATACTCTACAAAAGGGACTATTTTGATAAGACTTATATTTATACTGCTTTTTTCCACATTGCTCTTAGCTTCTTCGCAAAAGATTTCTGTGCAGCTTGAGTGGAAACACCAGTTCGAGTTTGCAGGATTTTATGCAGCAATACAAAACGGTTACTACGAAGATATCGGTCTCGAAGTTGAGCTAAGAGAGTATGAAGACGGTATAAACATAAGTGATGAAGTAATCAACAAAAAAGCAACATTCGGCGTCTCATCATCATCACTTATTTTAGATAAACTTCAAAACAAACCTGTCGTACTTATCGCCTCTTATTTTAAACAAAATGCTCTTGCCCTTGCGGTAAAACCTGAAATCACAACTGTCTCACAACTTAAAAATAAAAAAATCATGGCTATGCCTTATGAGATAGATCATACCAGCATAGGAGTTTTTCTTAGAGAGTCAAATATAAAAAAAGATGACTATACTCTCATAACGCATGATTTTAATATAGAAAAATTCAAAAAAGGTGAAGTAGACGCTATGTCTATCTTCATAACAAACCAGCCATATTTTTTTGATAAAGACGGTGTAAAATATAATGTTTTAAACCCTGCCGACTCAGGAATATACTCTTACGACTTGGAACTCTTTACATCTGAAGAGTTAGCTATGCAAAATCCTGATATGGTAGAAAAATTTGTAAAAGCTACAAACAAAGGATGGGAGTATGCCTTTAAACACAAGAAAGAGATAGTTGATATCATCTTTGACAAATATTCAAAATCAAAATCAAAAGAGTCCCTCTTATATGAAGCGCAAAGGACTGAACAGCTATTTAAAACAAATATTTTCAAAATAGGCGCCGTAGTCCCGGAGCTGATAAAACTCAACGCCCAGATGTATACCAATCTTGGATTAGTAAAAGAGGGTTTTGACATCACAAATCTAATTTCAAATTATGTCTTTGAAAACATGAGATCCAAAAACTTATCTGCAGTGCAAAAAGAGCTTAAAGTTACACAGAATATTGCAAATTTGACTCAAGCGGAAAAAGAGTACCTAAGAGAGAAAAAAAAGATTACTGCATGTATAGATCCCAGCTGGATGCCTTTTGAGAGTTTTAAAGACTCTAAGCATGTTGGGCTGACGGCTGACTATGTTGACATATTTAGAAAAAATTTAGGTATTGATATAGAAATTATAGATACTAAAAGCTGGACTGAAACTTTGGAGTTTGCCAAAGAAAGAAAATGTGATATTTTAACTTTGGCAATGGAGACAAAAGAGCGAAGCGAATATCTAAATTTTACTGAACCATATTTAAAAACACCGGTTGTGCTCGTAACAAAACCAAATGTTCCTTTTATTGCAGATTTTAACAGTATAAAAGAGAAAAAGCTAGGCGTTGCCGCCGGATACTCATTTGCTGAAATCTTAAAAGAAAAGTATCCACATTTAGACATCATATATGTAAAAGATGATAGAGACGGGCTGGAAAAAGTAAACAAAGGTGAAATATTCGGTTATGTAGGAACGCTTGTAACTGTCGGCTATCTTTTTCAAAAAGAGTTTACGGGTGAGCTTAAGATTGCAGGTAAATTTGATGAAACATGGGAACTTGGTATCGGTGTAAGAAATGATGAACCACAGCTTTTAAGTATCTTTGAAAAAGCAATCTGGAGCATTGATGATGATACAAAACATAATATTTTCAATAAATGGGTTGCGATCTCTTATGAAAACGGTATAGACTACACTCTTGCTTGGAAAATTTTCTTTATCTCTTTAATCATAATTTTAGCAGCGCTATACTGGAGTAGAAAACTCCTGCTTCTCAATAAAGAGCTAGAAAACGCAAGAGCAAAAGCAGAAGAAGCAACTCAGATAAAATCCAATTTTTTAGCAAATATGTCTCATGAGATTAGAACGCCGATGAACTCAATTGTCAGCATGACATATCTTCTAAAGAAAAAAATAACTTCTCAGCCGCAGCTTCACTATATAGAGATAATAGAGAGTGCTTCAAACAATTTGTTGACACTTCTTAATGATATTTTGGACTTATCAAAAATAGAAGCAAAAAAACTAAAGATAAACAAGATTAATTTTAATTTAATTGAAGTACTTGACACTATAAATAATCTTATAAAAATAAAAGCCGATGAAAAAAGTCTAATGTTTGAGATTATATACGACAAATCAGATTCCATGCATGTTTACGGAGACAGCTTAAGACTCACGCAAATACTCATAAATCTTGCTTCAAATGCCGTAAAATTTACAAATAGCGGATATATAAAGATTTTTGTTGATAAAATATCCGGCAATACATTTAGATTTTCTATCTGTGATACGGGAATAGGTTTAAGTGATGAACATAAAGAGAAGCTTTTTGGTTCATTTACGCAAGCAGATGAGAGTATAACCAGAAAATACGGAGGAACAGGACTTGGGCTTGCAATCTGCAAAGAGCTTGTTGAGCTTATGCATGGTACTATTTGGGTTGAAAGTGTTTTGGGCGAGGGCAGCAAATTTATCTTTGAAATAGAACTGCAAGAGAGTCATACTACTTCAAACAAGCCATTGCTAAGACATGAAGCAAATGCAGAAAAAAACAGCCAAGAGAAGAGAATCTCAATCAGCGATGAGCATAGAGAAGCTCTATTTTCAAAACTTGAATCCGCAGTGGCTTCAAGAAGACCGAATGTGTGTGAACCGATACTTCTTGAGATTCAAAAGTACGATTTGGATGAGCAAAGCGAAGTAGTGTTTGAAAAAGTCAAAAGGTTAGTACAAAAATATAAATTTAACGAAGCAAAGGAGATTCTAAATGCACGATAGAGGGACTGTTCTCATAGTAGACGATGTTAAAGAAAATATAGATATCTTATTAGAGCTTCTAAATAAATATGATTTGATACCTACATTAGAGGGGAAAAATGCAATCGAGATAGCAAAAGAAGAGAGCAATATAGATTTAATACTTCTTGATATTATGATGCCCGATATAGACGGTTATGAAGTGTGCAGGTTATTAAAAAAAGATTCTAAAACCGCACATATTCCGATTATATTTTTAAGTGCAAAAAATAAGCAAGAAGATATACAAAAAGGGTTTGATGCAGGCGGTGTAGATTATATAACAAAACCGTTTAATCCTGATGAGCTTTTATCACGCGTGAGCACACACCTCAAACTCAGAGCATATGAAAAAGATTTAGAAGCCAGAGTTCAAGAGGAGGTTCAAAAAAACCGTGTAAAAGAGCATATGATTTTTCAAAAGGCGAAACAGGCGGCTTTAGGCGAACTTTTGATGCATATAGCATTCCAGTGGAAACAGCCGTTAGTATCTCTTAGCTCAATAAATATAGCTGCTAAAGAAAAGATTAATTCGGCAAAGGAGCTGGATAAAAACGATTTTATAGCATCTATCGATAAGGCTGAAGACATTATAATGTTTATGTCTGAGACGATAGATACCTTTAAAAACTTCTACCAGCCCTCAAATGAGAATACAAAATTCTCTATTACCGAATCCATTATTGAAATTTTAAGCATTATTGAGGGTACATTCTATTTTGACAATATTAAGATATATATCATATCGCATGAAGAGGAGCAAACTCTAGGAAGTGCAAACGACTTTTCTCAAGCCATGCTTGCTATCTTAAACAATTCAAGAGAGATATTTAAAATCAGAAATATTGAAAATCCTGAGATCCGTATATCCATCGAAAATCAAAAGATAACCATCAGCGACAACGGCGGCGGCATAGAAGAGAAACTGCTTGAAGATATATTTCTTCCCTCAGTCAGCACAAACAACGGTGCCGGAATCGGCTTGTATCTCTCAAAAATTCTAATTGAAAAAAACAACGGAGTTATCACCGCTTCAAATGCAAAAGAGGGTGCATTGTTTAGTATAGAGTTTCTTACATGGATAGAGTAGTTTAATCTATCCTCTTTTTAAAAATAAGCAGTGTTTTATCTTTGGTGTCATAAAGAGAAAATGTCTGTTTATCTACAAGTTTTAGAGCAGGCAATTTTTCAAAAGCTTTTATTTTATGAAAATACTGAATTATAGTATCTTGATATTTCGTGTACTTATTATCATCGTTTTTTTCAAAAAGAGTAAATTTCGTATATAATTTTTCATCCTCAAAGACGGCATCTACAACTAAAAACTCTCTCTCGTTTTCACTGCTCATAGTGCCTTCTGCAACGTCGCTAAAGCCGTAAAGAGTGTTAATATCGGCTATGAAAACTCCATCATCGTTTAGTCTTTGTGCCACATCGTCCAAAAATTTCAGAAGCTCATCGTGATTTAAAAAATTTAGCACGTCAAAAATAGCCACAACAGCATCATATTTGCCGCTAACTTCGCTTACGTCTACACACTGGGCATCCAAGCCGTTAGCCCTGCACTCATCCGCCATCACAGAGCTGAGATCTATCCCTTTGCATGTAACGCCATCACTTACCATTCGTTGCATAAAACCGCCTCTGCCGCAACCGATGTCAAGCAATGTTTTGATTTTGTAGTCGTCAAGCTCTGAACGGTAGAGATCATAAAGTGCTTCAGTAGCCTCTTCTATACCTAAAAGATGTTCAGCTTTTGCATAAAGATCCAGATTTGTCATTAGAGTTTATTCTCTGCTTTTATGACTGCATTTATCTTCTCATAGATATCCAAAACTTCATCTTTTTTGGAGATATAGCTGTTTTTGTTTGCGATAAGGTAAGTTGAAGAGGTCATCATATCTTGCACGACTTCGAGTCCGTTTTGTTTCATCGTAGCACCCGTTTCTACAACATCCACTATCATGTCCGCAAGACCGATAAGCGGTGCGAGTTCAATCGAGCCGTAAAGTTTTATGATATCTACGGATACCGCACGCTCTTCAAAATAACGTTTGGTAATGTTTACCATTTTTGTAGCGACTTTGATTTCAGGTTTGTCTAAATCAAACTTTTCGCCCTTTTTCATACCTATGGCTACTTTGCATATTCCACGCTTTAGATCCAGCAGACGAATTACATCTAAGCCCTGCTCTTCAAGTGTATCAAGACCTACTACCCCGATATCTGCGGCTTGATGAAAAACATAAGTCGCAACATCTTGATTTCTTACAAGCAAAAAACGAAATTTTGGAGTTTCCAAAATAAGTTTTCTATCATCAAATGCAAAATCCTCGCCAAAAATAGTCTCAAAAATCTCTAAAGTCTCTTTTGCAATACGCCCTTTTGGAAGTGCAACACTTAGCATATATCCGCCTTTTTTATAATATTTTTCATGCCCCTAAATATCAATATTTCATCCACATGTGAAGATGGAAATATTTTTACAAGCTCTCTGGCATCTCCGCCTGTAAGATATATATTCATACCGTATGATTTTACTTCGCTTTGCAGTAATTTCAGATATCCGTAGCTTATAGCATCGGCGGAATTTTTCGGCATTTTATCCAAATCCACCTCAAAATTAAATGAGTACTCAAGCGCACTTGATATATTTTTGTAACACTCACCCATAGCTTTAATGCCGGGGTAGATAAAACCGCCCTCAAATTTGGTCTCTTTTACGATGTCAACGGTTATTGCGCTTCCTGCATCGACGATGACTCCGCTCTCTATCGCTTCACATGCCATGATTCTGTCTATACCCATAGTTTTATAATATTTAGAAATATCTATATACAAAGAGAGATCTACCCAATTTTCCAATGGTTTTAAAATCTCTTTTACATACGGATTTACACAGATATAAAAAATTCTCTCTTTCACTGATGAGGGGTTAAAAGATTTAGCATCTTCTTTGTAATTTCTATCTCCATCAAGAAAATGGTAAGTCGTATTTCCGATATCGCATAAGAGCATTATTGAATTTTCCAACCCTGACCTACAAGAGCCTCTTTAGCTTTCAAACATAGCGGTGCATCTATAAAAATAATCTTATATTTAAAATTATGCCCGCAAAAGAGAGTCAGTTTTGCATATATCTCTTCAAATTTATGTACATCTTTCATAAGAAGCTTGCTTTTTTGGCTTACTGCAAATATGGAGTAAAAATAGCCGGCAATATCCGTCGCTTTATATATTTTTATTTTATTTCTTACACCAAGCTCTCTGGGTGCAATCTCTTGCATTTTTTTATAAATCTTCCCTTTTTTTCTAAGAGAATCAACTACACTCTGCATTTCATGCCTTTTTAACTGATGTTACACACTAAAAAGAACGAAGCCTATTCTAGTGGCAGGGACAGATTTTAGAAAAATATTTTAGCAAAATAATTCTTTAGCAACAGATTTATAAAAAAAAATTTTGTTATAATTGCAGCAATGAAAGTCATAAAAACAAAATTAAATTACTCAAATTATTATATCTTGCTAGATTTAGACACCATAAAAATAGGTGATGTTATATCATTTGATATTTTTATTCAAAAAAATGATGATTTTGTTATTATTATCGAAGCCGGAACACTTATATCTGAAAATCTCTACAACAAACTTAAAAATCAAAAAAGTTTATACATACATAAAGATAAAGGCAAAGATGAGGATAAACAAATACTCTCATGTGAAAGTTTAAGACACTATATCAGACACAGCAGAGATGATGTGGAGAAAAGAATTAAAGTGCTATATGATGTGAATGATCAATTATTTGATATTTTTTTAACTAACAAAGAGAATAAAATAAATATAGAGTGTTTACACTTAATCGTCCAATCCATTATCTATCTACTAAAATACGATGCAAGTTTTTTAAAAAGCACAATCCCATATTTTGTAAATGACAACATGCTGAAAAATCACTCACTACAAGTAGCAATATATGCTTTAGTTATCGGTAATATTCTTAAGTTTAAAGATGATGATTTGCTAAAATTAGGCGTAGCCGCTTTACTACATGATATTGGTTTTAAAAAAATTGACGAAACTATTATCAATAAAAAAAGCATGCTAACTCCACAAGAGATTAGTTTAATGCAAAAACACAGCCAGCACAGTGTGGAAATAATAGAACAGAATAAAATTCATGATCCATACATTATAAATGCAGTGATGCATCATCATGAAAGATATGACGGAAGCGGTTATCCTAATCAACTCATGGGTGATGAAATAAGTAATTTTGCCTCGATTGTAGGTATATGCGATGTTTTTGACGCACTCACGAATAATAGACCTCATAGAGAGCACTACAGCTCTTTTAATGCCCTTAAGATGATGATGCGTGATAAAGACATGGTCAATAAATTTAATCAAAACTATCTTCATCTTTTTCTCAAATCATTTTTATAAAAATTTTTATTCTTAATATAATGTAATAAAATAATTGTTATGTTATAATTTGACTTAATTTAATATTAGATAAGGGTAGTTATGAAAAATATATTTATTTTTATACTTATTGGCTTATATCTAAATATCAGTTTGTTGAGTGCATCAGAGTCTGTTAATCTAGAGCAAGCGTTAGAGATACTTAAATCACAAAATTTAGAAATAAAAAATGCCTCAACAGAAATAGATGTTGCACTTCAAGATGCAAAAATTGCATCAGGAAACCACTACGGAAAGTTAGATATTATTCAAGATATCGTAAAATCTGATGATGCCGGAAACGTATTTGGCTTTAAACTCTCCAGTAGGGAAGCTGACTTCGGAGACTTTGGGGCAAAAGAGTTTATGGATAACTTCTTAGCAGGGAATCCAGACTACAAGACTCCTCCACATGATTTAAACTACCCAAACTCAAGAAAGTATTTTCAAAGCAAACTAAAATATGAAATTCCGCTTTTTACAGGATTTAAAATATCAAGTTATGAAGATATTATGAACTCCGTTACAAAAATAAAAAAATTAGAAAAATCAAAAGTTACAAATGAAAAAATATATGAAACAAGAAAAAGTTTTTACGATATGGCTCTGCTTGAAGACTCTATAGTAAATTTAAACATCATTTTGAAAAATATAGATATTCTTGAAAATATGACAAAAGAGATGATAGAAGTCGGATATGCAAAAAAAATTGATCTCTTAGAAGTAGAGGCAAAAAAAGGCAATGTAGAGAGGCTTATCGCTCAAATGGAGTCAAACAAAGAACTTCTTTACCACTATATAAGCTTTTTACTAAATCAAAAAGTAACATCGATACAAACACCTTCTCTTGAGATAACAGTGCCCTCTATACCAAACAGCGCTATTATTAGCAATAATTTAGATATTCAAATGGCAAATAGCGGACTTGCCGTAAAAAAAAGCATGATTGATGCGGCACAATCTTCATACTACCCTATGGTCGGAGCTTTTGCGGAGATTGCAACTGCGGATGATAAATTTTTAGGCGAAGCGAGCGATCATAAATCTTATACGCTTGGAGCAAGGGTTACATGGAATTTATTTAACGGCGGAATAGACAGTGCGAATGTTGAGAAATCAAGACTTGAGTATATAAAAACAAAGTCTCAAGTAGAGCTTGCAAACAGTGGGATTGAGCTTCAGACACAAAAAATCAAAACTGAGATAGAGAGTTTTAACAATGATATAAAATCCCTCAAAAAAGAGCTAGCTCTTGCCGATGAGATTTACAAAAACTATGAAGCAAGATACAAAGAGAAGCTCTCTTCAATGAGTGATGTCATCATAAAACAATCTGAGCAGATTCAGAAGATCTTACAACTTCAAGAGACTATAAACAAACGAAATGAGAAGATTTTTGCACTAGAAAAACTAGCAAACGGAGAAAAATAATGAAAAAAATATTAATACTTTTAGGCTTGGCAGGCCTGTTAATGGCAGAGAATATAACGCTCTCAGGCACTGTAATAAGCGACAATAGAAAAATGATAACAAGCCGTTTCATGGGATTTGTAACTGAAGTAAAAGTATCAGAGGGAGATTTTGTCAAAAAAGGAGATCTCCTCTACACAATTGACTCAAAAGAGATAGATTCAGCTCTTACTCAAGTTGAACTGGGCATTTCACAAGCACAGCTTAATCTTCAAATGTATCAAAACCAATACATGAACGTAAAACTGAATCTTGAGCGACATAAAAGATTACTTGAAAAAGATATGGTTTCTAGATTTGAAGTTGAAAATCTTATACTTGCGGAACAAAATCTGGCAAATATTATAGATATAGCGAAAAAGCAGGTTATTCAGGCACAAGCTCGACTTGAAGAGGTCAAAAATCAGTACCGTTACCTAAATATAACTGCACCAAATAATGGTGTAGTAGTAAGCAAAAATATCAAAGTAGGAGAGATGGCAATGCCGGGAATGCCTGCACTTGAACTCTCGGATTTGACAAACTTAAAAATATCTGCCGAGATTTCAGAAGATAATTTACGTTTTATTCAAGAAGGAAAAAAAGTAGTTATAAACATTCCCTCACAAAACATAAACACAATAGGAACAGTGAGTGCCATTATCCCAAATTCAAATCCTATGACACATTCATTTAAGATTAAAATTTCGTTTAAAAATGTATACAGCACGATATATCCTGGTATGTACGCTACAGTAGTTGTTGAGTAAGGCTAGAGTATGAATAGCTATAAACCTACTGATATTGCCGGAAAACTGGCATCTGGATTTTTAAGAAATCCTCTTACTATCGTTCTTGGTATTTTTTTACTCTCTATCGGTTACTTATCACTTACCATAATGCCACGCGAAGAGAACCCTCAAATGGTTGTAAGCGGTTCAACCGTTATAGTCGCACTTCCGGGGGCTAGTGCTGCAGAGATTGAAAAAGTTATCGTAAAACCCTTAGAGAGAAAGCTCAAAGAGGTAAAAGGTGTGGAAAACATCTCATCTATGGCGATGGACAATGTCGGAATTGTAAATGCGGCATTTTTTATCGGGGAGAAGAAAGAGGACTCTAACCTTAAGATATATGACAAGATCATGCAAAACTATGACATATTTCCAAAAGGGGCTATGCAGCCGATCATAAAACCTTTAGATATTGATATAGACATCCCTATCGTCTCCGTTGCATTCTACTCAAAAGATGAAAATATGAGTAAAACAGATTTATATGACAAAGTAAAAGATATACAGCACCGTATTAACGGACTTGCAAACGTTGCTGTTACGGAGCTAAAAGGCGGGAATAAACATCAATTTAATATAGAAGTAGATCTAAACAAACTATCCGGCTATAACATTTCCATGGGTCAAATTGTTCAAGCGGTACAGTCACTCTCTTACAGCGTACCTGCCGTAAAAAACAGAACTAAAGAGAACGAGATAGTTATTCTTGGCGTTAAAAATGCGATAGAGAGTCCTGAGGATATAGGCGATATAATTATTGCTCAATATATGGGTTCTCCAATCTATCTAAAACAGATTGCAACAATAAAAAGTTCATATGATATACAAAATTTCAGATCTGCGACAATTAGTAAAAAAGATGAAAGCGGCAATTTTTTGCCTCTGCAAAATCAAGTAACCCTTACAGTGTCAAAACTTCAAGGCACAAATGCTGTTGTAATTGCCAATGCGGTAAAGACGGAATTAGAGAATTATAAAGAGTACCTAAGCAGTAATAACATTGGCTATTCAATAACCAGAAACGACGGGGAAAGAGCTAATGAAGCAGTAAATGAGTTGGTTTACCATCTTCTTTTATCAATAGTAATTATCGCTATTTTGCTTGTTTTGGTTCTTGGATGGAGAGAATCCCTCATAGTTACATTTACTGTTCCTGCAATTTTAGCTATTACACTTTTTATAGCATACCTGACAGGACAAACTATAAATCGTATAACTCTCTTTGCATTCCTGCTCTCACTAGGGCTTTTAGTTGATGCGGCAATTATCGTAATTGAAAATATCCACAGACATTTTCACTCAAAAGAGTCTGCACATGAGAGTGTAGATGACATTATGGTTAAAGCGACAGACGAAATTGGGCCACCGACAAATATCGCAACTTTAGCAATTATTATGACTATGGTTCCAATGGCGTTTGTAGGGCAGATGATGGGTCAATTTATGAAACCTATTCCTGCCAATGTTCCAGTTGCTCTTATTGCTTCACTTTTTGTTGCATATATTTTTACACCATATTTGGCGGCTAGAATGTTAAAAAGACCGGATTTTCATAGTGAGGAGAAACATTAATGTTTAAAAAATTTCAAAATGCCATTTTTTTGGGTATTCAAAATCCTACAAAAAGAAATACCATTCTCCTTGTAACATTAGCGGCATTTATCTTATCGGTGCTTATGATTGCGCCAACAAAAATGGTTTTAGCAAAGATGCTTCCTGGGAAAAACAATGACACTTTTACCATATACACGACGCTGGCTGATGGCAGATCTATTGAACAAACTAAGCAGGTAACGGAGTGTGTCTCTGAATTTATTAAAAAAGAGAAAGAGATTCAAGATTTTGAGATATTTTTAGGTATGGGTGCCCCACTTGATTTTGCAGGTCTTATCAAAGGTTCACACTTTAAAAATTCTGAAAATGTTGCTGAAATTGTAGTAAATCTCTCAAAAAAACACCACAGAGAAGAGCCGTCTTACATGATGGTTCAAAGAATGCGACCGGATATTCTAAAAAGTTGTGCTTCACTCTATGACAAAACAACAATCACATTTGTAGAACCCCCAGCGGGACCTCCGGTATTAGCGGCAATCGTAGCAGAAATATACGGAGACAATTCAGATGGCATCAGAGAGTTGTCTTCAAGAGTCGCCGATGTGTTTCAAAAAACTAAAGGTCTTGTTGATATAGAAATAATGCAAGACGAAATCTATGAAAAGTTTGAAGTTGAAGTAGACAGTATTAAAGTTGCTCTATCGGGCGTTAATGTGAAACAGTTAAACGATATACTCTATTTGGCATTTGAAGGAATGCAAATCGCGGTTAAGAACTCAGACACAGTAAATGAGCAGATTCCTATATATCTCTCTCTAAGTCAGGATTCTAAAAAGTTTTCTTCTAAAGATTTAAATGCTATCAAGGCAAAACTCTCTTCCTTGAAACTTATGAGTCCAACCGGAATGATGACGCCGCTTACAGAACTTGTAACAATAGTGCCTAAAAAATCAAATCCTATGATTATGAGCAAAAATCTTCACAAGATGACAAACGTTATGGCGGAAACAGATATGGTTTCACAGGTTTATCCGTTAATGGATGCCAGAAATGTCATCTTAGATACCTTTAGCGATAAATACAAGATTGAAAAAATCGGACTTTTTAATCTTATACTAGTAGATAAAACTTCCAAAGAGGTTTACAAACTTATGTGGGACGGAGAGATGGAGGTAACTCTTGACACTTTTGTCGAGCTTGGCGCCGCATTTATAGCTGCGTTGGTGCTTATATTTTTACTTATGGTCATTTACTATAAAAGCTATACACTAAGCGGTATAATTCTTTTAGGCTCATTTTTATCTATCATCGGAGTAATTGTCGGTCACTGGATTATGGATATTTTTAGTGTCGACACATTCTTTCTAACGGCTACATCACTCATCGGTTTTATCGCTCTTATCGGCATAAGCTCAAGAAATTCACTTCTTCTAATCGACTTTACGGCATCTTTGATGAGAGACAATAAAATGGATAAAGCTGAAGCTATTGCTTACGCAACTGCTACACGGGCAAAGCCTATTTTCTTAACAGCTGCAGCAATAATACTTGCTTCAACACTTCTAGCCGGAGATGCAGTATTTGGAGGTCTTGGCGTTGCACTTATATTTGGAACTATTGCGGCAGTAGTTTCATCGCTTATGGTTGTTCCCGTGCTTTTATATAAAGCAGATCTAAAGAGACATTTTAATTTGGATTAGAAAAAAGTAAGGATAGGTTTCCTACATATAACGATGTTACATGTAGGAATAAAATCGTCTAGACTATAATCTAGCGTATTGAACGCTTGAACAAGCCTCAATTTTAAGTAGTTCGCTCAAAGTCGCATCACTTATAATATTATCAACCAAAATAACGGCAAGAGCCTGTTTTTTATCATTTCTAGCAAGCGAGAAATCGGCAATATTTACATTATATTTTGCTAAAGTTGTACCGATATTTCCGATAACGCCAGGAACATCTTGATTTTTAAGAATAATCATATCACCCTTAAGAGCCACTTCGATATCAAATCCATCAATTGAAACAATTCTAAAAATATTATCATCAAAGATAGTTGCGCTGATAGTAGTAGTTCCACCTTCCGCGGTTGTCAGTTTTATTGTAATTAGGTTTTTATAAACTGAAGAGTCATTTAACGCTTCCGACTCAATTTTAATCCCTTTTTCTTTAGCAATAAAATCTGCATTAACATAGTTAATCGTATCATCACTAATCTGGCTCATTGCACCAACGGCAACAAATGTAGACAAAGAGTCTACATATTTAGAGATTTCACCCTGCCCACTTACTTTTATTGAGATTATCTGAGATTTATTAAGCTGAGACTCCAAGAAGCCAATTTTTTGTCCCATCTCTAAAAACGGCTTTACAAACGGCGGTATCTTAGTCTCATCAATTGGCAAATTCATAGCATGCGGATATGATATGCCCTTAACTGCAGAAATAGCATTTGCCGCAGCTTGAACACCGATGTTGTACTGAGACTCATAAGTATTTGCGCCTAAATGCGGAGAGACTGTTACGTTATCAAGATCTAAAAGCGGGTTGTTAGTTGCAGGCTCTTTTACAAAAACATCAATACCTGCAAAACGAATTTTACCGCTTTTTAGTCCAGTGTAAAGTGCCTCTTCATTATAAAGACCGCCTCTAGCACAGTTGATTAAAACTACGCCGTCTTTCATCTTTGCAATCTCTGAGGCATCAATCATATTTGTAGTCTCTTTATTTTTAGGAGTATGAATCGTGATAATGTCACATGCTAAGATATCTTCAAAATTTTTAGTATAAACCATATTTAAATCCGTAACTTTTGACGGGTTAATATATGGGTCATAAGCAACTATATCCATCTCAAAAGCTTGAGCACGTTTAGCAACACGTGAGCCGATGTTACCAAAACCTATGACACCCAATTTTTTGCCCTTAAGCTCATAACCGTACCACTTTTCTCTCTTCCAAACTCTCTGCTCTTTTAAGTGATTGTGTGAATATGGAAACATTCTCATACATGAAAGCATATGTGCCATAGTAAGTTCAACCGCAGCAATCGTATTTGCCGTAGGAACATTCATGACAATTATTCCCTCTTTTGAACACCCTGGAATATCCACATTATCAACTCCAACACCTGCGCGAACTATCGCCTTCATGTTTTTAGCATGTGCAATAAACTTATCGTCAACATCAGTTGAGCTTCTTGTAATTGCAACATCAGCTTTTTCAATAATATCTAAAAGCTTTACTTTGTCTTCATCTGCTGCCATTATAAAGTTAATACTCTCATCATTACGGAGCATCTCTAAACCGGCTTCATGTATATGGTCACAAACCACTATGGTATGTTTTTGCATTATATATCCTCTTTGTATAGCCCGACACTGGCTGAAATTTGATAATTTTTTAACACTTCAACAAGAGAATTTAACTTCTCTATCTCTTTTGAGTAAATAAGCAACTCCGAACCACTCTTATCTTTTTTGAGATAATATTTTAACTGATGCTGTTTTAACTCCTCCTTTAAACAGAAGAGTTGATATGGATCCAACAGTGGAGCTGAGAGTTTGTATATTGTGGTACTAGTTGCAACTATTTTCTCATTTAAATCAACTTGAATTAAAACTTCATTCACAGGATAAAAATATCCTAATTTTTCAGTTTTAGAAAAATGGTTTAACCAAACTTTTTCAGGCTCTTTTATAGATACCTTACTTTTATGTTCAAGAGGAGCTAACTTATGAGAAGCATCATTTGAGTTAATTGAAATAAGAAAAAGACCGATAAAAATAGCCACCCCTCCCGCAATGAGTGGAGTGAGCCATTTTAAAATCTTTCGCACAATATTTACTTAAATTTATCTTTAATTAAATCACCTAAAGAGTGTGATTGATTATCATTAATCTCTTCAAGCATTGCCTGATTTTTTATGTAATCTAATTTTTTAACAGATAGACGAATACGGTCACGGCGAGTATCTACAACTGCAATCGCAGCTTCAATTGTTTGACCTACGGCTAAATCGCTTTTTTCTAAAGGAGCAAGATCTTCATCACGGATAAGTGCATCAACCCCGTCTCCTAGAGATACGAATACGCCGAAATCTTTAATATCACGAATTGTACCGGTTACAATGCTGTTTAACTTATGCGTTTTTGCGAATGCATCTATCGGGCTCTCTAAAAGTGCTTTTCTATTAAGTGATATTTTTTGATCTTCAGGACTGATTTTAGCGATTTTTACTTCAACTTTATCACCGGTTTTTAAAACATCTTTACACTTAACATTCTTATCCCAAGAGATATCTTGATTATGTAATAAACCCTCAACACCGTCAATGCGAACAAATGCACCAAAATCTGTTAAAGATGTAACAGTTCCAGAAATTATGTCTCCCTCACGGTGATTTTTCATAAACTCATCAAACGGTTTTGGAAGAAGTCTTTTTAATGAAACACGAAGTTTGTGAGTTTTTGGGTTAATTTCAATTACTTCAACATCAATCTCTTGACCCACGGTTAGGTAGTCATTAGGATTTTTAACATTTTTATCCCAAGAAATTTCTGATATATGCAAGAAGCCTTCAATATCATTTCCTAAATCAACAAATACACCGTAAGCTTCAACATTTGAAACTGTTACAGTAATAGTGTCGCCTTCATCTAATTCACTCTCAACTTCTGCCCAAGGATCAGACTGAACCGCTTTGATAGATAGAGAAAGATGTCTTTTGTCTTTATCGTAAGAGATAGCTTTTACCATTACGCTATCACCTTCTTTGTAAAGTTTAGAAGGATTTACAGGACCTTTGTAGCTGATTTCGTTGTAGTGTACTAAACCGTCAACTCCGCCAACATCTACAAACATACCATAGCTAGTGATTTTTTTGATAGTCCCTTCAACAAGCGCATCATTTTCCATTAGCTTGTCGATAATCTCTTTTTTCTTTTTACGTTCGTCATTAAAAAGTTTACGGCGAGATACTACGATTGAATTTTGCTCTGGATCTATTTTAACAACCTGAGCTTTTATTTTACGACCGATAACTTCATCAGTGTCTTTAAAAGCAGCCAATGAACGAGGCATAAAGAATGAAACATCATCCGCTTCCACTACGTAACCGCCACGGTTTTTCTTAGTAATTACACCGTCAATAATTATATCTTCGAAGTTTTCTTTGTTTTGATCAATAAAGTCAATAGTTTTTTGTTGCTCTAAAACTTTTTTGTATGATATTTTAGGACGCTCATTATAGTATCCTGTAACCATTACTTTAATTTTATCGCCAACATTAAATTTCAATTTGCCGTTTTCGCTGATCTCATCTAAACTAAGGATACCCTCTAGTTTATCGCCGACACCGACTAATGCTCTATTTTCATCCGCTTGGATTTCTACTATTTCACCCTCAACAATGCGACTTGTTTCTTGCTGCTTCTCGCTTGCAGCAAACATTTCTGCAAAATTCTCTTCTTCAAATGATTCGTTATCGAACGCCATTACCTATCCTCTGTTACATAAAAATTTCGCAATTATACCTAATTATTGATTAATTTACATAAAAATAGAACTATAAAACAGGCTGTTTTACTCAAAAAATTTTAATTTTTTAAATTATTTTCGATAGCATTTACAACATTTTGAATAATCCAGTCAGGCGTTGAAGCTCCTGCCGTTATTCCGCAAAATTTCTTATCTTTAAACCAAGAAAAATCCAAATCTTTTTCATCTTCTATGTGATAGCTATCTTTACAGTTATCACATGATATGCTAAATAGCTGCTTTGTATTAGACGAGTTTTTACCGCCTACAACTATCATAACATCAGCTTTTGCCGAAATTTTTCTAACTGCCTCTTGATTCTCAAATGTTGCATTACAGATAGTATTGAAAATTCTAACCTCTTTGTGACGAGGAATCAAATAATTTGCAATTTCCATATAATCTTCGACTCTGCGGGTTGTTTGTGCAACCAAAGCTATTTTCTCTTTTAGCTTTAAATTTTCAAGATCTTTTGGAGATGTAACAACTGTCGCACCATACTTTGCATAGCTTTTTACACCTTTAATCTCAGGATGGGCATCATCACCAAAGATTATGATTTCATATCCTTGCTCGCTCATCTCTTGACAAATCTGCTGCGGTTTTGTAACATAAGGACATGTTGCATCCACGACATTGACGTTATTTGCTTTTAGTTCCGCCAACTCATTTTTAGGTATTCCGTGTGTTCTGATTACTGCTTTATCACCGGAAGCAAAACTATTATGATCATCGGTAAGTCCTACTTTAAAATCTTTTTCAAGTCTCTCAATCTCTTTTGAGTTATGAATAAGAGGACCATAAGTAGATGAGTTTTTATTCTCTTCGGCTATTTTTATAGCTCTTTTAACACCAAAACAAAAACCGTAACTTTCAGCAAGCTCAATCTTCATTTTTAATTAAACTCTACTTCTGTTATTTTTTCTAAAAGCTCAAAAAAGTTTGGAAAAGATGTATTTATACATGCAATATCATCCACATTCATGGAACATCTAAGACCCGCAATTATAAAACTCATAGCAATTCTATGATCTCCGTGGCTATCTATTTTAGCTTCTTTAAGTTCTCCGCCTCTCACGCTGTACCCGTCATTAACTTCATCTACTTCAATACCGCATGCTCTAAGACCACTTACTACAGTAGAGATTCTGTCACTCTCTTTGACTCTAAGTTCCTCTGCATTTTTTACGACACTTACACCCTCTGCACATGCAAAAGCGATAGAAAGAGCAGGAAGTTCGTCTATAAGCCATGATATATTATCTTCAACAGTTATCGCACGAAGTGGTGCATACTTTACATGTATATTTCCGATAGGCTCATATTTGTTATCGGTTGTCACGTAACTAATATTTGCACCCATTTTCTCTAATGCTCTAAAGGCTTCAATACGAGTTTGATTTAGCGTTACACCCTCCAAGACTACATCAGAGTCAGGTGTGATTGCAGCTGCAACCGCAAAGAAAAATGCACTTGATGGGTCTGCCGGCACTCTTATTTTTAGAGGCGTCAATAACTTTTTCATAGGCTTAATAGTCGTTTTTAATCCATGAACTTCTATCTCTGCACCCATACCTTTTAACATTCTCTCTGTATGATCTCGACTGAGTTCAGGCTCGCTATAGGTACATTCACCATCAGCTCTAAGAGCAGCTAAAATCATAGCACTCTTAACTTGTGCCGAGGCGATTTTACTCTCATAATTAAACGCGCTAAGAGATGCTCCACGTATGCTAAGTGGCGCCAAATCACCGTTATTTCTTCCGTCAAGTCTTGCGCCTATATCACGAAGCGGCTGTGTTATACGCTTCATTGGACGACGGCGAAGATACTCATCTCCCGTTAAAATAAAATGTCCCTCTGCCGAGCTTAAAAGCCCACAAAACAGCCTTATTCCTGTTCCTGAATTTCCACAATCCAAAATCTCGCTGCTCTCTTTAATACCCTCAGAGCTTATCTTAATTGTCACACCGTCATCAATAACCGTTGCACCGAGATTTTTTACTATATTTAAAGAGTTCAAAGTATCTTCTGCTCTTAAAAAATTAGTTATTTCACTTGTACCCTCTGCCAACATAGCAAACATGGCACATCTGTGAGATATAGACTTATCAGGCGCTATCTCAGAAATACGAAGTGAAAATGACGACGCTTTAGTGACTTTTACGCTACTCATCTGATTTTAATTCCCAGCTCATTATTTAGCGCATCCAAAATAGCATCCATCGACTTTGTAATATCTTCTTCCTCAAGTGTTTTATCAAATGATTGAAGAACAAAACGAATTGAGAGACTTGTATTCTCACCAAGTGACGCATCGCTGTAGTTATCAACCGGATAAAAACGTACAAGTTCCTCAGTTGCGAACTCCTCTATGACACTCTTTACCTTTTGATAAGGCATCTCTTTTGGCATAACGATACTTAAATCTCTGTATGATGACTGATATCTTGAAGTTTTTTTTGCAGTTTTTAGGCTGTTTGGCAATTTTTCAAAATCCAGTTCACACATATATGTTACGCCTAAATCATAACTCTCTTCAACATTTGGGTGCAGACGGAAAATCTCTCCTACAGCTTCACCGTCTATTAACACACATGCAGATTGAAATGGGTGAGAGAGCGAATGTGATGTTTTAAACTCACGAAGTTCAAACGCTCCTATGATATTTGAGATTTTCTGAACAAAAAATCCAAAATCAACTTTAAGAGGTTTTCCCGCATTAGCCAAACTTTGAGACTCTCTATCTCCGCTAAAGAGCATTGCCATTCTTAGGGACTCTTCTCTTTGTGAATTAAAAACAGAACCGACTTCAAAGAGTTTTACAGATAGATAGCCATTTTTAGAGTTGTTTGATGCAGCCCTTAGTAACCCGCTAAGCAGAGTAGTTCTTAGAGTATCCAACGTATTTACTATAGGATTGAGAAGCTCTTTGCTCTCATCAATAGTTTCAAATCCATACTCTTCTAAGACTTTTTTCTCATCAAACACAAAATGAACAGTCTCAAAAAATCCGCTATAAGCAGCTTTGTGTCTATATGTACGTCTCTTTTTATAGTTTACATAATCATCTTCAAGTCTGTTATCTTCCGTAAATGTAAAAGGCTTTGATGGAATATTATCAATACCTATTAAGCGAACAATCTCTTCTGCAATATCTTGTCTGTTAACTATATCATGTCTAAATCTAGGAACTGAAACTATAAAGTTATCGGCAGACGATTTTGTTGTTTCAAAACCTAAATTTTTTAATATTTTTGTTATTTTAGCTTTATCTATATTTGCACCGACTATCTCATCAATCTCTTTTTTGCCCACACTTATAATCTTATCTTCATGCATATCGCAAAGCTCTATCGTACCGCCAAAAACAGTTGAAGTGGAGTTAGACTCAATAAAATAGATACAATAATTAAGACCTTGATCTAAATCTGGTTCGCTTCCTCTTGATGTTCTGTAATAAGCAGGACCTGCAGCCATTTTTTTACTCTGCATTTGCTTAGAGATAATATCCGGCGGAATATAACTAGCTTCTATTAATACAATCCCCTCACTATTTGTTGCTCTAGAAGCATCTTCTTGAATTATTCCTACAGTAGAGGCTTTTTTATTCTCTCTTGCCATTATTGAAGCAAAACCGTTCTCATCTTGACATAATGAAGCTTTTGCCAAAGTCTCATTTTTTGTACAGAAAAAAGAGTGATTATAAGCTCTTAAAATAACTCCGCTGTCATGTGTTACGTATTCCATAAGAGATTCTATGTCACTCTCTCTTTTTTCCTCTATTTGTGAAAGTCTGAGTTTTACTAAAAGAGGGAGTTTTAAATTTTTAAAATCAACCGCTTTATAGCGAATATCCACATTTAAATTATTTTCATGGCTAAGAGCAAAAATACGCCCTATTCCAACTCTTTTATCTTCATTTTCTACTATGCTTCTATCTTTTAGCGTTCTGTCAAAGGCCGCACTAAGTTCTCTCGCAATACCTCTGATACTTAAACAATCACCGCGATTTGCAGTCAGCTCTATTTCTATTATATCATCGTTAAAAATATTATTTTGGGAAACTTCCCCACCTATTTTATACTTTCCGATGCTGTTATCCAGTTCTAATATTCCGCTTTGAAAATCCGCTAGACCAATCTCTTTAGCCGAACAAATCATACCCTCTGACTCAATGCCGCGAAGTTTTACCGGCTTGATAAGAGTACCATCAGGCATAACGGCACCGATAGTCGCAACAACCACATCAAGACCGGCTCTTACATTTGAAGCACCGCATACAATTTGTCTAACACCGGTTCCAAGATCTACTTTACAAACATTGAGTTTATCGGCATCAGGATGTTTTTCGCACTCTAAAACTCTGCCAAACACTATCTTTTGCGGGATACTAGAAGTTGTAACACTATCTACTTCCAAACCGATAGAGTTGAATGTTTTTACCAACTCATCCGTAGATATTCCGCTTAAGTCTATCCACTCGTTTAACCAACTTCTTGTAATTATCATTGAAACTGCTCCAGCAACTTAATATCTCCCTCAAAGAGTGAACGAAGATCTCCTATCTGATGAATCAGCATTGCAAATCTCTCAACTCCAAGACCAAAAGCATATCCACTTACATTTTCATATTTTACGGCTTCAAAAACATTAGGATCTACGATTCCGCAACCTAAAACTTCCAGCCATCCAGTCTTAGAACAGACTCTGCATCCATCGCCTTTACAAAAGACACATGAAATATCAACTTCTGCCGAAGGCTCTGTAAAAGGGAAGAAACTAGGACGAAAGCGCACCTTTACATCACCGAACATGTACTTTAAAAAATCTTCTAAAATAAACTTTAGATTTGCAAAAGAGACTGTCCCCTCTTCATCGACTAAAAGTCCCTCAACTTGATGGAACATAGGTGTATGGGTAATATCGTAATCTCTTCTAAAAACAGCGCCCGGAGCAATCATGCGAATAGGCGGTTTTGTACTCATCATAGTTCTTATCTGAACAGGCGATGTATGCGTACGCAAAAGCATCTCGTCTTTAAAATAAAATGTATCCTGCATATCGCGAGCAGGATGGTATTTTGGAAGATTTAGAGCTTCAAAATTGTTAAAATCATCTTCTACCATCGTTCCGGTTTTTACGGCAAAATTCATAGATGAAAAATACTCTACGATTCTATCCATCGTCTCCATAACAGGATGAAGTGCGCCAGATTCTGATTTAGAATTGAACATAGTCACATCTAATGCCTCTGCTCTCATGTGCTCTTGCAACTCTAATGTTTGAAGAACTATTTTTCTTTGCACCAATTCATTCATAAGCGCATTTTTATGTATGTTCAACTCTTGTGCGATTTTTGCTTTTTCTTCATCTGGTGCTTCTTTCATCCTAGCAAACTCTGCTGCTAAAACACCTTTTTTACCAAACACGGAAATACGAATCTCTTCGACTCTATCAACACTCTGTGCCTCTTTTATTGCGTCATACCAATCTTTCAATAGACTCACCCATACTGGAGGGAAATACCCTCTTAAATTTTGAAAGGATTATAGTCAAATATAATTTATATATAGCTTGATTTGCCGTTTTATATGCTACAATAAACAAAAAAAGGAAGAGATATGTGCATATTTTGCAAAATCGTAAATAAAGAAATACCCTCAAATATCATATTAGAAAATGAAGAATTTTTAGCCTTTCATGACATAAATCCAAAAGCTCCCGTTCATATTTTGGTTATACCGAAAATACATGTAGAGAGTTTTAATGAAGTATCCCCTCAGACCATGAATAATGTTACAAAATTTATGCAAGATATTGCAAAAGAGTTAAAACTTGATAAAAGCGGATACAGGATTATTACAAATATAGGCGAAGACGGAGGACAAGAGGTAAAACATCTCCACTTTCATTTGCTAGGCGGTGCAAAACTGGCTTGGACGCATCTAAGTGATGCAGATCCAAAAGGTATGTTTTAAAAGCCTCTCTCTTAAGAGGGGCAACTCTCGATTTTGCCCATATCTATTTTCAAACCGCCGCCTGAAATAATCTTTTCATTATCTTTAATCTTTTTTCCGTTATGAGTCACAGAGTAAGATACGGCAACTGAATCTCTGATTGTATTAATCGTTGAACAATAAGTCTCTAATGAAGCCATAACCCATCTAGCAGCCATTATATCATCTGCATCAGAATCAAATCTGTAATCAAGATGCAGAGTATTGAATTTTTTAGGAAAATCCTCATTTCTTAGAGCATCGCCGTCAATTACTAAATTTGACACAGTTTTATTTTGATTTTTAGGCATTAAAACCATATCTGTAGCACTGCATGAGATAATTCCTGCTAAAAAATACTCTATAGGTGTTATCTGAGGACAATCAATAATAAAACTGCTTTTATCAGTTTTTGCCTCAAACCTCATCTCGTTTAAATGTGATACTGTCACCTTCATGTCTATTTCTCCAAGAAGTTTTTAAAATACGCCAGCTGTTCTTCAGTTCTCTGAGTTGATGTTCCGCCGGCAGAGGTTCTTGCGTTCATAGAGTTTTCAATTGACAAAAACGCCAAAACATCTTCGCCGATTCTGCTATCAATCTCTTGAAGATATTTCAGCTCGATATCGCTCAAATCAATTTTTAGCTCTTCGCTTTTAGCTACTGCTTTTCCGGTAATAAAGTGAGCCTCTCTAAAAGGAATATCACACTTTTGCACCAAATAATCCGCCAAATCCGTTGCACTTAAATGCCCCATTTTACAAGCGTTACTCATATTATTAGCTTTAACCTGCATAGTTTTAAGAGCCTCTTTCAGTATTTCCAGTGAAATCTCAGCAGTCTCAACCGCATCAAAGACACCCTCTTTATCCTCTTGAGTATCTTTGTTATAAGCAAGAGGAAGACCTTTCATAACAGTTAGAAGCCCCATTAAAGAACCATAAACCCGTCCTGTTTTGCCGCGAAGAAGCTCAGGAACATCCGGATTTTTCTTTTGCGGCATAATTGAAGAACCTGTAGAATACTCATCGCTAAGTTCAATAAATCTAAACTCATAGCTAGACCACATAACAAGCTCTTCGCTAAGACGGGAAATATGCATCATCATAGTAGATATATTAAACAAAATCTCCAACGCAAAATCTCTGTCACTTACTGTATCAAGGCAGTTAACGCTCACACTGCTAAATCCTAAAAGCTCCGCCGTCATATCTCTGTCTATTTTATGCGGAGTTCCTGCAAGTGCAGCACAGCCAAGCGGAGAGACGTTGTTTCTCTCATGTGAGCTCTCAAATCTCTCAATATCTCTTTTAAACATTGACAAATATGCACTTAGATGAAAAGCGAAATTGATAGGTTGCGCATGTTGAAGATGCGTCATCCCCGGAACAAGGGTCTGTGTATGCTTTGAAGCTATAACCAATATCTCATGCATTAAAAGCTTTACGGCACCCGCTATCTCTAAATTTTTACGAAGAACATAGCGGCGAAAATCAACCGCAACCTGGTCGTTTCTGCTTCTTGCGGTATGAAGTTTTTTTCCAGCTTCACCGATAATGGCAGTAAGACGCTTCTCAATCCCCATGTGCAGGTCTTCATCCGATATTTTCCACTCAAACACTCCAGACTCTATCTCCTCTTTTACCTGAGAGAGCCCTTTTGTTATCTGAGATAGTTCATCAGCAGTTAAAATACCCTGTTTTGCAAGCATTGTAGCATGTGCAATAGAGCCCTCGATATCTTCGCGATAAAGTTTTCTGTCAAACATAATAGAAGCGTTAAATTGATCTAAAAGGCTTGATGCACTCGCAGAAAAACGACCTGACCACATTTTGTTCATAATAATTTCCTTGATTTTATTTTATAAAAAGTTATTTAAAAAGTTTGGTATTTTAGCTAAATTAAATGATTTTACAAAATAGAGGCTGACAGTTTATACCAAATCCGACTGGATTTGCCGTTAGTTACTGACTTTACGTATTTTTTATGAAAATTGCGTAAAACACATTGTAAATCTTGAAAAACAGAGTTTTTTTGTAGCTTTAGGGGGTTTCAAGGGACTTTAGTCCCTGCCGCTTAAACGGACGCGTTTGTTTAAGTGCGTAACATCAGTTAGTTACATGCTGGCACTTTACCGCTATCTTTTGCATATTCCATCAAAAACTCCATCAGATGATTTGCGTTTTTTTCATGCTTATTATTTTTAAAATAGTCAAAAGAGTTTTTTGCATTTTCATCACTGCTATTTAAGTGGGCTTTAACCAACTCTTCAGCACTGTTTTTCATATACTCTCTCCACTCCATACTGTTTTTTTTGGAGATAAACGTATGCCCGTCACTATGACATTTGGAACATCTTTTTATATACTCTTTCTGACCTTTATAGAGTGCCGCATCCGCACTTGAAAGGAACAGAACCATTAAAGAAAAAATCACCAATCTACCCATACTTCAAGCCTTTGTGTTTACTTATGCTACATTACACTTTATTACATCCACCTTATAACACTAAAAAAAGAGTATATTTTAAAACAGAGTTATTATAATTGATACTTTTCATACAACTTCTCTTCCAGATTCCATAAACCTCTCTCTTTTAGAGACTCTACAACACTCGGCGTACAATCTACATCATCAGGCCACTCTCTATCGAAACCATCTAAAATATTTTTATTAGTTCCGTCTAAACCAACCATCAATCCTGATATAAAGAGATCTCGTTGAACATCTATATTATTTGTTACTCTCCAAATAAGCATATATGAATTAAAAATATCATTTTTAACATCATCTACAAAAACAACGACCCTTACATGTTCGCTTAATGCGACAAGAGCGTCAAAACAGTTCTTTAAGTTTCTTGTTTTATTTACTGATATCACGGTTATAGGATTTTTTGTTCTTCTCATAAACTGATGCAAATTAACAGCCTCCGGAAGAAGCTCTTTTACTCTAATAAGCAACTCTTCATCACCTAAAAGTTGCGGCGCTTCAACTTTGTTTGCAGCAGTTACGTCAATCCCTAACTTTCCGCCGACCAAGCTCTCCTGAGATGAGTGATCAAGAGCATCTAAAATGCCCTCCGTAACAAAAAGAGATTTTGGTGTAAATCTATCAAGTATGTATGCTGTAAGTGTTTCATAGTTTTCCAACTTAGGAGCATTTTCATCTAGAAAGATTGCATGTTTTACAAAACTCATCTGCCCGGCACCCCAAAAAGCGTGCATAAACTGCTTTGCATGACCCTTGTAGTGCGGATGCATTTTTGCCAAAATCAAGTTATGAAAACCTGCATTCTCCGGCATATGATAATCAAGCAGATCCGGTGCGGTAGTCTTTAAGAGAGGAAAAAATATCTTTCCTGTTGCCCAGCCCATGTATTTATCTTCCAATGGCGGTTTACCTACGACTGTAGCTAAAAAAGTTGGATTTTTCTTTGTGGTAATCGCACTCACTTGCATAACAGGATACGGTTCTCTTAGCGTATAGTAGCCTGTATGGTCTCCAAAAGGACCCTCAATTCTCATCTCCGCCGTACCGACCCATCCCTCTATAACATAGTCTACATCTTGCGGAATATAAAGAGGATTTGTTAAAGATTTTACAAGTTTTGCAGGCTCTTTTTTTATAAGTCCGTACATTAAAAGCTCATTTACGCCATAAGGAAGCGGAGCTGTTGCACACCAAGTATAGAGCGGATCTCCGCCGATTGCAACAGTTACGGGCATCTTTTTGCCTGCTTTTTGGTACTGATCAAAAAAGTGTGAAGAGTCTTTATGAATCTGCCAGTGCATTCCCAAATGGTTTTTATCATAAACTTGAAGTCTGTACATACCGAGATTTACCATCTCTCCGTCTAAACTTTGAGTATAAACCTGCCCCATGGTGATAAAAGGACCGCCATCTTGTTCCCATGTCGTAAGTACGGGAATCTTATAGAGATCTACGGCATCATCAAGGTATTTTATTTTTTGACATTCACCCTCTTTTTTGAGACGTTTTGGAAATATATTTTTAAGTGAAAAAAGCTCGTTTGCCATAGAGAGCTTATCTAAAAATCCGGCAGGCGGTTTCATGTGAAGCAGTTTTGTTATCTCATCGGCGACAGACTCTATCGTCCTGCCAAAGAGAAGCTCACAGCGTATGTATGAGCCAAACAAGTTCATGGCGATCGGCTCGCTGAACTTTTTACCGCTTTTCCTATCTACCGCATTTGTAAAGAGCAGTGCTTTCCCGCCATCTTTTTTCTTTACCTCCGCATATGCTAAATGCGGAATTTCCAGATATATATCAAGCTCTTCTTCGATAACTCTTAGTTCATTATTTTTCTTAAGTAACTCAATGGTTCTCTTCATAACTACTTATTTTCCATCATCGCTTCAGCACGTAAGAGCAGTTCTTTGGCACCTCTTGCTATAAATTCTGCCGCTATCTCTCTACCGACAGTCTCATAATTTTTTCTAGAAACAACTTTTATATCGCTCAGCATTTCAGAGCCGTCTGGCAGACCTAAAACAGCTCTTATGCTTACATTTCCATCTTCTAAAACAGATGCGTTTACACCGATTGGAACTTGACAGCCGCCATCAAGTGCATCAACGAAAGATCTCTCGATAGTTGTCTCGACTCTGCTGTACTCATCTTCAAGTCCTGCAACAATTTTTAAAACTTCCGCATCATTTACAGCTTCAATACCGAGTGCGCCCTGCCCCATAGACGGAACCATCTCATCAAGCGAAATCGGATAGACATGTTTTACGGCATCTAAAAGTGAAAGTCTGTTTATACCCGCAGCAGCCAAAATAATAGCATCAAACTGACCTTCTTTAAGCTTTCTTATTCTAGTATCAACATTTCCTCTTAGATCTTTTATAACCAAATCAGGACGTATTTTTTCTATCTGCATACGGCGGCGAAGTGAAGATGTGCCTACCACTGCACCTTTTGGAAGAGCATCTATATTTACATATTTTTCAGATAAAAGCGCATCTCTGCAATCTTCTCTCTCAGTAATTGCCGCTAGAAGCAAACCATCTGGCATTACGGTAGGGACATCTTTTAGCGAATGAACGGCTATTTGAGCTTCACCTCTAAGCATCGCCTCTTCAAGCTCTTTTAAAAACAGCCCTTTTCCGCCTATTTTTGAGAGTGCTTTATCTTGGATGCGATCTCCGGTTGTTATTATAACATTGAGCTCAACTTCAAGACCCGGATTTTGCTCTTCTAAAACATCTTTTATGTGATTTGACTGCCAAAGTGCCAGTTGTGAACCTCTTGTTGCTATTACTAATTTTTTCATCTATTTTACCTCTTTATATTTCATTTTTGTTTTATCTAGCACACCGTCAAGAAAAAGAGTAGGAGTTCCGTTTACCATAAGCGAATCAGCCACTTTTAAATCATTTTGAAAATGTTTTAAAACTTCAGATGACATCAAGTCAGCCATTGTAATTTTAGAGTTCATCACTCTATTAAACTCTGCCAAAATTACCTCATTTTTTCGCTCTTTTGGATCTACTTCTACCTTATAGAGATTTAAAATAACATCTTTTGCGCCCTTAAGTTCCAATGCTACAGCAGCCTTAGTAAGTTCAACCGCCGCCGGATGAAGAGATTCTAGCGGAAAGTGATAGTAATAAATCGCAAACTTATTCGGCTCTTTTCTCATGTATTCCACTGCTTCAGGAACAAACTGTCTACAAAACGGGCAGAGCGGATCAGAAAAAATCACTACTTTATGCTTTGCATTCTCATTTCCGTATATTAAATTTGATTTGTTGTAGTACTCATCTTTAAACGGTATTGAAACAAATTCATTCATATCTTTAGAGCTTTTTAAGTCAAACAACTCTTTTGTTACAACTTGGCCGTTTGAGAACCAAACCATTTTTTGGGTAATTTGGCGATTCTCTTTTTTAAGAATGGCATCAAGCTCAACAATATATGCACTCCACCCCTCATGCTCTTTAACTTCTGTTTTATTGGCAACTTTAATATTTATCGACTTTATATTTTGGTTGTTACTGAATGATTTTTTTAAAAAATCCTCAACTTGAGCATTCGAAGCATCTGCTCTTAAAAAGCTACTTAGTGCGAGTGTTATCGCTAATAATTTCAACATCGATGACATCTATATCCTTTTCTATATTATTTTTTTCATATCTTGTATTGCATTTGCCAAAGCTCATATTGTAACGATTTACAAGCATAGTGGTAAAAACACTAAATTGCAGTAAAATACCAACTATATCTGTTAAAAACCCAGGGATTATCAGTAAAATTGCACCGATAATAGTAAATAAATTTAAACTCTGAAACTGTTTAAGATCTATGCAGCTGTATGAAACAGCCATTATATTTTCCCTAAGTGTCGCTTTAAAGTTGGCAAGTATTGCCACTCCCAAAAACGCACTAAAAACTATCTCTAGAAATGTAGCCAAACCGCCTATTGCAGATGATATATTTACAGAAACGATAACCTCTAAAAATAGATAAACAAGAAAATAGGTCATTACTTAATCAATTCCATTATTTTGTTATAAACGGCATTCATCTCTACAGAGATGTTCTCTTTTGTTCTTCTCTCATACACCTGAACTAAACCGTTCTCAAGCTCTTTACCTATGATAATCGTATATGGAAAACCTATAAGTTCGGCATCTTTCATCTTAAAGCCGAATCTCTCTTTTGAATCATCAAGCATGACATCTACATGTGAAGCTTTCAGTTTTTCATAAAGCTCTTCGCCCAACTTGACTTGAGAGGCATCTTTTATATTTGAAATCATGATATTTACCACATACGGTGCAGTTGCTTTAGTCCAAATACAGCCGTCTTCATCATGATTTTGCTCGATGATAGCTGCGACAAGTCTGCTTACGCCTATACCGAATGTTGCCATCTCAAAAGGTTTTGCTCTGCCGTTTTCATCGTTAAAATGGGCTTCTAATGCAGCTGAATATTTAGTACCGAGTTGAAAGATATGTCCAACTTCAATTCCCTTTTTAAAGTGCAGCTCAGCTCCACATGAGCAGCGTTTAGAGATTTTTGACTCCATTAACTCTTCATAAGATTTTTCATTTAAAGCATCTGTTTGCTCTGCATCAAAAATTGTTTCAATATTTGCACCGTAATCGCATGCCTCACATACGACAAGAGTGTCTTCACCGCTGTTCGCCAAAACATGGAACTCTTTGCTTCCCTCTCCACCGATTGCTCCGCTGTCAGCCGCAACCACTCTAAAGTCAAGACCGAGTCTAGTAAAGATTTTTTTATAAGTCGCTTCCATCAAGTCAAACTCTCTTATCATATCTTCCTGTGAAGAGTGAAAAGAGTATCCGTCTTTCATTAAAAACTCTCTACCACGCAGTAGCCCATATCTAGGTCTAGCTTCATCACGAAACTTGGTATTTATCTGATACAAGTTCAGAGGCAGATCTTTATAGCTTGTTGCTCTGTTTTTTACCAGTTCCACCATAGCTTCTTCGTTTGTAGGACTTAGCACAAACTCGTTTTCATGTCTGTCTTTTATGCGAAGCATCTCTTTTCCCATGGCTTCAGAACGACCGCTTCTCTCCCATAAACCAATAGGAGTTACAAAACTAAGCTGAACTTCGTTGCAGCCTGCATTGTCCAACTCCTCTTTTACAACAGCTCTGATTTTTTCTAATACTATCTTGCCCAGCGGCATAAAATTGTAAAGTCCTGCGCCCTGTTGATTGATAAAACCGCCCCTGATTAAAAATTTATGTGACGGCAAAGTTGCATCTGATGGTGCTTCTTTTGTTGTTGGAATGAACGCTCTACTTCTTCTCACTTATCTTCCTTCTATAATGTTTAGGGCATGCTCGCACTTATATTTATCGGGCATATCATTTTTATCTTTTTTTATTAAAAACTGCAAAGCGCTCGTTACCATGTCAGATTTTGACTCTTCTGAAACACTGCGCATTTTTGAACTCATTTGATGCAAAAATCTTTTCATAACCTGCTCGCTCATTTTACGAATTTGCGCTTCATACTCTTTTGGGATATACCCTTTTTTTATAACTCTATCACTCTCTGCTTTTGCCGCTTCAAAAGCTTTCTCATATATCTCTTTAATCATAGGTTCGATATTTAAAGTATCTAGCCACTCAAAAAACTCTACCGTGCTTCGCCCTATAATGCCATGAGCTTTTCTAGCGCCGTCTTCACGCAGACTCATATTTTCATCAACAATGTTTTTTAAATCATCAATAACATAAAGATTTATGCGTTCTCCCTTATGGTAGTTAATATCTCTTGGGACTGCCATGTCAAACCAGTATCTGTCAAAATCGCACTGTTTTATAATCTCATCTGTAATAATCGGCTCTGATGCGGAAGTTGCACTAAAGAGAATCTCAAACTCATTAACCGCATTTGGCAGCTCGCTATAATCTAAAACTTTGACTCCACACTCATCTGCGAGTTTTTGTGCTTTATATTTTGTTCTGTTCATTATATAAACATCAGCCCCGTTTGATGAGAGATGTTTTGCCGTAATCTCAGACATCTCTCCGACACCGATAACTAAAGCTTTTTTGCCATCTACACTATCTAAAACAGACTTTAATTTTGCGACTGCAACACTTGCAATCGAAACCGGTTTGGAAGAGATATCTGTAGCATTTCTAACTTTTGCGGCACATTTAAAAGCGTTATGCATTGCACGAGCAAGTTTTTGACCACAAAATCCATTATCGTATGAAAATCTAAAAGCGTCTTTTAGCTGACCTGCTATCTGCGTCTCACCGACAACCATAGAATCAAGTGAGGATGCAACGCTAAAGAGATGATGAATGGCACTGCTGTCATCATATATGTCTGCTCTTCCTTCAAGCTCTTCTATAGAGATTCCCGATCTCGCTGCCAACATCTCAAAAATATGCTGTGTAGCCATTGCTATATCGCTGCAACTACATAAAACTTCCATACGATTACATGTAGAGATAAGAACCGACTCGTTAATCGACTCACCGGAGTTTAGTTTTGCAAGACAGGCTTTTAGAGCCGAATCGTCTTTATAAGTAAGTTTTTCTCTAATTTCTAGAGTTGAATTTTTATGTGAAAAGCTTATGTTTAAATAGTGCATCAATAACTTCTTTTTATCATGGTTTGTAAGATATTTACCAGTTCTACATCTTCACTTACGGCATTCATTGCTTCGCCCGATAGTTTTCGTGCGAGTTCAAAAGATTTTTCAACAGTTTTGTGCTCATGCATCTTCTCTTTTATCCAAAGAGCCTCTTGCTCACTAAGTGCTTTTGCATGTAAAGAGAGCAGCTTCTGTTTATCATCATCATTTAAAACTTTGTAAAGATAGATATATGGAAGCGTGCATTTCCCCTCTACAAAGTCATTCATAGCAGGTTTTCCAAGAGTGGCTTCATCGGATATAATATCTAAAATATCATCTATTATTTGAAAAGAGAGACCGAGATTTTTTCCGTAAAGTGCATGAGAGGAAGAATCTTTACCTGCCAAAATCGCTGCCGCCTCGGCTGAAGCTTCAATCAAAGTGGCAGTTTTTAGATAAAGCATATCAAGATATTTCTCTTCATCGCTGTTAAACTCGTCTGCCATTTTCACATCCATCATCTCACCCTTGCTAAGAGCCGTAACTGAAGATGCAATAATTCTTGCAATCTCTTTCTCAAATGAAATAAGCTCGGTAAAAGCTTTTGAGTACAAAATATCTCCAAGCATTACGGCTGTTTTGCTTCCATCCGTTGCATTTACAGAAGCCACCCCGCGTCTGAGCGTAGCTTCATCAATTACATCATCATGAAGCAGACTCGCTCCGTGTATAAGCTCAACGATTGCAGCAAGGAGAGGAGCTTTTTCATTTGAGTCGGCAATCTTTAAAATCAGTTTTGCGCGAAGCCTTTTTCCGCCAAAAAGCATCCCAAAAAGACGAGTTACTTCATCATAATTTATCTCTTTAATCAGTCTCTCTATTTCTCTCTCAACTCTTTGCATACTCTCTCTTTAACTATTTTTTCAACTCTTCTAGCAATATTTGCTTTTTATCGTCAAACAAAAGAATCTCAAACAGAGCTTCTTTTGTATCTTGCTTAAACTCTTTAAATCTAACTAACATATACGGAACATTGTATGAATCTGCACCTTTTGTCTTTAACTCAACTCGAAAACTTTGGTTTTCATGTCTTAAATAAAGAACATTCTGGGCAACTATCTTATCGTAAGATCTAAAAACAACAAGTCCGCCATTTTTATAAAGCGTCCATCTAAACTTAAAGAGTTTTTCTTTATCTGCGTATTTTACAAGAATTTTCTTTTGCACATCTTTTTTTAGTAATATTTCTTTAGTTTCTACAAGATCACTTGCAAAAATGAAACTATAGCTAAATGCTAAAAGAGTAATTACATGTAAAAAAAATTTCAACTATTCACTCTGTGAAAGTATCGTACCCATCAGTTCTATATATAAACTTTTTGCATGATTCTCAACTTCATCTCTGTTTGAGTTCATAAATATATGAATATCTCTGTCTACATCTTCACCGAATCGCTCTGCCATCATAAGTTCCATAGCAGCAGTTCTGTCTATAAAATTTTGCAATTCTGCTCTTACCCTGTCGTTATTTGCATTAAACAAGACATCCATCAGTTTGCTTTTGGGTGAGCCCATAAATATATCATCTTCATCTTCAAAAAGTCCGTACATCTTATATCCTGTAGTTTTAATAGGGACGCGATTATAACATCACTAATATAATAATGTCTTAACACCTGACATTAAGTCACTATTTTCTATAATTTCAAAATGAGAACATATGACTTTTTAATTATCGGTGCGGGAAGTGCAGGATGCAATATCGCCCACTATCTTCAAAAAAAAGGCAAAAAAATTGCTATTGCAGACAAAGAGGGAGTTGCAGGCGGAGGCAGCGGAGCGGCAGGAGCATTTTTGTCTCCGCTTCCGGGAAAAGAGAATCTCTACAACACTTTTATAAATAACGCACTTTTGTTTAGTCTAAAATTTTATGAAGAGTTGTCTCCAAATGCGATAGTTAAAAAAGGGGTGCTGCGGGTTGCAAATGAAAATTTTGACAATGATAAACTTGAAAAAAACAGTATAGAAAATAGAGTTTACGACTCAAAAAAGTTGCAAGGAATATCACAAAATTTCAACAATATAGAGGGATATTTCTATGAAAATGCGGCTATTTTAAATCCGCATGAGATCTGTAAAAAACTGATAGAGAAATGCGATTTTTACAAAGAAGATATAAAAAAGTTAGTTTATGAAGATAATTTTTATATTTTTGAAAATTTTAGAACAAAAAATATAATTCTGGCTCAAGGCGTTATAAAACCTTTAGTTAAAACTCCATACATGGAGATATCTCCTATCTTTGGAGTTAAGATAGATATTAGAACAACGACACATGTACCGTTTAACATACACAAATCTATATCAATCTCAGCAAATAGAAGAGATGGTTTAGTTGCAATCGGTGCTACTAAAGAGAGACATGACACCTCAAAAATGGAGTGCTTAACCTCATGTGAGAAGTGCGATTTTTATGTAAATAGTGAACAGAGACAAATTGAAACTCTCTTAAGAGAAGCAAACGAGCTTATAAAACTGGAGAATTTAGAAGTTGCAAAAATCTATAGAGGAGCAAGAGCGACTATAAAGAGCTACTTTCCGGTAATCGGTAAAGCGGTAAATTATGAAGAGAGCTTAAAAAAGTATCCATCCATAAAAAACGGCACAAAGATACCGCCTGATTTGTTAGAGTACTTTCCAAATCTCTACCTTATGAACGCTTTGGGTTCAAGAGGCTTTGTAGTTGCCCCTTATTTGGCAGAGTTTCTTGGTGAAAATATTTTAAATAATGCAAAAATACCCAAAGAACTCTCAAGCGAACAACTATTTTATAAGAGAGCCCGAAAAAACAATCCTTAAGTTAATAGTCCAAAATATCAGATCTCTCAACAATGTTAAAAAAATATTTATTTAAAGGTAATATTTCAATTTGCCATATTTTTTATAATTTTATATATTATTAATATCAAAAGCCACGACAAAATCATAGTTATTACCGTATGGCTTAAATAGTGATGACCCATTAACATTTTATAAATTCCCATACTCCAGCCAATAACTAAAGCGAAAATCAAAGCTATTATTTTATTTTTTTCTGTTTTAAAAAGGAAAAAAAGCGACATAAGAGCAAAACCGCCACTTGCATGTCCGGCCGGATAACACTGAAATTTTTTTGAGATCTCTTGCGGCATTAGATCAAGAACTCTTATATAAGGGTAATTACCGCCAAAATAGGTAGAGTCACAAGGACATGGCACATTTGTCAATACTTTTAAAGATCCAATAATTGCTGGAATAAGTGCCATATTTAACCAAACTAATAATAATCCATTTCTATACTCTCTTAACTTAATTGCAGACTTTCTAAAAGAGTAAAGATATAAGAAAAAGATACAAATTCCAAAAATAATAATTACTTTTTTAATACCGGAATAAAAAAATATATCCGACAAACTGCCTTTTTGATGAGATAACAGCCACTCATCAGCCAAATTATCATAAAAATAACTTTGAATAAAAATATCAATATTTGTTAATTCAAATAGAAAAAAAGCAACTATTAAAAAAAACGCTGTAATTAAAATCTCCTTTTCAATTTTCATATCTGTCTAATCTTTTTTTATGTAGCGAGCTTGCCCCTTGATAGTAACCGAGAATTTCGTCTTTCACGCTCATATCTGTTGAAACATCTTTATACTCCGTCATGAATACATCATGTTTTAAAACTTCATAACTTTGAATTTTTCTACCGACAGAAAGAATACTCAATTTATTTTCTTTATACAATCCAAGTTTTTGGTAGGTGCTAATAAGTGCTCTTTGCTCAAAAGAAGGGTCTAAAATATTTTTTCCATAAAATTTACTCTTATATGACCAATTAAGCAAACCAAAAATCGTGGGCATAATATCTATTTGACTTGATACTTTATCTATATTTTGAGGTTTTAAAATCTCTGGTGCATAAATTATCATAGGGATATTATATTTATCAAGAGGAAGGTCAACCTTTCCTGCACTTACGGCACAATGATCAGCAACAATAACAAAAATAGTATTTTTAAACCACGGCTTCTCTTTGGCTTTTTTCAAAAAATCCCCGATTGCAAAATCCGTATATTTTACAGCACCCTCTCTTCCTGTGTGCGACGGAATATCAATGCGTCCATTAGGATAGTCATAAGGTCTATGGTTTGATGTTGTCATAACAAAACTCATAAAAGGTTTGTGTGCTCTATATGATGAATCTGCTTCTTTTATTGTTTTATTTAACAGATCTTCATCACAAACTCCCCATACGGTATGAAAAGTATCTTCTTCACCGTTAAATTTTGCTCTATCTACAATATCAAATCCATTATTTGAGAAAAATTCATTCATGTTGTCAAAATAACCATATCCGCCGTATATAAATTTTGTCTCATACCCTTTATTGCGGAATATAAATCCGCTTGAGTACATATTATGATTATCAGGTCTCTTTACTATAGAACTTCCCGGAGTCGGTGGGGTTGAGAGAGTTATTGCTTCCATTCCTCTAACCGTTCTAGTTCCTGTTGCATAAAAATTTCTAAAGAACATGCTTTTTTGAGCCAAAGTATCAAGATTTGGAGTTAAGCCTTTTTCACCGCCCAAAGATTCAAGGAATTTGCCGCTTAAACTCTCAACAACTATCATTACCACATTATAGTCTCTCTCTTCTCCTGAATTAACTATATTTCTCTCTATATCATTAGAATTTAAAAAAACGGCATTTGAAGTAGTTACATGATTTTTTAAATTTGCCAAACTATTTTTTTCGCTATCACACAAATAAAATGTATCATAATCAAGAGTGTTATTTCTAAAAGCGGCAAAAAGAGAGTACAGCCCTGATTTACTAAGTTCGTTACTATATTGATTTGTAGAGATTTTTGAAAAATCCTCAGTGACTGAAGCAAAAGATACTACAGGTATTAAAAGATAAAGGAGTGCAGGTTTAAACCGTTGCTTAAAATTGCTCTTACTTTTTAAAATATCTTCAATATAGTTAAATTTGTAAATAAAATAAAAAAGTATCCCTGCGATAGTTGCAATAACAGTTAAAAGAATACCCATAGGATATGACTCATTTATATTGCCTATTACCTCTTTTGTATAAACTAAATAATCGACTGCGATAAAATTAAATCTTACACTAAATTCATCCCAAAAAAACCATTCGCTAAATGCTAAAAAAACGGCTCCAAAGAGGAGAACATAAGTAAAAATATATGTAATATAATGATGAAATTTATGATTAAAAAATCTTTGCGGTAAAAAAAGCAGATAAATTGCAAAAGGAATAACTAAATAACTAACACTTACAAAATCATAGAATGCACCGATAAAATATATCTTTATCAGCTCAACAAAAGACAAATCAATCATATCGATAGATTTAATCAAAAGCGCAGTTCTAGTAATAGCCGATATAATTAAAAATAACCAAAAGATTAAACTAATAAAACTACACCTATTTCTTATATTTTCATGCATTTTAACATCCTGTAAAATAAATTATGAAATATTAAAAAAAAATAATGAAACGTTGATGAATATAAAATGAATTTTTTTTCATTTATAATATGAACAAAAATTCATTTTATATTCATATTAATTTAATAGAAAAAGTATATTTTTTTAAAATTAAAAGCTAAAATAAGCAAAGGCAAAATTACTCATGATAAAACAACTACTAAAATATTATTTCTATATGATATCTCTCTTTTTTATAGGCAGGCTATTTCTGTTTATATTTTACTTTGATAACTTCAAAGACAGTGGTGTGGATTATTGGCTGACTTTCATATATGGGCTAAGAATGGACACCATTACAGCATCTGCTTTGCTGCTTATTCCTCTTATTCTTCTCTCGTTTGCTCCTGCAAAGCTAAAACATTTTGTGGATAAATTTTTAAAATACTACTTTTTGGTGGTTTTATCTATTATCATCTATATAGAAAATGCAACCGTTCCATTTATTGCACAGTATGATGTAAGACCAAACTACCTTTTTGTCGAGTATCTCGTCTATCCAAGAGAAGTTTTTGCCATGATATTTGCCGATTATAAAATAGAGCTTTTTGTGGCGTTTAGTATGATTGGTGCTTTTATCTACTTCTATTTAAGGTATGCTAAAAACAGTGTCTTATGGGTATTTGAAACAAGTCACAAAAAGCGTCTGCTTCTCTTTATACCTCTCTTCTTACTCCTCTTTATCGGAGCTAGATCTTCATTTGGACATAGACCGGCAAATACATCCGATGCCATGTACACAACAAACAGAATGGTAAATGAGATAACAAAAAACTCTATCTACAATATACTCTATGCAGTCTATGCCAACTCCAAACACGGCAGTAAAAAGGTAATAGAGCAGTATGGAAAAATGGATGTTAAAGAGGCACTCTCAAGGGTCAAAAAAAGGTTAAATATCAAGAGTATCGATGAGAATTTTCCGCTCTTGCGAGCAGAAGAGAGCCACTTTAAATCAAAAGAGCCGAAAAATCTTGTTATTTTTGTGCAGGAGAGTTTAGGTCATCAGTTTGTAGAGTCGCTCGGCGGAGAAAAAGGAATAACACCAAACCTAAACAAACTAAGTCAAGAGGGCATCTTATTTAAAGATCTCTACTCAAACGGCACAAGAAGCATACGAGGACTTGCCGGAGTTTCTGCCGGAAACCTTGCAGTTCCAGGTGAAGGAGTTCTAAAGCGAAGCAAATCTCAAAGTGACTTTTTTACCATTGCATCGGCACTCAAGCCATTTGGTTATCATACTACTTTCATGTATGGCGGAGAGAGCAGATTTGACAATATGCGAAGCTGGTATCTTGGCAACGGATTTGATGAAATCATTGATCAGCCTTGTTTTGAAAACCCGACATTTGTAGCTCCATGGGGAGTTTGCGATGGAGATCTGGTTGAGAGGGCAAATGAAGAGTTTAAAAAAATGCACTCCAAAAATCAGAAGTTTGCAACGGTTATGTTCTCACAGTCAAATCACTCTCCGTTTGAGTACCCATATGAAAAAATCGAACTCCTAAAAGATGTACCGCCAAACAGTGTTAAAAATGCCGTTAAATATGCTGATTATGCGATAGAGAGATTTATTGAGCTTGCTAAAAAAGAGCCATACTACAAAGATACTGTTTTTGTGATAGTTGCAGACCATAATGTGAGAGTTTACGGAAATGATCTCGTTCCTGTTGATATGTTTCGCATCCCTGCTCTAATTCTCGGAGGAGGAATTAAACCGTTTATTTATGAGAAAATAGCTTCTCAGCCTGATGTTTTAGCAACAGCACTAGATCTCATCGGCTTAGATTTAACCTATCCAATCATGGGACACTCTATTTTCAGCGATAAAAAACAAAATATTTCTCTGATGCAATTTCATACGTCCTATGCACTAAGAGTAGACGACAAAGTTACGGTTATCGCTCCAAATGAAAAGCCTGTTACGTTTACATATAAAAACCCTGCTACATATTTGGATAAGGATAACCACCTGACTCCTGCTCCAAATGATACAGAGCTGGAGAAAGATGCTTTGGCGTTTGTGGTGACACTTGATTATCTTTATGAGAAGAAACTTTATAAATAATGGGGTTATATGCGAATTTTAATTGTTGAAGACGACGAAAAAATAGCATCTTTTATAAAAAAAGGTCTGCAAGAGGAATCTTACAGTGTTGATATTACAGAAAACGGTTATGAAGCTATATACCTAATAGAAACAAATAAATACGACGTTATTTTGCTAGATTTGATGATTCATGGACTCGGAGGAATAGATGTTTGCAAAAATATAAGAGATAAAAATATAGCAACTCCAATCATTATGCTAACTGCAAAAGACAGTCTTAGAGACAAAGTTGAAGGACTGGACAGCGGTGCAAATGATTATCTGATAAAACCCTTTGCATTTGAAGAGTTACTGGCTCGAATCCGTGTAAAATTGCGAAATCCTTCAACTACATCCAGCACAATTGTTATAGCAGATTTAACAATAGACACTGCTCGTCGTGAAGTAAGCCGTAGCGATAAAAAAATAAATCTAACCGCCAAAGAGTATGCATTACTTGAGTTTTTAGCACGAAATAGCAGAAAACTCTTGTCAGAAACAACTATAAAAGATAACCTAAGCGATATGGCACAGGAGAGCATGAGCAATATTGTCAATGTTTACATATACAGATTGCGAAACAAGATAGATAAAGGTTATGATTTAAAACTTATACACACAGTTCGTGGTTTAGGCTACATGTTAAGCGATAAAGATGTTTAAAAGTTTAAGATTAAAACTACTTTTTTATTTTTTTGTTATAAATATAATAGTTCTATTTGTTTATAGTATATTTATCTACAGTACCGCAAAAAAAGGTATTTTAAATACAACTGACACCCAGCTCAAGATGCTCTCCATTGATGTTATACCGGATTTTAAAAAAGATTCCTATGCAAATGCTAAAGAGTTTGCAGATGAACTTTTTGAGGAGTTTGCTATTGAACCTCTTTTTGTAAAAATTATCTATTACAATAAAGAAACTAACAGTATCGCGTATGAAACCATCTCTTCAATGGAGAATAAGAGTCTTTTTGATATCCCATTAAACGAAATTGGACATGAAGGCAGCATATATTATTTTAATAAAGATATCTATCGTATCAGTTCTATGTTTATTTTTGAAAAAAACAATACAAAAGTTTTTATTCAACTTGCCATAAAAAAAGATATTGATTCACTTTACCTAAAACAACTTCTATTTGGTTTAATCGTTGCAACTCCGATAATCTTAGTAATATTTTTATTTATAGCAAATATACTTATAAATAAGACTTTATCCCCAGTAAAAGAAGTTATAGAATCCGTAAAATCTATCTCTGCAAACAATCTCTCAAATCGAATTAGTTCAGATAATATTCCTAGTGAAATTATGGAGTTAGTTACAACTTTTAATCAATTATTAAATAATCTTGAAAACTCTTTTAGTAAAATAACCGACTTCAGCAATAATGCATCACATGAGCTTAAAACCCCACTAACTGTTATCCGTGGTGAAATTGAAGTGGCTCTAAAGCATAACAGAAAACCACAAGAGTATAAAGATATATTGAAAAATATTTTAGAAGAGAGTATTAGCATACAAAAGATGATAGAGCAACTCTTTTTTCTTGCTAAAAAAGATATGACAGAGCTAACTAGTGATTTTAATGAGATCTATTTAGATGAAGTTCTTACCGATACCATTTTGCAGATAGAAAAATTTGCCTTGACAAAAGATACAAACATAAAGATAAAAAAGATTATTCCGGTAACGATTCATGCGAATGAAACGCTATTAAAGATTGCTATAAATAATCTTTTAAGAAATGCCATAATTTATAGCCCGAACTGCTCACAAATATTTGTATCTCTAGATGAAAACGGTGTCGACTATTTACTTTCAATCGAAGATAATGGGTATGGAATAAACGAAGAAGATTTAGCATTTGTTTTTGAGAGATTTTACAGAGCCGATAAAGCTCGTTCCCGCAAAGATGGCGGAACAGGGCTAGGTCTTGCAATTGTAAAAATGATTTTGGATATTCACGGATATAAGATAGAGCTTTTTAGCAAAAAAGGATCAGGAACTACGGTACAGATAAAAATCCCCAAAATCATGGCACTAACTTAATAGATTAAAAGTTGAGTTTTTAGAACCTGCTCAACATGAACTCGATTGAGAGAAGATAAAATATTGGTAGCAGCTACAGCAAATTTTCATCAAAAACCAAATTATTGGAAAAAGAGACTATAGCTTTTTTCTATGTTTAAAGCCGGCTACAGAACTATCTGAGTTCCGATACCTGCCGATGTGAAAAGCTCTAAGAGCATCGAGTGTTCTATTCTCCCGTCAATTATATGAGCTTTTTGCACGCCGCCCTCAATCGCTTCAAGGCATGCATCAACTTTTGGCACCATACCGCCATGGATAGTTCCATCAGCTTTTAAGGCTTCAACTTCAGCTTTTGTAAGCGTACTAAATAGCTCTTTGTTGTTGTTTAAAACTCCGGCGGTATCTGTTAAAAATATGATTTTATTTGCGCCTATCGCTTTTGCGACATAAGAAGCACACAAATCCGCATTGATGTTAAATCCCGGATGCCCCATCTCGCTTCCTGCCGCTATAGGAGCGATAACAGGAATAAATTTTTCAGCTATAAGGTTTTCGATAACTTCGGCTTTTACATCGGTAATATTGCCAGTAAGTCCCCATTTTGCGAAGTCTTTTGATTTTGCAGAAATAAAATGCGCATCTTTTCCGCTTATGCCTATCGCTTTTGCGCCATGAGAGTTAAGCAGTGAAGTTATCTCTTTATTTATCTCTCCGCTTAGCACCATCTCAACGATTCTCATAACCTCTTTTGAAGTTACGCGCTGACCGTCGATAAACTTACTCTCTATTTTTAGAGCATCCAACATCTCATTTATCTGTCGTCCGCCGCCGTGAACGATAACAGGCTTAATTCCAACTAGATACATAAGCAGAATATCCTCTGCGAACTTCTCTTTTAACTGCGGAGTCTCTTGAGCCGAACCGCCGTATTTTATGACTATCGTCTCACCTTGGAACTCTTTTATAAACGGCAAAGCTTCAAGAAGCGTCTGAACTGTCTCAATCTTTTTTTGCACTGTTTTCTCTCCTGTAATTATCTATTATTTTAAAAATATTTTCATCTACTTCCACATGCATATCCAGCAGTGAAAGCGGCAAACCAAACTGCTCTACTTTTACAAAATCTTTGTAAGTAACCAAAATTGAACTTGCCTTATCTCTTTGAATAATCTCCAACATCTCATCTTTTGTAAATGAGTGATGGTCTTCAAAGTAGTTTTTACTAACAACTTCGCTCAGATAGCTATCTAGCCGCTGCGGTCTTGCTATGGCAGTTAAGAGCGACATTTTATCACTTTTATTTTTAAGTTCAACCACTCTCTTAAAATCAATATCCTCTTTTACGACAACTGCTTCTTTACTCTTCCAAAGCCTCTCTCTAAAAGCTCCTGATGGCAAACAAAATGAGTTTTTACTTTGCACATCTATAAGAATGTCAAGTTTTTTAATGTCATGTTTTGAGTAGGCATCATCCAAAAATATAATCATTGCGCCCATCTCTATGGCTTTTGCGATGCCTATTTTTCTATCTTCACTGACTATTACTATAGCTTTTGGAAGCTTATGCGCATAGATCATAGCCTCATCTCCGCTTACATCTACAGAGCATAAAATTTTACTTCCATCGCTTACGACAAAAAGTCCGCGACTATTGCGCCCATATCCGCGAAGAACAATTGCCACATCTTCATATCTTGAGGCGAGTGCAGTTACAAGCGGAGTTTTACCGCTTCCCCCGACATTTAGATTTCCTATACTAATAATGTCTATGCCAAAATCATAAGCTGTTTTGCTTCTAAATCTCAAATACATAACAAAACAGTAGGTCCAACTGAAGGGAAGAAGTAAAAGAGAGATAAATTTTTGAGTGGGATTTGGGTTGTAAAGATACTCTTCAACCCAAAAGACTAATTTTTTATGCACAAATTTATACTCTAGTTGATGCAACGGATTTGATTTTATCTATAACATACTGTACTTCTTTGTCTTGCATGCTAGGATAAATCGGAAGCGACATTACCTGCTGATAAGTTGTAAGCGCAACCGGAAAGTTATTTACTTTTAATGAATATTTATGTTTATAGTATGACAAAAAGTGAAGAGGTATATAGTGGACTCCCACCTCAACACCATGTTTTTTTAACTCCAAAGCAAAAGAGTCCCTATTTTTATCCACTTTTATAATATAAAGAGAGTACGGATGCTCATCGGTAAGAGGTTTAGGAATAGTTATATGATTTACTCCATCAAGAGCTTTGTTATACATTTGAGCTATCTCTTGTACTCTTTTAAGATTTTTATCCTGCTCTTTAATCTGAGCTCTGATATACGCGGCATCTAGCTGGCTCATACTATAGTCAAATCCAATATCTATCACATCATAAATATATTCTAAAGAGTCCTCTTCCCTAGTCATTCCATGTGAACTTAAAAGTTTTGCACGTTCTATAATCTCTTGTGAATTTGTAACAAGCATACCACCGTTACAAACATCTTTCTTCAAGTGAGAAGAGAAGTTAAAACAGGTAATATCTGCTCCTGTCGAACCAATTTTATCACCTTTATATGTAGCACCCAATGCTTCGCTTGCGTCTTCTACAATTTTTACATCATAAATTGTAGCCATTCTATAAAGTCTATCCAAATCTACACACTGCCCTGCTACATGCGTGACAATTACAGCTTTTAATTTCTTAGCTCTATTGTCTTCCAAATATGCTTCTAGTTTATCAAGATTTATATTGTAGCTCTGAGAATCTATGTCTATAAATATCGGTTCGGCATCAAAATGACGTACAACTTCAGGAACTTTAGGGTGTGCATTTACCGAACAAACCACCTTGTCTCCGCGCTTTAAGTCAAGCGCCAACATCGCCAAATGAAGTGCAGAAGTGCCATGAGAGGTTGCAAGTGCATAATCTGCACCGATATAAGAAGCAAACTCACCCTCTAGCTCCGTCACTTGATTCATCTCTTCGCCGTCTAAAACATCACTGACATTTGAGTGTGCTTCTCTACTGCTTTCATATCTACAAAATGCAACTTTCATCTTCTCTTCCTTCATAGTGTTATATCCCTCGGGTAGTTAAAATCATGGTTTATAGTTCTAGAGGTAAGTTTTGCTATAAGAGGCATTTTTCGCTTAAACTGATTGCGATAGATTCTCTCTACTATCATACCAACCATATCTATGTCGCATCCCCGCTCTACTATCTCATCTACGCTTAATCTCTCTTCAACATAAAGTTTAAGAGCTTCATCAAGTTTAGCATAACTATACCCCAAATCAGCCTCGTCACTCTGTCCATCCCATAAATCTGCTGAGGGTGCCTTTTTTATGATACTCTTTGGCACACCCAAATACTCTGCTAGTTCATAAATTTCGCTCTTGTACAAATCCCCTATCGGGTTCAATGCACTGGCTAAATCTCCATAAAGCGTTCCATAACCAAGCATAAGCTCACTTTTGTTGCTAGTTCCTAAAACCAAAGCTCTCTGTTTTGCCGAAATATCAAAGATAGTAGCCATTCTAAGTCTAGCAGAGAGATTGCCTCGTCTAAGATTATCCATATCAGGGTTTAACTCTTCATAAGCCTTTAGCATCGGTTCAATCGAATAAGTAACTACATTCAGCCCAAAATCACGGCAAAGTTCATCTGCATCTTCAAGAGAGCTTTGAGAAGAGTAATGTGATGGCATCTTGACACACAATAAATCATCTTTAAATACTCTATGAGCAAGCAGTGCAACAACAGCAGAGTCAATGCCTCCGCTAAGACCTAGAACAACATTGCAAAAGCCTGTTTTACGAACTTCATCATTTAAAAAATGACATAAATACTCCGCAACTTGTTCATACTTTTTCATCATAAACCTTTGAAAAACTTTAAAAAAAATTATTATATCAAATTTTGGTAACCAGTGTTATAATTTCGCAAAAAAAAGAGCATCACTATGAATATAAAAGCAAAACCTATGGGTGATTATCAAACTAACTGCTATATTGTAACAGTTGATGGCAAAGATTTTATCATAGATCCGGGAATCGGTGCCACTGAATGGGTTGTAAATAATGTCACAAATCCTATTGCAATTTTAAATACACATGGACACTTTGACCATGTTTGGAGTAATGCAGAACTACAAAAGAAGCTAAATATTCCTCTATACACACCAAAAGATGACATTATGCTGCTCTCTAGCAGCTCATGGATGAGTGACTTGCCGCCCTCTTACGCAGATATTGCAGTAGAGCCAAACCAAGAGTTTGATTTTGATGGAGTTAAAGTAAAGTTCCGCCATTTTCCCGGTCATACACCTGGATGCTCAACGATAGAGATTGGAAATGCAATGTTTAGCGGTGATTTTATATTTGAGAAATCTATCGGACGTACAGATTTTCCATACTCTTCACCAAAAGAGATGAGAGAGTCACTTGAAAAATTCAAACAAATCCCGTATGATAAAACCATATATCCTGGACATGGCAGCACTACTACCATAAGAGAAGAACAGCAATATAGTGATTATTGGATAGGAAATATTTAATATATTGCCTATTCAACAATACCTTCTGTGTCGGTTAACTTTAGCTTTAAAACATGTCTATCTGTCACAACCGTTTTAAATTCTCCCTCAAAAACCTTTATCTCTAAAACATATCCTGTTACATGTATATTTCTCTTTCGACCCTCTTTATGTCGAACTTTGGCGATAAAATTCACTATATCCCCAAATTTTACAGGAGACAGAAACTGACATTCGCTAGCCACTAACACAACATTTTTTTCATTCACGGCAGCCATAGCGGCATAATCAGCAGCACTGAAAATAAATCCGCCATGTATTAAATTTTGAGAATCGGCAATCATATCATGTGTAGTTACCAATTTTAATTTTACAAATCCACTATCTAACTTTTCTATTTCTCCACACAAATCTTGATTTATATTCTCATGAGTTTTTAGCATGACGTCGTCTTTGCCCTTGTACTCTTGAATATCTAAATCTTCATCATCTTCAAAAAGTTCTTCTTTATTTTTGATCATTTGCTTTCCTTTATTAATTTTACATATACTCTTGCCGGAGCAGGATACCCTTCTACAGTTTTCGTGTTGTCATCTTTATCCAAAAAATCCTCTAGAGATTGCCCCTCTATCCAAGAAGTTTTTCTCTGTTCATCGCTATTTGTAGTAGAAGTTTCTAAAATCTCAAAACTATTAAACCCGGCTCTTAAACACCAGTTTTTCAAAGCTTTTATAGTCGGTACAAAATAGATATTAGGTATCTTTGAATATGATGATAGCGGACATAAACACATCTCATCCTCACCCTCTATATAAAAAGTATCAAGTATGACTTCCCCTTTATGATCCAATCCTTTATACAGAGATTTCAACATCCCAACTGGGTCACTCCTATGATACAAAACACCCAAACAAAAGATAGTGTCAAACTTCTCTTCATAAAATTCCAGATGTTCAACACCCAAAAGCTCATAAACAATATCACTTTTTACAAAATGATTTATAAAATCAAACTGCGTTTTATAAAGAGGTGAAGGATCAAAGCCCACCAAAGACTTTGGCATATCTTCTTGCATCCTAAAAAGATAGTATCCATTGTTACACCCTATATCGGCAACTCTTTTATCTTTTAAATTAAAATGTTTTCGCAAAAGGTTATATTTAATATTGCTTCTCCATTCAGAGTCAATATATGTCTCAAAAAGTTTAAACGGACCCTTACGCCAAGGCATCATCATTCTAGCTACATGCTCCACATGTAAAGAGTTTTTTATATCTCCGCTGATTGCAACGGCATCACCAAGTTCAATATTCCAAGCGCCATCCTCTAAAGTATCTAACGCTTTACGAAGCGGAGCTATATTTTTCCATTGCATCCACTTAAGCCGCTCTTCTCTCAATGTATCTAAATTCATCTCCATATACCTCACACTTAATTATTATAAAATATTAATTTTATTATAATTGTACCCTAAAACCCACAGGACTAAAAATGAGATTAGAAAAAAATGCAACGCTTGTATCCACTTCTGTTGCCTCGCTACTTGTTGTTATGAAGATGAGTATCGGCATATTAAGCGGTTCAATCGCAGTTTTAGCATCTGCTATAGATTCTCTTTTGGATCTAATCGTATCTCTATTTAACTATTTTGCACTCCATAATGCAGAAAAAGATCCGGATGACAACTTCAACTACGGGCGAAGCAAAATCGAACCTCTAGCAGCGGTTGTCGAGGGAGTTGTAATCTCGCTTTCTGCACTTTTTATACTATACGAAGCACTCTTGAAAATAGCCCATCCACGTGAAATGGACTATATGAGTGAGAGTATAGTAGTTATGCTGCTCTCTATAATTATTACATCTCTACTTGTTCTATTCTTAAATAGTGTTGCAAAAAAAACAGGCAATATGGTTATAAGAGCAGATGCCTTGCACTACAAAACAGATATATTTTCAAATGGCTCCGTCCTTCTGGCTCTTGGGCTTGTATCATTTACAGGTGAAGAGTTGATTGACCCGATTCTTGGAGTTGGCATCGGCATATATATGATCTACTCCGCAATGCCAATTATAAAAGAGGGAATCCTAATGCTTCTTGATGCCGCACTCTCTCAAGAAGATATAAAAAAAATAACGGATATAATAGAGAGTAAAAAAGAGACTACAAACTATCACAACCTTCAAACAAGAGAGTCAGGTTCACATATATTTATATCGGTACATGTTGTTTTCAATGTAAGCATATCACTCTATGATGCACACTTAATATCCGACAAATTGGAAATTCAACTAAAAGGGCTTTTTAAAAATAAAAAAGTGCATGTGCTAATACATATGGACCCTTATGATGATTCAGAGATAAATGAGATGGAAGAAACTTATTAACTTAAATATAAAAGAGAGAAAATGAAACTTATAATAAACGGCAAAACAAAAGAGTTTAATAAGGATATTACACTGGCAGATATGCTTCAAAAGCTGGATTTAACAAGTAAAGTTATGGCTGCAGCAGTAAATATGGAGATAGTCAAACAGGGAAGTTGGGCAGATTATAAGCTTAAAGATATGGATAAGGTGGAGCTTTTAGACTTTGTCGGCGGAGGCTGATTCAAGTGCTACAACGGCTATTGCATACTCACCGTCATGGGTAATAGATAAGCTTGTATATTTGATACTAAATTTATCTACAAGCTTTTGCGACAATTTTAGCTTTGGTGCTCCGCTCTGCGTCTTATATAAAGTTATATCATGAAAGCTACATTCTGAGCCGATACCAACACCCAGGGCTTTTGAACAAGCTTCTTTTGCTGCCCAAAAACCGGAAGCAGTTTTATAGTTTTTAACAAGAGATATTTCATCCTTTGATAAAAATCTACAAAGAGCCTTCTCTCCAAATCTCTCTATAAGACGGCTCATTCGAGATGTTTTTATAAGATCTATACCAATCATTTACTGTATAACAAATTCTGTAAAATAGATACCTTTTATACTTCCATCGGAAATCATAGAGTTTAAAACATCGACAATTTGTTCAGATACCTTCTGCTTTCCTTTTGTAGAAGATATTTCCTCTATACTTTTAGATGTTAAAATCCTAATGATTCTGTCTCTTATAACGGGAGCTTTTTTATCAAGTTCAATACTTAACTCTGGACCCTTTAGCTCCAATGAGATAGTAGCTTTTAAGTAACGACGACCTGCATCGCTTTTTAAATTAACCGTAAAAGTATCAAGCGGATATAAAATTCCGATCTCACTTAATTTTCTTGAAGCAATATCATCACCCTCACTTTTAGCTTTTGCGGGTGCATGTGTGGATCCGGAAGCTGGTGCAGCTGCTGTTTTTTCTTGTGGAACAGGTGCTCCATGCTGTGCTGTAGCCTCTTTTTCATCTCCGCTCATTAATAAAAATACGGCTACTGCACCGCCAATAATTATCAGCATCAAAACAATAACGATAACAATCATCAATCCATTTTTAGACTGTTTTTTATCCGTATGAGCTTCTTCTTTCGTCTCTTTCTCAGCCATAACTCTTCCTTGATTTTAGTTTTATTTAGTATATCAAAATTTATAAATTGAGCATTACTGTAAACAAATTAATCAGTAATCTCGATATTTAAAGTTTTTACTATCTCATCAAAAATATCTCCTGCTACACGCTCGACGTCGTCATGATACTCGATAACAAGCACATCTTTTTTATCGGTTAAATTACAAGTGTACATTTCAGGTTTTATATCATATTTTGAGATTATATTATCTACGGTAGAACAAACAAGCTTACTCTCTTGCATACCTTCATACGCTATTGATAATTTAACAAACTTCTCTTCACTTCTTACTTTTGCATCCATTATATTTGCTTCCTTTAAAAATAATTAAATTTTTAGATTATACTACTAATACTATAAAAGAGATTTAAATATCTAAAAAAATCAGTACCACTCTAAGAGTTTTGTAACTTCATCTACAATAAATGTTTTGATATTCGTTTTTTCAAGAGGTTTTTTACAAATAAGAGCTTTTGAAATATTTTGCATACTTGCTTCTTTAAGCCTTGCATCCATACCAAACACCTCTCTAACATCTCCGACAAGTGAAACTTCTCCTATAAAAACAGTCTGTTTTGAAATAGCACGATTACGAAAACTACTTATAATCGCTGCTAAAACAGCAAGATCGGCAGAGGTTTCAGTTATTTTAATGCCACCTGTAATATTAATAAACACATCATATCCTGATAACGGTATTTCGAGTTTTCTTTCTAAAAGTGCCAAAAGCATATTTAGTCTGTTTGTATCAAAACCTGTTGCTTGTCTCTTTGAGTTTGCTGTATGTGACTCTGATACAAGTGCTTGAACTTCAAGTATTATCGGTCTAGAGCCCTCCATAATAACGGTTAAAGCAGAGCCTGCTTGTTCTGAATTACGGTTAAAAAATCTTGATGCGACATCGGTGGCAGATACCAATCCATCACTTCTCATCTCAAAAACACCTATCTCACTGGTAGGTCCAAAGCGATTTTTAAAACCTCTTAGAATACGAAGCTCCTGCGAAGAGTCGCCCTCAAAATATAGAACCGTATCAACCATATGCTCCAAAACTCTTGGACCTGCGATTGAACCCTCTTTTGTAATATGTCCTATAATAAATATAGCAATATTTTTATCTTTGGCAATTCTCATAAGCTCAAACGTAATCTGTCTTACTTGAGTTACGGAACCTGGAGCGGATGAGATGTTCTCAGAGTAAAGTGTCTGAATAGAGTCTATAATTATAAAATCATAATCTCTATGCTCAATCTCAATCAAAACCTGTTCTAACCTTATTTCACTCAGCAGATAGAGTGAGTCATGATTTGATTTTAGGCGATTCGCACGAAGTTTTATTTGAGAGCTTGACTCTTCACCGCTTACATAAAGAACATTTTGTCCTTTATAGGCTATATCACCTCCCACTTTTAGAAGCAGAGTAGACTTTCCCACTCCAGGACTCCCTCCTATAAGAGTAAGAGATCCGGGAACGACTCCCCCTCCTAGCACCATATCTAACTCTATATTTCCGGAACTAAATCTAATGATTTCTTCCTCTTTTATATCATTAATACTTTGTGCTTTAGCGGATGAACTTGAAGTTGATTTTGTCTGCTTTGCAACTTCTTGCTGATGTTCATTAAGTTCTACAAAAGAGTCCCATGCACCACAATTTGTACATTTTCCCATCCATCTCGGAGTCGTCAATCCACAGTGCTGACACTCAAAAAGAGTCTTTTTTTTGGACATATTTTTAGCCTTTAGAAAGGATTTGAGAAATTATATACATTATTAGCGTCTGAGGTATAAAATATGGCAAATTGTCATATTTTAATTTAGTCATGTATGGGGGTTTTAATTCTCTTCCTCAAATATAGCATCAAGAAGAGTATCAACAAATTCATACTTATCAAAGGGAGTTAAATTTTCAGGTTTTTCTCCAGTTCCGACATAAAGAATCGGAAGCCCAAGAGCATAAGCGATGCTAAAAATACTACCGCCTTTTGCAGTACCGTCAAGTTTTGTAATAATAATTCCGTCAATACCTATCATCTCATGAAATGCTTTTGCCTGAGCAATTGCAGAATTGCCTTGTGTTCCATCGATAATAAGAATAGTTCTATGAGGTGCACCGCTATGAGCTTTATCACAAATACGATTGATTTTTTTCAGCTCATTTGCTAAGTTAGTCTGCGTGTGAAGCCGCCCTGCGGTGTCTATAATAACATGATCAAACCCTTTTGACTTTGCAGAATCTATTGCATCGTATGCAACTGCCGAACTGTCATGTCCCTGCTTTGAAGCCACAATGGGAATATCTAATTGTTTTGCCCAAAGAGTAAGTTGCTCAATGGCAGCCGCACGAAATGTATCACCTGCACCGAGGATAACTTTTTTACCCTCATTTTTATACTTTAGAGCAAGTTTAGATATCGTCGTTGTTTTTCCGGCGCCATTTACTCCGACAATTAACTCAACAAATGGAGGAGTAAATTCAGGCTCTTTGTAAATTGTATTTGCAAGTGTTGCTAAAAGCTTTGGACGTAGAATTTCACGTGTCACTTTGCTTTGATAAATCTCATTTAAAATAATCTCTACCAATTCATACTCAACATCCGCTTCAAGTAAAATATCCTCTATTTCACTCTTAGAAAAGGAGAGCTGTTTTTTAGGAACTATCGCTTTTATCGCATCTGCAGTTTTTGTAAGCGATTTTTTTATAAATCCAAACATCTATTTGCCTAAAGCATTTCTGATATCACTGTCTATAAACTCTTCTTGCGCAGCACCTACATAATGATTTATTAAAGTTCCGTTTTTATACATAGCCATTGTCGGAATAGGGTATCGCTCTCCTAATTTCAACTCTTTTACGATTGCATCGCTTAAACGGCGATTCTGGTCAGAATTTACTAAAACGTATTTTGCTTTATATTTTTGGGCAAACTCTTCTAATTTTACATTCTCTATCTTGTCTTCAATAGTAATACCAATAACAATAAGGTCTTTTTTATATTTTTCTTGAAGTGAGGTAAGGTGAGTTGCCGCTGCACGACAAGGCGGGCACCACGTTGCAAATATATCAAAAATTACAACTTTATCTTTTGCACCTTCTAGTATAAAACCTTGAGCAGTTTTTTTAACAACATACTCTTTTTTATCAAGACCTGTTAAAACATACTCAGGACCTGAGAACATCTCGTTTGCACTATTTGCTTTTGATTTATTATCAGAACAACCTTGAAATAAGATTGCTACTACTATGGATAGAAATAAAATATATTTTTTAAACATTTGCCTGCCTTGTTTTCTGTTTTTTGAGTAAAATAATAGAAATTATAGCCATAAAGATTTTATATGCCTCTTACAAAAACAATTTTTAGACAAAATTGTCTAGATAAAATTAAAAGTTCTCCAAAACATAACCGCATCTATAAAAATGCAAAGATAGGTGCAAAATTGCTTCAAGAACTTAAAAAATTTAAAAACAAGAAGATACTTTTTTATACTTCTCTCCCTTTTGAAGCCGATACGGCAAAATCAATTAAAATACTCAGAAAAAAATATGATATTTTTGTACCGTTTATGGAAGGCGAAAGTTTTAAGATGGTACCATTTAGGTTACCGCTTAAGAAAAAAAAGTTTGGTATTTATGAAGCGGGAAATAGTTTAAGAGATATTAAAAAAATAGATGTAGCCATAGTGCCGATAGTCGGTGTAGATGGAAATTTACAAAGAATCGGTTTTGGAAAAGGGATGTATGATCGTTTCTTTGCAAAGTTAAAAAAAAGACCGTATATAATTTTTCTTCAATCAGAATTTTGTTATACAAAAGAGTTTATTTGTGACAGTTATGACATCACATGTAATGTAATTATTACACCGCACATGAAGGTGCAAAACAAAAATATGGCTATAAAGAGGAAGTAAAATGTTAAACGAGGTACTAAGCGGCAGCTCTGCAGCCGTTATTAGTGGGCTTGTTGGATTTTTCATCTCTAAAAAAATAACGAGTGCTAATTTTGATATTTATGTCGAAAAAGCTAAAGCTCAAGCGGGTGCGATTGAAAATGAAGCACAACTACTTTTATATAAAGCCAATATCAAATCTCAAGAGATTGAATTAGAAGCGACAAAACTATATGAGAGTGCAAAAGAGAAAGCTAAAATGGATCTTCTTCAACGTGAAGATGATATTTTAAGAAAAGAGCAAAGTTTTAAGCGTTATAAACAAAATGAAGAGAAAAAACTTCAAGATGAAGTTGCTACTTTAAAAGCTAGACAAGTTGATTTAAAAAGAAATGAAAAATCTCTAAGTTCACTAAAAAAAAGATATGAAGAGAAGATAGACGAAGCACTCAATGCCATGGAGTATTGTGCCGGTATGACGCAAGAGGAAGCAAAAGTTGTTTTACTTGAAAAAGTAGAAGAGAAATCACGTGCACAGATAGCTCATATTGTTAGACGTTACGAGAATGAAGCAAAAAGTGAAGCAAAAAAAAGAGCTAACTATATATTAGCGCAAGCTACAAGCAGATATGCTGGTGAGTTTGCTGCGGAGAGACTTACAAACTTGGTAAACTTGTCTGATGATGAGCTAAAGGGTCGTATAATAGGCAAAGAGGGCAGAAATATCAAAGCTCTTGAGACGCTTTTGGGTGTTGATATTATTATAGATGATACTCCAAATATAATTCTTGTAAGCAGTTTTAATCTATACAGACGTGCTATTGCAACAAAAACAATAGAGCTTCTCATAGAAGACGGTCGTATTCAGCCTGCCCGAATTGAAGAAATCTATCATAAAGTTTGTGATGAATTTGAATCAAACACACTTAGTGAGGGTGAAGAGATAGTAGCCGACTTAGATGTGGGTGTTATGCATCCTGAACTTATAAAGCTTATCGGCAAGCTTCGTTACCGTGCCAGTTATGGACAAAATGCCCTTGCCCACACTCTTGAAGTTGCTCACTTGGCCGGAATTATGGCTGCTGAAATGGGCGGAGATATCAGGCTTGCAAAGAGAGCAGGATTGTTACATGATATAGGTAAAGCACTTACTCACGACAGCGAGGGCAATCACGTAGATCTTGGTGCGGCAATCTGTAATCGCTACAATGAGCATAGTATAGTTTTAAATGCTATTTATGCTCACCACGGACATGAAGAGATTAACTCTATCGAATGCGGTGCAGTTTGTGCCGCTGACGCGCTTTCGGCTGCAAGACCGGGTGCAAGACGTGAAGTTTTAGAGAGTTTCTTAAAAAGAGTAACTGAGATAGAAGAGATAGCATCCGAACATATCGGCGTTAAGCAGGCTTATGCCATAAATGCGGGACGGGAAGTAAGAGTTATCGTAAACGCATCGCTTGTAAATGATGATGAGTCAATTTTAATGGCAAAAGAGATAGCCAAAGAGATAGAAGCAAAAGTTCAATATCCGGGTGAGATTAAAGTCAATGTTATCAGAGAGAGCAGAGCCGTAGAGTTTGCAAGATAAAAATCTCTCAACGGCGCACCTTTTTGCATATCAAAATTTTGGTATGCAAAAGCCTTATCTGCTACAAAATATAATCAACAACTTTTGATTCTGTCGTTGCTGATTTTATAAATTCAACAACCTTTAAATGCGCAGGATGGACGGCATAAACATCCAAATCCTCTTTTGTGTCAAATGTAGAGTATATGGAGAGATCAAATGCTCTCTCTGCAACTGTAAAATTTATACCGACTTCCATTGACTTTAGAGTCGGAACTAAATCTACTAAAGCATTTAATCGCTCTCTTGCCTCTTTAAGATTTGCATCCTTGTTTTCATCTTTGAACTTAAACATAACTATATGAACTGTCATTAAAAAACCTTATCTGTAATTTGGCGAAATTTTAACTAAAAAAAATAAAATAGAGTTATAAAATTTGCGTTTTAAAGTAGATGAATGAGCATATATTTTCAATAAATATATGTTATGATTCTAATCAATATAATTTATCAAAAGGAAATAGTTATGAAAAAAATATTAAGTCTATCTCTGTTAGTTGCCTCTTTTACACTACTGTCTGCTTCTACAGAAGCTGAAGAGTTGGCTGTTAAAAAATGTGGAGAGTGTCACTTGATGGGTGTTGTATCTGCGGAAAAACTAAAAAACATGAAAGCACCGCCTTATTGGGCTATAACTAGAAAAGCTAGAGAACAATATGAAAAAAAAGAAGATAAAATCAAATACATAATTGATTATGCAATCAACCCTAGTGAAGATAAAATGCTATTTCCTAAAGACACGGTAAAATTGTTTGGTGTTATGCCTTCACAAAAAGGTAAAGTAACACAAGAAGAACTTAAACTAATTGCTGAATACATAATAGAAGATAAAACTTTTTAAAACTACGATAGCCATCTTTTTGGCTATCAACTCGCAAGAAAATTACTCAAGCTAACATGCGGATCAAGACCTTCCAACATATTATAAACCTCTCTTGCAATGGGCAAGTATAACTCTTTTTTCTTCGCAATTTCGTATAACGCATAGGTTGTCCCTATACCCTCGGCTACTTCTCCAAGTTCTTCTACTATCTGCTCTTTTGATTTTCCCTCAGCTATACCTAAACCAACACGAAAATTTCTGCTCATTGTAGACGATGCACTCAAGAAAAGGTCTCCTGCTCCACTAAGCCCTATAAAACTCTCCTCTTTTGCACCGTAAACTTTGCCAAATCTTTGCATCTCAACCAAACCGCGTGATATAAGTGCAGCAGCAGCATTTTTACCAAGTCCCAAACCTTCACATATTCCAGCAGCAATAGCGATTACATTTTTATAAGCCCCTGCTACTTCTGCACCTACGACGTCGGTAGATGTATATGTTTTTATAAAAGATGGAAAAAATGAAGCAAATGTCTCACTAAGAAGCTCATTTTTAGAGTTGATTACGAGTGCGGTAGGCAAAGATTTCATAACCTCCGTCGCAAAAGAAGGTCCTGAGAGAAACGCAATATTCTCCTCGGGAATATACGAAGCGTATATTTCATTTAAAAATTTTCCGCTTGTCGCTTCTATACCTTTAGATGCCACTAAAACCTTATGATTTCTAAATCTGAAATTTTCTTCAAGCCATGATGAGATTTGCTGTGCAGGAATAGCAATAATCAAATACTCTAGTTCTAAAATCTCATCAAGAGAAATGAAATTTTTAATATCCCTATGCGTTCTTGATGTTATATATACTTCACACTTCTCGCTTAGCGCAAATGCCAAAGCACTTCCCCATTTGCCTGCTCCGATTACTCCTACTTTAGTCACATTCACTCCCTACTATTTTTTCAAACTCTTTGATGTCGGTTTCATATCCTACAATCACAAATGAATCACCCTCTTTTACTCTATAATGCTTTATTATAGAAGAATATATAAATTCGTTTCTCATATTTTCATACATAATAGAGAGTGCGATAACACCATATTTTTTATCCCAATCGAGTTCAATAATCTCTTTTCCTATATATGAATTAGTGCCGTTTATTCTAATTTGAGCAATTTTCAACGTACTGTTCTCAAAAAGTATATTATGAAAAACCTCTTTAACTATTGGCTTTTCCATCATCTCTGCAATCATCTCTGCCGTAGTTTGAACAAGAGGAATCACTCTATTTGCACCAGCCATTTGAAGTTTGTTTGCAGTCTCTTTGTTATTTGAGAGAGCAATTATATTTAAATCAGGAAATGAAGATCGAAGCGAAATTGTTAAAAAAATATTTTCTGCATTATCTTCTAAGACACAAAATGCTATAGAGTGCTTAATATCAACAAACTCATTTATATCATCCCATTTATCACTTAAATCAAAACTTCTGATTTCAAATTCTGAACTGTTTTTTACAGTATCTTGTTCACTTTGCAAACTATATATATATATTTTATTGTAACTATCTACAATATTTTTAGCAATTTCTAGAGCATAATCGTTATAACCGAAAATTAAAGCGACTCTATTCTTCATGTTCTAATCTTTTTGTGTAAATATTTTTCAAACTCTTTTATAAAAGCAGAATTTCCAATAACAAGAAGATAATCACCGCTCTCAAGCAGAGTATTTTCCAATGGATTAAAGAAAAATCTCTTTTTATCTTTTTTATATATCCCAAGCAGTACAATTTTAAAACTGATACTATTGAGTTCATTTAAATAAATAATGTTTTCGTGGATTCTGCTATCTACCAGTATCTCTTCAACACTAACGCCATAATAGTCATTTCTTAGAGCATGAATAACCTCAAATGCGACAGGTCTGCCTATAAGCTCTTTAGATATCATGCCTACTAAGCCTTTTGGATAAAGTATCTCATTAACACCTGCAAATTCAAGTTTTTTCCTATTTGATTCATCCATAAGCAGTGATATCATATTTACTTTTTTACTTATAGATCTAACCGTTAGCGTTGTGTAAACATTCTCCACATCACTCTCTCTCAAACATAAAACTGCTTTTACTTGCGTATTTAAATCTACTCCGATTTTTCTATAACTCTCTATATTGCCCGGATCATAGTTTAAGGCGACAATTCCATCTTTTTTAGCACTGGCTATTCTATGCTCGCTCTCATCTAAAACAATAATTTTTACTTTTTGTTTTTTTAACTTGGCGGCAACCTCTTGCGCAACTCCTTCATAACCGCATATAAGATAAAAATGTTTCAATTTTCTTATATCATCTACTGTTTTTATCTCTCTAATTTCATCAAGTTTTTCGGTAAAAGCAGAAACAACAATTGATGTCGTAAAAGCTAAAACAGAAATACCTGCGATGATTACAAAAATAGCAACTGTACGCCCCTCAACCGTAATAGCAGTCACATCACCATAACCAACTGTTGAAATTGTCACGATTGACCAATAAAGAGCGTCAAAGAGAGTATTAATAGGCGAATCGGGATTGTTTGCTTCCATAATATAAACAAGAACAGATGACACAAAAACAACTATAGATGTAAACATCAATAAAATCAAGAATTCAAATTTTTTTGTGGATAAAACAGAAGCAAATACTTGAAAACTTGTGGTGTATCTAAAGAGTTTAAATACCCTAAATAAGACAAAAAGACGCAATAATCTAAGCTCATGAAAAAAAGGCAGAATTGCAAGTAAATCTATAATAGCTCTAATGGATAATATAAATTTAGACTTTGCTTTTAATATTTTAAGCACTGCCCTTGAGAGATTAAATCTTCTGCCAAGCATTGTATCATGCTCACTGCAGCTAATAACAATTTCACTTGCACTACTGCTTATCCAAAATCGCAATAAATACTCAATAAAAAAAATAATAGAAATAATATAAATATTAAAAAATTTTATGAAATCATGTACATCATTTTTTACTTCAGCTATTAAAATAGCAACACTTAAAAAAATCAGTGACATCATGAAAAGATCAAAATATTTTTTAGGTTGATATCTATTGTTCTCTAAAATATCATAAAAAAATCGTTTTTTTTGCTGATAGCCATCTGAAGTATTTAGAAAATATGCTAAGTCAACAATAAGACGACTAAAAAAATCCATCTATCCAAGCTTCTCTTTGAGTATATCGTTGACACTCTGCGGATTTGCACTGCCTTTTGACTCTTTCATAACCTGCCCGACAAAGAAGCCGAAAAGTTTATCTTTACCGCTTTTATACTCTGCCACTTTATCGCCGTTTGCAGCTATGACAGTATCGCAGATTGCCTCTAATGCTCCGGTATCGCTAACTTGTTTAAGTCCAAGCTTGTCGATTGCACCATCAACATCTCCGCCCTTCTCCATCATATGGTCAAGAACCTCTTTAGCAGCTTTTCCGCTTATCGTGCCGTCTTCGATTCTTTTGACTAAAAGCCCCATTGTTTTTGCATTTACCGGAGAGTTTGTAATATTTACATCCCCTTTAAATCTGCCCTGAAGTTCAACAGTCAGCCATGTAAGAGCATTTTTTGCACTTATGCCCTCTTCCATCATAGATTCAAAAAAGTGTGCCATTTCAACCGATGAAGTAACAACCATAGCGTTGTATTCGCTCATGTCGTAATCTTTTATAAAACGTTCCATCTTCTCATCAGGAAGCTCAGGAATCTTACTAAATTCAGCCATCATAGCATCTGTTACAACCGCTTTAAGCAAGTCAGGCTCCGGAAAATAACGATAATCAGCTGCTTCTTCTTTACCTCTCATAGAGCGAGTCTCTTGCTTGACTTGGTCAAAAAGACGAGTCTCTTGAACTATCTCTTTATCATAAACACCATCTTCCCAAGCCTCTACTTGACGAGCAACTTCAAGTTCTATCGCTTTTTGGATAAATCTAAAACTGTTGATATTTTTTATCTCAACACGAGTGTAGAGCTTCTCATCGCCTTTTGGGCGGATAGAGACGTTTACGTCAACTCGGAATGATCCTTCTTGCATATTTGCATCACCAATGTCCAGATAACGGATAATTGAGTGAAGTTTTTTAAGATACAAAATCGCCTCTTCAGCACTTCTCATGTCAGGCTCGCTCACGATTTCTAAAAGCGGTGTACCTGCACGGTTTAAGTCAACTTTGGAGATAGCTCCGTCATGTATATTTTTACCGGCATCTGCTTCAATATGGGCACGGTTAATTCGAATAGTTTTATGGCTGCCGTCCTCAAAGTCAATGCGAAGTTTTCCATGCTCAACTACCGGAGTATAAAGCTGAGTAATCTGATAAGCAGAAGGGCTATCCGGATAAAAGTAGCTTTTTCTATCGAAATATGATGTTTGATTTATAGTTGCCTCAATAGCCGTTCCAAGCATTACAGACTTATGAAGAACCTCTTTGTTTAAAACAGGCAATGCTCCGGGTAGTGCTAAACAAGTTGGACATGTATTTGTATTTTGTTTGTGATTAAAACTTGTTGGGCATGAGCAAAAAAGTTTAGTTTTTGTGTTGAGTTGAACGTGAACTTCCAGACCGATAACTACTTCAAACATAATGTTCCTTAAATAATAAAGTATAAAATTGTGCCGAATTTTACCCAATTATGCTTTTAACTTTCATAAACGCTTTGCTTAACGGGAAAAAATTATTTTTTGTTATATAATAAGTTACTATGAAAAATATTTTTTTTAAACTCTTTACTTTCTTACTGTTTACTTTGTCCGCAAATTCAAGTGAATTTGATGTAAAAGCATTTGGAACTCTCGGCGGTGTATATAATGATAATAGCGACTACATATACAGAAAAGATATTTTTCAAAAAGATGGTTCTTCTGATGATTTGAGTTTCAAAACAGATACGGTAGTCGGTCTTCAAACCACTCTACATGTCAATGAAAATTTCTCGGCACTGCTTCAAGGCATAGCAAATAATGATTATGATGACAAAGTAAGAGCAAAAATTGACTGGGGCTATCTTAAATATGACTCAAATGAAAATATTACTCTTAAATTTGGACGTATTAGAACTCCTTATTATAAAAACTCTGAAAACCTCAATATAGGCTATTCAAACCTCATGATACGCGAGAGTGTGGAAGTTTACGGTCAAGTTCCATTTTCATCATACAATGGCGTTGAAATAACATACTCAAACATAATCGGTACATATTTTTATACCATTCAAGGCGGATATGGGAGAGAAGAGTTAACTGTTCCCAATCATTCGCTTAATCAAGAAGCAAACGTAAAAATTGACAATCTCTATACGTTAAACTTAACATTTGGTACAACCGCCTTGCAAGCAAGAGCCACATATATAAACGCTGATATAACAGCATCAAACCAATCACTAAACCAACTCTTTGCTGGATTAAGAGCATTTGGATTGGATGAGTTGGCAGATCAATATGAGCATAAAAATAAACAATCAGAGTACTTGGGATTTGGGATATTTTTAGATTATAAAAATATTCTATTTTCCAGTGAATATGGACAAAGAAGACTTAATAGCTTTTCCAGAGATTTACATGGATATTACGCCACCGTTGGTTATAGTTTTCATAAACTCATTCCTTTTGTAACCTATGCCAAATCTGAAATGGATAATATTACTTATGGAGCAAATACAGTTTCACCTATGCTTAATAATCTGCTTCGCTCTCAAAATACAGCTCAATCATCAAAAACAGTTGGCATAAAATATTATCTCAATGAAAATTTTGATATCAAATTTCAATATGAAAATATTATTCCAAAAGGTGATTTTGGAAGCTATCACTTAAGCTCTTTACAAAAGCCTCAAGAGTTAAATGTCTTCTCATTTGCTTTGGATTTTGTATTTTGAAAAGGTTTATTGCATGAAAATCATTTTGTTGCTACTGCTTAATATATACTTTTTAAATGCCCAAATAGTTATAGTGACAAACAAAAATACAAAAATTGAGAATCTTCCAAAAGAGATAGTTCAATATCTCTATTTAGCAAAAATAAATAAAATAGACACTATCAAATTAGAACCGATTTTATCAGATGATGAAGCTTTACATGATCAATTTTGCAATGCTATTTTATGCAAAAGCCAGTCACAGTACAACAGTTACTGGACTAGGTTAGTTTTTACCGGAAAAAAATCTATATCTAAAAAGTTAGAATGGAAAGAGATTGTTAAAAAACTTCAAGATACAAATACTATCGCTTACATTGAAAAAAAAGATTTAAGGGAGGAGTGGAAAATTGTTTATGAAGAAAATTAAGAGAATATTATTCTACTATCACTCTCTTTCAATTTTAAAAAAATTTTTACTTGCACCTCTCTTTGGCATTATTTTAGTTTTACCTTTTTACAATTTTATATTTTTAAGCATGTTAGATATGAAACACTCGGTAAATAGTGTTAACAGCGAACTAATACCCCTCTATGAAGTCTCTTGCGACAATATTTTACTGCTAGAAAATATAGTAAGTGAGATAGATAGCGCAGTCTCTTCAAAAGAGATAGAATGGATTGAAACATCCAATAGACATGCAGAAAAAATAAGAAAAAATTTAAATAATCATCTAAACAGTAACTACAAAGAAGATATACAAGAATCTATAATTGCTTTTGATAATTACTATGAAACCATTGAAAAAGTTTCTAAAAAAATAATAAAAAGCAATCACTTTTATCATGATATTGAAAATGATACAAAAACTTTAATACAAGACTACAATAAAATTAGCATGTTATTAAAAAATTTAAAATCCAAAACCAAAGACGACATTGAAAAAAATATCGACTCAATTTATAAAAATACAAATTTTGTTCTACTTAAAGGAACTTATATATTTTTTATATGGTTTTTTACCTCGACTCTCATAATATATTTAGTTTACAAAGATATAAAATATAGAATAAAAAGGATAGTCGAAGACTCAAAAGAGATTGCAAGGGGAGATGTTGATTTTGAAAAAAGGTTATGCATAGTCTCGTATGATGAACTCGGTCAGATAGTTAGATCTTTAAATATATTTATAAACAAACTTCACAAAAAGCATGAAGAGTTATTAGAAGCAAAAAAAGAACTTGACACTCTATATATAACAGATAGACTTACTAATGTTTACAATAGAGTTAAAATAGATGAGATTATCGATATAGCGTGTAAAAAGAAAGAAACTTTTAGTGTAATTTTAATTGATATCGACCATTTTAAGCTAGTAAACGACACACATGGGCATCTTATCGGTGATTCGATTTTAAAAGAGTTTGCTACTATTTTAAAAGATGCTGCCAGAGATACAGATTTTATAGGAAGATGGGGCGGTGAAGAGTTTATAGTCGTATGCACGCAAACAAGCAAAGAGGATGCCATCTCTTTGGCTGAACACTTAAGAACCAAAATCCAAGATTTTGATTTTACTAAGGTTGGCAAAAAAACGGCTAGCTTCGGTGTGGCAGTGAGCAGAGAAAATGATGATGCAGAGTCAATCATTGATAATGCCGACAAAGCACTCTATAGAGCAAAAAACGGCGGTAGAAACCAAGTCATCTGCTATGAATAACTAATATTTCTGTCTCTCAAGAATAATAATTTTTATATCAAATTTATCTGCAACTGTTTTAATTCTGTTTAAATACTTCTCATCGCCATCTTCGACGATAAGTGCAACGGCAGGCTTTTTCTTTGTTATCTCTGCATAATAGAGTGATTGCCCGATTCCCTCTGCCCATTTTTTGGCAAAATCTACCTCTATGGCATATTCGCTTGTAAGACAATCAACTCTTGCCTTGTCAAATAAAACATACTCTGTTTTGCCGCCAAACTCACTGCACATTTTAGTTTGATAGTACTTTTCATCCCGTTTTACCCCATCTTCTTGTTTCTCTTCTGTTTTAAAAGAGAGATTGGCATCAAATAGAAGATATAAAACAAGTGCAAAAAGGCTAAAAAGAAGTGAAAAGAGTTTTTTCATAAAAGGGTTATTTTGTATGTTTTGAGTAGATTTTTTCTAACAGTTCCGTCTGTTTTTTTATCTCATAAAATTTTTCTCTGTTTATGGAAAAAGCATCAAGTGCCAAAACCAAAAAAAGTGAAACTACTACGAAAGTTATTGTAATAAAAAGAGCAAGTGAATAGCCTAAAAAAAGAAAGAGTTGGAAGGTTATAAGAGCACCAAAGAGGACAATTGCCCATGATGCTCCAAGCAAAAAGCTTACAATTCTATCGAATTTTTCTTTTTGCATTAGAAGTAGTTTTTAATGTTCTTCAACAGCTATAGCACTACCAAGGTAAACATAAGTAAGCATCATAAAAATAAACGCTTGCAAAAATGCCATAAATGTCAGAAGTGCATACGGAATCATTGGAAGAACCCATGGAGCAAGCATCAAGATAACCATCAAGAACATATCATCACCCTTAACATTACCAAAAAGACGGAAGCTAAGTGAAACTAAACGAGAGAAATGAGAAACGATTTCAATCGGGAACATTAACCAGTATAACCACCAAACGGGACCTAGAAAATGCTTAAAGTATTTAATAACACCTTGACGACGAATACCCTCAAAGTTATAGTAGATAAATACTGCAAGAGCAAGCGTAAATGCAAACTCTAAAAATGCGGTCGGAGCTTCAAACCCCGGAACAACACCGATTAAGTTAGCGATACCGACAAAAAGACCGATAGTAGCAACAAGAGGAAGATAACGGCGAGCAGCTTCTTGACCCATAACATCCGTTCCCATTTTTAGAACACCGGAAATATATGCTTCCATTACATTTTGAGCTCCCGTTGGAACTACTTTAAGATTTGACATAGCCATTCTAACAATAACCAAAGCGATACCTGCAGCCAACAACATGTGCGTCATATAGATAAAACTTTTCTCGTGAGAAATTAGACCGAAAAATGTGAACAATTCACCCATAGGTGTACTCCCTGTCTCAAATAAATTGTGTGATTATAGTAAAAATTTAATTAAACTTTTATAATACAAAAAGTTTTTTATCTATTTTTTTTACTTTTAGCCTGTTTTACGTCTTTTGCACTATAGTTTTTTCCTGCGATGCTCTCTAAAAATACAGTCGCATAAGATCCTTTTGGAAGTGTAAAAGATAAATTCATCATTGTCTCTTTTTTAACAAACTTGCAGTCTATCTCGCTCGGATAGATAAGAGCTTCTCTTCTGTAACCTTTATCTTGCAAATACTCGTCATCATATTTTGTCTCTATCTCTCTGGCATCGTCTCTTGCTCTAAAAGTATCCCTGCCGCAAAGAAGTCCTGTCGGTATAAGCTTTTTACTCTCAAACTCTTTAGTCGGTATCAGTTTTGGAGTCGATAATTTGCCATCCTTTGATAGATAAACATCACCGCTTAAAAGTAGAAACTCTGAGCTGTTTTTCTCTCTGCTCAAAAGCACTCTCTCTCTTAGCCATTCATTGAAATAGTAGCTTTGGTAAACTGAAATCAAAAAGCTCTTAATTTTTGCATCTTCAATAAAAAGCTCACCTTTTATCATCTCTTTTGCCTGTTCTATACTGCCTGCATCTTGACCGAATCTCTGATACCCGAAATAGTTTGGAAGTCCGGTTTTTGCTATTTTTCTGGCAACTTTTTCTATTTTTCCGGCATCCATAGCATCTATATCATAAAGATTGATGCTAAATCTGTTCCCTTTTAAATCACCCATTCTTATGGAGTGAGAGTGTCTTATTTTTTCTAAAATTTTTATCTGTTTATGCTGAAAATTTTTAAACGCTCTCTCATGCTTTGACTCGACAGATATATACTGTGTTGTAGTCGCATGTTTGTCTTTTAACCCTGCATAACCTATCTTCTGTGCGGGGACATCAAGCAGCTCTGCAAAAACCGCTATCATATCCCATGTAGTTATCTCAACTTTTTGCACCTTTAAAATCAGGTAATTTCCTTTGCCTAAAAACTCTCCTAGCGGCACTTCATCAACTACGAAATCTTTCTCGTTTTGATAAAATTTGAAATTTATATCTTGTGTGCTTAGTAGATATTCTCTATCTAACTCTTTTATATCTGTAAAAATTTTAGCTCCTTTGAAGCAATGGCTATATCTTTTTGTATAGCTTTTTTCAACTCCACAATGGAGTCAAATTTTTGATTTTCTCTAATAAATGAGACAAAACTGATGCTCGCTCTCTCATTGCAGAAAACTTCACCATCAAGTATGTGACTCTCTAACGCAAAACTCCCATCAGTTGTAACTCTATGCCCTACAAAAGAGACGGAAGGATGAAAATGCTCCTCATCGTCGATGCGTGTTAGCGTTGCATAAACACCCTCTTTTGGCATTAAAAAACTCCCTGCCTCTATGTTTATAGTAGCTACAAGCTCTTTTTTGCCGATTCCTTGACCTGAGACCACTTTACCTTTAATAGTGTAATTATGCCCTAAAAAAGCGTTAGCTCCTTTAATATCTCCGATTTGAAGCTTTGCTCTGATCTTGTGAGAGTGAACGGAATCTCCATGAAGTGTAACCTCGTCTATAACTCTAACTTCCCCGTCAAAAAGAGTTCTTAAGTCGTTAAACGAGTACTTTCTATCTTTTCCGAAGTGAAAATCGTACCCTACTACTATCTTTTGAAGTTTTGGAAATTTCTCTTTTAAAAACGCTATAAACTCTTGCCCGCTTAAATGACGGATACTGTCTAGCTCAAGATATAAAATAGGATAGTGGGAAAAATGCTCCCTCTCTCTTTTAGGAGTCAAGTTTGCATATCCGGTCTCGATAACGACAATAGCACTGTTTTTATCCAACGCATTAAAGAGTTTCTGATGCCCGATGTGCATCCCGTCAAAACCGCCGATAGCGATGGATGTGCTGTTTTTCAAATCTTTTTCCTCTCTACCAAAATAGCTTCTTTGTTTTTTATGCGAAATTTTATCGAAATGGTCTATATTTTATCATTAAGAAGAGAGAAAGAAAAACCTATCATTTGTGACTTTATATATTTCGCATTTTGTTTCTATACCACTTACGAAGCCCATACAGGCTTATCAAAATCCAAAAAAACTCTAAGATAAAAGAGGCAAGATTCCAATTGTACAAGAGTGAATACACAACAAGCAATGAGCCAACGGCGTTAAGAAATGAGTATAAGAACCCTTTTGAGTCTATTTTTTCACTTTGCAGTAAAAAATATGTTATCACAACAATGACTACACCTACGATACCGACGACATCTACTGTAAAACTGTTCATTTATTTTCTCCGTGTTTTTTTCACTATCTCTCTATTTTACCAAACTATAAGCAGGATCTAGCGTTTTTGCTATGGTTTGATGAGCTTGTAAAAGTGTTTTTTGCTCTACAAAGCCTAGCTTCTTGATAAATCTGTTATATGAAAAATTTCTCACTTGAAAACAGTCTATCGTATTGGAAAAAATTCAACTTCCCAAATTTCGCCCTGATTAATATTCATAGATATCACCCGCGTCGCTTATCTCCTCGACAAAGCTCATATAATCCTTGTCTTTTGATGCCTCTGCGGCGGCTCTCTCCCATCTCTCTATCTCTTTTTGTTTTATATAAGATTGCATGGCATCTTTATATAAAGAGGAAATCGAAGCATGCAGCTCCTCTTTCAATGCCAAAACCTGCTCTTTTAGCTCATGAGGAACCGTTATAGTGATTTTTTCTGCTTTTAACTGTGTTGATGCCATACTATTATCCTTATTCTTTTACATGTTATATTACAGTAGTTTAAATATGTCAATTTGGATAAAAGGGTGGAGATTCACTCACTGGGGCGTGACTCATATTTATTTGTAATATCTATTTTATAAAGATTAAAAGTTGAAAAGCTGATAGTTTGATTATTGTCTTTTGTAAGTGCTAATAAAGAACCATCACTATCAATTTTCAAATCTATTAACCTAGTTGGTCGCCCAGAATTTATGTGAATAGATTGTCTTTCTGACAGTTGAATAGGTTTTCCATTTTGATCAAAAAAACTAATCAATCCATTCATTATACTGTTCCCGTCATATTCCATTCCACCTACAAAGATTCTTCCTATATTATCTGTAACTATCGTATTACTTTCAACCCGATAAAATGATCTAATATCAATTCTCCCATTTTTTCCAATTCTATTGTCACTGACACCTTTAGGATTTATAGCTACAACAAAACCATTATTTCCTGCACCTACAGTAAGTGTTGTTCCATTAGGTAAAGTAGTAATATTATTGATTTGATTAACAAAACCATTATGTAGTAAAACTGGAGAAATGTCTTTTACACCATACTCTCCGAAGTTATTATCCAACTTACCATCAGACTGATATTTTGCTACAAAACCAGATCTTGATTTTGCAACAATATAAAATGAATTTGAGTGAACATCATATGAGATACCAGAAGGGTATGCAGTTTTGTAAGCTACTGGCAATGTTTCAGAAATACCATTTATACCAAATGAAGGCACTATATTACCATCGGTATCAATAGCTATTATTGCTGTTCCTATATTTTGTATTTCTGAACATAATAAGTAAATTATTTCATTGTTTATTACAGCATTTTTACATCGTGGAATTATTTCATTATTAATTTCAACTATTTTGATATTTCCATTATTGAAATTAGTTTTGTTTTTACCCCAACTGTCTAAAATAGTAATAAAGGCTTGGGGTTTATTTTCTTCATATAGTGTTCCTATAATTAATAGTTCATTATTAGGTAGTGATATTATCTGTGATGGTTCTGGTCTGCTTGAATCAAAGTCAATTAATCGATAACCACTTCCTGAAGCACCAAATTCATCATTCCAACTACCATCTTTTTTAAATGCATCGATACGAAGCTGTACTGTTTGTTCTCCTTCAACTTCATAATATTTTGAAAGGACTATGTACATATTATTATGAATAATAAAGTTTATAGGCTCAATTGTTTTACTATAATCACCGACTAACTTATCTACTCGTGAAATAATACTCTTGTATCCATGAGTAATTTCATTTTCAACTTTTAATAGCTTCTCTTGTAAATTAAAATAAATCATTAATAAGACAGATATGACAATTAAAGCTGTTCCAATATATAAGGTGATATTGTCATTAGAATTATTTACAACTTGCACAGAATATTTATCTGTTTGTAGTGTGAGACTAATAAAGTTAAAAATTTTTTGAAAGATCAAACCACCTCCAATAAGAAACAAACCATATGTAATCTTTTTTTCTATAGGTGAATTTAAGATTGAGTCTAGTTTTTTAAGAAATATTTCTTTTAGTTCATATTTTTTAATTCAATATCCTTTGTAGCATAGCTATTTATTAAACGAACATTATATATCAAACAGCTTGATATCAGCTAATTAAACAAACACAAATAATGTTCATTTAAATTCAAAAAACATATACTGTCGTTAAAGTGAAGCACTAACGGTATATCGCCATTTATGCTTATTGATTTTCACTGTAAAACCGTAACTCTCAAGTATCTCTTTTAATACACTCGGCTCATAAAAATTGGCAGGTTCTCCGAATAGTTTTTCCATCAGGTATATGCTTTTTCCCAAAAATGTACCTAAATCAAAATCGTATATGAAAAGTCTTCCGCCGTTTTTTAGTACCCGCAGCACTTCTACAAATGCGGCATCAGGGTCATTAAAATGGTGCAGGGATTCTCCCATAAAAATGGCATCAAAACTATCATCTTCAAACGGAAGCAACTCAGCGTTTGCGATATGAGTCTCCAGATACGGCGGAGCATATTTGAGCATTCCCTCGGCAGGGTCGACTGCCACAAATCTCAAATTGTCATTGCATCTGTAAGCGAACTCGCTCATAACTCCGGTTCCGGCTCCGATATCCAAGACGCTCTCTTTATCACTAAAGCCATGCAAAAACAGACACAGATCTTCCAAGATTGGTTTTGAGTATATGAGCGAACCGAAATGTTTAAAAATAAATCCCAAATGATTAAAAGGCATCATAACTGTATCCTGTTTATCACTTCTCTTTCGCCTTATCTTCAAGTATTTTTTTTGCATTTTGATTTGTCACTACCTTTTTACCAGTTTTGGCTTCAAGTTCGGCTCGTGCTACTTTTGCTACATTGCCGCCTTGCTGTGCAACTTCTCTACTCTCTTCAAAACTCTTAGGATTTATCGCTTCTGAGATATCTTTAGTAGAAGCTTCCGCCAACATGTTTAAAATCAGCTCCGTATTCGTCATATTGTCCCTCAAGTTCTCTTTTTTGAGACCTTTTAGGATTTTGTACTCTTTTGTTGTTTTATCCGCCCAAGTTTTTGTGATAATGTCCGTGAGTGTCGCAAACTCTGTTCCCTCTTGCACTCCCACTCTTTTCCATTCATCTGTCAGCTCTTTTCGTATCTCTATGCTTTTTAGTCTTTGATTTATCCAGTCTTGGCTGTATCCGAGTTCCAAATACTGCTTTAATGCTCTGTCTATACTAAGTTCAGGGTCGCTCATCTCATCGAGCCGCTCACTTCCGACACGAGCCAACCAAAGCTTAAAAGGCTCTGCTTTTGGAGACGGAATGGACTGAATCAACCTAAAAAGCTGCTCCGTATCGGCTACATCTGTAAGCCTCATTTTTCCATCGACTGCTTTCATCTTCAACTGGTGACAATTTGTCACCGTTTCATTTCCTTCATCTCGCAGGCGTTGTTTTAACTTATTCCAGTATTTTCTTGCTCTTTGAAAGTCTTGACTATCCGTCAAAATTTCTATAGCATCTACGATAGATACATACCATTTTTCTTTCTCATCATCCCAAAGAGTTCTTACTTTTTTCTCTTCAAAAAGTTTGATAGATTCGTGCGGTTTCATCGGTTTTACCTTTAACTATCATTTTGGGCATTATAGCTTCTCAAATGAATCAACTCAAAAAGTATTGCAATTTGTTATATTTTATCTAAAGTTACTTCTCAAAGCAGTAACAGTACTCCAGATTACCCTCTTTACCCGTAAGTTTTGAAGGCGATTTTAGAACCAGTTTCCACCCTTTTAGGCTACATGCATCTTCAAACTTTATCATTGCTTGTAACACTGCTTTTTCGTCCGTTACAACACCGTTTTTATCTCTTTTCGCTTCTCGTCCTACTTCAAACTGCGGTTTAAAAAGCAAAATTATAGTTTTTTTTGAAAGCCTATCTACATCATCCAAGATGTTAAGCAGCGATATAAAAGCGACATCGCTCACGACTACGTCAAACTCTTTGTCGCTCTTAAACTCTCTGATATCGCACTCTTCATACGAGTGGACTCTGCTATCGTTTTTCAGGCTTGCATGTAACTGATTTCGCCCGACGTCAACGGCAGTTACTTCGCTAACTCCACTCTCTAAAAGAACCTGCGTAAATCCGCCTGTCGATGAACCTATGTCGAGTGCAATTTTATCTTTTACATCAAGTTTCAGCTCGTCCAAAAAACTGCTTAGTTTAAAAGCCGCACGTGACACATACTCTTTATGCTTTTTTACCACAACTTTGTCGCCTTGCTTTAGCACAAACGAACTCTTGATTGTCTGCTCGCCGTTTACGCTTACAAGCCCCTCTTTTACAACTGCTTGCGCTTTATTTCTACTTTCACATAGCCCTTTTTCGACTAAATAGTTATCCAACCTGCTCAATTTTATCCCTCATCTCTTTCTCACTTAAACATGCTACACCCAAACTCATGGCTTTATCATATTTGCTTCCGGCATCTTCGCCGTAAATAACAAAATCCGTCTTTTTTGAAACAGAACTTACTACTTTTGCGCCCAGCTCTTCCAACATCTCTTTTATCACGTCTCTGCTTTGGCTCATGCTTCCGGTTAAAACAACACTTTTTGCCTTAAACGGATTCTCTTTTGCATCTTCTCTCTTCTTGGGTTCAAGCGGTTTCAAGATACTTTGCAGTTTTAAAATAGTGTCTCTGTTTACTCTTACAAACTCCAAAACAGACTCCGCCATCTCTTCGCCCACACCATCACATGCGACTATTTCATCTTTTGCGGCATCTATAAAACCGCTTCCAAAACGCTCACTTAGTGTTTTTGACGCAACCTCTCCTATATGTTCAATCCCCAAAGAGTTTATAAAACGCCAGTAGTCACACCCTTTTGCATTTTGAAGTGAGTTAAGAAGATTTCGAGATTTTTTCTCTTTAAAACCATCCAATGCCAAGAGCTTTACTAAGGTTAAATCAAACAGATCAATAACACTTTTTATCACTCCCGCATTAAAAAGTGCTTCAACTATCTTGCTCCCCAAACCGTCGATATTTAGACATGGTTTTGAAGCAAAATAGATGATAGAGTTTATAACTCTTGCTTCGCACTTTAGGTTTTGACACTTTAAAAGAACGCCCTCATCCAGCAGTTCACTGCCGCAAACAGGGCAATTTTTCGGTCTTTCATATTCGACTTCATCCCCTTTTCTCTCATGTATTAAAACCTTTATGATTTTTGGTATAACATCGCCGCTTCTAAGAATAATAACTTTGTCGTTTATGCGGATATCTTTTCTGTCTATCTCATCAAAGTTGTGCAGAGTCGCACGCTCAACTACGACACCGTCGATATTTGTCGGCTCTACGATTGCCACGGGAGTAACGACTCCGCTTCTTCCTACTTGGAGAATTATCTCTTTTAAAGTCGTTATCTTCTCAACGGCAGGAAATTTATATGCAACGGAAAAACGAGGATTTTTAACGGTGTAACCCATATCTATCTGAGCGGCTATTTCGTTTACTTTGATAACCATTCCATCAAGCATCATGGCGTAACTTTCACGATTTTTGTTCATCTCTTGATATACGGCTTCTATCTCATCAAAATCTCTACATGTAGCACTAAGAGGCGGTTTTTTAAAACCCAAAGAGTAGATATACTCCATTCTTTGGCTTAAAAGCTTTTGTTCAAGCGAATTTTCTCCGACTCCGTACGGCAAAAACACCAGATTTCTTGAAGCAGTTATTTTGGAGTCAAGCTGTCTTAAACTCCCTGCCGCAGCGTTTCTAGGATTTGCAAAAACCGCTTCGCCTGATTTTAACCTTGCTTCATTAATCCTATCAAACTCATCTTTGTAGATGACGACTTCACCGCGAATTTCAATCTTCTCTTTATGGTCGATGGTTAGCGGAATTGAGCGAATTGTCTTTACATTTTGAGTTATAAGCTCGCCTACTTCTCCATCGCCTCTTGTAATCGCTTGAGAGAGTTCGCCGTTTTCGTATATCAAGTTTAGCGATGCGCCGTCATATTTCGGCTCACAGTAAAAAGAGATATTGCTATCGAGTTTATAGGTTTTTGTAAGCCATTTTTGCAAACCATCGGCATCAAAAACATCCTCTAAACTCCACATACGGCTAAGATGAGAAGCTTTAGAAAAGCCATCAGATATGACATCTCCCACCCTTTGTGTCGGAGATTCTTTTAAAATATCATCTTCATGGTTCTCTTCATACTCCAAAACTTCATGGTAAAGCTTGTCGTACACCTCATCAGTCGTTATAGGGTTATCCTGCACATAGTAGTGATATGAGTAGAGGTTTAAAAGCTCTACTGCTTTTTTATATTGTTCTAAATTCATGGCGAAATTTTATCTTAAAGTTATTAAATTTTTGAATTTTTTGAATTTGAAAATGAGTATCATATTTATCTTCAATTAAGTTACCTTTAACTACACTTCCAAATGAGAATGAATATCATTGTATATAAAAGGAAAAATATGAAAAATTTAGTAATCTCTTCGCTTTTAATAACTCCCATCTTGCTTAGCGCCGATGTGATTCCGGCTATGAACTCAAAAGGCGGTGCCATGGTTTTGCCTGAGGGAAAAGTAAAAATGACGCTTAAACATATACAGTTTGAGAGAGAAAATATGTTTAACGGCTCAAGCGAAGTGCAAAACAGAGAAAACTTAGATGCAACTGCAAACGTAACTCTGCTGAAGTTAAACTATGGGTTAAGTAAAACAACGACGGTAGGGTTGATAGTTCCATATAAGAACATAGAAGCGACCGCTAAACTCGCAACTAATGACGTAGCGATAGATAACAGCGGAGTCGGTGATGTGATTCTAGTCGCTAGACATGTTATCTTGCCGATGAGCGAGTATGGATTTCAATTCTCTCTTGATGGCGGAGTAAAACTCCCAACCGGATCTACAGATAACGGGTTTAAAAAAGCACCTGCTTTTGCAACGGGCATAGATACTCCAATGCCTACACAGATGGGGAGTGGAGAGTTTGAGTATAAACTTGGAATGGGGCTCTCTTACATGTTAGATGATAGCTGGGAGATTGATGCACACAGCATGTACACATACAGACCAAAAGCAGACAATAGTTACGACTTCGGCAATGAGCTAAGCTTTGATCTCTCAACGACAAAGGCGATTATAAATCAGATAAACATAGGAGTCGAGTATAATTTTATCTACAACACTTCAACAGATATGGGCAGCGATACAAATGCGATGCTTAGGTCAATGCTTCCCTTTAAAGCATTCAGCGGAAATGCAGGTTACATAACGCCTCAGATTGAGTTTTTACCGTTTGGCAAACCGAAAATCCACTTCGGAGCCGGAATCTCATTTTTGGCAAATTATGATTTAAAAGAGTATCAACCGCTTGAAAAAGAGAGATTTGTCTTTAGAGTGGGATATATATTCTAAGAACTTGATTAAAATCAATGATAATTAATATCAACATTGATACTATTAGAAGATTAACTTTTACGACAAGGAAGAACATAAGATGAGAAGTTTAATATATAGTTTTTTTACACTCCTGCTTTTTTCAGCCGCTCTTAGCGGAGCTGAAAAATTGGACAAAATAGTTATTGCGGGTCCATTCGCTTCTGTTTCACATCCGATTTTGCACATGATAGAGACAAATGCACTTAAAGATGTGGCAAACAAAGTTGAGTTTAGAGTTTGGAAAAACCCAGATGAGCTTCGTGCCATGACGATTAAAGGTGATGTAGACTTTTTAGCAGTTCCTACAAATACCGCTGCTATCTTAAACAACAAGGGCGTAGATATAAAACTCATAAATGTATCTGTATGGGGGATTCTCGGCATGGTAAGTCGTGATAACTCACTAAAGAGCCTTAAAGATTTTAAAGGCAAAAAAATCGCCATTCCTTTTCGCTCAGATATGCCCGATATCGTCTTAAATCAGCTCCTAAGAAAAGAGGGTTTAGACCCTAAAAAAGATTTTGATTTTGTCTATGTGGCAAGTCCGGTGGATGCTATGCAGATGCTCATTATGAGAAGAGTAGACCATGCGCTTTTAGCTGAACCTGCCATCTCTATGGCTCTTCGCAAAACAAAATCTTTTCCTGTTAGCATCGTAGCACCCGACCTTTACAGAAGCGTAGATCTTCAAGATGAGTGGGCAAAAGCATTTAAAACAAACGGAGATATTCCACAAGCCGGTATGGCGGTTATGGGACATGTAAAAGATGAAAACGTTATAAAAAGATTTCAAGAAGAGTATGCGAAATCTCTTCTTTGGTATAAAGCAAATCCTAAAGAGGCTGCAAAACTCGTTGTAAAAACTCTTGATATGCTCAAAGAAGAGGGTGTAAGCGACTCGATAGAGCATGTAAGACTCAAAAACGTAAATGCAAAAGATGCGAAAAAAGAGTTAGAGTTTTTCTTTAATGTTTTAAAAGAGGAAGATCCTAAAAGCATAGGCGATAAACTTCCAAAAGATAGTTTTTACTATGGACTCTAATATATGAAATTTGCACTAAAAATTCTTAAAGATTTTCCTGCATATCTATGGAGCGGATGGGGAGCGGTTGCTTCCATCCTTCTCTTTATCGCTATTTGGGATATGGGCAATCAGATCTACGGAGATTTAGTCCTCCCCTCTCCTCTTGAAACTTTCAAAACGCTAAACTTGATGCTACATGACGATAATGTTATAAATGAGATAAAAATAACACTCTACCGCTCCTCAATCGGCTTTAGCATTTCACTTCTTTTTGGTACGGCTCTTGGTCTTTTGGCAGGATTTTTTGCGACCGCTTCCATGATGAGCCGCCCTATCGTTACCATTCTTGTAGGTATGCCGCCTATCGCTTGGATAGTTTTGGCGATGATATGGTTTGGGATGGGTGACGAGACGGTCATCTTTACGGTTATCGTAGCCTCATTTCCGATTATCTTTGTCGGAGCGTTGCAAGGGACACGCACTCTTGATGGGGATTTAAAAGAGATGGCACAGAGTTTTAACTTTCCGTGGCACATGAAATTTCTTGATGTCTACTTTCCACATATCTTCTCTTATGTTTTTCCTGCATGGGTAAGCGCTCTTGGAATGGCATGGAAGATAGTTATCATGGCAGAGCTTTTAGCTACAAGTGACGGCATCGGCGCAACACTGGCAACGGCAAGAAGCCAGCTTGACACGCCTACGGCACTCTCAATTGTCGTTATCATGATAGGTTCGCTTATGTTCATTGAGTACATTATTTTAGAGCCGATTAAGAGAGAGGTTGAACTATGGAGAGATTAGAAGTTAAAAAATTGAACCATCATTTCGGCTTTAGTGAGATTTTAAGAGATATAAATTTTACACTAAACAAAGGCGAAGTTCTATCTATCGTAGGTCCAAGCGGAGGCGGTAAAACAACGCTTCTGCATCTTTGCGCCAATCTTCTTGATGTTGAAGAGGGGAGCGTTATAAACACATTTAAGAGCAGTGCGTTCGCTTTTCAAGAAGCACGTCTGCTTCCATGGAAGAATGTTATCGACAATATCTCTCTGGCACTCATCGCAAAGGGTGAAAAGAAGAGCGAAGCGGTAAAAAAATCACAAGAGATAGCCCTTAGATTTGGGCTTGACGAAGAAGATTTTGAAAAATTTCCAAAAGATTTAAGCGGCGGGATGAAACAGAGAGTCTCTTTTGCAAGAGCTTTGGTGGTTAAACCCTCTCTGCTCTTTTTGGATGAGCCGTTTTCCGCCCTTGATATCGGACTAAAAAAAGAGCTTCAGAGCATTATTATAGATATGATTTCAAAGAAAGAGATAAGCATCCTTTTTATCACGCATGACTTGATGGAGGCGATTCGCCTCAGCGATGAGATGCTTCTGCTCAAAGCCGATCCGGGGCATATAGTAAAAAAATTCAGATTTGATCTTAGACAAAATGAGAGAGATGACAGATATGTTTACGGCAAAAGTGCAGAGATCTTGCAAGATGAAGAGATAATAAGTACATTTGAGCTGGAGCTAAAATAATGAGCAAAACAGAAGAAAAACCACAAGTTTTACATGCGACAAACCACTATCTATACTATCCGGATGAGAAAAATATTCCGCCCCATTTAGCTTACGGCTTTAGACCTATATTTCTGCTTCTTGCTCCATACATGATACTCTCGATGCTCCTATGGGGGCTTCTCTGGAGCGGAGTGCTTCCCATACCTTTTTTAGATAATATCGTTCTCTGGCATGTCTATGAGATGCTTTTTGGGATTTTAACGGCAGGCGCACTGGCGTTTTTATCGACAGGTCTGCCTGAGCTATTTCCCGGAACGGTTCCTCTTGTAGGAAAGAGACTTAAGTATGTGGTAATTCTCTGGATCGCAGGAAGGGTAAGCTTCTGGTTTATAGATATCACGGGCGTCTATCTTGCAGCATTTTTCAACCTCTCTATGCTTGGATGGATTATCTGGTTTGCAAAAAATGCAGTTTTGGACAAACTCCAAAGACATGCCTCTTTAGGCTACACACTTTTAGCTCTCTTTATCATAGAAGCGTGGTTTTTCGCATCAGTTGCAGGGCATGCGACTACACCTGCCATGGATATCCTAAAAGTCGCACTGGGAGCACATGTAGTGTTGATTCTCTTAGCACTTAGACGTGTAAATATGGAAGCCGTAAATGAGCTTATGGAAGATAAAGGGATAGACGATGTCTACATTGCCCGCCCTCCTCTGACAAATCTTGCCGTTTTTTGTGTAGTGGTTTTTAGTGCGGTTGAATTTTTCTATCCGCTAAATTCGGCTCTTGGATGGCTTGGACTTGCATCAGGTGCAGCGATTTTGGCAATTACGGGTGATTACATTTTAAAAGACAAAGTAATACTAAATCAGCCCTATGTTATCTATCTAAGTTTGATTTTCGTTATGTTAGCGGCTGGATATGCACTTATGGGATTGGCTATTTTAGGCGGTGAGATTGCAAATATAAGCCACTTTAGACACTTTACCACAAGCGGCGGATACTCTCTTGCTTATCTTATGGTCATGATTATTATCGGTTGGATACACACGGGACGACATCTTACATCAAATATATATACGCATAGTATGATCGCACTTATCGTAGCCGCTACGCTTATGAGAGGCTTGATTCCGTTTTACGAGGAGTATGCACAACAGCTATACATGTACTCATCTATCGCTTGGACACTGCCGTTTATGATATATATAAAACTGTTTTTTGGATTTTTACTTGTTCCAAGAGCGGATGGGATAAAAGGCTAATGCTCTTGCTTACAAAACCAACTCTGTAAACCTCTCTCTAAATTCACTTTCGTTTGCATAGTTATAAAAAGGAAGTCCAAAAAGTTTGTAGCACGCATTTTCATAAAGTTTAAGCCCGTGTTCGTTGCCATCTTCTAGCACTAAACTATTTTGAGCCGTAAACTTTGTGATATCTTCTAAAAACTCATTTTTCCACTTCTCTGAAGAGTTTTCAAATCCATCTTTTGCATCTTTTGTCCAGTCACCCTTTGGCTCACAAAAAATCTGGTGCATACAATCATTTTTATCTTTTAAAAGCAGTACAAAGTCAGGCTCAAATTTCGCCCCGTCACGCAGTTTGTCAAAACTGTAAATCTCAAATGCTTTTTCGTTGCGTATAAGTTTTACGACTTTGTATTTTGTTTTTAACTTATGGAACACTGTGAGTATAAAATCTGTAAAATGTCTCTCCTCGCTTGTTCCGCCGTGTGATTCAAAAACATACCAATCATCTAAAACATCAATGCGGCTGTTGCTGTCTTTTAATTTTACGGTTTTTTTAGGCGGTATTTTCGCACTTATTCGAACAGGGTAAAATTCACGGCTGCCGATATGCTCTTTTGCATTTTTTACTATCTTGTTTTCAATATCGTCTAAAAGTTCAAGTATATATTTTATCTTGACTTCATCACTAAGCTCAAACTCTTTTGTGGTGTGAAAAGCAAACTCTACACACCCTAAATAGTCATCGCTTGCGATAAACTCACTTATACTTTTGAGATTTACAAAATACCTCTTTAGGCTCTCAAAGTAAAAAAACGGCTTTTTATTTATCGCTACACGCACCAGATTTTTATCGATCTCTTTGATTTTAAATTTTGCTATTTTGCTATGATTTGCCTCTTTTATCTCCTCATCAAACACTTTTAACTCATGTGTTGTGTTATCTATATATCTTTTTTGTGTTTTATAAGAGTTACTGACATAGTCACTAATGCCTTTTATTATGCCTTTGTCTTGCGGTACTTTTTTGTTTACAAAAACTACACCGTTTTTGTAAAGCTCATCTTCTAAAAAGCTCTGTTTTAACTTTAGCTCAACGGTTTTACTCTCATCATCTGCATCATCAAAAAGCCCGATTTTTCTAAGCTCTTTTGTAAGAGAGGCTATGTAGTCACTCTGATTTACGCTGTAAAAGTGCATTTCCTCCAAAACTCTCAAAGGATTCTCAAAATCTTTGTCAAACTTTCTTTTATATCTATCTTCATCTTTATATGCAAAAGGAAAGTATCTCGCCCCTCGCCCGATAAGCTGCGCTTCGCTAATGGTACTTTTTGTATTTTTTTGCATCTCATCAAGTTTGACGATATCAAAGAGATTTAAAACATCCCAACCCTCATTTAAAATATCTACAGCAAAAATGGCTCTTATTTTATTTTTTGAATCTTCAAGAGAGTTGAGATATGCTAGTTTTTCATCTTTATCTTTTACTTTTGAGTGGATAACCAAGCAGTTTGATTTTTCAAAACCGTATTTGATATTTTGCACAAAACCTTTTTTATCACTCACTATTTTTTCTAACTCTTTTATGGCTTTTATCTCTGAAATTTTAAAAATCTTATCAATATCTTTTACACTCAACTCCTCTATAAGTTTTACAAACATATCAAACACCGCATCGATATTTTCGGTATTTTTTACGGTTTTAAACATGATGACTGGTTTTATACTCAGATTTAGCTCTCTTTGAGCGATGAGTCGTCTATATTCGCTTACCATCACCGCCGATAAAATCCGTTTTTTATCATCTAAGTTATCGCTTATGAGTTTTATATCTTTGGAGTATCTATCCTCTTTAAACTTTACGAGCGGATAGTCTGTGATAATTTTATCTCTGTATTTTGCGCCTATCTTTTTGTCTTCCAAATCCTGCGTAGCGGTAAATTCGAGCAAAATATTCTCTTTGTTGGTGTTTAAAAGATTTTTTGTCGTCTGCTCCCAGTTTTGCTCCGTCTCTTTTTCGGTTTTAGTATTTGCGTTTAAGTGGTGCGCTTCATCGGCTATGAGTACAAGCCTCTTATCTTTAAAGTCGGCGTATGTGATGGAGTTCTCTTTTACGGTAGTCTCCAAATCGCTATGCAGTTTGTTTATGGTCGTAAAGAGGATATTTATATCATCGCTTTTTGAGCTGTCAAATGTATCGTCTATGAGATTTATTGCTACTTCTTGATTGTTTATGAGAATTTTTTCTTTGAAAAGATACTTTGATGAGTATTTGTTTACAAGATTTGCTTTTGTTTTTGTGATGATGTTATTTGTGTTTACAAAAAATATAAAATCTCTATATCCTCTCTCGTAAAGATACAAAATAGAAGAAGCAATAATGTTTGTTTTTCCGCTCCCTGTTGCCATGTGAAAAAGTAGGTGTTTGTTTGGGATATCTTTATGCTTTTTGCTTGTCATGTAAAAGATAAAATTTTCAAGTGCGCTGATTTGATACTCACGAAGCGGCTGTTTTAGGTTGTCCGTTATGCTTTTTGGAATATCAGGTTTTTCTACATACTCAAAAGCACTCTCGATGCTTTGATATAAAAGATTACTCATCACAAAGTCCACTTGTGCCAGTTGTGGTATAAAACTTTTTATTTATCGCTATCTCTTCTTCTGATATGACATACTCCGTATCTTCTATCTCTGCAAACGGTAGATAGTACATGTTGTAGTTGAGTTTGCCTATTTCGGCATCTTTGAAAGTATCGATTTGTTTGAGTTCGGCATAGATGAAACTACCACCACCTTGCCAATTTAGAGCTTTACTTATACCGCCTTGTTCGCCCTCTATAACTTTTTTCATCCTCTCAACTGCGATATCTTCGATGTAGTCCATCTGCTCAATACCGATATAACGGCGGTTCATTTTATGAGCTACCGCACATGTTGTACCGCTTCCTAGATGGAAGTCCATTACTAAATCATTTTTTTGAGTTGAAATTTCGATAATTCGTTGCAGTAGTGCTTCTGGTTTAGGAAAAGCAAATACCTTACCATCAAAAATTTTATCAATTTGCTGAGTACCTTTTTGTGTAATAAGTTCCTTATCTTGCCAAAATGTAGTCGGCATAGTTGTTTGAGAATAGTCTTTTTTGAAAATTCTTATAGAACCATCACTTCCAGATTTTGCTACAATCTCATCTGGCTGTGCTTTTGCTTTTTCTTTGCCCCATCGCCACACTGACTGTAAATTATCTACTACTATGGGTAATACTTTCGTATATCCTTCAAGAGGTTCAGTAGTTACTAGCATAAAGCCATTATCATCAATATTATTTTCATCTACATAAAAAGGGTAATATAAATTTGGTCGGTTCGATGAATTGAAAAATTTTACTGCTCTATTTCTCAATCCTACAATATCAAAGTTACCTTTATTATCTTTATACGGAAGTTTCTTATCATGCTTTGTCATTTCGTACATATCTGTACTTGATATGTCTTTCGCATAAACCAACAGGTACTCGTGGGCTTGTGCTATAAAGCCATATCGTCGCCCCTCTGGCTTAACCACATTAACTACTGCTGAAATAAAGTTTTTATTGCCAAAAACTTCATCCATAAGAACTTTTAAATATGCCTGTTCGTTATCATCAATACTTACAAAAATAACCCCATCTTCACTTAAAAACTCTCTCGCAACTTCAAGCCTATTTTTCATAAATGTAAGCCATGTGGAGTGGTTAAATCTATCGTTGTATTTGAAACTGTCGTTTCCCGTGTTGTAGGGCGGGTCGATGTAGATAAGTTTTACTTTTCCCGCAAATTTTTTCTTTAAACTATGAAGTGCTATAAGATTGTTTCCTTTTATGATGAGGTTGTCATTTTCGGTTATCTCCGTTGGCGTGGATTGCTCTACTGCAAGGGGCGAGGCTAAAGCCTCACTTCCGGATGTAACCGTGACTTTAGTCGGGGCTTTAAGCGAAAACTTTTTTATATTTGTAAGTGCTTTTGGCTCAAAAAGTCTGTCTATCTCTTCACGGCTTAATATCTCGTTATAAAAAACTTCATTTTTTTTATCATCCTTGCTCTGTCCGCCCTCTAAGATGCAGTCTTTATGAGGCCATGCAAGCACAACATCGTCAAACTTTTTGATAAAGTTGTCTTTTCTGATAAGCCCGATTTTGTTTGTGTAGCTCGTATATGAGTTTTTGGAAAACTCGTTCATGGTAAAAAACTCTATAAGCTTGTTTTGGTTTAGCACATAAATATCTTCTACTTTTGTAAAAAACTGCTCTTTTGCTTTTGTATCACGCAGAAGCAATTTCACTAAATCTGTATCAATATCTTCTATTGCTTGAAGTACATTAAGCACAAAAATATTTCCATCCTTATCGCAAAATTTTTCACTCTTTTTTAGTAACTCTTGCATGTGTTGGATTATTTTTAAAGACATAATTTCCCTCTTTTTACTTTTAAAAAAGTAAATGATACCTATATAAAATTAAAAGAGAGGGATATTTTCTCTTGTTTTTTAAAAAAGGAGGGTTATTTGGGCTTGTTGTAACATCAAGGGAAGTTTTGTAATTTTTGCTTAAAAAAGGTAAAAATAATGACTCAGCGAGATATGGCAGGATTTTTGGATATCGATGTAAAAACTATTAGAAATTGGAGAAAAAATAAACCACATTTATACGAAATAATCATAAAAGGTTTTGCATTTGACGAGATAGTTGAATCTTCAAAAGAATCTTATGAAAAAGCACTCTCAATAAAAGAGAAGTTTGAGTTGAAAGATAAACTTAAATAAAAATACAACCCATAATACATTAAATCCAAATTTTACCGATTTAGCTTCAAATATAAAGTTTTAAAAAAGGCATATTGTTATGATAAACAGTTCATATCAGCTTGACGCTTATAGATCTCATGATCTAAGTATATATATGCGTACTTCAAGCGGTGATACTATAAGTATGGATTTTTCAAACAAAAGCGCACTCTCTTTAAGCCTAGAGCAAAACAAGAGCGGCGATAAGGGTGATTTTTCATTTTCATCGATGCAAGAATTTAACTTCTCCATGGACTCAAACGGTATAGACGCTCAAGATAAAAAAGAGATAGAAGCATTTATGAAAACGGCTCAGCCTTACATAGACTCTTTTTTAAAAGAACTAAAAGAAGATGCCCCAAAATCTCCTATAAATAAAATAGCAAGAGATATAGCAAGTGAATTTGCTCCTATGAAGCAAAAAGACGAAGATACGAAAAACTTTACAAAGTCTAGTATTGTGGATATGTTTGACAGATCTATAAAAAATATGCAAACTCCTAAAAAAGAGATGCAAGATATGCAAGAAGTTACTAAAACACTTTTTGAAGATGCCAAAACACTTCTAGAAAAAACACTAAAAGCATTTGAAGATTTTAATAAAAATATCTACGCTTAAAAATTAAGAGTTTATCAAATCCGTCGGACGACCAAAGTAGTAACCTTGGAACTCGTCCACACCGTACTCCTTTAGCAGTTCAAATATCTCTTCGTTTTCTACATACTCCGCAACCGTCGTAATATTTAGCTCATGGGCAAATCTTACGATGCTTTGAACCAAAATTTTTGAGTCGTTATTACTCAATATATTTTGTATAAGTGAACCGTCAATCTTTATGTAGTCTGGTTTTAGTTCTAGTATGTGAGCATAGTTTGCATAGCCGCTTCCAAAATCGTCTATCGCAATCAAAACACCCATCGCTCTTAATTTTTTAACAACTTTTGCGAGTCTCTCAAAATTTTCAACGCCCTCTTGCTCTGTAATCTCAACTACAATCTTTTGCGGTGAATCAAACTTCTCGATTGCACCCATAAGCGCATTCATAATAGATGGATTGAAAAAATCATTCGGCAGGAAATTTAGAGAAATTTTCTCATCTCTGTTTATAAAAAAAGCTAGACTTTTTTCCAGCATCTCTTGTGCTATTTTTATATACAATCCGCTGTTTATGGATATATCTAAAAACTCAGACGGATATAAGACTCTCTTCTCTCCTTCATCAAACTCAATAATTCTGACTAAAGCCTCATACTTTAAAATCTTGCCGTCTCTATCCGAAATAGATTGAAAAAACGGAACTACATTTTTATGTTCAAGTGCATGACGAATAGTTCTCTTAACCTTCATAACTATTTGAGACTGCTCTTTAGTATCTACATTCTGGGAGTACATAACATAAGTTAAAGACTGCTTTTTCGCTTTTTTAATTGCCATTTGAGCATCTTCCAGCGAGTGTGAATGATCAAACGCGATCCCTGAGTAGATCTCAATACCGATATTTTCATCTATTCCATGAACAAATATTTTTAATGAATTTATTGTTTTATGCAGCTCTTCAATCAATATAAAATAGTTCTCTTCATCAAAAACATCTTCTTTCTTTAAAAGAACGTATTCATCTGAAGATATCCGGTATGCCTCAAGAGCATTTTTTTGTGCAAAATCGCTAAAAGCATCAGCTACTTGGATAAGAATCTCATTCCCGACATCAACGCCGTAAAGTTCATTGATAAGGCTGAACTCCTTGATATTGCTCAATATAAGCACTCTGCTCTCTTTTGAGTTAATAGCGTCATTTAGCGCATGTCTGTTTAGTAGACCTGTTAAGTGGTCGGTGTAGACCTGTTTTGAAAAGTATTTAAACATTTTCTCAAATCCAAGATGATGTATAATCCCCAAAACAGACATCATTGCCATAATAATAAAAAAGAGGCGATACATAAACTCCGTATCTTTCTTAGCCACCAAAGACATGTCAAAACCGACAACCAAATATCCTAAGGTTTCAGAGAGGTGGTTTTTTAGAGGAATATTCATATCCACCTTGTAGGAATCTGAGCTACTATGCTCTTGGAGAGAAAAATATTTTTTTAAATTTTTATTATCTTCTATCAAAAGATAGTTATCGTTTATGGGAATTACGTTTTTTTTTAACATAATATCTATGAGTGATTTGTCTATAACAACACCTGCATCCGTCTTAAAAACTGTATTTAAATCTTTTAAGAGTGCGGATGGAGAGATTCCAAGTTCAACATTTCCGACATATACGCTGTTGTAAAATATAGGTTTTGTGATACGGTAAGTCATCTCAAGATTACCTACTTCAAAACCGCTAAATGAACGTTGATATTTGTCAGTATCAAGGATTAACGTTCTTTTTTTATTGAGATAATCTCCAAAATATTCCATCTGATGTGCGCGAAAAAGAGTCAAACCCTCTTTTGAACGGAAAGTGAGAATCTCAACTCCGCTTTGGATTGATTTTATATCACTGTAATAGTGCATAACTACAGATTTTATCTGTTCGTAATTCTGTTCTGCAACAGCTTTTTGCAAACTGTTTTCAGCAACTAAATGATTAAGTACATACTCAAGAGATTTTGCGCTGTTTCGCAAATTTATATCAAAAAGCCTCTCCGTGCTACTAGATATTCTTTGAAATTGCTCTTGAATCGCATTTTTAAACTGATACTCTAAAAACAGGTACAACACACCCCATGACAACACTAAAATAATTGAAGTAAGTATAAGTGTATCCCGTTTTGTTTTACTAGGAAGATCCATATATTTTTTATCCGTTTTTATTTATTCTTGCTCAATTGTACCTTTTTCATCTTGAAATAATAATTTTTAGAATTCTTGATTTGTTTCACAATAGTTTCACAAATTTTTACTATAATGTTTACCCATATTTTAGAAGGATTTTAGTTGTGATAAAAATTTTATTTCTCTCTATCTCTCTGGGTCTTTTTTTGCTAAATGCCAAAGAGTTAACACTAAATGAGTGTATCGACAAAGCAGTAAAAAATCATCCTGATATCAAAAGATTGTCACTTGGCGTCTCTAAAAGCGGCTCTTCTTTGAAGATTGCAAAAGCCGACTATATGCCGCAGATAAATATCGGTGCGCAGTATAATCCGCTCAGCACTTTTACTCTGCAGCAAAACGGTCAATTTAATACGACAAAAGAAGAGAGCTGGCAGGTTGATGCTACTTTAAATCAAAAAATATATGACTTTTCAAAAACATCTTCAACCATAAAAGCGTATGAAAAAGATGAAAATATTGCAGATCTTTCGTTAAATGATGCAAAAGCACTTCTAATCTACAATGTAAAAAATCTCTACAATACGGCAGTTGTTCAGACAAAAGCTATTGAGGTAAGAAAAAAAGATCTTCATTTAAAAGAAGAGCTTTACAAACAAGCTGAAGAACTTGTAAAACAGGGACTAAAAACAACTGCTGATGCTTCAAGCATACAAAGTGCTCTCTATATTGCCGAAGACAATCTTGCAATCTCAAACGCAGATTTGTATAAAGCATTTAAAACACTATCTCTTTACATGGGAGAAGAGATAGGTGCAGATACGGTTTTAGAAGAAACCCTTTCTTTGCAGGAAAATCAACCAAAAGAGAGCAAAGACTTGCTTCTTAAAAATACGATAGAACAAAATTTTGCACTAAAGAGTTCTATTGAAGAGATAGAGAAAAACAGTTTTATATATGATGCCACAAAAGCGCAAAACTACGGCTCGATAGATGCTGTCGCATCATATTCGCACCAAAACAACATTAATGAGTATGACATGTCGCTCATCGGAGTAACATTTAAAGTTCCTCTCTACAGCGGCGGCAGAATAGATGCACAAACACAACAAGCACATATCGCAAAAGAGATTGCAAAAGAGTCGTACAACTCTAAAAAACTTCTTATTCAAGAAGAGCTTGAGGGTCTGCTTATAGATCTTCAAAGATATAAACATACGCTAAGGGCAAAAGAGTCTTTGATAAATTCTTCAAAAGCCACAAAAGAGATAGTTGAAGCAAGATACAAAGAGGGGCTTGCAACTTATGTGGAGATTCTTGATGCGGCTTCCACGCATCTATATGCAGAATTGGGACTGCTTGAAGCAAAATTTGCCATAAATAAAATCACAAATCGTTTAGAGTATTTACAAGGAGAAAAAAGATGAAGACATGGATCAAATACACACTTATTATACTTTTTATCGCTATGGGCGGAGCTATTTTTTACAACAAAGTGTATGTTGTAAAATCAACATTTGCCACGATAAAACCGACAAAGGGAGATCTTGATGTCACTATCCGCGGCATCGGAAATGTAGATGCAAAAAACATCTACACCATAACGGCACAAACCGGCGGAAAGATAGAAGAGATTTACTTTGACGAGGGAATGTGGGTAAAAAAAGGAGACCTCCTTTTGAGCATAGATCCGGTTGACACTCCAATACTTATTGATGAAGCAAAGTTGGCACTTAAAAAAGCACACCATGAAGCAGAAGCGACTGCAAGCAATTTAGAGAGCTTAGAGGCTCAAAAGAGACTTTTGCAGGCAACTTACAACCGTTATGAAAAACTAAGAGAGCAAAAATTTGCTTCAGAGGCGGAGTATGACAAAGCAAAAAGTGACCTGCAAAATATAAACGCACAAATCAACGCTTCAAAATCACAAATAGCTTCTGCCGCATCCGAGCAGTTACGACTTAAAAAGAGCATCGAAGCGATTGAAACCAAACTGGGCAGACTCAAAATCTACTCTCCTATTGACGGCTATATAGCTTCAAAAGAGGCAGAAAAAGCGGCATATGTATTGCCATCGGCTACTATTTTTAAAATCGTAGATCCAAAAACTTTATGGGTGAAAACAAATATTGACGAGAGGCTTGCAAATCAGGTAAAGCTTACTCAAAAAGCTTCTATCAAGCTAAGATCACAGCCTGAGAACAGATTAAAAGGAACAGTAGAGCGAATCGTTGCCATGAGCAATCCCGTAACACTTGAGAGAGAGATAGCTATCGGTTTTGAGAGTGTACCTACTCCGTTTTACATAAATGAACAAGCAGAGGTAAATATTGATGTGGCAAAGCATGAAAATGTTTTAAAAATTCCTGTTCGTTTGATAGCAATGAAAGATGGCAAAAAAGGTGTTTGGGTAGCACGCCAGAGCAACGCATACTTTGCAGAAATCTCTATCTTGGCACAAAATGATACTGAAGCAGCTCTCACATCGGGAGTTGACATGGATACGGATCTGCTGCTCTACACAACTACAAACAAACCTCTTAGCGATGGCATGAAGATATTTAGATGATTAATTTAGCAAAAAGAGATATTGAACACACTCTTAGCAAATTTATAGTTACCGCCATGGGTGTTGGAATGCTGCTTGGGATTGTACTTATCATGATAGGTGTTTATCGTGGTTTAATATTTGAGGCTGAAATTTTACTCAATGATATAAATGCGGATTTATGGATAGTTCAAGAAAATACGATGGGACCTTTTGCAGAATCTTCAAGAGTTTATGAAGATATGAAAGATATTATCTACGTTATGAACGGCATAGATAAAAGCGGAGCTATTACATTTCAAAATATCCAACTTCCTCACAAAGACAAACCTGTTCGGGTCGTAGCAGTCGGATATGATATATACGGTTCTATAAATCCGGTAAATCCTCAAAGGATAATATCTGGAAGAAATATGAAAAATGACCGCTATGAGATTGTAGTAACAGACAAAACAGGTTTTAAAGTAGATGATAAAATAAAACTTGGGCGAAACGCTTACACAGTTGTAGGCGTAACGCATAACACAACATCAAACAGCGGTGATCCTCTAGTTTATCTAAGTCTAAAAGATGCTCAAGAGTTGCAATTTTTATATTCAAATAAAGAGATTCAAAACAATGAAGCAAGAGGAGTGAAAAACAGTGAATCTCATATGGTAAATGCCATTATTGCAACTGTTAAAGATGGGTTTGAGATCAATGAAGTTGCACAAGATATAAAAAAATGGCAGCATAAAAGTGTCTATACGGCACAACAGCAAAAAGAGATACTCACAAAAAATGTAGTTGAAAAATCCGCAAAGCAGATAGGGCTTTTTACTGTGATTTTAGTCATAGTTTCAACAATAATTATCGCACTTATTATCTACACAATGACGCTGGAGAAGATAAAGGAGATCTCTATTATGAAGCTGATGGGGTTGCCAAACTCTCTTATAGTTTCAATGATAGTAAAGGAGACTCTGCTTCTTGGAATTTTTGCTTTTATTTTCGGAAACATCTTTTCACACTTAACTTATGACAAATTTCCAAAACGAATCGTACTTGAGATTCCGGATGCCTTTATGCTCTTTGGAGTAATCATCGTGGCATCTATTTTAGCCTCGTTTATCGGTGTTAAAAAAGTTATAAGTGCAGATCCAGCAGCGGCAATCGGAGGGTGATATGAGCAAAATCGCTATTAAAGTTCAAAACTTAGTCAAAAATTTCGGTAAAGGCGATAATCTCGTAAAAGTCATCGAAAATGCATCGTTTGAGATAAAAAAAGGAGAACTTGTAGCTCTCATCGCTCCAAGCGGTGCGGGAAAAACAACTCTTTTAATGATGATAGGATGTGTTTACGAGCCTACAAGCGGGGAGATTTGGCTAGGCGAAGAGAAAGTTTACGATAATAAGTGGACGGCAAAAGACACTCGCCGCATACGCAGAGAAAAGATTGGTTTTATCTTTCAAGCCCACTACCTAATCCCTTTTTTAAATATCATGGAAAATATAACGCTGCTTCCTCAGACAAACGGAGTGAGCGAAAAAGTTGCAAAACAAAAGGCAATGGAACTTTTAGAGTATCTGGAAATCGCAGACAAAGCCTACAGTATGTCATCACAGCTCTCAGGCGGACAAAATCAAAGGGTTGCCATTGCACGCGCACTTGCCAACAATCCGGAGATTATCTTAGCAGATGAGCCGACTGCCGCACTGGATGCGCAGAGATCTATAAGTGTTATAAAAATGCTAAAAAAGATAGCGGTGGAGCAAAATGTAGCTATCATCACAGTCACGCATGACGAGAGAATTCTTCCATTTTTTGACAGAATCATGAAGATAGAAAACAGAGGTATTGTTTTTCACGAACTGGGTAAAGATAAAATTTTGTAAATCTATTTCACAAATATTTCACAAATAATAATCATAATACATAAAATATATACAAAGGATGGAAAATTAAGATGCAAATAAACTCAAATTGCTCTATGCAACAAACACAAATGAGAAAGATGGACGGCTCAGGCGGTGGTCAAGGTCAAGGCGGCATGAGAGATATTATGCAAAGTTTACCTGCCGAAGAGAGAAACGGTATGATTGAGCAGCTTAGCTTAATGAGCAAAGAGGAGAGAATGGCAACCGTTTCCCAAATGAAAGAAGTTGATGCAACTACTCTAAGTTCAGAGGAGTATACAAAAACGCTTCTTGATATTTTAAACAAAACAGACAGTGACGAAACAAAAAGCGATAGTTTTTCGGTATATGCGTAGATATCTTTTTAGGTATAATTTTTGATGAAAATTTTATATCTAGAAGATGATATTGCTCTCTCGGAGACAGTTGCAGAGTTCTTAAGCGACGAAGGCTTTGATGTTGTTACTGTTTACGGAGGTGATGAAGCATTGGAAGCTGTTTACAAAGGCAGTTTCGATATGCTTTTGCTTGATGTGAACGTCCCGCAAATCAATGGATTTGCCTTGCTTAAAGAGCTTAGAGCGGCTAACATCTCAACACCTGCAATCTTTACGACTTCGCTCAACAGTATTGATGACCTCTCAAGGGGCTATAACTGCGGTGCAGATGACTACATAAAAAAACCTTTTGTTTTAAAAGAGTTGCTCTTTCGCATAAAAGCTCTTTTAAAAAGAGAGTTTAAAACTCAAAACGAGCTGACTAAAATCACAAAAGATATTGATTTTAACACACTTGCAAATGAGCTTATTGTTGATAATCAAAAAATATTATTAAACCCTAAAGAGGTTCTGCTTTTAAAACTGCTGCTAAAACATAAAAACGAATGCGTATCGTTTGAAAACATTTACCAAAGCGTTTGGTCGTTTAATGAGATGCACAGCGATATGAGCCTCAGAACTTATATAAAAAATCTGCGTAAACATATCGGAAAAGATAATATACTCAGCATAAAAAAAGTAGGATATAAATTTGTACAAGAGTGAAAAACAGACCATTTTTTATGTGCTTGCTCTTTACCTAAGCTCTACCCTGCTCCTAATTACCACGCTTTTTGCCACTTACTATTTTTATAAACAAGATGAGCTTATGCATGCCGAAGGGGAGATTTTAAAAGAGTATAGTTCAGCTCTGGAGGAGAAGCTTCTTTTTGTACATGAGAACAGCGATGAAAAGTATGAATACCCAAGATTTGAGAACTTTAAAAGCGCAATTTATGACATAGACAAAAAGCTAATCTTCTCAACGCTTGATACAAAAATAGACAACCTTGATAAAGATTTCTTTTTTAAAGGCTCCAACTCCTACTATGTCTCTTCACTAAAGCCCTACTATCTCGGTGCTGCTTACTCTATTGTTGAAAAAAGAAAAAAACCTATAAACATTTTAAATGATTTGATTATTAGCGCCATGATTGTCATTACCATTACCATAATAACCTCATTTTTTCTGGTAAAACTTGTTTTAAAACCTTTAAGAGACAACCTGCGCCTTCTTGACAACTTTATAAAAGAGACAACGCATGAGCTAAATACTCCCATTACAACTATTCTTGCAAACATTGAGACACTTGATTTAAAAAGCTGTGACGAAAAATCTATGAGAAAGCTCCAAAGGATTAAGACAGCTTCTACTACTATCTCCAATCTCTATCAGGATTTGGTATGTCTTTTATTAAACCACAAAATCTCATCACAAAACGAAGAGCTTAATATATCTGAAATATTAAACCAGAGGCTGCACTACTTCTCTCAGGCGGCAAATGTAAAAAAAATAAATCTACATGTAGATATTAAAGAAGATGTATATTTCAATGCCGATAAGCAAAAAACAGAGCGTTTAATGGACAATATACTCTCTAATGCCATAAAATATACAGGCAAATCCACAACTATAAAAGTTGTTTTGACACAACATGCTCTTAGTGTTTTAGACGAAGGCAAAGGTATGAGCCAAGATGAGATAGGCACTATTTTCCAAAGATACCGCCGTTTTGACAAAACACAAGGCGGTTTTGGAATCGGATACAGCATCATAAAATCAATCATTGATGAGTATGACATAAGAATCAACATAGAGTCAGAGCTTGACAAAGGGACAAAGGTAACATTAACATGGTAAAAATCATACTCTTAGCGGTAATCTCTTTAACTTTTTTAAATGCTTCTTCGTTTGAAGAGAATTGCTTAAACTGCCACGGAAACGATTTTAAGTTTAATATGATGATAAAGAAATACACCCAAAAATATAGTAGCGAAAAAAGAATCAAAGAGGCTATTTTTGACTACCTTAAAGAGCCGACTTCTGAAAAATCGGTTCTTCCGTATGAGTATATAAACAGATTTGGCACAAAAGAAAAAACTACGCTCGATGACAAAACATTAAGAGAGATGGTTGATATCTATTACGACAGATTCAACCTCCGCTCCAAGATCTACTGATTATTTATCAAATCCGTCGGATGCCCAAAGTAGTAGCCTTGGAACTCATCTATATCATATTTTTTTAGCGCATCAAACGTCTCTTTGTCCTCAACAAATTCCGCTATGGTTTTAATACCAGACTCCTTGGCAAGTTTGACTATACTTTGAATCAAATTTTTTGCATTGTCATCTTTGAGGAGATTTTGTACAAGATGCCCTTTAATCTTAATGTAATCAGGCTTTATTGCTAAAATATGCATATATTGCGCATAGCTGTTATCAAAATCGTCAATCGATATTAAAACGCCCAAAGCTCTTAATTTTTTGACGATTTGCAGCAGTTTTGAAAAATTTTGTACACACTCTTTTTCCGTTATCTCAACGACGACTCTTTGCGGAGAGTCGAATTTTTTTATCTCTTGGACAAACTCATCCATGATTATAAGGTTGAAAAGATCGTTGGGCAAAAAATTTATAGAGATTTTTTCATCTCTGTTTGAAAAAAAATGGAGGCTTTTTCTTATCATATCTTTTGAGAGAGAGATATACAATTCACTTTTTATGGACTCATTTAAAAATTTATGAGGAGACAAAATATTTTGCTCTTTTTTTTGTAAATCAACTATTCTCATAAGCGCTTCATATTTTACAATTTTGCCATCCGAATCCACTACGGGCTGAAAGTAGGGAATAACTCTATTTTTTTTAAGAGCGTTTTGGATAATTTTTGCGCTTTTGTCATCTGCGTCAAATGAGCCGTTTGGCTCTTTGACGCAAATATTATCTTTACAATATTGCACCGTTTTATAAAAACTAAAAAGCAAAACAGCACTCAAAAAACCAATCACAATCACTATGGAGATAAAGAGCCTCTCCATAAACCCTTTGGAGTCTTGCAAAAAGTTAAAACCCAGTACCAAAAAGCCGAGTTTTTCATTCAAATGGTTTGTTAAAGCCAAACTTGTATCAACTCTGTATCTATGGGATTTTTTGTCATGATTTGAAAAGTACTCTTCAAGCTCTCTGTTGCCGCTGATTAAAAAATGTCTATCGCCTATGTAAACTATTGATTTCTCAAGCATAACATCCAAAAAAGAGTTGCTTACCGCCACGCCTATATCCGTCTTAAAAAGAGAGCTTAAATCTTTTAAAATATTTTTAGGATCTAAACCGATTTCGACGCTTCCTACATACTCCTCTTTATAAAATATAGGTTTGGTAACACGGTACGTAACCTCTAGGGCACCGACTTCAAAGCCGCTAAAAGAGCGCATCAGGCTATTTGTATCTAAAATAATTTTTCTTTTTTGATCTAACATATCATTGTAAAACTCAGGTTTGTGCGCACGATAAAGAGTTATATTTTCTTTGCTTCTAAATGTCAAAATTTTTATATCTTCATTTGATATTTTTAAATCTTCATAAAATGGCGCAACGATAGATTTGATTTTTTCATGCTCTTTGCTAAAGACGGCTTGAGCTAAATTTTCTTTGTGCAGCATTTGATCCAATTGAAAACTTAAACTTTTTTGCTTCTCTTGCACTTTCATATTAAAGAGATTTTTTGCACTGACTGCCATCTGTTCAAACTGCTCTTGACGCGCATCTTTAAAGTAATAATCAAAAATGGCGTAAATGAGGGTAAATGCAATCAACAAAAAAAGCGACCCTAGAAAAAAAACTATTTTTTTTACTTTTCTTAAAAAACTCATATTTTGCTTTTGCATCCGGCTTCCCAATTATAATTTCTTAAACTCTCGAATAAGAGCCATCTGTCTATTTGCGACATACTCTGTTAGGAGTTTCTTTATATTTGAATCATATTCAAATATTAGAATAACCTCAAACTCTTTTTTTAGCTCATCCAAACTTTTTACTTTTGCCTTTGTATTTACTATAAAAGGTTTTGCTCCCATAGCAAAGACCATATCTACTATTACATCATCTCCGACTTTAAATCCTGCAGGGACAAGTGATAATAAAATTTTTGCTCCCCCTACGCTTACATCCAAAATTTTTGTATATGCAAGAATCTTCCTACCATCAAAAAACATAGTCACTTTATGGTTTTCTTCAGGTTCAACCCTCATATACTCTTGTTCTGACGGATTATGATCTATAAATTTATAGTTTTTTATATAAACTTGACCGCTTTCAAAGTCAACCTTTGTTACATCACAAATGACGGCGCTCGGAAAAAGTTCTGATTCAATCATAAGATAGTTGTTTATTTTTATAGCTTTTTGCTGTATATATTGAGTCTGCAACACAGCCTCATCCTTTCCAAGTTCGCCTAAAACAGCGACATTTGAGATCATTACCCCTTTGTATGAGTTATATACTCTAATATTTGAGTTATTCCGTTTTATAATCTCAAAAATATTGTAAATAATTTTTTTCTGATTTTTCTGCTTCTCTTGCTGCATCGCGTTTTTATCATACACGGCAAGCAGATTAAGCTCTGTAATATCATCGAAAGAGAGTATAAAAGTCTCCTTTTTTTTTGGAATTTTGTAGGCTTTAAGGATAAAGTGTCTGCTGCTGCCCTCTTTGTCCGCAATTTTTACGTTAAATAGCCTCCCATTGTCTTCCTTTACGCTCTTTAGCCAGTCAATGTCATCATGATTATATAAAAAGTTGTTATGCTTTAAAAAAAATTTATCAAATCCAAGAAAAAACTCTCTAAAACTCTCCAAAGAATCTTGTGAAAAAAAGTCCAGACACTTTTTATTTACAATAAGGACATCCTCCCCTTTGAGCAGAATAAGCATCGTATCTTGATACTGAAACACATCCTGCACATAGTGTTCAAATAGATCTTTGTTTTTTTCAAAACGTATCTCATCGGTAACTTTTTCAATAGCTTCAATTAGGGTAACTATTGATATAGGCTTTTTTAAAAATTTACTTACATTTGCATCTATCGCTTCAAAAAGATACTCTTTGTCATCATACGCAGATGTTATTATGATTTTGGTAGATGGCTCTATTTTCTTCATTATCTTTGCCATTTCAAGACCATTAAGTTTTCCCATACTGATATCAGATATAACAATTTGAGGTTGATTTTTTTTAAAACTAGCTAGCGCTTCTTCTGCACTGTCAGAAGTCGTGACATCCTGAAAAATCTTCCAAAAAACCTTCAGTGCTTGCTGCTGCAAACCTTTGTTGTCCTCCACATAGAGAAGTTTCAAACCCTCAGCTTTTTTGCTTAGTTCCAATATTTTCTCTTTTGACATCTTCTTCTTTCCTTGCCTTTTTTACACTAAATTTATATCTAGTTCTTTAGCTATTTGCTTTAGTTCCTTATCTGCTTCTTCAAAATCAAAATTGAGCGAAGCCTTAAGCATAGGATTAATTTTACTCTTAGACATATATGCAAGCAGTTTCTCCGCTAAAATCTCTGAAGCGCCGATGGCATCCGAATCAAAACTTTCAAAAAAGATATGTAGCATGCTAAACTCTGTAGCAAGTTCCTCTTTCTCTTTTTGAGTCATAACATCTCTTTTTATAGGCTCAGATTCCTCTTTAAATTTTTTTAAGTTCTCTTCTATAGAAGAGATTGTTTTGTCTAACTCTTTTTCAATATTTCTTATCTTTAATTCTATAGAACCATAGTCTACATCGTCCTCGTTTAACATATTTTCTATATTTTGAAGCTCTTTATAAATAGCAGTCACTTCAATATTCTCGCACAATCCTTTGAGCGTATGCACTTCTCTTTTCATATCCGGTACTCTCTTTTGCTGCAATGATTTTATTATCATAGGCATTGTTTCTTTTTGTGAATTTGCAAATCTCTTTAACATCCCGTACAATATATTCTCATCATCCGCGACTCTTTTGAGCGCTTTATCTATGTCGACGCCATAGATATCCAATTTGTAAAGTTTCATTTCTTTATTATCAGCGGCATCCTCTTCTGAAAATTGATTATCTTTTTTGGGTTTTATCCACTTTACAAGAGTGGCATAAAATAGTTTTACATCAATTGGTTTTGCCACAAAATCGCTCATTCCCGCTTTTGCGCACTCATCTTTATCGCTTTGCATAACATTAGCCGTCATGGCGATTATCGGCATTGTCATCATATGTTTATCTTGGCGCAGAACTCTTGTCGCTTTATACCCGTCCATAATGGGCATCTGACAATCCATCAATATAACGTCAAACAGAGTGTCGTCAACTTTCTTGAGCGCTTCTTCGCCGTTGTTTGCTACAGAGACCTCAACCCCTACTCTATCCAGCAGCTCTTTAACTATCTGCTGATTTTCTTCATTATCTTCTACCAAAAGAATCTTAGCGCCTCGCAGAGATTTTGCTACTTCGTTATACCCGTTGTATATCGGCATTTTCTTACCGAAAGCGTGAAGAACCGCATCATGAAGATTGGAAGGGCTAAAGAGCTTTTTGGATGTGTCGGCTTTTAAAAGCGTCTTACTACCCTGTGCTAAATCCATCTCTACATCAAAGTAAAATCTGCTTCCTTTTCCGAATTCGCTCTCAACTCCTATGCTTCCTCCCATCATCTCGACAAGATGTTTTGAGATGGAGAGTCCAAGTCCCGTGCCTCCGTATATTCTTGTTATAGAACCGTCCGCTTGATGAAAAGGAGTAAAAAGATTTTTAATCTGCTCCTGCGATAACCCTATGCCGCTGTCTTGCACCCAGAACTCTAAGGCAACACTGCGGTTTTTCATCTCCTTTACTTTTACACCTATGATTATCTCTCCGCTTGAGGTAAACTTAATAGCGTTACTTACTAGATTTGTAAGAATTTGAGAGAGTTTTAGTGAGTCTCCTAAAAATGCTGAAGGAACATCATATTCTATGCTAAAGAGCATTTGAAGCTTTTTTTCCTTCATTTTAAAAACAAAGAGGTTTATAAGATTTTCAAAAAGATCTTCAAGATAGAACACCTTGTGCTCTAACGTCATCTTTTTTGCCTCAATCTTAGAAAAATCTAAAATATCGTTAATGACAGCCAAAAGGTTTTTTGCCGCGTTATCAATCTTTTTAACGTATCCTCTTTGCTTTTCGTTAAGATCAGTTTCAAGAGCAAGATGCGACATTCCGATAACGGCACTCATAGGTGTTCGTATCTCATGGCTTACGTTTGCGAGAAACTGACTCTTTGCCCGTGTTGCATCTTCAGCCATCTCTTTTGCCTTTTTTATATCTTCCAGCGCTTTGTGCTCCAGTGTAACATCATCGATAATGGCAACGGCTCCTGCCGAAGGATTATTGTCGTCTTTTATTTTTAAGCGGATTTTTGCTATAAAAGAGCTTCCGTCCTTTTTGAGAATATTTTGCTCCCAAGAGGCCATCCCTCCTGTCTCCAAGACTTTATAGTAGTCGGCTATCTTCTCGTAACTCTCATCACTTTCGCAAAATATTCTTGTGGTAGCACCCAGAAGCTCGCTCTCATCGTATCCTGAAATCTCGCAAACACGGTTATTTAACTGCTTTATTACCCTGTCTTGAAGTAGCATAATTCCTATGTCTGCTGAATCAAATATCGCTTTTTGCTGTTTGTTTAAGGCTAAAAGCTCCTCTGTTCTGCTCTTTACAATCTGCTCAAGATTCGCGCTAAACTCCTGTAACTCTACCTTTGCGGTTACATCGTGACGTACTGCCATATAGCCAAACGGTTTTCCCCATGCGTCGTAATCCTGCATTATAACGGTATCCGCCCAGTAGTATCCGCCGTTTTTTTTACGGTTTTTTACAAGCCCTCTCCAAGTTTTGCCCGCTGTTATGGTCTCCCACAGCTCTTTGTAAATCTTTGGGTCATTATCGGGATGTTTTATGATACGATGATTTTTACCTATAAGCTCTTCTTTTGTATAACCGTTGATATTGCAAAACGCTTTGCTGGCGTATGTTATGTTTCCCTCAAGATCCGTCTCTGATGCTATAACATGTTCATCAAACACCTTAAGAAGTTTCGATAAATCAGAAGTGCTTTTCGCAATCTCTTTTTTAAGTTCATATGATCTAAAAAAGTAGAGCAGAGTTCCCACCGCAATGATAAAAAGCAGCACCGCTGTATATCTATAGTCAAGCTCTTTTTTTATCTCTACCGCCGTCCACTTATTTAAGATTTTTTGATGTTGCTCCTGTGAAAGAGCATCTAACGCTTTGTTTAAGATATGAAGCAGCACCTCATCCTCTTTGGCAACCTGAAATCCGAGTTCTAGATCAAAATCATATCTGCCGACAATCTGCAAATTGCGCAAGCCGTGCTTAAAGATATTATAAGTGCCGATATTAAGACTCACTATAGCAGCATCAAACTCTCCGCTTGAAACCCCTTTTAGCACATTTTCAATAGTATCTATCTCTATATAGTTGAGTTCCGGATACTCCTTAAAGACGGGTCTTAAAAAAGCGTACCTTCTGCCAAGCGCTATCTTTTCATTCTTTAACTCGGAGAAGTCGGATATAAAAGGCTGATAATAATCGTGTTTTTGTTTTACGATAACTATTGGACTTCTTATAAACCCTTTGGTGATAATATGCGAAGAGGCAAAATCATCATCGTTCGTATAGTTGGTAAGAATATCAACCTTCTTTTGGCGAGACTTCTCAAGCGCATCCTCCCACGAAGAAGAGGCTACTCTCTCTATCTTGACGCCGAGCATACCCTCTATTATGTCAAGATAATCGTCAACCATGCCTAAATGTCTGCCTTTTGCATCAAACGCTTCATAGGGCAGATAAACCGGATTTCCCGTATGTTTTATGACTGGATGTGCTTCTAGCCATTCTATCTCCTTATTTGTTAGGCTCTCTCTAAAACCGTTTGCAAAGGCGAGTTCTAAAAATAAAAAGAGAAAAAAAAGCAGATTTTTTATCATGTTATAGCATCCTATCGATGAGTTTCTGTTTTTGCTCTAGTGCCACATCACTATCTGCAAATCTTTGAGATATCTCAAAAAAATCACTATCACACATTAAAAAAGCGTCTACGATATCAGGGTCGAACTTAAACCCTCTCTCCTCTTTTATAATGGAAAGCGCCTCTTTATGAGGCATCGCCTCCTTATACGCTCTGCGGCTTGTGAGGGCATCATAAACATCAGATAAGGCCATCAGTCTTGCAGAAATGGGTATCCCATCGCCGCTAAGCCCCAAAGGATAACCGCTGCCGTCATAGTTTTCGTGGTGGCAGTAGGCAATTTCTTTAGCCGTCTCTAGAAAATTCGCTTTAAACCCCGCCTCCTCTTCGGCACGCTCTATCGCCTCTTTGCCCATAGTGGTGTGTGTTTTCATTATCTCAAACTCCGTATCACTAAGCATACTCGGTTTTAAGAGTATCTTATCCGCAATACCTACTTTTCCTATATCATGAAGCGGAGCGGAGCGAAAGAGCGTCTCTATCTCATCTTCGCTTAGATAATTCATGAATTTCGGATGATTTTTTAAAGCCGACGCCAATATCTTTATGTAGTGTTGTGTTCTCTTTAGATGCCTGCCCGTATCTATATCTCTTGTCTCTGCCAGCGAGGCAAGGGTTAAGATGGTAATATCTTGAACGGACAAAATCTCTTTTGTTCTTTTTTTAATCTCAACTTCAAGATAGTCCGCTTTGCTCTTTAAAAACTCTTTTGCCGCCATATTTTCAAGATGCACATTGATTCTTGCACGCAAAATGGAAGCGGACAACGGTTTTGTGATATAGTCGGATGCACCCATCTCCAGCCCTTTTTGCTCATCTACCTCACCGGACAAAGCGGTTAAGAAAATAACGGGAATATCCTTTGTCTTTTGATTGCCCTTTAGAACTTTTAAAACATCATAACCGCTAAGTTCGGGCATCATAATATCTAAGAGTATAAGGTCTATGCAAACATTGCCATGTAGATACTCCAGAGCTTTTTTTGGGTCTTTAAATGTCTTAACTTTGTATTTATCCTGCAAAACCTCCAAGATAAGCATAAGGTTATCCGGCGTATCATCAATTGCCAAAATAGTTTTTTGGAACTCTTTTTTATCGCACGGCATCATTTAGAACTGCTCCTCATCTGCCATTTTAAAAAACAACTCAAAACATGCGCCCTCCGTCCCGTTGTGAGCAGATATGTCGGCACCCAGTTTCTTTTGCAATATCTCTCTTGTCATGTAGAGTCCAAGCCCTGTATTTTCTTGTTTGTCTTTCGTGGTGGTATACTTGTCAAATACGGAATCTACATCATCCATCTTTATTCCGCCGCCGTTGTCGCATATCTTTACTATAAAAAGATTATTTTCCACTCTAGAGTCGGCTTTTATCCATCCACTTTTAGAGTTTTTTTCCAAGATATCGATAGAGTTGTTTAAAATATTTATAAATGCCTGTATAACAGAGTTTTTGCAAGATCTGTGCCTAAAACTCTCTATATTGTTGGATACCTCAACACCTATCTTAGCAAGTCTAAATGAGAGTATCTCCAAGGCATGTTCAAAGGTAGTGCGCATATCAAAAGTCTCTTTTTCGCTATCTTCTCTGGCGAAATCCCTAAAATCATCGATTGTACGGCTTAAATAATCCGTCTCTGAAATAACCATATCAACGGTCGTTATAACGTCATCCATGCTCAACTCGTCAAACTCATAGCTCATCTTAAGGGTGCTGCACCCTATATTTATTATGGAGAGCGGCTGTTTCCACTGATGTATCACATTTTCAAACATCTCTCCAAGAGTGGTCATCCTACTTTGCCTAAAGAGCATCTCCTCTTTCTCCGCAAGCTCTTTTCTCAAGGCATCGTGAGTCAGCTTTAGTTCTATGTGGGTTTTCACCCTAGCTTTTAATACTTCAGGCACAAACGGCTTCGTCACATAGTCAACCGCTCCGCTCTCAAAGCCTCTCATGATATCGGATGTCTTCTCAAGCGCGGTTAGAAAAATAACCGGAATTTTTTCATAAAATGAGTCGCTCTTTATAGTTTTACACAACTCATAGCCGTTTATCTCAGGCATCATGACATCAAGAAGCATTAGGTCAATCTCAGGTCTTGTTTTGAGTAGTTCGAGAGCTTTTATCGGATCGTTTATCAACTTTAGATTATAGCTATCTTTCAAAAGCTCCATTACCAAATGGAGTATGTCCGGAGTGTCATCAACGACTAGAACGGTAGGCTTTTTTGCTTTGCTCATAAATTGTCAACCTTGAGATGTATTATTTTTCATATTATACTTAGTCTATTGTTTTCTCCCTCTTAAACCTTAGTATCTAGCCAGACTCTCTTTTTATAGATATACATGTAGATGATGCCTTTAAGGAGCGTTTCCACATTCATGATGATAAAAATAACGACAATTCCATATCCCATCTTATAGGCTATATAAGATGGGATAACTCTAAAAATCCATAACGAGATAACATTGACTTTAAGCGTGATTTTTGTCGCTCCTGCACCTCTTAAGGCTCCGGAGTAGACAAACATAATCGCTAGCGGTATTTGAGCAAGTCCGACGAGTATGAGATAGTAAGAAGCTACGGCAATAGTTGGAGCATCTTTAGTAAAAAAACTTACTAAAAACTCCGGAAAAAGTATAAGAAAAAGACCGACACTTCCCATAAATATATAGGCGATTCTTCCGCTTATTATACCCATGTTGTAGGCTTTTTCTTTATCTTTTGCACCAAGACTCTGCCCAACCAGCGCGGTTGCGGCTATTGCAAAACCAAACCCCGGCATAAAAGCAATTCCCTCTAGACGAAGCCCTACTTGATATCCTGCAAGCTCAACCGTTCCGTAAGCCGCGATGATAGCTACAAAAAATAGAAATGAGATGCTTGAAACTCCGCGATCAAGCGCCGCACCCCATCCCACATGCCAAGCTCTTATGAGATCTTTTACTCTTATAATGGGAATAAAATTTAATTTTGAGTGCGGTTTTTTTAGAAGCATGTAATATGCAAAAACATTAAAACAATAAGAAATTACGGTAGCATAAGCCGCTCCCTCTATCCCCATCGCATCAAAACCATAGTGACCGAAAATGAAAACATAGTTTAAAAAAGCGTTAATTGCAGATGAAAATAGTTTTATATAGAGCGAATTTTTGGTATCTCCGGCGGCTGAGAGTGCGTTATAGAGAAGCGTATCTATAAAAATAACTACCATTCCAAGCGAGATTATCTTAAAGTAGAGCTTTCCTTGTTCTACAACATCTGCATCTGCGCCCATGATGGCATAGATATATTCACTTCCCATGTAACCGCCGATGGTAACAAAAACAGAGAGCAGTGCCGCAAAAATTGAGAGTGAATAGAGAAGTGCGGAAGCCCGTCTCTTTCTCCCCTGCCCAATGAACCTAGATATTAGTGCATTTCCACCGACTACATAGAGAGTCATAAGCACATTGATAATCATCATAAACTGCATACTCATGCCCACAGCCGCAAGAGCAGATATGCTTACCATTCCGACCATTATCATATCAATAAATATTTGCAAAATATCCACTAAATGCTTAAGTGCTGCAGGAATTGCTATGGAAAATACCTTGCGAGTATCGCTTGAAATCACTCTTGAAAAAATTGTGCCACCTCTTGCATCGCTAAAAAAAGTTCATCTTTTGTTTCAAAGTAGACCTCTTTTTTATCTCTTATTTTCTCACCGGAATGTGTAAAATCAAAAACTAAAACATACGAAGTTATATTTACTCTATCTACATTCATATCCGCCCATTCAAGGCTCATCTGGGCAACTTCTCCATCTACATGTACGACTGCGGCAGGATAGAGACGGGTTAATTTGCTTAACTCTATTTCGCCTATCTTTGAGTTATAAATCATCTCTTAAAAACCTGAAATATCTTTACGACAACCAAAACAACAATTCCGATGACCAAACCAATAAGCAAATCATTTACAATTGCAGGAACTCCATCTATAAAGTATTCATGAAAAAACTCAACCTTATGTGCGAGTATGCCACCACCCACCAAAATCATGGCGAATGTTCCAACCAAAGCCAAAGTTTTAATCAGTTTTGGCATGGCACTTATAAGGAAATTCCCGCTTCTCTCATGCTTCTTCTCAATAAGCCAAAAGCCTACATTATCCATTCTAACAATCATTGCAACAAGCCCGTATACCCCAAAAGTCGCAACAAGCGCAACAATTACGGTAGAAGAAACCTGTACCATAAAAGGCTTGGTCGCAACGGCTGCAAGGGCAATAACGACTATCTCGATAGAGAGAATAAAATCTGTTAGAATTGCTGATTTTATCTTCTCTTGCTCAATACCCAAAATCGTCTCTGGAGTTGAGTGAAGAAGCTCCTCATTTTTCTCTTCATGTGTGTGATGAAAAAGATACTCTTCTATCTTTTCGACACCTTCATAAAGAAGAAACAGAGCGCCTAAGATAAGAATTACGGTTATCAAACTAGGTGCTATGGCAGTTAAAAGAAATGCTACGGGAAGAATAATAACCTTATTTTTAAGAGACCCTTTTGTAATCGCCCAAATAACGGCAAGTTCTCTTGATTGGTCAAACCCTGTAGCTTTTTGAGCATTAACCGCCAAATCATCACCAAGTATTGCAGCCGTTTTTTGTGTAGCAACCTTACTTGCAACTGCCACATCATCAGCGAGCATTGCAATATCATCTAAAAGTAAAAAAATCCCTGATGCCATATATTTTCCTTTTTATATTATATTTTTTATTTTTTGACTCTTTAGTATCCATGCAAAATAGATTCCGCCGAAGATAAACCCTAAACCCATCAAAAACGTTATAAACTCAAGCGAATAGTTATTTGTTGCCAAAAAACCAATCATGTAAGAGGTAAAGGCTGCCGAGCTTAAAAAGAGCATATCGTTATATGCCACAATTCGCCCGTAATATTTAGCATCAATATTTTTTTGCAGAAGCGTATATGTGTAAGACCATAATGTAGTCGTAAAAAGCCCTACAATTACGCTTGCAAATATTGACATGTAAAAATTTTTCATTAAAAATGCCCAGAACCAAATAGCCAAAGCTTGAAAAATAAAAATATATACAAGCCTTTTGTTATTGACCCATCTGCTAATAATAATAGGTCCTATAACCAAGCCGACAGCTCTTGAAGCATGTAGAAGTCCAAGAGCTAATGAAGTTGCAATTATAGAGGCATAATATTTATCTACCATTAAAGCGACCAGTGCATCAAAAGCGGTTAGCCCGACAAATGCATGCATGAGCATCAAGTGAACTGCATGCGGCGCTCTTTTTAGGTACTTAAAAGTATCACCCATCATCTGCAGCAAATTCTCTTCGCTTTTAATAAATTCTACCTTGATATCTAGCTTATAAAGAAGCCAAAAACCAATAACAAACATAAGCGCATCCAAAACAAAAGCCATCTTTATTCCAAACCAAAAAACAACAAATCCGCTTAGTGCCATCCCAAGTGTATATGAAAATGACCAGATAATAGAGTGAATCTCATTTGCCTTTTGCAATTTCTCTCCATCAAGAAGCTTTGGCAGAAGTGACATTTCGGTCGTAAAATAAAAACTAGCCGCCGCCATTTTAATAAATATGAGCGTATACAAAAGCCATAAATCTGAGATATCATTTACAAAAACTAAAAGCAGAGTTGCAAATATTTCAAATGCAATCAAAACAAGCATAAGTCTTTTTGGTTTTATGCTATCAATAATAGAGCCTGAAAATGGAGCTTGTATAACGCCTGAGAGAAAATGTAGCATCGCCGTAAATGCTACAACTTCGGCTGAAACTCTCATCTCTAAAAGAAGCGTATAAATAGCAACATTACTAAACCACGCACCAAAATATGCAATAAGCTGTATCGTAGAGAGCCGCCTAAATATAGGCTCTGACCTTATTAAATTTATGTATTCATTCATAAGTGCAAGGGTATCATAAAAAAACAAAACAAAAAATTTACTTTTTTTTATTAAAGTTATTTTTTCTTGTGTCGATTTGGTGAGTAATAAATAGTATTCTTTAGAAAAGGAGTAGGTCATGGATGGCATAGCAAATGTTGCAAAGCAACAACAAACTCAAATGAGGTCAGCGCAAGCAGAGCAAGTTCAGGTACAACAGCCGAAGCAGGTTGATTTGGTTAAAGAGATACAAAAAGAAACTACAAGCGGATCTGTTAAAATAGATTCAAAAGAGAAGGTTCAAGATTTGGTTGAGCAGCTAAACAAAGCATTAGCTCCTATGAATACAAATATAAAATTTGGAGTTGATCAGCAAGATGTTTTCTATGTTTCGGTTGTAGAGTCTGAAACAAGTAAAATGATAAGAAGATTTCCTGCGGAACAAGCTGCTGACTTCCTGCCAAAAATGAAAGAAGTAACAGGTATTTTATTTGATTCAAAAGGGTAAATACCCTTTTGATATGCCAATTCTGAAAATAGCTTCGTTTTTATAACTCTCTTCTATTATTTATTCTAAAAAAACATTTGACTTTCTATACAAAACCATAAAGATAAATCATAATTTTTGGCGATAATACAAAGTGCTGTTTTATGGGTTTTTTTGCAGTTTTCTATACTTTTGGCAGGGGGATGTGCTATTATACATTTTTGATTTTTAAACGAGTCTAAATGTTTAAAAGCATATAAAAAGATGTAAAGGATAACGGATGGGTAGAGCTTTTGAATATAGAAAAGCATCAAAACTTAAAAGATGGGGAGCGATGTCGACGCTGTTTCCCAAACTTGGAAAAATAATTACTATGGCTGCAAAAGAGGGTGGAACAGACCCTGATATGAATGCTAGACTTCGCACGGCAATTCTAAATGCAAAAGCTGAAAATATGCCAAAAGACAACATTGAAGCGGCTATTAAAAGAGCAACTGCAAAAGATACTGCAAGCATGTTAGAAGTAAATTTTGAAGGAAAAGCTCCGCACGGCGTGCAACTATTTATAGAATGTATGACGGACAACAACACAAGAACAGTTGCAAATGTAAAAAATATACTAACTAAACATGGCGGAGAGATGCTTACAAAAGGCTCTTTAGAGTTTATGTTTGATAGAAAAGCACTTTTTGAATTTCCTCTAAAGAGCGGAATGGACATAGAAGAGCTTGAACTTGAGCTTATTGATGCAGGATTAGAAGAGATAGAAGCTGAGGACGGCGTTGTTATGGTAACAGCCGATTATACTAGCTTTGGTGCTATAAATAGCGCATTAGAAAATATGGGAATTGAAATTACGAAAGCCAACTTAGAGAGAATGCCAAATACACCTATTACCATTACGGAAGCTCAACAGGCAGAAATAGATAAAATTTTAAATAAGCTTGAAGATGACGAGGATGTTCAAAAAGTATTTACAAATATAGCGTAAAAACGATAGAGTAAATTTTACTCTATCTATTTTCTTCCTTGAACTGCATTTCCCATATCCCACATAGGCAAGAAAATACCAAGAGCTAGCAAAATAACCATACTTGCAAGTATAAGCAGCATAATCGGCTCAATCGCCTCTGAAAGACCATCGATAATAGCATCAAATCTCATCTTGTAATACTGAGCAACCTTGCTTACCATTGTGTCTAAAGTACCGCTGTCTTCACCTGCACTCACCATCTGAATAATCATATTTTCAAAAAGCTTTGTATCTTTTAATCCCTCATGCAAAGATGAGCCTTTTTCAACTGCAACTCTAACTGAAGAGAGTTTTGCTTTTAGCGGAAGATTGTCTATCATTGAAATTGCTGTATCAAGTGCTTCAGCAATTGGAATTCCGGCACGAATCAATTCTGAAAAAACAAGAGTGAAGCGGCTGAGTGTTGCAAACATGATAATATTTTTAATCAAATATGTTTTTAATAAAACTTCATGCCACCCATATCTAATATTTTTAGAATTATTTATAAGATACTTAAATATAGAAAAAGATATAAACAATAGTACAAGTACATATAAACCGTAGTTGTTAAAAAGATGTTCCAGTTTTAATAAAATCTTAGTCGGCAAAGGCAATTCGGCATTTAATTTTTCAAACATATTTTTAAAATTTGGAACAACATAAGAAATCAGTACGGTAAAAGCTACTGCCATGGCTACCATAACATTTCTCGGGTATGCCATTGCTTTTTTAAACTTAACAACATTTGCTCGGATCTCTTCAAGCATATCGGCAAGGGAATAGAGAGAATCATCTAAATTACCGGTTTTCTCTCCGAGTTGAACCATCGCTATCGCTAAATTACCTAGTTCAAAACGGAAATTTTCCATAGATTTTGAAAGAGAGTGCCCTGAGTTAATATCTTCTGATAATTTGCCGAAAACTAATTTTAGATTTTGATCCGTAGTTGATTTTGCAATTTCACACAGCGAGTCATAGATGGATATACCGGCATTCGTCATAACGGCTAACTGTCTAATAGAGGCTATAAGAGCATCTGGTCTGATTTTTCGTTTTCTCATGTTGCCAAAGAGATTTGTTTTAAATCTTTTAAACTGTGACTCTAGAGGCTCTGATTCTTCTACAATTTTAATTATTATTCCAGAGTGCTTGAGTTTTGCGAGGTCATTAGCCTTTTTTCTATCTTCAGCCAGTATTCCTACTTGCTCTTTTTTGCCTTTTGAGAGTATTGTTGCTACAAAGTATTTCACTATTTTGCTACTCTTAAAATTTCTTCCAAGCTAGTTATGCCATCAAGAGCTTTATTGATTCCATTTTCAAAAAGTCCTACAAATCCATCTTGAACTGCTTGTGCATGTAGAATTTCCATTGATACGCCTTTTGCAATAAGAGATGACATCTTTTCATCAACGACTAAAACTTCACAAATCATCTCTCTACCCATATAGCCGGTTTCATTACACTCTTTACACCCTTTTCCGATGTAAAATTTGCTATTTGGCGGAACTATATGTTTTAGATCTTCAACTGCTGATGTCGGAATTTTATCCTCTGTTTTACAGTTAAGACAAATTTTTCTTACAAGTCTTTGAGCTTGTATCGCAACTAAAGAACCGCTAATTAAATATGAGGCTACACCCATGTCTACCATACGAGTAATTGCGCTTATAGCGTCGTTTGTATGCAGTGTAGAAATTACCAAGTGTCCTGTAAGTGCGGCTTTTACAGCAATCTCCAATGTTTCAGAATCACGAATCTCACCAATCATAATCTTATCCGGATCTTGTCTTAGAATTGAGCGAAGAGCCGCAGCAAAAGTTAATCCTACTTTTGGATTGACCTGAACTTGTTGTATAAGATTCATCCTGTACTCTACAGGATCTTCAACGGTTATAACTTTATCCTCAACATTTCTAAGTTCATTTAATGCACCGTAGAGAGTCGTTGTTTTACCGCTTCCGGTTGGACCGGTAACGAGTATGATGCCATAAGGAGTTTTAAGTGCTTTTAAAAATTTTTGATAACTTGCATTGTCCATTCCTGCATCTTCAAGTTTAACAAGTGCTTTTTGTTTATCAAGAACACGCATAACAATAGACTCACCGTATAAAACAGGAAGAGTAGATATACGAAAATCATACTCTCTTGCACCCACCAATGTCGAAAAACGCCCGTCTTGCGGCTTTCTTTTCTCAGCAATATCAAGATTTGAGAGCAGTTTTAGCCTTGAGGCAAGTGGAGGATAAATATCTTTCTCAAAAATAAATATCTCTATAAGTTTTCCGTCAACACGAGTACGTACAACGCAGTTTTTTTCGGTAGGCTCAATATGTACGTCACTTGCACGATTTTTAATACAAGCATGTAAGATAACATCAATGAGCAGTAAAATGGAAGACGCTTCTTGTTGTTCATCTATGGAATTAATAGAGTTCAGTTCATCTCTGATTTTTTTTACTAAACCTTTTACACTGTCTTTTAGTTCTACTTTGAAGAGATATGACTCAATCTGCTTTTTGGTTGCAACTGCCATTTTAATCGGTTTTCTTGGAAAAAGTCTCTGCAGCGACTCTTGAGCTTGAATATCCAAAGGATCACTAAAGGCTATTGTTATGCTCATTTCATCTTCAGAAACAGGCAAGGCATTATATTTTTTAAGTTGAGAGAGCGATATCTTCTCTGTAAGTTTATAATCCATATCTATAGAATCTAAATCAAGAAACAGAATATTTTGTTTTTGGGCTAATTTGAAAAGCACATCTTTTTCTTGAATATAGTCATAATCTTCTATGATAGATAAGTCATATTCACCGCTCTGAATTTTGTCGACAATGAAGCGAATAAGCCTATCCATAGTCATAAACCCGGATATTGTTATATCTCTAAGAATGAGGTTACTAGCAAGACCTTTAGCAATCAACCTATCAACTTGACTCCTCATAATAGAGCCGTTAGCCAATAAATCTGATGTTATCCTATCCATAATATTTCCTACCAGTAAATATGTTTTTTAATGCTTAAAGAATCATGAAACTCTTCAATTACCATTTTATCTATTCTAGCATCTTTTAAAAGATAAAGTTTATATTTAAGCTGATTGTCTTTTTCATCTTCAAAAATATAAAACTCTTGTTGTTTGTCTTTTTTATGCTTTGAATATAAATCAAAAACTTTTGATAAAACATAATCAGTCGTAGGCATATTTAAAGATGATATATCATAATTATCTATCAAGGCATGATAGAGAAGTTTCTTTTGCATAAGTATGATAGAAAAATATGCCGCATTTGAGCGTGATTCCTGTGATAGCTTAAGTATATTTATCGGGATAGAAAGACGTTCCACATAATCAATTTTTAAACAGGCAAATCCGTAAAGTGAGATGAACTCTTCATCTCTTAAATATGGGACATAATTTTTAAAACCGAGTTCACATGCGCTTTCGTACTCTTTATTTTGATAAAGTTCTAACATATCATTCTTAATATCACCGTACAAACTTGCTGCAATAAGCATTGTTAATAGTAATTTTCTCATTTAAATTTTCCTGTTTGAATCTCTTCTAGAAGCTGTTTTGCTTGTGAAGAGTGAGAGTGAGCAATATACTTTTTAAGCATCTCAACCGCTTCATCTTTTTTATTCATTTTTACTAACGATTTTGAAAATATAATCCAACTCTCTTCGATGTTGTTATTTATTCCGTTTGTTATTAAAGCATAATTATAAGCTTGCTCATATTCATCCATCTGATAATATTTTTTTGCGACAAAAAGGCTCAAAGCAGGATTATGATTAATATTAAACCTATTTAAAACATCTCTAATGTCATCATCGTTCTTTCTTTCTATTTTAATGCTGTTTTTATTCTCTATTTTTGGTGTAGTTGTTAAAACTTCTTCAACTTTTAGAGGAATTATCTCTTCTTGATTTTTTTGTGGCTGAACCGCCGTTTGTTTTACCTCTTCTATCTTAAACGCTGATGTATCTTCTTTTTTGCGCATCTGCGGAGCTGGTTTTTTTATCTCTTCATGTATAACACTATTCTCTTTTTTGGCTGCTTGTGATTTTATATTATTGATAAAATTCAATGATGGAGAGAGTATAACTTTTTCTTGTTCTTCAATTTTTTCTTCTGTTTGCATAGGTGAAGTTTGGATGTTTTCTTTAGTAGCCGCAGGCTGCAATTGCACTTCCTCAAGAGAGGTTAAATTCTCATCTTTAACCACAGTTATATTTTCATTTTTAGCTATAGGCTTTACAACCTCTTGCATAACAGTTGGTTGATTTTGAAGCTGTTTTTCATTTTCAAGTGCTATTTTATACTCAAAATTATAAGAGAGAAAAAAAATCATAGAGACCAACATAACCATTAAAACAGCAGATATCACAAAATACGGTATTAATAATTTTAGCTTATACTTTTTATGTCTTATTTCTAAATCATGTACATTAAGCATTAATCAATCCTGTATGAATTGCAGACATCTCTATAATTTTAGTTGAAATTTCACTTCCTTTTATTTTGCTTGGATTACTATCTTTATAGTACATGTATATATCAAAAAGAGTATAAAGCAGCTTATTTGTATTTCTATAATTTCCATCTGTTAGTTTATGAATTAAATTAATTGATTTTTTGGTAAACATATCTGCTGTATCTATGCAGTTTGCTCTCATTAATTTTTTTTGAATATATATTCTTAACTCTGAAGCCGGAGCATTCTCAAGTTGAATACTCTCCCAAATCCTAGACTTAAAATGCTCTTTTGCAACGATATCTTCTTTCTCCGTTTTATGAAGAGCAATTATAAACTTTACCTTTCTAGTATCTGATAAAAGTCTGATTTTTTCCATCATGGCAATAGAGTAGAGTTGTGCTTCGTCCAGTAAAATTAACGGTATTGCCGTGCCTAGTTCTCTATTTTCTACTACTTTCATAAACTGCGTAAAATTTAACTCATTGTTATATTTTAAATTGTACAGATCTTGAGCAAGTGTTTTGAAAAATTCACTCTCATCTAAAATAGGTGTTTTATATAGACATATTTTTTGTGAATATTGAAGTGAGTGATATAGTTTTGATAAAAACATACTCTTGCCTGTACCAGGCTTTCCATACAAAAGTATCATTTTAAACGGTTTTTCAATTGAATCTTTAAAAGATTGATAAATATTTGATATTCTTTCAAGTTGAATATAGTCGTTAACGTTCACTACATCCAAAAAAACATCTCTTGAGTTTTTGTAAACACTTGGCTTCAATTTTCCTCTTTTTTGTGATCTGTTGTAGTAATAATCGCATCTTTAGCATTAAGTAGAGTTTTTTCTGAAAGACCTTGATATCCTAAATCAGATAAAGAGAGATCTTTTTTATCTTTTCTTATAATATGTGGTTGTATTACGATAACAAGTTCTTGAACAACTTTTTGTTTATCTTCATATTTAAATAGATAGTTTAAAATAGGAATATCTCCTAAAATCGGAATCTTATTTGTATTCATATGGCTACTTGTATTAATTAGACCGCCTAAAATAATGCGGTTTCCGTCTTTAACAGTTACAACTGATGAGAGCTGACGACGGCGAAGATCCGGTGGCATAGTTCTATCTGCAGCTTCTACAAGGGATATATCAGATGCAGTTTCAGAAAGAGATGGATTAATCTTTAGTGTAATAGTATTGTCACCTGAAATTTCTGGAGTTATATCCAATAAAACACCCGCAAAAACTGATTGAATATCCTCGCTAGAACTTTGCGTACCGCTTGTGCCGCCTGCTAAAGTTTCAGTACTTGTTATTTTATAGAAGTACTCTGTACCTGCGGTTATAAGTGCCGCTTGATTGTTGAGCGTTAAAACCTTTGGATTAGAGATGGAATTTACATCTCCTTGGGTTTTAAGAAACTTAATAACTTCATTTAGCTTTCCGCTTGCACTTATTTTTATAAGATGCGAGTTTTCGCCAGAACCGCCTCCTGCGATTGCGGTCGTAATTTTATTATTTTCGAATTCTGATATATTTTTATGAAAAAGCTTATCTATGCTCAAATCCATATCTTGAAGCGCGTAAAGCTGACTCCAGTCTACACCGGTAGTCTTTCCTTCACTTAATGTTACGGACAAGAGCTGAACGTCGATTAAGACTTGAAGTTGAACTTTATCCTGAAGACTTTTAAGATATTTCTCCAACCTATCCATCTGTTTTGTTGTTGCCGTAACAGTTATAATGCCAGCATTTTTATTTATAATCGGGGCTTCAGCTATATAGACATCTTGAGGTCTGTTTAAAACTTTTTGAAGTTCTAAATCTAATTCATACCAAAATGCCACTTCATCAGAGCTATCTACTTTCATACCTGACTTACCGGCACCGCCACCACCCATATCTTGATTTGCAGTTTTAGTAGCTGCGCTAGCTCCAGTAGTAGTAGCTTTACCTGCCCCTTCTGATGAAAGTGTTATATTTGTCTTCGATTCACTTTTTCTTTGTGAAAGAATATAATCTATACTAAACATTTTTGTTTCAAGATATGAAATTTTTAAAATATTGTTTTCTAGCGTATATGCAAGATTATTCTCTTTTAATATCAGTTGAAAAACTTCATCAATAGTCAAGTTATTTAGATTTGTTTTATTTAGATTGCTGTTTAAAAATTTTTGGGCATTTGGATCTGTTACAATAATACTAAACTCACACACATCACTAAGCTCTTCTATGAAGTCTATAATTTTAGTATTTTTTGTAGAGCTGATGCTGAAGAGTTCATAAGAACAATCAGCAAAAGCACTGTTAGATAGTAGAAATCCTAGAAGCATTGAAAAAATTGTTCTTTTTATAAGTTTCATATATTTGCCCTACTTATTTTTAAATTTTATAGTCGGTGTTTTGCTATTGGTTGATAAGATACGCTCTTTATCGCCTTTTTTCAGAGTCACTGTATTTTTACTCATCTCAACTACCGTATAATTGCCATCAAGTTTATCATTTATCCTGCGCCATTGTCCATCTATCATAGCCGATGTATTTACAATTGCGGTTAAATTAAAGTCGATTTTTTTAGTGCCATTTTCATCAGCTTTTATGTTGTCTACAGAAGATTTTACTAATGGTTGCTGGATTGAAGCAGCTGTAGTATCTTTTTTTACTTCAGGTCTATTTTTTTCCAAGAAAATAAAAGGATCCATAATATTTGAAATTTCTATACCTTTTCTTGGTGGCTTAATTGCTTCTATTTGCTCATCAACCCATTCAAGCTCAGTAGCCAAAAGAAGACTGCTTAGAAAAATAAGTATTATAAATATTGTTTTCATTGATAGACAATTCCCCAAACTGAGATATTTATATCACTGTTTAGTCCGTCACTCGCTTTAATGCTAAAGTCGTGTATATCGACAACTAGTTCACTCTGTTCTAGAGAGTTTATAAATTGAATCGTATTTAAATAATTGCCTTTGACCTCTAGCGCGATATCTAAAACATGACCGAAAGAAGAGTGGTTGTTATCAGAATAGCTGTTTACGAAGTTAAGTATCTGAATATTATGTTTTTTAGCATTTATAGATATTGAGTTAAGATAAGCACCCCATGCTTTCTCGTCATAAATAAGTGAAGATATAGTCTCTATTTTATTTTTTATATAGCTGTTTTTATTTTTTTGAACTATAAATTCAGCCTCTAAAGCCTTGATTTCTTGGCTGATTTTAGCCACTTTTACTTCCGGATTTGCATTTAGATAAATCTTGTCTTCATTTATTTTTGCTGTTATGTCAGTTACTTTTTTTCTTGCTTTATCAAATTCACTCATAGAGAGATCATAAAATGGATATGCAAAAGAGAAAAAAACTGCAATTATCATAATGTAAACAATATAGATATCTTTTTGAGATTTTTCCTTAAAAAAATTATCAATTTTCTGTAATGCATTTTCTATTATTAGTTTGAAATTCATAATAAATTCACTTTTAACTCACCGAAGTAGAGTTTTGTTTTCTCTTCATACGAAATCTTATCCATAGAGAAGTGGAATTTTCCTTCATAAGTTTTAGTTAGATATTTAATCATATCAGTGATTTTTTTCTCATCTGATGATACTACTTTTAGGCTTAACTCTTTTTTTGCACTAATTTTGTCACTCTGTCGAACTTCCCCATATAAAACAGATTCAATTTTTACCGCATACAAATTAAGATCTTTTGTAAACATATGTATGAGATTTGCTTTAATTGGATAATTTACTTTGACATCATGAATTTTTATAAGTGTGTTTTTTTTCTCAATATACTCTTGTTCTTCATGTGCTACTAACTTTAAAATCTTATCTTTTTCAATTTCTTTACTTTTTAAAATGGCTTCTCTCGTTATTCTAACATTATGAAGTGATTTATACTCTTCTTCAAGCAGTTTATGTTGCAGTGATTGGGAGTATGTAAGAGACCAATTGAATATTGGATATGTAAAAGCAATTATAAGAGAAGCCGCCGCTAGTAAAATAGCCCGACCACTCTCTCTCTTTGTAAACTTAGGAGGACGATGATATGTGGTAAAGTTACAATTATATTTTTCTTTCTCCGAAAAAGTAGCAAATAGATGCATAAGAGAGTGAAAATGATCAATATAATTTTCTCTATTTTCAAATCCGTAGTTAAAATCGAAACTTCTTCCTCTTATACTAAGTTCAACTTCAGCTATCTCATCTAATTTTGTTATTGCAGGAAGCTGAGTGTCAATATAAACATAATCTATCTTATCTATATTTAAAGCTCGTTTTACATATGTGAGGATATCGTTTATGTTTGCAAATATCTCTTTATAAAGCTTAATAATAGGAATCTTATAGTTGCTAGTGGTGCTTTTAAGATCTTCTTTTGAGATAAAATTTATGAAATCTTCATACTCTACCGTCTCTGCGTATATTTCACAAAATCTCTCATGCATTTGTAACAATGAGTAATTAATTGATTTAGTATATAAAAAGTTTTTTTCATTATAAATGGTAATAGAAGTATCATTTTCTTGAAAATATATAAAGCAGTGAACACCACTTTCTGTTAAAATATCTTTTGCATAAAGAGATTTATAAAGCAGAGGCGATGGTAAGATATAGTCAATATATTTAATTTTTTCTATTACACCGTTGAAAGTATCTTCGACTACCAATGGATCAATAATAAATATATGAAAATTTCTATTATTTTCATCTAGTTTATTAAAGATTTCAACAAAGCGCATCTGATACATGACAGCTTGATCAAGCCCAAGCTCTTCGTATGCTTTATTATAAATAGCATCGTAAAGATCTTCATCCGGTATATTTTTACTTACCGTTATATAGCTGTTTATAAAATTTTTCGTATTTAGATAAGAGATTACATATTGTTCTTTAGAGTATATCGGGGATTTTATTTCGCTTAGAAAATTTGAAATCGCACTTACATATGTATCTTTATAAGGATTTACCGAGAGAACACTAGAGAAAGAATATTGTTCTTTTTTACTCACTTTATATAATCCTATTTAAAATTAACCTTAGACATAAAACAAAATTTATCATTTTTATAAAATTCAACCCTGTAAACTTTATCATTTGTATCAATAGAGTATCTTTTGTCAAAATCTTTAAGCTTGACGTTTATGCCACTTTCATCAATGGAATCTTTTGCTTTAAAACCGATTATATTTACACGATAACCGTTTCGCTTGACAATATTGAAATTATCTTTTACATTAATATCTGAAGTTTTATCTAAAGAGACTTTTTTACCATCAATAATAACATCAAATTTATTTTCATTCTTACACAACTCTACCAACTCAAAATATTGCGGAGATAGTGAAGTGATTTTTTTATTGCCTATATAAACAACAAAATCTTCATCTTCTTTAACAACGCTTCCCAACGGATTAGAGAACTTAAATACATTGTTGCTCGATTTTATCGGAATATAGCTTAAAGATTTTTTTATATCTGTTAGATCTAAAGATATATTATTGTTGATGCTTAAATTACCGTAATTTTTTAGTAGTTTATCTATATTTTCTTCAGTTAACTCAAATTTTCTTGAAAAGGATATATCCATTATATTCATAAACTCTTCAATTGCCAAAAGATGATAAAAAACTTTCTGCGCCAATGTAGGCAAATTTTTACTGCTCTCAATTGCAAAAGCAGGTTTGTTGTTGGTTACTGCAAAATATGTGAGTGAAAGCTGCATCGCTTCGTCATCAAATTTTGTATTAGTATTTTTTACATCAAACGTATGATGTTCTTTAATAAGTCTTTTATTGATTCTCTCTTTTATGTTTACCGCAATGCTGCTTAAATCTCCAAATGGCTGATTTGGGTTTAGTTTGCACTGATCTATAACACATGTCTGACCCCAGGCATTAGGATTAAATATGCTTCCTTTATCTGCTTTTCTATAAAATCCATTTCCGTCATGAAGGTTTAAAACCAAAGATACATTTTTTTCTAAGATTATTTTTTTTATCTCTTCAACAATCTTTTTATCTTTGTCTTCATCTTTTATAACAGAAAATTTTCTATTCATATCCCCATTTACTCCTCTAGAGTCTTTTTGGATACTTTCTTGATTTAAATTTGGTACTATCCATAGATTTTTTGAGTTGATTTTATAATGAGTTGACAAAATCTCTGCAGAGAAGTACCCTCCCGGTTCATCTCCGTGAATTCCGCCGATTACAAGAAGCGTTGTTTTTGAATCGTTATTTTGCTTTTTAATCAGCTGAACATCAGCATAAAGAGAGAAAAAAGAGATACTTATAATAAAAATTAATTTAAAAAAAAGATGTTGTGTAAACATTTTTACCTATTTTTCTGTAATAATGCGAATTTTATTATTTTTATCAAGTTCTACAATAAGTGTTTTATCACCTTCAAATTTATATGTATCAGACTTATAAAATTCTTTAAAGTTAATTTGATAAAGATTTGAGGTGTTAGGATATGGAAAAATATTTATATCGTTAAAAACAATGCTTTTTCTCTCATTTTTTTGAAAGATTCTTGCTTTATAACTCTTAAAATCTTTAAAGTTCATTCCATCGTCTTTAACGAACTCATTTGAATAGAAACTTAGATATCCATTGATGTCATCATATATCCAGCTATATCTCCATGCATAAAGTTGTGCCAAGATTGAACTTAATACTTTTTTTGATACATCTTGCTTTACCTTCCCATCATCTATGAGCAGTATGGTTTTTGACATATCTATATTTCTATCCAAACATTCGATGCTTGAGTTGTTGATTGCTATACATCCTCTTGTAAAATCATCTCTTGATTGATTTGTAGGAAGCCCATGTATCCATATCCCATCACCATTTCTGCCTCTAAAAGAATCATATAAATTTGGATAAGATGTCACAAACGCCAAGGGACCGTAAAATGGATCTAGCTTGGTATTTTTAGAGAGTTTTTTTGTTAGTTGATAAATTCCGATAGGAGTCTTTAAATCCCCCTCTTTTACTTTATCACCTTTCATCTTGCCTGTAAATGCATCGTAGGTTTTTTTATGTTTAAAACCCTTATTTTTATCAAGCGAATAGAGTTCAAGTTTGGACTTTGTTTTGTCACATGCAAGAACATTTGAGTATGATTCAATGTAACCAAATGTTGTATCTTTCTCTTTTACTACCTTACTCCAATACTCTTCTTTTGAGAGTTCCTTATCCATCTTTTTTTCGATGTCAGTGATTCCATTAAGCCTATAGCTTGTGAGGATATCATCCCCAAATATGTTTGTTAAAATAAACAACAGCAGTAAATATTTCATGAAGTGTAACCTATCTCCTCTAAGTATGATTTATCTTTACTCCAGCCTTTTTTTACGACAACCTGTAAGTCAAGATATGCCTTTTTACCACTTAGAGCTTCTATTTTTTCTCTGGAGTATTTTCCGATTCTCTTTATCGCTTCACCGCCACGACCGATGATTATCCCTTTTTGTGAATCTTTTTCTACTATGATGGTAGCAATAATTCTATCTATGTTCTTCTCTTCAGAAATTTTATCGATAAGAACATCAGACTCATAAGGTATCTCATCGCTTACATTTTGAAAAATACCTTCTCTTATAAATCCGGCATATATATTACGTACCAATTCGCTTGTTAAATCTTCAGGATCAAAAAGAAACGGGGATTCCGGCAGAAGTTTTGATATGGTCTCAAGAAGATCTTTATGACCGACTTTTTTAGGTACTGCCATCGGGATAAGTGCTTCAAAGTCATTTGAAAATTTATTATATTCAGATATTCTCTTGAAGAGTTTCTCTTGTGACACTTGGTCTATCTTGCTTAAAACTATGATATGCTTAATTTTTGAGTCATTAATTTTTAAAAATTTTTCATAATTCTCAACGCTGTCTGTAACTGGCGCCAAATAGACTATCAAATCACAATCGCCCATCGCTTTGAGTGCTTCATCGAGCATAAATTGATTTAAAACTTTTTCTCTCTCATGCAGACCGGGAGTGTCTACAAATATGATTTGAGTATCATTATGCATCACTATCGCATTAGATCTTTTTCTCGTTGCATTGGCTTTTTGGCTGACCATTGCAATATTTTCACCAAGAAGTGAATTCATAAGCGTGCTTTTTCCCGCATTTGGACGACCGATAAGAGAGACAAAACCTGCTTTAGTCATAATATTTTTTCCTTTTTTCAAAAAGCCATAAGCAAGAACTATTCCGCTATTTCAGCGTTAAGTTTCAATGTAAAAAATGGCTTACATAACCAAAAGGAATTGCTCTCTTTTGGCATTTTAAACTACAGTATATACCTTGACAAATCGTTGTCTTCAACAATAATATCAAGCTTTTCATGCACTAACTCTGCGCTAACAACAAACTCTTTATCTTTATACTCATCCGCATTAAAGCTTATATCTTCTAAAACTTTCTCAATTACAGTATGAAGTCTTCTAGCACCTATATCTTCAGTTATCTCATTTGAACGATGTGCAAGTTTTGCTATTGCTCTAACCGCCTCATCTTCAAAAGTCAGTTTCATTCCCTCAGTGCTTAAGAGTGCTTCGTATTGGTTTAAAAGTGAATTTTTTGTTTGAGTGAGTATTTTGTAAAGCGTCTCCTCAGTTAAAGATTCAAGTTCAACCCTTAGAGGAAATCTTCCTTGAAGCTCCGGAATAAGGTCACTTGGTTTACATAAATGAAATGCACCTGCCGCAATAAATAGAATGTGATCCGTATTTATAACGCCATATTTAGTGCTTACGCTGCTGCCTTCAACTATAGGGAGAAGATCTCTTTGAACGCCCTCTTTACTAGGGTCGTTTCTGCCTTGAGACTTTTCGCTTATAGCTATTTTATCAATCTCATCAAGGAAAATGATCCCGCCGTTCTCGGCACGTCTAAGTGCTTCTGCATGGATATTTGTAGTATCGAGAAGTTTTGAGCTTGCCTCAGTTCTAAGGATAGATTTGGCATCTTTGATAGTTACATCTTTTTTATTATCCTCTTTACTCATCTGAGCGAAGACTTTAGAGAAAGACTCTTGAACTTTTGCCATCTCAGGAGGCAGATTTGTATCGTTAAACTCTACATGTATCTTTTGTACTTCAAGCTGTATGATTGTATCATCCATCTCACCGCTAAGCACTCTCTCTTCCATAGTTTTTAGAACTCTTTGATAATCCTCTTTTTTAGCCTCGCTTGCGCTATCAGGAAGTGGGGGAAGAAGTTTTTCAACTATCTTATTTAAAACATAGTTCTCTATCTTTTCTCTGTTTTCTTCCTCTTTTTCCGCCTTAACTATAGTAATCGATGCGACAACAAGGTCTCTAATCATAGACTCTACATCACGGCCGACAAAACCGACTTCGGTGTATTTGCTTGCTTCAACTTTGATAAAAGGAACTTTCATCATTTTTGCCAAACGTCTTGAAATCTCTGTTTTACCGACACCTGTTGAGCCTATCATAAGAATATTTTTTGGCGTAATATCATTTTGAAGCTCAGGAGATAACTGCATTCTTCTATATCTGGTTCTAAGAGCAAGAGCGATGGTTTTTTTAGCATTATGCTGAGCGATAACATATTTGTCTAAATACTCAACTATCTCTTTTGGCGTTAAATTCACTTATTGTCTCCCTCTAATGTAAGAGTTTTGATATTGTGGTTTGTGTATATACATAAATCAGCCGCTATATGCAGACTCTCTTTTACAAGATCTTCTTCATCCAAAGAGGTATGTTTTTTGAGTGCTCGTGCTGCTGAGATGGCAAAGTTTCCACCACTTCCGATGGAAGCTATCTCTCCGTCTTCGGGTTCAACAACATCGCCGTTGCCGGTAAGTATAAAGATATGCTCATTGTTTAAAACAATCATCATAGCTTCAAGGCGGCGAAGCACTTTATCTTTTCTCCATGCTTTGGAAAACTCAACAACGGACTTTAAAATATCGCCTTTTTTTGCTTCTAAGAAATCTTCAAACATATCAAAAAGATTAAATGCATCAGCCGTACTTCCTGCAAAACCGGCTAAAATCTTGCCGTGATGAAGAGTGCGAATCTTTGTGGCATTGCCTTTAAGGACACTGTTCCCAAAAGTTACCTGCCCGTCACCGCCGATTACCGCTTTATTCTTGCCTTTATATGCAAGTATCGTAGTCGCATCAAACATTATTCGCCTATAACATCCACATGCAGCGTAGCATGGATTCCGTGACCTAGTTTAAGATCTAACTTATGCTCACCGACACTCTTAATCGAAATTTTATCTGTGATATGTTTTTTGTCAATCTCAATATTGTGCTGTTCTAACAGTGCATGAGCGACTTCATCTTTTGTGATTGAACCGAAGAGGTGACCATTTTGACCAAGTTTTTTTCTTATAGCAATTTTAGCCTTATCAAGTTTTGTAGCCAACTCTTTGAGTGATGCTATCTCTTTAGCCAAATTCTCTGCCGCAATTTTCTCTTCTTCTTTATGTTGCGCTAAAATCTCAGTCGTTGCATGTTTTGCAAAGCCTTTTGCGATTAGAAAGTTTTGACCGTATCCGTCTTTTACCTCTTTAACTTCGCCTGCTTTACCCAATGTTTTTACATCTTTAATCAATAATACTTTCATAAATATTTCCTTATCTTTCTATTTTTCCGCCATAAGAGACGATTCCGTAAGATAAATTTCCAATTTTTGCATATCCCATGTCTTTTAAAATTCTAGCACAGTGCGCACTTCGGCTTCCGACATGGCAATAAACAATTATATTTTCATCTTTATTCAATTTTGCATCTTCAAGTGCCGCAAAAAAACTACTTGTCGGAACAAGTCTGTCTGCACCTGCTATATGACCCATCTTCCACTCCATGTGCTCTCGAACATCTACAAGTTTAAAATCAACCATGCCGAGTTCTCTTGCTTCAAGAAGCGATACCAACTCATCGCTGTCCAGCTCTTTTTCATTTACTAAAACTTGCGCTTCTTCTTTAGTCAGCCCTCTTGAATGGGTATGAACTATCTCTTCCATGCCCATCTCTGCTTTTTTCTTTTGAGCAAACTCAGGTGTACAGTAGATTCCGCAGTGACAAACGCCGTCTTTTGGAAGCTCTTCTTCGATAGCAGGCTTACATGGGCAGATTCTGTCATCTACGCTTCTTGGTTTTTCATCTACGACTTCAACCATATAGCATGGGCAAAAACGCTTGCCATACATCATCTTGTTTCTGGCAAGACCCATCTGTACGCCTTCGTTTACTTCAGCTTGAGGATTGTAAACCCAGTCAAACTGCTTAATGACTTTATCGGTAAACTCTACAGTTTTTTGTAACTCACGCTGAAACTCGTCCGAGTTAATATCTATCTTGATTATACTCATAAAATTTCCTTGACTATCTGTTTTTTCTAGCTTTTCCTGCGATTATGAAACGAAGAGCATTTAGTTTGATGAAACCTGCCGCATCTTTTTGATCATATACTGCATCCTCTTCAAAAGTACAATACTCAGGGTTAAATAGAGATTTTATAGATTTGCGACCGACTACGCTTACATTTCCTTTATAGAGTTTTAGTCTTACAGAACCTTCTACATTTTTTTGTGTCGTGTCTATTGCCGCTTGAAGCATTTCACGCTCAGGAGAGAACCAAAATCCGTTATAGATTAGTTTTGCGTAACGAGGCATCATCTCATCTTTTAAATGTGCTTCTTCACGATCAAGCGTAATAGACTCAATTGCACGGTGAGCTTTTAACATAATTGTTCCGCCCGGAGTCTCATAACATCCGCGGCTCTTCATACCTACAAATCTGTTTTCAACAATATCTGCACGACCGATTCCATGACAACCTGCTATTTTGTTAAGAGTTGCTAGCATTGTTGCAGGAGAGAGTTCTTCTCCGTTTAGTGTAACAGGGTCACCGTTTTTATAGCCAATTTCTATGTATTCTGGAGTATTTGGAGCATCTTCGGGTTTTGTTGTCCATAACCACATGCTGTCTTCAGGCTCTGAATTTGGGTCTTCCAAAATTCCGCCCTCGTATGAGATGTGAAGCAGGTTTGCATCCATTGAGTAAGGAGACTTTTTACCTTTTTTCTCTATCTGGATACCGTGTTCCTCAGCATAAGCCAAAAGCTTCTCTCTTGAGTTTAAGTCCCACTCTCTCCATGGAGCGATAACAGTTAGAGTAGAATCTTTGCTTAAGTAACCCATCTCAAATCTAACTTGGTCATTTCCTTTGCCGGTTGCTCCGTGACTTACACCGTCAGCTCCAGTTAAGTGAGCGATTTCAACTTGTCTTTTTGCGATAAGCGGTCTTGCGATAGAAGTTCCCAAAAGGTATTCACCCTCATAGATAGCATTTGCTCTAAACATAGGGAAAACATAATCTTTTACAAACTCTTCTCTTAAATCGTCGATAAAAATATTTTCAGGTTTAATGCCTAATGAGAGTGCTTTTACACGAGCCGGTTCAACCTCTTCGCCTTGTCCGATATCAGCCGTAAAAGTTACGACTTCGCACTTGTACTCATCTTGTAGCCATTTTAAAATAACGCTTGTGTCAAGTCCGCCTGAATATGCTAAAACTACTTTTTTAACTTCTCTTTTCATATAAAAATCCTCTGTAAGCAAAATAATTACCGCGATTTTACTATAAAAAATATTAAAGATTAGTTTAGAGTGCTTTTTTTAAAATGAATCAAAGCCTTTTTGAGTCAAAACCAATGTGACTCCATCTTCTTGTATCTCAATTAAACCTTCTGTTTTTAGATCATTTATGGCACTTGCCATGGCATCTTCCTGTTTTGCATTTATTTTTGTCAAAATATTTTGAACCACGTCTGCTTTACTCATGATAGACCCGACATTTTTATTTTTTTCAAACCACTGCATGAACATTTCTTTAACTTCATTTTTAGGCGATACGTCTGAGGCAGTGCTTTTTGGAGGGCTTTTTCTTTTGTTCTTGTAGGGAGGTGCTTTGGTTGTAGTAAAATATTTTTTTTCAGAAGTTGATTTCATGTTTTGCCTTTGATGCAGCGAAGTTGTTTTAGTTGTTGCATTGTCACATAGTTTTACTTAAACAATCAGCTTTTAGACTCTATCTGACATACTCTAATTGAACTAATGTTAATTCTAAAATATTATTATGACATAATGAAAAATTTAACGGTCTCTATTTTTTTTTAGACCGTTAAATTAAAATCTGCGCTTTAACGTCTTATTTTTATTACAATTCCAAGAGACAAATGCCCACATAGATGGTTTTGTATATTTTTTCTCTTCTTCTATGAAAAGAGTGTAGTACTCTTTTGCTTTTTCTTGCTGTATCTCATCAAGAGTGCCTAAGCTCCAAATAAGAGATGTTACAAACTCTTCATCGCTTGAGTACTTAACACTTCCTTCTTTTGTTTGGATATAGTCTATCTGCGGCAGATAACCGTCTTTGTAAAGTAAAATAGGTATATACCAAAAGTCCGGTTTTGTTATTATTTTTTTTCCTATATAGTCTAAAATATCCATATCAACAAAACTGCCACCTGTTTTATATGTAAGATAGCATGCCTTTGAGGCTTGAGAAGACATTTTGGATAGTGCGTCATCTAAGTCTTGCACTTCTACACTCCTTGAAGCAACGGCAATATCTACTTGCGGCAGATGACTCCAATCATCTTCCCAGCCGATATGGTAAGTCGTGATATTTTCTACCCCTTCTCGTGCAGCATAAGCCTTAAGCTCCTCTAACATATGTGATGAGAAATCTATAGCTATAACGTGTTTTACCATTTTTGCAAGCGGAATCGCTAAAGTTCCCGGTCCACAGCCGATATCTAGCACCGTGTCTTCTTTTGATATATTCATGCGGGATATAAAATCTTCAACATACTCTGATTTTTGCATTCTCGGAGCCATCTCTTTTGATTTGTCATCCCAATCACCGCTATTTTTACCTTTAAAAACAGTTTTTTGTTTATGCTCTTTATACATGCGGGCAAAATCAATCGGTTCTAAAAACATTTTTTTTCCTTTATTTATTTTCTTTTTCGGTTGTCTAAATTTAACTAAATAGTACAAATTGACAACTTCTTTTTTAAGCCTGTTTTTTCTCAAATAGATATGAAAAAAGACAAATATGACAAAAACAACTCCTGTACTTACATGTATAGTATCTGCTGCATGATGAGAGTGTAAGAGATAACCGCTGAAGATTACAATAACAACAGATATGCTCATCAGCAAAACTATAGCCAAGTTCAATATCGCTTTAACTCTCATACATACCCTTTTTCATGCATATAAAACTCTCGCTGCACCATCTTCTAAAAAGGCAGTTGTAACAAGAGTTTTTTTTAGTTGAAGTGATTAACTCATCTTCATCTTTGTCCAGTACAAAATTTTTGCATAAACCCGCAGCCTCTATGGCTTTATCATAATTTTTTTTGCCATATTTAAAAACAAAACTGTTGTCTCTTTTATAAAACATGCAAACTATCAGTAATCAAGCAGATTTTCTTTAACGAGAGGTTTGTAAAAACCTCCGTACTCTTCAACAAGCAAAACTGATTTATGGTCAATATATACTCCTTTTAGATACTCGTCTATCACAATATGGTGGTTTTTATCGGCTGTTTTGCCATGTTTTAACCTTACTTCCTCAAATAAACCTGTTTCTAACAGCTCTGAGACGGCAATACTCTTTTTACCAAGTTTTATCTTACCTTTTATACGACCGTCATTTCCGTACGCTCTTAGAGCAACTCCCGCTAAAGCACCGATTATGCCGTTGCCTTTGTTCTTTACCTCTTTTAAAAAAAGTTTTTGTGCAGCTGCCGTTTCATAGGCACTCTCTTTGGTTAAAACTCTTTTTTTCGCATCAAGACCATAAGCAATGAGCGCATCTCTATCACAAATATCTCTCTCAAACCCCATGCATACACCCGGTGATGAAGAGTGTGCGCTTTTGTATGCAACATAGGAGAGTATAAAATTTTTGACTTGCTCAAATGTCTCTAAATCAAGCTCACATGTAAAACACATGTAGCTGTTATGAGAGGTGTAGGGAATCCTATCATCAAGCAAGAGCTGATGGCGCGTGATAGGTGTTGTACGAGAGTAATTTTTATCGATATGCTCTCTAATATCTTCACAAATCTCTCCCGTGGATGTATAGTATCCTACCTCGTCCGTATCGTCTATGGCTATATATACTTTATTTTTGCCCATAAAAACTCTTTTTTTAAAATTTATAATCTAAAGAGGCAAAAACTTCTCGTCCTGCCATAGGGTATGCCATATCGTATCTTACAAGTTCGTCCGTTAGATTTTTTATGCCTATTTCAGCCGTTAAGTTTTTTGTAGGCTCATATATAGCTTTTAAATCAAATGTAGTAAAGTTTGGATTTGTTACATAAGTGCCATTTAGTTTGTTCTCGTAAGCACCGTCTCTAAATTTCATATTTGCATACAGTGATGAATGGCACTAACTTAAGCAAAAAAAGAGTAAAAATCAGGGAATAAAGAAGTTGGAATACAACTGGCTTTAATCAAGAAATCATCACCAAATGAAATTCTAAAATTAAAGTCAGTCATAAAATGAAT
>Ga0208371_1000012_pt1 | contig 208324 bp, 191 predicted proteins | sample SubbioCR12Aug_1A_FD_184827 | JGI IMG/M metagenome (GOLD analysis project Ga0208371, IMG submission 184827) | Serpentinite rock and fluid subsurface biosphere microbial communities from McLaughlin Reserve, California, USA - CR12Aug_1A (SPAdes) | ecosystem: Environmental > Terrestrial > Deep... | reverse complement strand
GGGCTTGATGAATCTGACGTACAACCTCAAGCGGATCGAGACGCTGATTCGCCTGAAGGTGTTCAAGTTCGACAGGGTAGCTGCGTCCGCAATCCCGAGAACGGCATGAAAACGACCAGAAAAGTCCGGAAAACGGGGACGATTTTGACAAAAATCACTCGCTTGACAGACCCTTGTTCAAATTTAAACCACCGTGTTGCTATGCGAGTGGAAATGGGTGGATTTATAGAAGTGCCCTTAACTCAGTTTTTTGAAAGGGAGGACTTGCGCGCGGGCGGAAACACTCATTGGCGAGGGGGGAGCCGTTGTTTCCGCGTTGAGGATATTTCGGAATTCGGCCAGGTATTGGTCAAGCCCATCCTGCATTTCATAAACGGCGTCCCACATCATGGAAGAAACGCGCAGGCAAGACTTGAGCGGGGTGTGGGCTTTCATCCTTTCCATATCGATGCGCCATTGCAATCCGCGAAGTCTCTTCTCGTTGCCGCGTCCATAATCGCAACACCAGTGGATGGTGTCTTCTATGTGCTGTTGCCGCAATTCGTCAAAAGCCTCCGGGTTATCCCTGGCAAGTGCCGTCCACGCCTCGAAATCGAAGGTGTCGGAGGGGAACTGGTCGCTATTCATTTCAAACCTCCTTGAGCAAGGCAGGCCGCAAAAATAATTATCTAGTCTTTTGCGAACTTGCCACTCCCTGAATGCAGGCTGTGACAAAAAATGACGCACTCAATTCTGAAGCGGCCGACTGCCGAGCGCATGGCGTTGGCGAGTTCCTGAAGATTGGCTGCGGCGTCGGAGGTTTCATGAGCGGTGGCACTGTTTTCTTCAGTCATTTGCGCCACCTTTTCGACCTGCCCGGCAATTTCGTTGCTCGCGCTGCTCTGTTCGGCCAGCGCCGCGGAAATATCGTCGACGACGCCGACCACCCGATCCGCGCCATCCTTGATCTGGATGATGGAAGCGCCGGCCTGGTTTGCCAGTGCCACGCCGCTGTTGACTTGCTCGACCGCGGAACCCATGGTGGAAACCGCAGTCTGGGCACTGTGCTGCATATTGCCGATCATCTGGGTGATTTCCTCGGTGGCCTTGGTGGTCCGTTCCGCCAGTTTGCGCACTTCGTCCGCGACTACCGCGAAACCGCGCCCCTGCTCGCCGGCGCGAGCGGCTTCGATCGCCGCATTGAGCGCGAGCAGATTGGTCTGATCGGCTACATCCTTGATGACCTGGACGATGGAAGAGATCTGATTGGAATGCTGCCCCAGTTCTTCGATCACCCCGGAGGTGTTGCGCACGGTATCCGCCAGCCGCGCCATCTCCGCCGCAGCCTTGTTGATGATGTCGCGCCCCTCGCTGGAAAGCGATCCGGATTTTCGGGAGATTGCCACGGCCTCCTGCGCGCTGCCGGATACATGGTTGATGCTGACGGTCATTTGCTCGACGGCGGCCGCCATCGAGGAGGTGGACTCGCTTTGTGCTTCCGAACTGTGGGCGACTTGCCGGGACGAGTCGGAAAGGTTTTTCGCCGCGCCCGACACCCTGGCGATGCTGTCCAGCACTTCACCCAGGCTTTGTTGCAGGGCGGCCATGAGATGGTTGAACGACTTGGCGGTTTGCCCGACTTCGTCGTCGCTGATGACCGGAATACGCAGGGTAAAATCACCATGCTGTTCAACTTCGCCGATGGTCGCGCGCATCTGATTGAGCGGGGTGGCAATCGAGCGAATAATCGACCATGCGACTAATAGACCGATCGCCAAGCCACCGATAATCGAGGCGATGGAAATCATGCGCACCTTGGCGTAATTGGCTTCCGCCTGTGTATATTCTTCCTTGGCGATACGGATTTGCAGTTGAATCAGCACAGTCATCGCCTCATTCATGGGCTTGGCGATCGTGCGCGACCCGACCAGGTAATGGCTGACCACATCGTTGGAGAAATCGCCTTTGCTCAGCGCTGCCAGGGTGGGCAAAAGGATTTTGTCACGCCATTCGTTGCTGAGCTTTTCGAACTCGTCGGCCAAGCGCTTTTCTTCCGGCGAGAGATTGGTCGACTTATATTTCTCCCAAGTAGCTGCAATTTCCGGGAGGTTTTTTTCGATGCGTTTGTTGTGGTCGGTGGTTGGATGGTCGTGCAGCTTGGCGATGTCGAATGCCGGGTTGTGTTGAAAAGCGCGCAGGACTTCGTTGTTGTTCGCGGAAAGTTGACGGTCGACCCTGGCCAGGCTTGCCAGGGGAACGGTCCGTTGTTCATAAACCGAATTCAGGCTGTTGACGGTTTTAGACATGCTGGACAAACCGACGATGCCGATGACGACCATGAATGCCGCCATCAAGGCAACTAGGATGAACAGCCTGGGACCAACATGGATATTGTTCAACATGGCAATCTCCTCCGAATGCGCAGTGTTTGTCTTGTGTTGGCGGAAGCGGTAAGTTTTTCACTGCATTTTCAGTCTAGGCATGAGGGGTTCAAAAACCAAGTGCCAAGCACGATTAAATCTTTGATCCTGAAAAACGCAATTCATGAACCACAAAGGCGCGAAGGCGCAAAGAAATCAGGAAGATGGCGTATCGAGCGGGGCCACCCAAAGGGTGAGAAGGCAATTCCCTCAGCCATCGTTGCAACCATTTTTTTCCTTTGCGAAATCTTGGCGCCTCTGCGGTTCGCAACTGAGGTTTTTAGGTTGGTGGGAATGAGGGAGCGGCGCTCGGTCGCGAGGCCGGCATCCAGCCGGTTGACTGCCTGCGGCGCGACCCTGGCGGTCGGTGAAATCAGGAAACCTGACTATTCCACCCGCAGAGTTTGAACTGCCTGGATAAGGGGGCTGTACTGTAGAATTGAAAGATAGCCCCCAACCTTGGTTTGCGCCATGCCGCTCCCGGATTCCTCCCTCACCTCGAAATTCCAGAGTACCCTGCGCCTGGTGCCCTGGCTGGTATTGCTGGCGGGACTGGCCGTTACCTTCATGGTTTATCGGAGCAATCAGACCGATACCCGGCGCGCTCTCGAAACTGAATTCGCCCACCGGGTGAACCAGCTCAGCGGCAGCATCGAGGTGCGGCTGCGCGGATACGAGCAGGTCTTGCGCGGCGCGGCGGGGCTGTTCGCCGCTTCGGTTTCCGTGGAGCGCCACGAATTTCGCGATTACGTGGCGGCGTTAAACCTGGAAAAACACTATCCGGGCATCCAGGGAGTGGGCTATGCCCGGCTGGTCAGGCCGCACGATCTGGCCACCCACGTCGCGGCCATCCGCAAGGAAGGCTTTCCCGACTACGCCGTTCGTCCTGACGGCGAGCGCGAAACCTATACCCCGGTCATCTATATCGAGCCTTTTTCCGGACGCAACCTGCGGGCGTTCGGCTATGACATGTTTTCCGAGCCGGTGCGCCGGGCGGCGCTGGAGCGCGCCCGCGACGAGGGTAACACCGCCATTTCCGGCAAGCTCAAACTGTTGCAGGAAATCGACCGCGACGTTCAGGCCGGTTTCATCATGTACCTGCCGGTCTATCGCAACGGTCTTCCCCACGCCACGCCGGCGGAGCGGCGGGCCAGCCTGGCCGGCTGGGTGTATGCGCCATTCCGTATGAACGACCTGATGAACGGTTTGCTGGGAAACGCCTTCAACGAAACCAGCGCGGTTTTCGACCTGGAGATCTACGACGGCGAGCAACTCTCGGCGGAGCGCCGGATGTACGATTCGAACGTCCTTAGCAGCGGCTCGGACGAAGGTCTGGCGAAGCTTTTTCAAAGCGTCCGGCACATCGAAATCGCCGGCCATACCTGGTCATTGCTGATCCATTCCCTGCCGGCGTTCGAAGCGCGCCTGGTCAGCGACAAGTCTCGCCTCATCCTGGCGGCCGGCGGCGGGGGCAGCGTGCTGCTGGCCCTGGTGGTGTGGCTGCTGGTCGGCGGCAGGATGCGCGCCCAATCACTGGCCGAAAGAATGAACCACGACCTGCTCGAAAGCGAAGCGCGCTTCCGTGCCATGGCCGATTCCGCGCCGGTGCTGATCTGGGTTGCCGGGACCGACATGCAATGCACCTGGTTCAACCAGACTTGGCTGGCGTTCACCGGCCGCACCCTCGGACAGGAACGCGGGGAAGGTTGGGTCGCCGGGGTGTTTCCCGAGGATAGGGCGGGCTGCCGGGCAAGCTATCGCGCCGCGTTTGCCCGACGCGAACCGTTCCGCATGGAATACCGGCTCAAACGCCACGACGGCAAATACCGCTGGGTGCTGGATTCCGGCGTGCCGCGTTTCGACAGCCAGGGTGAATTCACCGGCTACATCGGTTCCTGCATCGACGTGAGCGAAAACCGCGAAGCCGTGGAAGCCCTCCACGAAAGCGAGCGGACGCTCCACGAAAAGATGGACGAGCAGCGCGCCTTGCTGGAAAACGCCATGATCGGCATCGCCCTGCTGATCAAGCGCAATTTCGTGTGGACCAACCACAAGATGGACGAGATGCTCGGCTACGGACCCTACCAAATGGCCGGCATGAGCGCCGAGGCCATCTATCCCAACTCGGAGGACTTTCAGGAACTCGGCGAAGCAGCCTATCCGCTACTCGCCGAGGGCGGCTGCTATAGCGTCGAGCGCCAGCTCAAACGGCGCGACGGCACGTTGTTCTGGGCCAGCATGAGCGGCAAGGCCATCGATCCGGAAGATATCGGCAAAGGCTCGTTCTGGATCGTCCAGGATATTTCCGACCGCCGCCGCGCCGAGGAGGCGTTGCGCGACAGCGAGAAACGCTTCCGCTCGATGTTCCAGAACCATAGCTCGGTGATGCTGTTGATCGACCCGCACAGCGGCTGGATCGAGGATGCCAACCAGGCGGCGGCGGGTTTCTACGGTTATCCGGTGGAAACCTTGCGGACCATGAAAATCACCGAGATCAACACCATGAGTCCCGAGGCGGTCGCCGCCGAGCGGCAGCGTGCCCTGCTGCACCAGCGCAACGATTTCGTGTTCATCCACCGCTTGGCCGATGGCAGCCTGCGCAACGTCGAAGTCCATTCCAGCCCGGTGCTGGTGGCCGGGCACGAGCAGCTTTTCTCGATCATCCACGACATTACCGAACGCAAACAGGCCGAGTCCGCCCTGCGCGACAGCGAGGAACGCTGGAACATGGCGCTGGAAGGCTCGGGCGACGGCGTGTGGGATTGGGACATGCAAAGCGGCGCAGTATTTTTCTCGAAACGCTGGAAGGAAATGCTCGGCTACGCGGAAGCCGAAATCTCCGGCGACGTCACGGAGTGGGAACGGCGCGTTCATCCCGACGACCGGGAATCCGTGGAACAGGCTCTGCGCGGCTACCTGGACGGCCAGTTACCCACTTACGCCTGCGAACACCGCGTGCAGCGCAAGGACGGTTCATGGATCTGGATCCTCGACCGCGGCAAGGTGGTCAGCCGCGACGCTGCCGGCGAACCGCTGCGCATGGTCGGCACCCATACCGACATCAGCCGCCTCAAGGAAGTCCAGGGACAACTGCGCCTCTTCAACGAAAACCTGGAACAGCGGGTCGCCGAGGAAGTCGCCCGCAACATGGAAAGCGAGCGCCTGCTCATCCAGCAATCCCGACTGGCGGCGATGGGCGAAATGATCGGCAACATCGCCCACCAGTGGCGGCAACCCCTCAACGCGCTCGCATTGCTCCTCGCCAACATCAAGGACGCCTACGATTTCGACGAACTCGACGAAACCTACCTGGCAACTTCAGTGGTGAAGGGCAACCAGTTCATCCAGAAAATGTCGACCACCATCGACGATTTCCGCAACTTTTTCCGGCCCAACAAGCTGAAACAGGATTTCAACCTGACCAAGGCGGTAGACGACGCGCTCAGCCTGGTTAGCCACAGCTTGAGCAACCACAATATCGAAGTCCGCCAGATTCCCTCCGGCGACATCCTGGCCCACGGTTTTCCCAACGAATTTTCCCAAGTGCTGCTCAACGTCCTCAACAACGCCAAGGACGCGATCCTGGAAAACCAGCCCAATGAAGGCGTCGTCACCCTCAGCCTCGGCGAAGACTCCGAAGGCGTCTGGGTCGAAGTCGGCGACAACGCCGGCGGCATCCCCGACAAGGTGATGCCGAAAATCTTCGACCCCTATTTCACCACCAAGGAAAAAGGCACCGGCATTGGCCTATACATGTCGCGCATGATCATGGCGCACATGGACGGCGACATCGAGGCGCGCAACGACGAGGAGGGCGCGGTTTTCCGCTTGGTGTTGCCGAAAGCCTCCCTCGACGAAGCGTGAAAAGCTCGCGCTTTAAATATTGGCGAGTTCCGGCGAAATAAAGCGAAAAGGGTCGATTTTCCACTTCTCCGGGGATTCGTGACCCACCACCTTGTCCATCTTCTCGCGCGGGCGGGAGAGGTCGACATCCTCCGGCTGCATGAAGCAGTTGTTCTTCAGGTCGTAGACGATGCGCACCACCGGCTGGGTGAGACTCTTGGTCTGGCGGATGACGATGGCCAACTTGTTGCTCTCCAGGCGCGCCAGGGTGCCGACCGGGAATATTCCGATGGTCTTGATGAATTGCTGCACCAACTCCTTGTGGAACTGCTTGCCCGCGCCCTCGAAGAGCTGGCGTATCACCAGGCAGGGATCGGTGGCGGCGCCATAGGCGCGGATCGAGATGCAAGCGTCGTAGACATCGACAATCGCGCCCATCTGACCGAATAGCGAGATGCCGTGTTCTTTCAGCTGGTTGGGATAGCCGGTGCCGTCGAGCCGTTCGTGATGCTCCATCACCACCGCCAGTGCACGTTCGGGAAAGCCGGGAGTGTTCTTGATGAATTCGCCGCCCCAAGCCGGATGCTTGCGGGCGATCACCAACTCTTCCTCGGTCAGTGTCCCCGGTTTGTCGAGGATGGCATCGGGAATACGGATCTTGCCGATGTCGTGGAACAGGCCGCCGAGTCCCAGTTCCAGCACCGCGGCCTTGTCCATTTCCAGGGTCAGGCCGAAGGCCATCATCAGGGCGCAATGGCTCACCGAATGCTCCAGCGCGTAGCCGCCCTTTTTCTTCTTGCGGCACACCGTGACGATGGCGTCCTTGTTTTCGCTGACCGACTTGTGGATTTCCACCAGCAGCGGGAGGAACGGCACGATCTCGATCTTCTTCCCGGCGCGCAGATCGGCAATGGCGTTTTCCAGAGCGGAGCGGGCCTTGCTCAGCAGCATCCGGGCGTCGTAGAGCTCGTCCGCCAGCGGCTTGGCCTTCGGTTCGTTCTGTTTCCTCATGCGCGCCAACTCGGCGATGGCCTGGTTCGCCTTCTTGCGCTCCTCGTCCTCGTCGATATGATCCAACCCTTTTTCCGGGTTGATGTAGAGTTCTTTCACGCCCAGCGCAACCAGACGGTCGATCTCGTTCTTGCTGATAATCAGGAAATTGCGGGTTTCGCCGATGCGATCACGATCCTTCAGGCTGCAATTTACCTCTTCGACATACATGCCGGGAATCAGGTCTCTGATCTTGATTATTTTTTTGCTCATTACCTTTGTTCAAATAAAATACCGGATATCCAAAATTATACTGGTAAACAATTATGCGATTGAAGTAATCTCGCCCGCCGCTCGACATTCTTCTCCGTGCGCAACTTGGGCGAAGTGCTCGCCAACTACGTGCACGACGCGGTTCCTGTGGAACTTTGCCGGAACCCGTCCGTGCGGTCTCGTCGCTCCTGGATTGAACCACCGCGTCGGCAGTCAGGGTAATTTACCGCAGAAGCTGTTTTAGAAATGTAGCGAGCGGCCGTCAGCCGGGGTCGGCAGGAGCGGAGGAACCGGAATGTACAGGTAGTACATGAGGATTCCGAGCGCCTCCCGACCCCGGATCACGGCCGCGCAGTAACTTATAAAACAGCTTCTCGGATGAGATTTACATGGCGGGTTCAGAGGGGATGGTTTCAAACCCAGTCGAGCGTTGTCCACGGGGGATTGACAGAAAATTTATCTGTTTGGTGAGCAGTTCCCGGATAGGTACAGCGGCTCAAAGCCCAAGCTGAACAACCGCCCGCTTTTCCTCCGCGATGATGTCGCCGTAGCGCGACAAATGCCAGCCGGCGATCCCGATGACGACCAGGCACGCCATCATCGAGCGCCCCCTCCTAGCCGCTACCGGTTATCCTCCTCGACCGCTGCCTTGAGCATTTCGAAAATATCCGGGATTGCCGAAACCACCCGGTTCCAACTGGGGATGAGCGGTGTGGCAAGGGGGGTTTCCAGGTACGCCTGGGCCGCCATGCCGATGGCGCGGGTGAACGCTTCGACCGCCATCGCCTCGTCGTGGCGGTCGAACTTGAGGCCGTTGATGGCGGCATCGGCCTCGTACTTCATGATGGTGTCCTCGGCCTGGCGCAGATAGGCGACCGACAGGGATTTGAAAAACCCGTCGGAAAACACCACTCCGTCGGAAGCCAGGGTGCGGAAGATCGACTTGCAGATATCCACCGTCATCCTCATCAGGCCCTGGGCCGGATTTTCGGCGGAGAGGGCTTGATGCTTGTGGTCGTAATTGGCGGCGATGTCCACCTGGCACACCCGGCGCGGCGAATAATTGCGGTACACCTCTGCCAGCGAGCCGACTTCCAGTCCCCAGTCCCAGGGAATGCGGTTGACCCGTGCCAGATCGGTAATCATGCAGAATTCCCCGGCGAGCGGGTAGCGAAAACCGTCGAGAAAGGCCAGAAAGCCGTTGTTCCCGACGATCTGCTGGAGGGCGCGCACCAGTGGCGTGACCAGCAGGCGGGTGACGCGCCCGTTGAGCTTGGTGGAAACCCGTCCGTAATAGCCCTTGCAAAACACGTAATCGAGGTTGGGACTGACCACCGGGTAGCACAAGCGCGCCAGCAATTCGCGGCTGTAGGTGACGATGTCGCAGTCGTGCAGAGCAATCACCTGGGACTTGCCGCGCGCCAGCACGTAGCCGTAGGCCAGCCAGGCCGAGCGTCCCTTGCCGCGCTCGCCGGCATCCACGCCGTTGCGGGCGAAGGTTTCGTAGATTTCGCTGATCCGTTTGCCGTCGTTGTGGACGATCTTGATTTCCGTGGCGATCGGCGCCATGAATTCGCGCGCCCGCTGGAAGTCCCGTTCCGAGGCCTTGTCGAGGGTCAGCACGATTTCGTTGAGGTATTTGACCTTGGCGAGTTCCTGGACGATGCCGGGCATCGCCGGCCCTTCGAATTCCGAGTACAGCGCCGGCAGCACCAGGGCCAGCGGGCGGGTTTTGGCGAACCCTGCCAGCTCGGTTTCCAGGCGCTCCAAGGAGGGTTTGCCGAGTTGGTGGAGGGTGGTGATGGTTCCGGACTGAAAAAAATCAGACATGCTGCGTCCTTCCGCTTAGAGATGTTCGATTTCGTCGTGCTTTTCCGCCGGACTCTCTCTTTCGATCATGCGTTTCGCCGCATCGATGCCGCCCACCCCGAAGGAGATGGCCAGTGCCGTGACGATACCGCCGAAGATGATGGAAAAAGCCGCCAGCACGATGCCGGGTGCGATCTGGAGTTGCTCCATGGACATCGCCAGGATCAGTACCGTCAAGAGGATGCGCACGGCCTCGGCCAATAGCCGGGAATAGTGGTAGCCGCTGTTGACCGCGGCGATCAGCACCGCCCGGCTGACGAAACCGGCCAGCAGCGAGCCGAGCACCAGAATCAGGGCGGCCGAAAAAGCCCGCGGCAGATAGGCGAAAAACTGCTCGACCAGATTGTCGATGGCCGCCACCCGTAGCGCGCCCAGGCCGATCATCAGGGTGACCAGGATCATCAGCCACAACAGCACGGTGCCGAATAGGGCGGAAGGCTTGCTCCACAGGTCGCCCTTGCGCATCAAGGCGGTGATGCCGACCCGATCCGACCAGCGGTCGAAGTTGACGGCATTCAGCGATTTCACCAGCACCACCTGGAACAGTTTCGCCAGCGCCACCCCCACCGCCAGGATCACCAGCATTGCCAGCAGGTTGGGCAGGAACACCTTGAATTTCAGGAACACCGCTTCCAGCGGTTCAAGGATCAGATCAAAAAAATCAGCCATGGCATTTCTCCTAATAAATTAATTATTTCCATCCCGTTACCAGATAATCCTTGTTGCGCTCGAACTCCACGCACAGCTTCTCGATTTCCGCCTCCGCCTGCGCGGCATCCATGGTTTCGGCGGTGAGGACGAACGACGCGGTCTTGCCGATGTACAGCGGGGTCAGAGACTTTATCAGGTGCTCCACGGGGAGCTTCCGGCGGCGAAAAGCCAGGGCATAGTCGTAGACGACCCGCGTCCACAGACCCAGGGGAAAGTGGAAATCCCGGTCGGGCAGTTCGCCCAGCCTTTCGACCTCGCGAAAATCGCCGGCACCGAGGATATCGATCCAGATCTCGCGCAAATTGCCCAGTCCTGCGCGGAACATGTCCAACATCCGCGCGGTGTTGACGGAGACGTGTTCAAGCCCGACCGTGTATTCGAAGCCGAAGGCCGGCACCGCAACCGAGCCGCGAATGGGCTTCCATACCTCGGCGTAGTCCTCCATCAGCGCGAAAGTGGCGCTGACCACCTGGTAGAGCATGCTGGAGAGGTCCGCGCCGGGATCCTTTGCGTCGTGGATCTTGGCGCCGAGAAACGCCTGGGTCACCTTGAAGGCGTTGGCGAGCGCGGTGGTGGTCATCCAGATGTCGATGCCGAAGCGCGCCACGTCGGATTCCCACACGTCCTTGGCGAGATAGAAGCGCGCCAACTCGCCGGAAAAGCCGAAATCCCCGCCGATAGGCTGGCGCACCTGCTTGCCGTAGAGGGCGCGGGTCAGCGGATAGACGATGCTGTTGGTGATGGTGCCGTCGAATTTGTGACGGTGGTAAAGCGGCGCCACGTAGTCGAAACCGCCCTGCAGCACCGGCTTGACCAGCAGCTCGATCCACTCCGGGGTGATGCTGCGCAAATCCGAATCGACCACCACGCAGGCTCGGGCGTCCAGCGCCGCGGCAATCGCGAAGATGTCGCGAAAGGCGCTGCCCTTGCCGGGTATGCCCGAATAGGGGAAAACGATCTTGGAAATCGGCTCGACCCGGTGATGCAGGAGGATGGCGCGGTAATCCTCGATGGAGGAGGCCCGCACCACATCCATGGTGCCGTCGCTGGAGCCGCCGTCGGAATTGACGATGACCGCCCGCTGGTCGGGAAAGTACTTGGCGAGGCCGGCCTGCACGGCGCGCACCACGTGGCCGATGGTGCGCGCACTGTTGAAGCTGGGGATGCCCACCACCAGATCGGCATGGGAGATCTGGTCGATTTGCTCGCGCACCTCCTGGCGCAGGATCGTTTCGCTCATTGCCGCTGCCCCGCGTCGGGCGGCGCTTCCAGCAGAATCAACTGGATATCCATGACGTTGGTGCCGGTAGGGCCGCTCTTGAAATGACTATGTTCGCCCGAAAGTTCGTCGTAGCGCCGGAAAAATTCATAGGAATCGTTGTCGTGCAGGTAGCTGAGCGGTTCCAGCCCCAAGCCGCGCGCCCGCGCCGCCAAGGCGCCGTCGACGAAAGCGCCCGCCGCGTCGGTGGGGCCGTCGCTGCCGTCGGTGGCCGCGGAGAGCAGGCATATCCCGGTGCTGTCGGCGATCTCCAGGGCGAACGCCAGCGCCAGTTCCTGGTTGCGCCCGCCCTTGCCGGCGCCCGTGACGGTGACGGTGGTTTCGCCGCCGCTCAGCAGGCACAGCCGTTGGCCGGCGCGCAATTGCGGCTGGGCCGCGATGGCGGTGTGCGCCAGGCGCCGCGCCGCGCCGCGCGCCTCGCCCTGGAGTTCGGCGCTCAGCGTTTTCACCGCGAAGCCGAGTTGCAGAGCCTTGGCGCGCCCCGCCGCGAGCGCCTGCCGGATATTGCCGACCACCACGTTGCGCGTCAGAAACATGCTGGGATCGGCTTCCTTCAGAGTCTCCGGCGCCCTGTCGGCCTTGCCGCTCCACAGATAATCGGCGACCCGCGCCGGAATACTTTGCGTCAGGCGGTATTTTTCGATCACCGCCCAGGCATCGGCAAAAGTCGAAGGATCCGCCGCGGTCGGCCCCGAGGCGATCACGTCCAGCGGATCGCCGATGACGTCGGACAAAATCAAGGTCGCGACCTGCGCCGGATAGGCCGCCAGTGCCAAGCGGCCGCCCTTGACCGCCGAGAGATGCTTGCGCACCGTGTTCAACTCGTGGATGGGGGCGCCCGCCTTGAGCAGCAAGGCGGTGCTCTCCTGCTTGTCGGCCAAGGTCAGCCCCGTCGCGGGAGCGACCAGCAGCGCCGACGCGCCGCCCGACAGCAGGCAGATCACCAGGGTGCGTTCGTCCGCCGCGCCCAGCATTTCTAGGATGCGTTGGGTGGCTTGCGCGCCGGCTTGGTCGGGAATGGGGTGGGAGGCCTCGACTTGCTCAATGCGGTTCAGCTTGACCGTGTGACCTTGCTTGACCACGATCAGCCCGCCGGCGATACGTTCTCCGAGTACCTCCTCGACGGCCAGCGCCATGCGGGCGGTGGCCTTGCCGGCCCCCACCACCAGGATGCGCTCGAACAACTCCAGGGGGTAGCTGTAGCGGCCCACGTGCAGACGCCTGCCCTCCATCGCCAGCACGCCGCGCAACACCTCATGGGAGTCCACCGCCGCCAGGGCGGCGCCGTAGATGTCGCGCAGATTCTTTTGGCAATCGAAAGAGGTCATGCTTTTTCGGCACCGCTTCCCGTCAAAAGTTGCAGCAGGGTTTCCCCCCATCCCGGCGGGCCGGGGCGCACGCTGGTAAGCAAGCCCGGCACGGCGAGGCGTGCGTCGCAACTCCCGTCCGCATGACGTACCAGCACCGCCTGGTCGACGGCCTCCAGGAGGGGCAGGTCGTTGAGGGCGTCGCCCAGGCCGATGGCCAGGGACGGCCCCCGTTCCCGCTCGAACAGCCCGCGCAAGAGGCGCACCGCCCGGCCCTTGTCGTGGCGACCGAGGATGTGGAACAGGCGCCCCTGCGTCCAGGTCAGCCCGGACTCTTCGATGGCGCGCAGGAAACCCGGATCGGGAGCGCCCTCGAAAACGAACGGCTCGTCGAAGTCGCGCTGGCGGGCCAGGGCTGCCAGCGCCACGTCCAGCCCGGTCAGCGCGGCGACTTCCTCCACCGTCATGTCGGTGAAGCCGCGCACGGCTACCCCCAAGCGTTCCCGCAGCGCGACGAAGCGGCGCCGCACCTCGGCGTGGGGTGTGCCGAGGATGACCACCCGATACCCGGCAAGGTCTTGCGCGTTGTCCGGCGGCACGGCGAAATACCCCGGCGGAATGAAAATGCCCCCGCCGTTCTCGGCGATGAAAGGGTGCTCGTTACCCAGGCGGCGGCGCACCGCCACCATCTCCGCGCGGGTCTTGCTGGAGCACAGCAGCAGCGGAATGCCGCGCGCCCGCAGCAATGCCAGTGCCGGCTCGGCGCCGGTGCTGGAATAAGCGACGGGGTCCAGCAAGGTTCCGTCGAGATCGGAAAAAACCAGGATATTGTGCGCCGGGCCGGGGGTTGCAAGCGCGCCGTGGTTATTCATGAGCGACCTTTCTTTAGCAATATGCAGCGTAACCCCAATACTGTTAGGTGAAGTCCGCACCGCTGCGAACTGGAGAGCCGCCATCCTGCCGGCCGGCGAGACGCTGGCGCTCCATGTGAGCGATTGCAGCCACGCTGATGGCTGTAAACAGGCGATCCAGATTTTTTTACATGAAATAGCAAGGCGAGCGGGCAGTGTATGTGGCGGGCTAACCGAGCTGAACTAAGGGACTGAACCTGTCTGAAAAAAGTTCCACTCTCCCCGGAGGGAACCAGGAAGAGTGGAAAAACACCGAGCAAACCACCCTATTTGCATTTTCCCACCGAACCGCTGGCGCAAATTTTGCCGTCGCTCCAGATCGTCCCCTTCAACAGGGAGCCGTGCAGATTGGTTTTGTTCAGCGAGGCGTTAGTTAAATCAGCCCCCTTGAGATTGGCCATGAAAATCTGCACGAAGTCCAACCGGGAGGAGCGCAGATCGGCGCCTTCCAGGTCGGCGCCGATGAGTTGGCTATTTTTCAGATCGGCCTCGCTCAGGTTGGCCTTTTCCAGGTCGGCAAATTTGAGATTGGCCTTGATTAGCGTGGCCTTGGCAAGATTGGCACCGACCATTTGCGCTTTTTCGAAGGAGGCGCGTGCCAGGTTGGCGCCCGACAAGTCGGCATTGTCAAGATTGGCACCATCCAGGTTGGCACCGCGCAGCACGGCGCCGCGCAAATCGGCGTTGGCCAGCGATGCCCCGGCGAAGTTGGCACCCGACAGATCGCGACCAGGCAATTTCGCCCATTCCAGTTTCGCGCCTGCGCACTGTGCTTGCGCTACGGGGGTGCAGGCCGTGGCACCGACAGGGGCAATCAAAGTGGCGCCGGTGATTAGCCACGGAGCGGCAGGTATTTTTTTCATGGAACGTCCTTACAAATAAAGCAGATACAGATAAACGCTGCTCACCGCCATGCTCGCCAGCATCAATGGAAAGGCCAGCAGCATGAAGGGCAGGAAGCGGATCGGCTGGCCGGCGCGTTCGGCGAAGCCGGCCACCACCAGGTTGGCGCTGGCGCCCACCAGACTGCCGTTGCCGCCCAGGCAGGCACCCATCGCCAGCGCCCACCACAGGGTTTCGAGTTGATCCGCGCCGAAGCTCGCGCCCATGTTGTGGATGACCGGGATCATGGTGGCGACGAAGGGGATGTTGTCCACCAGCGCCGAGGCGATGGCCGACACCCACAGGATGGCGAAGGCGGTCACGGCGTAATCGCCGCCGGTCCATTCGACGATGCGCTCGGCGAGGATGGACAGCGCCCCGGCTTTTTCGACGCCCGCCACCACCACGAACAGGCCGACGAAGAAAAAGATCGTCACCCATTCCACTTCGGCGAAGGTACGGTGGGTTTCGTGGGACTGGGTTTCGGCTTCCTTGCCGAGGGCGCGCAGCAGCAACAGCAGGGCTGCGCCGAACATGGCGATGGTGCCGGGTTCCTGGTGGATGGCGTGGGCCATGACGAAACCCGCGATGACCAGGGCAATCACGCTCAAGGATTGCTTGAGCAGGCGCACGTCGGTGATCGCCTCGCGCTCGTCGAAGGCCATCACCTGGGCACGGTCTTCCGGTGCGGCCTTGAGCTTGCGCCCCCAGATCAGGTAAATCGGCAGCAGGGTGAGCAGAAACACCACCACCGCCAGCGGCGCCAGGTTGAACAGGAAGTCGTTGAAAGTCAGGCCGGTGGCCGAGCCGATCATGATGTTGGGTGGGTCGCCGATCAGGGTAGCGGTGCCGCCGATGTTGGAGGCGAAGATGAGCGAAAACAGGTAGGGATAGGGATTGATGCGCAAGGCATCGGTAATCAGCAGGGTCACCGGCGCGATCAGCAGCACCGTGGTGACGTTGTCGAGCAGCGCCGAAAACAGCGCCGCCACCACCGCCAGCATCACCAGCAGGCCCCACGGATCGGCCTTGACCGCCTTGGTGGCGACGATGGCGACGTACTGGAACACCCCGCTTTTCTGGGTGATCGCCACCAGCACCATCATCCCGGTGAGCAAGCCGATGGTGTTGAAGTCGATGCCGCGAAACGCCTCGCTCTGATGCAGTACGCCGCTGAAAATCATGACCCCGGCGCCGAGCAGCGCGACGATGGCGCGGTTAATCTTTTCCGTGACGATCAGCGCATAGGTCAGCACGAACACCACCAGCGAAACCAGCAGCGGACTCAAGTCGAAAATGACCTGGGACAGGTTCGTGGCGTTACCGTGCATGTTCGGCCTCCGCATAGCGCAGCAGATAGTCGAGAAAGGCGCGAAGGCTCAACATGCCGCGCAATATTCCATCGGCGCTGACCACCGGTAGCGGTGCATGGTTCTGGGAAAGCAACAGGGCCGCTTCCAGCGTCGGGCAGTTTTCCTCCAGCACCGGCGTGGCGGTCTTTGCTATTTCTCCCACCGTGCGGGCTTCCAGGTCATGCAAGTGGGCGGTCAGCAAACGGGTGGCATCGCCGGCGAATGTCAGATCCGACAGCCCATGTTCACCACGGGCGCCGGCGGGTATCAGTTCCTGCAAGATGGCGGCAGTGCTGATGACGCCGCAATAGCGCCCGTCTCCGTCGCACAGCGGAACATGGTTGATTTTTTCGTCCAGCATCAAGCGCAATGCCTCCATCAAGGTGGCGTCGGGCTTGAGGCAAAGGGTCTGCGGACGGCAGGGAATGTGGGCGATGCTCATAAACCTATATTCCTCAGTTGACCGCTTGCCATGAAGCATACGGTGTTGGTTTTAAGAAACTTTGTCTGGGTTTTCACGTTCACCCATTTGGTGAGAGCGCTACGGGCCGGATTGCACGGTTTCTCGGGCGGATTGGCTTCGTTGCAACTCCTTGGAATGGAACGACCATTCCGCGTCGTTGCGCCTTGCACTCCACCCGATAAACCGCACACTCCAACCCGTCCAACTGAGGAATATAGGTTAAAAAATCTCCACGGCGACAGGGGACAAGGCGCCACCTATATGGCACCCCGCGAGTTCGTTGGGAAGAAAGCGATGCGGAGGAACCGCGTGAACTCAATCCGTAATGGAGGGAATAGTAGAGGGAGCGATGCAGCCGCGTAATCCGGCGGGGCACGTAAGGGAAACCCTTATGCGTGCCTATTTTTCAGCGGAAAGGACGCTACGGATCAAATCGGGAAGGGTGCGCACCTGCATTTTTTCCATCATGCGCGCTTTGTAGACTTCGACGGTGCGTGGGCTGATTTCCAGTTGCACGGCAATTTCGCGGTTGTGGCGGCCTTCCACCACCAGGTCGAGCACTTGCCGTTCACGCCCGGTGAGGCGGGCGAGGCGTGCGGCCAGGCCGTCGCGGGCCGCGCTCGCTTGGCGTTCCCGGGCGGCGTGATCGAGCGCTTCGTCGATGGCGCTGATCAAGGCTTCGTTATCGAGGGGTTTCTCCAGGAAATCCACGGCACCGGCCTTGAGGGCGGCACGTGCCTTGGCGGCATCGCCATGGGCGGTGATGAAAATGATCGGCAGGGTGCCGCCCTGGTTCGCCAGTTCGCGCTGTAAGGCCAGGCCGTCCATGCCGGCCATGCCGATGTCGAGCAGCAGGCAGCCGCGCCAGTCGGGGCGGGCCTGCGCGAGGAATTCTTCGGCCGACGCGAAGGTGCGGTTGGCGTAGCCCTTGAGGCGCAGTAGCAACGACAGCGAATCGCGTACCGCCGCGTCGTCGTCCACGATGTAAACCAGTGAATTATCGTCCATGGGCGATTATTGTCGGGAATTCCGCAGGCAGGGTAAAGCAAAAACGCGCCCCGCCCCCCTCGCCGGCTTCCGCCCACAGCTTGCCGCCGTGCGCTTCGATCAGCGACCGGGTGATCGCCAAGCCCAGTCCCATCCCTTGCGGTTTGCTGGTGGCAAACGGCTTGAACAGATGGGCGGCGATTTCCGGGGCGATGCCGGCGCCGTTGTCGCTGACGCATACTCGCACTGCGCCGCCCTCGGCGACCGCGCCGACATGAATTTCGCCGCGCCGGGAAGCGCCGCAGGCGTCGATGGCATTGGAAACCAGGTTGTGCAGCACGGTTTCAATCTGCATCCGGTCGGCCAGGACTTCCGGGAGATGCGGGGCGACTTTCAGGCTGAGCGCAATCCCCTCGCGGTCGGCGCGTTTATTCAGGGGTTCCATTCCACCTTGCAGGAGCGGTTCCATCGCCAGGCGTTCCAGGCGCAACTCGCCGCTGCGGTAAAAATCGCGCAGCCGGTGGACGACCTGACCCGCGCGCGCCGCTTCGGCAACCACCTTGTCCATGGTTTCGGCGAGCAGGGGGTGTTGTTCCTCAGGTAATTCCAGCATCAACTGGCAGGCCCGCAAGTAACTGGATATCGCCGAGAGGGGCTGGTTCAGTTCGTGGGCCAAGGCCGATGTCATCTCGCCCGCTGCCGCCATGCGCAGCGCCTGATTGAGCTCGCTTTGGCGGTTGCGCAACTGTTCTTCCAGCGCGCGGCGGCTGGTCACGGCCATGCCGAGAAACAGCCCGGTAACGGTCAGCGCCGCCATCAGCAACTGGAATTCGACCACCGCGGCGCTACGCTGCCCGCTCCATTCCAGCGCGACGATGAGACCAAGCTGGATGCCGAGGATGGCAATGGTGGCTCCCCGGATGCCATGGCGCATGGCGATCCAGATCAGCGGCAGGAACAGCAGGTAAAAGAACTTGAATTCGTCGCTGTACTCGACGCCGAAGATCAGCCACAACGCCGCCAGCACCGCCGCAGCCTGGGCGAGCATTTCCGGCTGGGGGCGCAGGCTGCGCCACAGCGCCGGATTCTCCGCGCCATGCACCAGCAGCAAGGGGGTGACGACCATCACGCCGATCGCGTCGCCGACCCAGAAGCGCAGCAAATTCGGGAAGAATTCATGCTGCGGCACCAGTCCCGCGAAGGTGAAGATCGCCACGTAAGCCAGCGCCGCAACCAGCGTGCCAGGCAGGATCAGCGCCAGGAAGCGGGTGAGGTCGGAGAGCTTGTCGAAACGCGCGCCGATCCTCGTCCCCAGCAGGGCGGCCAGGCCCGCGTAACAGCCGGCCAACGCCAGCGATGAGGCCGCCAGCCAAGGCAGTGGCGCGGGAATCCCGCGTACCAGGATCTCCGCGAGCAGTGCGGCAAGGAACAGCGCCGGCCAGTAGCGCGTCCCGTAACGCAGCAGGAATACCAGGCTCAGCCCCGGCGGCGGATTCCAGGGGGTGATCGCTACCGGCAACACCGGGTGGATATAGCTGATCCAATCGAGAATGACGTACAGGACGAGATAACCGGCGACGGCTGCAATGCGGTTGTTCATTTCCCCTGCTTTCAATACCGTTTGACGACAACCATCGTGTCGCTTGAAAAGGTGAGCAACGCCGGTGGCGGTGCTGGGCAAATGCTCGAAACCATCGGCAAAAGTATCACAAACACCGGTGTGGGTGTAGTGAGGCAGGCCGGTATAGTCGCAGCCAACACGAACTTGACGGATTGCAGTATATTTCCGACATTCCGCCGGCCCGACACACCAACCATCCCAGCAGCGCTTTCTCGCCGGATTGGTAGCCGCTTCGCCTGGAGATGATTATGACCATCCACACCCAACCCATCGAGGAGCGCATCGACTGGCTGTTCGATCTGGCGCGCCGCCATGCTGCGGCGTTTTGCAGCCCCGAAGCTTTTCTCGCGCGGCGCCGCTACCTCGCCGAGCACCCCACTGCGGTGGTGGTGTTGAAATGCATGGACGGGCGCATCAACATCCCGGTCGCCACCCGCACGCCGCTCGGCATTCTTCTCCCGGTGCGCAACCTGGGCGGGCAGTTCGACCTGGGCTGGCCGCACTTGGGCGAAGTGCTCGCCAACTACGTGCACGACGTGGTGAGCGCCGGGCGGCGGGTGCTGGTGCTGATTACCTACCATTTTTCGCACGGCGACCCGCAACGCGGCTGCGCCGGCTTCTGCTACGACACCGCGGCCGCCCAGGCCCATACTTACGCGATCAAGGCCCAGGTCGAACACGTCTTCGGCAAGGGGCACGGCACCGTCTATCCCATCGTGTGCGGTTTCGAGACTGACGACGATGCGCTGATCCTGCACGGCAACAACGGTGCGGCGCTGGAAATCGCCGGACTGAGCGAGGCCGACGTCGCTACCCTGCCGCTGCGTCTCGCCCAGTTGTTTCCCGACATGCCCGACCAGGTGCGCAACGACATCCTGCCGCTGCTGCTCGGCAACCTGGCACATGTCGCCGAGGTGCGGAAAAGCCCGCGCGCCCTCGACATCGAGCACCGCGAATGGATGATCTGCCTGGGGCGCGGCTTCGATTTCCTGCACATGCCCAACCTCGCCCTCATCATCGGCCCCTACAGCCCCGACCTGGCCGACCCGATCCGCAAGGCGGCGGCCATCATCCAGGGCAACATGGCGGCGGGGCGGATTCCCGACGACGGCTTCCTGCTGCTGGCTTCCGCGCCGTACACCGAAATCGGCGTGGACCGCGCCCGCGCCGAACTCAAATCGCGCTTCCTGTCGCACTTCGCCGCCACCGTGATCCGCGAAGAATTCCCGGAGCTCGCCGGCAAGATGCGAATGCGTGTCGCCGCCCTCGACTGGCGCTCGCGCAGCTTGGAAACTTTCGCGGCGGAATGAGATAAACTCCCCCCATTCTCTCGAACTCCAGGACGATCTCGCCATGAAACTTTCCCCGCTTTTTTCCTGCCTGTTGGCGGCAACCCTGCTCGCGGCCAGCCCGGCGCGGGCCGACGACATCACCCCGAGCAAAGGCCAGACTCTCTATCTGCCGATTTATTCGCACCTCTGGCACGGCGACCTGAAATCCGACGGCATGCCCTTCAAAAGCCTGGTGTCGGCGCTGGTGAGCGTGCGCAACACCGACCTCAAGACGCCCATTCGCGTGACCTCGGCGCGCTACTACGACACCAACGGCAAACTGCTCCAGGAATTCGTCCCCACCCCCAAAACCATCCCGGCCATGGGCACCCACGAACTCTACGTGGAACGCAAGGAATCCGCCGGCGGCTCGGGGGCGAATTTCGTGGTCCAGTGGGAATCCGCCGCGTCCGCCAATCCCCCGGTGGTGGAGGCGCTCCACGCCGACATCCAGGGCAACCGCACCATCACCTTCCTGACCTGGGGACGCCCGATCCGCTCGGAAAAGTAAGCCGCCAGCGTGGAAAAACCGATCCGTTACGGCGATTACCTGAGATTTGCGCGACGCAAGATGCGCAAGCTCAGCTACAACCAGGTGGTTGCCCACGACGCCGTGCATCGCCGCCGCGTCCATCTGCGCCTGCTCGACGTGCATCGCCTGCTCACTCCCTACGTCTCGGTGCGCTTTATCGACCAGATGAAGGCGGTGATTCCGCTGGCGCTGTTCCTCGCGGCGTTCCAGTGGTTCGTGTTGACCGCCCCGGTCGCCAAGGCGTGGAGCATTGCCGGCGGGATGCTGCTGGTGATGGCCGGCTTGATGCTGTTCATGGAAGGCGTGAAACACGGGCTGATGCCGTTTTCCGAAAATATCGGCTATACCATGCCGCAACGCTCCCCGCAGTCCGCCGTGCTGTCGGTGGCTTTCGTGCTGGGAGGGATGGCGACCTTCGCCGAACCGGCCATTGGTGCGTTGAAAGCCGCCGGCTCGTTCGTCCGGCCGAGCGATGCGCCGCTCATGTACCGCCTGCTCCACGAGGAATCCGCGGTGCTGGTGGCGGCGGTGGCGTTGGGCGTGGGCGGCGCGGTGCTGCTCGGCATCCTGCGTTTTATGCGCGGCTGGAGCCTGAAGTCGCTGATTATCCTTACCCTGATCCCCTGCCTGTCGCTCACCGCCTATTTCGCCGTCGATCCGGCGCTGGCCCCGTTGCTCGGGCTGGCCTGGGATTGCGGGGCGATCACCACCGGCCCGGTGACGGTGCCGCTGGTGCTGGCCATCGGCATCGGGGTGTCCGCGGCTACCAGCCAGGAAGACAACCCCCTGTCCGGCTTCGGCATCGTCACCCTGGCGTCGCTGTTCCCCGCCATGGCGGTGATGCTGCTGGCGCTCTGGTATGGCCCGCTCGGCGCTGTCGCCGTCGCGGTTCCGTCCGCCGTGCCTCAGGTGCCGCAATGGAGCGACCAGGCGTTCGTCGCCGATACGCTGGCCGCTCTGCGCGCCATCCTGCCGCTGGTCGCTTTTTTGTGGCTGGTGCAGCGCAGCGTGCTGCGCGAAAAACTCGCCCAACCCGGCATCATCGCCTACGGCGTGGTGGTCGCCGTCCTCGGCATGGCCCTGTTCGACACCGGCCTTGATTTCGGCCTGGTGGAACTGGGCACCCAGGCCGGCGGGATACTCCCGGCGGCTTTCGCCAAGCTCGCCGGCTGGCCGAATTCGCCGCTCTATCCCTACGAAATGGGGATTGCCCTGGTGCTGCTGTTCGCCGCCTTGATCGGCTTCGGCGCGACCCTCGCCGAACCAGCCCTCAACGCCATGGGTATCACCGTGGAAACCCTCACCGACGGCGCTTTCCGCCGCGTCACCCTGATTTACGCGGTGGCTTGCGGCGTCGCCTTGGGCACCGCGCTGGGCGTGGCGAAAGTGCTCTTCAACCTGCCCCTGGCGATGTTGCTGCTGCCCGCTTACCTGCTGGCGCTGGCAATGACGGTGTTTTCCAGCGAGGAATACGTCAATCTCGCCTGGGACAGCGCCGGCGTCACCACCGGCCCCGTCACCGTGCCGCTGATCCTCGCCATGGGGCTGGGCCTGGGGCAGGCGGTCAATGCCCCGGAAGGCTTCGGCATCCTGGCGATGGCCTCGGCCGGGCCGATCCTCAGCGTCCTGACGGTGGGGCTGTGGATCAACTTCAAGCAGAAACGCAAAATGCATAGCAAAAGGAGAGAACCATGAGCCAGGATATGGTGGTCCTGACCGACGCCGTGCTGATAACCTGCATCGTCCAGCGCGGCATGGCCGACACCGTGGTGAAGGCCGCGCAACGGGCCGGCGCGCAAGGTGCCACGGTGTTCTACGCGCGCGGCACCGGAGTGCGCCAGCGCCACCTGGGGGTGTTGGGCATTACCGTCAACGCCGAAAAGGAAGTGGTGTACATCGTCGCCGCCACCGACCAGGCCGACCGCATCTTCGAAAAAATCTTCACTGCCGCCAAGCTCGACACCCCCGGCATGGGGATGATCTACACCACCCCCATCGACAAAATGGCGACCTACGTTCCCCACGAAATCGCCCAACGTTTCGCCGAGTAACCCCGATGAAACCCAAACAGGCCCACAGTTCCAAATTTAAGACCATCACTTGTTTCCTGCCGGTGGGGAGGGCGCAAGGCGTGCTCGAAAGCCTGCGCAAGGAAAAGGGCGTCGCCAGCGCCTACGCCAGTCATGCCCGCGGCTCCGGCCTGTCTACGCGGCGCGACGGCGCCCGCCCGGAATACACCGAGTGCGAAATGATTACCGCCCTGGTTCCCGCCGAGCAGGCCGACGAGGTGTTCCGGTTCGTTTTTTTCGCCGCCGGCATCGACCACCCCCACGCCGGGATGGTCATCATGATGAATTCCCCACATGCCGAAATGCTCGAACTTCCCGGCGACATCCCCGACGAAACCTGAACGGGAGCAAGCGAAGGTGTTGGTCTTCTTTACCCGTCCCGCGCGGGGCTGGGTGGTGACGACCGATGCGGCTAAAGGTTGGTGCTTACCCTCGCTCGTAAGGCCGAAACGCCTAGTTTTGTCGCAATTCCACATGGAATGGACAAGGGCGCAGGCTTCGTGAGTTCATGCCGTAGTGTGCAAGAAACGATCGAAAGACCCATTCCAACCTTGGCCCGTTTCGTGCCCTGCATGGGCGGAATCGTTTGTTTACTTACCAAGTTGGTGCAATGAAGGTCAGTGGCAGATGGAGAAGCATCCGTTCATGGGGGATAGAATGGGGCAGCATTCGGTCATGGCGACCCATCCGGTCAGATGTTTTTGACCTGTACGCAGCCACTCGATTCTCCTCAAGGAGAACGTTTGATGGAATAGTTCTACTCAAGCTGACACAAATCGGAGTTGGAATTTGGATACTCAGGTTGAAATAATAACCGGGGCCTGTATTTTCGCAGCGACCGGGTTATAAAGGTCAACCTCCGTTTGCGGTGTACGGATGGATACGATCAAGCTGTAATGGGCCGGAAGGTTGTAGCGATCCAATTTTTGGCGCGTACGCCACCAGCCCATCGCGGGATAGACCGCAAGGTGACCCCGGCTGGCCAATTCTGCGGCGGTGCCTTCCCATATATCTTGATGCAAAGAGCCTTTATGACGCTGTTCACCTAACCACCAGTTAGGGTCTTGGTGGTTGGTATGCTGTCCACTTTCTTCCATGGCAGCTGCAGCGTTGATACGGGCGAGAAAATTTTCCTCGGACTCTTGATGATGACGCACTTTGAAACGCAAGCGATGGGAAGGGTAGTGATATTTTGATGCCGAACCGCGAGCAGAGGGGTTTGGCTCGATAAAATAGGATAGCGTGACACGCATTTGCACCCGAGTCGCGCCGAGAGATTCCAACTCATCTTTTGGCCAAGGTAGTGCATGAAAATTCATGTCGCGGGTTTTGACCGTGCTTCCGTCTTTTTTATAAGGGTGGACTTGGTCTTCAACGATCAGCGTCAGCGAATTGGCCGCACTCCATAAGGCGTGTTCCAGGTCGGGCACTCCCCAGCCGCAGTGACGCACAAGGTTGACGTAATCATTCTTGGTGCGGGACTTCAAATACAATTCGCGCATGGCATCTGTCCAATCGGCGGAATGAACGATGAGCGCGCGGATGGTTTCAGGTCGTAGCTGTGGATAAGTCGACATCAATTGCGCAGCCATGCGAGTGCACAGAGCGGATGCGGCACTGGTGGCGTTGGTGGTGGTAAAAAGTTTCTCGGTGTGTTTGAAGTGCGTGGTCAGCAGGTTGAGACTTGGCAGCGCCCCTGCAAACCCATCATTCTTTCCAACATTTCCGCCTTCAAAAACCACGTCTGGTTTAAGCGGCCACGCCCTGTCCCAAGTTGCCGAAGTTGTCGTATATGGGCTGATTCCTCCCAAAGGCGCAACGGGCTCAATGCTGTCATCGTCGGTTTCAATTTTTTCGGTAAAGGCACCTACCGTCAATGCGTTCCAGGCTTGACCGGGATCGTGAATTAGGTTTCTTGTTGAAAGACTTTCCGGGTATGCCAGCCACTCATTTCCATCCTTGGCATTCCCAGCTGCCAATACGATCAGTCGTGGAAATTGGCCTTCATTCGACGCATCCGCCGCCAGCGCATCCACCATGGAAGACCATGATGAAGGGCGTCCGCGACCCCAAAAATCAGTAGCAGTCACAGCCGAGCTAAACACGCGCGGGCGTTGTGGCGCAGCGATTTCGGGGCGGCTTACCGCTTCTGCGAAAAGGTTTGCATGGAACTCGTTGTTCCCTGCATTAGCTCCTTCACCTCGTGTGAGTTTGACCGATTCCAGAAGATGATTAATCTCTATCGGCAGCGCTGTTGTTAACGCATTGGTTAAATCGCCGTAGATTGCTATCCCCGCCAAGCCTGTACCGTGATTGCACTCATCATCTTTTCCCCATTCTGGCTCGACGGTATGCATGTCATCGCTTGTCAATGCCGGTGAGAGCAAAGGATGGCCACGGTTCACTCCACTATCGAGCAGGCAGATGCGAGGCACATCGTCAGCATGTGCCGGGAAGGTTGTTCGAGCCAGCAGTTCATCTTCCCAAGCCTGCTGATCCTCGGCATTCATTCCGTCAAACAATTCTGCTGTTTCCTTGGCGCGGCGTAGTTCGGCTACGCAATTCAGCGTCATGACCGTCTGTGAGAACTGGCGTTCCGAACCGTGCATCATGACGACGGTTCTCTCAGGGAAATCTACGCGGCCTGCGCTAACCGTGCAGCCGACCGCAGCAGCCAGCTTGCGAAAATCCGCCACAACTAGTTCACGGTTGCTACGTTCGGGCAGCCACACCTCCCACCAGAATGCCTCATCTGGATTCTGCGGCAGAAGCGCAGGATCATCAGTCCAAAGTGCGCGCAGTTCAGCGGTGCGCAGGGACTCTATGGTATCCAGCAGCGTCCTGTGATCCCTGGGTTTGCCATTTTTATCTTTGTTCTCATCCAGATATTCGACTATGTATTTTTCAAAGTGCGCGAATTTACCGTCGGGCACGAATACGTTGGCGTAGGTATATTCCCCTTCTTCGCGGATGCTCAGCAACTCGATGTGCTGCGTATCGTTGGCGAGACTTTCAAATGCCAGCACTATTCCTGGTTGGCTTTGAAATTGAATCTGCAAACCAACACCGCCTTCAAGCCCCATTTTATGCTGCATCGCCGCCGCTTGCTCGGCAATGGGCTTGAGTGTCTGCAGTTGTGCTTGCAGAGATCCGCCGTGTTGGGCTCGGGGCAATTCTGGAATATGCGGCGGGTTTCCACCACCAGCAGAGTGAGCTGTGAAAGGCTTGGCTTCGGAAGTATTGGTAAGGACGAAATGCCGGCGTTTATCTTGCGCTTGTGTGGCCATGCTCTGGGAACTCGATATTGGTTTTGGCGAGCTTGCCACTGATCAATTTTCGCTCCTCCAACATATGTACCAGATCGGCTTCGATGACGGTGTCGCGATCATGAATGATGCTGTCCTTGATCGCCTCGTCGGCGGCTCTCGAAATTTCCGCATGGCTTAATCCTGCGGCATGCTCGGCGATCTTGCTCCAGGCAAAACGCCTGGCATGAAACCCTGCCAAGCGCACCTTGAGTACTGAAACGATTTGCTCCTGATCGGGCAGACCATACTGAACCATGTCATCAAAGCGGCGAAACAGCGCATAGTCGAGAATATCGGGATGGTTGGTCGCGGCAATAATCACGCTGTGCGACTGATCCTGTTCGATCATTTGTAGAAAACTGTTGAGCACGCGCCGAATCTCGCCCACATCGTTGGTTATGCCGCGCTGCGAACCGATAGCATCAAATTCATCGAAGAAATAGATGCCGCGCACCTCGGTAATGGCATCAAAAACCTGCCGCAATTTGGCCGCTGTCTCCCCCATGTATTTGGTGATCAACGCATCGAGACGAACCAGAAATAGCGGGACCCCCAACTCCCCCGCAAGCGCTGCCGCCGTCATCGTTTTGCCAGTGCCAGGAGGTCCCACAAAGAGCAGTTTGCGCCGTGGCGACAAACCATGTTCTTTAAGTTTGGCAAAAAAGCGTTGCTCCTTGATCATACGTTGGAGCTTTATAGACACGCCATCGTCGAGAATCATCTCAGACAGGCGGGTGTGGGGATAAGAAACACTAAGAAGGCCAACCAATTCGCCGCGAGGTTTGTTGAGTGGAACCAACTTGCCCGCCCCGGCCAGATTCCGGTTGCGGGATTTTGAGACATCAATCATATCGCGAAGCTCTTCGGCCAGCTTCCCATGCCCCAGCTTGGCCTCATGCGCGGCGACCTGCATGGCAATAGACAAAAAGCGCCCCTCGTCACCCTCGATGTGTGACTTGAGAAGTGCTTTGAGTTGCTCCGCGCTCGCCATTCTTTCTCCAATCCTGCTGCTTAAAATTATACAGTGCTATTGATGGACGTGAGTGGGCGCCGAGAGTCAATATCTGAATCATGGCCGATTGTAGATGCCCAACGGCTTATCGTCATTTGTCCACAAAGGCAGAATCGCTGACCTACGAACGATTTTCCTGAACGAACACTTTGTATTCATTAAGCAGCTATTAGCAGAAAATGCGCATGACTGGCAGGCGTGGCCCGGAGCTTGCCGCTGGTATTGCGAGATCCACGGCGACAGCTTGCTGCGTTAAGCCGGCCTTGACTACCCTCGACAAGATTCCGGGTATCCGCCGATAATCCCCTACCTGCAATCCATTTCCGGGAGGACCCTCATGAACGCCTACGCCCAATCCGCCCTACTCGCTGCAGCGCTGCTGCTTTTCCCTTCGCTGGCGCTTGCCGAACCCGGCTACACCTGGGAAACCACCGTGGAAGTCACGGCGATGGGGATGACCATGCCGCCCCAGACCGTGCAGGCTTGCCAGCCCCGGCAATGGCGCGAGCCGCCCCAGGAAAAGAACCGCGAATCCGACTGCAAGGTTTCGGATTTCAAACACGTCGGCAACAAGATGAGCTGGAAGATGAAGTGCGAAGGCAAGCATCCTGTCACCGGCAGCGGCGAAATCACCTTCCAGGGCGAAAGCTATTACAGCGGGGTGGTGAAGATGTCCATCCCGGAAGGCGAGTCGCTCATGAAAATGAGCGGCAAGCGCCTTACCGCCTGCGAATACACCGGCAAGCCGCCGCTCGCGTCTGCGGATCCATCCGCCAAACTCACCGCCCAGCAATGCAAGCAGGGCGTCGACAAGCTGGATGCCGGGCTGTTCCTCCACGGCGATGTGTGCAACAGCTACAAGCAGGCTTTTTGCGACCGCCTCGGCAGCCTCGATGCCGTCGAGCAGGCGTCGCGCAAGGGCGGTACCATCGGGGAACTCGCCGCGACCTGCGGCAAGAGCGCGGAAGGCTGGTGCAACCAGGCCGCCGCCACCGACCGCGTGGATTTCGTCAGCCGGCATTGCCCCGCGCAAAAGGCCGAACTGCTCGTCAAGCATTGCGAAGGGCGCGACGCCACGGCTCAGGGCGCCGGCAAATACGGCGCCTTTTGCAGCGGCTACCAGGGCAAGGCGGAACATCCGGCGCGCCAGGGCACGGTGCAGGAAGTCGCGCCGCTCGAAGAATCCGCCGGCGCGGAGGCTCCCGCGGCCCCCGCCGATGCCGCCAACAAGGCGCTAGACGCCATCGGCGATACGGCGAAGAAGCTGAAGGGCTTGTTCCGCTTCTAATATGGCGGCACGCTGTCCCCGCTTGGGTGAGGAGTGGTGAGCGTTGGTGAGTGGTATTCGCGACAGCCTTTGCCTACACTGAAAGTGGTTGATATGGCTGTTTCACCGAACCTCACTGTGCGGAAGAGGGGAATAAAATGTCACGCACCCTCAGCAAACAGGAACTCGCTCCGCTGCTAACCCTTTCCCTGCTGTTCGTCGACGATGACGAAGGAATCCGGGCGGGCATGTCGCGCTCCCTCAAGCGGCGCTTCCTGGCCTATTACGATGCGCCCGACGGGCAGGAAGGGCTGGCGCTCTACCGCCAATACCGGCCCGACATCATCGTTACCGACGTGACCATGCCGGTCATGGACGGTCTGGAAATGTCGCGGAAGATCCGGGAAGAGAATCCCGAGGTGCCCATTATCGTCAACAGCGCCCACAATGAAATGGATTTTTTCGTCGAAGCCATTTCGATCGGTATCGACAGCTACATCCTCAAGCCCACCGACATCAGCGCCTTGCTGTTCCTGGTCCTGAAATGCGCCCAGCCGATCCTGAAGCAGCGTGCGCTGGAAACCCAAAACAAGCTGATTCAGCACCTCCTGGACCTATCCACCAGCCCCACCCTGATTGCCTCCGGCGGCAAGCCGGAATGCGCCAACCAGGCGCTGCTGGATTTCCTGGGATACAGTTCCGCGGCGGAGTTGTATGCGCAGTTCGAGCAATCCGGGGAGGATGCGTTGACCAATTCCGCGATCAAACAAGCCGAGGAATTGGATCGCCTCGCGCAGGTACGCAACGATCCCGACGTTTTGCGGCGGCTTCTGCAAAACAGCAAAAAGAAGGTCGATTCTTTCGAATTGGCGAGGTTCGACATGCCGGAAATCGATAAATACGTGTTCAGCCTGAAACCCACCATCAACTGAAGACCGAGTCAGGCGAAAACGGACGGGGATTCCTCCCGTGTGGCTGCCGCCTTTGATTTCCCCTGCTTATTGACGCCATCCGGCACTCCGGTTAACTTTACGCCTGTCCGGCAAAACCCAAGCGATTCCACAAGTTGGGGAGGGTTTCCGGAGGCGCGTCAGGGTAAGGGAAAGAGCTTATGGGTAAAGTGATTGCGGTGATCGGCAACAAGGGCGGCACGGGGAAAACCACGATTTCCCATTTGTTGGCCCATGGCCTGGGGTTGTATGGCAAGAGCGCGATTTCGGTGCTGACCGACGAAACCCGCGAGCCGCTGCTGCGCCAGAACCGCCGCTACGTGCCGCTCGACGCCCGCACCCCGGTGCAACTGGAGCGCATCATGGAACGCATCCACAGCCTGCCCACCTGGATTGGGGTGATCGACGGCGGCGGCAACCGCGCCGAAATGGATGCCCAACTGTATAGCCTCGCCGACCTGGTGCTCCTGCCGTTCCGCGATTCCCACGAGGATATCCGCACGGTGCTGAACGACCTGGAGACTTTTCCGAATGCCTGGGGGCTGCCTTCGCAATGGCCGACCAACGCTTGGCAGCAGATGGCGGCGGAGCGCAATATCGACGAGCTGATGCCGGATTATCGGCCGCGCCTGCTCGAACCGGTGTACAGCGTCAGTTCGAGCAAGCTGTTGCTGCAGTCCGACACGCCGTTCGCGCTGCCCACCGTGCTCAACAACATGGCGCGCCGCCTGGCGATGCAGGTGCTGGAACTGCTCGAAATCCCCCTGGTCGAAGACGGCGTGCCGCCTCCCGATTCCGCGCAATAATCCCGCTCTCCGCCAAGGAAACCATGCATATCTGGGTCGACGCCGATGCCTGTCCCGGCGTCATCAAGGAAATCCTCTACCGCGCCGCCGAGCGGGTGCGCCTGCCCATGACCCTGGTCGCCAACCAGGCGTTGCGCACGCCGCCGTCGCGTTTCATCGCCACCCTCCAGGTGCCGCGCGGTTTCGACGTGGCGGATGACGAAATCGCCCGGCGCGTCACTCCCGGCGACCTGGTGATTACCGCCGATATTCCGCTGGCGGCGCAGGTCATCGAACGCGGCGGCCATGCCCTTAATCCGCGCGGCGAGTTTTATACCCCCGACAACATCCGCGAACGCCTGGCGCTGCGCAACTTCATGGACGAGATGCGCGGCAGCGGGATCGATACCGGCGGGCCGCCGCCGCTCAACCAAAGTGACCGCCAGGCCTTCGCCAACCAGCTCGACCGCTTTCTCGCCGGTCGCCCCCAATAAGGTCTAGAATGGCCTGACAACAACACCTCAGCCAGGGAGCCAGCATGCCCGTAGATGCACAAAACATTATCCAGGCGTTGGTCAGGGCGCAACTGATCGACGACACCTATGATCGGGGCGAGCCTAAACCCTGCCCGGTGGTCACCCTGTCGCGCAACTACGGAAGCGGCGGCGAAGCCATCGGGCGCGCCCTCGCGAAGAAGTTGGCAGTCGGCTATTTCGACAAGGAAATCCTCAACGAAATCGTCGCGCAAACCGGCGGCGACAAATATCTGCTCGCCCAACTCGACGAATCGGTGAAGAACCGCTGGAATGCCTGGATACTTTCGTTCCTGTCGGGCGACAACCTGCTCACCGAAAGCTACCAGCGCTACCTGGTCAACGTGCTGCTCGGCATCCTCGATACCGGCGGCGTCATCATGGGACGCGGCGCCCACATCATCCTGGCGAAGAACGATATTTTCCGGGTGCGCGTGATCGGTTCGGCGGAGACCTGCGCCAAGCGCGTCGCCGCCGAGGAAGGGCTGTCGGCGGCCGAGGCGCGCCAGAAGGTCGATCACATGAACCACGAGCGCGCCAAGTTCGTGTGGGATTACTGGAAACACCGCCTCAACGACCAGACCGAATTCGACCTCACCATCAACACCGATCATTTCGAGGATTTGAACGGCATTCCCGACCTCATCATCGCGGCCATGCATTGTGTCGGTATCAAAACCGTTCAACAGGTCGTTAAATGACCGCCCAACCCACTGAAAGCCTGACGCTCAAGCTCAACGTGGTGAGCGTCGAGGCGGAAATCTACAGCGGCGAGGCCACCCGCATCTCGGTGCCTGCGGCGCTGGGCGAAATCGGCATCCTGCCGCGCCACACGCCGCTCATCACCCGGCTGCGTGCCGGCGAGGTGCGGGTCCACGGCAGCGACGGCAGGCAGGTGCTGATTTACGTTTCCGGCGGCATGTTGGAAATCCAGCCGCAAGTGGTCACTATCCTTGCCGACACCGCCACGCGGGCTTCCAGCACCGACAAGGCGGCCGCCGATGAAGCGCGCCGTCGCACCGAGGAAGCCTTGAGCAAGCTGGAACGTTTCGGCGACAGGGATCGCGCCCACGCCGAATTGATGGCGTCCATCGCCGAACTCAGCGAGCTGCAGCGCTTGCATAAGAAAAAGCGCCGCTGGTAAGCTTCCCCCATGAAAGACTTGTTCAGACAATTATTCGCCCGGCAATTGTCGGTTACCCACCGCGAGCGCCTGATTTCGGCGGCGGGCGCCCTGGTGGTGATGCTGCTTATCGGCTGGCTCAGCCATCTGCTCCTGGGCGGCCACAAGATGCCGTTCCTGGCGGCCTCGATGGGCGCTTCGGCGATCCTCCTGCTGGCGGTTCCGCACAGTCCGTTCTCGCAACCCTGGCCGCTGCTCGGCGGCCAAGTGATCCCGGCGCTGATCGGCATCGCCTGCGCCCAGCTGGTTCCCGATCTCTACGTGGCTTGTGCCCTGGCGGTGGGACTCTCGATCATCGCGATGTTTTACCTGCGCTGCCTCCATCCGCCGGGCGGCGGAACGGCGCTGCAAATGGTGCTCGGCGGCCCCGCCCTGCTCGCACTGGGGTACCCGGTGCTGCTTGCCCCGGTGTTGCTGAATTCGATCCTGCTGCTGATCGCGGCATTACTCATCAACAAGCTGATTCCCGGACGGCGCTACCCGGTATTACCCGCCCTGCACCCCGCCAAGCCGGCCGTGGCGCCGGCTTCGCCGGTCAAGCTCAACGTCGGTCAGGAGGATATTCTCGCCGCCATGCAGGAAATCGGCGCGGTCATCGATGTTGCCGAGGAAGACCTCGAACGGATTTTCGGTCTCGCCACACTGCATGCCCAGCGTCGCAAAATGGGGGAAGTCCGCTGCGCCGACATCATGACCCGCGACGTGGCTACGGTGGAACGGCACACCACCCAGGAATCCGCCTGGAACGTGCTGCGCAGCCGCAACATCCGCGGCGTGCCGGTACTCGACAGCGAGCGCCGGGTGGTCGGCATCGTCGCCATCGCCGATTTCCTCAAGCAAGCCGACTGGAAACTGTGCACCTTGCCGCAACAACTCAAGATGTGGCTGCGCGGCAAGCGCTCGCCGCTGGTCGAGGAAATCATGACCTCGCCGGTGATCAGCGTGGCGGAAAACCTGCACGTCGTCGATTTGTTCATGATCTTCGCGGAAAAGCGCATCAACCATCTGCCGGTGGTGGACGAGGAAAACCGCCTGACCGGCATCGTTACTCGCCTCGACCTGCTTTCCACCCTGGTAGGCGACTACGCCGAAAAAGGCTGACTCGCGTAACGGCCAGCCGCGCCGGGCTCCGGGGAATTACATCGACTGCTTGATGGCCAGCAGCGCCTGGTTGCGCAGGGTGCGCAGGGCGCTCAGTTCTTTCTCGGTGAAATTGATTTCGTTGGGATATTCCTTGTCCGCGTAGATCAAGGCGACCGGCATATTCTTGATGTTGAGCGGGAAGAGCGTGAAGGTTTGCGCCGTCACCACCTTGCTGAACCATTCGGGGATCAGCCCGAAGATCTTGCGGTCGTTGACGTCGGTGATGAGGATGTCGACATTCTTGGTCAAGGCGGCGTGGAACACGTCGGCGTCGAATTCCAGGGGGAACTTGAAACTCTTGATGAGCTGCGGGACGTCGTTGCCGAAGCCGAAGCGGCCGTTCATGGTCTTCTGCTTGGTATCCCTGACGCACAGCAAGACGCGCTGGAAGCCCATGCCCCGGTAAATGGTTTCCAGGATCATGCGCATGATGTCGTTGAGCGCGCAGCCTTCCACCAGCGAATTGCTGATGTCCTGGATGCCCGCCGCGAGGATCGCCGGGCCATCCAGCAGGCCGGCGGCGGAAAGCTCGCCGGAGGATTTCAGCACGCCCAGTTCGGAAATCAGCGTGGTTCCCTTGATGATGGTGTCGACGTCGTCCTCGACCTCGACCTCCTTGCCGCCGTGGGAGCCGGCCAGCCAGGTCTTGACCTGCTTGCCGAACTGGCCTTGCTGGAGGTTGATATGCATCACCCCGGCATACTGCACCACTTCCTCCAGCGCCTTGTCCAGCACCGGCTGCAGTTCTTTTTGAGAAACCGGCAAGTGCGTGCCGAAACGGGCGATGATCTTTTTGAGCAGGACGCTTTTTTCCGCGCGGGTGGTGGTGGCAACCATGTTGCACAGGTCGTGGGCAAAGGCCACCAGCACGTTCATCTTTTCGGCCTCGGCGGGATTTTTGCCCAGGTTGATCTGGCCTTCCGGCAGGGCGCGCATGCTGTTGATGATCGAACTCGGAAACCCCCAGGTGCGGGCGATGCCGATGCCCATGTCGCGGTAGGACAGGCCGAGCACCTGGATCGAGGCGGTCTCCTCGCTGATTTTCAGATGTTGCACGCGCTTGCGGATTTCCTCGCTTTCCTCGGGGAAATAAAACAGCGAGAGCATCCGCCCCAGATGGTGGAACATCGCGCAAATGAAGGATTCCTCGGCGTCGCGAAGTTGGTTGGCATTGGCGATCTTGCGCGCCAGCACCCCGGCCAGCAGGGCGCGCACGAAATCGTCGCGCAACGAGGCGGCCTGCGCCTTGTTCTGCAAGTGTTCGAACAACACCAGGGTGATCGCGATGTTGCGCACCGCGTCGAAACCGAGGATCACCACCGCCCGCGAAATCGTGCTGATGTTGCCGCCGCCGTACTGGCGGTAGAACACCGAGTTCACCACCTTGAGCAGCTTGTTTACCAGGGCGAAGTCCTTCAGCACGGCATTCGACAGCTTGGTGGTGTTCTCCATTTCCGAGGACACGATCTTGTTCACCGAAACCACCGATTCGGACAGCGCCGGGAAGTCGCTCTTGTGGCGCATCCGCCGCAGCAGGAATTCCAGGGTGCTTTTCTTGGCGTCCTCCAGCACCAACTCCACTTCCTCGTCGCCGGGGTGGACGTAGGCACGTAACGCTTCCTTCATCGCCAAGGCGTTGGCAAAACGCTCGGACGGGTTGAAGGCCAGCGTCTTGAGGAGGATATCGCCGAGTTTTTCGTCGATCAGTCCTTCCAGGTCTTCCGCCGAAAACAGCGGCCCGGCAACGATCCTGGCCATCTGTTGGCCGCCGTTGATGCCCGGCACCGCCGCTTTGCCGCTGAGCATTTCATAGAGGATCAGTCCCACCGCGAAAATGTCCGACTGGGGGCCGTAGGCACGGCGGGTGATGCATTCCGGCGCCAGATATCCCGGCGTGCCGACCAGGTCGCCGTTTTCCGCGGAAGACTCGGCAAAGCGGGTGGCCACCCCGAAATCGGTGACCCGCAACACCCCTTGATCGCTGATCAGGATGTTGGACGGCTTGAGGTCGCGGTGAACGATGTCGTGCTGGTGGGCATGTACCACCGCATCGAGAACCTGGTCGATAATGTCGATGGCCCGATTGGGCTGCAGTGCCTCTTCTTCGGCGATCATCCGCGCCAGGGTTTCCCCCTCGACATATTCGAACACCAGGTAGGGGGCGCCACGGTGTACCCCCGCCTCGAAAATCGGCACGATGTTGGCGTGGCGCAAATTGCTGACGGAACGCGCCTCTTCGAGCAGCATCCGCCCCTGCTCCTCGCCATCGCTGCCGAAGCTGATGGTCTTGATCGCCACCTCGCGTTCCAGGTCGGGATCGTAAGCCAGGTAGACGATACTTTGCGCGCCCTTGCCCAACTCCGCGATGACCTCGAAGCGTCCGATCTTGTGCAAAAACTCGCGCTTTTCCATGTCCTGTTACTCCGCCGACTCGCGCTGCGCGGAAAGCACGGCGATCGCCAGGGGAAAACTCGCGGACAGCACCAGGGCCACTCCGGAAACCACCAGCGCCAGGCCGCCGTCGCGGTTCAGCAAGGGATGGAAATGCTTGAGCTGACCGATCAACGCCAGTCCGCCACCGGTCAGGGCAACCAGCCCCAACAAGCCAAGAACGACGGCGCTCAGCGGCACACGAAAACGAACAGCGGGCATCTTCAATTCCTTCCGAAAAATGGGTAAAACTGTCGGGCACGGCCAAGTATGCCATTCTCCGGCACCGAGGGAAACGCGACCGTCAGTTCAGATGTAGACTTGGATGGTCGATTCCCGCATTATGGATACCCCATCTTCTGAAAATATCGAGGTAAATCATGCGCTCCCAGATTTGGAAACCGTGTTCCGCGTTTCTGTCCGGCCTGCTGGTTTTGGGGTTGTCCAGCCCCGCTACGGCATTGCAGGAAGCCTTCGAATTACTGACCCGCAACCCGGCTGACGGCAGCCTGCCGGACAGCCTGTACAACAGCGACTATCCTTCCGTGACGCCGGACGGTCGCTACGTGGTGTTCGAATCCTCGCAAGCCAAACTGGTCACCCCGGCCAGCAACGGGGTCAGCCAAATTTTTCTCTATGACCGCAAGACCAACCGCAGTGAACTGGTCAGCGTCAATGCCGCCGGCACACCGGGAGACAAAGCCAGCAATCGCGCGGCGATCTCGGCGGACGGCTGCAAGGTGGTATTCGAATCCTACGCCACCAACCTGAGTGCGACGGACATCAACGGCTATAAGGATGTCTACTTGCGCGACCGTTGTTCCACCCCCCCGCAAACCACCCTGCTCAGCCTGGGAACATCGGGCGAACCGGGCACCTATACTAGCGGCAACCCGGATATCTCGGCGGACGGAAAAACCGTCGTCTACGCCTTCGGCGGCAGCAAGACCACCCTGGAAGGCGTCTACCTGAGCGATCTGCAAAGCGGCACGGCGCAATGCATCTCGATCAGCGAGGCCACCGGAAAATGCGGGGCCGCCGGCAATCCCTCGATCAGTGCCGACGGCAGCCGGGTGGCCTTCTACGCCTATTCGCCGTTGCTCAAAAGCGACACCAACGGGGTGTGGGACATTTATCTCTACGACAAAAAAGCCAGCCCTTCCCTAAGCATCGTCAGCGTATCTTCCAGCGGCCAGCCACGCGATCAGGGCAACGAAAGCACCAGTCGCATCGTCGAGCCGGTCATTTCGGCGGATGGCCGTTACGTCGCCTTCGCCACTACTTCCAGCGTATTGGTCGCCAACGACAGCAACGGCTTGCAGGATGTCTTCGTCAAGGATACTCAGACGGGCAAGATGACCCTCGCCAGCGTTTCCAGCAGCGGCTTGCAAGGTGACGGCGACAGCCCCGCTGGGCAGGGCGAACGTCCCTCGCTGTCGGCGGACGGTAGCTGGGTGGTGTTCTCGACCTCGGCGAAAAATCTCGCGCCCCGTTCCGGGGGAAGTTCCAACGTGGTGGCGCATAACAACCTGACCGGTGAAAGCGTGGATTTCTTTACCACGCCACGCTTCGGCGTCGGTTCCCGACCGGCCATTTCAGGTGATGCGCAGGGCCGCTTCGTGGCGTTTTTCGCTTCCGACAAACTGGATACCCGCTTCGACAGTGCCGGGGTGTTCCTGCATGACCGCACCACCCAGTGCCTGCTGAATTGGGCGGAAAGCAGTTACGCCGCGCAACTCGCCCCGGCGGGCGGCGCCACGCAGATCGCCTTCCCCTATACCTATCGTTATTACGCGCAAACCCAGGCCTACCTGGGCACCTCGAATGCCGATGACCACGTCTATTACCTGGGGCCGGCGACCGGGAATGTCGGCCGTGATTTGGGAGCGGCGGCGGGTTTCCTGCAAGCGGCGGGGTGCCGCTGAACGGGCTAGTTGGCGGGGTTTTCGCGCCGCACGTGCCCTGCCAGGCGGTAGAGTTCCTGTAGGTTTGCCGCGATGGCGTCATAGATGAAGCCATCCAGTTGCCCATCTGCGGCGAGCTTTTTGAGATGATCGAGCACCACCTGCGCCGGCAGCGCGCTGCGGTAGGGGCGGTCCTGCGCCAGGGCCTGGAAGATGTCCGCTGCCCGCAGCAGGCGCGCTTGCAACGGGAGTTCGTCGCCCTTCACGCGGAACGGGTAGCCTTCGCCGTTGGGAATCTCATGGTGAAACGCCGCCCAGCGGGCGATTTCCTCGAAGCCGGGAATGCGTGACAGGATGCGATAGGTTTCATAGGCATGGGCGGCGATCTGCCGCCGTTCGCGCTCGGTAAGTTTCCCCGGCTTGTCGAGTATGGCGTCGGGAATCCGCAGCTTGCCCAGGTCGTGGAGGTGCCCGGCCAGTTCCAGCTTGGCGGAGTCCTCATCGTCCGGATCGTGGTTTTCGCCGAGAACCCCCCACAGGTAACGGGCGACCCGTGCCACCCCTTCGGAATGCTCCACCGTAAAGCGGCTTTTCGCATCGACCACGTGGGAAAACAGGCTGGCAACGCCGCGCAGCGTTTCCAGATCGACCTCGGTCTGCAGCGCGTTGCGCGAGATGTTCTCCATGTAGTCGCGCACCGGGCCGGCTTCCAGCGCGAGCCAGAAAGCCTCCCGGCGCGAGATGTCGAGAAAGGTATCGACCAATTCCGGGTCGAACATCGTGCCGGACTGCTTGGCGATTTTGGCGCGGATCGTTGCCACTTGATCCATCAGATCGTTGTTCAGCATCGCCACCGCGGCCAGTACGTCGATGCGGTCCGCCAGGAAAATCAGGTTGCCGATCTGTTCGGTTTTGCCGTAGCGATCCTTCAAATCGGACCAGTGCGTGTGATGGAGGCGGATCGGTGCCGCCAGGTGGGCCAGCGGCGCAAACCGGGAGAGCAGGTAAGCGCCGTATTCAGCGTGGCCCTGCGAACCCTCCCAGTCGAAGTCCTCTACCAGTTGATGGTGCAGATCCGAGGATGAAACGCCGATGTCGTGGAGCAGCCCGGCGTCGAACACCATGTCCTGGTCTTCCCGGCTCCATTCAAGGGCGCGCAGGATTTCCACCGCCATGATGCCGACCCGCTTGCCATGGTAGACATCGTTGATGCCCACCAGATCCAGGGAATCCGACAAGGCATGGACGACACAACGGAAATTGACGAAGAGGGACATGAGGGGGAAAAGCTGCGAGCAGCGCGGATAATTATCGAGGTAGTTTACTCCCGGAATCCGGGCCGTCAACGCAAATTCCCGCCCCCCGCGAGGGGGTGCGCAACACCGGGTATCCTTACGGATTCAACAAAACTGCCGCTGCCGAAAACGGCGTCACCGAACCGTCGGTGATCGACAGGTACAGCACCTGCAAGTCCAGGCTGCCGGTGGGCGTGAGGAAGTGGAAGTCGTCGATATAGCCTTCGGCGGCATCGTTCAACTGCTCGCCGTTCGGCCACAGGAACACCACGTTGCGGGCGTTGGCGACGCCCTCCCAATCCTCGTAATCGACGATGGCGGCATCGCCGCTGATGCTCCCGTCCCCGTAGATGAGCTTTTTCGGGCCAACGAAGGGTAGCTGCGAAGCGCTGGTCTTGCCGGTGGTGACGGACGGGTCGCCGAAGTACATCTTGTAGCGCGCCCCGCCGATATGCATGGGCAAGGCCGCCTGGGCACTCTTGAACATTTTCGGGCAACCGCTGCTGTCGTACTGCGTCACGAATTTGCTGCCGTTCCACACCGCGTAAGCATGGTTGTGCGTATTGGTGGTGCAGCCGCTGATCTGATCGACGGTGTATACCATGAAGGTTCCCACCGCACCGTCCCAGCGCCAGTCGGTGAGCGTCGGGTAGGCGACCTTGTTTTGCCGCGCCGCGTTGATCTTGCTGGTGGGGTTGACGGCATCGCCCTCGACGCCGATCACCACGCTGGCGGGACACGCGCCGCCGGCCAGGTAATCGGCGCTGGTGGTGCAGGTGGTCGCCGAACCGGAATTGAAATCGCGGCCCACGTAGCCGTCCACGCTGTCCACCGAGTAAATGCGGGTCTTGCCGTCGGCGTCATTGGATTCGAAAAACAGCCGCACCTTGGCGCCCAGCGCGGCGGACAGCGGCACACCCTGGCCGGTCATGATGGACTTGATGCCGCTGGTCACGCTGCTTGGCGAGCGCAGGCCGCTACTGCCGGCGTAGCTGGTGAAGCTGAGATAGCTGGAAGGCACGGCGGCGGAAACCGTGCCGCTGGCGGCCATGGCCATGCCCGAGACGCCTTTCGGGCCGTAGTAGAACTGCACCGTGTTCGCCATCGTCCCGGCTTCCGCGCCGAAGCGGGTAGCGGAAAGTCGCGCGTTGCCGTCGGAAACCGGCGGGGTGAGGGTGGAAACGCTATTGCCGGTGCCTTGCAATTGCCAGTATTCGCCGGGGGTGGTGGCACTCACCGCAGCGGCTTTGCCGTAGCTGGCACAAGCGCTGTCCTGGCACGCCTTGACCACCACCGAATAAGCGGTGGCGGCCTTCAGCGCGGTAAGCGTGGCATTGCTCGCGCTGCCGCTGGCGGTGGTGCCGGCACTGGTGTTCATCAGCGCGTCGGCGGCGCTGATTTCGTAGTGATCGACCGTGTAGCCGCTGGGCGCGTTCCAGTTCACCAGCAGCTTGCTGGACGAGCCGAAAGTATTGCTGCCCACGGTCTGCTTGGCGGTTTCGCTCACGGTCACGCCGCCGGGGGCGGCCACCGTGCTTTGCAGCGTCACTTCCTTGACCGAAGCGGTGTCGATGGTGAAATTCTTGAGATCGGTGGTGGCGAGGTTGGCGGAATAGGCCTTGAGGCTGCCGCCCCCCGAGAATTCCACATAGGGCAGGGTGAGCCGGTAGCTGCTGCCGCTTGCCGCGAAGGTGGCCGCGCCGGTCGCCCCGGCAAGCAGCGGCGTGGCCTTCACCGAAGCGGCGTCGAGGGCGAAGCTCGCCAGCGTCGGCGAAGTCAGGGTGGCGCTGTAGGCCGCCTTGGAAGCCCCGCTGCCGAATTCGAGATAAGGCACGGCAAGCGTATAGGTGCTGCCGGAAAGGCTCAGGCTAGGGGCCGTCTGGGCGATGGCGGCGGCGGGAAACAAGGCAACGATGGCGATGCTGAGCAGTTTATTCATCTTTGATTTCTCCCTATGTGGATTTCCAGTCAACCCGGTCACGAGACCGGCCTGGAAAGTCCTCGTAGTGCTCCATTTCTTCCCGATTCGCGGGAAGGCATGGAACCCCTTTCCAATTGCGGCCAGTCTCACCGAAATCGCCATTCCGGTCAATTTGAGCGGATGTTGCGGCGGCTGAATCGGGGTGAAGGCTTGTGGCCTGCTGGTTGGTGTGCCGTGCTCGGGCTAGAATGCACTTGACGTATCTACTATACGGAGCATCAGATTGCCACACCTCCACTGCCACGTACCCGAAGAAATCGCCCGACAGACTATTTCGAACTGTTTGGTACATGGGAAGATGAACCGCTGCAACCATTGAAACAACCTTCTGCGATATGAATACCCTGCGCTTTTTTTCCACGCAAAATCTTTCCGTTCCCGCCAGCACATCGTGGTATCTCGCCGATCTTGGCGAGTTTCGCGGCAAGCAGGCGCTTTATACCCAACAGTCGCCGCAACGTCTCAAGACCTTGCGGGAACACGCACTGATTGAAAGTGCGGTGTCCTCCAATCGTATCGAGGGTGTGTCGGTCGATCCATCGCGGGTGCGCGACGTGTTGGTCGCACCCAAACCGCTGTTCCGGGATCGCGACGAAGAAGAAGTCCGGGGATATCGCGATGCCTTGCAGCGCATTCATGAAGGTGCCACCAACATGCCCGTAAACGAGGCGACGCTTTGCGGGTTGCATGGTTTGGCGCGCGGTCAAATCTGGGATGCGGGAAAATATAAGGAGAAAGACGGCGATATCATCGAACGCTACCCGGACGGGCGCGAAAGGGTGCGTTTCCGGCCCGTGTCGGCGGCGGATACACCTGTTGCCATGGCAAAACTGGTTGCCGATTGGCAACTTTGCCTGGATCAGCGCTGGGTGCATCCGCTCATCGCCATGGCGGCATTCAACCTGGATTTTCTGTGCATCCATCCTTTTCGCGACGGTAATGGGCGCGCGTCGCGGCTGGCTCTTTTGCTTCAATGTTATCAATCTGGGTATGAAGTGGGCCGCTACATCAGCCTGGAGCGTCTGATCGAGGAAAACAAGGAGCGCTATTACGAAACGCTGGAGCACAGTTCGCAAGGATGGCACGAAGGCCGGCACGATCCCTGGCCGTACATCAACTATCTGTTATCCATCCTCAAACTCGCCTACCGGGAATTTTCTGAACGAGTCGGCGAAATCAAGGCCCCACGCGGCGCCAAGACCGACCAGGTACTGGCCGCCATCAACCGCTTTGCCGGTGAATTCACCGTCGCCCAAGTGGAGCAGGCGTGCCCCGGCGTGAGCCGGGACATGGTGCGCAACGTCCTGAGAGCACAGCAAGCCGCCGGAATCATCGAATGCCAGGGGCGCGGCCCGGCGGCAAGGTGGAAGAAGAAAGGGTAATTACCCTTTAGTAAGGGTAATAATGAGGGTAATAATATCTGCGGGCGTAAAGCGCCAAGCCCGGTAAATTGAAGTACGCCTCGCTGTGTTGGTCGGGTTAACGCCCAAAAGGCCGCTAATCCGACCTGCTGAGCCAAAGCAAACTGCCCCCTTAATAGATTCGACGCAATTCCATTGCGGGCTTGCACTAGCAAGCCGAGCAACCTCGGCCCAAGGTGCCAATCTCGATTTGGCTATACGGGACTTTGTTTTTTTCGCGGGGCACGCCATGCCGACGATCGGCATGTTCCTCGGCATCATTGCTCGGATGCGATGATCGAGGTCTATCCCGTGTTTTGTCGCCTGGAAAACCCCGGTTTCTTTTCCCTGGCGCGGGTCGATTACGGTACCGTAACCTGGCCGGGCGACATCGACATTGCCCCGGAAGCCTTGTACGAGAGGACGGTTTCGGTGGGTGATTGAAATGATACATGCGGCGGAAGACGCTACGCTTTTCCGCCCCGCCCCGTTACTATCCACATAGTCCACATCTATGCGGCACATCTCATGACCCAACTCCATTGTTACGTCCCCGAGGAAGTCGCCCGGCAAGTCAAATTGCGCGCCGAGCAATCCGGCTTGCCCCTGTCCCGCTACTTGGCGGAATTGGTCAAGCGCGACGCGCAGGCCGACGCAGGCTGGCCGGAGAACTATTTCGACCTCTTCGGCAAATGGGAAGGCGACCCGCCGGAACGCCCAGCGCAATTACCCCTGGAAAAGCGCTTGGGATTTGAATGATCCACCCGCTGGACACCAACGTCTGCATCCACCTGCTCAACGAGCGCCACCCATCCGTCCTGCAACATTTCCGCAGCCACACCCCAGCCGAAATCGCCCGCGCCCATGATGCCACCCTGGTCACGCACAATGTTGGCGAATTTAGCCGGGTTGCGGGGTTGCGGCTGGAGGATTGGGAAGGCGGGTGAGCGGCGTTGTCGGTCATGCGGTAGGACAGACATGGCCGTCTTCCCCCAGAGCAGCATGATGCTCGGCATCACCCGACGCGTGCGCGACCGCCGTTTATTGCGCCGGCCCGGTAAACTGTTGGCGGAACCAGGAACACGCGGTAACGTCGCGAATGCCGCAGCAAACCTGGAATTTCGCCCACAGGATATCTCGAACAGGAGCAACAGCCCCATGAGCACAACCATCGCCGGCCCCGACGGGAAACCGCGCTGCCATTGGTGCACCGCCACACCGGAATACCTGGCCTACCACGACAACGAATGGGGTTTCCCGGTCGGCGACGACCGGCACCTGTTCGAGAAACTCAGCCTCGAAGGGTTTCAGGCCGGGCTGAGCTGGCGCACCATCCTCGCCAAGCGCGACAACTTCCGCGCCGCCTTTCGGAATTTCGATTTCGACCAAATCGCGCGTTTCACTCCGTCCGATGTCGAGCGCCTGCTCGCCGACAAGGGCATCGTCCGCCATCGCGGCAAGATCGAAGCGGTCATCCACAACGCGCGGCAAGCCCAGCAACTGGTCGCGCAGGAAGGCTCGCTGGCGGCCTTCGTCTGGGGTTACGAACCCGCTCCGCAGCACCTCGCCGCACCGCAAACGGTCTCGATCTCGGCGGAATCGCTGGCCTTGTCGAAGGCACTGAAAAAACGCGGCTGGAAATTCGTCGGCCCCACCACGGTGTACGCCTTCATGCAGGCGATGGGCCTGGTCAACGACCACGCCGTGGGCTGCGCGATCCGCGCCGAAGTCGAACTGGCGCGAAGGAATTTTATGCGACCGGGAGGCTGACATGCAGCCAAACTGTCTTTCGAACGGACTATGTCCACCTTACTTGGCTGGTCCGAAGAAGGGTAACGTCATCCGGGGAATGATTTATTCGGTGTTGTGCGTGACGCGCAAATTGCTTGATGGCAGTGAGCCGCAGGCAACCGCCACGACGCCGCCAACATCATCGACACAAACCAGCCGGTGGTCTACTTCGTGGTGTTTTCACCGCGGGTGATTTACTGCTGCAGTCACCCTTGCATCGCTACCTCGGGCTGTTGCACCGGTAGAGTGATGCGGAAGGTAGCGCCTTTGTCCAGTTCGCTTTTCACCTCGATGTTGCCGTGGTGTTTATGTACGATCCCATAAGAGAGCGACAGACCTAGGCCCGTACCCTTGCCCACCGGCTTGGTGGTGAAGAAGGGGTCGAAGATACGTTTCAGGTTCTCCGGCGCGATGCCGCTGCCGGTGTCGGCGATTTCCAGCCAGATATTGCCCCCCTCCCTACCGGTGCGCAAGGTAATGGTGCCGCGCTCGACGATGGCATGGGCGGCATTCACCAGCAAGTTCATAAACACTTGGTTGAGTTGGGACGGTAGGCACTCGACTTGCGGCAGTTCACCGTACTCCTTGATAACATCGGCCTTATACTTGATTTCGTTGTTGACCACATTGAGGGTGCTATCCAGCCCCTTATGCAGGTCGGTAAATTGCCACTCCGCTTCGTCGACGTGGGAGAAATCCTTGAGGTCTTGGACGATCTTCTTGACGCGAGCCAAGCCGTCGAGAGTTTCATGGATCAGGCTGACAACATCATCCTTGAGGTAGGCGTAGTCGAGCTCATTCTTGAGTGACATTATTTCGGTGTGCTCCTTGCTGTGCGGGACGGCAATCAATTCGGCCTGTTCATAGGCGTCGATGATCTGGAGGAGGTTTTTTAGGTAGCGCTCCAGCGTGCAGACGTTGGAATTGATGAAACCGACAGGGTTGTTGATCTCGTGTGCAACACCCGCAGCCAGCTGACCGATGGAAGCCATTTTCTCGGACTGCAATAGTTGGTTCATCGTCTCGTCGAGTTTCTTGATAAGCTTTTCCTGACTCTCCTTATCCGCAAATAAAGCCGCGTTAGCTGTTTGCAGTTCGGTGGTTCGTTCGCGTACCTTTTCCTCCAATTGGTCTCGTGAATCGCGTAACTCGGCCTCGCTGGCCTTGAGATCGGCAGTGCGTTCCGCAACCAGCTCTTCTAGGTGCTGCTGGTATTCCTGGCGCAACAAGCTGGCCTGAATATCGTCCAGATTTTGTTTATAAAATCGAAACGTCTGTCCCATGACCACCAAATAAGCAACAAGCCGGAGCATGTGCCAAAACCACCACTCGATGTACCAGAGCTTTGATAGAGCGAAAAACACCCCTGCCATGCCGAACAACAGCGAAAGAACGGCAAAAAAATAGTCGTCTATTCTGAGGGTCTGTTGTTGGCGCGAAAGAAACCAGGCGGCTGCCGCCAAAAAGCCGAGTCCCCCTATGAAATTCACGGCAATAGCTATTGTGGTAAAACTTCCTTTCTCCAACATGGCCGGAACCATGGATGGCCAAGCCATGCTGGCGGCTCCCAGAAACACTGCTCCGGCAGACGTGGCACCGAATATCCATCTGTCTTGTATTCGAGTTGTGAGCGGCGCGGGCAGCCAAAGCATGCAGAAAAAAATACCGCCCCAAAAGGTGGCTATACTGTGCAGCCAGACAAAAGTCTGACTGGGTATGCTGGCGGCGTGGAACCCGTCAAGGATGCCCATGGCAAGCAAGCCACTTACTATCCATAGATGATACGCATTGTCCTTGTTGTAACGCCGGATCAGGATCAAAAGCGCCGCCAGGATCACCCCGGCAAAGAGTCCCAACGCCTCGACGACGGCATGTACTGGGACGCTTTCCCAACGCGACTCGTTGCCTAGCAAGTGAAAAAGCAGTTCGCCGACAATCGGAACCGAACATGCCAACATCAACACTTTGGTTAGCGCGGGCTTCTGAGTGGAGAAACTAAGTCCTAACAAGCGAATTTGCATATATTCTTTTCAAGTAGTGAAGCTGAGCGCCTGACAAGACGCACCAAATTCACCTAACATACGTGGAACCACAAATACTCCAAACATCACACTATCAGCAATAACTATACAGTGCCAGTGGTGAAAAATCCGGTGTGGAGCCCAGATAAATGAGCCATTTAGCATCAATCCTCAAATGACTGACTTTGGGCAGAAAACTGAAATTCATCCTTAGCGAAACCCATACGCTCGAATCGGCACTTCGACAAACATTTCCCGCGTTTCATGGTTTAATACCGCCTTTTTTCGCCTCCCTCCCGGAACATCATGACCCTCAGCATTACCCTTCGCATTGCCCAGGAACTCTCCGTTCATCCCAACCAGGTTCAGGCCGCCGTCGATCTGCTCGACGAGGGCGCGACCGTGCCGTTCATTTCGCGTTATCGCAAGGAGGCCACCGGCAGCCTGGACGATACCCAGATGCGTAATCTCGAAGAGCGCCTGCGTTATTTGCGCGAGCTGGAAGAGCGCCGCACGGCAATCATCAAGAGCGTGACCGAGCAGGGCAAGATGACCCCGGAACTGGAAAAGGATTTACTGGAGGCCGACAGCAAGGTGCGCCTCGAAGACCTCTATCTGCCCTACAAGCCGAAGCGCCGCACCAAGGCGATGATTGCCCGAGAGGCAGGACTGGAGCCGCTCTCCGAGGCATTGCTGAATGACCCGACGCTCGACCCGGAAGCCGCCGCAACGGCCTATGTGGATGCCGACAAGGGCGTGCCGGACACCAAGGCGGCGCTGGAAGGCGCGCGGCATATCCTGATGGAACGCTTCGCCGAGGATGCCGAATTGCTGGGCAAGCTGCGCGATTACCTGTGGGACAACGCCGAGCTGAAATCCACCGTGCTGGAAGGCAAGGAAGAAGAAGGCGCGAAATTCCGCGATTATTTCGATTCGCGCGAAGCGCTCAAGGACATCCCCTCGCACCGCGCGCTGGCGCAATTGCGCGGGCGCAACGAAGGGTTCCTGCAACTCGCGCTGTCGCTCAAGGAAGACGAGGACGCCAAGGCGCTGGGCCGCAACGCGCCGGCCAACACTTGCGAACTGATGATTGCCCGCCAAGTGGGCATTGCCGATAAGGGCCGCCCTGCCGACAAATGGCTGATGGAAACCGTGCGCTGGACGTGGCGGGTGAAAGTGTTCCTGCATCTCGACCTGGAACTCACCAATTGCTTGAGAGAGGCCGCCGAAGCCGAAGCGATCCGGGTATTCGCGCGCAATCTTCATGACCTCTTGCTCGCCGCGCCCGCCGGGCCGCGCACCACCATCGGCCTCGATCCGGGGCTGCGCACCGGGGTGAAGGTGGCGGTGGTGGACAGCACCGGCAAACTGGTCGATACCGCCAACATTTACCCGCACGAACCCAAACGCGACTGGGAGCGCTCGATTGCTGTGCTGGCCGCGCTGGCGACCAAGCACAAGGCCGAACTCATCAGCATCGGCAACGGCACCGCCTCGCGCGAAACCGACAAGCTCGCCGCCGATCTCATGAAGCGTTATCCGGAACTCAATTTGACCAAGCTGGTGGTTTCGGAAGCCGGTGCCTCGGTGTATTCCGCCTCGGAACTCGCCGCCAAGGAATTCCCCGATCTCGACGTGACCCTGCGCGGCGCGGCCTCCATCGCCCGCCGCCTGCAAGACCCGCTCGCCGAACTGGTGAAGATCGATCCCAAGTCCATCGGCGTCGGCCAGTACCAGCACGACGTGAATCAGGCCGAACTGGCACGTGGTCTGGATGCGGTGGTCGAGGATTGCGTGAACAAGGTGGGGGTGGACGTGAATACCGCCTCGGTGCCGCTGCTGGCGCGCATCTCCGGCCTGAACGCCACACTCGCCCGCAACATCGTGGATTACCGCGACGCCAACGGTGCTTTCCCCAATCGCATGGCGCTGAAGAAAGTCCCGCGCCTGGGCGACAAGACCTTCGAGCAGGCCGCCGGTTTCCTGCGCATCATGAACGGCGATAACCCGCTCGATGCTTCCGCCGTTCACCCCGAAGCCTACCCGCTGGTGGAGCGCATCGTCGAACGGATCAAGACCGGCATCAAAACCCTGATCGGCGACAGCGCCACCCTGCGCCGCCTGACGCCGACCGAATTCACCGACGAAAAATTCGGCCTGCCCACGGTCAAGGACATCATCAGTGAGCTGGAAAAACCCGGTCGCGACCCCCGTCCCGAGTTCAAAACGGCGGTGTTTCAGGAAGGTGTGGAAGACCTCAAGGATTTGCAGCCGGGGATGATCCTGGAAGGCGTGGTGACCAATGTCGCCGCCTTCGGTGCTTTCGTCGATATCGGCGTGCACCAGGACGGTCTGGTACACGTCTCGGCACTCGCCAACAAGTTCGTCAAAGACCCGCACAGCGTGGTCAAGGCCGGCGACGTGGTCAAGGTCAAGGTGCTGGAAGTCGATCTGCCGCGCAAGCGTATCGCGCTGACCATGCGCCTCACCGATGAAGTCGCACCGCAGACGCGCAGCAACGACGGCGGACGCAACAAGCCCTCCGCCCGTTTCGAGCGCCAGCAACAGGCCGAACAGCCGCAAGGCGCAATGGCGGCGGCCATGGCGAAATTACGCGCGGGTAGATAAGCGAAATTAGGAGAGAGCCTTTTTTCGCCGGCTGCTCCAGAGAAAAAGCGGAAGAAGGCGCTCTTGGGGGCGGTATTTTTTTTACGTTGAGGTTGCGTGGTAATCAGGAAAATTGATGACCACAATCCCGTGGCTGTCCTGTAAAATAATCCTTAGACTACTTCTATTTCCATACTTAGTGCAGGGGCTTTTATGTCAGCAACGAAAAAATTCCGCTTGGTGACCCGTAGCGATTTCGACGGCCTGGTGTGCGCGGTGTTGTTGAAGCACCTCGACATGATCGACGACATCAAATTCGTTCACCCCAAGGACATGCAGGACGGCAAGATCGAGATCAGCGACAACGACATCACCACCAACCTGCCCTATGTGCCGGGCGTGTATCTGGCGCTCGACCACCACGAATCCGAAACCATCCGCAATACCGGCGAGCGTCCCAACCACATCATCCACCCCGAAGCGCCCTCGGCGGCGCGGGTGGTGTATGACCATTTTGGCGGCCTGAAAGTGTTCCCGGCGGAATGGGACGAAATGATGGCGGCGGTGGACAAGGGCGACGCGGCACAATTCAACCGCGACGAGATTCTCAATCCGACCGACTGGGTGCTCCTCAATTTCCTGATGGACGCGCGGACCGGACTGGGGCGTTTCCGCGATTTCCGCATCTCCAATTACCAGTTGATGATGGATTTGATCGATTACTGTAAGAACCACAACATCCACCAGATCATGGAGTTGCCGGACGTGAAGGAGCGCGTCGATATCTATTTCGATCACGCCGACAAGTTCAAGGACCAGTTGCAGCGTTGCTCCAAGATTCACAAGAATCTGGTGGTGCTTGATCTGCGTAACGAGGAAACCATCTACGCCGGCAACCGCTTCATGATCTACGCGCTGTTCCCGGATACCAACATTTCCATCCACGTGCTGTGGGGTCTGAAGAACCAGAACACGGTATTTGCCACCGGCAAGTCGATTCTCAACCGCAGTTCGAAAACCAACATCGGCGAACTGATGCTGAGCTACGGCGGCGGTGGGCATCAAAACGCCGGTACTTGCCAAGTCGAGAACGACAAGGCCGAAGCGGTGTTGCAGGAGTTGGTCGCCAAGATCAACGCCGACGGCTGAAACTGGGCGGTTTAACCTAACAAGGGGCGACGGGGGCAACTCCGTCGCCTTTTTTGCTATGAATGACGCGAAAAATATCTTCTCCTACCGCAAATTCTGGGCGCAGCGCTTCGGCACCGCGCCCTTCCTGCCGATGTCGCGCGCCGAGATGGATGCGCTGGGCTGGGACAGTTGCGACATCATCATCGTCACCGGCGATGCCTACATCGATCACCCCAGCTTCGGCATGGCGCTGGTGGGGCGGCTGATGGAGGCGCAGGGGTTTCGCGTCGGCATCATTGCCCAGCCCGACTGGCATACGCCGGAAGCCTTCAAAGTGCTGGGCAAGCCCAACCTGTTTTACGGGGTGGCCGCCGGCAACATGGATTCGATGGTCAACCGCTATACCTCGGAACGCAAGATACGCTCCGATGACGCCTACACGCCCAACGCCGCGCCCGACAAGCGTCCCGACCGGGCGGTGATCGTCTATTCGCAACGCTGCCGGGAAGCCTATCCGGATGCGCCCATCGTCATCGGCGGCATCGAGGCGAGCCTGCGCCGCATCGCGCATTACGACTATTGGTCGGACAAGGTGCGCCGTTCGGTGCTGCCCGACTCCAAGGCCGACATGCTGATCTACGGCAACGCCGAGCGTGCCCTGGTGGCGCTGGCGCACCGCATGGCGGCGGGCGAAAAAATCGCCGAGATCACCGATCTGCGCGGCACGGCGTTCATGCGCAAAAGCACCCCCGAGGGCTGGACGGAGCTGGATGCCAGCGATGTCGATAAAGAGGCGCACGCCAAGAGCGAGCGGGCCACCACCGTGATCCGTTTGCCGTCCTACGAGCAGGTCAAGGACGATCCGGTGCTGTACGCCCACACCTCGCGTCTACTGCATCTCGAATCCAATCCCGGCAACGCCCGTGCGTTGGTGCAGCGTCATGGCGAACGCGAGGTATGGCTGAATCCGCCACCGATTCCCCTGACCACGCCGGAACTGGATGGGGTGTATGCGCTGCCGTTTGCGCGCTGCCCCCATCCGGCGTACGGCGACGCCAAGATTCCGGCCTTCGAGATGATTCGTTTTTCGATCAGCATCATGCGCGGCTGTTTCGGCGGCTGTACCTTTTGCTCGATCACCGAACACGAGGGGCGCATTATCCAGAGCCGCTCGGAGCAATCCATACTCGGCGAGATCGAGGAAATCCGCGACAAGACGCCGGGCTTCACCGGCATCGTCTCGGATCTGGGCGGACCGACCGCCAACATGTATCGCCTCAAATGCAAGGATGCCAAGATCGAGGCCGCCTGCCGCCGGCTTTCCTGCGTGTATCCGGACATCTGCGTCAACATGGGCACCGACCATCACCCCCTGGTGCAGCTTTATCGCAAGGCCCGCGCGATCAAGGGCGTGAAGAAAATCCTGATCAGTTCCGGGGTGCGCTACGACTTGGCGGTGCGTTCGCCGGAATACGTCAAGGAACTGGTGACCCATCACGTCGGCGGTTATCTCAAGATCGCCCCGGAACACACCCAGGAACCGGTGCTGGCCAAGATGATGAAGCCGGGCATCGACACCTACTACAAGTTCAAGGAGCTGTTCGACAGGTTTTCCAGGGAGGCGGGCAAGGAACAGTACCTGATTCCCTATTTCATCGCTGCCCATCCCGGCACTACCGACGCGGACATGCTGGAGTTGGCGTTGTGGCTGAAGCACAACGGTTTCCGTCTCGACCAGGTGCAGACTTTCCTGCCTACCCCGATGGCGCTGGCCTCGACCATGTATCACAGCCACCGCAACCCGCTAAAGAAGGTCACGCGCAGCAGCGAGGAAGTCGCGGTGCCGCTGGGCGGGCGCACTCGTCGTTTGCACAAGGCGTTTCTGCGTTACCACGATCCCGAGAATTGGCCGTTGCTGCGCGAGGCGCTCAAAAACATGGGGCGCGCCGACCTGATCGGCAACGGCAAGAAGCATCTGGTGCCGGCCTGGCAGCCGGCAGGCACCGGAGATGCGGCAACCCGCAAGGCGTCATTCGGCAAATCCCGCGCGCCGGCCGCAGCCCCGCGGGGGCGCGGCGCCGGACAGCGCCCAAAGAAGCCCGTGCGCTCTTGAACAGGGGCTAACAAGCTGATTTGACAAGGGAGTTGCCTACCTGTTCAAAAGGGGTGTCAAAGTGGTTTTTTTCTTTGACTTACCTACTATAGGTTGATATAGTCCTTAAAATTTTGCGCTATATGTTGCGTTTGTTTGCAAGATTTTGACATCTGTCAGTCAGGAGGACGATACATGCCATTTGCCAAAGCAACCTTTTCCGAGACGCAAGAGGATACCCATCACGGCCAGCCGCGACTGCGGGTAATCAACGGCGGGCGTTCCGCTCCCAAGGGCGAGTTGCGCAAATCGCGGCGTATTCCCATCCAGTGCAAGGTGGAGATCAAGGCGCAGGATGGTTGGGAAATTCACTACGGGGTGAGCACCGACATCAGCGTGGATGGCGTTTCTTTCGTCACCGATTACGTGCCGCGTTTCGGCCAGTTGCTGGAAATTCACATCGTGCCGCCGCAAGGCTCGCCGATCAAGCCGCTTCGTGCGCTGATCCAGGTCAAGCGTTGTGCCCAAGTGGTGGCCGGCAAGCAATACGAAATTGGCGCGGCAATCATCAAGATTCGCGGCTAGTTCGGCTAAATTTCTTCATCGACGGCGGTGGCTGGTTCGCCCTGGCGCCGGTTCTTTCTTCTTCTTTCCATGCTGCTGCGGGTTTCCAGTAAAGGGTCGGTACTCGTGACTCTCCGGCAATACGAGCGGCGCTCGTCTCCCATTCTTCGGTTTTCCTCTGGTTCAGCGAGGGCGGTCGTTTCCTCATGCGTCGTTTCGGTGCTTCGGTGTAACGGGAAATAGTCGGCAATCTGCGCGGGAAACGCACGGGCGCGCACCGGATTTACCGCGTGCGCCGAATAGGTTGCCGCAGGTTGTGCCGGCTCCGGGGCTTCGCCAATGGCAGGTAGGCTGCTAACGTATCTCATGATAATGCTCCTGATTTCATTATAGTTTCTCCCGCTATACCTGCTTGGCTGTCGTTAGGGTGGTCAAACAGCTATAATGCCGCTCTTTTTTATCGAGTCGTTTCCATGAGTAGCCTGCACGACGAGATTGCGCGCCGCCGTACATTCGCCATCATTTCCCATCCGGACGCTGGTAAAACCACGCTGACCGAGAAACTGCTGTGGTTCGGCAAGGCCATCCAGATGGCCGGCGCGGTGCGCGCCCGCAAGGCGGACCGCCATGCGGTGTCGGACTGGATGGAACTGGAAAAACAGCGCGGCATTTCGGTGACATCGTCGGTGATGCAGTTTCCCTACCGCGAGTGCATGGTCAACCTGCTTGACACACCCGGTCATGAGGACTTCTCCGAGGATACCTATCGCACGCTGACCGCCGTGGATTCGGCGGTGATGGTGATCGACTCGGTGAACGGCGTGGAAGCGCAGACCATCAAGCTGCTCAATGTGTGCCGCCTGCGCGACACGCCCATTCTTACCTTCATCAATAAGCTCGACCGCGAAGGGCGCGAACCCATCGACTTGCTCGATGAAATCGAGTCGGTGCTGGGTATCCAGTGTGCGCCGATGACCTGGCCGATAGGCATGGGGAAACGCTTCCGCGGTACCTATCACCTATACGACGATGTCGTTTCGGTGTTCGATCCGAACGCCGAGAAAGGCACCTCCGAGACGATCCAGGGCTTGGACAGCCCGCGTCTCGACGAGCTGATCGGCGATCAGGCCGGCGAGTTGCGCAACGACATCGAACTGGTGCGGGGGGCGTCGCATACCTTCGACAAGGATGCCTACTTGGCGGGACGCCAGACCCCGGTGTTTTTCGGTTCGGCGATGAATAACTTCGGCGTGCAATCGCTGCTCGATGCCATCGTCGAGCTTTCTCCGGCACCGCTGCCGCGCCCGACCACGACCCGCGAGGTGGCGCCGGACGAGGCGAAGTTTGCCGGCTTTGTGTTCAAAATTCAGGCCAATATGGATCCCAGGCACCGCGATCGCATCGCCTTTATCCGCGTGTGTTCAGGGCGTTTCGACAGGGGTATGAAAATCAAGCAGGTGTCGAGCGGCAAGCAGATCACCGTGGGCAACGCCATTACCTTCATGGCGCAGGACCGCTCCACCGCCGACGAGGCCTACGCCGGGGACATCATCGGCGTGCCCAATCACGGCACGATACGCCTGGGGGATGCTTTCACCGAGGGCGAAGACCTGAAATTCACCGGGATTCCCTCCTTTGCGCCGGAATTGTTCCGCCGCGCGCAAATCAAGAATCCCCTGAAAATGAAGCAATTGCAAAAAGGCTTGCAGCAGTTGGCGGAGGAGGGGGCGACCCAGTTGTTTAGGCCAATCAGCAGCAACGACCTGATCCTCGGAGCGGTCGGGATGTTGCAGTTCGACGTGGTGGCGCATCGCCTGCAATACGAATACGGCGTGGATGTGATCTTCGAATCCTTCAACGTCGCCACTGCCCGCTGGCTGCGGGGCTCCGACGCTGAGTTGAAAAAGATCGTCGACAAGGCTGCCTTCAACATCGCGCTCGATGGGGCCGACGAATACGTCTATCTGGCACCCAATCGCGTGAATCTAACGTTGGCGCAGGAGAAGTTTCCGGAGGTGCGTTTCCTCGAAACGCGGGAGGTATTTTGAGTCTGAAGAAGAAAAAATGCAGTCTCTTTGTTAATTTTGTTTGACAAGGGATAAAAAAGCCGGGATAATTACCGGCTTTCGCTTGGAGGGGTTCCCGAGCGGTCAAAGGGATCAGACTGTAAATCTGACGGCTCTGCCTTCGAAGGTTCGAATCCTTCCCCCTCCACCAACTGTTTAGAGTGGTTTGAGTATTGCTTAGCGTGGGTGTCGTACCCTGTTGTGAGAGCGTGTGAATTGCGGGTGTAGCTCAATGGTAGAGCAGAAGCCTTCCAAGCTTACGACGAGGGTTCGATTCCCTTCACCCGCTCCAGTTTGGTTTTAGTGTTCCGGTTTATGCCCATGTGGCTCAGTGGTAGAGCACCCCCTTGGTAAGGGGGAGGTCGACAGTCCGATTCTGTCCATGGGCACCACAATCTTGATCGAAATTTTGGTATTAAAGGGAGCTATCATGGCAAAAGGTAAATTTGAGCGCACCAAGCCGCACGTGAACGTCGGAACGATCGGTCACGTGGATCATGGCAAGACCACCCTGACGGCGGCGATCACGACGATTCTGTCGAAGAAGTTTGGCGGCGAAGCCAAGGGTTACGACCAGATTGACAGCGCACCGGAAGAAAAGGCCCGCGGTATTACCATCAACACCGCCCACGTCGAATACGAAACCGAGAAGCGCCACTACGCGCACGTTGACTGCCCGGGGCACGCCGACTACGTCAAGAACATGATCACCGGTGCCGCCCAGATGGACGGTGCAGTCCTGGTGGTGTCTGCGGCTGACGGCCCGATGCCGCAAACTCGCGAGCACATCCTGCTGGCGCGTCAGGTTGGTGTCCCATATATCATCGTCTACATGAACAAAGCCGACATGGTTGATGATCCCGAATTGCTCGAACTGGTCGAAATGGAAGTGCGCGAATTGCTTTCCAAGTACGACTTCCCGGGCGACGACACCCCGATCATCATCGGCTCCGCCCTGAAGGCGCTGGAAGGTGACCAAAGCGACATCGGCGAACCGTCGATTTTCAAGCTGGCCGATGCGCTGGACAGCTACATCCCCGAGCCGGAGCGCGCCATCGACGGCACGTTCCTGATGCCCGTCGAAGACGTCTTCTCGATTTCTGGTCGCGGCACCGTCGTGACGGGTCGTATCGAACGCGGCATCGTCAAGGTTGGTGAAGAAGTTGAGATCGTCGGTATCAAGCCCACCATCAAGACCACCTGCACCGGCGTCGAAATGTTCCGCAAGCTGCTCGACCAAGGTCAGGCAGGCGACAACGTTGGCGTGTTGCTGCGCGGCACCAAGCGTGAAGAAGTGGAGCGCGGTCAAGTGTTGGCCAAGCCGGGTTCGATCACCCCGCACACCAAGTTCAACGCCGAGATTTACGTGTTGAGCAAGGACGAAGGCGGTCGTCACACCCCGTTCTTCCAGGGCTATCGTCCCCAGTTCTACTTCCGCACCACCGACGTAACCGGCGCAATCGAATTGCCTGCTGGCACCGAAATGGTGATGCCTGGTGACAACATCTCCATCGCGGTAGCGCTGATTCAGCCGATCGCCATGGAAGAAGGTCTGCGCTTCGCCATTCGCGAAGGCGGCCGTACCGTTGGTGCCGGCGTGGTTGCAAAGGTCATCGAGTAAAAAGTCAAGAAGCGAGGGTGGAGGGTTGTTGGCAGTGTTTTGCTCAATTCTAGGCTCTCGCTCTTGGTTTTAAAGAATAGGCCAGTAGCTCAATTGGCAGAGTGTCGGTCTCCAAAACCGAAGGTTGGGGGTTCGAGGCCCTCCTGGCCTGCCACAATTCTAGCTTGATCTCGGAGTGGGCAAATTAAGCAAGATTACCGACCGACACGCCTGTGTCGGGCGGTTTTTTGTCTTTGAAAAATACGATGTCAGATAAGATCAAATTGGTGTTTGCGTTTCTGTTGTTGGCAGGCGGGATTGCAGGTTATTACCTGTTGGCCGACCATGCCACGGCTTTGCGCGTAATCGCGGTGCTGGTGGGTGTTATTTCCTCCGCAGTGGTGGCAAGCTTGAGCGAGCCGGGTGGGCAGTTCGTTGCTTTCAGTCGCGAGTCCTGGGCTGAGACCAAGCGAGTGTCGTGGCCGACGCGCAAGGAGACGCTGCAGACTACCGGTATCGTATTCCTGTTGGTGGTGGTGATCGCGATTTTCCTGTGGATCGTCGATGCCAGCCTGATGTCGTTGGTCAAGCTTCTGATGGGCCAGGGGGACTGATGGCTAAACGATGGTATGTGGTTCACGCTTATTCCGGCTTCGAGAAAAGCGTTCAACGCACTTTGCTGGAGCGTATCGAGCGTGCCGGGGTGCAGGATTTGTTTGGTCAGATCCTGGTGCCGGTGGAAGAAGTCGTCGAAATGAAAGGCGGCCAGAAGAGTATCAGCGAGCGTAAGTTCTTTCCCGGCTACGTGCTAGTCGAAATGGAAATGAACGACGAGACTTGGCACCTTATCAAGAGCACTCCCAAGGTTACCGGCTTCGTCGGCGGTTCGGCGCAAAAGCCGACACCGATTAGCGACAAGGAAGTTGCTGCGCTGATGCAACAAATCCAGGATGGCGTCGAGAAGCCGCGTCCCAAGGTTCTGTTTGAAGTCGGCGAATCGGTCCGGGTTATCGAAGGGCCTTTCAGCGATTTCAATGGCACGGTCGAGGAAGTCAACTACGACAAGAGCAAGCTGCGTGTCTCGGTGCTGATTTTCGGACGCGCCACGCCGGTCGAGCTCGAATTCGGTCAGGTCGAAAAAGCATAGATTTGTTTCAACGGGGAGCTTGGCGAATTTTTCCGTCGAGCGCTATCACCCATTTTTAAGGAGTTGTCGAAGTGGCAAAGAAAATCATTGGTTACATCAAATTGCAGGTGCCTGCAGGGAAGGCGAATCCGTCGCCTCCGATCGGCCCGGCGCTGGGTCAGCGCGGCCTCAATATCATGGAGTTCTGCAAGGCGTTTAATGCCCAGACTCAGGGTGTGGAAGTGGGTCTGCCGATTCCCGTGGTGATTACGGCCTATGCCGACAAGAGTTTCACCTTCGTGATGAAGACCCCGCCCGCCACCATTCTGATCAAGAAGGCGGCAGGTATCCAGAAGGGTAGCCCGAAGCCCCATACCGACAAGGTTGGCAAGCTGACGCGTGCTCAGGCCGAAGAAATCGCCAAGACCAAGATGCCCGATCTGACCGCGGCTGATATGGATGCCGCCGTACGTACCATCGCCGGCAGCGCACGCAGCATGGGTATTGAAGTGGAGGGCGTATAACATGGCTAAAATTTCCAAGCGTCTCAAGGCTATCAACGCCAAGGTTGATCGCAGCAAGTTCTACGCGTTGAATGACGCGCTGGTGCTGGTCAAGTCGACTGCCAATGCGAAGTTCGACGAGTCCATCGATGTGGCCGTCAATCTCGGTATCGATGCACGTAAATCGGATCAACTCGTGCGCGGTTCCGTGGTTCTGCCGCGCGGTACCGGTAAGACCAAGCGGGTTGCCGTGTTTGCCCAGGGCGCTGCTGCTGAAGCCGCCAAGGAAGCCGGCGCCGATATCGTCGGCTTCGACGATCTGGCTGCCGAGGTCAAGGCCGGCAAGATGGATTTCGACATCGTGATCGCCAGCCCCGACGCCATGCGCGTGGTGGGTCAGCTCGGCCAGATTCTCGGTCCGCGCGGCCTGATGCCGAACCCCAAGGTCGGCACCGTCACCCCCAATGTCGCTGAAGCTGTGAAAAACGCCAAGGCCGGTCAGGTTCAATACCGTACCGACAAGGGCGGCATCATTCAATGCACCATCGGACGTGCTTCGTTTGGTGAAGACGCTCTTAAGGAAAACTTGCTGGCTCTGGTTGACGCGCTCAACAAAGCCAAGCCGGCTGCCGCCAAAGGCATTTACCTCAAGAAAATCGCGGTATCCAGCACCATGGGTATCGGCGTGCGCGTGGATCAATCCTCGCTCAACGCGTAATCAAGGAAACTTTGGGTCTGCCGTTCACTCGGCAGGCCGTCAAAGACCGTAGGCGTCCGTAAGGACTTAATCGATCGATGAGGAAATTGGCAGGCCTTGGCTTTCCAAGTTAATTGTCTTTCACCTACGCAGATGGTGTACCCATACAGGATTGTTTTTGTCTCCTGCATAAAGGTCGCCGTGGGTAGGTCCGGTTTCTCCTTCGGGTGATGCCGGACTTAATTTAAACGGAAGGAGGTAAGACCTTGAGTCTGAATCTTGAAGAGAAAAAAGCGGTTGTGGCCGAAGTCAGCGCCGAAGTCGCCAATGCTCAAGCGATCATTATCGCCGAGTATCGCGGTCTCGAAGTAGGCAACATGACGGTTTTGCGTCGCAAGGCGCGTGAATCGGGCGTGTACCTGCGCGTGCTGAAAAACACCCTGGCGCGCCGCGCCGTCGCTGATACGCCTTTCGCCGGGTTGGCCGACCAAATGGTCGGTCCGTTGGCTTATGGTATTTCCAGCGATCCGGTCGCCGTGGCAAAGGTCTTGCATGAATTTGCCAAGACCAGCAACGAAAAACTCACCATCAAGGGTGGTGCGATGGCTAATTTCGTGATGTCCCCCAAGGATGTCGCGGCGCTTGCCACCATGCCGAGTCGCGATGAGCTGTTGTCCAAGTTGTTGGGGACCATGCAGGCTCCGATTGCAACGTTTGTGCGTACGCTCAACGAAGTCCCGACCAAGTTCGTGCGTGGTCTGGCTGCCGTTCGCGACCAGAAGCAAACTGCTTAACACTTATTCATTACTAATTTATTCAGGAGAAGTTGAACATGGCTATTTCCAAAGCTGAAATCCTTGACGCAATTGCTGGCATGACCGTTCTGGAACTGTCCGAAATGATCAAGGAAATGGAAGAAAAATTCGGTGTGTCCGCTGCTGCTGCGGCTGTTGCGGTTGCTGCTCCGGCTGCTGGCGCTGCTGCTGCTGTTGAAGAAAAGACCGAATTCGACGTGATTCTGACCGGCGCCGGTGAGAACAAGGTCAACACCATCAAGGTGGTTCGTGCTATTACCGGTCTGGGTTTGAAAGAAGCCAAGGATCTGGTGGACGGCGCTCCGAAGCCCGTTAAGGAAGGTGTTTCCAAGGCTGATGCCGACGCAGTTGCCAAGCAATTGATCGAAGCCGGCGCGACTTGCGAAGTCAAGTAAGCGTTTAATCGGTAATTCAGGCTGGCGGGAAACCGCCGGCCTTTTCGCATTTGTAAAGCGTAAAGCGAATTCCCCTGCACATTTTCGGTCAGAGTGTGCATAGGAATACGACCACTGATTCCTAGCCGTACCCAAGGGAATCCGGTCGGCGGGAGTAGCGTAGCAGGCAAGACCCGACGGCGCAGGATTCTACTGAATGCGACTAGGAATTAAGGCGAGAGCCATCCATCCACGGAGATATTATGAGTTACTCATTCACCGAGAAACGACGTATCCGCAAGAGTTTCGCCAAGCGGGCCAGCGTGCAGCAAATCCCTTTTCTGTTGGCAACGCAGATAGACTCTTACGCCGCATTTCTGCAAACCGGCGTCAAGGTTGAAAATCGCAAGAACGAGGGTCTGCAGGCTGCGTTCACCTCGATTTTTCCCATTGCCAGCCATAGCGGCAACGCCCGCCTGGAATACGTCAGCTACACCCTCGGCGAACCGCCGTTTGATGTTCTCGAATGTCAGCAGCGCGGCCTGACCTTTGCCGCGCCGTTGCGCGTCAAGGTGCGTCTCACCATCATGGATCGCGAAGCTTCCAAGCCGACCGTGAAGGAAGTCAAAGAGCAGGAAGTCTACATGGGCGAAATTCCGCTCATGACCGATACCGGCTCGTTCGTCATCAACGGCACCGAGCGCGTGATCGTGTCTCAGTTGCACCGTTCTCCAGGCGTGTTTTTCGAGCATGACCGCGGCAAGACCCATTCTTCCGGAAAGCTGTTGTTCTCCGCACGGATCATTCCTTATCGCGGGTCGTGGCTGGATTTCGAGTTCGACCCCAAGGACTACCTGTATTTCCGCGTTGACCGGCGTCGCAAGATGCCGGTGACGATCCTCCTCAAGGCGCTCGGCTACAATCCCGAACAGATCCTGTCGATGTTCTACGTCAACGACACCTTCCATATCGCCAAGAAGGGCATCCAGTTCGAACTGGTACCGGATCGCCTGCGCGGTGAAGTGGCGCGTTTCGACATCTCCGATAAAGACGGCAACGTTATTGTTCCGAAGGACAAGCGCATTACCGTGAAGCACATCCGCGACATGGAGAAGGCTGGCGTCAGCAAGGTCGTGGTGCCCGAGGAATTCGTGCTGGGCCGCGTCGTTGCGCATCCCATCGTCGACAAGGAAAGCGGGGAAATCCTCGCGGTCGCCAATGAGGAAGTCGGTGAAACCCTGCTCGCGAAACTACGCGAATCCGGGGTGGCCAAGTTCAACACCATTTACGCGAACGACCTGGATCAGGGCGCCTACATTTCCTCGACTCTGCGTATCGACGAGACCACCGACCAGAAAGCCGCACAAGTGGCAATCTACCGCATGATGCGGCCCGGCGAGCCGCCTACCGACGAAGCGGTGGATGCCTTGTTCGGCGGTCTGTTCTTCAGCGAGGAGCGTTACGATCTGTCGGCAGTGGGGCGCATGAAGTTCAATCGTCGTGCCTATCCGGACAAGCCCGATGACAAGGTGTCGGGCTGGTTCAAGGCATTCCTGCAAAAGGTCGGAGCGAAGAGCGAAGAAGGCCACGGTGTCCTGGAAAACGACGACATCATCGCCACCATCATGATCCTGGTCGAGTTGCGCAACGGCCGCGGCGAAATCGATGATATCGACCACCTCGGCAACCGTCGCGTGCGTTCGGTCGGCGAACTCGCGGAAAACCAGTTCCGTTCCGGTCTGGTGCGTGTCGAGCGCGCCGTCAAGGAGCGTCTCTCCCAGGCGGAATCGGAAAACCTGATGCCGCACGACCTGATCAACGCCAAGCCGGTTTCCGGCGCGATCAAGGAATTCTTCGGGTCGAGTCAGTTGTCGCAGTTTATGGACCAGACCAATCCGCTCTCGGAAATCACCCACAAGCGCCGCGTCTCTGCCCTCGGTCCGGGCGGCTTGACCCGCGAACGCGCCGGCTTCGAAGTGCGCGACGTGCATCCCACCCACTATGGCCGGGTGTGCCCGATTGAAACGCCGGAAGGCCCGAACATTGGTCTGATCAACTCCCTGGCACTGTATGCGCGCACCAACCAGTACGGCTTCCTGGAAACGCCGTATCGCAAGATGGAAAACAGCAAGGTGACCAACCAGGTCGATTACCTGTCGGCCATCGAGGAAGGCAAGTACGTGATCGCCCAGGCCAACGCCGAGCTGGACAAGAGCGGCAAGCTCAGCCAGGAACTGGTGTCCTGTCGCCATCACAATGAATTTGCCATGTCCACCCCGGACAAGGTCCAGTACATGGACATCGCGCCGGGCCAGATCGTTTCGGTAGCGGCGTCGCTGATTCCGTTCCTGGAGCATGACGACGCTAACCGCGCCTTGATGGGCGCCAACATGCAACGTCAGGCCGTGCCCTGTCTGCGCGCCGAAAAGGCTTTCGTCGGTACCGGTATCGAGCGCACCGTGGCGGTCGACTCGGGAACTACCGTGCAAGCCCGTCGCGGCGGGATTGTCGATTACATCGACGCCGGCCGTATCGTGGTGCGCGTTCATGACGAAGAAGCGCAGGCCGGCGAAGTCGGCGTGGATATCTACAACCTTATCAAGTACACCCGTTCCAACCAGAATACCAACATCAACCAGCGTCCGCTGGTCCGGGTTGGCGACGTGCTGCAGCGCGGCGACGTGATTGCCGACGGCGCTTCCACCGACATGGGCGAACTGGCGCTGGGACAGAACATGCTGGTGGCGTTCATGCCGTGGAACGGCTACAACTTCGAGGACTCGATCCTGATCTCCGAGCGGGTGGTGGCGGATGACCGCTACACCTCGATTCACATCGAGGAACTCTCGGTGGTGGCGCGTGATACCAAGCTCGGACCTGAAGAAATCACCCGCGATATCTCCAACCTCTCCGAGCGCATGTTGAGCCGTCTCGACGAATCGGGTATTTGCTACATCGGCGCGGAAGTCGAAGCCGGCGACGTGTTGGTCGGCAAGGTGACGCCCAAGGGCGAAACCCAGTTGACCCCCGAAGAAAAGCTGCTGCGTGCGATCTTCGGTGAAAAAGCCTCCGACGTGAAGGATACTTCGTTGCGCGTGCCGTCCGGCATTTCCGGTACGGTCATCGACGTGCAGGTATTCACCCGCGAAGGCATCGAGCGCGACAAGCGCGCCCAGCAGATCATCGACGACGAACTGAAGGGCTTCAAGAAGGATCTGGCCGACCAGATGCGTATCGTCGAAGACGACGCTTTTGGTCGTATCGAGCGCCTGCTGGATGGCAAGATCGCCAACGGCGGACCCAAGAAGCTCGCCAAGGGCAGTGCGGTAAACAAGGCGTATCTGGGCCTCATCGAGCGCCACAACTGGTTCGATATTCGCCTCGCCGACGAGGATGCCGCGCGTCAACTGGAGTCGCTCAAGGACAGTCTGGCGCAGAAGCGCGTGGAATTCGACGCCTTCTTCGAAGAGAAGAAGCGCAAGCTCACCTGCGGCGACGAATTGCCGCCCGGCGTGCAGAAGATGGTCAAGGTCTACGTGGCGGTCAAACGCCGCCTTCAGCCCGGCGACAAGATGGCCGGTCGTCACGGTAACAAGGGTGTTATTTCCAAGATCAACCCGGTCGAGGATATGCCCTACATGGCCGACGGAAAGCCCGTCGACATCGTGCTGAACCCGCTCGGCGTGCCGTCGCGGATGAACGTTGGGCAGATCCTTGAAACCCACTTGGGTTGGGCTGCCAAGGGCTTGGGGCTGCGTCTTGGCGAAATGCTCCAGGAGCAAGCCAAGGCCGCGGAGATTCGCAAGTTCATCGACAAGATTTACAACTCCACCGGCAAGTCGGAAGACATCAAGTCGTTCAAGGACGAGGAAATTCTCGAGTTGGCGAGCAACCTCCAGCATGGCGTGCCGTTTGCCACGCCGGTGTTCGACGGCGCCAAGGAAGAAGAAATTCGCGCCATGCTTGATCTTGCCTATCCGGATGAAGACCCGCGCACCAAGCAACTCGGCTTTACCGCATCCAAGACCCAGTTGCAGCTTTATGATGGCCGCACCGGCGACGCTTTCGAGCGTCCGGTAACGGTGGGTTACATGCATGTGCTGAAGCTGCATCACTTGGTCGACGACAAGATGCACGCCCGTTCCACCGGCCCGTACTCGCTGGTGACCCAGCAGCCGTTGGGCGGTAAGGCTCAGTTCGGTGGTCAGCGCTTCGGTGAAATGGAAGTGTGGGCGTTGGAAGCCTACGGTGCAGCGTACACCTTGCAGGAAATGCTGACGGTGAAGTCCGATGACGTCGGCGGCCGTACCAAGGTTTACGAAAACATCGTCAAGGGCGAACACAAGATCGACGCCGGGATGCCGGAATCGTTCAACGTGTTGGTCAAGGAAATCCGCTCGCTGGCAATCGACATCGATCTGGAACGGAATTAAGGGTCTAGGGTAGGGTGCGCCTCGCGCACCGTCGTGGTTGGTGCGCCGAGCGCACCCTACATAGCAGGAGTCGCAAATGAAAGCATTGCTGGATTTGTTCAAACAGGTAACGCAGGAAGAAGAATTCGACGCGATCAAGATCGCCTTGGCTTCGCCGGACAAAATCCGTTCCTGGTCCTACGGCGAGGTAAAGAAGCCGGAAACCATCAATTACCGTACCTTCAAGCCGGAGCGTGACGGCTTGTTCTGCGCCAAGATTTTTGGCCCGATCAAGGATTACGAGTGCTTGTGCGGCAAGTACAAGCGCCTCAAGCATCGCGGCGTTATCTGCGAGAAATGCGGCGTTGAAGTGACCCAGTCCAAGGTGCGCCGTGAGCGCATGGGCCACATCGAACTGGCTTCGCCGGTCGCCCACATCTGGTTCCTCAAGTCCCTGCCGTCGCGCTTGGGCATGGTGCTCGACATGGCGTTGCGCGACATCGAACGGGTATTGTATTTCGAAGCCTACGTGGTGACCGATCCCGGCATGACGCCGCTGAACCGTTGCCAGTTGCTGACCGAAGACGACTACCTCGCCAAAGTCGAAGAGTACGGCGATGAATTCCACGCCAGCATGGGCGCGGAAGGGGTGCGCGAATTGCTGCGCACGCTCGACCTCAACGTGGAAGTCGAGACGCTGCGCAAGGATTTATCGGAAACTGGTTCCGATACCAAGATCAAGAAAATCGCCAAGCGCCTCAAGGTGTTGGAGGCTTTCCAGAAATCCGGGATCAAGCCGGAATGGATGGTGATGGAAGTGCTGCCGGTGCTGCCGCCCGAACTGCGTCCGTTGGTGCCGTTGGATGGTGGCCGTTTCGCCACCTCCGACCTGAACGATTTGTACCGTCGCGTTATCAACCGTAACAACCGCCTCAAGCGTTTGCTCGAACTGAAGGCGCCGGAAATCATCGTGCGCAACGAAAAGCGCATGTTGCAGGAAGCAGTCGATTCGCTGCTCGACAACGGTCGTCGCGGCAAGGCCATGACCGGCGCCAACAAGCGTCCGTTGAAGTCGCTGGCCGACATGATCAAGGGCAAGGGCGGTCGTTTCCGGCAAAACCTGTTGGGTAAGCGCGTCGACTATTCCGGTCGTTCGGTGATCGTGGTGGGTCCGCAGCTCAAGCTGCATCAATGCGGTCTGCCCAAGAAGATGGCGCTGGAGTTGTTCAAGCCGTTCATTTTCAACAAGCTCGAAGTGATGGGCCTGGCGACCACCATCAAGGCCGCCAAGAAGATGGTCGAGGCCGAAGAGCCGGTGGTGTGGGACTTGCTGGAAGAAGTTATCCGCGAACATCCGGTGATGCTGAACCGCGCGCCGACCCTGCACCGTCTTGGCATCCAGGCGTTCGAGCCGATCCTCATCGAAGGCAAGGCGATCCAACTGCATCCGCTGGTGTGCGCGGCGTTCAACGCCGACTTTGACGGCGACCAAATGGCCGTCCACGTTCCGCTGTCGCTGGAAGCGCAGATGGAAGCCCGTACCCTGATGCTGGCCTCCAACAACGTCCTGTCCCCTTCCAACGGCGACCCGATCATCGTGCCGTCGCAGGATATCGTGCTGGGTTTGTATTACATGACCCGCGAGAAGATCAACGCCAAGGGCGAAGGCATTCGTTTTGCCGACGTCGGCGAAGCCCTGCGCGCCTACGAGTCGCGCCAGGTAGAGTTGCACGCCAAGATCACCATCCGTATCAAGGAAACCGTGGTCGACAGCGAAGGCAACAAGTCGGAAAAAATCAATCGTTACGAAACCACCGTGGGCCGTGCGTTGCTTTCCGAGATTCTGCCCGCCGGCCTGCCGTTCCCGCTGGTCAACAAGGCGCTCAAGAAAAAGGAAATCTCCAAACTTATCAATGCCAGCTTCCGTCGCTGCGGTCTGCGCGAAACGGTGATTTTCGCCGATAAACTGATGTATACCGGGTTCACTTTCGCGGCGCGTGCCGGCATTTCAATTGCCGTTGACGATATGTTGGTTCCGGACAAGAAAAACGACCTGATTTCCGCGGCGGAAGCCGAAGTGATGGAAATCGAGGCGCAATATTCCTCCGGCCTGGTGACGCAGGGCGAGCGCTACAACAAGGTGGTCGACATCTGGGGGCGTTGCGGTGACGTCGTGGCGAAGGCCATGATGGACCAACTCGGTACGCAAAACGTGGTCGACCGCGAAGGAAAAACCGTCAAACAGGAATCCTTCAACTCCATTTACATGATGGCCGACTCGGGCGCTCGCGGTTCCGCCGCCCAGATTCGCCAGTTGGCCGGGATGCGCGGCCTGATGGCCAAGCCGGACGGATCCATCATCGAAACCCCGATTACCGCGAACTTCCGCGAGGGGTTGAACGTGTTGCAGTACTTCATCTCGACTCACGGTGCACGTAAAGGTCTGGCCGATACCGCACTGAAAACCGCGAACTCAGGTTACCTCACCCGTCGTCTGGTCGACGTGACGCAAGATCTGGTGGTAACCGAGCAGGATTGCGGTACCCAACTGGGTATGGCGATCAAGGCACTGGTCGAAGGCGGCGAAGTGGTCGAAGCGCTGCGCGAGCGGATCCTCGGGCGCGTAACCGCATCCGACGTGATCAATCCGGAAACCGACGAAACCGTTTACGAAGCCGGTACATTGCTCGACGAAGCCGCAGTGGAAAATATCGAAGCGCTGGGCATCGACGAAGTTCGCGTGCGCACTCCGCTCACCTGCGAAACCCGTTACGGTCTGTGCGCCAAGTGCTACGGGCGTGATCTGGGACGCGGCGCCATCGTGAATGCCGGCGAAGCGGTCGGCGTTATTGCCGCCCAGTCCATTGGCGAACCGGGCACCCAGTTGACCATGCGTACCTTCCACATCGGTGGTGCGGCATCGCGGGCAGCAGCGGCCAGCCAGATCGAGATCAAGTCCAGCGGCACCATCCGTTTCACCGCGTTGATGCGTTACGTGACCAACCCCAAGGGCGAGCAGATCGTCATCTCGCGGAGTGGCGAGGTCATCATTACCGACGACAACGGTCGCGAGCGTGAGCGTCAGAAGGTGCCTTACGGCGCAACCATCCTTGCCATGGACGGCGACGTCGTGAAGGCCGGCAAGGTGTTGGCGACCTGGGATCCGCATACCCGCCCGATCATTACGGAATACGCCGGTCGAGTGCGTTTCGAGAACGTCGAGGAAGGCGTTACCGTCGCCAAGCAGATCGATGAAGTGACCGGCCTGTCCACCCTCGTGGTGATTGACCCGAAACGGCGTGGTACTGCGCAGACCAAGGGGTTGCGTCCACAGGTTAAATTGCTCGGTGAGAACGGCGAGGAAGTCAAGCTGGCCGGTACCGATCACTCGGTGAACATCACCTTCCATGTCGGTTCCATCATTTCGGTGAAGGACGGTCAGGACGTGAGCGTCGGCGACGTGCTGGCGCGTATTCCCCAGGAAACCTCGAAGACTCGCGACATTACCGGCGGTCTGCCGCGTGTGGCGGAACTCTTTGAAGCGCGTTCGCCCAAGGATGCCGGCCTTCTCGCCGAAGTCACCGGTACCGTGTCGTTCGGCAAGGATACCAAGGGCAAGCAGCGTCTGGTCATTACCGACCTCGAAGGTATTGCTCACGAATACCTGATTCCCAAGGACAAGCATGTCACGGCGCATGACGGCCAGGTGGTGAACAAGGGTGAGTCGATTGTCGACGGCCCTGCCGATCCGCATGACATCCTGCGCTTGCTGGGTGTCGAGGCTCTGGCCCGTTACATTACCGACGAGGTGCAGGACGTGTACCGTCTGCAAGGCGTGAAGATCAACGACAAGCACATCGAAGTGATTGTCCGCCAGATGTTGCGTCGCGTGACGGTTACCGATTCCGGCGATACCCGGTTCATCCAGGGTGAGCAGGTGGAGCGTGCCGAACTGCTCGAAGAGAACGATCGTGCCAATGCCGATGGTAAGCAGCCGGCAACCTACGAATACGTTCTCCTCGGGATTACCAAGGCTTCTCTGTCGACCGACTCGTTCATCTCGGCGGCGTCCTTCCAGGAAACCACCCGCGTTCTCACCGAGGCGGCTATTCTTGGCAAGCGCGACGAACTGCGCGGTCTCAAGGAGAACGTTATCGTCGGACGTCTCATCCCCGCCGGTACCGGTTTGGCTTACCACACCACCCGTCGCCGCCAGAAGCTTGGGCTGGATATGGCGGAAGGTGTCGATCTGGTTGAGGAAGCAATGGCAGTAGAAGACAGCGCAAACGAGATTTCCGCCTGAAGTAAAAGCGAAAAAAACGTTTGCGCCATTGACAGCGGGATGCGGGTTCATATAGAATCCGCCTTCTTTTTGGTAGGTGCGCCCAATTTTGGGCAAATATTGGGTTTTGACCGATTGGGACGGTGAATGCCGTCCCGGTTATTTTTTAGGAATGGAAAATGCCAACGATTAATCAACTCGTGCGCAAGCCGCGCGCAGTGAAGCGTGTGAAGAGCAAAGTGCCGGCACTGGAAAGTTGTCCGCAAAAGCGCGGTGTTTGTACCCGCGTCTATACCACCACGCCGAAAAAGCCGAACTCAGCGCTGCGTAAAGTTTGTCGCGTGCGTTTGACCAATGGCTTCGAAGTGACCAGCTACATCGGCGGCGAAGGTCACAACCTACAGGAACACTCGGTGGTGCTGATCCGCGGTGGTCGTGTCAAGGATCTTCCTGGTGTGCGCTATCACACCGTGCGCGGCAGTCTGGATACTGCTGGCGTGAAGGATCGTAAGCAAGGGCGTTCGAAGTACGGCGCGAAGCGCCCGAAGAAGGCATAACTTATTGTTTGAATCGAGGTCATCATGCCAAGACGTAGAGAAGTACCGAAGCGCGAAGTGTTGCCGGATCCTAAATTCGGTAGTCAAGATGTATCCAAGTTCGTCAATGTGTTGATGAGTGCTGGTAAGAAGGCGGTTGCCGAGCGCATCGTTTACGGTGCGTTGGATCAGATTGAAAAGAAATCCGGCAAGAACCCCATCGAGGTGTTCACTCAGGCATTGTCCAATGCGCGTCCCATCGTTGAGGTGAAGAGCCGTCGCGTTGGTGGTGCCAATTTCCAGGTTCCGGTCGAGGTTCGTCCGATTCGTCGTACGGCGCTCGCAATGCGCTGGCTGCGCGATGCCGCACGCAAGCGTGGCGAAAAATCCATGGGGATTCGTCTGGCTAATGAATTGATGGATGCCGCTGAAAATCGTGGCGCCGCGATCAAGAAGCGTGAAGAGGTTCACCGTATGGCCGAGGCTAACAAGGCTTTCGCGCATTACCGTTTCTAACAAGCCCCAGTTACGCAAGCACGGCTTCGCCTTGATGGCTGAAGTTGTGCTTTTGTCAACTCTGATGTATCAGGTTTTATTAAAAGGTTTTAATCGTGGCACGTAAAACACCCATCGAGCGTTACCGCAATATTGGCATCAGCGCGCACATTGACGCTGGTAAAACCACGACGACCGAGCGCGTCTTGTTCTACACCGGTGTTTCTCACAAAATCGGTGAAGTGCATGATGGCGCCGCTACCATGGACTGGATGGAGCAGGAGCAGGAGCGTGGTATTACCATCACTTCCGCCGCGACGACCTGTTTCTGGAAAGGCATGGACAGCAGCTACCCCGAGCATCGTATCAACATCATCGATACCCCGGGGCATGTGGACTTCACGATTGAGGTTGAGCGTTCCATGCGTGTGCTGGATGGTGCTTGCATGGTGTATTGCGCAGTGGGTGGTGTACAGCCGCAATCCGAAACCGTCTGGCGTCAAGCCAACAAGTACGGTGTGCCGCGTTTGGCCTTTGTGAATAAGATGGATCGCTCCGGCGCCAACTTCTTCAAGGTTTACGATCAGATGAAAGCTCGCCTCAAGGCTAATCCGGTGCCGTTGCAGGTGCCGATCGGTGCCGAAGATACGTTTGAGGGGTTGGTTGATCTGGTCAAGATGAAGGCGATTTACTGGGATGATGCTTCCCAAGGGATGAAGTTTGAAGAGCGCCCGATCCCTGACGGCTTGATGACGACCTGCAAGGAATGGCGCGAGAAGCTGGTTGAGAGCGCTGCTGAAGCTTCTGAAGAATTGATGAACAAATACCTTGAAGAAGGTGATTTATCGGTCGCGGATATCAAATTGGGTTTGCGTCAGCGTACTATCGCCAGCGAGATCGTGCCGATGCTGTGTGGTTCCGCCTTTAAGAATAAGGGTGTGCAAGCCATGCTGGATGCAGTGATCGACTATATGCCGGCACCGACTGACATTCCACCTGTTACGGGTATTCTCGAAAATGACCAGGAAGGTTCGCGTAAACCTAGCGATGAAGAGCCGTTCTCCGCTCTGGCGTTCAAGGTGGCGACGGACCCCTATGTCGGTCAACTGATTTTCTTCCGTGTTTACTCCGGTGTGGTTAATTCCGGTGACACGATTTATAACCCTGTCAAGGGTAGGAAAGAGCGTCTGGGTCGTATTCTGCAGATGCATGCCAACAACCGCGAGGAAATCAAGGAAGTGCGCGCCGGTGATATCGCCGCGGCCGTCGGTTTGAAAGAGGCGACCACCGGTGATACTTTGTGTGATCTGAATCAGGTTATTACGCTGGAACGCATGGAATTTCCGGAGCCGGTGATTCACGTTGCCGTCGAGCCGAAGACCAAGGCTGACCAGGAAAAGATGGGCATTGCGCTGAATCGCCTGGCACAGGAAGATCCGTCGTTCCGCGTGCGTACCGACGAAGAGACGAATCAGACGATTATTTCCGGGATGGGTGAGTTGCATCTGGAAATTTTGGTTGATCGCATGAAGCGCGAATTCGGTGTCGAAGCTAACGTGGGTGCTCCGCAAGTGGCGTACCGCGAAGCAATTCGTAAGAGTGTCGAAGTCGAAGGCAAGTTCGTCAAGCAATCCGGTGGTCGTGGTCAGTACGGTCACGTGTGGATCAAGATGGAACCCAACGAAGCCGGCAAGGGCTTCGAGTTCGTCGATGCCATCAAGGGTGGTACGGTGCCGCGCGAATACATTCCGGCTGTCGAGAAGGGCTTGATCGACACGCTGCCGAATGGCGTGGTGGCCGGGTTCCCGGTGGTTGACGTGAAGGTTACGCTGTTCGATGGCTCCTATCATGACGTCGACTCGAATGAAAACGCCTTTAAGATGGCTGCGTCGATGGCATTCAAGGACGGTATGCGCAAAGCCAGTCCGGTTCTGCTGGAGCCGATGATGGCCGTGGAAGTGGAAACGCCGGAAGACTTCATGGGTAACGTGATGGGCGATTTGTCGAGCCGTCGCGGTATGGTGCAGGGCATGGAAGATCAGGCTGGCGGCATCAAAGTCATCAAGGCGGAAGTGCCTCTGGCTGAGATGTTTGGCTACTCCACTACGTTGCGTTCGCTGTCGCAGGGCCGTGCTACCTATAGTATGGAATTCAAGCATTATTCCGAGGCGCCCAAGAACGTCGCGGAAGCGGTGATCAACAAGAAGTAATTGTTAATCTCTAAAGGAAATTATCATGGCAAAAGGTAAATTTGAGCGCACCAAGCCGCACGTGAACGTCGGAACGATCGGTCACGTGGATCATGGCAAGACCACCCTGACGGCGGCGATCACGACGATTCTGTCGAAGAAGTTTGGCGGCGAAGCCAAGGGTTACGACCAGATTGACAGCGCACCGGAAGAAAAGGCCCGCGGTATTACCATCAACACCGCCCACGTCGAATACGAAACCGAGAAGCGCCACTACGCGCACGTTGACTGCCCGGGGCACGCCGACTACGTCAAGAACATGATCACCGGTGCCGCCCAGATGGACGGTGCAGTCCTGGTGGTGTCTGCGGCTGACGGCCCGATGCCGCAAACTCGCGAGCACATCCTGCTGGCGCGTCAGGTTGGTGTCCCATATATCATCGTCTACATGAACAAAGCCGACATGGTTGATGATCCCGAATTGCTCGAACTGGTCGAAATGGAAGTGCGCGAATTGCTTTCCAAGTACGACTTCCCGGGCGACGACACCCCGATCATCATCGGCTCCGCCCTGAAGGCGCTGGAAGGTGACCAAAGCGACATCGGCGAACCGTCGATTTTCAAGCTGGCCGATGCGCTGGACAGCTACATCCCCGAGCCGGAGCGCGCCATCGACGGCACGTTCCTGATGCCCGTCGAAGACGTCTTCTCGATTTCTGGTCGCGGCACCGTCGTGACGGGTCGTATCGAACGCGGCATCGTCAAGGTTGGTGAAGAAGTTGAGATCGTCGGTATCAAGCCCACCATCAAGACCACCTGCACCGGCGTCGAAATGTTCCGCAAGCTGCTCGACCAAGGTCAGGCAGGCGACAACGTTGGCGTGTTGCTGCGCGGCACCAAGCGTGAAGAAGTGGAGCGCGGTCAAGTGTTGGCCAAGCCGGGTTCGATCACCCCGCACACCAAGTTCAACGCCGAGATTTACGTGTTGAGCAAGGACGAAGGCGGTCGTCACACCCCGTTCTTCCAGGGCTATCGTCCCCAGTTCTACTTCCGCACCACCGACGTAACCGGCGCAATCGAATTGCCTGCTGGCACCGAAATGGTGATGCCTGGTGACAACATCTCCATCGCGGTAGCGCTGATTCAGCCGATCGCCATGGAAGAAGGTCTGCGCTTCGCCATTCGCGAAGGCGGCCGTACCGTTGGTGCCGGCGTGGTTGCAAAGGTCATCGAGTAATTTTTATTAATCGCGGCGAACAATTTGTTCGCCGCTTCGTTCTTTGGAAAAAATCATGCAAAGCCAAAAAATTCGTATTCGCCTGAAATCTTTCGACTATCGTCTGATTGACCAATCCGCACTTGAGATCGTTGAAACCGCCAAGCGTCATGGTTCCATCGTCAAGGGGCCCGTTCCTCTGCCCACTCGTATCGAGCGCTTCGATATCCTGCGCTCCCCGCATGTCAACAAGACCTCCCGTGATCAATTGGAAATCCGTACCCATCAGCGCTTGATGGATATCATCGACCCCACCGAAAAGACCGTGGACGCACTGATGAAATTGGATTTGCCTGCTGGCGTGGATGTTGAAATCAAGCTGTAGTAAATAATGCGGCTTATAATTGCCGTGGTTCGGGAAAGTGTGTACAATCCACGGTTTTTCCGGATCGCGGGAAATTTTTTGAAGTAAAATTGCCGGTCAATCGTAACCGGCTTTGTTTATAAGGAAAATTGTGATGAGTATAGGACTTGTCGGTCGCAAGGTCGGCATGACCCGCATTTTTACTGATGACGGAAGTTCCGTCCCGGTAACGGTGGTGGACGTGTCGGATAACCGTGTGACCCAAATCAGAACGCTTGAGCTGGACGGCTATTCCGCTGTTCAGGTCGCTTTTGGCGAGCGTCGCAAGACTCGCGTCACCAAGGCGCAGGCCGGGCATTATGCCAAGGCGGGTGTTGAGGCTGGTGCGGTGTTGAAGGAATTTCCTCTCTCGGATGCTGATGCCGGCAAGGTAAGTCTTGGCGGCAAGGTCGGTATCGACATTTTTCAGGTTGGGCAGATTGTTGATGTTACCGGAACCTCTCAAGGTAAGGGGTTTAGTGGTGCGATAAAGCGCCACAACTTCCGGTCCAATCGCGCCAGTCATGGCAACTCCGTTTCCCATAACAGCGCTGGTTCAATTGGTCAGGCTCAGGATCCGGGGCGCGTGTTCCCCGGTAAGAAAATGGCAGGTCATTATGGTGCTGTGCAGCGCACGGTGCAAAACCTCGAAATCGTGCGTATCGATGCCGAGCGTCAATTGCTCCTCATCAAGGGGGCGGTGCCCGGTTCCAAGGGCGGTCATCTCATCGTGCGCCCCGGCGTGAAGGCAGGTGCATAATGGAATTGAAATTGATTAATGGTCAAGGCCAGTCCGCTTCCAGCGTGACGGTTTCTGATGCGTTGTTTGGTCGCGAGTACAGCGAAGCGTTGGTTCATCAGTTGGTGACCGCCTATATGGCAAACGCTCGTAGCGGTAATCGTGCTCAGCTGACCCGTGCTGAAGTGAGTCATACTACTCATAAGCCCTGGCGTCAAAAGGGTACAGGGCGTGCGCGTTCCGGTATGTCCTCTAGCCCGGTGTGGCGTGGTGGTGGTCGTGCCTTCCCGAATAGCCCTGAGGAGAACTTCTCCCAAAAAGTGAACAAGAAAATGTATCGTGCCGGGATGAGTGCCATTCTTTCCGAGTTGGCGCGTCAAGGTCGTTTGTCGGTGGTGGATGGGTTTGCTGTTGAGTCTCCCAAGACCAAAGTTCTCGCTCAGAAGATCAAGAATCTCGGGCTGAATAAGAATGTTCTCATCATTACCGATGAGTTGGATGAGAATCTTTACCTGTCCTCGCGCAACCTGCCCAACGTGTTGGTGTTGGAAGTCATGCAAGCCGACCCGGTTAGCTTGGTGCGTTTTTCCAATGTGCTGCTGACCAAGAATGCGGTCAAGCAATTCGAGGAGATGTACGCATGAACGTGCCTAAATTTAGAGACGAGCGTCTGATGCAGGTCATCCTGGCGCCGCAGATTTCTGAAAAGAGTACCTATGTTGCCGACAAGTACGAGCAAGTCGTGTTCAAGGTGACTAGCGATGCTACCAAGCCGGAAATCAAGGCGGCGGTCGAGTTGCTGTTCAAGGTTCAAGTTGATGGTGTGCAAGTTGTCAACGTGAAGGGCAAGGGTAAGCGCTTCGGCAAGATGATGGGCCGTCGCAAGGACTGGAAAAAAGCGTATGTCGCTTTGAAGCCGGGCCAAGAAATTAATTTCGCGGCGGAGTAGGAGAGCAGATATGGCAATCGTAAAAGTTAAACCGACATCCGCTGGGCGTCGCGCCGTTGTCAAAATCGTTACCCCGGGATTGCATAAGGGTAAGCCGGTAGCGTCGTTGCTGGATAGTCAGTCCAAGAATGCAGGCCGTAACAATTCCGGGCGTATTACCATTCGCCATCAGGGTGGTGGTCACAAGCAGCATTATCGTATCGTCGATTTCAAGCGCGATAAGGACGGGATTCCCGCCAAGGTCGAGCGTATCGAATATGATCCGAACCGTACGGCGCACATTGCTCTGCTGCTCTACGCAGACGGCGAGCGTCGTTACATCATCGCTCCTAAGGGTGTGAGCGCTGGTTCTCAGTTGGTGAGCGGTTCTGATTCCCCGATCAAGCCAGGTAATTCGTTGCCGCTGCGTAATATTCCGGTTGGTACGATGGTCCATTGTATCGAGATGAAGCCGGGGAAGGGAGCGCAGATTGCGCGTTCCGCCGGTGCTACCGTGCAATTGCTGGCTCGTGAGGGAAGTTACGCTCAGTTGCGTTTGCGTTCCGGTGAAATGCGCAAGGTTCATGTCGATTGCAAAGCAACGGTCGGTGAAGTTGGTAATTCCGAGCACAATTTGCGCTCGATCGGTAAGGCTGGTGCGATGCGCTGGCGTGGCGTCCGTCCGACGGTTCGCGGCGTGGCAATGAACCCGGTTGATCATCCGCATGGTGGTGGTGAAGGTAAGACGGCCGCAGGTCGCCATCCTTGCAGCCCTTGGGGTACGCCGACTAAGGGTTATCGCACCCGCAATAACAAGCGCACTCAGAATATGATTGTGCGTCGCCGTCCGTCGAATAGGGGTTAATCAATATGGCTCGTTCTATTAAAAAAGGTCCGTTTGTTGACGCTCACCTGCTGAAAAAGGTCGAGACTGCGCGTGCTACCAGTGACAAACGTCCGATCAAAACTTGGTCGCGTCGTTCCACTGTTCTGCCCGACTTCGTTGGGCTGACCATCGCCGTCCACAACGGTAAGCAACATATTCCCGTCTTCGTGTCCGAGAACATGGTAGGCCACAAGCTGGGTGAGTTTTCCTTGACGCGCACCTTCAAAGGGCATGCGGCGGACAAGAAAGCGAAGAAATAGGAGAATATGATGAGAGTATCAGCAGTGCTGCGCGGTGTGCGGCTTTCGGCACAGAAGGGGCGTCTGGTGGCAGATCAGATTCGTGGTTTGCCGGTTGAGCGTGCTTTGAATGTTCTGGCTTTCAGCCCCAAAAAGGGTGCGGTGATCATCAAGAAGGTGCTTGAATCCGCGATTGCCAATGCCGAACATAACGAAGGTGCGGATATCGACGAGCTGAAAGTGGCGACGATTTGTGTGGACGAAGGTTCGACATTGAAACGTTTTCGCGCTCGTGCTAAGGGGCGTGGCGCCCGTATCCTGAAACCTACCTGCCATATTACTTTGGCCGTTGGCGACTAACCGAGGAACAGCAATGGGACAGAAAATACATCCAATCGGCTTCCGTCTGAGTGTGCTCAAGAACTGGACTTCGAAGTGGTACGCAACAGGTAAGAACTACGTCAATAACCTGAACGACGACATCAAGGTGCGCGATTTCCTTAAGAAGAAATTGTCGCACGCATCGGTCGGTCGCATCATTATCGAGCGCCCTGCAAAAAACGCACGCATTTCGATTTTTAGCGCTCGCCCCGGTGTGGTCATCGGCAAGAAGGGCGAGGACATCGAGTCCTTGAAAGGGCAGTTGCAAAAGATGATGGGGGTGCCCGTGCATCTCAACATCGAAGAAATTCGCAAGCCTGAAATCGATGCTCAGTTGATCGCGGAAAGCATTGCCTCGCAGCTGGAAAAGCGGATTATGTTCCGTCGAGCCATGAAACGCTCCATGCAAAATGCCATGCGTCTTGGTGCGCAAGGTATCAAGATCGAGAGTTCAGGTCGTTTGAACGGCATTGAAATCGCTCGTACCGAATGGTATCGCGAGGGTCGAGTGCCGCTGCATACGCTGCGTGCCGATATCGACTATGGGTTCGCCGAAGCAAAAACGACCTATGGCATTATCGGAATCAAGGTTTGGGTGTTCAAGGGCGAGATTCTTGGCAAAGGTGAGCAGCCCGTAGCCGTGCCCGCCGAGCCGGAAAAGAAAGCGAGAAAGTCAGGAGCTAAACATGCTGCAACCAGCTAGAAGAAAATACCGCAAGGAGCAAAAGGGCCGTAACACCGGACTCGCCACACGTGGTGCAAAGGTTAGTTTCGGTGAGTTTGGTCTGAAGGCAATTGGGCGTGGCCGTTTGACGGCGCGTCAAATTGAGGCGGCACGTCGCGCTATGACGCGTCACATTAAGCGTGGTGGTCGGGTGTGGATTCGTGTATTCCCGGATAAGCCGATTTCCAAGAAGCCTGCTGAAGTTCGTATGGGTAACGGTAAAGGTTCTCCGGAATACTACGTCGCCGAAATTCAGCCGGGCAAGGTGTTGTATGAGATGGATGGCGTGGGTGAAGAGCTGGCGCGTGAGGCATTCCGCCTCGCAGCCGCGAAACTGCCGATTCCGACCACGTTCGTAACCAGACAAATAGGTGGCTAACCATGAAGGCTAGCGAATTGAGGGCTAAGTCCTCTGAAGAGTTGAGCAAAGAATTGCTCGAATTGTTGAAAGCGCAATTTGGTCTGCGGATGCAGGTTGCTACCCAGCAAAGCACAAAAGTTGACCAACTACGCAAAGTGCGTCGCAGCATAGCTCGCGTGCGCACATTGATGGGCGAAAAAGCGAGGCAGGCATCATGAGTGAAGGAAAAGTGGTTCGCACACTCACGGGTCGCGTGGTTAGCGACAAAATGGACAAGACCGTTACGGTTTTGGTTGAGCGTAAAACGAAGCATCCTCTGCTGGGGAAGGTCGTCAGCCGCTCCCGTAAATACCATGCCCATGATGAGAACAATGAGTTTCATGACGGCGACTTGGTGTTGATTGAAGAGTGTCGTCCCCTGGCCAAGACCAAGTCTTGGAAGGTGACGAAGTTGGTTGAGAAAAGTCGCACTGTTTAAGTGTTGACAGAGTGGGGTAATATCCGCTAATATTTCGCCTTTTGGGCGATGGCGTCTTGGAGTACTTCAAGACGCACCCAAAACTGACCGTCGCTACTCCGTGGTGGAGTGAAATCAGACGGATTAAGTTGGAGAGAAAAATGATTCAAATGCAATCCATGCTGGATGTTGCTGACAATACCGGTGCACGTACTGTTATGTGCATCAAGGTGTTGGGTGGTTCCAAGCGTCGTTATGCCGGTATCGGTGATGTGGTTAAAGTCACGATCAAAGATGCCGCGCCTCGTGGTCGCGTCAAAAAGGGTGATATCTATAATGCGGTGATCGTACGTACCGCAAAGGGTGTTCGCCGTTCGGACGGTTCGCTGGTTAAGTTTGACAGCAATGCCGCAGTTCTCCTGAATAACAAGTTGGAACCTATCGGAACCCGTATCTTTGGCCCGGTTACTCGTGAGTTGCGTACCGAGCGCTTCATGAAGATCGTTTCGCTGGCACCTGAAGTGCTGTAAGGAGTTGGTGATGAACAAAATTCGTAAAGGCGACGATGTCGTCGTGATTAGCGGCAAGGATAAAGGGCGGCGCGGTGCGGTGCTCCATGTTGTGGACGATGGGCATCTGCTGGTGGAAGGTGTCAACAAGGTAAAGAAGCATCAGAAACCTAATCCTGTTAAAGGTGTGGGTGGTGGCATTGTCGAGAAAGAAATGCCGATTGATATTTCAAATGTTGCTTTGTTTAATCCTGCCACTCAAAAGGCGGATCGGGTCGGTATCAAGGTGTTGGAGGATGGCCGTAAGGTGCGTTTCTTCAAATCCAACGGCGAAGTGTTGGACGCGTAAGGGGTGAACATGGCACGTTTGCAGCAGTATTACAAGGATTCCGTGGTTAAGCAGCTCGCCGAGCAGTTTGGCTATAAGTCGGCGATGGAAGTGCCTCGCATCAGCAAGATCACGCTCAATATGGGTGTGGGTGAGGCGGTTGCGGACAAGAAGGTTATGGACCATGCCGTTGGTGACATGCAGAAGATTGCCGGTCAAAAGGTGGTGGTGACCAAATCCAAGAAGTCCATTGCGGGTTTTAAGATTCGTGACGACTATCCCGTGGGTTGTATGGTTACGCTTCGCCGCGAAAAGATGTACGAGTTTTTGGATCGGCTGGTGACTATCGCGATTCCTCGTATTCGTGACTTTCGGGGTATTTCCGGGAAATCTTTCGACGGGCGCGGCAATTACAATATGGGTGTGCGCGAACAAATTATCTTTCCGGAAATCGATTACGACAAGATCGATGCGTTGCGTGGTATGAACATTACTATCACGACAACCGCAAAAACCGATGAAGAGGCGCGTGCTTTGTTGTCCGCCTTCAAATTTCCGTTCAAGAACTGAGGTCTGGCATGGCTAAGTTAGCTGTAATTAATCGTGATCAGAAGCGGCGTGCTATGGTCAAGAAATATGCTGCCAAGCGTGAGCAATTGTTGGCAATTATCAACAATGCCAGTCTTGGCGACGAAGAGCGTTATGCTGCGCGGCTAAAGTTTCAACAGCTGCCGCGTAACGCAAGTCCGGTTCGGCTGCGTAACCGTTGCTCGTTGACGGGGCGTCCGCGCGGCGTATACCGTAAATTCGGGTTGGCGCGCACTAAGGTTCGCGAGTATGCGATGCGCGGTGAAATCCCCGGCGTCATCAAGGCCAGCTGGTAACGGGAGACAGAACGATGAGTATGAGTGATCCGATCGCCGATATGCTGACGCGTATCCGCAATGGCCAAAGTGCTGAAAAGCAGAGCGTTGCCATGCCTTCCTCAACACTAAAAGTGGCAATTGCCGAAGTGTTGAAAGATGAGGGCTTTATTGAAGATTTCGGGGTGCGCCAAGAAGAGGGCAAGCCGACGTTGGAGGTTAAACTGAAATATTATGCCGGGCGCCCGGTTATCGAGAAAATTGAGCGTATCAGCCGCCCTGGTTTGCGTATTTATAAGGGTCGTGATGAGTTGCCCAAGGTTATGAATGGACTTGGTGTGGCGATTGTTTCGACTTCCAAGGGGGTTATGACCGACCGTAAGGCGCGCACTACCGGAGTTGGTGGTGAAGTGCTGTGCGTAGTGGCGTAAGGTGAGGTAAAGCATGTCTAGAATTGCTAAAAACCCGGTTGCGATTCCTGCCGGCGTCGAGGTTACGTTGGGGGATTCCGTGATTACCGTCAAAGGTCCTTTAGGTTCTTTGACCCAGGCGCAGAGTCGGGATGTCAGTGTTGTCAAAGATGGCAATCAGTTGCAGTGCAAGGCGGCCAACGAATCGCAGCAAGCTGGGGCGATGTCGGGAACTATGCGTGCATTGCTTGCCAATATGGTCCAGGGCGTTTCGCAGGGGTTTGAAAAGAAGTTGCTGTTGGTTGGCGTGGGTTATCGTGCCCAAGCAAAGGGCGACTCGGTTGACCTTAGTTTGGGGTTTTCCCATCCGGTCGTTCACAAGATGCCCGTTGGAGTGAAGGTCGAGACGCCTACGCAGACTGAAATTCTGATTAAAGGTGTCGATAAGCAGCAAGTCGGCCAGGTGGCTGCTGAAGTTCGCGCATATCGTAGCCCGGAGCCTTATAAAGGCAAGGGTGTGCGTTACTCGGACGAAGTGGTGATTCTGAAAGAAACCAAGAAGAAGTAAGGATTAGATATGGATAAGAAGTCAGCGCGTCTGCGCCGTGCACGCAAAACCCGTGCCAAAATCGCGGAGCTGAAAGTGGTGCGTTTGTGTATCAATCGTACAAATTCCCACATTTATGCCCAGATCATCGACGCCAGCGGTGGAAAAGTGTTGGCGAGCGCTTCTACGGTTGAGGTCGAAGTGCATAAGGAATTGGCAAATGGCGGTAATGTGGCGGCTGCTGCAATTATCGGTAAGAGAATTGCTGAGAAGGCCAAGAGTGTTGGGATTGAAACGGTTGCGTTTGACCGTTCCGGCTTTCAGTATCACGGTCGCGTCAAGGCTTTGGCGGACGCAGCCCGTGAAAACGGCCTGAAATTCTAAGCGGGGTTGATGATGGCAAAGTTTGAAAAAGAGGAAATCGGCGACGGTCTGCGCGAGAAGATGATCGGCGTGAACCGCGTCACCAAAGTGGTTAAAGGTGGCCGTATCATGGCGTTCGCCGCGTTGACGGTGGTTGGCGATGGAAACGGAAGCGTTGGAATGGGCAAAGGTAAAGCCCGTGAAGTGCCGGTGGCAGTTCAGAAGGCAATGGAATCCGCGCGCCGCAACTTGGTCAAGGTCAATCTCAAAAAGGGTACACTGCACCACGCGGTTATCGGTCAACACGGTGCCGCAAAGGTTTATATGCAGCCCGCTTCCGAAGGTACCGGAATTATTGCTGGCGGTCCGATGCGCGCTGTCTTTGAGGTTTTGGGCGTGCACGACGTCTTGGCTAAATGTATCGGCTCGACGAATCCTTACAATATTGTGCGTGCGACGTTGAACGGGCTGCGCGCCTTGAATTCTCCTGCCGAAATTGCCGCAAAGCGTGGCAAGAGCGTCGAAGAAATCCTGGGGTAAGAAATGGCTAAAGCAAAGAAATCCACGACTGTAAAAGTGACCTTGGTAAAGAGTCTGATTGGCACGATCCAGTCGCATCGTGCGTGCGTTCGCGGCCTTGGCCTGCGTCGTATCGGTTCTACTGTTGAAGTTGAAGATACTCCCTCCGTGCGTGGGATGATCAATCGAGTTAACTATCTCGTGAAATGTGAGGGTTGAGATGGAACTGAATACGCTAAAACCTGGTGCTGGCAGCAAGCGTTCTCCTAAGCGCGTTGGTCGTGGTATCGGCTGCGGAAATGGTAAGACGGCCGGTCGTGGTCATAAGGGGCAGAAATCTCGCGCCGGTGGCTTTCACAAGGTTGGCTTTGAAGGCGGTCAAATGCCCTTGCAGCGTCGCCTTCCCAAGCGCGGTTTTGTGTCGCTTGCCAAGGTAAACGGTGAGAGTGCAGAAGTTAGGCTGGCGGACCTTAATAATTTGCCTGTCGACACCATCGACTTGTTGACGCTCAAGCAGGCCGGTGTTGTTCCTGCTTCAACGCTAACGGCGAAGGTTATTCTCGCTGGCGAATTGAAACGTGTCGTAACGTTGCAAGGTATTGGTGCCACCAAGGGTGCTCGTGCTGCTATCGAGGCAGCTGGCGGCAAGATCGTGGTTCAGGAGTAATCTTGGCTACTGCTAACGCAATGCTGGGAACAGCAGGCAAGTTCGGTGATCTGAAGCGCCGTCTGTTGTTCGTGCTGGGGGCTCTGGTTGTTTATCGGATTGGTGCCCACATCCCCGTTCCAGGAATCGACCCGGTTGCACTTGAATCGCTTTTCAAGTCGCAGCAAGGCGGCATTCTGGGTATGTTCAACATGTTCTCGGGTGGTGCGTTGTCGCGTTTTACGCTGTTTGCCCTGGGGATCATGCCGTACATTTCCTCGTCTATTATTATGCAGCTCCTGACGGTGGTTTCACCCCAGCTAGAGCAGCTTAAGAAGGAAGGGGAGAGCGGGCGCAAGAAGATTACTCAGTATACACGTTACGGCACTGTCGCTCTTGCGCTGTTCCAAGGGCTTGGGATAGCGGTTGCGTTGGAGGCTCAGGCCGGTCTCGTGATTGAGCCAGGGCTTATGTTTCGGTTGACGACGGTTGTTACTCTCGTTACCGGAACAATGTTTCTGATGTGGCTTGGCGAGCAGATTACCGAGCGTGGTATCGGTAACGGGATTTCGCTGATTATTTTTTCGGGTATTGCTGCCGGCCTTCCGCACGCGATAGGTGGAACGCTTGAGTTGACGAGAACCGGAGCTTTCTCCATTCCGTTGGTAATCGCATTGTTTGTTGTCGCAATTGCCGTTACCGGGTTTGTGGTGTTTGTCGAGCGTGGGCAACGCAAGATTTTGGTGAACTACGCCAAACGACAGGTCGGGAATAAGGTTTATGGTGGCCAGAGTTCGCATTTGCCGCTCAAGCTAAATATGGCGGGTGTCATTCCTCCAATTTTTGCGTCAAGCATTATTTTGTTTCCAGCGACGCTGGCCGGTTGGTTCGGCAGCGGTGAGGGAATGACATGGCTGAAAGATATCGGGTCCACGCTTTCCCCTGGGCAGCCCTTGTATGTGTTGCTGTACTCTGCGGCGATCATGTTCTTCTGTTTCTTTTACACGGCGTTGGTATTCAACCCCAAGGAAACAGCTGACAACCTGAAGAAAAGCGGCGCGTTTTTACCCGGTATTCGTCCCGGTGATCAAACTGCAAAGTATATAGACAAAATTATGGCGCGGCTGACGTTGGCAGGGGCGATATATATTACTGCGGTATGTTTGCTGCCGGAGTTTCTGATTGTTAAGTGGAACGTGCCGTTTTACTTCGGTGGAACATCACTGTTGATTATTGTAGTTGTGACCATGGATTTCATGGCACAGATTCAGGCATATTTGATGTCCCACCAGTACGAAAGCCTCCTTAAGAAAGCGAATTTTAAGGGTGGCGGAGTAGGCGGTGGACGTTGACTGTTTAGCGTAGACTAATAGGTTAAGCATGGCGAAAGAAGATACGATTGAAATGCAAGGGGAGATTCTTGAAACGCTCCCCAATGCTACCTTTCGCGTCAAGCTTGAAAATGGTCATGTTGTTCTCGGGCATATTTCCGGAAAAATGCGTATGCATTATATACGCATACTGCCAGGTGATAAGGTGACCGTGGAGCTCACGCCATACGATTTGAGTCGTGCGAGAATTACGTTCCGCGCGAAGTAACTGGATTTACAGGAGAAGATAATGAGAGTTCGTGCTTCGATTAAGAGGTTGTGCCGCCATTGCAAAATGGTGAAGCGCCATGGTGTGTTGAGGGTGATTTGTTCTGACCCTCGTCACAAGCAACGTCAGGGTTGATTACAGCTGATTTAGCTGCTACAATCCGTATCTTTTTTTAACTTGCTGCTTGGAGTGAATGCATGGCCCGCATTGCAGGGGTGAATATCCCGAATCATCAGCATACTGAAATCGCGTTGACCGCGATTTACGGTATTGGCCGTACCCGTGCGCAAAAAATTTGTGCGGCTGCGGGTTTGAATCCCACCACGAAAATCAAGGATCTCAGCGACAGCGATATGGATAGGCTGCGTGAAGAGGTTGGCAAGCTTACTGTTGAAGGTGACTTGCGTCGTGAAATTTCCATGAACATCAAGCGTTTGATGGATCTTGGTAGTTATCGCGGAATGCGTCATCGGCGTGGCTTGCCTGTTCGCGGGCAGCGTACGCGTACTAACGCTCGCACCAGAAAAGGTCCGCGCAAAGCGATTCGTTCTGGCAAATAATTGATTCGGCAACTGCTTCTCATACGCCGATTTTAAGGATTACAGGTAATGGCTAAAGCTAATGTAAGAGTGCGCAAGAAGGTTAAAAAGAATGTTTCGGAAGGTATTGCGCACATTCATGCTTCCTTCAATAACACCATCGTGACGATTACTGATCGTCAGGGTAACGCGCTTTCCTGGGCGACGTCTGGTGGGTCTGGGTTCCGTGGTTCCCGGAAAAGCACCCCGTTTGCTGCTCAGGTCGCTGCTGAAACCGCTGGTAAGGCGGCTCAGGAGTACGGGGTTAAGAACCTGGAAGTGCGCATCAAAGGGCCTGGGCCCGGTAGAGAATCTGCGGTTCGGGCCTTGAATGCGGTTGGCTACAAGATCACCGCGATTTCCGATGTGACGCCAGTTCCTCACAATGGCTGCCGTCCTCCCAAAAAGCGCCGTATTTAACGCGAACGCGTCGAACCAATCCGCAGGAGAGTAATCTTGGCAAGAAATCTTGACCCAAAGTGCCGTCAATGTCGCCGTGAAGGCGAGAAGCTGTTTCTTAAAGGTGAAAAGTGTTTCACCGATAAATGCTCGGTCGAGCGGCGTAGCTATGCCCCTGGTCAGCATGGTCAGAAACAGAATACCCGTCTGTCCGACTATGGCGTTCAGTTGCGTGAAAAGCAGAAAATTCGCCGTATCTACGGGATTTTGGAAGCGCAATTCCGTTCCTATTACAAGGAGGCTGATCGTGCCCGCGGCGTGACTGGTGAAAACCTTTTGCAGCTTCTGGAAAGTCGTTTGGACAACGTCGCGCATCGCATGGGGTTTGGCTCTTCGCGTACTGAAGCTCGTCAGGTGGTTCGTCACAATGGCATTCTGGTTAACGGAAAGCGCGTGAACATCCCGTCTTATCAGGTTAAGCCTGGCGATGTCATTGAGGTTGCCGAGAAGGCCAAGCAGCATTTGCGCGTTAAGGGTGCAGCAGCAGCAGCCGAACAACGTGGATTCCCCGAGTGGGTTGAGGTCGATACCAAGGCTTTGAAAGGTGTTTACAAAGCTAAGCCGCAACGCTCCGAATTGCCCGCAACCATCAATGAAAGCATGGTTGTCGAGTTGTATTCGAAGTAATCCGGCAGCAACCAGATAGAGGAATGTGTAATGCAAAGCAGCGCCACTGAACTTCTCAAGCCGCGTGTCGTCGACGTAGAGGCATTGTCGCCGTTACGCGCACGTGTATCCATGGAGCCGTTCGAGCGTGGTTATGGACATACTTTGGGAAATGCCTTGCGCCGCATCCTGTTGTCGTCCATGCCGGGTTACGCAATCACCCAGGTTAAAATCGACGGCGTCGTCCATGAATATTCCACCATTGAAGGTGTGCAAGAGGATGTGGTTGATATCCTCCTGAATCTAAAGGGTGTTTCTCTTAAGCTTCATAATCGTGAAGAAGCATTGCTCACGCTGAGCAAAAATAGTGAAGGCCAGGTTACTGCTGGTGATATTCAAACCGGACACGATGTTGAAATCGTTAATCCGAATCATGTGATTGCCCACCTGACCAAAGGTGGCAAGCTTAACATGGAGCTTAAGGTCGAAATGGGGCGTGGTTATCAGCCCGCTAGTGTTCGGCGTGTTGGCGAGGACGAGCGTAGCATTGGTTCGATTCTTGTCGACGCCTCGTTCAGCCCGGTTCGCCGCGTTAGTTACTCGGTGGAAAGTGCTCGCGTTGAGCAGCGTACCGATTTGGATAAACTGATCGTCGAGATCGAAACCAATGGCGTGATTGATCCGGAAGAAGCAATTCGTTCCGCCGCGCGCATCTTGGTCGACCAACTTTCGGTGTTTGCCGAACTGAAGGGAACGCCGACCGAAGTTAAGGCGCCCAAGTCGCCGCAGGTCGATCCTTTGCTGTTGCGTCCGGTAGACGATCTGGAACTGACCGTCCGCTCCGCAAACTGCCTGAAGGCCGAGAATATTTATTATATTGGCGACCTGATTCAGCGCACCGAGAACGAGTTGCTCAAGACTCCCAATCTGGGCCGCAAGTCTTTGAATGAGATCAAGGACGTGCTGGCATCTAAGGGCTTGACGTTGGGCATGAAACTGGAAAACTGGCCGCCTGCCGATCTCGGCGTTGAACGTCAGTAACCTAACAAAAATTGTATTTGAAGGGACTTCGAAATGCGTCACCGTTTATCCAACCGCAAACTCAATCGCACCAGCAGCCACCGTTTGGCGATGTTGCGCAACATGGCCAATTCTTTGTTGCGCCATGAAGTCATCAAGACCACGCTGCCCAAGGCCAAAGAGTTGCGTCGCGTTGCTGAGCCGCTGATCACGCTGGGTAAAACCGCTACGTTGGCAAATCGTCGTCTGGCGTTTAACCGACTGCGCGACCGTGATATCGTTGGCAAGCTGTTTGATGAACTCGGTCCGCGTTACGCACAACGTAATGGTGGTTACCTGCGTATTCTCAAGTGTGGTTTCCGTGACGGTGATAACGCCCCAATGGCGATTGTCGAGTTGCTGGATCGCCCTGAAGTTGCTGAAGCCGAGGAAACGGCTGCGTAATAGGCGTTTCTTTGGGGTATATGAAGAAGCCGGGTTCTCCCGGCTTTTTTTTTTCCATAACTTCGTGACTGCGCTACACGGAGAGGATTGCGGCGACCAATTCGGAGACCGCCTTGGCCGTGGCGAAATTGCGATCGCGATAAGGGTTGTATTCGACGATTTCCATCGCCTGGAATTTCGCATTGCGGCGTAGGGTGTGTAGGGCGTCGCTTACTTCGCTGCGGAACAAACCGCCCGGCGCTGGACTGCCCACACCAGGTTCCTCGGCCGGATCCAGTGCGTCAAGATCAAGACTGATCCCGAATCCAGCCGTGTTTCGGGTGATGATTTCCAATGCCTCCCGGAATACTTCGGCAAATCCGCGTTTGCGGATTTCCTCCATCCCGTAAATCCTTACGCCCAGTTTGGCGAGCAGCTTCGCTTCGCTCGCCTCGAAGCTGCGGGTGCCGATCAGGCATACATTGGCGGGCGTCAGTTTGGGACTTGGGAGGGCTATCTCGGTGAGAGCGCGTTCACCGTAGCCGAGCAGGCAGGCGAGCGGCATACCGTGCAGCGCACCGCTGGGCGTAGTGGTGAAAGTATGGCTATCCATGTGGGCATCGATCCACAACAGCCCCAGCGCGCCCTTCTCATGTAGTGCACGGGCCATGCCCGACCACGTGCCGATGGCGCATGAGTGGTCGCCGCCAACCACCAGAGGGAACTCCCCTGCGGCATAAGTGGCAGCCACCCGTTCCGCAAGTTGCGCGCATACGCCGTGGACCGCCTGAAGAGGCGACGCAACAGGCGCAGGGTGGATGACTGCGTCCCAATGGAGAAGAATGTTGTTTTCGTCCAGCCATGACAAAAAGTCCAGGGAGCGCAGCACTTCCGGGCCGTCTTGGCAGGCGGTATCGGGCGCGCCGAGTCCACAGGCGGCACCGATGATAGCGATTTTTTTCATGGTTGTGGTCCGAATCTGGAGGCGCTCATTATTCCAAGGCGGCGTGACCGGAGTATGACCCGAGATGTCACATTGCTGTCACATATTCTGCTTAACATGCGTCATCACCAACGAAGCAACAGGAGATTTCAGCATGAACAAAAGTCTTACCTCCGCACTGGCCGCCGCCGCGCTGGCCATCGGTTACGCAACCACCGCTCTGGCCGGCGAAATCACCGGCGCGGGTGCGACTTTTCCGTATCCCATTTATGCCAAATGGGCCGAAGCCTACAAGGCCAAAACCGGCGTGGGCATGAACTACCAGTCTATCGGTTCCGGCGGCGGCATCAAGCAGATCAAAGCCAAGACTGTTGATTTCGGCGCATCCGACAAACCGCTCAAGTTGGAAGACCTGGAGAAGGATGGCCTGATGCAGTTCCCCGCCATCATGGGCGGCGTGGTGCCGGTCATCAATGTCGAGGGTATTGCCAGCAACCAGTTGAAGCTCACCGGCCCGGTGTTGGCGGATATTTTCCTCGGCAAGATCAAGAAATGGAACGATCCCGCCATCGTCGCGCAGAACAAGGGCGTCAACCTGCCCGGTTCCGATATTACCGTGGTGCATCGTTCCGATGGCTCCGGCACCACTTTTGTGTTTACCAACTACCTTGCCAAGGTTAGCGCAGAATGGAAAGACAAGGTCGGTAACGAAGCCTCGGTTGCATGGCCGGTTGGTACTGGTGGGAAAGGTAACGAAGGCGTGGCGAACTTCGTCAAGCAGATCAAGGGTTCCATTGGCTACGTCGAATCTGCCTATGCCAAACAGAACAAGATGACCATGACCATGTTGCAAAACAAGGAAGGCCAATACGTCATCGCCAACGACGACGAATTCAAGGCTGCCGCCGCCAACGCCCATTGGGACAAGGCTCCCGGTTTCTACGAAATCCTCACCGAGCAACCCGGCAAGAATAGCTGGCCGATCACCGGCGCCAGCTTCATCCTGATGCACAAGAACCAAGCGAATCCGGCCCAAGCCGCAGAAGTGCTCAAGTTCTTCGATTGGGCCTTCGCCAACGGCGAAAAAATGGCTGCCGAACTGGACTACGTGCCGATGCCCGGCAACGTCGTGAAGCTGATCCAGGGTGCCTGGAAAACCCAGCTCAAGGGCGCCGACGGCAAGCCCGTGTACCACTGAGCCCACGCTATCACAGATATGAATGGCCCCGCGTCCGCGGGGCTTTTTGTCATCATAATCCTGTCATATTTAGAGGATAAGATGCCCCCACTTCAGAACCAAGTATCAGGGGAAAAAGCATGACATTGCAGAACGTGCTTGAGGCACAAATCGATGCCGCAATCAAAGGATTGGTGCATGCTCGCGCCAGAATCACCTTGGAAGCCAAGGAATCGGAGGCGGTGCGCGAAGTCTTGCAACAGCTCGAAACAGTCTCTTTTCACTTGCAGGATATTCAATATAATTGGCTGTCGTTGAACCAGTTGCAACGTAATGACGCAGGTTTGCCAGCCGCAGGCATTACCCACTAACCACATCCGGGAAATTCATGAATACGCTCAAGCAACTCGAAAAGCATCTGCTGCACGCCAAATCCCAAAAGGACAGCGAAGTATTCTGGCGGCTAGCCCGCGCCTTGTGTTTGCAGGAAGAATTCAAGCTCGCCGAACTATACGAGCTCAGCTACGACGATTTTCAGTTGGCGCTGGATGTCCTGAAAAACTGGCGCCTTGACCGTTACACCAAGACCAAGGAACGGCTCAAGGAACTGGTCGATGCACGACCGGAATAGGTACGGGTCAACCCAGCGCCGCCGTAACCAACACAGCGGTTTCCAGTAATTCCACCAAAGCCCCGGCGGTATCGCCGGTCGTGCCGCCCAGGCGCCGGATCATTCCGGCCCGTAATCCGCCAAACATCGCCAGCGCCGCCAGAAGCGGCCATGCCGCAGCCATTCCCAGGGCCGCAGGCACGGCAAGCAATGTCGCCAGCACCACTATGTACGTCGCCCGGCGTGGCATATGGCGGGCAAGCACATCGCCCAGCCCGCCGGGACGCACGTAGTTTGTCGTCAGGAACAGCGCCGGCAAGGCGCAACGTCCCAGCAAAGGCGCCAGCACCAGCAAAGACCCATCTCCCCGCTCCAGCAGCACGGTCAACGCCGCGAATTTCAGCAGCAATACCAGCGCCAGGGTGACCACCGCCGCCGGTCCGCAATACGGGTCTTTCATGATCGCCAGGGTACGCTCGCGGTCGCCCAGTCCGCCTACCCAGGCATCGGCGCTATCCGCTAGTCCGTCGAGATGTAAGCCCCCGCTGACAAGTACCCAGGCAGACAGCAGGATGGCGGCCCCCAAGAGGTTGCCGGTGTTGCCCAGCGCTGCCCCCAAGGCGGCCAACAGCAATCCGAGCAACAGCCCGACTAGCGGGTAATAGAGCAGCGAACGGCCCAACTCGCGCTCCGCCGGGATGGCGCGCAGGCGCACCGGAAAACGGGTGAGGAATTGCACGGCGATCAGAAAGGGCAGGAACCGTTTCATGGGATGTCATCTTCCCGCAATTCAGGGAAGCCATCGCCAACCCGGACACACCTCAACGCCCCATGCCCGACCTCGATCTCCAGCATCCGCGTCAGGGGATGTCCCTGTACTTCGCAGAGTATGGCGCGGATCGGGCCGCCGTGGCTGACCAGCAACAGCCGTTGGCCGGGATGGTTCTGGATGATTTCCCGCCACGCGCCAAGCATGCGGGCCTGGAAATCCGCCAGCGGCTCGCCGCCCGGCGGCGGGTTGGCGGCGGGATCGCGCCAGAAGCGCGCCAGGGCGTCGGCGTCGCTTTCCATCAGTTCGGCGGCGCTCTTGCCTTCCCAGGCGCCGAAATGCATTTCGCGCAGGCGCGGGTCGATGGTCAGCGGGATGCTGCGGCGCTCGGCGAGGGCGCGGGCGAAATCCGCGCAGCGGATCAGCGGCGACGTGATGATGCGATCCCAGGTGGTGTCGCCGACCGCCGTCTCCATTTGTTGCCAGCCGAGCGGGGTCAGGGCGTCGTCGCTGCTGCCGCGATAGCGCGGACCGCCTTCGGTCTCGCCGTGGCGCAGCAGGTGGAGGGTGGAGTGGGCCACGTGCTTAATCCTTATTGGAGACGCCGGCCTGGGCGAAAGTCGCCATTTCATTGTGCAGCGCACAAGCCAGGCGCAGCAAGGGAATCGCCACCGCCGCGCCGCTGCCTTCGCCGAGGCGCATTCCCAGGTTGAGCAGCGGTTGCGCCTTGAGCGCCTGCAAAATCGCGGCATGTCCAGGTTCCGCCGAGGCGTGGGCGTAGATCAGCCAGTCGGCGGCGCTCGGGCAGAGGCGCGTCGCCGCGAGCGCGGCGGTGGTGGCAATGAAGCCATCCACCAGCAGCGGCACGCCGAGTTGCGCGCCGGCAATGAAGGCGCCGCACAAGGCGGCGATTTCGAAGCCTCCCAGGCGCCGCAAGGCTTCACGCGGGTCGGCGAGGTGTTCGCCGTGCAGCGCCAGAGCACGGCGAATGATTTCGGCCTTGTGCGAGACGCCGCTTGCGTCGAGACCGGTGCCGGGGCCGGCAAGTTGTTCGGGGGCGGCGTTGAGCAGGGCACAGGCCAACGCGGCGGCGGAAGTGGTGTTGGCGATCCCCATTTCCCCGCCGATGTACACGGCAACGCCTTGCGCGCGGGCGCGTTCGACGCTGCGCCGCCCGGTAGCCAGCGCCAGATCGAGTTGTTCCGCCGTCATCGCCGCTTCCTGCGCCAGATTGGCGGTGCTCGGGGCGATGATCTCGCGCAGCACGCCGGGCAAGGGGCCGGGATCGTTGACCGTGCCGAGGTTGACGACTTCCAGGGTGGCGTCCAGGTGGCGCGCCAGCACACAGATGGCGCCGCCGCCGGCGGCGAAGTTTTTCACCATTTCGCCGGTCACCGCCTGGGGAAACGCTGAAACCCCTTCCGCCGCGACGCCGTGGTCAGCGGCGAAAATCGCGATATGCACCCGTTCGACATTGGGCTGGGCTGCGCCTTGCATCGCGGAGAGGCGGATTGCCAGGGATTCCAATTGTCCCAGAGCGCCGGGCGGCTTGGTCAATTGGGTCTGGCGGGTATCCGCAGCGCGCTGGGCGTCGCGGTCGAGCGGGGCGGCGGGTTGGTTGATCCAGTTCGGGGTGTTATTCACAAAGGTGCTCCTTTCAAAATATGCGGTAAACCGGCCACGGTGAAAATCACCCGCTCACAGCGCTGTGCCAGTTCCTGGTGAAGGCGTCCGGCTTCGTCGCAGAAACGCCGGGTCAGTTCGCCGCTGGGCACGATGCCCATCCCCGTTTCGTTGCTCACCAGGATGATCTGGCCGGGTAGATCAGGCAGGGTGGCGAGCAGCGCGTCGCGTTCGGCTTGCAGCGTTGCCTCGTCGTTGGCACAGAGCAGGTTAGTGAGCCACAGCGTCAAACAATCCACCACCAGGCAGTGTTCAGGGTGGGCGTATTCGCGTAGCGCGGCAGCGAGGGCGCGGGGTTCCTCGACCAAGCGCCAGCTCGCTGGGCGGTTTTGTTGATGAATGAGAATGCGCCGGCGCATTTCTTCGTCGTCCGCCGTGGCGGTGGCGATCAGCGTCACAGGCAGACCGCTCGCCACGGCGCGTTGTTCGGCGAGGCGGCTCTTGCCGGAACGCACGCCGCCTAGGATCAGTTCTTTCATGGGGAAATTCCTTCCATATTGTTGGAGCGTGGCTCGCCCGCGAAAACGGATGTCTCTTCGGCACACACCGCTTCGGGGGCAAGCCCCCTCCTACGTTGGGGTGTCATTATTCAAGTCCAGCAATGCCACGATGCGCGCCATATCGAGATGCGCTTCCACCGCGTCCGCCAGGCGCTCGATGTCGCGTTCGCGTAAGGCTTGGTAGTCGGGGGTGGCCGGTTTTTCCAGGCCCGCCCAGCGCAGCAGCGCGTCGCAGGCGGGTGTGGATTCGAAGAGGCCGTGCAAATAGGTGCCGAGTATCTGCCCGTCCGCCGAGATCGCGCCGTCGTGGCGTCCTTCCAGCATCACGGCGGGATGGTCGAGCGCCGCGCCGCTGCTTACCCCGGCGTGGATTTCGTAGCCGCTGACCGGGGCGTTTTCCAGAAACAGATGGCCGCAAACATTGCGCAGTTGCTTGTGCGGCTCCAGCGTGGTGGAGAATTCCAGCAGGCCGAGTCCCGCCGTGGTTCCCGCCGCACCTTCCAGGCCATGCGGGTCGTGGATGGTGCGGCCCAGCATCTGGTAGCCGCCGCAGATCCCGAGCAGCTTGCCGCCGTAGCGCAAGTGGCGCAGCAGATGAGGTTCCCAGCCTTGTTGGCGCAACCAAGTAAGGTCGGCACGGACGCTCTTTGAACCGGGCAGGATCACCAGGTCGGCGGGCGGTGGCGCGGCATCCGGTGCGATGAAGCGGAAATCCACCTGGGGATGCAGGCGCAGCGGGTCGAAATCGGTGTGGTTGCTGATGCGCGGTAGGGCAGGGACGATGACCCGCAAGGCACTTTCACCGGTCGCCGGGGCATGCTCCCGTGCCAGCGCGTCTTCGGCTTCCAGGTGCAGGCCGTGGAGATAAGGCAACACCCCCAGCACCGGCTTGCCGGTTTCGCATTCCAGCCAGTCCAGGCCCGATTGCAACAGCGCCAGGTCGCCACGAAAGCGGTTGATGACGAAGCCCGCCACCCGCGCCTGTTCGCTGGGCGACAACAGCGCCAGGGTGCCGACCAGATGGGCGAACACCCCGCCCCGGTCGATGTCGGCGACGATCAACACCGGACAATCGACTTCCTCGGCGAAGCCCATGTTGGCGATGTCGCCCTCGCGGAGGTTGATTTCCGCGGGCGAACCGGCGCCTTCCACCACGATGGCCTGGTATTGCCCGGCCAGCCGGGCGTGGGATTCCAGCACCGCGCGGCGGGCGATGGGCTTGTAATGGTGATAGTCGAGCGCGTCGAGGTTGCCGATGGCGTGGCCCTGGATGATGACTTGCGCGCCCACGTCGCTATTGGGTTTGAGCAGCACCGGGTTCATGTCGCTGTGCGGTGCCAGGCGGCACGCCTGGGCCTGCACTGCCTGGGCGCGACCGATCTCGCCGCCGTCGGCGGTAACCGCGCTGTTCAAGGCCATGTTCTGCGGCTTGAAGGGCGCGACAAGGATGCCCCGGCGCAGCAGGCAGCGGCACAGCCCGGCGACCAGCGTGCTCTTGCCGGCGTCGGAGGTGGTGCCCTGGATCATCAGAGTGGTGGCTGTCATGGGCGCTTTCCGGTTCGGTAGGCTGGGGTGAGGTACCAACCCCGGCACAACGGTGACAAATTCGCTGGGGTTCGCATACTCACCCCAGCCTACGCAACGTGGCGTTATCGAGGTTCGACAGCGCGAATTCGAGACGCTGCCACTGCGCCGGCGTTTCGGGCAGGCCGAAACGCAGGCTGGCCGGTTGCGCGAAGAGACGGGTGAGGATGCCGGTCTGCGCCAGCGCGGCGTGGCGGTGCTGCGCGGCGGGCGTCTCGACCCATTGAAACAAGGCGCAAGCGCCGCCGGGCGGCAGGCCGTGGCGCGTCAGCAAGTCCGCGAGACGGGTGCTGTCGTCGCGTAAGCGGGCGCGTGTTGCCACCTGCCAATCCCGGTCGGACAGGGCTTGTTTGGCGATGGCCCGCGCCGGCCCGGCAATGCACCACGGGCCGAGAGGTTCCGCCAAACGGTGCAGCAGCGCGGCCTCGGCCAGCACGAAGCCGACCCTTGCTCCGGCCAGCCCGAAAAATTTGCCGAGTGAGCGCAGCACGATCAAGCCGGGGCGATTCGATACGGCGGCCAGGCTGGCCTCGGGTGTGGCGTCGCTGAAGGCTTCGTCCACCACCAGCCAGCCGCCGCGCCTTGCCAGACGGTCATGCCAGCCCAGCAGGGTGGCGGGGGCGAAAGTCTGGCCGGTGGGATTGTTGGGGTTGCCGAGCACTAGCACGTCGAAATCGGCGGCGGCATCGAGTTGATCCGCCGCCAGCGGCGTGACGTGGTGGCCGGCGCGCCGCCAGGCATGAGCGTGTTCCGCATAGGCGGGGGTGAGGATGCCGACTCGGCACGGCTCACGTAAAAGCGGCAGCGCCTGGATGGCCGCTTGCGAACCGGCGACCGGCAAGGCGTGGGGCGCGCCGTAGCAGGCTTGCGCGGCTTCCGCCAAGCCGTCATCCGCTTCGGGCAGGCGGGTCCAGGCCGCCCAAGCGGGCGGGGCACCTTGCCAGGGAAGCGGGTTGATGCCGGTGGACAAATCCAGCCAGTTTTCCAGGGGGATGCCATAGCGTTGAGCCGCCTCGCGCAATGCGCCGCCGTGTTCAAGCATGGGCGAGCCCTCCGATGAGGGTAAGCGCCAGCCACAGCCACACCCCGCGCCGCACCAGGGTAAGCGCCCGCCCGATATCCCGCGCCGTGGCGGCACCTCCTGCTCCCAAAACCGGGCGCTGTTCCAGGGTTCCGTGGTAAACCGCGGGGCCGCCCAGCGCCACGCCCAGACTCCCTGCACCGGCGGCCATCACCGGCCCGGCGTTGGGGCTGTCCCAGTGGGGCGCCTGCACGCGCCAGCAGGCCAATGCCTGCCCGGCTTGGCCGAGAACCGCGTAGGTCAGCGCGGTGAGGCGCGCCGGCAGGTAATTCAGTGCATCGTCGAGGCGCGCCGCCGCCCAGCCGAAATGGCGGTAACGGGCATTCTTGTAGCCCCACATCGCATCCAGGGTGTTGGCGAGGCGGTACAACAGCGCACCCGGCGCACCCGCCACTAGGAACCAGAAAATCGCCCCGAACACCGCGTCGTTGCCGTTTTCCAGCACCGATTCGACGGCGGCGCGGGCGACGTCGGGGGCTTGCATGGCGGCGGTGTCGCGGCTCACCAGCATCCCGACCTGGCGGCGGGCGAGTTCCAGGTCGCTTGATTGCAGCGCGTTCTGGACGCGCTGGGCGTGTTCGCCGAGGCTGCGCTGGCCGATGGCGAAGTAGAGAAGCAACGCCGCGAGCCACTCGCCGATTCCCGGCAAGGCAGCCAGCCACGCCGCCAATCCGACCGGCGCGACGAGCAGGCAGAAAACCGCCGCCGCACCGCGTTGCCGGGTGGGGCCATATAAACGGCCCTCCAGGCGGCACGCCAGTTTGCCGAAACCGACCAGCGGATGCCAGCGTCGCGTTTCGCCAAGCAGGGTGTCGAGCAGCAGGGCAGCCGCCAGGATCAGCGCAGTCAACACCGTGGGAAATTCCTCACAACTCCACGCCCTTTTGCGCCTGTACGCCGGCCTGGTAGGCGTGCTTGATCTCGCGCATCTCGCTGACGGTGTCGGCGGCGTCTATCAATTCCGGTGGCGCGCCGCGTCCGGTGATGACCACGTGTTGCATGGGCGGGCGTTGGCGCAGTGCGGCGAGCACTTCCTCGACAGGCAGGTAATGTTCCTTGAGGACGATGTTCAACTCGTCCAGCACGACTAGGTCTAAAGCCGGATCTTCGAGCATCTCGCGGGCTTTTTCCCAGCCGCGCCGCGCCGTGCCGATGTCGCGCTCGCGATCCTGGGTTTCCCAGGTGTAGCCTTCGCCGGTGACGTGGTAGGCCACTTCCGGGAAACGCCGGAAGAAGCTCTCCTCGCCGGTACTGAAAGCGCCCTTGATGAACTGCACCACCCCGACCCTCATGCCGTGGCCCAGCGCCCGCGCCACCATGCCGAAGGCCGCCGTGCTCTTGCCCTTGCCGTTGCCGGTATGGACCACCACCACGCCGCGCGCGGCGGCGGCCTCGGCGATGTGTTCGTCGATCAGCGCTTTCTTGCGCGCCATGCGCTGGGCATGGCGCTGCTCGCCGTCCGCGCTCATGGTTGGTTTGCTGGCGTGCTTCGCTCGGTCACGCCCACCAGAACGGCATGGACCACGGCGGCGCAGCCGACATACAGCGCCAGGGTGCCCAGATAAGCCGGGAAATATTTCACCAGGCGCAGGCCGAATTCCGCCAGGGTCGGTTCGGCGTAACGCCCGGAGAAGAAATAAAAGCCGCCGCTGGAGAGTAGTTCGCATAGCGCCGCGCCGCCGCAGACGGCAAGGACCAGTGGCACCAGCGTGGCGATGCGGTTGGCATGGTGTTGCGCGTATTTGCGCCCGGCCAGCCACAGCGCGCCGTAGGCCGGCAGCAGCAGGGCATAGGCGGGCGAGACGCAGAAGCTGCTGACGCCGCCCCAGGTGATGGCGATGAAGTCGCTGGCGGCCGCCCCAGCCAGCAGCGCCGGGAATACCCAGGTGCGGCGCAGATACACGCCGGCGAGGAAGAACACCGCCCAACTCGCATCGGGCAGGTGATGCAGGCCGGCGAAATGGTGGCTGCGGGTGGCGGCCAATAACGCGGCCAGGACGATGCCGACGATCAGTTGGTTGCGGGAAGTCAGAGCGGTCATGATATTGCCTCCTTCTTGGGGTTGAAAAACCACGGAGCAGGCGACAGGGCGAAAAACAGGCGGAAAGCCGGCAGGCACTGCGCCATCGCCCTCCGCGATGTCATCGTTACGTGTCCAGGCCGGTCTCCGGGCTGGCGAGCGGGAAAATCTCCCGGAACGGCGCCTTCCCATGCCGATGCACAGTGGCGCGATGCCGTTCCAAAACTCGCTTACCGTTGCGGGGGCAGCGCCGGCATTGCCCGATATTCGTCGAACGCACCGGCTTCCCGTTTAATCCCTGCGGCGCGACCCGTCGGGACACCTGAAAGCTGCGCCAGTTTATTGGAGCGATGACGGGTTGGCAATGATTTCCCCGTCACGTCCCTGCAATATCGCTGTGGTGGAATGGCGATCTTTTCGGATTGCGGGTTTTTCCATGTTCAAGTTCAAGGCCCTCGGCATCAAGGGTAGTTTGTGGCTGACCGGAGCGATTTCCGGGGTGTTGGCGGGTGTGTTGGCGGCGGAAAATCTGGTCACCTTGCACCAGTCTTCCGAGACCCTGACCAAGGTTTACCAGCGCTCGGTGGCGCCCTCGGCGCTGTTGCTGGACATCGACAAGAAGCTCGAAACGTTGCGTTTCGACATGGCGGCAACCCTCTTCGACAAGGTGACGTTTCGCGATGCCGCCACGCGGCTTGGCGCGACCCACGACGGCTTGCCGCCCTTGTGGCGCCAGTTCAAGACCGCCAAGGGGGCGCAGTTGAGCGACGAGGAGGCCCGGCTGGTGGCGCTGATCGACAAGCAGATCGCCGCCCTGGAGCAATTCTATAAATTGCTGGGGATCGCCTACGAAACCCAGGACAAGATCATGGCCCGCTCGGTGCTCGACGACGACTGGCCGGTGGTCGAGGAAAATCTCCTCAATCCGGTGCTGCAACTGGTGCGCATCCAGGAAAGCAACGTGCGGGCGACTTATGCGGAGGAGGTGCAGGCCGGCGAACGGATGCGCAACCTGGTCATCGTCACGCTGATATTGGGCGCGCTGCTCGGCGCCTTGTCGACCTTCATCACCGGACGGGTGGCGCGCAGCATGGCGCTGGGCATCCGCACTCTGAAAGACGCGCTGGCGCGGGTGGCCGCCGGCGAGTTCAACGTGCGGGTGGATTATCAGCACCGCAACGAACTCGGCGAAACCGCGCGGCTACTCGATGGCGCCCTGGAAAACCTGTGCCGGATGATCGTCGAAATCAACGCCAATGCTCAGACGGTGGCAGCAGAAGCGGAAAGACTGGCGCAGCATTCCGCGAAAGTGGAGGCTAACTCGCGTAATCAGGCGGATGCGGCGGAAGACACCGCCGCAGTGGTCGAGGAAATGCTCACCAGCATCGAACAGGTGGCCGACAACGCCCGCGATTCGCTGAAGCTTTCCCAATCCGGCCACCAACAATGCGGGGAAGGACGGCAAATCGCCGGGCAGGCTGCCGCCGAAATGGGCGAAATCGCCGCCTCGGTGACCACCTCCGCGGCACTGATCGGCGCGCTCGACGCCCATGCCGAAAAAATCAGCAATATCGTCAGTTTCATCAAGGACATCGCCGGCAATACCAATCTCCTCGCGCTCAATGCCGCCATCGAGGCGGCACGGGCCGGCGAACAGGGACGGGGCTTCGCGGTGGTAGCCGACGAGGTGCGCAAGCTGGCGGAACGCACGGCCCAGGCCACCCGCGAAATCGAAACGATGATCGTCGGTATCCAGGGCGAAACCGAACGCGCGGTGGTCGCCATGCGCGACGGCAGCAGCCGGGTGGAGCAGGGCGTGGCCTATGTGCAGCAAACCTCGCGCGCCCTCGACGCCATCTACCAGGGGACCGAGCGCACCGCCGCCAGCGTCGGCGGGATCGCCGACGCCACCGAAGAACAGGCCTCCGCCAGCCGGGGCATTGCCCGCAACGTCGAACGCATCGTCGCCGCAGCGGACGAGAACCGTGTCGCGATGGATCAACTCGGCGCATCCATCAACATCCTCAAAAATCTCGCCGTGGCCCAGCACCAGGCAATGGCGCGCTTCAAGACCTGAACTCGCGACCAGCCCTGTGCGGCCGCCTTTGCAGCCAGGCACGTGAATACACACTCACCTGGAAAATCATGGTCATGGCCGAACGGATGTCGGCGTTTTATCGGGAATGGGAAAGGGTGGCGCGAGCGGATGCCGCGAACCGGCAAACCCTTAGCAGGGTGCGCGGCGAAATTCTTCCATGAACGCCGCCAGCGCTTCGACCGCCGGCAGGGTCATGGCGTTGTAGATCGAGGCGCGGATGCCGCCCAGCGAGCGATGGCCGGCCAGGCCGCTGAATCCCCGCTCGCCGGCCTGTTTCAGAAATGCGCCTTCCAATTCCGGGGTTCCCAGCTTGAATACCACGTTCATCAGCGAGCGGTTTGCGTGGTCCGCCCAGCCCTGGTAAAAACCGGCGCTGGCGTCGATGGCCTGGTACAACAGCGCGGCCTTTTTCCGGTTGAGCGCCGCCATGTTTTCCAGACCGCCGATCTCATTCAGGAGCCAGCGGGTGACCAGCAACACCACGTAAATGGCGAATACCGGCGGGGTGTTGTAGATCGAATGGGCGTTGAGGTGGGAACGGTAATCGAGCAGCGCGGGCAGGCCGGCCGGCGCTTTTTCCAGCAGATCGCGGCGGATCACCACCACGGTGACGCCCGCCGGACCCAAATTCTTCTGGGCGTGGGCGTAGATGAGGTCGAAACGCCGCGGGTCGAAGGGGCGCGACAGGAAGTCCGAAGACATGTCGCATACCCGCGGCACCGCGTCGTTGCCGGGAATCTCATGGAATTGCAGGCCTTCCACGGTTTCGTTGGAAACGTAGTGGAAGTAGGCGGCATCCGCCGAACAGGACAATTCCTCCGCGCCAGGCAGGCGCCGGAAGCCGCTCGCCGCGCCGTCCCACACCACCCGCACTTGCCCTTCGAGAGTGGCTTCGGGAATTGCCTTGCCGCTCCAGTAGCCGGTGCGCAGGTATTCCGCGGTCTTGGCGGTGCCGCGCAGCAGCAGCATGGGGATCATCGAGAACTGCAGGGACGCGCCGCCCTGCAAGAACAGCACGGCGTGGCTGTCGGGAAGCTGGAGCAATTCGCGGATGTTGCGCTCGGCCTCGGCCACCACCCCGGCGAACCATTCCGAGCGGTGGCTGATGCCGAGGATCGACAGGCCGGTTTCCGGGACCAGGGCGATGGCCTGCTGGGCTTGGGCGAGGACCGTCTCGGGTAAAACCCCCGGCCCGCCGGAGAAATTGAGGTGGTTCATCTTATTCGGCCAGCGCTGCCATGGGCACTCCCGCCTTGCGGAAGATCATGGCGCGGAACGCGCCAAACAGCTTGTGCATGGTGGCCTGTTTGTAGGGGTAGACCTCGATCGGGTCCATGGCGTGAACCACCATGGCGTGGTCGATCTCGAAGACCAGCAGGCGGCCGTCCAGGGTTTCGGCACAGTCGATGCCCAGGTACTCCAAGTCAATGCAGCGATGGATTTCGGCCAGGGCCGCGCCCTGCCGCAGCGCGAATTCCTGCTCGAAAGTCGCCATGAAGCGCGCTTCCTCCGCGCGTTTTTCCGGGTCTTCCGCCATTCCGGCGTTCAGGTAGTGAATCATCCAGTGGTCGGAAATTCCCATGTGGCAGGCAAACGGCTGGCCGTCGATGAGGACCACGCGATATTTGCGGAACAAACCGTCGCTGCCGGAATAATCGACGAAAGGCGCCACGAAAAGCTCCTCGCCGGGCATCGCGGCGAGGTTTTCCAGGAGTTGCGCCGGGGTGTCGATCTTGTTGAGGTCGTGGCCGGCGTGCGAATCGACGGGGCGAACGATCAGCGGAAAATCGATGCCCTCGGGGAAGCCGTTGCGCGCCGGGTAATCTACGGTGATTTGCTCCAGCTCCGCCCGGCCGACGCGCCAGGTGGGCGGCATGAGCACGCCGGGCAGATCGTGCAACAGGCGCGCGGCGGTATCGCGCGCCACCCGCTCGATATGGAAGGGATTGTTGATGACCGGCCTGGGCCATTCCGCGAGGACCGGCAGCCACGCGCCGAGAATCGGGCGGTTCGCCTCGGTCTCGCTGATCGCCACGAACAGCGCGTCGTGCTCGGGAATTTCCGAGAGATCGTCATCGACGCCGGTCGCGTAAAAAATATTCAGCTCGATGTCGGAATCTTCCAGCAAACACTCGATGGGCACGTTCGACATCAGGTCGCCCGGCGCCATCAGCGCCAGCAAACGCAGCTTGACCAGCCGGGTCGCGGGAAGGCAAAAATGCCGACGCAACTTGAGGGCTTCCTGTTGCAGATTGAGGGCGAGATCCTGAGCGTTGCGAAACTGGAAAATGATGCCCGCATCGAGCAAGGAGCAAGCGTCATGGGGATTTTCGGTGGCCCGTTGAATCAGCGCCTCAAGCAGCGGGCCGAGGTCGGCGCCCGCCAGATGCAGGCGCAGCAGCGCGGCAAGACCAAGATGTTCGGGTAGGGCAGACAGCGGAGCGGCGCCAGGGTTTGATGAATTCAAGGGATGCGTTTCTTTGGTGAAGGTGCCCCATTATCCTATATTCCTCGGTTGGACGGGTTGGGCTTCGCGATGGGTAATCATTTTGCGATTGCCCTACAGGCGTCAACGGCTGCCCGAATGATGGAAGATGCCCCGACCCAAATACGCTATCTCTTTCTTAAATCGTTCTTTGCCGACTTGATGTAGCGCCCAAAGTCCCGATCCTTCTTTCTCTTCTCGGCATAGGACATGTCGTTGAACGCCGATTCTTCCTTGAGTTTGAGAAAGCTCTCAAGAGCCTCGCGGCTGATTTCGCCGGCATCCACGGCGGCGAGTACGGCGCAGCCCGGCTCGCCAGTATGGCTGCAGTCATGGTAGCGGCAGCGGGACGACAGGGCAGTGATGCCGGAATAGCTGCCCTCTATCCCGCCTTCCGCGCCGAGAATGCCGAATTCACGCATTCCTGGGTTGTCGATGACCAGTGCGCCGCCATCGAGACGAATCAGTTCGCGACGAACGGTCGTATGCCGCCCTTCGCCTGTTCCGCTGACGGCCCCCGTTTCCAACTTTTCGCGGCCAATCAATTGATTAATCAAGGTGCTCTTGCCCACCCCCGACGATCCCACGAAGCAATAGGTCTTTCCGGGCAACAGCAACCGCTGGAGATCATCCAGGCCGTCCCTCGTTATGTTGCTCAAGGGCACGATCGGCGCGGTGATGCCGGCAGACCGTATTTCCGCCAGTTGCGCGGCCAGCACCGCAGGCTCCACCAAGTCCGATTTGGTCAGCAGGATGTACGGCTCGGCCCCGCCTTCCATCACCATCACGAGATAACGTTCCAAGCGGTTCAGATTGAAATCGAAGTGGCAGGACTGAACGATGACCACGTAGTCCAGATTCGCGGCAATCATCTGGTACTCGATGACGTTTCCAGCCGACTTTCGGCGCAACGAAGTCCTGCGCTCCAGAAGCGCGTGGATCACCCCGAAGTCTTCGCCAGGCTGCTTCTCCACACAAACCCAGTCGCCTACGCACGGTAGCTCATGGGACAGGTGATGGCGGTGCAAATAGCTGCCGGCCAGTTTGGCCCGGAATTGGCCGATCTGATCCACGAGCAGCAACTGATCGCGATCGACCGCCGCAACCCGGGCGACAGTATCCGTTGGCTTGCAGTCTGCTCGCCGCGCGAACCAGTCGTTCCAGCCCAGTTCATTCAATTCATCGTACTGATTTTTCGTCAATCTTCGATCATCGAGTGTCGCGACCTGCTACGGCGCTAAACGTGAAGCTAAGGAACCGCGCGCCTTTACATAGATAGGGTTAGCGGGATAATTGGGAAAAAACCAAGAGTTGTCTGATAATGTTTTAATTATACAATTAAATCAATTTGTTAAATGCTTTTCTTGTTGCTGTGTGGAAGAAGGCGAGCAATGTTTCAGTTGGTGGCTGAACCGGCATTACTTGGGAACCTGCAATTCGCCTTTCCTGAAGCGTTCTGTCATATATGGAACGCATGTTTGATACCCAAGTGACTCAGCCATCTCCGCACTTACAACTGATGAAGTTGGGGAGTAAATCTCGGTCGCTATCTTCTGATGTAGCGCACTCATACTCGGCGGCTGGACCGCTCCGGATTGCTTCACCATAAACAAGCCCCGTGCAATTGGACGCCAGTCGCTACACATTGTACCGATGGCGTTGGACTGCGCGGGGCTCGGTTTCCATTCCTGCTGTGGTTCTCCTCCATTGCAAATCGAGTATGAAAGTGTCAGTACCAAGATAAGGCAAGTATGTTTCGTAAAGGACATAATTTCCGGCCCTGCATAAAAATGAGTGAATGATGGTTGCTTAAGTGGAGTTGAAGATCGTGCCGCCGATAGTCGGAGTGTTGGTGAAATCAGACAGTTTCCAGCGCCTTGCTGAGTTCGTATAGCCGCGCTGGTGAAAGCTCCAGCCCGTTCGGCCAGGACAACGCACCGGCATCGATAAAAAGGCGTTTGAAATAGTCCTCGGCCCGCAACGGTTCAAGCAGTGAACCGCTGCGTTGCAGTAGCGCATGTCCATCGAACACGCCCTCTTGTCCGTTGGAGAAATTCAACGCGACCTGAAAATCGCCCAAGTAGCGGGCTTCGATCACTTTAATCATCCTGGTCTGCTCCCGGAATTCGCTCCATCGGTTCAAAGTGTTGGCCTCGCTCCCAGTTAGCCAGCAATTCGGCCTGATGGCGCAAGCACCATTCCTTGACTAGCGTAGCGGCTTTGTTGGGTAGTCGTCCTTCGCTTATGTTCCCTGTCAGGATATTTATCAATGCCTCGAACCCTTGGTACTCCACATGGATGTGAGGTGGTGGATGGTCGTCGTGCCACATGCGGATGATGATGCCAAAGAACACGGACAAGATAGGCAAGGTTCTTTACTCCCGATGGTTCGTGGCGAAGATTATGTAGCATAGCCGGTACATGGGCAATGTTCCGAATTCGTCGATACTTTAACGAGATGACAGGCCACGGTTGCCGCGCATATAAACTTCGCTCCGGATGCAACCGGCCTTTGAAAAAGAGTGGAGTACATCCAACAGAACCCCGTCAAGCGGGGATAGGTCGATCAACCCGAGCATGGGCGGTGCTCCAGCGCACGGAATTATCTCGGAATACCAGGGTTGCTCGAAGTTAATCGGTGGTTTTGAGCAATACGGGACGCGGGAACGTGGCGACGATCACACCGTCTATATTGAGCTTATCCCTTGTCATCGCCATGTCATCGTCGTTCACCACAATCGACGCAATCAAACTCAACCGAGGAATATCTGATGAACAAAGCTGTCGAGGAATGCCTGTTGAACAAAGCCGTACCCGCGCTGAGCGCGGACGAATTGCGCCGCATCGACGCTTACTGGCGTGCCTGCAATTACCTGGCTGCCGGAATGATCTACCTGCGCGACAATCCGTTGCTCAAGGAGCCGCTTCAGCCCGAGCACGTCAAGAACCGCTTGCTGGGTCACTGGGGCGCGAGTCCTGGGCTGGCTTTCGCCTATGTTCATTTGAACCGCCTTATCAACAAATACGAGCAGAATGCGATTTTCCTGGCCGGCCCCGGCCACGGCGCACCGGGCATCCTCGGCCCGGTGTACCTGGAAGGCACTTATAGCGAGATTTATCCCAACAAGGGCGAGGATGAAGAAGGCATGCGCCAGTTCTTCAAGGAGTTCTCCTTCCCCGGCGGCATCGGCAGCCATTGCACCCCGGAAACGCCGGGGTCGATCCACGAGGGCGGCGAACTGGGCTATTCGATTTCCCATGCCTTCGGGGCGGCTTACGACAACCCCGACTTGCTGGTAACGGTGATGGTCGGCGACGGCGAATCGGAGACCGCGCCGCTCGCCACCTCCTGGCATTCCAACAAGTTCTTGAACCCGATCCGCGATGGCGCGGTGCTGCCCATCCTCCATCTCAACGGCTACAAGATCAACAACCCGACCATCCTGTCGCGGATATCCCACGAGGAACTGGAAAACCTCTTCAAGGGCTACGGCTGGACGCCGTATTTCGTCGAAGGCAGCGACCCGGCCACCATGCACCAGGCGATGGCGGAAACCATGGAGTCGTGCGTGACGGAAATCCGCCGCATCCAGAATGAGGCGCGCGCCAGCGGTATGGCGACCCGCCCGCGCTGGCCGATGATCGTGCTGCGTTCGCCGAAAGGCTGGACCGGCCCGAAAGAGGTGGACGGCAAGAAAGTGGAAGGTTTCTGGCGCGCTCACCAAGTGCCTATCGGCAATGTGCGCGACAACCCCGCCCATCTCCAGCAACTGGAAGCCTGGTTGCGCAGCTACCGGCCCGAAGAATTGTTCGATGCCTCCGGCAAGCTGCAACCCGAGCTGAAAGCCTTGGCGCCCAAGGGTAACCGCCGCATGAGCGCCAACCCGCACGCCAACGGCGGCACGTTGCGCAAGGCGCTACGTATGCCGGATTACCGCGATTACGCCCAGGAAGTGAGCAAGCCGGGCACCACCACGGCGGAGAATACCCGCCCGCTGGGCAAGCTGCTGCGCGACATCATGCAGCACAACATGAGCAATTTCCGGGTGTTCGGCCCGGACGAGAACACCTCCAACAAGCTCGACAACGTCTACGAAGTCAGCAAGAAGACCTGGCTCGCCGACATCCTCCCGGAAGATGGCGGCGGCAGCGAGTTATCGCCCGATGGCCGGGTCATGGAAATGCTTTCCGAGCACACCCTGGAAGGCTGGCTGGAAGGCTACCTGCTCACCGGACGCCACGGTTTCTTCTCCACCTACGAAGCCTTCGTCCACGTCATCGACTCGATGTTCAACCAGCATGCCAAGTGGCTGGCGATGTCCAAGGAAGTGGCGTGGCGCGCCCCGGTTTCCAGCCTCAACCTGCTGATTACCTCGACGGTGTGGCGCCAGGATCATAACGGCTTCACCCACCAGGATCCGGGCTTCCTCGACGTGGTGGTGAACAAGAGCCCGGACGTGACGCGCATCTACCTGCCGCCCGACGTCAACACCTTGCTGACGGTGGCCGAGCATTGCCTGACCAGCACCGACTACATCAACGTGATCGTCTGCGACAAACAGAAACACCTGCAATTCCTCGACATGGACGCGGCGATCAAGCATTGCACCAAGGGCATCGGCATCTGGGAATGGGCGAGCAACGACGCGGGCTGCGAGCCGGACCTGGTGATGGCGAGCGCCGGCGACATTCCCACCAAGGAAGCGCTGGCGGCGGTGGTGCTGCTGCGCGAGAACTTCCCGCAACTCAAAATCCGCTTCGTCAACGTGGTCGACCTGTACAAGCTCACCCCGTCCAGCGAGCATCCCCACGGCTTGCCGGACAAGGATTTCGATAGCCTGTTCACGGTGGACAAGCCGGTGATCTTCAATTTCCACGGCTACCCGTGGCTGATCCATCGCCTCGCCTACCGCCGCACCAACCACAAGAATTTCCATGTGCGCGGCTACAAGGAAAAAGGCAGCATCAATACCCCGCTGGAACTGGCGATCCAGAACGAAATCGACCGCTTCAGCCTAGCCATCGACGCCATCGACCGGATTCCCGGCCTCAAGGTGGCCGGCGCCCACGTCAAGGAAAAGCTCCGCGATAGGCAGATCGAGTGCCGCAACTACGCTTACGAGCACGGCGTCGATTTGCCCGAGGTGGATGGCTGGACCTGGCCGTATTAATGTCTTTTGTAGCCCGGATGAAGCGCAAGCGGAATCCGGGAGCGCCCGCCAGGGCGCAACGGCAGATGGTTGAAACGGTGAATCCGCCTTGCGGCGGCCCCGGATTCCGCTGCGCTGCATCCGGGCTACAGTGCTCTTAACTCAAAACTCTCGACTGACCAAACCATGAACGATTTCCTGAATATCGGCGCTCTTGCCGCCGATGAAAACAGCCACGAACACACCCGCACCGGACGCTCGGTGGATGCCCTGAAACGGGCGTTTGTCGATAACCTGTTTTACGTGACCGGCCAGCCCTTCGCCAAGGCGACGCCGCTGGATCATTACCGGGTGCTCGCCTACACCATCCGCGACCGCCTCTTGCAGCGCTTCATCGCCACCGCGCAGAACTACAAGCGTAGCGGAGCCAAGACGGTGTGTTACCTGTCCGCCGAGTTCCTGCTCGGGCCGCACCTCGGCAACAACATTCTCAATCTCGACCTGCGCGCCAACGTGGCGCAGGCGATGGCCGAACTCGGCCTCGACCTCGACGACATCCTCGAACAGGAACACGAGCCGGGCTTGGGCAACGGCGGCTTGGGACGGCTCGCCGCGTGTTATATGGATTCGCTGGCGACCCTGGAAATTCCCGCCATCGGCTATGGTATCCGCTACGAATTCGGGATTTTCGACCAGGTCATCAAGGACGGCTGGCAGGTTGAAGTCACCGATCCCTGGCTGGCTAACGGCAACCCTTGGGAACTGCCGCGCCCGACCTTGCGCTACCCGGTCAACCTGGGCGGGCGCACCGAGCATTACTTCGACGAACACGGCGTCAGCCGCGCCAAGTGGATACCCGAATACACCGTTTACGGGGTGGCCTACGACACCCCGATTCTCGGCTACGGCGTCAACAACGTGAACCTGCTGCGCCTGTGGAAATCCGAGGCGCGCGAGTTGTTCGACTTCCAGGCTTTCAACATGGGCGATTACTACGGCGCGGTCAACGATTCGGTGGTGGCGGAAAATCTCAGCAAGGTGCTCTACCCCAACGACGAACCGGAAGTGGGCAAGGAACTGCGCTTGAAGCAGCAGTATTTCTTCGTTTCCTGCTCGTTGCAGGACATGCTCCGCATCGCCCTGCGCGACGTGCAGCAACTGGAGCGATTGCCCGAGAAATTCGTCGCCCAGTTGAACGACACCCATCCCGCCATCGGGGTTGCCGAACTGATGCGCTTGCTGGTCGATGAACACCAGATCCCCTGGGACGAGGCGTGGAGCATCACCCGTCGCACCTTCGCCTACACCAACCACACCCTCCTCCCGGAAGCCCTGGAAACCTGGGCGCTGGAGTTGTTCGGACGGATTCTGCCGCGCCACCTGGAGATCATCCAGCGCATCAACGCGACTTTCCTCGACGACGTGCGCATCCGCTTTCTTGGCGACGAAGCGCGCCTTGCCCAGATGTCGCTGATCGACGAAAGCAACGGCAAGCGGGTGCGCATGGCGCATCTCGCCTGCGTCGGCAGCTTCGCCATCAACGGCGTGGCGGCGATGCACAGCGAACTGCTCAAGCACACCGTGCTGAGCGACTTCCACGAGTTGTGGCCGGAGAAATTCAACAACAAGACCAACGGCATCCCCCCGCGCCGCTTCATCGCGCTTTCCAACCCGCGCCTCGCCGCCTTGATCGACGACACCGTCGGCGGCGACTGGCTGCGCAACCTGGAGCGGTTGCGCGAACTGGAACCGTATGCCGAGGATGCGGCGTTTCGCGAGCGCTGGAGTACGGTCAAGCGCGGCGCCAAGGAAGACCTGGCGCGCTACGTCAAACGCAACGTGGGGGTGGATATCGACCCGGATTCGCTCTACGACGTGCAGGTCAAACGCATCCACGAATACAAGCGCCAGCACCTCAACGTCCTGCACATCGTCAGCCTGTATAACCGCCTCAAGCATCATCCGGGGCTGGAAATCACCCCGCGCACTTTCCTTTTCGGCGGCAAGGCCGCGCCGGGTTATCGCATGGCCAAGCTCATCATCAAGCTCATCAACTCGGTGGCCGACACGGTGAACCGCGACCCCCAGGTCAACCAGGTGCTCAAAGTGGTGTTCGTCCCCGATCTGACGGTGAAAACCGGCCAGTGGATTTATCCCGCCGCCGATCTTTCCGAGCAAATCTCCACCGCCGGTAAGGAGGCGTCCGGCACCGGCAACATGAAGTTCTCGATGAACGGCGCACTGACCATTGGCACTCTCGACGGGGCCAACGTGGAAATCCGCGATGCCGTGGGAGCGGACAACTTTTTCCAGTTCGGCCTGAACGTCGAGGCAGTCGAGGAAACCTGGCGGCAAGGCTACCGCCCCTGGGAAACCATCGAGCAGGACGAGGAACTGCGCGCCGCCATCGACCTGATCGATTCCGGGCTGTTCGCCCACGGCGACCACCAGTTGTTCAAGCCGCTCACCGACAACCTGCGCCATCACGACCCGTTCCTGTGCTGCGCCGATTACCGTTCCTACATCGAGTGCCAGGAAGATGTCGGCCAGCGTTTCCGCGACGCGGAACAATGGCGGCGCATGGCGATCCTCAACGTGGCGCGCATCGGCTATTTTTCCTCGGATCGGGCCATCCGCGAATATTGCGAGGAGATTTGGAAGGTGCGCCCGGTGTCGGTCGGTGATAGCCTATAAAGCAAGTTAGCCATTTATAAACCCAAACATGAATGCCATCCTCACCATCAACAGCGGTTCGTCTTCCCTCAAGGCCAGCCTGTTCCTGCCCGGCGGCGAGCGCCGCAATTTCCGTTACGAGCACATCGGCCACGGCTTTCCCCACGACCATCGGGAAGCCTTCGCCGCCCTGATCGGCGAACTCGGCGGCGTGGTGCCGGATGCGGTAGGGCACCGCTTCGTCCACGGCGGCGACGTCGCCGACCCGGCGCGGCTAGTGGACGGTGCCGAGCGGGCGCGCCTGGAAAGCATCACCGCGCTCGCCCCGCTGCACATGCCCGGCAACCTGATGGGGGTGGACGTGTGTCGTGAGCATTTCGACGTGCCGCAAATCGCCTGTTTCGATACGGCTTTTCACGCCACCTTGCCGGAACTGGCGTGGCGCTTGCCGATTCCCCAGGACTTGGGGTTGCGCCGCTACGGTTTCCACGGCCTCAATTACGCCCATGTCGCCCGCACCCTGCCGGGTATCCTCGGCCACGCCGCGCGCGGCCGGATCGTGGTGGCCCATCTCGGCAGCGGCGCCAGCCTGTGCCTGCTGGAAAATCTCCAGTCGGTCGATACCACCATGGGCTATACGCCCGCCGGCGGCATCGTCATGGGCACCCGCAGCGGCGACCTCGATCCCGGCGTGATGCTCGAATTGGGAAAACGCTACGCTCCGGCGCAGCTTTCCGACCTGGTTTATCACCACATGGGCCTGCTCGCCCTGTCCGGCGGCGAGAACAACGAAATGGCGGCCCTCGTCGAGAGCCGCAACCCCCAGGCGCGCTTTGCCGTCGAGTACTTCAGCCGCCAGGTGCGCGCCGCCATCGGGGCGTTTGCCGCCAAGGCGGGGGGCATCGACGGGCTGGTCTTCAGCGGGGGAATCGGCGAGCACTCCCCGCAAGTCCGCTTCATGATCTGCGAAGCCCTGGAATTCCTCGGTTTCAAGCTGGACCACCACTCCAACCGTGCCAATGAAGGCATCCTCAATAGCCAGGGTTCCAAGCCGATCCTGATTGTTCCCGCCGACGAGGAAGGGATGATCGCCGGGCTGGTCGGGCAGATTCAGGGCTAGCCCCGCGTGATGGGCTTTCGGCCTGTCCTGCGCTTCACCGCGGGATCTAACCATGCGTTTCAAACTGCCCCGCATAGCTGAAAATGCGCCCGAATAAGGGGTGGTGGAGGTAAAAGTCCATGGCGAATTTCCGTTCGTCCAGTGCCGCTTCGGTGATATGGGCTTTCCCCAGGAGCAGCCATTCCGGCAGGGAAAGGCGCCAGCCGCCGAGTTGCAGGACGTAATCGACGCTTTCGTAATGCAGTGTGCCCGCTTCGATCCATACTTTCATGCGCAAGCCCAGGAAGGGATTGACGTATTCAATGAGCCGGCTATCCCGGTCATGCACCCAGCGGCTGTTGAACAGAACCGTCTTGCCATCGGGGAAGCGCAAGGTTCTGGACCAGAATTGCATGGTGCCGCCCATATGCTTTTCCACCCTGGTCGGCACGTTTCGTCCGCGCCGGTTGACCAGCGCTCCCAGCGCGTGCAACACGTTCATGACAGGATGCAGGTGGCGCGGATAGTCGATGTCGAGCAATCCTTCGTCGACGTTCTCCGCGTATTGATAGTGTGCTCGCAACGCCGCCGGGAGTTCATTCCAGGCCGGCCCGAGTGCGCGTTGCATTACCGATGTTTCGTTCATTTCAAGCTCCCCAAAAGGTTTTTACCACCATCAAAAAAACCACCAAAACCATGGCGCAGAAGGCCGGCACCCCCAGCCAGAACCAAGTCCGTGCATCCCGCCAGTAACTCGCCGGTAGGTCGCTGCGGGTTGTCGCGGCCTGCACGGCGAGGTTCCTCATGCGGATTTGCAGGAACACCACCGGCAGCCAGCAGCCCCCGGCCAGGAAATACAGCGCCAGGCTGGTCGCGACCCACGGCGTATCCAGCGGAATGCCCACCATGTGGGCCAGCCAGATGCCGCTGATGGGCTGGAAAATCACAGTGGGCGTGGTAAACAGCCAATCCGCCAGAACCACCTGGCGATTGGTCGCGGCGATATGCGCGACGTTGCGGCTGCGATCCGCCATCCATTTGTAAAATGCGCTGCCCAGCCCCGTCCCAAAGAGCAGCACCATGCTGAGAATATGCAGGTATTTAAGTAGCAGATAGCTCATGGCGTTCCTCCCGGCAGGATGCTTCGATCGAGTAGGGATTCCTGCCCAGCAACCGCGCAAAGGGCGCCCCGTCGGCGATGACCGAGCGGTGCAGCATGGCGAGATTGTCGGGGCTGAAAAGTGGCGCGAAAGGGGCCGCCAGATGGGCGATGGCCATCAGCCAGTTGACGGGGATGAGCCATATCCACGGCGCATTTCGCTGGTCGGCACGCCGCAGCAGGAGCAGAAATTCCTTCAACGAGAGCGCCTCCGGCCCCACCAGGTCGATGGTCTGGCGGGGTGGGAGATGGTCTTCCAGACACTGCAATACGCTGTCGGTCACATCGCGAAGGTGAACCGGCTGTAGCACCTGATTTCCCGTGCCGGGCAGAACCCATACCGGCAGATTGGCAAGGCGGCGCAGCCAGCCGGTGCTTTTGCCCCCGACCACCAGCGAAGGACGCAATACGAACCACTCCAGAGACAGGCTGCGCAGCACGTCGTCGGCCTCGCGCTTGCTCAGGTGAAAGCGGCTGGCGGCGCCGTCATCCGTGCCCAGCGCGGAAATCTGGACGACCCGCCGTACCCCGCCCGCCACGCAGGCCCGGAACAGCGCGATGGGCGCCTCGCCATGCACCACGGAAAAACGCTGCGAAGAAGTCTCCGCGATGATGCCGACGCAATTCACCACGGCTTCCACGCCGTCCAAATGAGGCAACCACGCTTGCGGGGTGCGCAGCCTCTCGAAGTCGCCACCGTTTGCGCGGTTCAACTCGCGTACCTGATGTCCCGCCCGTTTCAAGGTATTGGCAATGTGTCGCCCGAGAAACCCGTTGGCCCCGGTCACAAGAATAATCATGGTCGTGCTCCTGCTGGAAAGTGTCTCCAGTTTTGCAGCAACGACGGGGGGAATCTTCCTGAAAGATAAAAAAGGAGCGGATTTTTAGCCCGAAAAGATCATTCGGGAAGGGATATCTTGCGAAATTGGCCGGGCGTCATTCCCGTCACTTCGCGAAATGCGCTGTAGAAATTCGATTGGGAGGAAAAGCCGCAGTTCATTCCGACCGCGAGAACCGCTGCCTGCGGCTCTGCGAGCAACATGATCCGGGCGGCGGCGACCCGCTGCTCGCGAACGTAGCGGGAAAATCCCTTGCCCAATTTCGCATTGACCAACTCGGAAAGCTGGTGGGTGGACAGCCCGAGTCGTTGGGAAACCCCGGTCAGATCGAGATCGGGATTTTCGAACAGGCGCTCCTCGACCATCAAGCGATTGAGCGCTTGCAGCACCGATACGCAATCGACGTTGCCCAACGTTGAGGCGACATAGGTTTCGCTTGCCGCTTCGGTGATGCTTTCGGGCAATTGCGGCGCGTAAAACAACGCCAAATTGATGAGCAGGAAGGCGCAACCAATTGCGCCGGCGTACAGCGCGAAGAACTGCGTTTCCGCGATCAGGGGGATTAATAAAACCAGCCCCACCACCGCCAGCGCAATCGCAAATACCCCCGCCAGGAAGCCGAGTTCAAGATGAAAACGGTGACGCTGGGCGCGCAAGGCGTAAACCTGACGGGCGATGCCGAGCAGATACAGCGCCCCGAGGGAGAAAGCCAGCACCCAAGCCGTCCGTGGCGATAGCCAGGGGGCTGCGAAAACCGGCAGCAGATGCGCCGCCTGTAACGGCGCGAAGCGCAACTGCGCCAGCATCAAGGGTTGGCAGAACAGGTAAAACAACGGCGCGATGGCGAACAGCAAGGCTTGATAAGCGCCGCTTTGCACAACGCCAGGCGCCCCCATGAGATAGGCAAAATGCAGGGCCTGAATCCCTCCCAGTCCGGCAACCAGGCTTAATCCCAGCGCTTGCTCGACCGACTTGTCGAGATAGGTCTCGGAGCGGAAATGCGTCGCCGCCAACACCACCGCGCTGAATACCGAATAGCCACAAAGCAGAAGGGCAAGCGAACGCAAACGGATTACCTTTCAGAACAGGAAGGATTTCACCAGGGTGAGATCGCCGATCTTGCGCAGCGGGATAACGAAGCTTTCGCGTTTTTCCTTGGGGGTGTTTTCGTAAAACACCAGGGTCACGCGGGTGGTGATAATCGGCTTCCGGCGCTGAGATTCGTCGAAGTTGTAGCCGCCGGGTCCGTAGTTGCCCCAATAGTTGACGAAGACGTGGTAGGCGCCGTGATGGGGTGCGACGGTGGTGAACATTTCCGGGCCGGGGCCATCGACGCTGTCGACGTCCAGCCCGCCGCCGCCGTCGAGTACCGGGTGGGCGAAGAAAGCGTGCTGGCCGTCGGGGGTGATGACGTGCAGGTCGACTTCGGCCTCGGGGGCATCCCACGAGCAGACGATGCGCAGTTGCGGGGTGAGGCGGCTGGGGTTGGCTTCATAGAATTGCACGCGCTTGGCGCTTTTTCCGTCGGCGGTTTTGATCTCGACATTGTTGGAGCCGCTGCCGAATGCGTAGTGGCGCTCATAACGGCCTTCCGGGTCGGTGTTCAGCACCATCGGGTTGCCGTTCACTACCAGCATTGCCCCCCGCTGTTTGCCGGCGTCGCGGATATGGCCCTGAATCAGGGTGCGGTTGCGCTGCGCGCCACGATTGATCGGCGGGGTCGGATAGGCGACGCGGGTATCGCCGGCATGATCGGTCAATCCCGAATAATTCCAGCCGCCGCGTGGGGTGTCGATGGTCGCGGCTGGCTCGGCGCTTGGCGTTGCCGCGAGGGCCGGAAACGCGGCGAGACACAGCAGGACAAGGAGGCGGGTTTTCATGGGTAGTTGAAGGATTTGATTAACGTCAGTTCGCCCGGCTTGCGCATCGGCACCTGGAAGATTTGGCGTTTTTCCGCAAGCGTGCCTTCCTGGGTGACCACCGCGACCTGCGCGACGGTGAGTTGTTGCGGGTCGGGGCCGCTGCCGTAATAGTTGACGTAAACGTGATACACCCCGACCGGCGGCGCGACGCTGGCGTAGATTTCGGGGCCGAATCCGGTGGTGACATCGACATCCAGCGCGCCGCCGTTGGGCGCGACGCGATTGCCATAGAATACGTGCTGCCCGTCGGGCGAGACCACATGCAGATCGAGGTCGGTGCCGTCGCTGTCCCACGACAGCACTACCCGCAGCCGTGCCTGCGGCTTGCCGGCATAGGCGTCGTAGAACTGCACTTGGCGGCGTTGCTTGCCGTCCGCGCTACGCACCTCGATGCCGTTGGAACCGGCGCCGAAGGCGTAAGGGCGGGCGAAGCCGCCGTCCACGCCGAGCGCCAGCGGCATCGCCACGCCATTGACCACCAGCTTGGCGGGGCCTTCCTTCTTGGTGGCACCGATGCGTCCCTTGATGAGCGCCATCGTACTGTGTCCGGCTGCATTGACCGATGACGCCGGGTAATTCACCTGCTGGCGGAAACCGGCGGCTTCCCCCGCGCTATGGCGCCACCCGCCGCGCGGCGTGTCGATATCGACTTGTGCGACGGCGGGCTGGAGCGCCGCCATGAGCAGGACGGGAAAAATTAAGCGATAGTGAACGTGCATGATTCAACCCTCGATTAAGCGGCGCGCCAAACGCTCGACGTAATCTTCGTCGGCGCCGTGGGGATGGAAGCGTAAGGCCAGGTGCAGATATTCGTGCGCCAGGGTGACCCGTTCGTCGAGGCTGCGCCAGCCCCGCACGTAGATGCGCAGGCGGCGCTGGTCGGAATAGGGATGGCCGTCGGCGAGCGCGCAGACCTTGGGCGGTGCGTCGAGCGCTTCGAACCCCGGTTCGCGGCGCAGTTTGGCTTGCCAAGCGGTGGTGGCGCGCGCCAGCCAGGTTTCGGCGGCGTCGAGCCGCGCGCATTCGTTGCGCCCGCTCAGGGTAGCGAGCGTGGCCTGCGGATAGCTGGCGGCGAGGATGCGCTCGAAATCCCAGCCCTCCGCGGCTCGCGCAACGGCGTCGCGCCAAGCCAGGCGATTATTGGCGGCGGCTTCCCGGTGATAGCGCACCGTGGCGCCGTTCAACACGATTTCATCGGTGAACCATGCCGCCGCCAGCGCGCCGCTGGACGGCGGGTTGGGGCTGACGCGCTGGGTGCGGCTGGAATCGGCGATGCGCCAGCAGCCGCTTTCGAAGCGGGCGTTTTGCACCAAGTAGGTACGTGCCGCAATCGCCAATGCGCGTGCGGCTTGGGTTGAATTGGCATGGCCTTCGCGGTCGATCACCCTGGCGATGTAATCGTTGACGCTGAAGCGCCCGCTGATGGTGGGGGGCGTTTCCGCCAGAGTCATGTCGCCCCGGGCGGTGATGGTGAGCCAGTTGCCGTTGACGAACTGCAAACGGTAACGGCCTTTCAGACTCCCCGGTCGCGCTTGTGCCGCCTGATCGGCCTGCCACACCGCGCGCAGCGGGTAACGGGCAAAGAAATCGACATCGACGCAACTGGCGTTGTCGCTGCCGCTACCGGCATTGCCCCAGCGCGGCTCGGGCAATGCGCCGGCCAATTGCGTGGCCCACGAGGTCAGCGCAGTGCGGCTGGAACCGCGCGCGCCGAACCAGAACGGTGTGCCGTCCGCCAGCCAGCCGGCTGCCCCGCCGAACGCGCTGCCGTCGGGCTTGTGCCACGAATAGGTCTTGTAGCGGATGGCGCTGCCGAGGCGGGTCCAGGCCTCGCGGCCATAGCCCGTAACGCCGGTTTCCAGCAACGCGTTGCGGGCTTCGGCGCGGGCCGGCGGGGCGATTTTCGCGAGCGCGGCGAGGAGTTCGTCCAGTGGCACTTCGGTATCCGGTTGCAGGTGTTTCAGGTTGAGCAGCCAGGGGGCGGTGGTGCGAGCCTGCCAATGCGCTTGCCATTGATTATTGGCGAGTCCCAGGCGCGCCGGGGAAAAATACGGGGCGCAGGATCGCGCCAGCGCCGCATCGCGCGCCACCTTTTCGCCCGGGTCGCAGCAATAGCGCTCTTCATCGACCGGCGTCGCGTTTTTTGCGGTGCAGGCGTAAGCAGGCTCTTGCGCGCGAGTCTCGGCCAGATAGGCATACACGAAGAGTTTCCACAGGCTGCCGAGGGGAACCTTGCCTCTGGACGAATTGGCAACCCCGGCCAGGGCGCGCACTTCCACCTTGCCGTCGCGCAGCCAGGCCACTGCCGCATCCTCCGCTGCTTGCGCGGTGGGCAGGGCGGACAGCGCGGCGGTCAGACAGACGGCGTTAGCGAATCTCGATGCTCGCACGGGGTTTCCCCTCGAAGGCTTTTTGCTCGGGCTGATACATGCGGTAATAACGCGCCGGCGGTAGCATGAATTTGCCGGTCTGCGCCGCGCGCAGCAAATGGCGGATCACCAGGGTGCCGTCCAGCGTATCGACCGGCACCGCGTAACCGCGCGGGGTTTGCTCGTAGCGCGCCTGTTCCAGCGCCTCGGCGGGTTTGCCGCCGGGGTATTGCAGGTTGATGCCCCAGGTCGCGCGATCCGCCGTGCTGCCCGGCGGTAGCGCCACTTCGACGATGCCGAAGCGTAGCGGCGCACCGGCATTGTGCTTCAAGACGATTTCGTCAAGATAGACTTCATCGGTCTTGAGCACCGCGTCGGCGGGCAATGGTTTCAGGGCGTAGGTTGTGGTAACGCTATTGGCTTCGGGGGCGGCGGCATCGCCGCGCTTTTTCGGATCGTTTGCCGCTGTTTCACTTTTCACCAGGCGGTAGATGCGGCGTTCCACTTGCACCGGCAGGCTGGTGGTTTCCGCTTCGCGGCTGTCGAATTGCGCTACCGCCGTCGTGCCCGGCGCAGGCGAGGTCGCCAGTTTGATGGTGGTCGGCAGCGCCGTCGCCGCAGGCCAGCGGAACACCCGTTGGCCGGTCGCGGTTTCGACCGCTTGCCACGGCGCGCCAGGTTCGATGCGCGCAATCGAACCGCGCAACAGCGCATTGGGTGTGCCGTTCAGGGCGCGGTAGGTCCACAGCAGCGTCAGGGCGCGGTCGATGGTGGGCGCTTCAGCACGCACCGTTTCGAGCACGTTGCCGGCATCGGCTGCCGGGCGTTTGCCGGTCAGCAGCAGCAAGGCTTCGGCCAGCGGCAGTCCGGCCTGATGCACCCGTTGGGCGGCGGGTTTCTGCGCCGCCACGACGTTCGGCGCCAGCTTGCCGTTGGTCTGTTGCACCACGTAGGCGGCCAGCAAGGTGCTCATCGCGCTGTGCAACTCGCTCTGGTCTTGTGCCAGCATCATGCTGGAGAGGGGCGAGAGCCTTGCCGCTTTCGCGTTGGTCGCCGCGCCGGAAGCCAATTCTTCGGCCAGAGCTTCCGCCAGCGAGCGCACCGGCAAGCCCATTTCCTGCATCCAGTACAGCATCAAGGCGCGATGCCAGGCCGAGCGTTGCACGCCTTTGTGGCGGTAGACCTCCAGCAGCCGGTCGAAATGGCCGGGTGGCAAGGCGAGCTTGAGGGCACGGCTGGCGTGCCAGTCGGCGTAATAGGCATAGGCGGTGAGGAAGGCGTCGGCGTCTTTCTCCGAAGGCGGGCTCCACCAGCCGAACGTCGCCAGCGGCCCGGCCATCTGGGCGAGGCGGAAGCGATGGCTGTGCAGGCGCTGGGTGAGTTGCGCGGCCAGGCGCTCTTCGTTGGGTAGCAGCGATTGCAGCGCCAGGCTGTAGGGAATCAGGCGGCTCGATGTCTGCTCGACGCAGCCGTAGGGGTAGTCGATCAGGTCGTCCATCAGGCGGCGGAACTGGGCGGCGGCGCCGTCGGCAAATTGCAGGCGGAGGTTGGCGGCGTCGGCGGGCAGCTTGAGCGCGGCTTCCTTGCCGGCGAGCGGGATGCTCAGCGAGCGCTGGCTCTGCCATTGCAGCGGCACGATCTTCAGCGGCACCGTCAGGGCATCGACGGTCTTGCCGTTGGCCACCAGAGCCAGGTCGATGCGCGCGTCGGTTGCCGTCGCGTTGAGCGGTAGCGCAACGAAATTCGCGCCCGGCTTGAGTTTGACGTTGTCGCGCCGCTTGAGGCCGGTGCCGCTGGCGCTGAGTTCAACCGTCGCTTCCTGGTTGCCCTGGTTGAAAATGGCGACGCTGGCGTTGGGGGCATCTTGCGCGCGCATCCAGTTGGGGCTGGTCCATTTCACGTAGAAATCCTTGTCGGAACGCAGGTAGGAAACATTCTGCCCCACGGTGCCGGACGGCGCGGTGGCCCGCACCGTGACGCGCCAGCGCGTCAGCGAATCGGGCATGATGAAGGTGACCTTGGCGTGGCCGTCGGCGTCGATCGTGACGTTGGGCTGCCACAATGCGGTGTCCTTGTCTTCGCGCCGTGGCCGTTCAAGAATTTTGATGGCGCGCTGGTGGGTCTGGCTGCGCGACGGCAGGGACAGTTGGGACGGCGGCTTGGCCAGATCGTAGGCGATGAAACTTAAGGAGGCCGAAGTGCGCACGTTGTTGCGGCGCGGGTGATAGAAAAAGTCGAAGATGTCGGGGGCGATCTCCGGTTGCAGCACATAGATCATTTCATCCACGACGCCGACCGTGAGTTGGCTACCGGCAGCCGCCTTGGCGCCGATCAGCGCGGTCAAATCCAGGGTCACCTTGTCGCCCGGCGCGTAGACGGCCTTGTCGGCACGCACGGTGACGTCGATGCGTGGCTGCTCGACTTTCAGGCCGAGATTCTGGAAGACGTATTCGCCGCCTTTGACGTAGACTACCGAGAAGGTAATGTTGGGGCCGTAGTCATCCTTCACCGGGATTTCGACGCGCCACTGCAAGGGCGACAGGCGTTTGGCGCGCACCCAGCCGACGGCGCCGGCCATCAGCGAGGTCTTTTCGACCTTGTCGCGCTCCAGCGTGAACAAGGCCTGCTCGACCTGTTGCGGGAAAGTGATCAGCGCGCTCGCGGTTTCGCCCGGCTTGTAGCTGCTCTTGTCGAACACCATTTCGATCGACCCTTGCGGCGCGGCGACGCCGGCGCCGCTGACGTAATGTGTGGCGGCGCCGACCAGGTTGCCGGCAGCATCGCGCAAGGACACGGTGTAGGTGCCTGGCTCGGCGAAAGTCAGCGAGAGCTTGTCGGTGCTGGTCAACTTGCCGCTTTCCCGGCGGCGATTTTCGAGGCGCACCCAGTCCCAGGTGGTGGGCGTCGAGAGGGTGGAGTTGACGCCGGGATTGCTCAACAATTGGAAAGCGAAGTCCACGCTTTCGCCGACGGCGGAAAACGCCCGCTCGCTTTTCAGTGCATAGGTGCCGGCGCCGCGCTCGATCAAAATCTCTCTGGTGACGCGCACCCGGTAGGCGGCGCCGTCGGTCGCCAGCACCGACAGCACGTAACGGCTCGGTTCCGTGGCGGCTGGCAGCGCGAAGTTCGCCATGCCTTTCGCGTCGGTGGTCAGCGTCGCGCTGGTCAATTGCAGCGGAAATTGCCCGGCGTAACCCAGATCACCTTCGATCATGGTCAGGCGCTGGGCGCGCACCGTCAGTTCCGCCTTGGCGTTGGTCACCGGTTTGCCGTCCGGGTAGAAAAGTTGCAGCTTGCCCTTGATCTCTTCGTTTGTCTTGAAGTCGCGCTTCTCGGGCAGCACCTTTATTTCGAAATGCGGCTTCTGGTATTCCGCCACCCGGAACGCCGCGCCGTAGGCGTTGCCCTGGTATTCGAAGCGCAATCCGTAGCCGCCGGCCACGGCATTGTCGGGCAGTTGAAAGCTGGTGTCGCCGCCGGTTTGCGCGGTCAGTTGCAGGGTTTGTCCGGCGATCGGGAAACCGTTGGCGTCGAAGACCTGCAACTTCAGTTCACCCGCAGTGATCGGCGTGGATTCGCGGGCCGTCTGGAAAGTGCGCCCGAGGAATTTGACGAATACCGTCTCGCCGGGGCGATACAAGGGGCGGTCGGTGACCGCGTAGAGCTTGGTGTTGTAGATCTCGCTGTCGTAGTAATAGTTTTCCGCGACATACACGCCGCCTTGCGGGTCTTCGCCGTAGACGTAGGTTTTTTCCGGCGCGCTACGCTGGAAGGTCACCACGCCGCGCTTGTCCGTGTCGCCCGTGGCCAGCACGCCGACGCCGTCGCTCCACACGGTCTTGGCAGCGGCGACCGGCTTGCCGTTGCGGCGATCCGCTACCCACACCAGCATCTGTTTGCTGGATACCTTGGTGACCGCGATCGAATCGGAGACGAATACCAGGGTCGTGGCGCGATGGTCGCCGACCATCGCCTCGACCAGGTACAAGCCGGGTTCCTTCTTGCCCAGCGGGATCAGCACGTTGCCTTGCGGCGATTGGATGAAGTCGCTGCTGCTGCCCGCCAGTTTCACGCCTTCGGGCGGTTGGATCGGCTGGGCGAGGTGCACCGGATAGCGGAAACTGTCGACCAGGGTGTGCGCTTTCAGCGGTCGGTATTGGGGATTCAGGGATTCCGGGGTGGCGGCCTTGAGCAGCGGGTGCGAGCGTACTTCGGGCGCTTGCGAAGCGACCGCCTGGCGCGCATCGGCGGAAAACAGCTTGCGCCAGGTCTTGCGCGAGTCGGTCCACCAGGTGTCCCAGACCCGCGCCAGGGCGTTGGACAGCCCCGGACCGGTGAAATCGCCTTCGCTGTCGATGCGGTGCAAATTCTTTTGCGCCTTGAGAAATGCCAGCGGCTGTTTGACCCGGTAGACGTAGACGTCGACTCCGCCGGATTCGGCGATCGGCCCCATGTTCTGCGCTTCGAGGCGCACCATCGCGCTATCCGCCGAGCCGTAGGCGGCGTCGCTCAACAGGAAGAACGGGGTGCCTTGCACACCGTCCGCCGAGGAAGGGATTGCCGCCAGCAGAGTGAACAGCGCGGTCAAGAATGCGAAGAAACGGGAGATCTTCATGGGGGTTCTCTTCAGGCAGACAGAAAGTTAAGCCGATAGATGCCGGCAAAATTGGGGTTGTCCGGCGCCGGATGCCAGCGCGTATCGCGCCAGTGCAACAAATCGCGTAGCGAGACGGCACGCAGTCCATTGTCGTCAGGCGCGACGGTGCCGCTGTGATAGGCGATGAACGAACCCATCCACACCATCAAATGCTGGGCGTCGCCCTGGTCGAAAAACAGCAGGTCGCCCGGCGCCGCCTGATTGCAATCCTTGCCCTGGAAACGGGTGTTTCCTTGAATCATTTCCAGCGCGCCGGCATAGGCCGACAGCGAGCCGTCGGCGAGACGCCAGTGGTGGCGCAACGACTGTTGCGCGGTTTCGAGCGATATTTCCGGCGGCACCGGCTGGCCGGACAGGCCGTTGGCGCGCTTCCATTTTTCATCGTGGTCGCGTAGCGCTTCGGCGACGGCGAAGCGCACCAGTCCGGCGCAATCGCGCTGCTGCCAGCGCGGCGTCGGGCCGGCGGCAAGTTGCGTCGAGACGATGCGCACCATCCAGGCGCGAAACACCCGCGATTGCTGCGGCGTGAGCGGGGTTTGTTCGGCTGCGGATAAAACCGCCCAAGGCGCGAGGCCCGCTACGGCCAGCGCGGCGAGCAGGAATTCTCGCCGTTTCATTGGGCTTTTTCCGTGGTCATCCATTCGACACGTTGCCAGTCGCTTTGGATTTTGCCGGTCAATTCGAGGCGATACGCCGGGTAGGCCGCGAGCGCTTTCATCCGTGCGGGCAGGTGGGTTTGCGCGGCGGCAAGCAGGTTGGTGTCGCCAGCGTTGTTCAGTGCCGCCAGCATTTCTTTTTCGGCCATCGCCGCCAGCGGGCGCGGGGTCAGCAAGGCCAGCGTGGTGTTGGAGGCTGGCATCTGGTCGGCGACGCTGGGATGGCTGCGGGCGATGGTGTCGAGCACCTTGGCGACCAGCGCGGCGTCGGGCGAGAACGCCACATAGGTGCCGCGCGCGCCGAGCGCTGCGCCGCCGGTGCCGCGCCACAGCATGGCATCGCCCTTGCCGGCGGCCTTGTCGAGCGCGCCGCCCGAGGAGATGGCCCAAGTGGCCAGAGCCTGTAAGGCGACGTTGCGTTGCGCCAGCGGTTTGCTCAACCGGGCGACGAACACCGGCGCATATAGGCTTGCTTCGCCGTACCAGCAGGCCAGCGCGTTGCCGTCTAGCGCTGCAAGCGCGGTGGCATTGGGCAGTGACGGTTTTTTGTCGGCCAGGCCGACAACCTGTTGCACCATACGCCAATCCACCGGCACTACCGCGCAGGCGCTTGGGTTGGCCGGCGCGGCGCGCCACAGCGTGGCGTCGCCCAGTCCGGCGGGAGGCAACCCTTGGGGGTCAATGCGTAGCGAGGTCGACCAGTTGCCGCCGAAATCGAAACGAATGCCCCTGAAACCCGGCATGAACGCGCCATAGCCGAGCGCCAGCGTCGGCGCGCCGACGGCGAAGGTGTGGGTGGCGGGCTGAGGAGGCGTTGCGCCGGATTCCGCCTTCGCCCCGTCGAGCGCGAATTGCCGCGCCAGGGTGCCTTCGTTTTCCAGCCATTCGACTACGGCGGCGCGTGCCGCCGGCACCATCGCGGCCTTGCCGTCGAACAGCAGGCCGGGATCCGACAACACCACCAGCCGTTCGCCCTGGCCGACCAGCAGCAAGGTGCGGCGCGGATTGATCTCCAGCGCGAACAACGTGGCCTTGCCCCCGGCGCTGTCGATTTCTCCGGCGCGCTTGAGTTGGCGGTCATTCAGAGCGACGTTGGCGGCTTGTTGCAATACCTTGGTCAGAAGGTTGCGGCGGATTACCAGCGCGTAGTGGCGCAGCGCGCCCTTGCCGTCGCGCCACAAGGCGACCTCGGCGGGTTCGTTGAAGACGCTGAGCAGGATGCGGTCGCTCCAGTCGAGCTTGTGCTCATAGGCGATGCGCTTGATCGCGCCGTTCAGGCCGAGCCGGTCTTCGTGCTGCTCGTAATAAAAGGCCAGGTCTTCGGTCAGCACGTCGCGGGCAAGCGGCACCTTGAGCAAATCGCGAGGCAGTTGGGACAGGCTGGCGGTGCGTATCACTGCGTCCGGGCGGGCCAGGTCGGCCATCAGGCGGGTGCCGGTGTAGCGGAATTCCTTCCAGTGGCTGCCACGTTGGTAAGCGGCCGCAGCGGCGGCGGTGACGACCAGGCAAATGACGACGATCCAGGTACGGCGCATGTGATCTCCTTCAAGGCTTTTGCATAACGCCTAGCCGGAAAGGGGCAAAGTCCTTTCGGAACCGGGGCCATAAAAACCGCCCCGCCAATATAGGTATTTTTGGTGGCCCTGTCTAGCCGTAAAGAAACTGAAAGGTGTCGAGCCTTTTTGTTTGAATGGATGTTGGAAACCGTGACTGAACTCGGCGGTTCCGAATGTGGGGGGCGCAACCGTCAGGCGTTAAGGCTCCTGCTGCGCCTGAATGGCGGTGATTGCCACGGTATTGACGATGTCGGTGACGGTGCAGCCGCGGCTCAGGTCGTTGACCGGTTTGTTCAGCCCTTGCAGGATGGGGCCGATGGCGACCGCGCCGGAACTGCGCTGCACCGTTTTGTAGGTGTTGTTGCCGGTATTCAGGTCGGGGAAGATGAACACCGTGGCGCGTCCCGCGACTTCGCTGCCGGGCAGCCAGTCCTGTACCTCCGGCGGAAATAAGTTATCGGTATCTCGGTTGATCGGGTGAAATATTGCCATGGCCTGCGTGCGTGAATATCAATGGCAGAATTTTACAAAATTATGCGGGGACATCCGACAGGCTGCCAGGGAAGATGAACGCCATGACGTGTGCACGGCGGCATCCAGAAAGCGGCATTGCGCCTTAACTCGATTTCCACGACAGGCTGAGCTTGAAGTTCGCCTCTGCCGTACCTTTGGTAAGAATTACGCCAACTTCACCGCCGATTTTGAGGCCGAATTCCACCGAGACCGTATCCGGCTTGCGTGCGAGTCCTTCGAGACTTTCCAGCAACGACGACGCGATGCCGCGCACCGCAGGCAGGACTTCCGAAAGTTCGCGGGTGATTTGCTGGGTTGGCGCAGGCGCGCCCCGAGTTGTCGCCATCGCATTCATGGGAATTTCTTCGACCTCGACCAGAATAGTCGTGCCGTCCGGGAGTTTTAAGGCGTTGGTTTTTGTCATGATTTCAGCTCGTCGTCAGTGGGTGTTTGTAAAATTTCATCAGGAAGATTCTCCGGCTCTATGGGTTTTTCCCGTTTCAGTTCGCGCAAAACCCGCCATGCCGCCAGAAGCGGGCCGAGCAAGGGGAAGGGGATTTGATCGCGGTGCAGGGCGAGAAAATACTCTTGGGAAGTTTGCGTCGTGCGTTCACGAAAACGCGGCGGAGTCGGTTTCGGCAAGGCGCTGTGAGTAAAGACGGGGTTGCCGGGCAACTCCGCCTCCAGCGCGACCAACAAGTCGCCGAGGGCATCCTCAAAAGCTTGTTCCCCGTCGTCGTCGCGCACCGTTTCGGCTGCCAGCGCCGCTTTCCAGGCTGTTTGTACCGAGGCGGAGGGATGGAAAACATCAAGCTCTTTCAATATTTCTCCCAAGGTCGCCAGCGACGCATCAAGTTCGGCCTTCAGCTCCAGAAAGAGTTCGACGGCGCGTGGATTGTGGTTGGCAAGGTGTAGCGCACGACGGCAGTAATCCAGGGCGATGTTGGTTTCTTCAGAGGTACGGAGTTGAGCGCCACGTTTGTCTCTGCGCGGTCGCATGGACAAGTGTTCGACGCGGCGGAGAAACCACGCAGCCTGTTCGTCCGCTGAGCGGGCGTCCACGCCGTGCTGTTCCTTCAGAAAATTGGCCACCGCCCCCTTGTCGAACACCGGCAGCACGCAACGAAAGCCCGTGTCCAAGGTGCGTCTGTAAGGATCCCGTGCAGCAGAAGCAGCCAACCGTAAACTCTCCGCGCTGCCGAAAAACCAGCCGCCTCCCTTGCACTGGTGGTCGCTGTAGCCACGCCCGTCATCCACCGGCAGAGGCGCATCACACCACTCCGCCAACTCAGCGCTAAAGAAGGCGTGGCCCGATGTGTCGTCCAAGGCGAGCAATGGGGCGTGGAAGGCAATGGCCTCCTTGATGTCAGCATGGGCGGCATGCTCCAAAAGGTAGGTCTGTTCCAGTTCCGCCAAGCCCTGTAGACAACGTTTTTGCAAGTTCAGGATAGTCTCCGTTTCTTTTTCCCACAAAGCGTTGAACTCTGCAAGCTCATCGGAAAAAACCTTGGTCAGTTCATCGATCTGGAACTGAGAGAGGGTTGGTATTGCATCAATTACCCGCTTTTTTTCACTAACCGACAGGGAGAGGCTAGCGAAAAGAAGTTGCAGGAATGTCTCCTCGTTGAACTCGGTCAGGGGGTGAATCGAAATTAGTGAAGGTACTCGGCTCCAGTGACGTACAGCACGATGATCGCCGGCGAGACAGAAATCGACGGGCTGAAAACCCATGTTGCTCAGCAGCGCTTCTTGCGATTTCTCGTCCCACTCCACGCCCCAGGGAGTCTCCCGCCCTTCCCGCAGCCCCGCCGCGACTTCCCATTCCTCGGCCAGCGGCAGCTTCTTGCCGCACCACTCGGCATAGCCGCGCGCCTCGTCCCAAGTGATGCCCACCACCGGACGCGCTTCCTGTCCCGCCGGTATCCTTCCTTCCGGCCAGTGGGGCGGAGCGGGGAGGTTCATGGCTTCCAGGTAATGCCGATATTCATGGTGGGTGACCGGGTAGCGGTCGATGTAGAACGGGTAGAGGAAGAAGGGATGCTCGTGATGTTCAGCGCGCACCAGGCCGGACGGGATGAGAAGCATCTCCCGCCCATCCACCGGCGAGACGATGGTGTGCTCCGCCGGTTCCAGTGTCGCCGCTTCCTCGCGCAGGTCGACGGTTTCCCCTTCCAGTCCGTCGGCGCGTAACCGGGCCTCGGCGCGACTATAGTCCTCGCCCAGCAGGGTGCGGATTTCCTCCTCAATGCGCTGTTCTTCCCGCAAATCGCCGATACCCAGCGCGGTGTAACTGTTCAGCGCCCGGCGTAAGCCGCGCACCGCGTCAAAGCTGAAGCCGCTACGCGCCTGGAGCAACGCATAGGCCGTCTCCCAGCGCGCCAAATCCTCGGGGCCGCCGTGGCTCTCCGCCCGCACCCGCGCCTCGTCCAGCCAGGTGCGCGCCTGCCGGTAATCTCCCCGTCGCGCCGCCAATAGCCCCAGCCAGCGCAGACATGGAACTTCGTCGCTGAGAAAGCCGTGCTCGCGGTACTGGGTCAACGCCTGCTCCAGCGATGTCCGCGCCTCCACCGGCAGACTCTGGGCGTGGCGCAATAAGCCGGAGTAATAGGCGCTGTCGGCTATTGAGTTCAGCGCGCCCAGTTCGCGGGCAATCGCGGTGTAGGATTCCAGAGCGCGTTCGGCATCCGCAAGCCGATCCTCACCGAGTGCCAGATGGAACGCATGGTTCTGGTATTCCCCTTCGGTCTCGCGATGCGGATGTGCATCCTGCGCATTCCGCATCTCTTGCAGCGTTATATGAGCTTGGTTGGCGTTACCCTGATTGAGGAAGCAGTTGAACAAATCGCCGAAAGCGCGGGAAAGGTTACTTCCGTTTTGGAGGCAGGCTTCGATCTCCCAATTCGCGGTAAAACATCCCAAGACTTGGTCAAGTCGGCTGAGGCGGAAGTAGGCATTGCCGATGTTCCTGCACGCCGCACCTATGACGTACCAATCCTTGGCGCGCAAAAGGCGGCGCAGATTGGCTTGATCGAGTACCAAGGCGTGCGCCGGGGAGTTCAGCTTGCGCTGTAATGCCGCAAGCACGTAATCGCACCAACCCACACGGTCGGCAAGATCGGGATGGCGCAAGCACAGCTCGCGCAGTTCCTGATAAGCGACCAAGGCGCTGTTGTAATGGCCTTGCCGATCCCACTGGTCGGACTGCCACAATTTGAACCTGTATATATTCTCCGGCGATTCGGAGTCCTGGGCGATGTCCACGGCCGTTTTCAGCCACCCTTCGCGCACCGTCCACCGTCCAGTCTTGTAGAGAAACCAGTCCACTTTTCCCATCAGGAAAAGCCCATCCTCATATTGACCGTGCTCAAAGCACCACTGCACCGCATGGAGGGCGTTGCGCCAGTCGTAGGCCAGCGCCTTGGGGTTGCTGCGCACCAGTTCGACATAGTGATGCACCATGCGCGCCCACGGTGCCTGGTCGCCACGGGACGCCAGTTGCTCGATGGCGTATTCGCGGGTGAGGGGGTGGAGACGGACGCGACCGTCTTCGTCGCGGTCGACGAAAGAGAGGTCGGCCAAGTCCGCCAGCGCCGCTTCGGTGGTCTCCGCATCCAGGCCGGCGGCCTCCGCCAGCGCTGCGGGGGTGAAGGCCTCGCTGCCGAATACGCCGGTCACGTCGAGCACCAGCCGCGTCGTTTCCTCTTCCAGAAGTTGGTAGGAGAGGTCGAAGGAAAGGCGTACATCGCGATCCTTGGCCTCCCGCTGATCCACCCGTTTGGGGTCGTTGAGCAGGGCGAGCCGTTTCTGCGCCAACTCGCTTTGTAGTTTAGCCAGCGTCCAATGGCGGCGCCCGGCGAGAGAGGCCGCGAGGGAGATGGCCAGTGGCAGGCAGCCTAATAATTCCAGGCAAATGCCATCCATGGCAGCGTGATCGGCGCGATTTTGCTTGTCCAGAACAGCGTTGGCGGCATCGTCGTCAGTCAAGCTTAACCAGGTTTTGAGGAAAAGCCGGCGAGCGGCTTCCTCTTTCAGACGCGCTACGGTGAAGGCGCGAGTCAAGCCGGAAAGGTTGGCGCGACTGGTGACCAGCACCGGGTGTCCGGCCAGCAAATCCAGTAAATCGGGGAGGCGTTGGGGGTAATTGGCGTCGTCGAGGACGAAAAGCAGTCGCCGTCCGCCCAAGGCTGAGCGGAAGGCACTCTTGCGCGTCGCCATTCCCTCCATGCGGGCGAGCCAATCCATCCCCAGTTCGCTACCCAGTTCTTCCAGGGAGGTGGAGAATCCCTTGTCCCCCAGGGTGTGCCAGCACACGCCGTCGGGAAACAGTCCGGTATCGCGGCAATGGTGGGATATTTCGATGGCGAGACTGGTCTTGCCGATGCCGCCCATACCCATGAGTCCAGTGATCCCTACCGGGCCACCTTGCTTCAAGGCGGCGAGGATGTCTTGGAGTTCCGTCTCCCGCCCGGTGAAACGCTCGATCCGCCGGGGCAGGTAAGTCGGGCCGCGCATCGGCAGCGCATCGAAGCCGATAATCTCGCCCGACGTGATGGAACCCAGGCGAATTCGGCTGACGGCATCCGCCGCCAGTTCGACTATGCTCTCCGCCATCGCCTCTGCCGGGACGGGGGTTGGCTCTGCGCCCCCCGCTACCCGGTGCAGTTCTTCCAGCAGGGCGGCGAGCTGCGCATGGTCGGCGACCGCCAGGGTGTGTATCCCCGACGAGGCGGTTGTTCCGCCCAGCAGCGCGGCGTAGTGCCCCTCCGGTGCGATGGGCAACAAGTCTTTAAGGGCAGACAGTAAAGGGTCGGAGGCGCGATAGCCGAGGAAAAGCAGACGTTGGCCGGACAACCGGGATTTCAGCGCTGCTCTCTGTTTCGGGCACAGGTGGCGCCACTCTTGCAATTCATCGTTGCCCACCAGCATCTGGTCCGGCTGTTCCATGTTGCCGAGGAGATAGACCAAGCGCAGTTTCGCGTCGTCGCTTTCCAGGTGATTTGCCCCCTCGTTGCCTGCCACAATACGCAGACGGCTACGCCCCCAGAGATCTTCCAAGTGCTGGTCGTAGTTGCTGGTGAGGATCAGGGAAAAAGGAAGCGCCTTCAAGGCGTCGTGCAGGGTGCCCAGATGGACGGTAGCGGCATCCAGTTGTTCAGCGACGAAACTCCTGATCTTTGTGGCGGTATGGCGCTTGTTTTCCACCAATTGGCTGGCGAAAGCGGGGTAGTCGTTTTCTGCGGCATTCAATTCATCTGAAGCGCACCCCAATCCCCGAAAGATTTCCCGCCACCTCGGCAATTCGGCAGCCTCTGAAAAGGCCGGCCCGATGCAGACCGCAAGCTTGCCAGCCTTGAGGAGGGAGGCCACTTCTTGGAGGAAAGTTGGCCTGTTCATGCCTGTTGGCTTTTGCACTGCTCCCGCACCCAGCAGAACCGGGGTGTGATGGTCGGTTCGATGATTTGGGTCAAACTGAATATGGCTACAACCAAAATCGAAAGCGCGGCGGTAATCATCTCCTGCGGCAAGAGAGTCATAGAAACCCTTGGCGAAATCAATGGCGGCTTGGTCACCCACAGCCTTGCTCATGGCCACGACGTAAGGAACGTGACAGGCGATTGCCTCAGCCTGCCGTTCGGTATAGCAGGCGTTGAGCACCACGCACTCAATCGCCGGTTTGAACAATCCAAACAATTTCGCTAGCCCATCGGGGTCGGCAAGCAGCAGTTGGCCGTTGTCATCCTGGAAGTAGAGACCTTCTTCTACGCCATGTCCGGAAAAATGGATGAGATGTGGCTGGTGTGTGCGAAAAAGATTTGGCAGGTCGCCGATGCGCACAGAAGGATGGTGATTCGGGGTGTAAGCGGATTTTGCCAAGCTATTGTTGATGCACCGTACTTCATCATCAATTCTGAGGTGACCATGCTCACCCCCCGGCTCGGGGTTGGCGGTAAGGATAAGCAGTTTTTTGTCTGAAGTTTTCATGGCAACCGTTCCTCATGATTTGCGCACTTGAAAGATGAGCAAATTGAATTGCTTTGCTTGAGCCGGAGGATCAAGCAAAGGGATATGGCGGCGAACGCTCCCAAGGAAAATGGGCAATTACTGTGATTGTTCGAAGCCCCAATGTCAGTAGGGACTATGGCAAAGTTCATCTTTGCGGTCAACTTCTGCTATTGGGTATGAGGGCAACAAACCGCTATCTGTTACTGCTCCTGCTGTGCTTGAATCGCGGTAATCGCCACGGTGTTGACGATGTCGGTGACGGCGCAGCCCCGGCTGAGGTCGTTGACCGGTTTGTTGAGCCCTTGCAGGATGGGGCCGATGGCGACCGCGCCGGAGGTGCGCTGCACCGTTTTGGTTGGTGTTGTTGGATCGGTGGTTATGAGCGATACGGGACGCTGTAACGTTGGGAAGATCATTGTCGAAGGCCATTCTGCGTGCCTTGCAGCGTGAGTGGTGGCTAACTCTGTCGGGCCTGTCCCGCTCTGCGCGTCGCCGTTTATTTCCACTGTGGATGTCTGCCGTGGTCGTGGGGGAACAGCTTGAGGTATTGCACGACGCGCGGTCGGTCGGCGTGGTTGCAACTGCTGCCGTGGGGCAGGGCGTGGTGCCAGAGGATGAAGTCACCGGCCTGCGCGGCGATGGGGATGGCGCCGAGGTGTTCGAGGTCCATGTCGCGAGGATTTTGCTCGGGCGGGAGTTCGTTCAACCATTCTTCGAGGCGCCGGTGAAATCCCGGCACACAGCGGAAGGCGCCCTGTTCGGCGTGGGTGTCGCTGAGGTAAAGCAGTCCCTGAACGCCGAACGGCATCGGCAGGGCGAGGCTGACATCCCAATGCAGGCGGCTCGGGCCGGATAGGTGGACGCCGTCGCGTGCGGGGCGGTTGAGGCTGGAACGGTCAACGGTGGGCCACACGTCGCTGCACCCCCAGAGTTGTTCAAAGGCCTTGCGGATGCGCGGTGCGGCGCGGTTTTTGCTGAGGGCGGGATGCTGGAACAAGGATATCCAGAACTGGTGGTCGCCGGTGTACCAGCTTTCCGGGTTTTGCGGGTCCATGCCCAGATAGGCCCATAGCGCCGCTTCGGCGTCCCGGCAGTCTGCCACGGGAACCGCGTTGCGCAGTATCACGTAGCCGTTTTCTTCCCAAAACGCCAGGTCTTGCTCGGTCAGCACCGGCTCGTCAATGCCCTCGCGCGGGAGCGGAAAAGTGCGCGGCGCGGCTTCCAGATGCCGCCTGACCATGTCGTTGAGGCGCGCCACCAGGCCGGGTTCGGGGGCGCCGCCGAGCTTTTCGACAATCCAGCGCTCGAACGCCGGAAAATCCGGGCGCCGCTGGAACAAATAGTCGGCGGGTTCGACGATGCCCAGCCCGAGACCGTTCATGAGGGTGAAATCCAGCCCGTATTCGGCGTGGAGATTGCGTTTGTCGAGGCGGCCCTCGACTTCCAGCCTGTGCTTATCCCAATAGCGGCGCAAATGGAGGATGCCCAGGGCGCCGGTTTCCAGGGACGAGATTTCGGGTTCGAGTTGGGGGGGCATGTTGTGCTCTCCAAAATAACCGGTGACAGTCTACAGCTTCAAGAGTGTACAACTGAATGCCTTGAACGGGATTTTTCCGCTTGGCAGGATGCGCTGACAAAGGATGCGCCTTGTTCGTGCCTCAATTCCGCGTTCCGGCCACCTCCTGCTGCGCCTGAATGGCGGTGATTGCCACGGTATTGACGATGTCGGTGACGGTGCAGCCCCGGCTCAGGTCGTTGACCGGTTTGTTCAGCCCTTGCAGGATGGGGCCGATGGCGACCGCGCCGGAACTGCGCTGCACCGCTTTGTAGGTGTTGTTGCCGGTGTTCAGGTCGGGGAAGATGAACACCGTGGCGCGTCCCGCGACTTCGCTGCCGGGCAGCTTGGTGCGCGCCACGGCGGCATCCACCGCGGCGTCGTATTGGATCGGCCCTTCCAGCATGAGCTGCGGGGCGCGCTGATGGGCGATGCGCACCGCTTCGCGGACCCGTTCGACCGCCGGGCCGACTCCCGATTCGCCGGTGGAGTAGGACAGCATGGCGACGCGCGGCTCGATGCCGAAGCGCGCGGCGGTGGCGGCGGAGGTGATGGCGATTTCGGCCAGTTGTTCGGCGCTCGGCTCGGGGTTCACCGCGCAATCGCCGTAGACCACCACCTGATCCGGCAGGCTCATCAGGAATACGCTGGAAATCAGGCTGGCGCCAGGCCGCGCGCGGATCACCTGGAAGGCCGGGCGGATGGTGTGCTGGGTGGTGTGCAGCGCGCCCGACACCATGCCATCGGCGTCGCCGCACAGCACCATCATGGTGCCGAAATAGCTCACGTCCTCGACCATGTCCCAGGCCATTTGCGCGGTGACGCCCTTGAGGCGGCGCTCGGCGTGGAGGGCGGCGGCATAGCGCTGGCGCAGTTCGGAGTTGCACGGGTCGATCACCCGCGCCTTGTCGAGGCGCAGCCCGAGTTGGGCGATGCTGCGGCGGATTTCTTCCGGGTTGCCGAGCAGGGTGATGTCCACCACGTCGCGCAGCAGGAGGATTTCGGCGGCCTTGAGGATGCGTTCCTCGTTGCCCTCGGGCAGCACGATATGCTTGCGCACCTGCTTGGCGCGCTGGATGAGTTCGTATTCGAAGCGCAGCGGGGTGACGTGGTTGGCGGCGGCCAGGGTGAAGCGCCCGGCCAGGGCTTGGCGGTCCATTTGGCCTTCGAGCAGCCCCAGGGCGGCGGCGATCTTGCGCGGATTGCCTGGCCCCAGGCGGGATTCGATGCCGTTTACCGCGGTGGCGGTGGTGAAGGTGTCGCCCGCCACGGAGAGCAGGGGCACCCCGGAACGCGCCAGCCCGTCGATCAGCTTGAGGATCTGCGGGGCGGGCTGGAGGCCGCCGGTCAGCAGCAGGCCGGCGATTTGCGGGTAATGCGCCGAGGCGTCGGCGAGCAGGCTGCCGACGATGATGTCGGCGCGGTCGCCGGGGGTGATGATGAGGCTACCGTGCTCGACGTGGTCGAGGAAATGCGGCAATTCCATGGCGGCCACCTTGAAATGCAGGACTTCGCGGCTTAGCCCGTCGCTGCTGCCGCCGATGTGTGCGGCGCCGAGCGCGGTCGCCACTTCGCCGACCGTGGGCATGTCCAGAATCGGGCGTTCCGCGAGCAGATACACGGGTGGCTCGGCGGATGCGCGGCCCGCCAGGGTGGTGACGGTTGCGCCGCGCACCGCCTCATCGACACGGTTCACCACGATGGCGAAGATCTGGCAATGGCGCTCGGCCAGCGAGGCGACGATGGCCTGGACATCCTCGGCGATATCGGCGGCGCCGCGTTCCTTACCGTTGAGCACCGCCACGATCATGCAATCGAGATGGTTGGCCAACTCCACGTTGAAATCGAACTCCAGTCCCGGCGTGGCGCGGTCGAAGTCCGAGCCTTCGCAGATAATCAGGTCGAACTGCGTTTCCAGCGCCTTGAATTTCTCCAGGACGATCTTGATTACCTCGTCGTTGCCGCCCGCCGCCGAAAGCGCGTGCGCCTCCTTCGCCAGGCAGCCGTAATAGGCGGAGAGCGGCCCGGGCAAGCGGTAACGTTCCGCCATCAGGGCAATCACGCTGTCGTTGGCGGTCGCCACGATGGGGCGAAAGAAACCGACCCGCTCGCCATACGCGGAGAACAGTTCCATGAATCCCAGGGATACCGCCGATTTGCCGCTGCGCGGCGCCGCCCCTGCTACGTAAAGTCGATTTGCCATGTGCCCGCCTGTTCCAATGATGTGGCGCTAGCTGAATCCGCCGGCCTGCTCCAACTTCAACTCAGGTGGGCGTCTGACCCGCCATACCGCCGGAGAGGAAGGAAAACTGAAGCTCTCCAGCCGCAGTTTAGTGATTGCGCCGGCCGACAACAAGGCGGCACATTCCTCCGCAGGCAGCGGATGGCTGAAGAAATACCCCTGAAATTCGTCGCAATCGTGGGCGAGCAGGAAATCGGCCTGTTCCTTGGTTTCGATTCCCTCGGCGATGACTCTCAGCTTCAGGCTGCGCGCCAGAGCGATGATGGCGGCGGAAATGTTGCCGTTGACCGCGCCTTCCCCGATGCCAGCGACGAAGGATCGGTCGATTTTCAGAGTGTCCAGGGGCAAACGGGCGAGATAGCTGAGTGCGGAAAAGCCGGTGCCGAAATCGTCGAGGGAAAGCTGCACGCCCAAGGCTTTCAGGGCGAGGATGACCGCGATGACTTCCTCGGCGTTTTTTACCAGCATCGATTCGGTGAGTTCCAGTTCCAGCATTTTCGGATCGAGTCCGCTGCTTGCCAAAGCCTCCGCGACGCTGGCAACCAGGCCGGGGTGTTCGAGTTGCCGCGCCGAAATATTCACCGCGATCCGCACCGCCGGCAGCCCCGCCGCGATCCATGCCCGTGCCTGGGTGCAGGCGGCATGGAGCACCCATTCGCCGATGGCGACGATCATGCCTGAATTTTCTGCAACCGGGATGAAACGGCTAGGCGGAATTTCCCCCTGTTCGGGATGAAACCAGCGCAACAAGGCTTCCACGCCGACGATGCGCTCGTTTTTGGCATTGACCTGGGGTTGGTAATAGAGCGTGAATTCGCCGCGCTCCAGGGCTTGGTGCAGGGAGCTTTCCAGGCTGAGTTGTTCGCGGGCGCGCAGGTCGAGATTCTCGGTGTAGAACTGGCTGGTGCCGCCGCCCCGCTCCTTGGCGCGCTGCATCGCCGCGTCCGCGTTGTGCAGCAAGCTGTCCGCATCGGTACCGTCTTGCGGATAGATGGCGATGCCGATGCTGGCGGTGACGAAAATTTTGCCGGCATCCACCGCGCAGGCTTGCGCCACCGCGTCGAGCAGCTTGGCGGCAATCCGCGCACCGTCGCGCACGTGGCGAATGTCGCGCAGCAGGATGGGAAATTCGTCTCCGCCGCTGCGTGCCACCAGGTCGGTGTCATAGAGCGCGCCGACCAGGCGCCGCGCGGTTTCCTGGAGTACCCGGTCGCCCTGCGCGTGACCGAGCGACTGGTTGATGGCCTTGAAGCGGTCAAGACCAAAATGCAATACGGCAAAAGGCGGGTGGTCGCCGTGTTTGCCCCTCTCGATGGCCTGTTGCAGGCGGTGGCGAAATTGGCCGCGATTGGGCAATCCGGATAGGGAGTCGATGCCGGCGGCGCGGTTACGCTCGGTGACGTCGATGGCGAAGATCATCACCCCGTTGACCGTTTCGCCGGCGTTATGCAATTGGGTGGTCCATACCTGCAAATCCAGTTCGCTGCCATCCTTGCGTCTCAACCCGACCAGTTCGCTGCCGTTGAGGACTTTCCCCTGTAGTGCGCGCTCCGCCATTTCCTCCAGCGAATCCGCGCCCTCGGCAACGCAGGACGGCAGCGCTTGTCCCAGGACGTCGACCTGGCTCCACCCGAAGGTGCGCACCGCTGCCGGGTTCCACAGCGTCACCCGGCTTTGCGCATCGACCGCCATGATTGCCAAGGGGGAAGCATTGACCAGGGTGCGCAGGCGGTCGGTCTGTTTCTGCAAGGTTTCCTTGAGCTGGCGCCGTTCCTCCACCCTGCGCAGCGACAGGAGATGCGCGGGCACGCCGTTCCATTCGATGGCCGCAACGTGCATTTCCGCGCCGGATTTCTTGCCGCTCTCGCGGGGAATTTCGATTTCGCTGGTTTCTCCCTCGCGGATCGGGAATCCGAAAGTCTTGCCGAGCAACTCGCCATGCGCGGAATGAAACAGCTTCTCGGCTGCCGGGTTGGCGTAGTGGATGACGCCGTTTTCTTCGACCACCAACAGTCCGTCGGCGTTTTTCACCACCAACGTCTGGAATAGCGTCTCATCGGCCAGCACTTTTTGCGCCAACCGGGAAAAGTTTTCGATCAACAATGCCAGTTGTGCGGAAGACGGCGCTTTCTCGTTCAACATGCCGCCCCCAGGTTGATCGACAGCAGGGAAATGTCGTCGTGCGGCTCCAGGCCGTCGAGAAACTCGATAACCCCATTCTTAATCAAGTCGAGCAAAGAGCCGGCGGGGCCGGAAACGCGCAGCGCCGATGCCAAGCCGTGGCCGCCGAACTCCTTGCCGTTGGCGTTTTGCGCTTCGACCAGGCCGTCGCTGTAGAGAATGATGTGATGGATGTCGCCCAAGGAACATTCGGCGCTGGAGGCGTCGAAACCGTCGTCCCCGACTACGCCGAGAGGAAGTTTACTGGAGGGGAACTCGTGCAGTATTTCCCGTTGCCCATTGATTAAAAGCACGGGCGGCAGTCCGCCATTCCAGATTTCCAGGCGAGCCGCGTCGGGGGAAATGCTGACCAGGCTGGCCGCGCAAAACTGGCCGGTGGGCAGCAATTTGTGGAGCTTGCGGTTGATTTCCCGGGCGATTTCGTGGATGCCGAAACCCTTGCGGGTCATCGCGAAAAAAATGTCGGAGGTCGGTAACGCGCCGACTGCCGCCGCCAGGCCATGCCCGGTAAAATCGCCGAGCAGGATGTGCAGATGGTTGTCGGGGGTGCGTTCGAAAATCATCAGGTCGCCGCAAAAATGGCCGGCGGCGAGGGTCCAGTGATGAATGAAATCCGGTTCGGCGGGCCTTTTGTGGGTGACCGCATTGAACATGTGCTGGGCGAGCTTGATTTCCTGTTCGGTGGTGCTACGAAATTTTTCCAGTTTCCGGTACAGCTCCCGCACTCTCTCGAAGTTGGCGATTTTGGCTTTGATGATGATATGGCTGTAGGGTGGGTCGATGAAATCATCCGCGCCACTCTCCAAAAAACGAGCCAGCGAGCAGTGATCGCTGATCGAGGTGGACAACAGCACCGGGACAAACCGATTGGGCGCCAGGGCTTTGAGTTCCGCTGCGCTGGCGTTGCCGTTTGAATCGGCCAGTTGTCCAAGGAATGCCATTTCCGGCTGGCTGTCGCCAAAGCATTTCAGGGCTTCTTTCCAGGAACCGGCCTGCAATACCTCGTGCCCATCCAGTTCCAGCATACGATTCAACATATTGCGCCCGGATGGATTATGATCCGCGATTAGAATTTTCATGGGATTGCCCTTTTTCTCAGCACAAGTTGAGGTGCTTGAGTCTAGACCGTCCCGGTTAACTATTTATGAAAAATGGTTATAAGGGCTGGTTAGAGGGGGCAGTTTGCGGGGTGACTTGGATGAAGTACCCCCTTTCAAACAAGCGATTTGAGGACTATGGCGAGGCGTTATGAAAAATTCCCGATCCGGCGGTGGGCTGGTCTATTCCACCGAGCACGGCAAAATGTGTCCCGCCTGCCGTCATCCCCTCGCCGAGTGTGTTTGCAAGCGGAATGCCGCCACGCCGGTGTCCGACGGGATCGTGCGCGTCTCGCGGGAAACCAAGGGCCGCAAGGGCAAAGGCGTCACCCTGGTGAAAGGTCTTGCGCTGGACGAGCCGGCACTCGCGCAACTGGGCAAACAGCTCAAAGCCTTGTGCGGTTCCGGCGGCACGGTGAAGGACGGGGTGATCGAAATCCAGGGCGACCACTGCGAACGGGTCATCGAGTATCTCAAGAAACACGAGTGGGTGGTCAAACGGGCCGGCGGGTAAGCTTGAGTCGTCTCCGTAGCCATCAAAATTTCCGGCCACTTGAAAACGGCATTGGAACTTGCCCGATCACCCGAACACCACCAGCCCCCACACCACCGCCAAATTGACCAGGCTTAACAGCACGGCGGCGCTGCCGATGTCCTTGGCACGCTTGGCGAGGCGGTGATGTTCCAGGGAAATCCGGTCGACGGTGGCTTCCACGGCGGAATTGAGCAGTTCCACTACCATCACCAGCAGGACGCTGGCGATCATCAGCGCCTTGCCCACACCGCCGACCGGCAGGTACAGGGCGAGCGGGATCAGCAGCAGCGCCAGCAGGACTTCCTGGCGGAAGGCGTCTTCGTTGCGGTAAGCGGCCTTGAAGCCGGCCAGCGAATAATGGAGCGCGTTCCACAGGCGTTTCAGCCCGGTTTTTCCTTTGTGGGGGGATTCTTCCACTAGCTCGCTCCCGGTTGGATGAGGTTTTTGGGTCAGTTCGTTTGTCATCATAAAATCATTACCTTGTCACGTCGAATTCACTTGGCGGCGGCAATGTGGCGGCATGAAAACCCGCACCGATACGCTGCTCTGGCTGGTTCCGCTGTGTCTGTTCAGCGGTGATGCCCTGGCGTGGGGTTTGTCCACCCACATCTACTTTTCCCAATTGCTGATCTGGGCGGTGCCGCTCGCCGATTCGCGCTTTCGCGAGGCGGCGCGGCGCTTCCCCCGCCTGGTGATGGCCGGGGCGTGCCTGCCCGATCTGTCGCTGGTGGGCGGTGCGCCGTTCGCCCGCAGCCATTGCTGGAACACTTTGGCGGGCTTGCTGGATAGCGCGGTCACCGCGGAGGAGCAGGCCATCACCCTGGGTTACGCCAGCCATTTGCTGGCCGACGTGGTGGCGCACAACCATTTCGTTCCGGCCCACGAAGCGATGTGGCTGGATCAGACCATGCTCACCCACGTGACGGCGGAATGGGCGATGGATAGCCATATCAGCCGCCAGCTTTTTGCCGGTGCCGGGGTGCTGCTCGAATCCGAGCGGGAGATTCTCGGGGCGTTCGTCGGGGCACGCTTCGGCTGTTCGCAAGCTCATGCGGAGCGGGCCTTGCAGCGTCTGGCAAGGGCGGACCGTCTGTTGCGCGGCAGCGGTTTGCCGCACGGGCTGTATCGGGTATTCAGACTGGTCGATCGCAACCTGACCGCGCATTTCGATTATTACGCCGGCCAGACGGCGGCCCGCCTCGGTCAGATCAACCAATTGCTGGCGGGCGAGAAGCCGACCTGGGCGGCGGACCCGCAGTGGAGCGACGAAGCTTGGAAAGTGCTGCAAAATTTAAGCCTTGCCCATCTGATCGAACGCCTGCCCTTGCCGCATAGCTACTTTCACCACCATCCGAACGAAGCGCTGGCGATGCTTGCGCCGATCAGCGCGCCGGCCAGCACATCGCTCGGGTAGTGCAGGCCGAGAACCAGGCGCGACGCGGCGACCAGCGCGGTGAAGGGGATCACCAGCCAGCCCAGGGCCGGGTAATAGGCGAGCAGCACCACGCTGAAGCCGACGGCGTGGAGGGTGTGGCCGGACGGAAAACTGAACTGGTCGAGCGGGGCGACGCTGGTGAAGATCGCCTGGTTGAGCGCCGAGGGACGGGGCCGCAGGGTCTTACCCTTGAGCCATTTGTAGACAGCCAGGCAGATCAAACCGACGGCCAGCATGTGGGCCACCGCGCCAACGGCGTGACGACCGTCCCAGGCGAGCAGGAGCGCCATCAGGGTATACCAGAAAACCCCGTCGCCGAGGCGGCTGACCGTGGCGAACAGGTCGCGTACCCAGCGCCGCCGGCTGGCTTGATTGAAGCGCAGGCACCAGTCGGTATCCCAACGATTAATCCGGCATAAATAATAAGCGGTCTTCTCTTGCATGGCGGCCCCCTTGCTGGACGGCGTGATAGAGGAAATGCTCGAATTGCTCGCACACCGCGTCCCAGCCCAGGCTTTCCATGCCGAGGCGCGCGTTCTTGCCCAGCGTGCGGGCGAATTCCGGTTCGGCGCCGAGGTGGGCGACCTGGTTGCAGAATTCGGCCTCGTCGTCGAAGTGGGCGGTCAGGCCGTTGCCTTCATGGCGGATATATTCGGCGGCCGCGGCGTAGCGGTAGGCGACGACGGCCAGCCCGCTGGCGAGCGCCTCCAGCGTGACGTTGCCGAAGGTTTCGGTCATGCTGGGGAAGAGAAAAATGTCGGCGGAGGCGTAATGTTCGGCCAATTCCTCACCGGTTTTCATGCCGGCGAAGGTGTGTTCCGGGTAGAGCGCCTGCAAGCCGGCGCGCTCCGGGCCGTCGCCCACCCACACCATGCGGGCGTGGGGCTGGAAAATCCGCAATACCTCGAAGCTGCGCGCCACCAGGCCGAGATTCTTTTCCGCCGCCAGGCGTCCCACGTAGATCGCCACCGGCTCGTCGCCGTGCGCGTGCCACTGCTGGCGCAGCGCCGGATTGCGGCGCTGCGGGTTGAACAGTCGGGTATCGATGCCGCGTCCGATCACCGCCAGATTGCGGTAGTGCCGCGCTTCCATGTCCGCACGCAACCCTTCGCTGGGCACGAAGGTGTAGCGCGCCTGGTTGTGGAAGCGCCGCAGATACCAGCCGATCGGCCCTTCCAACCAGCCGATGCCGTAGTGCTCGGTGTAATTGTGGAAATTGGTGTGGAAGTCGGTGGTCACCGGAATGTCCAGCTTTAGCGCGGTCCGCAGCGCCGCCCAGCCGAGCGGCCCTTCGGTGGCGATGTGGACCAGGTCGGGACGGTTTTCCGCCCAGGCTTTTTTCAGCGCGCCGAACGATGGCATGCCGAAACGCAACTCGGGATAGCGGGGGATGGAAAATCCCGGCAGGAGCAACTCGTGGAAGCCTTCCCGTGCGGCCGCGCAGTCCTGCGCGCCCTGGCAGGGGCGGATCAGTTGCACGGCGTGGCCGCGCTCGACCAAGCCCTGCACCATGCGTTCCATGGTCAGCGCGACGCCGTTGATTTCGGGCGGCCAGGTTTCGCAAATCACCGCGATGCGTAGCGGATTGCGGGAGTGGCCGGTGTTTTTGAGGAGTGAGGGTAGGGTTTTCATGGCGCCACTGTGCCGCGGCAAGACGATGTTTTTGTGACAGTTGCTTGAAGAAAGAATGACAGGTCGATACACCCTGGGCATCACAAAGCTGTCATGTCGGCGGGGTATGGTGCGGACTTTGAAGCGGGTGGGAGACTTGCCCTTGTCCTCGGATGATGCATGGGCCGATCACTGGCCAGGCTACGGCGAGGGCGTCTCTTCCTCAGTTCAAATTGGGGACGCTACGCCCTGTAGCGCGTAACCACCAAGCATAAGGAGCCATCATGTTCAGTGTTTCCAATCGCGACTTGTTCAATAAGGGCAGCCGGCGCGGAATTTTCGCCGAAAACGAACATCCGACGCTCAGCATCGGCAACGTTTCCTACAAGAAGCGCCGCGCCGCAGCGTTGGGCAACGCGGCTCCAACCGCTGAGAAGAGCGGTACGGTCGGCGTAGAAGCCTTGGCGGTCCGCGCCCATCTCCACGAAATCGTCGAGAAACGCTTGCTGAGCGCCTTGTTCCAGCCCATCGTCGATTTGCATAGCGGGCGGATTTTCGGCTTCGAGGGGCTGATCCGCGGCCCTTCCGACAGTCCTCTCCACGCTCCGGTGAGCCTGTTCCGGGCGGCCCAGCTCAACCAACTCAGCGTCGAGGTCGAACATCTGTGCCGCCGCGTGGTGCTGGAACGCTATGCCGAACTGGCCTTGCCCGGCAAGCTGTTCCTCAACGTCAGCCCCGAATGCCTGATCCAGCACGGCGCCCGTAGCGGTGAAACACTCGCCTACATGGCACGGATCGGCATCGAGCCGGAGCAGGTCATCATCGAACTCACCGAAAGCCAGCCGACCTACGATTACGACTTGCTGCGCAAGGCCGTCGAACACTACCGCAACATGGGCTTCAGCATCGCCATGGATGACCTCGGCGAAGGTTTCTCCGGTCTGCGCCTGTGGTCGGAGTTGCGTCCCGAGTACGTGAAAATCGATATGCATTTCGTGCAGGGCATCCCCAACGATCCGGTGAAGCTGCAATTCGTCCGTTCCATCCAGGAAATTGCTGAGAAATCCGATTGCCTGGTGATCGCCGAAGGCATCGAAACCCAGGCGGAATTGGTGCAAATCCACAACCTCAACATCGCTTACGGCCAGGGTTACCATATCGCCCGTCCCAATCCTGCCCCGACCACCACGTTGCCGGCGGAAGTGGCGAAAACCCTGGGCGGTAAGAAAGCACAGCGCGATCCGGACGACGACAAACATCCTACAGCCGCCAAGCTGTTGCGCAAGGTGACCTCGGTCACCCCCGAAACGCCCAACGAGGTGGTCTATGAAATCTTCAACGAAGACCCGGAAATTCACGCCCTTCCCGTGGTGGATGGCGGTCGTCCGGTCGGACTCATCAATCGCTACAAGCTAATCGACGGCTTCACCCGTCCCTTCCGTCGCGAACTGTACGGCAAGAAACCCTGTGCAAAATTCATGGACCCCGCGCCGCTGGTGGTCGAGAAGGACATCAGTATCCAGGAGCTCAGCAACCGCATTGTCGAAGCCGAAACCCACCATCTTTCCAACGGCTTCATCATCACCGACAACGGCCAGTATCTGGGCCTCGGCACCGGCCATGACCTGGTGCGCGAAATCACCGACATGCAGATCAACGCGGCCCGCTACGCCAATCCGCTGACCTTGCTGCCCGGCAACGTCCCCATCGACGAACATATCGAACGCTTGCTGCAAAGCCACTCGCGTTTTTGCGTGTGCTATTGCGACCTCGACCACTTCAAGCCCTTCAACGACGTGTACGGCTACCATCGCGGTGACGAAGTCATCCAGCTTACCGCCAAGGTTCTCAGCGGTTTTTGCGACCCCACCCAGGACTTCATCGGCCATGTCGGCGGCGACGATTTCATCATCCTTTTTCAGAGCGCCGATTGGGAAAGCCGCTGCCAGAACATTCTCACGATGTTCGGCGAATGCATCCTCAACTTCTTCAGCAACGAAGACCGGGAACGCGGCGGCTACGTCACCGAAGACCGCCAGGGCAAGAAAGTCTTCCATCCCCTCACCAGCCTCTCCCTCGGCGTGGTGAAAGTCGAGCCGGGCCAATTCCGCTCCCTCCACCAAGTCGCTGCCGCCGCCGCCGAAGCCAAGAAACAGGCCAAGAAAATCCCCGGCAACGCGCTCTTCGTGGAGAGGCGCGAAGGATAGCCGCGCCGATTTCCTGTTTGCGGCGTTTCCCGGAACCTGCGTGCGCCGGCTAGGGTAATAAAAAGGACTCTTTTCGCCAATTGTGTTGTTATTGCGTAAGCCACCCATACCACCCAGACCCAGACGGTCACCGGCAAAACCGAAGCCCGCGCCACGCCGCCCGTCACTATCGGGTTGGTTCAGGTGCGGAAATGGGAGTGCCGCAAGCCGGACCTCTGCTAGCGGCAATCCACCTGACTCAGCAAATTCTTGGCAAAAGCTGGATCGGCCCCGATTCGGCTTTGTACGGTTTCGCTGGAATCTACGGTAAGTTGTGCCATGCTCCGATCCTCTCACGTGCGAAAGATACAGCAAAACATGTTGTTTTATTGATCGAAACCATGTAAATTAATTTCGTCAAAACATGGGGAATTAACATGGGGCGTCCGCGTCTTACCGATCGTCAGCGGCTTACCCGCGCCTTGGAGGAACTGCATAAGGAATTGGGTTCTGATCGAGGAGTCGTGCGGGGGCGTCAGCTTACCAATGTCAACCGAACCTTATTACTCGAATTAGGTTACCTTCGCGAGATTCTCAAAGGTTGGTATTTCGTTTCCGATCCGACCGCTGAAGAGGGCGACACCACCCCTTTTTACGCTAATTTCTGGGAATACCTCGCGCGCTATCTGGGGGAGCGCTTCGATGCCGGCTACTGTCTGTCCGCCGAGCACTCCCTGCTTCGACACGCCCAGCATAACGTCATTCCAACGACCGTCAACGTTCTCCTGGCCGCCAAACAGAGTCAACTCCAGGAACTCGCGTTTGGGCATAACGTGGCGCTTTATCCCGGCAAATTGCCATCGCCCGAACAGGTGGCCAGCATCCACGGGCTGCGCTGCATGGCTGCGGCATATTGTCTGGTTAACCTGGCCCCGCGGTTTTTTGCGTCTCATGTGCGGGAAGTGCAGATCGTCATGGCGCAACTGCAAGACCCCGGTGCGCTGGCGGCGCTGGTCGACGACAATCGCGCCGGCCTGGCTCGTCTCTTGTCGGCATACCGGCAAGTCGGCCGTGGTGATTTTGCGGAGGCGATTCAAGATCAGTTGAGAGGGCTCGGGATCCAGCTTCGAGTCGATGAGGAGCCCTTTGCCGGTCTGCCAGTCTACGTGCTAGGTCAGCCTGGCCGGTCGCCGCTGTATGCGCGTGTGCGTGCCCTTTGGGAGCAGCACCGTGGAACCGTCGCGGCGTGTCGGCCCGGGGGCGCAATCATCGACATAGCGCCGGCGGACTATCTCGCCCAAGTGCAGGCAATTCGTGTCGAGGACGCCTACCATAGCCTGTCCATCGAACGTTACCGGGTTACCCTGGAGTTGATTCGCAAAGTGGCGGATGTAGGCTGGGATCCCCTTAACGATGCCGCCGACAAGAAACAGATGGAGGCGATGGCGGCGAAAGGCTACCTGGATGCTTTCGAAATGGTCAAGGATGCAGCCGTCGAGGCATATGCCTTGCGGGAACAGGACTCAGGCGTTGCGGCGCGGCTATTTGGTGAACGACATCAGGCTTGGTACCAAAAGCTTTTCGGACCATCGGTTGCGGCGGGCATTCTCGAACGTGCCGACTTGGTGGGGTATCGTCGCCATATGGTGTTCCTGCGTGGCTCGCTGCATTCACCACCGCATTACGACTATGTGCGTGACGGTATGGAGGTGTTACGCGAATGCATCGCCGAGGAGCAAAATCCTTTCGTTCGCGCGGTACTGGGGCATTGGCTGTTCGGCTTTATCCACCCCTATATGGATGGCAACGGACGGATGGCCCGCTTCATCATGAATGTCTTTCTTGCGGCCGGCGGTTATCCCTGGACCGTAGTGAAGGTTGATGATCGAGAGGAATACATGCAGGCGCTGGAAGCGGCCAGCGTGAACGACCGGATCGAACCCTTTGCCAAATTCTTGGCTACTTGCATTGAGCGCTCGGCAAGCCACCAGCCCTGAACAGGCAGGGCTGGTGGCTTGTCAGACTCTCTACCAAAACTGCCCCGTCACCTCACTTGGAATTCAAGTCACACACCTAAGCTGCCGCAAGACCAGGCTGGATCCGTGCTCTTGCGCACACCACGGCCCCGGCCCGAATCCCCAGCAACGGCTGGCGATGGCGCTCGGCGGAGCCGCTTAACAATATGATTCGCGAAAAGGGCAATAAAAAAACCGCCTGAGGGTTTCCCCGCAGGCGGTTTTTTTTGTTCCGGTGAAGCGGAATTACATGGCGGCCGGAGCGGCGGCGGCAGCTTTGGCTTTCTTGGCCTTCTTGGCTTTTTTGGCCTTCTTGGCCGGCTTGGCGGTCTCAGCCTTGGGGGCTTCGGCAGCAGCGGGGGCAGCGGCCGGAGCAGCAGCGTCAGCGGCAACGGCGGAGAAGGTTACGGCGGCAAAAGCGGCGGCGATCAGTGCGGATAACAGTTTGCTCATTTTGGATTTCCTTTTTTTCGTGGGTTGGTGTTCGTTGACACGAAGATCGCGTCACAGCCATTAACGAGGTCATGGCGGGCTTGGTTGACAGGGACTAGCGCTTATTTGTGGAAGTCGTCCGGCGCGGCCCGGCAATTGGCGGGAACGGCACTTCGCGCCATTCGCCGGGTTGCAGCTCTTCCAGCGTCCAGTCACCGATGGCGGGGCGGATCAGGCGCAGGGTAGGCAGACCGACCTTGGCGGTCATGCGCCGGACCTGGCGGTTTTTGCCTTCGCGAATGACCAGCTCGATCCAGGCGGTGGGGATTTCCTTGCGAAAACGAATCGGCGGGGTGCGCGCCCACAGGCCCGGCGGTTCCTCGATGGCGCGGGCTTGGGCGGGCTGGGTCACGAAATCGCCGAGATCGACGCCGCGCCGCAGGGCTTCGAGAGCTTCCGGGGTGGGGACGCCTTCCACTTGCGCCCAGTAGGTCTTCGGCAGCTTGTGGCGGGGGTGGCTGAGTTGGTGTTGCAATGCCCCCTCATCGGTTAGAATAAGCAGGCCTTCACTGTCCACGTCCAGCCGTCCCGCCGGGTAAACGCCGGGAATCGGGATGAAATCCTTCAGAGTCGGGTGTTTTCCGTCATCGCCGAATTGGGTGATGACGCCATAGGGCTTGTTGAACAGGATCAGGCGTGGCATGTCGGCCATTATAATGGATAGCGGTTCGCGAAGCCGGTCGGGGAGGGCTGCCCGGCTTCATTTCATTCATTCCAGGAGAACTCATGGTTCAGCATATCAAGGTGCCTGCATCAGGCGAAAAAATTACCGTCAACGGGGACTTTTCCCTCAATGTCCCTGACAACCCGATCATCCCCTACATCGAGGGCGATGGCACGGGTGTCGACATTTCCCCGGTGATGCTCAAGGTGGTCGATGCCGCCGTGGCCAAAGCCTATGGTGGCAAGCGCAAGATTTCCTGGATGGAAGTCTATGCCGGTGAAAAAGCCACCAAGGTCTACGACGCCGATACCTGGCTGCCTCAGGAAACCGTGGACGCGGTGCGTGAGTACGTGGTTTCCATCAAGGGGCCGCTGACTACACCGGTTAGCGGCGGTATCCGTTCCCTCAACGTGGCGTTGCGCCAGATGCTCGACCTGTACGTGTGCATGCGCCCGGTCCGCTATTTTGCGGGGGTGCCTAGCCCAGTCAAGCATCCCGAGCGGGTGGACATGGTGATCTTCCGGGAGAATACCGAGGACATTTACGCCGGCGTGGAATGGGAAGCCGGTTCGCCCGAAGTGAAAAAGGTTATCGAGTTCCTGCAAAAGGAAATGGGGGTGACGAAGATCCGTTTCCCGGAATCCTCCGCCATCGGTATCAAGCCGGTTTCCCAGGAAGGCAGCGAGCGCTTGATCCGCCGCGCCATCCAGTATGCCATCGACAATGGCCGCCAATCGGTGACGCTGGTGCACAAGGGCAACATCATGAAGTTCACCGAGGGGGGCTTCAAGAAGTGGGGCTACGATCTGGCGCAACGCGAATTCGGCGCGGAATTGCTCGATGGCGGCCCATGGATGAAACTACCTGGTGGCATCGTCATCAAGGACGTGATTGCCGACGCCTTCCTCCAGCAAATCCTCTTGCGTCCCGAAGATTACGACGTGATTGCCACGCTGAATCTCAACGGGGATTACATTTCCGATGCGCTGGCTGCGGAAGTCGGCGGCATCGGCATTGCGCCGGGTGCCAATCTGTCCGACAACGTGGCGATGTTCGAAGCGACTCATGGCACCGCGCCCAAGTACGCCGGCAAGGATTACGTAAATCCCGGCTCGATCATTCTTTCCGCCGAAATGATGTTGCGCCACATGGGCTGGCTGGAAGCGGCCGACCTGATCGTGCAGAGCATGGACAAGGCCATCGCCAACAAGAAAGTCACCTACGATTTCGCCCGTCTGATGGAAGGAGCTACCCAGATATCCTGTTCCGCCTTCGGTCAGGAAATGATCGCGCAGATGTAATACGAAAAAAACGGCCCGGAAATTCGGGCCGTTTCTCAATGTGTGGCGAGTCAGTCGTTCAGGCTGACTGAATATTCGAGGCTTGTTTGCCTTTCGGGCCTTGAGTCACGTCGAAAGAGACTTTCTGGCCTTCCTTCAGGGATTTGTATCCATTCATGTTGATGGCAGAGAAGTGCGCAAAAAGATCATCGCTGCCGTCGTCGGGTGTGATGAACCCATACCCCTTGGAGTCACTAAACCATTTTACAGTGCCTGTTGCCATTTTTTTCGTCCTTAAAAATAAACAAAAAACTGGAACCATTTGAATTTCAAGACCGAAACGGCAATGCCCTGTAGTACGGTGAATCTTGAAGCCCAAAGTCCTTCGTCTTTTTACGACGGTTTTTTTGAAAAGTCAAGTGTTGGTTTGGGGCTGTTTTTTTTGCCTTCGGTATCCGCTGAAAATTTTAACAGGCTAAATATGTTTGTTGAAATGTCGATAGTAATTAGTGTGTTCTGTTTGTTTTCGGAGAAAATGGTTTTACATTTTCAGGGGCTTTGTTTACACTCGCGGCCAATGTTGCGACAATGGCGCGCGATTGATTCAAGAGGTTGGTTATGCCGAATTTGAAAATGAAGTACATGATTTTGGCAAGCTGCTGGTTGCTGTCCATGCCGGCCTTCGCCAAGGGAGTCGACCATCAGCACCGCGCGGCCGATAAGCCCGTCGCCGCGCATGGCGAGGCGGGGGCCGGTGACGAGGATCAACCGCCGGTCTTGCGCCATTCGGGGTTGAACTTGCGCTCATCGATGGCGCTGGTGGTGGACCAGAAAAGCGGCAAGGCGCTGTATGGCAAGAATACCGATATCCGCTCGCCGATTGCCTCGATTACCAAGCTGATGACGGCGATGGTGGTGCTGGATGCGCAACTGCCGCTGGATGAAAGTCTGACCATCGGCAATGAGGATGTGGATTCGCTGCGTAATACCCATTCGCGCCTCCAGGTCGGTACCAAGTTGAGCCGCGAACTGGCGCTGCAACTGGCTCTGATGTCTTCCGAGAACCGCGCTGCGGCGACCTTGGCGCGTCATTATCCGGGGGGCTTCAGCGCTTTCGTGGCAGCGATGAACCGCAAGGCGGTGACACTGGGAATGGCGCAGACCCATTTCGTTGATTCGACCGGTTTGAACAGCGACAACATGTCGACTGCGCTCGACCTGGTGAAAATGGTGAATGCCGCCTATCAGTACCAGGTGATTCGTGACATGACCACTACCGGCCAATACGACGTCGAAGTGAAGCGCTCGGGACGGCAGATGCAGTTCAAGAATACCAATATGCTGGTGCGCAACAAGGATTGGCAAATCGGCCTGTCGAAGACCGGCTACATCAACGAAGCCGGTCACTGCCTGGTGATGCAGGCGGATATCAACAACCAGCCGATGATTATCGTGTTGCTCGATTCGTGGGGGAAATTGACGCGGATTGCCGATGCCCAACGTATCAAGAAGTGGATGGAAAGCAGCCTGGCAGGCAACAAGCGCCGCTACGGTTAAGCGGGATTTCCAGGGTATCCGACGCCCGAACCGGTTTGCCGGTTCGGGCGTTTTTTATTTTGTAGCTGCGGCGAGTTCTTCCGGGGTGTTGATGTTGGCGAAGGCGGCTTCGTCTTCGAAAGGAACCACTGCGGCTTTGAGGGTGGCTTGCCAGGAGCCGACCTGGCGACAGCCCTGGGCCAGAAATTCGGCCAGCGATTCAGCCAGTTCGCGGCGACATAGGCAGACGGTGCGATGCACGTGATGGCGGGTTGCCGCCACGGCGATTTGCGCCTGGTTCTCCTCCAAGGCCTGCCAAAGTTTGAGCGGCAAATCCGGCAGCAAGAAAGGGGTGTCGCAGGGGACGCACAGCAGCAAGGGATTGCGGGCGGTTTCCAGGCCGCGCAGCAAGCCGGCCAGCGGCCCGTTGAAATCGGGTGAGGCATCGCTCAGGACGGGATGGCCGAACGCGCCATATGCATCGAGATTACGGTTGGCGCTGATGAGGATTTCGTCGGCAAGCGGATTCAAGCGTTCCAGCAACCAGGCAATCAGCGGCTTGTCGTGCAGTCGCAGCAAACCCTTGTCGTTGCCGGCCATGCGCTGGGCGCGTCCTCCGGCGAGGATCAGGGCGGTAAATTTGAATGGCGCCGTATCGTTCGTCATGGCGCACGCTGGAACAGCCAGTAGCGCTCGGAACGGTCGCCGGGGCGCGCCCCTTCCCAAAGCTCTATCCAGCCGGGAGGCGGTTCCTGCGGGTGATCCGTGCCGCCTTGCACCAGCAGGAGATCGCATTCCTCCTTGGCGGAATTCCGGCTGCGCCGGGTGACGACGTCGGTGTAGTAATGGAGCATGGCGCGTTGCGGTTCGCCGAGGTTGTCGCTCGCCATGCAGCGATACTGAGTCGGCAGACTTTGCTGCAGCGAGGTCATCATCGACTGATAACTCTTTCCGGCGTCCAGCCACGGTAGACAGATGGTCGCCGCAATTCCCCACAACAGGGTGATGCCGGAACTCCAGTTGACGATCGCTCGCCGTCCCCGCGGTAGCTTGCGGGTGAGTACCAGGGTGGTCAGCCAGGCCAGGGTATAGGTTGCCGCGGCGCTAAAGGCCAGCGGAACGAATTCGGGGGTGTAGCCGGGCTGCATCTCCAGGAGGTGCTCATAGTTGCGGACGGGATGACCGGTCATCAGGGCAAACCAGAAGAACCACAGCAGGCCGGAGAAAAAGCCGAAAGTCATGATGCCGAACCAGTTGAGCGCGTTCGCCGCACCGCGCCGCAGGGTATCGATACCCGGTGTGGCGAGCAGCGCCAGGGGAACCAGCATGGGCAGGGCATACAGTTCGCGGGCGTCGGAGGCGGCGCTCAGCGCGGCCAGCATGACCAAGAACACAATGGCGGGCAACTGCATTTCCGGGCGGTGGAGTTTTTCCCGCCAGGCGGCCCACAGCGCGATGGGCAGCGCCGGCCAGGCGTACCAGGGCAGATTGGCAAAATAAAACCAGTGGTCGCTTTGCGGGCCGAGGCGCGCGGTACCCAGGAAACGCCCCAGGTTGTTGACCCATAGCCATTCATTGAACAGTTCCGGAGCGCGGAAGTAGAGGAGCAACGGCCAAACCAGCAACCACGGCAGTGTCGCCAGCATTGCCGTACCCAGGCAGCGCAGGTAATCGCGGGTGCGCCAGGCGTTGTTGAAGAGGGGTAGGAGCGCGGCGCTAAGCCCAAGGATGCCCGGTGCAATCAGACCCTTGCTCATGAAGCCGATGCCGACCCCGGTTCCCAGCCACAGCCCGGCGACGAGCGGCAGGCGGCGGCTGAGGGTGAGTCCATAGGTAGCTATGGCGAAGCCCGCCAGCAGCGCCATGTCGGTAATCATTTCGTGCGCGCGGACCAACAGTCCGAGGCAACCGATCATCAGCAACACGCTGATGCGCCCCTGGTTGCGGCCCCACAGTTCGCGCCCGGCCAGGCCGGTAAAGGCGAAAGTCAGCGCCATGCACAGGCCGGTGGTCAGACGGGCGGCATCATGCAGGGAAAAGAGCGGGGAAAGCAGTTTGGCGAACAGCGCCGCCAGGAGGAAATAGAGCGGCGGCTTTTCCATGAAAGGCTCGCCCGCCAGAGTCGGCACGATCCAGTCGCCGCCTTTGAAAAAGTGATACACGATGCCGAAACTGTAGGCTTCATCCGGTTTCCACGGCTGATGGCCGAGCAAACCGGGGATGATCCAGGCCAGGCAAAGCATCGTCACCCACCGGGTTTTGGCCCGGTCGCTCATGTTGGCAAAAGCTTCGGTGAACCTGTTCATGAGTGGGCGGACAAACAAAAAAGGCAGCTCAAGCTGCCTTTTGCGTAAGCCGATGTCCGCTTATTTGATGCCGTATTTCTGACGGAATTTCTCGACGCGACCGGCGGTATCGACGATCTTCTGCTTGCCGGTGTAGAACGGATGGCAATTGGAGCAGACTTCGATATGCAGCGGCTTGCTCATGGTGGAGCGGGTGGTGAAGGTGTTGCCACAACTGCAGTTGACGGCAATCTCATTGTATTCGGGATGAATTTCAGGTTTCATGTCTTTAGTCCTCGACGAGTCGTGCGGCGGCCAGCCCAATTTCAGAAAGCCGCTAATTATCCACTAAAAAGTTCCAGTAAGCAAGCGGGTTTTGTTGTCTCAGCCCCTGCGCATGGAGTCGAAAAAGTCGGCGTTGTTCTTGGTGGCGCGGACCTTGTCGACCAGGAATTCCATTGCTTCCAGATCGTCCATGGGGTAGAGCAGCTTGCGCAGCACCCAGATTTTCTGCAGCACGTCTTGCTTTATGAGCAACTCTTCCTTGCGGGTACCCGAGCGGTTGACGTTGATGGCCGGGTAGAGGCGCTTCTCGGCCATCTTGCGGTCGAGATGGATCTCCATGTTGCCGGTACCCTTGAATTCCTCGTAGATCACATCGTCCATGCGCGAGCCGGTATCGACCAGGGCAGTGGCGATAATGGTCAGCGAGCCGCCTTCCTCGATGTTGCGTGCCGCGCCGAAGAAGCGCTTGGGGCGCTGCAGGGCGTTGGCATCCACGCCGCCGGTCAGCACCTTGCCGGAAGCCGGCACCACGGTGTTGTAGGCGCGTGCCAAGCGGGTGATCGAGTCGAGCAGGATCACCACGTCTTTCTTGTGCTCGACCAGTCGCTTGGCCTTTTCCAGCACCATTTCGGCGACCTGGACGTGGCGGGTGGCGGGTTCGTCGAATGTCGAGGAAACCACTTCTCCGCGCACCGAACGTTGCATTTCCGTCACTTCCTCGGGGCGCTCGTCGATCAGCAGGACGATCAGGTAGCACTCCGGGTAGTTGGCGGCGATGGAATGGGCGATATGCTGGAGCATCACGGTTTTACCCGATTTTGGGCTGGCTACCAGCAGGCCGCGTTGGCCCTTGCCGATCGGGGCAATCATGTCGATGACGCGACCAGTGATGTTTTCTTCGGCCTTGATCTCGCGTTCCAGGATCAGCGGTGACGTGGGAAACAGCGGCGTGAGGTTTTCGAAAAGAATCTTGTGCTTGGCGTTTTCCGGCGCTTCGCCGTTGACGTTGTCTACCTTGACCAGGGCGAAGTAACGTTCGCCTTCCTTGGGGGTGCGGATTTCACCCTGGATGGAGTCGCCGGTATGCAGGTTGAAGCGGCGGATCTGGCTGGGGCTGACGTAAATGTCGTCGGGGCCGGCGAGGTAGGAAGTATCCGGGGAGCGCAGGAAGCCAAACCCGTCGGGAAGGACTTCCAGGGTGCCTTCGCCATAAATGCTTTCCCCTTTTTTTGCCTGATTCTTCAAGAGGGCGAAAATCAGGTCTTGCTTACGCAGGCGACTAGCTCCCTCGATTTCATTGGCAATGGCCATTTCCACCAGTTCGGTGACGGGGAGGTGCTTCAAATCAGATAAACGCATGGGGTAAAACTCGAAGAAAAGAGGAGCGGGGGTTGAAAAGAGAAATTAAGCGGAGCGGGAAGGAAATTGCGCCTGAATCCGAAGCGGTTGGGAGTCTTTCAGGCAGTCAGGCGCAAGGGTATAAGGTTTAGATGTTGCTGTCAATAAAAGCGGTCAATTGGGATTTGGAGAGCGCGCCGACCTTGGTTGCCTCGATATTGCCGTTCTTGAAAATCATCAGGGTGGGGATGCCGCGAATGCCATACTTCGGCGGGGTCTGCTGGTTTTCGTCGATGTTGAGTTTTGCGACTTTGAGACGACCGGCATATTCTTGGGAAACTTCGTCCAGAATTGGCGCAATCATCTTGCAGGGGCCGCACCAGTCTGCCCAATAGTCCACCAGCACCGGCATTTGGGCCTGCAGGACATCTTGTTCGAAAGAATCGTCGGTGACGTAATGAATGTGTTCGCTCATGGTTTCCTCGCTGCGAAAAAAGGTTTTGCCGTGGATGGGTGTGATTGGATGGGCGGAATGTAACGACTCATGCATAATCCTAACCAAAAAAAACGGGCATGGGAAGCATCTATTCTTCCTGGGGTCCGCAGGGGCTGTGAAATCGCATCTCCGCAGAATCCTCCTGTTTACGGCTGAGAAGTGAAACAGGCCGGCAAAAGCCGGCCTGTTTCAGGGTCGCATGGCGACAGATTACAGCAGCGGCACGATCATCAGTGCGACGATATTGATAATCTTGATCAGCGGGTTGACGGCGGGGCCGGCGGTGTCCTTGTAGGGGTCGCCGACGGTGTCGCCAGTCACTGCAGCCTTGTGGGCCTCGGAGCCTTTACCGCCGAAATTGCCTTCCTCGATGTACTTCTTGGCGTTATCCCATGCACCACCACCAGTGGTCATCGAGATCGCGACGAAAATGCCGGTCACGATGGTGCCGACCAGTACGCCGCCCAGCGCTTGGGCGCCAAGGGTCAGGCCGACGATCACCGGAACCGCGACGGGCAACAGCGAAGGAACAATCATTTCCTTGATCGCGGCCTTGGTCAGCATGTCCACGCAAGTACCGTATTCCGGCTTGCCGGTACCTTCCATGATGCCGGGGATTTCCTTGAACTGGCGGCGCACTTCGACCACCACCGAACCGGCGGCGCGGCCGACTGCTTCCATACCCATCGCGGCGAACAGGTAAGGCACCATGCCGCCGATGAACAGGCCGATGATGACCATGTGGTTGGACAGGTCGAACGTCAGAGTGGCGCTGCCATGGCTGGAAAGCGCGTGGGTGTAGTCGGCGAACAGCACCAATGCGGCCAAGCCGGCGGAACCGATGGCGTAACCCTTGGTGACGGCCTTGGTGGTGTTACCCACGGCGTCGAGGGGGTCGGTGATGTTGCGGATTTTCTCGTCCAGGCCGGCCATTTCGGCAATGCCGCCGGCGTTATCGGTGATCGGGCCGTAAGCGTCGAGTGCCACGATAATACCCGCCATCGACAGCATCGAGGTTGCGGCGATGGCGATCCCGTACAGGCCGCCCAGCGCGAAAGCCGCCCAGATTGCCAAGCATACGGCCAACACCGGAGCAGCGGTCGATTTCATCGATACGCCCAGGCCGGCGATCACGTTGGTGCCGTGGCCGGTGGTGGAAGCTTGCGCAATGTGGCGCACCGGGTTGAACTCGGTGGCGGTGTAATACTCGGTGATCCACACCATCGCTGCGGTCAGCGCCAGGCCAACCAGGGAAGCCAGGTACAGATTCATCGACGTCACCAGCTTGTCGCCGATCATCACGCCTTCGCCGAGAATCCAGGTGGTCACCGGGTAGAACGCGATTACCGCCAGCACGGCGGAAACGATCAGGCCGCGGTACAGCGCATTCATGATCTTGCCGCCTTCGCGGGTATTGACGAAGAAGGTGCCGATGATCGAAGCGATGATCGAGACGCCGCCTAGCACCAATGGGTAGATTACCGCTTCGGGGGAGCCGGAGATCAACAGACCGCCCAGCACCATGGTGGCGATAATCGTCACGGCGTAGGTTTCGAACAGGTCGGCGGCCATACCGGCGCAGTCGCCGACGTTATCGCCGACGTTATCGGCGATCACCGCCGGGTTGCGGGGGTCGTCCTCGGGGATGCCGGCTTCGACTTTACCCACCAGGTCGGCGCCAACATCGGCGCCCTTGGTGAAGATGCCGCCGCCAAGACGGGCGAAGATGGAGATCAGCGAGCTACCGAAGGCCAGACCCACCAGCGAATGGGTAGCTTCGGAGGCTTCTACGCCCATCCCCAGAGTCAGGACGGCATAGTAGCCGGCCACGCCCAACAGGCCCAGGCCAACCACCAGCAAGCCGGTAATTGCGCCGCCCTTGAAGGCGACGTTCAATGCGGCATTGAGTCCTTCGCTGGCGGCTTGCGCGGTGCGGACGTTGGCGCGTACCGACACGTTCATGCCGATGTAGCCGGTGACGCCCGACAGAATTGCGCCCAGTGCAAAGCCGATGGCGGTTTTTGCACCCAGTGCGACGAAGATGATGACCAGCAGAATCACACCGACGATGCCGATGGTGGTGTATTGCCGATTGAGGTAGGCCGATGCGCCTTCCTGTACCGCAGCGGAAATCTCCCGCATTCTGTCGTTGCCGGTCGGCAACCCCAAAATCCATTTAATCGAAACCGCGCCGTACAAAAGCGCCACAATTGCGCAAAGTAGCGCAAAGACCAGACCTGTTGACATGAATTACCCCCTCTTCATTGTTAAAACACTAGCCGTTGATAAAACTGACGTGCATCAAATAACATTTACTGCTAAATCACCTTTAAGGACGGAAATATCCCCGCAAGCCGGACGCTTGCAGGGATAAAAATTGCCGCTTGACTGAATATTACGATGGCAAGCGGCAAGCATTTCATTTCACCTTAAATCTTGAATTCCGACAATTTTTTCGGAACCGCGACGTTTTTCAAGGTCACGTATTCGGGCAACCCGTCCTTGTAGGGAGGGTAGTCCTCGCCCTGAATCAGCGGCGTGAGATAGCGTTTACATTTCTCCGTGATGCCGAAACCGTCATCGGTGATGAAGTCCTTGGGCATGAATTTTTCGACGTTGGCGACATCCTTGAGATCGGCGGAGCCAATCTGGTACTTGTAAGGGCTGTCGGAAATACGATCTACCGTCGGCATCACCGAGTTCTTGCCCTTGATCGCCAAGTCCACTGCCGCTTCACCGAGCTGGTATGCCTGCTCGACGTCGGTCTTGGAGGCGACGTGGCGGGCGGCGCGTTGCAGGTAATCGGCCACCGCCCAGTGGAACTTGTGGCCCAGCGCATCCTTGATCATGTTTGCGACCACCGGTGCGGCGCCGCCCAGTTGGGCGTGGCCGAAGGCGTCGCGGCTACCCTGCTCGGCGAGGAACTTGCCGTCCGGGTAGTGGCAACCTTCCGACACGACCACGGTGCAGAAGCCGTGCTTCTTGACCATTTCATCGACCTTGGCGAGAAATTTCGCCTGGTCGAATTCCACTTCGGGGAACAGGATCACCACCGGAATGCCCTGGTCCTCAATCAATCCGCCGGCTGCGGCGATCCAGCCGGCGTGGCGGCCCATCACTTCGATTACGAACACCTTGGTCGAGGTCTTGGCCATGGAGCGCACGTCGAACGAGGCCTCCAGCGTGGAAACCGCGATGTACTTGGCGACCGAGCCGAAGCCCGGGCAGCAGTCGGTAATCGGCAGATCGTTATCGACGGTCTTGGGCACGTGGATCGCCTGGATCGGATAACCCATCGCTTCGGAAAGCTGGGAAACCTTGAAGCAGGTGTCGGCCGAATCGCCGCCGCCATTGTAGAAGAAGTAGCCGATGTTGTGGGCCTTGAAAACTTCGATCAAGCGCTCGTATTCGCGCTTGTTGGCTTCCAGGCTCTTGAGCTTGAAGCGGCAGGAACCGAACGCGCCGGACGGCGTGTGGCGCAGCGCGGCGATATCCGCGTCGGATTCCTTGCTGGTATCGATCAGGTCTTCGGTCAACGCGCCGATGATGCCGTTGCGGCCGGCGTACACCTTGCCGATTTTATCTTTGTTCTTGCGCGCGGTTTCGATCACGCCGCAGGCGGATGCGTTGATGACGGCGGTTACACCACCGGATTGCGCATAGAATGCATTTTTTATCGCCATAAATTTCCTCCCGTCTAATCTTGAAAATCAGTTGGTTTTAATCTTGTTCCGCTGCGTATCCAGGTCTTCCTGCATTTTCAGGATGGTGACCACGCACAGCGGTAGATCGTCGAATTCCTCGAAGCCAGGGCCGTATTGCTCGCGCACCGAGTAGAAGAATTGCGAACGGAAACGGTTGTCGCCTATCTTGGAAATCACGAAAGTTGCGCCGCCTTCCTGCCACACCAAGGCGGGACAGACGGTCAAAACGGGCAAAACCGGATCGAGGCGCAGTTCGACATCAGCCTGCATGACTTCGATGGCCTTGCAGTAACGTTCCTTGACAGCCGTTTCGACGGCCCATATTTCACGTTCGCCGAAGTCGGGAATGGCCTTTTTCATGGTTTGCCCATTTTCCGAATTACGCGCCCAGCGCTTTGAAGCAAGCGTCGCGGATGTCGTCGACCTTGCCCACGCCGGCAACCTTCACGCACTTGGGCGCCTTGGCGTCGCCGGAAGCGGACCAGTCGGAATAATATTTCACCAGCGGCTCGGTCTGCGCGTGGTAGATGTCGAGGCGCTTCTTGACGGTGTCTTCCTTGTCGTCGTCGCGCTGGATCAGGTCTTCGCCGGTTTCGTCATCCTTGCCGGCGACCTTGGGCGGGTTGAACACCACGTGGTAGGTACGGCCGGAAGCCAGATGGACGCGGCGGCCCGACATGCGCTTGATGATTTCCTCGTCGGCCACGTCGATTTCCACTACGTAGTCGATCGGCACGCCGGCGGCCTTCATGGCTTCAGCCTGGGGAATGGTGCGCGGGAAACCGTCGAACAGGTAACCGTTCTTGCAATCGTCCTGGGTCAGACGCTCTTTGACCATGCCGATGATGATGTCGTCGGAAACCAAGCCGCCCGCATCCATGATGGCCTTGGCCTTGACGCCCAACTCGCTGCCGGCCTTGACGTGGGCGCGCAGCATGTCGCCGGTGGAGATTTGCGGAATGCCGAACTTTTCCTTGATGTAATTGGCTTGTGTACCTTTGCCGGCACCGGGGCCGCCCAACAGAATCAAACGCATATCGACTCCCTATTTATATGATGAGACGTTAAAGAAAACTATAAGCCTATCCCGCAAAAATAAGCAAACTCTTGCAGTTTATAAGCAACTTTCTGATGAAGCATATTCAAAAAGCCAAATCGACGCGAATACAAATTTTATATCCAGCCATAAATCCTACTTCGCCAACAAGTTTCTCACCCTTTCCAGATCTTCCATCGTGTCCACCCCGGCGGCGGGGGCGATTTCGCTGGTCGCTACGCTGATCCGGTAGCCGTGCCAAAGGGCGCGCAACTGTTCGAGAGCCTCGAACTGTTCAATGGCCGCCGCGTCGAGGCTTTGGTAGGTTTTCAGGAAAGCGGCGCGGTAGGCGTAGATGCCTATGTGGCGAAATACCGGCAGGGCGGCTGGGAAGTCCCCGGCGGCGAAGGCGTCGCGCGCCCAGGGAATCGGTGCGCGGCTGAAATACAAGGCATAGCCGTGGCGGTCGGTGAGTACCTTGACCACGTTGGGATTGAACATCGTGTCGCGGTCGTGAATGGCGTGGCAGGCGGTGGAAATCGCCGCGTCGGGGCGGGCGGCGAGATGCGCTGCCACGTCGCGGATCAGTTGCGGGTCGATCAGCGGCTCGTCGCCCTGCACGTTGACCACGATCTCTTCGTCGCTCCAGCCGCGCAGGGCCACGACTTCGGCGATGCGGTCGGTTCCCGAGGCGTGGTCGGGAGAAGTCAGACAGACGTTATAGCCATACGACTCGACGGCAGCGGCAATTTCGGGATGATCGGTTGCCACCCACACTTCCGCGGCGCCGCTTTCCAGGGCGCGTTCCACCACATGCGCCACCATCGGCGTGCCGCCAATGTCGAGGAGCGGCTTGCCGGGCAAGCGGGTGGAGGCGTAGCGGGCGGGGATGACAGCCTTGAAATTCATAGTGTTGAGTGTTTAGTTTTCAGTGTTTAATTGATGAGCGCCTGCGGCGCGACTGACATGTAAGCACTAAACACTGAACCCTCAACATTCCTCCTCCGCCCCCAGCTTGCGTGCTTCGTCTTCGAGCATCACCGGGATGTCGTCGCGTACCGGGTAGGCCAGGCGGCAGGGTTTGCAGATCAGTTCACCGGCCGATTTCTTATAGACCAACGGCCCCTTGCACAGCGGGCAGACCAGGATTTCAAGCAGTTTAGCGTCCATTTGGGTTCCTCAGTTTTTCCATAATTATCTTGCCCAGCGCGTCGTCCACTTGGGCGCTTACCGCCAGCATCCACCAGTTCGGGGTGGCGAAGGCGGCGCATTTCACGGCATCCTTTTCGGTCATCACGACCATCTCCGTAGCGGCGAAGGCCAGATCGTCGGGTTGGTAGGGATGGTGGTCGGGGAATGGGTGTTCCGTGAATTCCACTCCCAAATTCCGCAAGGTGGCGAAAAACCGTTGCGGATTGCCGATCCCGGCTACGGCGTGCAATTTCTTTCCGGCGAAAAGCGTCAGGTCGGCGTTTTGTCGCGGATCGCGCAGGTTGGCAAAACGCTCGCCGGCGAGGCTCATGCGCAATCCCGCCTGTTCGCCGGGGCCGTTCACCACCACCGCGTCGACGCTCGCCAGGCGCGCCCGGCTTTCGCGCAACGGCCCTGCGGGGAGCAGCAGACCGTTGCCGCAGCCGCGTGTGCCATCGATCACGGCGATTTCCACGGCGCGCCCCAGCGCGTAATGCTGCAAACCGTCGTCGCTAAGCAGTACGTTACATTCCGGGTGGGCTTGCAACAGAGCTTGGCCAGCCGCGGGGCGATCCTGCCCGATCCACACCGGGCAACCGCTACGCCGGGCCAGCAGCAACGGCTCGTCGCCCACCAGCGTCGGGTCGGCATCGAGCGTCACCGCCTGAGCGGTTTGCGCCGCACCGCCGTAACCCCGGCTGATGATACCCGGAAAATAGCCTTGTTCCTTGAGAAAGTTCGCCAGCCACAATACCAGCGGCGTCTTGCCGGCGCCGCCCACGGCGATGTTTCCGATCACCACCACCGGCACCGGGAGGTGCCGAACCCGCAAAATGCCGATCCGGTAAAGTGCTCGCCGCAGCGCGCTCAGCGCGCCGAACAATCCGGCCAGCGGCAGGAGTGCTATCTGCCACGGGCCGAAACGCTGCCATTGCCGTTCGATCCAGGTCACATCCAGATTAGTTCTTGGGCCGAGTCGTGCTTTGGGTGGCGAAGGTGATGTGGCTGTAACCGCTTTCCCGCGCCGCTTCCATGATATTTACGACGGACTGGTGGGTCGCTTTGGCATCGGCATTGATGACGATCACCGGATCGACCTTGTCCCCGGCTGCGCGCTTGAGTCCCAGGGCGATCGCCGCGACGCTGCCGTCCGCCAACATGCTGCCGTTGACCAGGTAACGCCCGCCGACATCCACTATCACGTTGATGGCGAGGGGCTTTTCGGCCGTCTGCTCGCCGCTGGCGGTGGGCAGGTTGATCTGCAATTCGGCGAGTTGCGAGAAGGTGGTGGTGACCATCAGGAAGATCAGGATTACCAGCAGCACGTCGATCATCGGAATCAGGTTGATTTCGAGTTCTTCCCGGCGCCGTCCGCGTTGGAAATTCATGGGGTACCCTAAGCCGGACGAGCCGGAGCCAAACAAGGTGATGAGTAATGAGTGATGGGTAATGGGAGGAGGGGTTTCATCACCCATTCCTCATCACCCATTACCGCGGAATTTAATTCAAAACACATTGTTGTCACGTTTTGACATCGTTTAGGTTGATTAAGACTATTTCCGCTCGCCGTGAACCAGCTCGACCAGCTTGATCGCCTGCATTTCCATCTCCAGCACCAGTTGATCGACCTTGGCGCGGAAGTGGCGGTGGAAAATCATGCTGGGAATCGCCACGATCAGGCCCATCGCGGTGTTGTAGAGGGCTACCGAAATGCCGTGGGCAAGTTCCGCCGGGCTGCCGCCGGAGGGTTTCAGCGCCCCGAAAATTTCCACCATGCCGATGACCGTGCCGAGCAGGCCGAGCAAGGGGCTGACTGAAGCGATGGTGCCGAGGGTGGTGAGAAAGCGTTCCAGGTCGCCGGTGACGGCGCGCCCGGCTTCCTCGATGGATTCCTTCATGATTTCGCGCGAACCGTCGGCGTTGCGCAGTCCGGCGGCGAAAACCTTGCCGAGCGGTGAATGCAGGGCCATGCGGTTGACCAGCGCCTCGCTGCCGCCCTGCTGTTTCCATTCCCGTGCCATTTCGTCGAACAGGCCGGACGGGACGATTTCCTTGCTACGCAGCGACCACAGACGTTCGCCGATAATTCCCAAAGCCAGCACCGACGCGATGATGATCGGCCAGATCGGCCAGCCGGCTGCTTCAATAATTGCCCACACTTAAGTATCCTCCACGCTTCCGAAGTGGAAGCCGTCTTAACGACCCGCGTAACTTTAGCCTGCAGGGCAGGTTTCGGCAAGCCACGATAGGGGAAGACGGCGACCCCGCTTGGGGAGGAACTAGAACGCGAATGGCCCGCCGTAGCCGGTATATGCTGGGGTGCGTCCGGCGCACCCTCCTGAAAATGGGGCTTTGGCAGGTGGTGAAGTTCCAGCGTTTTGTTAAACTGCCTTGCTTGAACTTTGTGCTAACCCAGTGGTCTGCCTACGAATTTTGAGTTGCCCACAATATCTGTGGATAACTGTGTGCATAACATGTAAAAAGTGCGTCTAAGTAAACTCCTGTAAAGGCTTTTGCGCCTGCGGTCAAAAAATAGTCATATTTATTTGTGTGTTTTTTCAATGTGTTATCAAAATGCCCGTGGTTTCATGGCGATAGCGACATCTGCTTTTTGTCAACCCCGCGATTGTGGATTACTGTGAGGAAATGATGTGAATTTTTCTAATCCGTCGATAGGGGAATCCCCTATCCTGTCCGTAGGGGAGCTGACTCGGCGCGCCAAGCAGTTGTTGGAATGGAACTTTCCGTTGCAATGGATCGCCGGAGAAATTTCCAATTTCACCCGCGCTACTTCCGGGCATTGGTATTTCACTCTCAAGGACGACCGCGCCCAAGTGCGTTGCGCGATGTTCCGCCACAAGAACCAATATCTCGACTGGCTCCCGGAAAACGGGATGCAGGTGGAAGTGCGCGCCCTGGTCACGCTCTACGAGCCGCGCGGCGATTTTCAACTGGGCGTGGAAAATATCCGCCGCTCCGGGCTGGGTGCCTTGTACGAGGCATTCGAAAAGCTCAAGCAGCGCCTTGGCGAGGAAGGCTTGTTCGACGATGCGCGCAAGAAGCCGCTGCCGGTCTTTCCACGTTGCGTCGGCATCGTCACCTCGCCCACTGCTGCTGCCCTGCGCGACGTGCTCACCACCTTGCGGCGGCGGATGCCGGGCATCGCGGTGGTGGTGTATCCCACCCCGGTGCAGGGCGAAGGCGCCGCCGCGAAAATCGCCGAAGCCTTGGACAGCGCCGCCCAGCGCGGCGAATGCGATCTGCTGATTGTGTGCCGGGGCGGCGGCGGCATCGAAGACCTGTGGGCGTTCAACGAAGAAGCCGTGGCGCGCGCTATCGCCACCAGCCCGATTCCGGTGATCAGCGGGGTTGGCCACGAAACCGATTTCACCATCGCCGATTTCGTCGCCGACCGGCGCGCGCCCACCCCGACCGCGGCCGCAGAACTGGCCAGCCCCGACCGTCGCGAACTGGCGCAACGCCTCGCCGTCCTCGATAACCGCCTGAATCGGCACGTCTCCCGCGCCCTCGAACAGCGGATGCAGCAACTCGACTATCTGGCGCGCCGCCTGGTTCCCCCTGCCGAGCGCCTGAATCTGCGCGCCGCCCAGTTGGACCACTTGCGCCAACGCTTGGCACAGTCCGCCGGACATGCGCTGGACAATCGCACGGCCAAGCTCGCCCAACTTGGCCATCGCCTGGATCGCGCTCGCCCTGATTTGTCCGTCCACCAGGAACACCTGGCCGGCCTGGCGGGCCGCCTCCAGCGCGCCGCCGGGCATGGCTTGGTAGCCCACCGGGCGCGTCTGGAACACCTCGCCGCGCAACTCCAGCACCTCAACCCGCAAGCCGTGTTCGAGCGCGGCTTTAGCATGGTGCGCAACGCGCGCGGCGAAATCGTGCGCAGCAGCGCCACCCTCGCCACCGCCGAGCGCCTCAGCCTGACTTTCGCCCAAGGCCGCGCGGTGGCACGGGTCGAGGAGGTGGAGCGCGAGGCGGAGGGGTAAGGGGGCGGCTTGGCTGGCGAAATGAACGGACGTTTCGCCAATTCCTGCGATACCTGCCGTGGCGTCGTGGATTTTGGCCGCGTTTGAGTTATCCTTCCTAAGTGGTGGACAGCGTTTAGGCATCGAGGGGCGAGTCCAAAAAATGAGCCGACTTTTGTTGGCGTCGAGGTAAGAAAAAAATGATGATCGACGAAACAAAATATTTGCGTCAGGAAAAGCACGGGACGGCAAAGCATTCCCGTTTGATCTGGATATTGCTGGCCGTCTGGCTGGCGTATAGCGGCGGCGTGCTGTGGAAGCTCAACGAAGTTTCGCCCTGGCAGGCGTCGCTGTGCATCGCCCGGCGTTAATCCAACCGGTTCACAAGTTCAAAAATAACTTCGCATTAAGAGGAGAAGCGCTGTGGCAAATCAGCACAATGAAGAAGCAATTTTATTGCCTACCCGGGTATCCGGCGACCGCGTCATGGCGGCCACGCTCGGCATGTTGCTGGTGGTCGCCCTGGGGACCGCCGCCGTCACCGGAACCTGGCTGGCCGCGGCGATGGTGGGGATTCCGGCCTTTGCCGTGCCGTTCCTGATTATCCGCATGGCGCCCGGTTCGCTGGCCTCGCGCATCGCGGTGGCATGTGCCTTCATGGTGTTCTCCGCGCTGACCATCCAGCAGACCCGCGGCATGATCGAGGCGCACTTCGGTATTTTCGCCCTGCTGGCCTTCCTCTTGTATTACCGCGACTGGCGCCCCATCGTCGCGGCGGCGGCGCTGATCGCCGTTCATCACCTGGTGTTCAACTATCTGCAAGGCGCCAACTTCGGGGTTTACGTGCTGCAAAACGGCCCCAACCTGCCGATCATCCTTCTCCATGCGGTGTATGTGGTGGTCGAATCGGGCGTGCTGATCTACATGGCCGTCAATCTGCGCAATGAAGCCATCCAGGGTGCGGTGGTGGCCTCTGTCGCCAATCGGATTGGCGACGGCGATCTTTCCGGCGAATTCTCCCACGAGGAATTGCAGCGTTTTCCCCTATTGGTCACCGTCGAGCAGATGAAGAAGGCCCTCAACCAGGCGCTGAGCACCGTCAATCGGGAAGCCTCCTCGTTGGCGCAAGGCGCGGGCACTCTCGGCAACGCCTCCCAGCAGGTCAAGGCGCTGATCGACGAACAGACTGCGGCGACTGCCTCGATGGCCCATTCCATCGAAGAACTGACCGGCTCCATCGGTCACCTCACCGAAAGGGCGGAAAACGCCCGCAGTCGCGTCCAATCGTCGGTGGCATCGGCGCAGCAGGGCGCGCAAATCGTCAAATCGGCGGAAACCGAGATGAACAGCATTGCCGTCACCATCCAGAACTCCTCGGAGAACGTCGAGCAGTTGGGCACGCAATCCGACAAGGTGCTGTCCATCGTCGGCCTGATTAAGGACATTGCCGGGCAAACCAACCTGCTGGCGCTGAATGCCGCGATTGAGGCCGCTCGCGCCGGCGAGCAGGGGCGCGGCTTCGCGGTGGTGGCCGACGAAGTGCGCAAGCTGGCGGAGCGCACCAGCCAGGCGACCGAAGAAATCGACGGCATGATGCATGTCATCCAGAGCAGTAAAACTGCAGCCGTGGAAAGCATGGGGGATGCGGTGGCACGCGTGCAATCGGGGGTGAAATTGGCCTCCGAGGCGGGCCAAGCTCTCCATGCCATCAACCAGGAGGCCCGCCAGGTGGAAGAAGTGGTCAGCGAATTTACCCAGGCGCTCGCCCAGCAAAACACCTCGGCCAACGAAATCAGCCGCAACGTGGAACGGGTTGCCCGCATGGCGGAAACCAGCGACCACGCGGTCGGCACGACCTGGAGCGAAGTGCAGAAACTGGAAAGCGTGTCGAATGCCCTGCAAGCCGCGGTGGGCGGGTTCCGTCTGAATTAATTGTGTCGCGCCCGGGCCAGACTTCCTGAACATCCCGTGATGAAAAAGCGATAAACTTCGCCCCTCCGCTTTTTTGTCGACTTCCATGAACTTCATCGTCCACACCACCTCTTCCGCCGCCCGGCGCGGCACTTTGCAACTCGCCCACGGCATGGTCGAGACGCCGGCTTTCATGCCGGTCGGCACTTACGGTTCGGTGAAAGCGATGTCGCCGGTCGAGTTGCGCGACATCGGCGCGCATATCGTGCTCGGCAACACCTTCCACCTGTGGTTGCGCCCCGGCCTGGAAGTGATCGAAGCCCATGGCGGGCTGCATCGCTTCATGGGCTGGGACGGGCCGATCTTGACCGATAGCGGCGGCTTCCAGGTGTTCAGCCTGGGGGCGCTGCGCAAGATTTCCGAGGAGGGGGTGAAATTCCAGTCGCCGGTGAACGGCGACCGCTGTTTCCTGACGCCGGAAGAGTCGATGCGCATCCAAAAGGTGCTGAATTCCGACATCGTGATGATATTCGACGAGTGCACGCCCTATCCGGCCGACGAGAAGCAGGCGGCCGAGTCGATGCGCCTTTCCCTGCGCTGGGCGGCGCGTTCCAAGGCGGCCCATGCGGGCAATCCCAACGCGCTGTTCGGCATCGTCCAAGGCGGGATGCACGAGAGCCTGCGCGACGAGTCGCTACGCGAACTGGTAAATATCGGCTTCGATGGTTACGCTATCGGCGGGCTGTCGGTGGGTGAACCCAAGGAGGACATGCTGCGCATCCTCGCCCACACTGCGCCGCAATTGCCCACCGACAAGCCGCGCTACCTGATGGGCGTGGGTACCCCGGAGGACATCGTCGATGCGGTGGCGCAGGGAGTGGACATGTTCGATTGCGTGATGCCGACCCGCAATGCGCGCAACGGCTGGCTGTTCACCCGTTTCGGCAACGTCAAGATCAAGAACGCCCAGTATCGCCTCGATACCCGTCCGCTCGACGAGCAGTGCGAGTGTTATACCTGTCGCAACTTCAGTCGTGCTTACCTCCATCACCTGCACCGCATCGGCGAAATTCTCGGGGCGCGCCTCAACACCATCCATAATCTCCACTATTACCAGGAACTGATGCAGGGGATTCGCCGCGCCGTCGAGGCGGATCGTTTTGCCGATTTCGCGGCGGAATTCCGCCAAGCGCGCACAACCGCATCGTGCTAGAATCCGCGGTTTGAAATTGCACCCAGGAGTTCTAACGTGTTGATAAATCTCGCCCACGCTGCCGACGCCGCCCCCAATGATCCGGGGATCATGGGCTTTCTGCCGTTGATCGTCATTTTCGTTTTGTTCTACTTCATGCTGCTGCGTCCGCAGATGAAACGCGCCAAGGAAACCAAAACCATGCTCGAAGCCCTGCAAAAAGGCGACGAGGTGATTACCGCGGGCGGCACGCTGGGCAAGGTGGTGAAGGTGACGGACAGCTTCATCACCCTTGAAATCGCCGAAAACACCCAAATTCATGTGCAGAAGTCCGCTATTCAGGCGCTCATGCCCAAGGGCACCATCAAGGACATCGACAAGTAACGACAATTTTTAATTTTGAATTTTTAGTTTTGAATTGATGTTGCGGTATAACCGCGACACCTTCATTAAAAATTCAAAATTCAACATTCAAAATTAGGCTTTCACCATGAACCGTTACCCCCTCTGGAAATACGTCATCATCGCGACGGCGTTGTTGCTTGGGCTGATGTACACGCTGCCCAACTTTTTCGGCGAAACGCCGGCGGTGCAGGTTTCCCCGCTGCGTAGCACGACCAAGGTCGATATAGCCCTGCTGACGCGGGTCGAGGAGACCTTGAAGAAAAGTAACATCGCCTACCAGGGCGCGCAGTTCGACAGTTCCGGCGTGAAAGTGCGGCTGGCCGACACCGACACCCAGATCAAGGCCAAGGACATCCTGCAAAATGCCTTGGGCGAACAGTTCGTGGTGGCTCTCAACCTGCTCTCCAGTTCGCCTGCCTGGCTGACCAGCATGGGCGCGCTGCCCATGTATCTGGGCCTGGACCTGCGCGGCGGCGTGCATTTCCTCCTGCAAGTGGACATGAAGGGCGCGGTGAGCCGCGCCCTGGAACGCTACAACGGCGATATTCGCACCACGCTGCGCGAGAAAAAGATCATGTACAGCGGCATCGCCCGCCAGGGCGACGCAGTGGAAGTGAAGTTCCGCGAGGCCGCCTTGCGCGCCGCGGCGAGCAGCGAATTGCAGAAGACTTTCCCCGACCTGTCCCTGAAGGAAGTCGAGGAAGGCAGCGAGTTCAAGCTGATCGGCACGCTACGCCTGGAAGCGCAGAAGAAGCTCCAGGAATTCGCCCTGCAACAGAACATCACCACCCTGCGTAATCGCGTCAACGAACTGGGCGTGACCGAGCCGATCATCCAGCAGCACGGCCTGGACCGCGTGGTGGTGGAATTGGCGGGGGTGCAGGACACCGCCAAGGCCAAAGACATCCTGGGCCGCACCGCGACCCTGGAAATCCGCATGGTCGACGACGAACACGACGTGGCGGCGGCCATGAATGGCCAGATTCCCTTCGGCACCGAGCTGTATAACGAGCGCAACGGTCTGCCGCTGTTGGTGAAGAAGGCCGTGGTGCTGACCGGCGACTACATCAGCGACGCCCAGCCCGGCTTTGACGGTCAAAGCGGCGAACCGGCGGTGCACATCAGTCTGGACGGACGCGGCGCACGCATCTTCAGGCAGGTTACCCGCGAAAATGTCGGCAAGCGCATGGCCATCCTGCTGATCGAAAAAGGCAAGGGCGAGGTTATCACCGCCCCGGTGATCCGCGACGAAATCGGCGGGGGACGGGTGCAAATCTCCGGGCGCATGACCACCGCGGAAGCCAGCGACGTGTCGCTGCTGCTGCGTGCCGGCGCGCTCGCCGCGCCGATGGACATCATCGAGGAACGCACCGTCGGCCCGAGCATGGGCGCGGAAAACATCGCCAAGGGCTTCCATTCCAACCTCTACGGTTTCGTCGCCATCGCCTTGTTCATGATGTTCTACTACCGTTTGTTCGGGATCATCTCCACGGTGGCGCTGGGTGCCAACGTGCTGTTCCTGGTGGGCTTGCTGTCGATCATGCAGGCCACCCTGACGCTGCCCGGCATGGCCGCTATCGCGCTCACGGTGGGTATGGCCATCGACGCCAACGTGCTCATCAACGAACGCATCCGCGAGGAACTGCGCAACGGCAGCAGCCCGCAGGCGGCGATCCACGCCGGCTACGACCGTGCCTTCGCGACCATTTTGGACTCCAACATCACCAACTTCATTGCCGGCGTCGCCCTGTTCTGGCTGGGTTCCGGCCCGGTGCGCGGCTTCGCGGTGGTGCTGTGCCTGGGGATCATCACTTCGATCTTCAGCGGCGTGATGGTGTCGCGCGCCATCGTCAACCTGACGTATGGACGCAAGCCGCGTCTGGTGAGTGTTTCGATTTGATTTGAGATGTAGGTCAGGCTTCAGCCTGACCTGCCGGGCTGAAGCCCGGCCTACAATAGCGGTGTTTGATGTTAACTGACGACTAGCCGCTCTCAACTAAATTTAAAGAGGTTTTGAGATGATCGAATTTTTCCATATCAAGCGCGATATTCCGTTCATGAGCTATGCACGGATCACCACGCTGATTTCGCTGATTACCTTTATCGCCGCGGTCGGCGCGCTGGCCGTCAAGGGTCTTAACTTCGGGGTGGATTTCACCGGCGGTACGGTGATGGAAGTGACCTACCCGCAGGTCGCCGATTTGCACAAGATCCGCGCCACCCTGGAACACGCCGGCTACGGCGACGCCTCGGTACAGAATTTCGGTACCTCGCACGACGTGCTGGTGCGTCTGCCGGTGAAGCACGATGTCAGCGGCGCGCAGCTTTCGGAAAAGATTTTGCAGTCCCTGCAAGGCGCCGACAGCACCGTCAAGCTTCAGCGCGTCGAATTCGTCGGCCCGCAGGTCGGCAAGGAACTTTACGAAAACGGTTCGCTGGCGCTGATCGTGGTGTGCCTGGGGATCATGGCCTACCTGGCGATGCGCTTCGAATGGCGCTTTTCGGTGGCCGCCATCCTCGCCAACATGCATGACGTGGTGATCATCCTCGGCTTCTTCGCCTTCTTCCAGTGGGAGTTCTCCCTGACCGTGCTGGCCGGCGTGCTGGCGGTGCTGGGCTACTCGGTGAACGAATCGGTGGTGGTGTTCGACCGAATCCGCGAAAACTTCCGCAAGATGCGCAAGGCCAGCGTGCAGGAGATTATCGACAACGCCATTACCGCTACCATGTCGCGGACCATCATCACCCACACCATGACCGAACTGATGGTGCTGTCGATGCTGTTCTTCGGCGGCGAAGCGTTGTTCTACTTCGCCCTGGCGCTGACCATCGGCATCGTGTTCGGCATCTACTCGTCGGTGCTGGTCGCCAGCCCGATCGTGATGTGGCTGGGCGTGTCCCGCGAAGACTTCCTGAAGAGCGAGAAGAAGGAAGGCGAAGAGGAAGCGGAAGTCCTGCCGTGAAGCGGGAAGTCTGCGTATTCGGTTGCCCGCTTTTGACCTGCCCGACGCCGAGCGAGTGACGCAATGGAAATCCTGACCGGCTTTCTCGACCTGATCCTGCATCTCGACAAGCATCTCGCCCTGCTCATCGAGAATTATGGGACTTGGGTGTACGGCATCCTGTTCCTGATCGTGTTCTGCGAAACCGGGCTGGTGGTCGCGCCGTTCCTGCCCGGCGATTCCCTGCTCTTCGTTACCGGCGCTTTCACCGCGACTGGCGCGCTATCTGCGGAAACCGCCATCGTCGTGCTGGTCACGGCGTCCTTCCTGGGCGACAACACCAATTACTGGATCGGGCGCTTTCTCGGGCCGAAGGTTTTTCACCACGAGAAATCCCGCCTGCTCAATCCCAATCACCTCCAACAAACCCACCAGTTTTACGAACGCCACGGCGGCAAGACCATCGTCCTGGCGCGCTTTTTCCCGATTATCCGCACCTTCGCGCCGTTCGTCGCCGGCGTCGGCAAGATGGACTACCGCAGCTTCGTGCCCTTCAGCCTGATCGGCGGTATCGCCTGGGTCGGCTCGCTGGTGCTGGCCGGCTATTTTTTCGGCAACATCCCCTTCATCAAGCAGAACCTGACGTTGGTGATCTTCGGGATTATCGGGATTTCGCTATTGCCGGGGGTGGTCGGGTATTTCCGCCACCGGGCAGCCCAAAGAACTTAGCCTCTTATCCGCTAAATAATGTCGAGGCCGGTCCGGCTAGCTTAGGAATTTATCAATAAGCCCTGCCCAGTTGGCAACTCCAGTACAGCCAGGCCATGTTTGGCAATTATTGGATCAATAGCCAACTTTTGCTCGGAATATCCCCACCAACCATAATCGTCAAAAATCACGACCGCTCCTTTGGATAGTCTGGGCAATATCTTTTTTAAAGCCCCTGCTTCTGGAAGGGCGTGATTCATATCCAAATGGGCAAAGGCGATTTTTTTGGGGAAGGCGCGCGCAAAGGAGCGGGGTACCGAGCCTTTAACAATACTGACGAAGGGAAAGTTTGAAAACTTTTCCTTCACATGCTCGTAGATGTCTGTAGTCTCATGCGCCCAAAAGTGTATGTTTTCATCACTTTTTTTCTTTTTGAATAAATCATATAGATAGAATTTCTTTTTCAGCTTCTCAAAATTGATATTTTTAATTACGTGGCCAGCCGTGTATCCGGTATGGCAGCCTACTTCCAAGAAGTCTCCCTTGGCCTTGCTTGCGATTTTTGCAAAATAAATGAGAAGATAAGTGCGCCAAATAATGGATTTTTCAGTAAAACTAATAGAATCGTCACGGCACAATTCGAGGAAATATTCGTCCAAGAGAAAACTATAGTTTCTATTCCAGGTGATTAGGTTGTCAGCTTGAAATAACGTTGCGCCACCATCAAAAAGACTTTCCTTTAACAACTTTATCGCGAGATTATATTTTTCGCTGTCCACAACGTTAAATTGCTGACCGGTAAAGCTTGTCTGCTGCATTTTTAGCATTGTTCAAAATACCTCGGTTGAATGGGGATGAATGTACGATTCTCCAAAGAGCGTTGTCAAATCCGTTGATGACGGCATTTTCTACACCTGCACCGCTCTACTCAGGCAGCTCGGCAAAGGGCTGTTGCAACAAGGTCAGCGATCGTCCCTGGTTTTCTGTGCGTTATAGCTCCAGACGCCAATGCGCTTGTTAAACGCCGGACGCTTCCGACATGGCGATGGTGGGAAGATTGGTAGTGGAGCTATTTAGCCAAATAATGGCGCAGGAATGGAAAATCAGTTCAACGCGCTGGCCAGCTTGCGCCGGTACTGGCTGACCAGATCGCCTTCCCCACCCAGCAGGTTGAATACCGACAGCATGGTCTTGCGCCCGATGTCGTCGCCGAACTGGCGGTCGCGCAGGAGGATTTCCAGGAGGTGTTCCAGCGCCGGCGGGTAGTTTTCCTGCGTCACCAGCAGATTGGCGTATTGCAGGCGCGCTTCCAGATCGTCGGGATTCGCTGCGATGCGCGTTTCCAGCGCCGTTGCATCGGGTAGCCCATCGCCTTTCACGGCGAACTCCAGGCGTGCCATCAGTTTCACCACCCGGTTGTCGGTACGCTGGTCGTAGGACAGCGCATCGAGCATCTCGCGGGCTTCCTGCAATTGATTGGTGTGGAGCAGGATATCGGCGGCCAGGATGCGTGAATCGAGATGGTTCATGTCGAGCATCAGCGCTTCTTCGAGGATGCGCAAAGCAGTGGGTGCATCGCCCCGCCCGAATACCTCGCGGGCCGCGTAGCACAGCTTGTCGGCGGAAGACGGAATCAGCTTGTCGAGGAAACGCCGCACCGTGCCTTCCGGCTGCGCGCCGCTGAAGCGATCGACCTCCTCGCCGTTCACCAGCGCCACCACCGTCGGTATCCCGCGCACCGCGAAACGCTGGGAAATCCGCCCGTTCTGGTCGGAATCGATCTTGGCGAGAATGAACTTGCCCTGGTATTCCGCCGCCAGCTTTTCCAGTAGGGGTTTCAAGACCCGGCACGGGCCGCACCATTCCGCCCAGAAATCGATCACTACCGGCACTTTCTTGGAAGCCTCGATGACCTTCTCTTCGAATTCGGCTTCGTTGACGTCTAGGGAAAATTCGGACATGGCCTACCTCGGAAATATTAACGATGCCTAATATTCTAGCGCAAAAATCATGGTGGCGTAGCGGTGGAAAGTGCTCTGCTCCGTGAAGCGCTGTCTGGCCGTTTCAGCGGGTGGGCTTGAGGTTGTTGCTGACTAGCAGTCGTTCGAATTCCTCGCCCGGCAAGGGGTGGGCGAACAGGTAGCCTTGCGCGTAGTCGCAGGAGGCGGCGATCAGCATATCGCGCTGCTCGATGGTTTCGACGCCCTCGGCGATGACCTTGAGTTCGAGTTTGTGGGCCATGGCGATGATGGCTTCGACGATCACCCGGTCGCCGTGGTCGGTGGTGAGGCCGCGCACGAAGGACTGGTCGATCTTCACGTAATCGATGTGGAACTTCTTCAGGTAGGCCATCGCCGAATAGCCGGTGCCGAAGTCGTCCAGGGCCACCTGGACGCCGCTGTCGCGGAAGCTGTTGAGCGTTTCGGTGACGCTGGCGTGGTCGTCGAGCAGCAGCCCTTCGGTGATTTCCAGCACTACGGAATGGGCGGGTAAATCGATTTCGCGCAGGTAGCCCAGCCAGCTTTCGTGGGTTTTGCCGCTGGCGAACTGGCGCGGTGATTTGTTGATGCTGATCTGTACCGGGCAATTGACCTTGGCGTGAGGAATTTCCATGTCGCTCCAGCGCTTGGCCATGCGCGCCGATTCCTTGAAAACCCAGTCGCCGATTTCGTTGATCAGGCCGGTTTCCTCGGCCAGCGGGATGAAGGCTGCCGGGCCGATCATACCGTGTTCGGGGTGAAGCCAGCGCAACAGAGCCTCGGCCTTGACGATGTGGCCCGAGGAGAGATCGACCACCGGCTGGTAGTAGACCTGGAATTGCTCGCCGGCAAGGGCATCGCGCAGGCTGGTGCCGATTTGCATGCGGGTCTGGGCGGCGAGTTGCATCGATTCGGTGAAATAACTGAAGCCGTTGCGTCCGTGCTCCTTGGCCGCGTACATCGCCTGGTCGGCGCTCTTCAGGAGGTTTTCCACATCTTCCGCGTCGGTGGGGCACAAGGCGATGCCGATGCTCGCCGAGATGTACACGCTCTTACCATGCACGTCGAAGGGCAGAGCCAGCATTTCCACGACGGTCTGGGCGATTTGCTCGACCCGGCTGATATTGGCGAGATCCGGCAGGACGATGGTGAATTCGTCGCCGCCCAACCGTGCCACCGTGTCCGATTCGCGTACGCAGGCGATGATCCGTCCGGCGGCTTCCTTCAGCAAAAAGTCGCCGGCATCGTGGCCGAGGGTGTCGTTGACTTCCTTGAAACGATCCAGGTCGATGAACAGCAGGGCCAGGGTCTGCCCGGCGCGCTGGGTTTTGCGGATTTCCTGCTGGAGACGGTCATGGAACAGGTTGCGGTTGGGCAGACCGGTGAGGGTGTCGTAATTGGCCTGGCGCCATACCAGTTCGGCGGTGCGTTTTTTCTCGGTGATGTCGGAGAACATCGCGATGCGCCGGTAAATCTCGCCGTGTTCGTCGCGCAGGGTGTTGATAGTCAGCCATTCCGCGTATTCCTCGCCGTTCTTGCGGCGATTCCAGATCTCCCCCTGCCACTGGTCGGTATCGACCAGCGCTTGCCACATCGCTTCGTATTCGGCTTTGGGCGTGCGTCCCGATTTGAGCAGTTTGGGATCCTGGCCGCGCACTTCATCCCGGGTGTAGCCGGTTACCCGAGTGAAGGCGGGGTTGACCGCGACGATACGGTTATGGGCGTCGGTCACCACGATGGCTTCGCCGCTGGCCTGGTAAACCGAGGAAGCGAGTTGCAGATCGGCCTCGGCATGTTTCTTCTCGATGGCGATACTGGCGAGGTTGGCGGCGCGGTGGATGAGTTCGAGATTGGCGGCGCTCGGCTTGCAGGGCTGGCGGTGGTAGATGGCGAAGGTGCCCAGCACGTTGCCGGCGGAATCGCGGATCGGTTCCGACCAGCACGAGGCCAGCCCGGCTTTCGCCACCACTTCGCGGGCGGAAGCCCAGTAGCGGTGCTCGCGGATGTCCTCGATCACTACCCGTTCGTTGCGGAAGGCACAGGTGCCGCAAGAGCCCATGCCTTCGCCGATGTCCATGCCGTCGACGGCATGGTTGTAGAAATCCGGCAAGCTCGGCGCGGCGCTGATATGAAGGCGTTTTTCGTGATCGAGGAGGAGGATGCAGCACAACATGTGGGGATCGGTGCGTTCCACGTATTCGACTACCAGGTGCAGGATTTCCTTGAGTTCGCCGCCTCCGGCGAGTAGTTCGAAAATGCGGTTGCGCACCTGTTCGCGGGTTTCCTGCAAGTTTTCGTAAGTGATGTCGATGCCGGTCAGCAGCAACTGGATTTCCTTGCCGAACTCCAGGCGCTTGCCGATGATGTGGAAACACCGGCATTCGCCGTTGCCGTCGAGGATGCGGATTTCTCCCTCGTCATGGCCGTTTTCCAGGGCGCTGCACAAGCCCGCGACCACCCGTTCTCGGTCGGCGGGATGTACCACGCCGAGGAAGCCGGCCTGGGCGAGTTGCAAGCCGTCGTAGCCGACCAGCAGCTCGAAATTGGTGTTCCAGTCCACCAGCCGCTGTTCGCGGTCGAGCCGGGCGAACAGGCCGGGCAGGCTGTCGATCAGGGTTTCCGAAAAAACCTGCTCCTGGTGGAGATTTTCCTGCTGACTGAGGATCCGTGCCTGAAGCTGGTTGAAGCTTTCCAGCAATTGGCGAATTTCCGTACTGCCGTTGATCGGGATCGCCCGGAATGGGGTGTTGCTTCCGGTCATATCGCTCAACATGGCCGCCGCGCGGCTCAAGGGCGCCAGCAGGCGATGAACGAACAGCCAGATCAGCAGGGCAATCAGCAGGGATGCCAGCGCTGCTTCCCGATAAATGTCGCGCTGCAGGGCGAGGATCGGCGCGAATGCCTTTTCGGTCGGCATGTCGCCGATCACCAGCCAGCCGGTGGAAGGAACCCGCTTGGAAGAGGTCAGTTCCTCCACGCCGCGCGAATTGACGGTAATTCCCGAACCTTCGAAACCCGCCAGATAACGGTCGAGCATCCGGTTGGCGCCGTCTTGGGGGATCGCCTGGAGAATCCGCGACTTGTCGGTGGCGGTAATGAACAGCCGGTCGCGCGGAGCAACGACCAGGATGCCGCCCACGGAATCGTTCTTGGGCATGGCGATGTCGTGGAAAACGTCGTTTTTCGAGATCATCATGGAGCCAGCCAGCACCCCGGCGATGTTGCCGGCCTCGTCCTTGATGGGCACCGCGATGACGATGGCCGGCAGTCCCCAGGTGCGGCTGACGTGGGGCTTGCTGAAAGCCGGCTTGCCGGTTGCCAGCACCTCGCGGAAAAAATCGCGTTCGGCATAATTCGTCCCTTGGCGCCCGGCGTGTACCGGGAAATCGGCGAGGCACGCGCCATCGTCGCGCAGCACGACCAAGCCGAATTCCATCAGCTTGTAAATTGCCCGGCGCTCGCTCAGGTAGCGTTTCAGCGTCTCGCCATTCTTTTTCCAGTCGCGCGGAATCGCGTCGGCGATCAGCTTGAGCGAATCGAGGCGAATCTCGATGCCGTAATTGATGCCTTCGGCGATGTCGCTGACCGCGGTGTACTGCTGGGAGGAAAGCAGCGCTTTCATGTCGCGCCGTAGTGTCTGGGCGGAATGGTAAGCCATGCCCCAAATGACCACGATGAAAAGCACCGAGGTAAACAACGCCACACGGGTTTTCAGGCTTGACGGCAACAGTCGGGAGGGCATCTTGGAATTGTTATTACGCTGTCATGTAACTGGATGTTAGCCGATATTCTGCACCATAGCGGGGGGGCTGTGGAAAAAAAGAGTTGCTTGTCCTGGAAGGCGTTTGCGCCCCTTGGTTTTTCGAGTAAAAACCAAGGGCTGGATTACGCGGCGGAGGATTTGAGGCGCGTCGCGTAGAACTTGTGCAGTTTCGCCAGCTTGGGCGAAATAATCGCCCGGCAATAGGGTTGTTCGGGGTTGCGGGCGTAATAGGCGAGATGGTCGTCATCGGCGTGGAAAAAGCCTTGATACGGCACGACCTGCGTGACGATGCGCGCTGGCCAGGTGCGTTCCCCTTCCAGCGCGGCGATGTGGGCTTGGGCGGCGCTTTGCTGGTGGGGCGTATGATAAAAAATGACGGAGCGGTACTGGGTGCCGATATCGTTGCCCTGGCGGTTGGGAGTGGTGGGGTCGTGGATTGCGAAGAACACTTCCAGCAGTTCCTCGAAGCTGATTTGCGCCAGGTCGAAATGAATCTGCACCACCTCGGCATGGCCGGTTTCCCCGCTGCAGACCTGGCGGTAGCTGGGATTGGGGAGCGTCCCGCCGGCATAACCCGGCGCGACTTTTTCCACCCCGCGCAGGGCCGCAAAGACCGCCTCCAGGCACCAGAAACACCCGCCGCCCAGGGTGGCGACCTGCAAGCCGGGTTTGTCGTCGTGGGTCATAAGCCTTATCCTTGCGCGTGGTTTCGAATCGGGATACAAATCAATGATACAACCAACCGGAAAAATCCGGCGCACGGCGTGCGCCTTGCTGTTGCTGGCGGTGGGATGGATGGCATCCGCCGCCCAGGCTTTCGACGCCGGCAACGGCCCACAGCGCGGCACGCATACCGCGACCGGCACCATTCAGGTGGCTTTCACCCCCGGCGACAATGCTACCTGGCTGATCGTCGACGCCATCCAGAAAGCCCGCCATCAAGTATTGGTGATGGCTTACAGCTTTACCAGCCGCAACATCGCGGTGGCCCTCATCGCCGCCCGCCAACGCGGCGTGGACGTGCAACTGATCGCCGACCCGCGCCAGGCGAAATCGGTGGGTCACAGCCTGGTCGATGAAATCGCCGCCGCCGGCGTGCCGACCTTCTTCGACGACCAACACGACAGCGCCCATAACAAGGTCATGCTGATCGACGGCGGCGGCCAGAACGCGGTGGTGATTACCGGCTCGTTCAATTTCACCCAGGCCGCTCAGCAGCGCAATGCCGAAAACCTCCTGCTGATTCGCGGCAACCCGTCCCTCACCGCAGCCTACCTCGACAACTGGCGGCAGCATCGCGCCCACGCCGTCGCGTTCCGCTACAAATAAACCTATTCCGTTAAAATTCCTCAATGGACAAACCCGCGCTGATTCACAACTTGCTGCTCAATCTGACCGACGACCTGGGGCATCCCGCCCTGCTCTGGCAGTTCGCCGTACTGGTGCTTAGCGTGGGGATAGGCTGGGTGCTCAGTCGGGCGATCCGCCGCCGCCTTCCGGAAGCGGAAGGCGTGGTCAAGCTTGGGCTGGGCAGCATCAGCCGGGTGGTCTTTCCGCTTGCCGCGCTGCTTATGGTGTTGATCGGCAAGGCCGTGCTGCGCCACTGGTTCGGCGGGCACGTCAATCTGCTCAACATCGCCGTCCCCCTGCTCGGCGCGCTGGCGCTGATCCGTCTCGCGGTCTACCTGCTGCGTCATGCTTTCGCACCAAGCGGCTGGCTGCACACTTTCGAGCGTTTCATCACCTGGACGATATGGCTCGGTCTGACGTTGCACCTCACCGGCTTTCTTCCGGAAATCCTCGACGTCCTCGACGACCTGGCCTTCCATCTCGGCAAGCAGCGCATCTCGGTGTTGATGATCCTCGCCGGCGGGTTGTCGGTGCTGGTCACCCTGCTGATCGCCCTGTGGCTGGGGCGTGCGCTGGAAGCCCGCCTGATGCGCGCGGAAACCCTCGACATGAACTTGCGGGTGGTGCTCACCAAGGTGAGCCGCGCCGTGCTGATCCTGCTTGCCGTCCTGATCGCCCTGCCGGCGGTGGGGATCGATCTTACCGTGCTGTCGGTGTTCGGCGGCGCATTGGGGGTGGGGCTGGGTTTCGGCTTGCAGAAAATCGCCAGCAATTACGTGAGCGGCTTCATCATCCTGCTCGACCATTCCATCCACCCCGGCGACATCCTGACCGTGGAAAACCGCCAAGGGGCGGTGTCTCGCCTTACCGGGCGCTACATGGTGCTGAAAAGCCAGGACGGTACCGAGGCCATCATTCCCAACGACACGCTGATTACCTCGACGGTCATCAACCATTCCTATAGCGACCGCAAAATGCGTATCGGTCTGAGCGTGCAGGTGGCTTACGGCACCGACGTCGAACGTGTCATGGGCCTGATGGTCGAGGCCGCCCGCCAGCATCCGCGGGTTCTCGCCGATCCGGCGCCCAAGGCCTATCTGAAGGATTTCGCCGACAACGGCATCGACCTGGAACTCGGGATGTGGATCAACGACCCCGAGGAAGGGCAACTCAACCTCAAGTCCGACCTGAATCTCGCCATCTGGCGCATCTTCCGCCGCGAAGGCATCGAAATTCCCTATCCCCAGCGCGAGGTCCGGATACTCAACGACGCGCCACCGGCATCTTGATCGCCAGCGGCGACAGGCAACAAAAAACCCGCACAAGTGCGGGTTTTTTTTAACCGGAAAATCCGAGCTTATTTCAGCTTGGTTTCCTTGTAGTCCACATGCTTGCGGACGACCGGATCATATTTCTTGATCAGCATCTTTTCCGGCATGGTACGTTTGTTCTTGGTGGTGGTATAGAAATGACCCGTGCCCGCAGTCGATTCCAGCTTGATCTTTTCGCGTCCGCCTTTCGCCATTTTTCAGCTCCTTAAACTTTTTCGCCGTTGGCGCGCAGTTCGGCGAGGACGGCATCGATGCCATTCTTGTCGATGGTGCGCAACGCAGCATTGGAAATACGCAGGCTAACCCAACGATTTTCGCTTTCCACCCACAGGCGGCGGTATTGCAAATTGGGCAGGAAACGGCGCTTGGTTCTGTTATTGGCGTGGGAAACGTTATTCCCGCTCATCGGCTTCTTGCCGGTGACTTTGCATACGCGAGCCATGTGAAATACTCCAGATCGAATTTCGTAAAACGCGATTTATACCATATTTCGGAGGAACGATTCAAGAAAAATTTGAATTTCTTCCTCGTTCAGGTGGTCGGCGAAAGGCCGGAAATTCGTATTGCAGGCCCGTGGTTACGCGGGTTCAGGCGAGTATTTTCCAGTTAGCGATCAATGCCGCCTGACCGTAAGGCTTTCCGGATGAATCAAGGAGATTCCACACCGTCGCGTCGCAGATCAGGAAGCGTTTGCCGCTCTTCGAAATACGCACGCCTATATAGTCGTCGACATATCCGTTGCGCGTTACCCGTTCCAACAGGCGCGAGCGTTCCTCCCGGTTGAGCGGTTCGGCGGACAGGCGGGAGGGCAGGCGGGTGAATTCCGCCCAACTCATTTCGAAGAGTTCCAGCGCCCGGCGGTTGGCGTAATTGAAAATCGGGTCGTCTTGGGTGCCGTGCGACACCACCGCGAACGGCGCCTGATCGAGCAGGGTCGGCGCATCGGCGGCGTCGGCTCGCGGCTCGATGAGGGCGCGCCCCGTCCAGTGTAGATAGCTGGCGTGCAGGATTTCGACATGAGCGGCGATGTCCATGAGTTTTTTCGTAGGAAGGAAAAATCCGGAGATAATATCACCGGGTGCCATTCCTGTTTCTTCCTCCCGGATACTGCTTTGTCAGGTAATATTGCCGCGTTATTTGACACACTGTGCAATATGGCACGCCGTGCCGGTTCGGGGTGCGCTTGAATCGACAGGGTTTTTTTCTGGCATCCGAATTGCTCTTCATTAATCATTGCTTATGAATAAACTCTCCAACAAAAACCTGTTCGCGGTGGTCGCCCTCCTGGGCGTAGTGTTCGCCGGGACGGTAGCGGAAAAGCTCTGGCCGACCCTGTTTACCCCGCCATCGGTCGAATTGCCGCCGACCGGCTGCGACTTGCAAGTGGGGTCGTGTACGGTCAGCCTGCCGGAGGGCGACAAGCTGACTTTCGCCATTTCGCCGCGTCCCATCCCGGTATTGCAGCCGATACGCCTGGAAGCTACCCTCACGGGAGGCGACGCGAAAAGCGTGGAAGTCGATTTCACCGGGGTCGACATGAAAATGGGCTTCAACCGCCCGGTTTTGCAGGCCAGCGGCGCCGGACGTTTCGTCGGGGACGCCACCCTGCCGATCTGTACCCGCAACAGCATGGCCTGGCGTGCCACCGTGCTGGTCAACGCGCACGGCAAGCTGTACGCCGCGCCTTTTGAATTCACCACGTCGAGGAATTGATGAAACGAGGAATCCTGATCGGCGCGATTGTCGTGCTCTCCGTCTTACTGGTGTGGGCCACCGTGGTGTGGCAGCCTGCCTCGCCTCGCCCCGGCGCTCTTTCGCAGGGGCCGCGGGGCGGCGATTTCACCCTGCAGGCGGCCAGCGGTCCGCTGGCGTTGCACGATTTGCGCGGCAAGGTAGTGCTGCTGTATTTCGGCTATACGATGTGTCCGGACATTTGCCCCACTTCACTGGCTTTTACCGCGCAGGGCTTGAACCATCTCGACAAGGCCGAACAGGAGAAGGTGAAAATGCTGTTCGTCACCGTCGATCCCGAGCGCGACACGCTGGAGCGGGTGAAGGACTATGCGAGCTTCTTCCACCCGTCCATCATCGGCCTGACCGGCAGCCCGGAAGATATTGCGCGCGTGGCCCGCCTCTACGGCGCCAGCTATGCGCGCCAAAATGTCGACTCCGCCGCCGGCTACGTGGTCGATCACACCGCCGATACTTACGTGATCGCCCCCGCCGGTAAATTGTTCGCCGTCCTGCCGCACGGCGCGCCGCCCGCCAAGGTGGCCGAAACCATCCGCGCGGCGTTGGTCGCAAAGTGACTTCCCGTTAATTTTTTCCAAGGAGATTCAGCATGAAATTCGTTCCCACCCTGCTTGCCGCCGCCCTGGTCGTTGCCGCCCCCGCATTTGCCGGAAGCGCCGCCGATGCCGTCACCGTCGCCGATCCCTACGTGCGCCTGGTGCCGCCCGGCCAGCCCGCCACCGGCGCCTTTTTCGTACTGAAGAACAGCGACGACAAGGATCACAAGGTGCTCAAGGCGGAAAGCAGCGCCGCCAAGGTGACCGAACTGCATACCCACCTCAACGAAGGCGGCATGATGAAAATGCGCCCGGTGAAGGACATCGAGATCAAAGCCAAGGGCGAAGCCGAACTCAAGCCGGGCAGCCTGCACGTGATGCTGATCAACCTCAACAAGCCGCTCAAGGAAGGCGACAGCATTCCGCTCAAGCTGATTTTCGAGGACAACAGCAGCAAGGAAGTCAGCGCCACGGTACGCAAGATTCAGGCCGAAATGCCCATGGGAAAACCCGCCGACATGCCGATGGGCAAGGGTGAAATGATGCACCATCACCACTGAGCGATCTACCGCAACAAAAAAGCGCGGCGTCATAGCCGCGCTTTTTTTGTCCGTGGAGCGCCGGCGTCTCGCCGGCCTGCCGGCAGGATGCCGGCGCCCCACTCAATGCTTGCCGGTGCTGCCGAACCCGCCTTCGCCGCGGTGGCTTTCGGGAAATTCCTCGACCACGTTGAAGCCCACCTGCACCACCGGTACCACCACCAGTTGCGCGATGCGCTCCATGGGGTTGAGGATGAACGAGGTCTGGCCGCGATTCCAGCAGGACACGAATATCTGCCCTTGGTAATCGGAATCGATCAGTCCTACCAGGTTGCCCAGTACGATGCCGTGCTTGTGCCCCAACCCGGAGCGCGGCAGGATCATTGCCGCCAGTTCGGGATCTTCAAGATGGATGGCGATGCCGGTGGGGATCAGTTCGGTCTGGCCGGGATGGATGGTCATCACATGCTCGATGCAGGCGCGCAAATCCAGGCCCGCCGAGCCGGGCGTGGCATAGCAGGGGGGATGTGTTTTGAGGCGCTGGTCGAGAATCTTGATGTCAATTTGTGTCATGAGTGCTCCTCAAGCTAAGGTCAAGCCGCTTCCTGCTGAATGCGGCTGTGGTCAAGAACATTTCGGTATAAATCGATAATCGGGAAGCACAGGTCGTAATCGCCCCAAACCAGGTCGCCGTGTTCGATCCTGAACGAGTTGAATCGTTGCGGATCAAGATAGGCGCGTATGGCGGGATGGCTGGAATGTCCGAGGAACGGATAAAAGTCCACAGTCTGTTCCTTCCCGTCGTTGAAGCGCAGTCTGATGCGGTAACCGTCCAGATATTCGGCTTCGCTGATAGACAGAATCTGTTGCGTCATTTCAGTCTCCGGGCAATAACGGTGGGGGTGACGTTTTTGCGAAGCACAAAAAAATCCACCCATTTTTGCACGATCTCCATGGCCTGATTGTTTACCAGTTCCCGGAAATACTGGGACTCAATATTTGTCAGCGGTGCCTTGCCCGGCGTGTCGCTGAAACGAATCTCAAGTAGTTGGCCATTTTCCAGCAAGATTTCCGCCTTGCTTTCCCTTCCCTGGCATTTGGCGTGAACATGAATGGCTCATGCTCGTTAGCATAGAACATCACCAATAGTCCCATGTAACGATAAAGCAGGGGCACGATCAATTCCGCCCAGAATACAATTTGGCGATATGTTCGACCAACCAGCGTGCCTGGACCGGCTTTGCCGCGCGCAGCAGCGGGTAGACGCCGCGGTCGTCGAATAAGACGAGTTGGTTTTCCTCGTTGCCGATGGCGTCCTGCGCCAGGTTGGCGGCGATCAGCGGCAATTTCTTGCGGCGCCGCTTGGCCTCCGCATTTTCGTGGAGATCCTCGCTTTCCGCCGCGAAGCCCACGCAGAAAGGCGCGTCGGGCCGCGCCGCGATGGTCGCGAGGATGTCGGGATTGGGTAGCAGTTCCAGAGTGAGCGGTTGGCCGTCCTTCTTGATTTTTCGGTCGCGCGGGTGGGCAACCCGGTAATCGGCAACCGCCGCCACCGCGATGAAAATATCGCAGCCGGCGACTTGCTTTTCCACTGCCGCCAGCATTTCCAGCGCGCTTTTCACGGCGATGGTGCGCGCCGCAGCCGGGGGCGTCAGGCAGGTCGGCCCCGATACCAGCACTACTTCGGCCCCGGCATCGAGCGCGGCCTGCGCCACCGCGTAGCCCATCTTGCCGGAACTGGCATTGGTGATGCCGCGCACCGGGTCGATGGCCTCGACCGTCGGGCCGGCGGTAATCAGCACCTTGCGGCCCTGCAATACCTTGACCTTGGGCTGCCACAGCGCATTCAGCGCGTCGGCGAGTTCCTGCGGCTCCAGCATCCGACCCTGGCCGGTTTCGCCGCAGGCCTGCTCGCCGCTCCCCGGGCCGAGGATCGTCACGCCGTCGCGCGCCAGTTGCGCCACGTTGCGCTGGGTGGCCGGGTTTTCCCACATTTCGCGGTTCATCGCCGGGGCCACCAGCAAGGGACAAGCGCGTGCCAGGCACAGCGTGGAGAGCAGGTCGTCGGCCAGCCCATGGGCCAGTTTGGCGAGAAAGTCGGCGCTGGTCGGCGCGATCAGGGCGGCGTCAAAGCCGCGCGTCAGGGCGATGTGCGCCATCCCGCCGGCGGCGCGCTCGTCCCACAAATCGGTGAATACCGGCTTGCCGGACAGCGCCTGGAAAGTGGCGGGGGCGACGAAGCGGCAGGCGGCCTCGGTCATCGCCACTTGCACCTCGTAACCGCCGCGTTTCAGGAGCCGCGTGAGGTCCGCCGCCTTGTACGCGGCGATCCCCCCGGTGATACCGAGCAATATGCGTTTGGAATGATTTTCGGCCATAATTGGGCAATTCTATCAGCAAACGGAAACGTCATGCCCATCACCGATTGGCCCGTCGATGAACGCCCCCGCGAACGCCTGTTGAAGCAGGGTGCGGCGGCACTTTCCGATGCCGAACTGCTGGCGATTTTCCTGCGCACCGGCCTCCCCGGTAAAAGCGCCGTCGATCTGGCGCGCGAACTCGTCCAGCGCTTCGGCAGCCTGACCGGCCTGTTTGCCGCCTCGCGCCAGGATTTCTGTGCCGTGGCGGGAATGGGAGAAGCTAAATTCGCGCAACTCCAGGCTGTCCTGGAAATGTCGCGCCGCGCCCTGGGCGAGGAAATCGCCGAACGCGACGCTCTGGTCTCTCCGGAACTGGTGCGCGACTATCTGCGCCTGCACCTCGCCGGCTTGGGCCATGAAGTTTTCCTCAGTCTCTTTCTCGACGCGCAAAACCGCGTCATCGCCCGCGAAGAACTGTTTCGCGGCACCCTCACCCAGACCAGCGTGTACCCCCGCGAAGTCGTCAAGCGCGCCCTGCACCACAATGCCGCCGCGATCATCTTCGCCCACAACCACCCCAGCGGCGTCTCCGAGCCGAGCAACGCCGACCAACTCCTCACCCAGGCCCTGAAAAGCGCCCTGGCGTTGGTCGACGTGCGGGTGCTCGATCATTTCGTGGTGGCGGGGAGCGCGGTGATGTCGTTTGCGGAACGGGGGATGGTGTAGCTTCCCCTCAGAAACGCGAAACCCAGTCAGCCTACCAGATCCTCATCTGGAGCGGGATCGTGGGAGCGGTCTTGGCCGCGACTGCGGTGTGTCCAAAACTACTGGCGTTTCATCTCGATATTTCGCGATTTGCCGAGACACCGCGTCGCGGGCAAAGCCCGTTCCCAATATCTTTAACGCAACGGCTGGTAACGCAACGTCAGGAACACACTGCGTCCCGGCTGGTTGTAGAAAGAGGCGGTTTCGTAAGCGCGGTCGAACAGGTTGACGGCCTTGGCCTGGATACGCCATTCCTTGTCCAGCGCGTATTCGGCGCGCAGATCGAGGGTGGCGTAACCGCCCAGTTTGCGGGTGTTGGCGAGGTCGTCGTAGCGCTCGCCGGCGGCGATCAAGGTGGCGCCGATGCGCGCCGGTCCAATATCGCGGTCGAGATCCAGGCGTAGCGTCTGCTCGGCGCGGCGCGCCAGGCGTTTGCCCTGGTAGGAGCCGGCAGAGCGGTTTTCCGGGTCGAGCAGGGTCAGCCCGGCGTTGATCCGCCACTCCGCCACCTGCATCCCGGCATTGCCTTCCAGGCCGCGAATCCGCGCAGTGTTGACGTTGCCCGGCAGGAAGGTGGCGGCATTGAAGGCGATCAGGTTGTCGATGTCGGTCTGGAAGGCGTTGAGCGACCAGTTCACGCCGCCCTGGTTGCCGCGCAGGCCGAGTTCGCCGCTGCGCGATTCCTCGGGCTTGAGGTTGGCGTTGCCGTAGCCGGGGTAATACAGGTCGTTGAAGGTCGGCGCCTTGAACGCGGTCCCGTAGGCGGCGTTGAGGCGCAAGCCGTCGCTGAGTTTGTAGCCCCATCCCAGGCTGCCGGTGCCGCGGCGCCCGAACTGGCTGTTGTCGTCGCTGCGCAGGCTGGCTTGCACGCTATGCGCGCCGCTGTCGGCCATGAACTGGGCGTAGCCGCCGCGGTTGCTGCGCGACGTTTGGGTGTAGACGGTATCGGAGTCGATGCCGTCGTTCTGGTAATCGAAACCGAGGGTGAGCAATTGGCTGGCGCCGATGGTCAGGTCGTTTTGCAGCGACACGGTATCGCGGCGGGTGTCGAAGCGGCTCATCCACACGCTGTTCTTGAAGTTGTCCGACAAATCCAGGCTGCGTCCCGCCGCCAGCGAAAGCCGCCAGGCTGCCAGGGGAGAATAGCGGACGGTGCCGCCCAACACTTGTTGCGCGGTTTTGGCCTCGTTGACGTAGTCGCCGTCGAATTGCGTCTTGCTGTTGGAGCGCAGCCAGTTGACGTCGATTTCCGCGCCGTTTTCCAGGCGCATTCCGCCGCGCGCCGCTCCCGCCAGATTGCGGTAGCCGTCGCGGTCCGGCTCGCTGGTAAAGCAGCCGCCGACGTTGGTCTGGCCGTTGCAGGCATTGAAGCCGGCGCTATCCAGCCCGCTCATGCTCATGCTGTACCAGGTATTGTCTCCCCCGCCGGATAACGAGGCAGCGCTTTGGAAAGTCCGGTTGCTGCCCACTCTCACGCTGAGGGAGGGCGTCAGCGGCCCGCCGCCCTTGCGGGTGAAAATCTGGATCACCCCGCCGATGGCTTCCGAACCGTACAGGCTGGAACGCGGCCCGCGCACGATTTCGATACGCTCAATCTGCTCGATGGGCAGTTGCTCGATGGGCGTGCTGCCCAGCGTCGCCGAGCCGGTGTGGACGCCGTCGATGAGCACCAGCACGTGGCCGCCTTCCGCGCCGCGCATCAGCACCGAACTGGTCTTGCCCATTCCGCCGTTGTTGACGATGTCGATCCCCGGCAGGCCGCGCAACAGGTCGATGACCGAGTGTGCCTGCTGGCGCTCGATGTCGGCACGGGTAAGCAGCGTTACCGCAGCCAGGGTTTCGTCGGCCGTTTGCGCGGTGCGCGTAGCGGTGACGATCACCGGGTCGAGGGTAGCGGCCGGTGCCGCGAACAGGGACTGGGTGCCGAGCAGCATCAGGGCTGCCGGCAAAATGCGTTGTTTCATGAAGTTCTCCTCCGCGCTCACCCGCGCGAACAATGGTCAAGGGAAAGACCGACGGAGGAACAGGCAGCGGGCGCCGCGCCGTAGCGGAACGCACGCGGCGGCGCCCTCCGCGCAGCCATCGAACAGACCCAGGCCGGTCTCCGGGCTTGCGAAGGGGGAAACCCGGAACGGCACCTTCCCATGCTGACGCACAGTGGTTATTCGCCGTTCCTCGATCCGCTGGTTATCCACCGGACCATCTTCGCTTACCGTTGCGGGGGCAGCGCCGGAATGGCGCCCCAAGAATCTGTCGAGGGGCACGCACCGGCTTCCCGTTTCAGCCCGCTTTGAGGGAGCGGGCCACCTGAGGCTGAAAAGCGCGGCTAGTGTATTGATCCGCCAGGGGGCTGGCAAGGAAAATTTGGCGGGAGGGGAGCGGCAGCAAACGGATCAGGCAACCGCGATCTTGAGGATCACCTTGTGGATTTCGCCGGAACCCACCAGCGGGGCATGGGCGTCTTCCGGGAAGAAAATGCAGAAAGCGCCGGGCGGGGTGGCGATCCAGCTGGCCGGCGGGTCGGAGAAGAACTGGATATCCTTTTCCGCGAGGTAATCGGCAAGCGGCTTGCGGCACTCGCCCAAGGCCCGCCAGCCCATTTCGTCGCTCCCCGCCAGCACCATCTGGATGTCGATATAGCGGCGATGGCACTCCAGCTTCGCCGCGTCGCGGCGGCGCCCGGCGACCCGCTCGACGATGGCGCGGATGGCCTCGCCCTCGACGGCAAAGCGCCCCGGCGCGAGCGCTTGCAGATCGGTGCCGCGGAGGAACTCGAAGGCGCGCGGGAAGAGCGGATGGAGCGCCGCATAGCGGTCGGCGTTGGCAAGGGTGTCGAAAATCATGGCGGCGTGTTTCTTTACGAAATTTTCCGGTTATCTGTGGCTCTTGACGATGCTCATCGCCGCCGCCACCATGCTGCCCATTTCCGCCAAGTTGCCGGGGAGGATCAGGGTGTTGCCTTCCTTGGCGAGGTGGGCGAAGGCTTCCACGTATTTCTCGGCGACTTTCAGGTTTACGGCTTCCATCCCGCCGTGCGACTGGATGGCTTCGGCGACCTTGCGAATCGCTTCCGCGTTGGCCTCGGCGACGGTCTTGATGGCGCCGGCTTCGCCCTGGGCACGGTTGATGGCCGCCTGTTTTTCGCCTTCCGAGCGCTGGATGTAGGCTTCGCGTTCGCCGGTGGCGATGTTGATCTGTTCCTGCTTTCGTCCTTCGGAGGCCGCGATCAGGGCGCGCTTCTCGCGTTCGGCGGTGATCTGCGCCTGCATGGCGTGGAGGATTTCCTTGGGCGGGGTCAGATCCTTGATTTCGTAGCGCAGCACTTTCACTCCCCAACTGGTGGCCGCCTCGTCGAGTGCCGCCACCACGGCGCGGTTGATGTCGTCGCGTTCCTCGAAAGTCTTGTCGAGTTCCATCTTGCCGATCACCGAGCGCAGGGTGGTTTGGGCGAGTTGGGTGATGGCGACCTGGTAATTGCTGGAACCGTAGGAGGCGAGCTTGGGGTCGGTGACCTGGAAATACAGGATGCCGTCGACCTGCAACTGGGTGTTGTCGCGGGTGATGCAAATCTGGCTGGGCACGTCGAGGGGGATTTCCTTGAGCAGGTGCTTGTAGGCGACCCGGTCGATGAAGGGGAGGACAATGCTGAGGCCAGGCGCCAGGATGGCGTGGAAACGCCCGAGGCGCTCGACTACCCAGGCGTGTTGCTGGGGGACGACCTTGAGCGTGTTGATGGCGAATATGATGGCGATGACAAGGATAAGCATGAAGATTTCCATGGAGACCTCCGTTAGGGTTTGCGGTGCGTGAGAATCAGGGTCGAGCCGCGCAGGGCCTTGATGTAGAGCGTAGCATCGCGCGGGGTGTCGGGTGATTCGGCTTCGGCGTCCCATTCCGCGCCGCGGTAGTGGGCGCGGGCGGTGCCGTTGTCGTGCCAACTGAGGATTTGCACGGCCTGGCCGATGTCGAGGCTTTGCGTGGCAGCGTCGTCGGGATTGGTGCTTTTGCGCAGGCGCAGCAACAGCGTACCGGTGACCGCAGCCAGCGCGGCGAAGACGAACTGGAGCGGCGTTCCCAGCCCGATCAGCGCCGCCCCGCCGCCGATCGCCAGGGCGATGCCCAGCACCAGCAGGTAAAAGGTGCCGCTCGCCATTTCCAGACCGAATAACACCAGCGCGGCGATAAACCAGTAAACGTAATCGGCCATGGCGGTCTCCCAAAGAAGGTGGCGAATACTGAATTTTCATCAATGATAACCTGATTGCGGTAGGTTCGATTTTTTCCCAAGCGCCGGGTCACGAAAAAACCTGATTTACGGCGACGGCTTACCCTGTTGTGCAACGCCTCAGCAGTGCCGCACCCGCCCGCCCGTCCGCCGTGTCGGTCGCTTCATCCCAGGCTTCCAGCGCCGCGCCGAGGATAGCCGCCGCCTCGTGGGTTCCGCCTTCGGCGTACAGCCACTCCGCCAACGTTAGCCTGGCGCGGAACACCATCGAACGAGCGCCCTGACGCTCGCCGATCTCCAACGCCTCGTGCAGCGCCGCCAGCGCCGGTTCGCGCCGGCCCTGGCGGTACAAGGCTTCGCCCTTGAGGCGCTGGAGATCGGGCAGATGGAAGTGCTCGTCCAGGCGCTCGGCGGCTTGCAAGGCTGCGTCGATCACCTGAAGTTGTTTTTCCGATTGGCCCAGGAAACCCTGAGCCTCCGCGAGCGGATGGAGAAAGGAAACCACCACGCCCGGCATCGCCTGGCGGACGCCGGCGACGCTGGCCGCCAGCAGTTCGATGCCGCCGGGGTCGCCCGCTTGTGCCTGCGCCCAGCCCATCAGCATGGCACCGGAGGCCTGCCATAGGACGAGGCGGTATTGCCCGGCGAGGGCCATCGCTTCCTGAGTTAAGCGCACGCTGGTTTCCGTCTCGCGCATCCAGCGCTGGAGCACCGCCGCGAAGATCAGCGCGAAGCAGCGCGTATCGGGGTGATCGAGCCTGTCGGCCAAGGCGATGGCGCGCGCACTGGCGCCTCGCGCCTCGGCAACCTTGCCCTGGTAAAAGCACGCCCACGACAGATAAGCGAGGCTCGCCACGCCCGGATCGTGACCGTCGAGGCGGGTCTCGCGGGGATGGGCCTCATTCAGGGCGAGGGCGGCCAGGGCATGTTCGCAGGTGGTCGCGAATTCGGCGCGCCACAAGGCCACGTTGGCCATCGCGGAATGGGCATTGATCTGGAGCGCCGGACTGGCGCACGCCCGTGCGGTGGCGAGCAATTCGCGGGCGAGAGCGGCGGAAACGGCAAAGCTGGATTCCTCGCGCGAGCTAGATACCATCCACTGCCCCCACACGGCTTCGAAGCGGCGCGGGTCGGCGCCGTGCTCGCGGCACAGGGCGAAGGCGCGGTCGTAGAGCGCGGCGGCCTGCGGGGAGCCGTAACCGTGCAGCCCGAGCAGGGCTTGGCCGAGGGGCAGCAGCAGGTCGAGTTCCTGCTCTTCGCGTCGGGCATCCGGCGGCAGCGCGGAAAGCAGGGCCAGTCCGGCGCGCAGATGATCGACCGCTTCCTCGTTGCTTGAGGCGCGTAGCGCGAAGCGGCCCGCCCTCGACCACCACGGGATTGCTTGCGCGGGCAACGCGGCGGCGCTGAAGTGGCGTGCCACCTGTTCGGGGTTTTGTGCGGCCTGATGCTCGAAGCGGGCCACCAGGGTTTCCGCGACGCGGCGATGCGCCTTTTCGCGCGCGTCGCGCAACTGCGAAGCGTAGGCGGCTTCCTGAAAGAGGGCGTGGCGGAACTGATACAGCGTGCCCTGGATTCCCTCGCGACGCAGCAGGATGGCCGCTTGCACCAGCGGCTGCAAGCGCGCCGCGGCGGCGGGCGCGCTAACGTCCAGGACGGCCGCGATCAACTCCAGGGTGAAATCGCGCCCGATTACCGCCGCCAACTGCGCCATCGGCTTGTGCTCGGCCAACCGGTCGAGGCGCGCCGCGAGCAGTTCGAGCAAGGTCTGCGGCACCGGCGGCGCATCGGTAGCGTTCTCCTGGAGCGCGCGGGTCAACTCTTCCACGAACAGGGGAATACCGTCGGTAAGGCGTGCGATGTGGGGCAATACCCGGTCCGTATCGTCGCCGGCGATGCTGCGCACCATGGCGGCGACTTCGCCGTCGTCCAAGGGGCCGAGCGCCAGGGTGCGCAGGCCGGCCAGCGCAGGCGGACGCTCGCCGGGGCGGGCCGTGAGCAGCGCGAGGATGCGGTAGCCGGGTTCGGCTGCGCCGATGAAGCGGCTCAGGAATCCGAGGGTCGAGGGGTCGGCCCAGTGCAGGTCCTCGCACACGAAGAGCAGCGGGTGGCGTTTGGCCGGATTGAGGAATAGCGCCAGCACCGCTTGTTCCGTGTGCTCCCTGAGTTGGGCCGGGGCGAGCGCCGCCAGGGCGGGATCGTCTGCCAAGCCGAGCAGGCGCGCGATAAACGGCAGCGCCTTGACGCCGTCTGCGCCATGCTCATCCAGAAGACGCGCGACAGCCGCGTTCTTGAGCGGGGCGGCATCGTTCGGCGCATAGCCTGCCAAAGACTCGATCAACTCGATGATGGGGTAATAGGCGGCGTCGCGAAACTCGGCGCGGCAGCGTAGCGCCCGCTCGACGTGATTATCGGCTGCCCGCAGTTGCTCGCTCACCGTATGCACCAGGCGGGACTTGCCGATGCCGGCCTCGCCCAACAACAACACCGCCTCCGCTTGCCCGCCTTGCGCGGCGCGCCACAGGTCGAGCAGCAAGCGCAATTCATCCCGCCGCCCGCGCAGCGGCGTAAGAGGGGCGCGATCCAGACGGTCGACGGCGCCGCTAGGCCGCAACACGTGAAAAGCGCTCCCGGCTGCTGCGGGGAGCGCGTCCTCCTGTGGCTCGATCTCGAACAGGCTGCGCGTCTGCAACTCCGTGGCGCCGCTGATGAGCACGCCGCCGCCCTCGGCTGCACGGGCGAGCGCCGTCGCCACCGCCGTCACCATCCCGCCGCGGTCGGCGTGCACGCCATCGCTGAGCGCAACGGCGGTGTGCACGCCCACGGCGAACTGGGATTCACCGCGTTCCTCGTCGCCAAGCGCGGCGATGCGTAGCGCGGCCTGCACCGCCCGCCGCGCGGCGCCTTCCTCCGCGTGGGGGAAGCCGAAAGCGCCCACCCAGGCGCCGTCCGGCGTGGCGGCCAGTGTCCCGCCGAGTTCCAGCACCAGCGCGGCGAGCCGTGCGGTGAAGCGCGAGATTCGTTCCGCCCACAGCTCGGGATCCTCGCCCACGCGCGGTTGGTCGAGCGAGCGGATGGCGATGACCGTCAGCAATTGGCGTTCGCCCGGCGCGGCAGGTGCCGCCGGGGGAGCCTCTCCTTGCAAAGGCTCGCCGCGGCGTATCCGCTCGACCAGCGCCACGGTATCGGCTTGCGGCGCCGTTCCCAATTCCTGTTGCAACGTGGTTGCGAAAGCGCGGAACTGTTCGAGCGCAGCGTCAGTCTGGCCGGCCCGCGCGAGCAGGCGCATCACTTGGCGGTGCGCCGGGTCGCTCCACGGCTCGATCTGGATGCGGCGCCGCGCGGCTTGCAGGGCGTGTTCCACCTCGCCGTGCGCCTCGCACTCGTCCCCGAGCCTTTCCAGCAAACGCAGCACGGTGCGGCGCAGCGTGTCGGCGTGGCTGCGCGTCCACGCCTCGAACTCCTCGCAACCGGGCAACGCCAGTCCCGTCAGGAAGTCGCCGCGATAGAGCGCGACCAGATGTTCCAGGGAGGCGGTCGAAGCGCCGCTCGGCAGCGGCGCCCCCAGTTCGAGGGCGTCGAGCAGGAAGGGGTGCCCCGGAGCGATCCGGATCGTGCGTCGATCGCCGACTATCAGCGCCGCGCCGTGCCGGCCCAATCCCTGCCGCAAATGGTGCAAGCCGAGGCGCAGGTTGCGCAGCGCCCTTTCCTTGTCGTGATCGGGCCACAGCAAGGCGGACAGAGACTCGCGCGTATGGGGGCGCTCATGTTCCATGAGCAGAAAAGCCAATAGCGCGTGGAGCTTCTGGTAGGCGCGGCCAGACAAAATCCGTCCGTCGATGGTGAATTCCGGCAGTCCCAATAGTTTTGCGCAAAGCAACGGCTGCGAGGGGGAGTAGGGCGAAGGCATGGCGGGTGGTGGCGATTTCCAAGTGTTACGCAAACGCCGATTTTACCAAAGACCACACCAATACAAGTGCCAAGTTGGTCACAACCGTAAACGATCCGTAAACGCTGCCCGACTATCCTTTACCCATTCGTCATTTTCCGGGTCGACGCGAAAAAGCCGCGCAAAAGCCCCGTGTGCGGGAAAGGCGTTAGTGCCGCACGGGTATCTGCCCACCGTGCAACTTGTTGCAAACAAAGCGATAGAGGTCAATACATCATGAAATGCGCATTCTCATCCTTTCACGCCATGGTCGGCGTGCTGACCGCCATCGGTGGCGGTTCCGTTGCCCACGCCCAAACCGGTTTGCTCAATGACACCGGGCAAACCAGTTGCTACATCAGCTACTACGGTACCGGCCAAACGGTGGCCTGTAACGATGCCGCCAATGTCGGCAACGGGGGCTACAGCCCGCATCAGGACGGGCGCTATGGGCGCGATGTCGCGGCGGCTGCCGGGCAATTGACCAAGACCGGCGGGGGGGTGGCGGGTTTCGATTTCACCCGCATTTGCTGGAACGGCGCGGCGGAGGGCGCCGCCAACTGCACCGGCACGCTGGCGGCCAACACCACCGGCACGGCAGACAGCGCCAGTCCGGCAACTGACTGGGCCTGTACCCGAGACAACGTCACCGGCCTGGTGTGGAGCCTGCAAACCCTGGGCGCCATGAACTGGACGGCGGCCCAAAGCGCCACCGCCAACGACAACACCAACCGCCGCTGCGGCTATAGCGACTGGCGTTTGCCGATCCGGCGCGAACTGTTGAACATCGTGAACAACGGCGGCGGTAGTCCGGCCATCGATGGCAACTATTTTCCGGCCACTCGAACCACCGGGTACTGGAGTACCGATGTCTCGCGGAGCTACAGCAATATCGCCATGGGCTTTGTCGATTATGCGTGGATTGTCGGCTTCGGCGACGGGGGTGTCGACCTCCCGGCGCAAACCGACAGCAACTTTGTTCGCCTCGTGCGCTGACAGCCATGGATTGCCTAGACATGAAAGCTTCCCTCCCGCACTTTATTTCACGGGTTTTGCTGCTCGCCCTGGCCTGGGGTGTTGCGCCGGCTCATGCAGCCTACACCGTCAAAGCCGATGGCACGGTAACCGATACCGCCACCGGATTGGTCTGGGAGCAGTGTTCCCAGGGCTTGTACACCTCCTCCACCGCGTGCGGCACGGGCCGTGCGGCTACCTTCACCTGGGATCAGGCCCTGGCCGTGGTGACGGCCCGCAATCTGGACAAGCACTTGGGCTACAGCGACTGGCGCCTGCCCAACAAGAACGAACTGGAAAGCCTCGTCAACCTTGCCGCCGGCAACCCGGCGATCGACGCGACGACCTTCCCCCGCACCCCCACCGGCACTTATTTCTGGAGCGCTACCTCGTATGCGCCCGATCCGCTCAACAAGGCGTGGGGAGTGCTCTTCAGCGCCGGAAGCCCCTATCCCGCCAGCAAGAGCGGCTACAACCATGTTCGCCTGGTGCGCGGCGGGCAGGCCGCCGCCGCGTTCGATGCCCTGGCGTCCGCCGGGGCCGGCGGCGTCTCCGGCGGCACGGTGACCGACGCCGTCACCGGTTTGGTGTGGGAGCGCTGCTCGCTGGGCTTGTTCTCCTCCGCCGCCGTTTGCGACACGGGCCGTGCGACGGTGTTCACCTGGGATCAAGCTCTGGCGGAGGTGAGCGCGCGCAATTTCGATAAGCATCTGGGCTACAGCGACTGGCGCCTGCCCAACAAGAACGAGCTGGAAAGCATCGTCAACCTTGCCGCCGGCAACCCGGCGATCGACGCGACGACTTTCCCCCACACCCCCACCGGCACCTATTTCTGGAGCGCTACCTCGTATGCGCCCGATCCGCTCAACAAGGCATGGGGGGTGTTCTTCAACGCCGGAAGCCCTTATCCCGCCGGCAAAAGCGGCAGCAACCATGTTCGTCTGGTGCGCGGCGGACAGGCTTTTGCCGCGTTTGATGTCTTCCCGGTCGACGGCGCTTGCGGCAGTGCCCACGGCAACCTGGCGAGCAGTGTTCCCAGCAGCAACCTGTGCAGCAGCGGCACGGCCAGCGGCGTGAGCACGGGGGCTAGTGCCTACACCTGGAGCTGCACCGGCAGCAGCGGCGGCGCCAACTCCGGAACGTGCAGCGCCAGCCGCGGCGACACCGCCACTCCTTCCACTCCCACCGTCATCAACGCCTCCAGCCACGCCGAAACGACCTTGACCGGCAGTACACCGGTCAACGCCACACCGGGCAGCACCGTGGTGATTCCCGCCGGGACCAACGTCGCGGGTACACCGATCGTGCTGGCGCCGCCCGAACCCGGCAGCAGCAGCGACCAGCCGGTGACGCTCAAAATGAATGGGATGACGTTCACCGTCAGCTCCCAGAGCGGCGCCGCGACGGTGACGCTCAAGAAAGTCGCGGTGAACGGCCAGGACACCCTGGTGCTGGCGGTGAGCGGCGGTGCGGTGGCCTTCAGCGCGCCCGCCGGGACGCCGTTCCTGGCATTGTCCGGCGGCATCGTCAGCGCCGGGGTGGATGGCGCGAGCGTGACCAGCGACGGGGCGGCGCTCGCGGTCGCCAGTGGCAGCATCACCTTGAGCGGCGAAGCCAACAGCTTCGCCGCAGCCCTGACCCTGACGGTCTACGCCGGCGAAGTAGCGGAGAAAAACGCCGCCGGAAAAATCGCCCTGCGCGTCGGCTCGCTGTCCGGCGCGGACGGCGCGGTGGGCGACCCGCTGAAAGTGGCCGCCGACCCGCGTCGCCGGATGCCGGCGGCGCTCAACTTGAGCGGCAAATTGGGGCGCCTGGGCAGCCAGGCACCGCTCGACGCCATCGCCGCCGCGCTGGGTCAGGCGAGCCTCGCGCAAAACGCCGACGGCACCCTCGGGCCGGGCATCGCCGCCGTTTTACTGGGCATCAATGTGGACGCCGGGCGTGCCGACGGAGTGACGCGCAATGGCATGACGGAAGTCGTTAAAAACGGCGTGGTGTTTCGCCTCGCCCCGATAGTGAACGATTTCGCGGCTTTTCTCGACCGCATCGACCAAGCCGCCGGCGCAAGCGGGGCCGCTGCGACTCTGGATAGCGACGGCGTGCTGAATCTGGTCGGCAAGGGTCGCCAATACGCGGCGCGCGCCGCGCTGGCCCTGCAAGCCGCAAGCGGCGCGGACGGCTTCACCCAGGACGACGCGGGCAACTTGGTGTGGGCCAATAACGGCATCGCGCAAACGATTTATCCGGCGTTCCGCATCGTGGAAAAACTGCGCGCCGAACTGCTGGCGCTGGACCCCCAAGCGACCATCGCCGACAACGGCGACGGCAACTACGCCATCACCCTCGCCGACCGGCGCTTCACGCTGCGCCCGGATTTCCAGTTGCTGAATCTCTTCGATTTCCCGGCCTCCCACGCCAAGGACGGCTGGTGGCTGGACGGAGCCAAGGTCTATCTCAATTACGGCAACGTCACCGCCCAGGGGATGGGCGTGAAGTAGGAGGGGCTTCAGCCCCGAAGCGGTGTAGGCCGAAGAGACGGGGGTTGTCGCGGCCAAGGCGCGTTCCTACGGCGGAGGCGGCGTTCCGGGGCATGGTCGCAATGTGGCCCGGTAGGAGAAGCCTCGGCCCCGAAGCGGTGTGCAAGTCGCGGGCAAGCCCGCTCCTACGAGTATTCCGTTGAATCGGCGAGCAGGGCGGAAAAACGCTAGCGCCTTCCGCCGTAACGGATTGGAAGCATTTTGTATTTTTTGGGGAGATATCTTGAAAGTGAAGCATCGTTCTGTCGTTTATGCCGGTCTGCTCATCGGTTTGCTGTCCGGAAATGTCGGCGCCGCGCCTTTCTCAGCGCCTGATCCGGCAACCTTGCACAAATTGTCGCGGATGATCGGCAAGGCAGCGCCGGCCCGGCAGTTGTCGAGCAATAACCGTTTTGCCGCACTCCAGCCGCTCGCCGCCAATACCACCGGCGCCTGCGCGGCGAACCTCGCCGCTACCGGCAACGGCCGCAAACTGTGGGCGATTTACATCGTCGGCGCCGATCTGGAAGGTGACGGGGGATTTGCGACGGCCAATCTCAAGCAACTGGTGGAGGGCTGGAACGCGCTGTCCGACAAGGATAACGTCGATGTCGTGATCGCCTTCGGCGGCGCCACCAAGGACGGCTGGCACGGCATCAAATATGCCGACATGGCGCAGGTGGTCGCCGATATGGCGGACGGCGCGATGGGCAACGCCGATAATTACCTGTACCGCGACGACACGGCGGACATGGGGCAGCAAGCCACTTTCGAGGCGTTCCTCAACTACGTCAACGGCAAATATGCGCAGGACAGCCGCAAGTTCCTGAGTTTCTGGAATCACGGCAGTTCCTACACGACAACCCCGGGCATCGGACCGGACCAAAACAGCAACACCGTTCTCGACCTTGCCAAAATCAACAACGGTCTGGCCGGCACGCAATCCTGCTATCACCTGATCGGCTTCGACGCCTGCCTGATGGCGAGCATGGAGACCGCCGTCGCGATCAAGGATTTCGGCCGGTACATGGTGGCTTCCGAAGAACTGGAACCCGGCCACGGCTGGAATTACGCCCATGTGCTGAATGCCCTCGCCGCGCAGCCGGGCAATGCCGAAGTCGGCAAGGCGATGGTCGACAGTTTCGTCAATAGCGCCAGCCATGCTTCGGTCCAAGACGGCAAGACCCTGTCGGTGCTTGATCTCGGCCAGGTGGACGCTGCCGTCCAGGCTCTCGAAGCGGCGTCCTCGGCGCTTGCCGCAGGCGCCGTCGGCAGCGAAATGCCGAACGTGATCCGGGCCTTCTACACTACCCAGAAATACGCCGGCAGCCTCACGGTCGATCCCGACGTGGTGCCTTCCCAGTTGTCCATCGACCTCAAGGATTTTCTCTCCGTCGTTGCCGTGCGCAGCCAGGACGGCGGTCTCAAGCAGCAGATCGGCGCCGCCACCGGCGCCATCGACAAGCTGGTCGTTTATTCACGCGACGACGGCACCCGCGCCCGTTCCAACGGCGTCGCCATCGCCCCCCTCGACATGAATGCCGCCAGGGCCGCCGAACAAGTCGGCGTCGGCCTGATAAACCACGGCTGGGGGCAACTCATCAAGAGTTACGCCACGCTCAAGAAAAGCGCCAGCGCGCCGAGCGTCGGCGCCCTCCAGGTGGGCGTGGTCGGTGCCGGCGTATCCTACGTCAGCGCCCGCGACGGCTCCCGGGACAGCGATGCCAGCGCCGCCAACGTCAACTCGCTGGGCATGACCGCCCGTTTCGCCTCGCCCTATCTGGCGGAAGCACGCGGCAGCTACGGCCTGATCGACAAGGATGGCGGGCTGATCCTGCTGGGCGAAAACCCCTCTTACCTGACCGGCGACGGCAGCTATTACATGGAACAATGGAATGGTCAGGGCCTGATGCTGGGCAATGCCCAGGCGTTCATGCCTATCCCGGTATTCATCACCCAAGTGGCGAACAGCGGCGTCAGCTACAACAGCATCGCGGTGATCGAGCGTCCCGGCTTGGCCGCGCCGCTGCTCGGCATGGTGGGCATCGCGCCGGACGCCGCCGGCAACCTGACCTACTCGATCAATCCGATCGAATCCCATGGAGACAACTACCTCATCAGCCGCGAAGACCTGCAAATCCAGGCCAAGGACACCGTCACGTTCTACACCACCAAGCTGCTGCCCAAGGGCGGCAGCGAGGTGGTTCCGCTGGCGCGCCATACCTTCAACGAAACGCCGGGAATCTTCCAGACCGCCATGACCAACGGCGACTACGGTTACGCCTTGGTCGGTTACAGCGTCGGCGACCTCGCCGGCCTGGCCGCGATTCAAGCGCTTTCCAGCGCGGAGCGCGTCCTCAACTGGGGAGCCGCGACCAACCCCACCCTCCAACTCAGCACGGACACTCTCTACCTAGGCGGCTACACCGCCCGCTGCAACTCGGGCAAAACCTTGTGCGTCGGCGCCAAGGACAATGCCCTGTGGTATTACGACGGCGCCGCACCAGGCAACCTCGGCGGCCTGGACGGCTGGTTGGAACAAGCCGGGAACGCCGGCTATTAACTGCCAAACGGCAGAGCACACCAGGGCGGATTAGCGCAGCGTAATCCGTCGAATGTTTCTATACGGCGCTACGCATCGCCAAATGCCGGGCGGATTGGAACTGATTTGCCGAAATCGTTGCTCATGCAACAGAAACAAGGTTCACCTTCCGCAACTCGGGTGGACTTCATGGCAAGGCAGGTCTTTTTAAAAGACAGGAAACACCATGATTTGCTTCGATTTCATTTATTGACAACAAAAGGAATGCTCCATGAAACAGATTAGCGAAAACCGCGCAAAGCGACTAACCGGGCTGCCCGCCGCTGCCCCGGCGGCGATGCGCAAGCCTCTTTCGGTGAAACCGCTATGTCGCGCCGTCGCGCTCCTTTCCCTGGCCTTGGCGGCGCCAGCCGTCCATGCGGGTAACCACGACGCGACTTTCTATGAAAACGCCGAACGCCTTTTTTCCTGGGCGGAAAAGACCTATGGCACGCAACTGCTCGCGCCTACCAGCCCGGTCACTGATAACGACAACGGCTATTATTTCCGCTGCTACCAGTCCAATTTGTGTCTGGGGGTGAAAGACGATGGCTACGTGTATTTTTACGACGGCAAATCAATCAGGCAACTGAACTCCCTCGACAGTTACCTGAATAGCGTCGATAAAACCCCGGTGCGCTTGATTGGCGCCCTGAGCGGAAAATTCGCCGACGATGCGGCGGCGTTTTTCGACCTCGGCGGTCGGGATGTCGGCGAGCCTCTGTTCATTGGTGACATCGCCACTCTGGGAGGACAACTCTCCGTCGTTCGCGATGCCATTGCCCAGAGAGTGCCGGTCGTGCTGCTCAACGCCAGCCAAGCCGACATCGATCAACTCCGCCTGCTTGTCGGCCTGCCGGCGGAGCAGGTTTTGCCAAGCAGCGTGGAGCGGGTCGATGCCTATGCCGTGGACACCGATAGTAGTGGGAATTGGTACGATTTCATCCTGCTCCCGGATGTGCCGGAAGGGCTGGCGACAGCCACGGTGGTCAGTGTCGACCCCACGACTGGACAAGCTTATTCCAGCAGCAGCACCGCCACCGATACGGTTCCCGACGACGCTACCTTGCAAAGCGAGCGCTTCCGTCTGCTGGCGGACTGGCTGGCGCAGGACGGGATGCGCAACCTGCCCAGCGTGCGCAGCGCCGCGGCAAAACGCGACCTGAACGGGTTTGCCGCCGACGCTTTTACCAACCTTGAGGATGCTGTCAAATCCACGGAATCGCGCATGGTGTGGCGTTTCCGTAAAAATGTTCATACGCTGACCACCAACGTATGGAGCGTGCACAACCGCACCGTCAACGAAGACTGGTTTCTGGTGCGCCAGCAAGGGTTGTTCTCGGCAAGCAACGATATCCATGCCGACTTAAGAGACGACAAGGGCCGCTTCACCAGCTATTACGCCGTGGATAGCTTTGTCGAGGGATGGGAAAACAACCCCGCCGTGTATCTGTCTCAATCCAGTCCGGCGACCATCGAAAAAACGGCTAAAGCCAGCAGCAGCGTGACCTGGAGCCTGAGCGGCGAACTCAATGCCAGCGCCAAGGCCAGCGATAAGCCGGAAGTCAGCGGCGGCGGCAAGTTCGGGGTCGGTGTCTCGGTCAATAATTCCTATTCCTACGACATTCCCGATGTCACGCTGACCAATCTGTCCGGCACCCAAATCAACAATGCCGGGTGGTCTTTTAATATCGCCAAGCCCTATTACGATACCAGCGGCCTAGGTTGCATCGGCCCCCTCGGTTGGAACGGCATGGGAGCCATGTCGCAGATGAGCAGAGGTACCTTTCAGCCGGTCATGCAGTGGGTCTGGCGGGTTTCGCCGGAGGTACGCAAGGCATTGCCCAGTGGCTTGCCGCTGCGCGTCAATTTCAAGACTCGCGTCGGTCATATTTACTATAACCCCCACCTCTGCGGGTGGGCGCTCACCGACTGGAGCCAAGACAGCAGCGGCCTCACCGGGCAGATGAGCGTGCCCTGGCCGCCGCTATAAACACGGACGGCATATTCGGAAGTCCTCCATGCAACGATAACCCCGCCCAAATTGCGCATGGTCGGGGTTTGCCATTTGGACACTTCGTCGTTTGGCTATGCCCCCTGTCCTCGAAAAAATCGCGCGCTTGCCACTTAGCCTCCGAGACCGCATTTTTGACGAGCTTAACGAAAGAATAGGCCATGAAACCAATCCCCCCTTTTCTGCACCATGCCGCCGCGTCAGGCGTCCTCCTCCTTGCCAGCCTGCTCCCCAGCGCCCACGCCACGCCGCCCAGCTACGACAGTACCAGCCAGCGCCTGCACCTGCCGCTGGTCAGGAGCGGGGAGGTCGTTTATCCCGAAGTGGACATCGCCTTGTCCGCCGACGGCACTTGGACCCTCTCCAGCGCCGGCGCGGCGCGCCCGGTGCAGGACGACGACGGCAGCGACGCCGTTTTCGATGCCGCCGGCAACACCCTCACCTTGCAACGTGTGCATGTCGGCGGCACGGTGTACGGCGATCTCCAACTCCAGCTTGGCGGCCAGCGCTGGCAACTGGGCAGCGCCGCGCTGCCCATGCACGCCTTGAGCGAGGACGATTTCGTCACTGACGAGCAACTGATCGCGACCCTCGACGACATTGTCGTCCTGAACCTGGAACCGGCGAGCGATAGCGGCGCCGCAAGCGACAGCGGCAGCGCCGGTATGGACCAATTCCCCCTGCAACTGCCCGCCGGCAACTATCAATTCTGCTTCGACGCGGAGAGCGACGGCGCCGATACCCTGACGCTACGCGACGCCCAAGGTACCGCTCTGCTCACCCTCAAGGCCGGCGACCCTTGCAGTCAATCGACGCTGGCCGAGGGGCGTTACCGCCAGGAAGTTCGCCACGGCGGCACGAACGGCGAAGCGCATGTCGTGTTCGTACACCAGAATAGCGCGGGGCAGGGATTCGCGGCATTGCTGAGGGATTTGCTTACCTTGCACGTGGAAGAGAACTGCGTTTCCTGTGATTTGAGACGCGCCAATTTAGCCGACATGAGGTTGGGGAAGGCGTATTTGACCGGTTCCAATTTGGCCGGGGCGAATCTGGCCCGAACATTTTTGGGCGGCGCGCATTTGTCCGGTGCGAACTTGAGCGGGGCGAATTTAACGCACGCAATCTTGGCAGGGGCGGATTTGTCAAAAGCGAATTTAAACGGCGCGGATCTGCGTTACGCGAATTTGAGCGGTGCAACGTGGACTGACGGTCGCCGGTGCGGCAACGACAGGCCTCCGTACAGTGGGCAGTGCAAACCCTGAGCGCGATTTAGCCTGCTTCTCCAGCGTCAGCCCGGATGAAGCGCGAGCAAAATCCGGGAGCGCCCGATAGGGCGCATATGCGTAACGTCACTCGATATTCTGGATTTGTTCGCGCATTTGTTCGATGAGGATTTTCAGTTCCATCGAGGCTTGCGAGGTTTCCACCGCCACCGATTTGGAGCCTAAGGTGTTGGATTCGCGGTTGAGTTCCTGCATCAGGAAATCCAGGCGCTTGCCCATCGCGCCGCCTTTGGCGAGAACCCGCCGGACTTCGCTGAAATGGGCGCGCAGCCGCCCCAGTTCTTCGTCTACGTCGATTTTCTGGGCGAACAGGGCGAGTTCCTGGCGGATGCGTTCGTCGTCGCCGGCGCCCATGGCGTCCTTGAGACGCGCCGAGAGTTTTTCCTGGTAGGCGCTAATCAGGCGGGGCAGGTGCGGCAATACCCCGGCGACGATGGCTTCCATGCCGTCGATGCGTTCGACCAGGAAGCCCTTGAGTTTTTCGCCTTCGCGGGCGCGACTGGCGGTGAAATCGTCGAGTGCCCGTTTGACCAGTTCCAGCACCGGTTCGCGCAGGGTGTCGGCGGTCGGACTGTCGCCGCCCACCACGCCCGGCCAGCGCAGGATGTCGGCGATGCTCAAGGGGCGGCTGTCCGATACGTATTCCTGGAGCAGATGGCCCATCTGCACCAGTTGCCGGACCAGGGCGAGGTTGAGTTGCAGCCCGTCGTCGCGGTCCTGACGATTGGAATAGCTGAGGCGGCATTCGACCTTGCCGCGCCCCAGGCGCGCGGCGATGGCTTCGCGCAGGGCGGGTTCGAAGGCGCGCAAGGATTCCTCGATGCGAAAGCTCACGTCCAGGTAGCGGTGGTTGACGGCGCGCAGTTCCAGCGTCAGTGTGCCTTGGGGAGTGTCCTGTGTGGCGGCGGCGAAGCCGGTCATGCTGTATATCATGGGGATACCTTGTTTTTTCCGGTGAATCGGGGAGAATGTCTAGCCCGACCTATCATACAGACGGCAGGATGCCCTCACAACACCCCAGCCAGGCGCTGCCCGAAGGCTACCGCCTCCAGGAATACCTCATCGACCGGCCCTTGTCCGCCGGGGGGTTCAGTGTGGTTTACCTGGGCCACGATGAAGCCGGCAACCAGTTCGCCATCAAGGAGTACCTGCCCAGTTCGCTGGTGGCGCGTACTCCGGATTTCGCCCTGCAGGTCCAGGGGCCGCTCACCATCAACCAGTCGGCTTTCCGCCACGGCCTCAAGAGTTTTTTCGAGGAAGGCCGGGCGCTCGCCAAGATCATTCATCCCAACGTGGTGCGGGTGGTGAACTTCTTCCGCGCCAACGAAACCGTGTACATGGTGATGAAGTACGAGCAAGGGCGCTCGCTCCAGGAATACATCCAGAGCCATCTGGAAAACGGTGGCAAGGCCAACCCGATCCGCGAAAGCGCGATTCGCCACATCTTCATCGAGCTGCTCAATGGCTTGCGCGAAGTGCATACCCACAAGCTCCTGCATCTCGACATCAAGCCTTCCAATATCTATATCCGCCACGACAAGACCCCGCTGTTGATCGACTTCGGCGCGGCGCGTTGCGCGTTGACTCAGGAACATGCCGGCCTCACGCCGATGTACACCCCGGGTTTCGCCGCCCCCGAGCAATACGGCGGCGACGTGCCGCTCGGCCCGTGGACCGACATCTACGCGGTCGGCGCCGCGATTTTTGCCTGTATGGCGGGCTATGCCCCGCAGGCCGCCAATTTGCGCATGGAAGAAGACCACCAGGCGGCGGCGAAAAAAATCTGGCACGGCAAATATTCCGACGAACTCCTGGACATCGTTGATTGGTGTTTGCGCCTCAATCATCTCGAACGTCCGCAGAGCGTCTTCGCCTTACAAAAGGCTCTCAGTGCTCCCGTCAGCCAGCCGGCTCGGTCCAAAGGGCTGATCGGCGGCATGAAGGCCGCTTTCCGCAAAGTGACTCAGCGATGAAATTTTCGATTTCCCAGGCCAGCCGCCAAGGCGCGCGTCGTTACAACCAGGATCGCCTGGCCTACGCCTACGGGCGCGATTCCCTGCTGATGGTAGTGGCCGACGGCATGGGCGGGCATTTCCACGGCGAATTGGCGGCGCAAATCGCCGTCCAGCTCGTCACCGACGCCTTCCAGAAGCACGCCGACCCGACTCTCGATGCGCCGTTGGATTTCCTCCACGACAGCCTGATCGCCGCTCATAACGGCATCAACGACTATTCCCTGGCGCATCGTCTCACCGAATTCCCGCGTACCACCTGCGTGGCCTGCGTGGTTCAGGAAGGCGCCGCCTACTGGGCGCATACCGGCGATTCCCGGCTTTATTACTTCCGCGACGGCAAGCTGCGTTACCGCACCCGCGACCATTCCCTGGTGCAGCGTCTGTTCGAGGAAGGCCAGATCAGCGCCGGACAAATGACCACCCATCCGGAACGCAACAAGATATACAGTTGCTTAGGGGGCGGCAGCTTTCCCGAAGTGGCGCTTTCCCAGGAACCGGTGATGCGCGAAAACGACGTGATCCTGTTGTGCAGCGACGGCCTGTGGGGACAGTTCGAATTCGACGAAATCGCTGCCATCCTCGACACCTATCCGCTTACGGTCGCGCTCCCGGAATTGCTCGACAACGCCGAATTGCGCGGCGGCAGAACCGGCGACAACCTGAGCGCCGTCGCCATGCGCTGGGGCGACGAACGGCGCTTCTTCAGCGACCGTGCCATGTCCGCCGCCACCGTCCCGCTCGGCGCTTCGGTGAGCAGTCTCGAACCCTTCCACGATACCAACCGGGAAGCGCCCCTCAGCACCGACGAAATCGAATACGCCGTGGCGGAAGTGCAGGCGATTATTCGCAAGTACTCGAAATAGCGGGATTGCGCGGGAGAAAGGTGTTCGGCGTCGCCTTGCCGGCACCCCGTGATTACTCGGGAAATACCCCGTCCTGGGTTTCCAGGGATCTGCCGGAAATTGCATTTCAGGCAATCTTTTTCCCAATCAGCGCTAATCAGTGAGGTATTCGAACTGCATGAAGTCATGCCGTGCCCGCAGCAGCGCCCATAACCAGCGACTTAGCGCATGTTTTATCGCGCTTAGTCGAATGGCTAGTAGTTCCATCAGACATGGCGCGCCGCTTTGCGATGTGCCGGCTCGCCTGTCGTCTCGTCCGGCGGGGGGCGGTGGGTAGAGACGGAACCGCCGCCAGCGCGGTGACCGCTTTCCGAAACGGCGAGTTCGGCGCCAGAACACCGATCTAGCGATGCCGGTGGCGGGCGTCGTTGAGGCCGGCCTTGCGGGCTTCCGGAATGTGATGCTCGATACCAGGGCACGCAGTTGCTGCGCATGGCGGCCCCCAGTGCCACCAGTTTGCTTTCGCGGCGGGTTAGATCGGTCATGCCGTTTCCTATCCAGGACGGAGTTTGAGGGGCGGGCCGGGCGTTTTCTGCCCATTTGGCGGAGATGTCTTGGACAGGGACACTTGGTCTACTGGATCAAACCAGGCCGAACAGGCTCATCAGCAGCAAGACCCCGAAGCCGGTGCCCGCCTGCAGGGCGGCGCCCAGCCCCAGCGTCACGATGGCTGACGGCTCCTTCTGCCGTGCCAGGGCGTCGCTGCGCACCAGCCAGTAGAAAGAATCGGTCGGCAGGATGAGGAAGGAGCCGAGGCAGATGGCAAAAACGGCGGCAGCGGGGGAAACGCCCGTGGCATGGACGAGGGGGGCGAGGATGGGCGTCACCGTGGCGAAGGTGACCGTGGAGGCGCCGTGCACCATCTTGAAAACCATGGTGACCACGAACAGCACGGCCAGCATGGTGGTCCCCGTGGCCGAGGCGGGGATCATGTCCCGGATGGGCAGCACCTGCATCAGCATGGTACCCAGGGCACTGGCGCCGCCAATCACCAGCAGCAAGGAAGCGCTTCGCGTCACGGCCCCGTCGAGGCATTCCCGGCGGTGGGCTGGGCGGGTGGCCGCCACTGCCAGGGCAGCGGCCACTAGAAGTGCGCCTTTGGGGCGGGTGATGAAATCCAGCAGGGGAATCTTCCCGCCGGGGGCTAAGCCGCCAATGACCAGCAGGCTGCCCAGGACGGCGAGGGGGAAGAGGGCGTAGGCCATGGCCCACGAGAACCCCTGCGTCGACCGTTCTGCCGGCGGCGCATCGGCCACCGGCAGAGCGCGCCGGCGGGACCAGAGCTCGCCCACCAGCCAGACCGGGGCGAGAAGAACCGCCCCCAGGAAGAACAGGCTCGAACTATCCACCGCCAGCCCCGTCGCCACGATCAGGGGGCCGGCCGGAAACAGGAGGCGGTAACCGGCATAGCTGCCGAATGCCACCGACAGCTTGCGCCCCTGAGCCACGGCGGCCAGGGCTGCATAAGACGTATCCGGGCACACCATGCCGGCCGCCGTGGCCGGTGCAATGGCCGCGGCGATGCCGGCGGCGCCCCCCAGAGCCTGGCGCGCCAGGCAGGCGGCCAGGATGAAGGAAGGGATCAGGATCAGGGCGAAATCCCCGAGGGCCCGGCCATAGCCGGCGCCGAAGGCTTTGATCAAGTCGGGGGCGCTGCGGCCGTCCGCTAGCCCGATGGCCAAGGCCAGCACGATCAGCCAGACCGGTTGGGGCAGGTTGATGGCCGACCAGCGCACGGGGGGAGCCTCGGCGAGCGCCACGTTTATCCCAGTCATGTGTTCTCCTTTCGTGATGAGAAGTTCTCAATGATGTTTGCAGTACATGGCACTCTAGATTTATGCTGGCTCGATCACAAACGACGTTATCTATTTTGATGAGTGAGAAATTCTCATGACAAAGGCAATGCCGCCGCTGAGCGCGTTGAGAGCTTTCGAGGCAGCCGCCCGCCATCTCAGCTTTACCCGGGCAGCCCTGGAATTGAATGTCACCCCCGGAGCCCTGAGCCATCAGATCCGGGGTCTGGAGGAATTTTTGGGGCTGCGGCTGTTCGAGCGGCGCGCCCGCGCCATTGAACTGACGGCCCAGGGCAAAATGCTTTATCCGGGCCTGCAGGCCGGCTTCGGTCTGATCCGTGACGCCGTGGTGGGGCTGCGCGCCGCCCAGGACGATGACCGGGTCCTGGTCCTCAGCACCTCCCCCGGCCTCACCGCCAAATGGCTGGCGGCGCGGCTTTATCGTTTTGCCGAGGCCTGCCCGGATATCGATCTCCGGGTGTCCTCGTCCGTCGCCTATGCCAACTTGGCCACCGATGGCATTGACGCCGCCATTCGCAGCATTCCCCATCTCCGCGCCGAAGATCCGGCCCTGATTTACGAAAAACTGATGGATGTGGCCTTCGTGCCGGTGTGCAGCCCCAAGCTCATCGCCCGCTTCGGCCCCCTGGATGCTCCCGGCGTCCTGCCCCAGGTGCCCCTCATCCACGATGACATGCTGGCCGACCATGCCGATGTGCCCACCTGGGCGGATTGGCTGCGGGTGGCCGGCCTGGTGGGGGGCGATGTCGGTCGGGGTCTGCGTTTCAACAGTGCCGACCATGCCCTCGACGCCGCCCTGGAAGGCGCCGGCCTGCTCCTCACCCATGGCATCCTGGCCCATGACGATCTGCGCTGCGGTCGGCTGGTCATCCCCTTCGACCTCGTTTTGCCCTCGGAGCGGGCCTACTATTTCGTCTGCCCGAGGGGCAAGGAACAGCAGCGCAAGCTGCGGGTTTTTCGGGAGTGGCTACAGGACGAAGTCAGCCGTCTCGATAAAGAAGGATAGGAAATCCAACGCCTTTTCTAAATTATCACGCCCTGGACAATCGCCGTTAATCCGAGTTCCCGCTCGGTTGCTGCTGTTGCAGGCGGTTCTCGCTGTTGTTGTTTAAGGGCACTTCTATAAATTCCCGCCTTTCTGGATAATCTGAATTATCGGTACACCCACCTGTGACCACGCCATGCAAAACAGCCTGTTTGACCTACAGAATCGCTATGCCAGTCTCTCTGAGGCAGGCGACCCGCTGGAGCGGCTCAACGCCGTGATCGACTGGGAGATATTCCGCCCCAT